>JAABUZ0100000129.1_pt1 | contig 193457 bp, 184 predicted proteins | sample 5562091 | NCBI WGS metagenome assembly JAABUZ01 (sample SAMN12813069, study PRJNA571459) | rock metagenome | isolation source: Antarctica rocks | place: Antarctica: Victoria Land, Linnaeus Terrace sud | collected 2015-12-21
TCCCCCTCTCCCCCCGCGCCCCCTACCCAGCACCCAACCACGGACACCCCGCCCCCTCCCCCCCCTACTGCCCCCCCTCCCCCGCCACCGAGTCCCAACAACGCGCCCTCTTCTCCGCCTTTGTCTCCGCCCTCTACACCCAGAAAAATGCCACCCTCGCCTTCGAAACCTACGTCGCCGCCGACCTCATCGAGCACGACCCCTTCGACGCCCAGGGCCGCGCCCCCAACGAAGCCAAGCTCAACGGCATCCTGCCTTATGCGTCGTTCGACGTGTTAAGATACAATTTCGATAATAATGTCGGGTTGATACATGTGAGGGTTAATGAGGTGCCGGAGCCGATTGCGCTGGCGGATATCTATCGCATGGATGGGACGTGCATTGTGGAGCATTGGGACGTGACGCAGGCGAGGCCGGCGAACGCGACGAACCCGATCGCAATGTTCTGAGGGCGGGAGGCGGTTGGACATGTTGAGGTGGAGTGGATTGATGGGGAAAGGTGTGGGCGTGTGGGTTTGGGGTGAGATGCTGGGGGAGTTAATAGGTGGATGTGGGGAAAAGTTTGTTTGATAGCGGGTTTCCTGATGGCAGAATAGTAATAGGTACTTCAGGTGGACTGGTCTATGTTATCCCTGAGAGCTTCAAGGGTTCCTGGACATTCTGTGTATGAGCCCAAATCACATGATGCACGGAAATGTTCCCTAGCCTGTTCCCAAGAGGCTGGAAAAGCAATGTAGAGACTCGCGAAGTCGAAGGTGCGTGAGCCAGGAGACACCGCGAGATCCGGTATCGTGCGACAGAACACGGGCCAATAGATAGCGAGGAGACTGGTAGGAAGTCGACTTTAACAGGATCAGACTGACTGTCAGACTTTCAGGCGACATTACAGATTCTTGCTCGGCTGCATCACCACTGTCCTCGGAGATCGTCTTTCTTTATCACCTTCCGACTCCGACCTAAGCCATTGATGCCGCTTGGCAAAGACGGAGCTTGCAAGGTTACCACAGGAAAAAAGTTGATGACTCAAGTCTTTGCCCGAGTTATGCTCTCCGACTCAGGTGCCCAACCTTTCCCCGTTTCTCCGTAGAGCGCCGTGCGTATATATTATTTTGCCAGCATTCAGGCAGTGAAGTATCCGCCCCCCCCAACCTCCCGCGTGCCGTTCGTCACCAAGACACGCAGCTGATGGAAATCCATCTGTTCGAGCGCGAACATCGCGGACGCTTCGATCAACCGGATCAGCATGCTGTAAGTGAAGGACGACGGCCCAGCGGGACTGCTAAACCAATGGTAGACCGCCATGTATGGTTGAAAGAACCCTATGAAGCTTCGCAGTTTCTCGTCGCTGGCAGGTTGAGCCGCTTCGATGAGGGCTCCGATGGCTCCCATGAAGACGTCTGAGATGGTCAACGAGCGACCGTAGAATTGGAAATGGAAGGAGAGCACATCGACGCTGATTAAGGTCGCTGTTGTGTCGTTCGCTTGGTCGATGATGGATGGCTCCAAAGCTATCAGGGCTTCGTTGCCGGTCCCGACCCTCTGCGGAGGGGGCCCAATGTAGATGTTGCCTACAAGGCTTCCCTGAAACTTGAGTACAAAGAAGGAGTCGCGGAAGTCGTTCCCCGACACCAGGTGGTTCATCAGTCGGGCCATGCCCCAGAGCAGATAGCGCCGCGGAATACAGTCAGACCTGTCGGCGCCCGCCACTAGAATGATTAGATCGGGATACTGCGCTTGGGTGAAGGCGACCCGAGGGCTGCGTAGTCGGCCGTGGAAATCCTGCGCTGCTTGCGCGGCAAGCATGCTGACGGCGCTCACATAGCACGCTTTCCGCGCCAGAGGGTTCGGCCCCTGCCCTGCAATGATGATGCTGAAGTCGTTGGGGCCCCAAGGTAGATCTGTGGCACTGATGTTTGGGGCTCTTAGCGAGAGAGCATCAACGGGCGTTGGGCTCGTGGACACGAATGATGCTAATAGGGAACCAACAAGGAGAAGGGAAAGCATCGCAACTGCAGTATGGCACGAAGATCATGTGGAATCAAGGGAAACAAAAGAGCGTGATGTAACACAAGGAAATGGACGAGCTTACATCCTGGCGCTTCGGCGGTAGGAAAATTCGATCGGGTGTGGTATTAGCGCTCGCTGACAGTCAACAGCTGACAGCAGTATAAGCGATTGGCGCGTCGCGAAATAGAAAAGCGAAAGTACTAACGTGGTGCGGAGCAAGGTCCTTGGCTGGTTCTCAAATCATGTCCAATCAGGTGTCTCTTCATTGAATAACGCTTGATGAAGTGTCGTGAAAAATCATCGAAGAGCATGCAATTGTTTGTGCATTGCTTCCGCCTTCTCCCGAGAAGCGATCAGAAACCCACTTGTTTCTTGCAATAGGAGTCCCTTCGCGCTTCGATGCTTTTCCTCGGAGGACCAATCCTTGGAGCGTGGATTTCGCTCCTCGGGCGCTAGGTGTAGACCTGGAGTACTGAGTCAGGAGCAAAGACGAATACTTTCGTAGTGCAGGCTTGAAAATTTTATCATGATCTCCCTACATCTTGTATGGAAGCACACTCGACATTTAGCTTGAGATGTTCGCATTTACCATCCAAGAAGGAGTCTCACATGGACATGCAAGGGGCCCGCAGGATCCGCAATGGTTCTTCGTCCATTAGCCGCTCGGCTGCTGGGTTCACTACCCGTCCTTTCAGCAACTCTTCCCCGAGCCTACTCGTGGGCTGCAGAACGGATCTTAGGAAGAACTTCGGATGCCGAGCCTGCTAAGAGACAACAGGTCAAAAGCCTTGCACGTATTACTAACTTTCCTAGCTTTAAGAGCGCAAGACGTCAGAACGTACAATTATACTAAGAGGGGACCTATTACGATGAATCCTGCGTCAGAGCTTCGAAAGTCAAGCTGCGCGCTCAATACCGGATTGCGGTGCTTGCCGCATCTGTATGGACACGATGTTGAATTTTTAAGTTGCAATGATGGGGCGGCTGTATTGCAACGAAGACTCTGCGCCAGGACGATGTCAAGCTTGATACCGATGATATTAATAGCTTGTTTTTTAGTGATCCTTGACTGGACTATCTTCATAACAGGTGTTGGTTGTTGTCTGCTGCCGGAGCCAGAGATAATCCGGAGACTTCCGGTTGTTCTCTCGAAAAATCAACTAAGGTGGCGCGGATTTGAACCGGGAACCTCAAAACATCTCTACTCCTCCCCGCCATCACATGTTACGTCCGGAAAGAAGCTTGCAGTGCCTTTCGCAACAACAACGGGTGATCGATCATCAAACAAAAATACAAAAAGGATAAGGACGGATGATAGGGAAACTCTCGCCCCCCTACCTGCGTTAGGTCACTCCTAGGGAGTCGTGGAGAGTGGTGTAAACCGAGATCCGCAGCCTGCCATGTTTGCCATCGTTTAGTTAGACTAAACCCAAATCCACATGACTGCCATGATTGCCAACGTTTAAACCAACTCGGCCACGAAACTCCTAGTGAGAACATCATAACTGGAAGTAACATATAAATCTCATGCAGGGTACTGACCGAAGCTATAAACCTCCCTCTCCGCTTAAGCATCATATTACTCGGTCCTCAGGCTTTGACTGACCCTTATAAAGTATATAGATGTTCTCCTGAACCTGGCTTTTGGTGTTGGGCTTGGCATTCTCCAGTCTGATCAGTCTGTCAACACTCTCACACAAGTGTCAAGATGACGTACTTCTCTATCTCCTTTCACAGTCCTCTCTCGCTTACAGTGATGAATCAGCTACCACCGCAACAATGCGATTTTCTCACCTCGCGCTGCTGGTATCAATCACCACTTCTCAAGCTTCAGCGTTTCCCACACGTTGCTTAGCTTGTCTGTACACATCACGCATCATACTTCAACGCTTTGCAGCATTCCCGACCATGAGTGGCTGCAACGAACAAGCTCGCCAGGACGCGCTTTACGAGCGAAATGAGGAGCGCAAGATCCTTGGCGAGATGCTCGACGAGCCGGGACGCGGAGGATTATCCAACGAACGCGCAGTAGCTCTGCAAGAAGTTTTCAAGAGAAGATATCCATCATCTATGCCGAAGAGTGACCGGGGTCTGGCCGCGGACAAGGGGGCACGACTTGAGGGACTGGCTGAGATGGCTATGACTCGTGTCAAGAGATCTCTGATCGAGGAAGTGGAAGAGGAAGAGGCAGAGGAAGAAGGCCCGATATCCGATGGGATCACGATGTCGTACTCACTGAACGGCAAGCCGTGCACGAAGGAAGAGCAAGACGAAGGGAACATACCTCGCCGCATCATCAAGGAGAGAAACGAGCAGCGTCTCGCCCAGTCCACGCCCACGCCTGCCGTGTCCTTCCTGGCTCAGATCCAGAGTGAGTGCTAGACTCCAGAATCTCAAATTTACTGTGCGATAGTGCCAGAGACGATTAGCTGACATCAAGCAGAACAACGTGCCGAAGAAGAGGAGATCGATAAGCTGTACAAGAAGGAATGGGGCCACTACCGAAGCTTCGAAGTAAGAGAGCAGAAGGTCGAGGAGGAGAAGAGTGGAGAGGGGAAAGACGTGGTAATGGATACCGAAGAGGACAACATCGTCGAGAACAACGCCGAGCAGAAATTGGACGTGGAGAGCAAGTCTGATGAGGTGGCCTGAGTCACGATCAATCCTTTTACTACATCACCACAGGTGCAACAGCACGCACGAGAGGGCCGACCAGCGAACAGCATAGTTAAGGGGAAGATCAATTAGAAGGATCACCATCACACCAGCATCTTCACACAATGACTATGAATCAGGCCAAGGATTTGAGTGATGCCTCGGTCCTTCCCCAATATGTCGAGCTCATGGAGAAGAAAAAACGATGAAGTGACCCATTGCCTTTTCGAGGATAGTGCAGCCGCGGCGGCGAGCTCAGAAAAACTTCCGTAGGTTTGAGAACTTCCCGTCTACATCTCATCACCGGATGCACCTCGTGCTGCAAAGTCCGCCGCCCTCGAATATCCCAGTGACCCCGATCGAGCGCCGAGCCCTTTGAGTCACGGGATCTGCTAGAGCAGGTAGGATCAACACTGTTGCAGTCCTGTCGATGGGAATCAAGCTGACCATGTCGTACTGATGCTGAAGACGATATTGCGCCCGAAGCCTCGCTTACTCATCAGCTCCGGGGTGCCAAGCCGGGAATCGAGGCCATATCACGTGACAGAGACCAAAGCCCTACTTTGCCAAGATGCCGGCGATGCTCGAGGACCCGACTGCCCCTGTCATCTACCGAACATCTGGCGCACCACCCTACCCAACACCTACAGAGCCTCAGATCCCACCCACCATCGTTCTACGCCAAGTGACCCTCCGTGACCGTATAACGATCGCAACTCTCATACCCTTTTCCAACCCGCACCATGTCCCTCCGTCACTGCTCGCTTATCTCTGCTCGCAGCTCAATCTCGAGATTGAAAAGGGTGATACTTATCCCATGATCGCACCGATGCCACTTTCCTCCTTCGGTCCCTACTGGTTTCAGAACTTCGGCGCGGTCATGCTTCTGGGCGAGATTGAGAGTGTGGACGAGGTTGTCCAAATGGAAAGGCGAAAGACAGACTGGGAAAGAGTCTGTCTGGGGAGCTTCTACATCAAGCCAAATTATCCAGGGAGGAGTAGTCATGTGTGTAACGGAGGCTTTCTAGTCACAGATGCGGCGAGAAATCGTGGTGTTGGGAGGTTGATGGGAGAGGGCTATCTGGAGTGGGCGCCAAAACTGGTAGGATATGAATTCCTTGATCAAAACTTCGCCGATGACGCCGATGTCCCCTCAGCGGAAACATCGCCTGTGATATATTTGGCAAACCATATCCGTTCCTTAACCTTCACCGAGCGCATGACATGATGCTGCTCAACCCGTTCCTTTGCCAGAAAAAATACCAGCGGGCCCTGTTATCTGACGTGAACAATAGGGCTACACCTACTCCGTCTTCAACCTCGTCTACGAAACCAACGTCGCCTCCTGCCGTATCTGGGACGCCCTTGGCTTCAAACGCATCGGGCGCGTTAAAGCCTGCGGCAACCTGCGGTCCCACCCGGACGACCTCGTTGATGCCATCATCTACGGCCGCGACCTTGGCCCCGAGGGTGAAGACTTCGTCTCGGAAGAGCGTTTCGACAAGATCCGCTTCTACCTCAAGCACGGCAAATATCCCAACGGCGCCGACCGCGCTGAGAAGAGCCGCCTGAGAAGTGCGGCGACGCACTACAAGCTCATCTCGGCTGAGGAGGATAGGAACGGTGAGGAGAGGCTGATGCTAAAGGACAAGGAAGTCGTTGCAGACCCACAGCGGCAGTACGAGATCGCACGACAAGTCCATGCTGGCCAGCATGGCGGGATCAACAAGACGACGGCTGCCATTGCAGAGCACTACCATTGGGTGCGTATCAAGGAGACTGTCAGCCTCGCTATCAAGAATTGCCCAGAATGCAAAGATGCAACAGCGAAGATCCCTACCGTGAGGCCTACAGGGGATGGCCTCTCGCCTTCTCCGTCCGCCATGGATGGCACGCCCCAACAACGCCGAAACGGACAGAATGCCGCAGCGAACCACGACCCCAACGCGCTCATCGAGCGCTTGGTCAACTTCGACGATCTGGACCCAGTGCCCCAACATCACTCATCGCAGCAGGTCCTATCGCAGCATAACTCCCAGCAGAACATGACCGCAGCGGCAGGGCCAGGGCAAATATATAGTCCCCAGAACCATACAGGCCCAGTTGCAAATATGACCAATTACCAATCCTTCCATTCTCAGCTCCAAGACCAGATCCAGCATGAGCTCCAAGGGTACAATGCCGACCACGACGCAGCCAGTCATATTCCGCTCGACCCGCAGATTATGTCGCATCATCCGCCACAGCCGCAGGATCAGTATCATCGCCACGAGCATCAGCTCGATGGCTACCAGACGAGTCATGGTGCCGAAGACGGACAGTATGAGCTTGATATGAATGCGTTGGGCGGCACTGGAGCGCACGGCCATCAGCATGCGCAACGAGACGACACGAGGCTGGCCACCCTCAGGCATGTGACACAGCACGATGAGCCGGAGATGTACGTCCACCAAGGCCATGAGGGAGGAAAGGAGGACGATATCTTTATGCAGTGATCTAGGCATTATGGTAAGTCCCACAATTTGTTAGAGTACAACGACTGGTTGCGGAAATTTGTAGTGTGGAGGTGCCTTTGATTTGACGATAGATTTTTGAAGACTGCTCCCACCTAAGGGCGCAGTATGCTCAGTGGGACGGATGCACTGAGGCTGTTCTTGGCTTGGACGTATACTACTATTCAATTGATGCGTTTCCACCTCTGCTTGCGGTCATTAAACGCTTTCGGTTCGCGAGTCATATGGTATGGTGCATTTCGCAGGGGTTCGTCCAATCCAATAGACAATCAACGTCTCTCTCGACCCTCCCATTGGATTCTTGATTCGGTAGATCAAATGCCATGATGATTTGCCTTTTAAGCTATGGCCTTGATTGAAGGTCTAGCCTACAGTAAAGTTGTCAGAATTTGGCTCCGCAGGGATACGTTGACAGCCGTAGCGGCTTGACACGGTCGTCGATGGTTTCACAACATATTCCAGGAACCGGTACGATGGAGAGAATGACCCCACCGAACAAACCGAAGAATGTGGTATGACCTGGCCATCGTCTACCGAGAAGCCACGACTTCGATAAGCTCCGAGGATATCATTGAAGGATCCCTGCTAAACTCATAGTCTGACTCGATCAGACAATCCGACTTGGTGCAGAGGTCAAGGCGCCGGAACAGCAAACACGATAATGAAGCCTTGTCGCACAAGGCGCTTCCAGCTCGAAGCAAACATCTAGAACTCTAACTCGAGTTCAAGCGAGAAAGCCCGACAACAGCTCGTAGCACTTGCACGCCTTGTCGTGACAAACTCCCCAAGACAGCTGACACGCCGACAGCAGGCTGCAAGACGTTCACGCAGGGTTTGAGAGTAATTGACGTCAACGACAAACAAAGGCGTCTATACGCGCTGGCTTCAGGTCGCCCGAGCGTATTATTGCAAGGTTCTTCGATCTGATGGTAGCACTCAAAGAGTCTCGACTCTGATCGATCTGGTACCTGAAGCGTATTATGAAGTAACTTCACGGTCCAAGTGGAGAGAGCGGAGCATTGAATGCCAAGGCCAAATCGGCGGCGATCAGCCGCCCGCCCGGGACAGGGCTGGCGCCAAAGGCCCGCTACTCTGATTGGATGGTGAATGCACCAGCCCCTGCTGACCTTAAATAGCACTATACTCGAAGTATCATGGACGACAAGCTGCGCCTGCGCAACACCCTGCGATGTCGTGCGGCCAGCTGATCCACGTTGGTCCCTGCGCTGCGCTTCCTCACGAGGCTCCGCAAAGCTTTTCTCGGGACCGCTGCCCGCCACTCGATCCTGCGCCGTGTCCTCGTCATCCATCCGTGACTCGAACGATTTCCAAAACAACCAGGCGTGACCACTCACCGTTATTGCAGAGCTATGTGACAGCCTGCTGGCGCTCTTTCTATACAGCATAGGCAGCGATCTAGTATCTTGTGCCACCACATTCGCTTTCGCCTCATTCCACTCTCCTTCGCATACACTATATATGGCCCGCATCTCACCTAAGCACTCTAAGACGCCCCTGCGGTATTAGCAATGGTACGTTCTGCCCAGCCATTTCCGATGTAAGAAACTTGTACTGACGTGTCCTAGGGCACCCAAGTTCCTATCAACCGCTTTGGGCTTACTGAAGTCTCTTCTTCAAGGCCCGCCAGCGTAGACATTGTCTTCGTCCATGGCCTGAATGGAGATCCCCAAAAGACCTGGACAGCCGAGAATTCTAGAATCTTCTGGCCATCTCAGCTACTTTCCCCTATACTAGAAGAGGAGCATGCGCGCGTATTGGTTTACGGCTACGACGCCGACGTTTCGTCCTTCACTGATGGGGCCTCGAAGGACAAGATACACAATCACGCAGAGCACCTCGTCGCTGAGCTTGCAGCCAACCGTCGCATACGAAGGGCGAGTGATCGACCTATCATCTTCATTGCACACTCTTTAGGGGGCCTGGTGGTTAAGCGAGCACTGATATACTCGTCGGAGATCCGAGGCACCAAGACAGAGCATCTACGTGGCATTTTCGTGTCCACTTACGCCATACTATTTCTCGGCACACCTCACAAGGGCTCGGATCTGGCAAAATGGGGCAGTCGTCTCGAACGGATATGCAGCGCCGTAATGCCAAAGAAAATCGTCGACACAAATAGTAGTCTAGTCAACGCCCTGAAGGAGAACAACGAGACTTTACAGAACATCGATCGCCAGTTCATCCAGATCATGAGCAAATTCCATATCTACTTTTTCCATGAAGCAAAGCCTACTGATCTGAAGGGAACCATGGAATATGTGGGTATCACCGTGGGCATGCTAGGTTCGACAGAGGCTAACAGGTCATGCAGGTCGTGGATGAAGAATCTGCATCACCTACTGTTCAAGATGTCGAACGCGCAGGCATTCAGGCAGATCACTCACACATGTGCAAGTTCGAGAGCGAGAATGCGCCAGGCTTTGATCTGGTCGCTGAAGCCATCCAACGATACGCAGAGGAGGCCCCCGATTGGATCAAGGGACGCTGGGCTGCGGAGGTGAAAGAGAGAGTCATCCAGAAAGAGGCGGCAGCCGAAGAGTTGCTACCCGGTAGGTGCCTGATTTGATCTCCGAGACCACGCAGCTCGCTGACCGGTACAGGTAGCGTGAAACGGCACACACCTCACTCTGAGTCTTCGAGTACTTTCGAGCCGTCGCCTGGTAAGCCCGTGAAAGCACTTCCTGCACCTCATCAGCAGAACAGTTTCCTTGAAAGCGAGTATACCGTTGAATTCGAGGATGATAATGTCAGGGTGGCGCGATAATTTGGCAGCATACATTTTTAAAGGCGGCTGTTTTGCACGGCATTGCGATCTGCACCCATCAAGCGTCTGGCGACATTTCCTCGGTCGGATTTGCTGATTCTTATCTCTTTACGTAGGTAGCTCAACAATACTTAATCCACCTAAAACCTCTCAGCCAGAGTTGAAAGATGATGCGACTACAACTGCTGACCTCCCGGCAAAGCCGACAGCGTCATACTTCATCGTCCCTCCTGGGTTTCGTGCGAATACATTCTTCGTCGGCATGGAGAGGGAGTATCAAGAGCTCGATCAGCGATTATTCGACAAGCGGCGGAAAGATGGAACAGCGTGCGTTCTCCTCCATGGCCAACCAGGTGGTGGTAAGTCCCATCTGGCAAGGCAATATGTCAACAAGAACCGCAGGAAGTTCGCAGGAGGCATTTTCTGGATCATGGCCAAGTCAAAAGAAGAAAGAGATCACGCGTTTTGGAACATCTGCCAGAAGGTCGTTGTTAGGGACAGCCCCGATATGTGCAACGACAAGCGGACCTTTGTGGATATGGTGAAAGCTTGGTTTGAGTCACGGCATGGATGGCTGATGGTCTTTGACGGTATCACTTTGGACAGAGATGATGACGCGACAGACCTGCAAAGATTCATCCCTGACAGTCGAGATTCGAGTCTGATTTACATTTCGAGAGCGAAGAACCTAGAGTCAAAGCAGCGTCTGCTGCGACCATTCGCTATCAGGGTGGCGTCGCTGAAGGAGGATGATGCTAGGAAGCTGCTGTTCAAAGAGCTGCACATCGATCAGCCAAAGGACGCAGAGGTCAAGAAAGCCACCGAACTGGTAAAGAAAGTCGGTGGTCTGCCCTTGGCAATCGATGCTATCGCCCATCGTATCTCGGATACACACGAACCGCTAGCGAAATTCAGGATCGAGTATTTTGCAGACCCCAAGATCGGAGGAACTTATAATAAGATCCTGAACGATCTACAAAAGCTGAGACAAGTGGAGGCCTGGAACCTGATACACGTTTTGTGTTTCTTTGGGCAGCACATACCCGTCGAACTAGTGCATCTGGGCCTCAAATCTCTGAACCACGACAGCATCGAGGTCAAATCGAGCGACGGAGGAGGGAATCCCGACATCAATACGACTTTCAGCATTCTGATGCGATATGCCTTGGTCGAGAGAAACGAGCCTGACGATAGCTCCATGTCGTCAAGCCGTGATAGCCTGGTTGGCCCCGAGCCCATCGATGTGCTGAAGATCCACAGTGTCGTCCAGAAGTTCTGCTTGGATTCTTTGAATGGGATGAACATCCTCCCGATCTGGATGGGATACGCGATAAGATTATTTGGGTACTCGTTCCATGAAGCAGATGTCCGGATCAAGCTGAGGCCGGAGAAGGGACGTGTGTCTGACTATCGCGAATACCTCACTCACGGTCAAAGACTGTGGGACAATTCTCTTACGTACAAGAGTGGCGCCCAACCATTGGACGATGTCCGAAGCTATCTCACACCGATTATGGACAAGATCGCCGAGGAAATCCAGATTCGAGAGCCCAGGTCGTCGCAGGAGAGTCTTAGCAAGGGTAAGTAACTTTCGGAGCATCTATTACCCCTTTCGGAGGTTTTCGGGAAGCGTGAAACATGTCTGACCTGTATCCGCTCCCCAAGCATGCACCTCCACCAGGTGCCGGCAAAAGTCATGACCCATTCTAGGCGAGCCCACCACTCTAAAATGGGTCATGACTTTTGCCGGCACCTGGTGCCTCTGCTCATTGCATTGACTGAAAGGAGGAATGCTGACTCCGAAACTTAGGCATTTACCAGGTTTCGATCTTCGACAGGACAAGCAGCAGCTCCGAATCCAATCCATCACCCTCCGAGACGCGCACCCCTGAGCATCGGCCGTCACCATTGCCACTACCGAACGAAAATCTTTATGGCTTCCCACTTGAGAAACCTGCTATTGATTCACCACGAAGCGTTGGTACCTCGACACCACCGACCTCGGGCCATCCCAGGATTGTTGGTGGCAGTCCCCGTTTTCCTCCCTACATGAATGAAGATGGCTACGAAAGTGATAGAGAGAATACCAACGGCCCGAATTCAATGCGCAGAGATCCCTCTAATACAACAGAACGGCCGCCGGACTCAACTCGCCGTACGCCAGAAGCACAGACTCGACCTCGCGCTCCAACAGCCGAATCAAATCACAGTGGCTGGCAGACTGTGCCGTCAAGGAAAGCCAAGAGTACTCGTCGCCGGCGAGATCTCGGTAGCTTTCGGCCTACGCCCGCGGGACCACAACTAAATTGGCAACACGCAGCTGGATCAGTGGGCAGAGATGAGGTAGACAGAAATCAGCGAGCCATCTCTGATGCCTTTTCGTCGCTGGCAGAGGTCCAACAAAAGAGTCCACCGGCTACCAAGGAATCCAGCATAAGCTCATTCTTCCGTCGTCGATCCACCAGCAAGCCCGAATTAGCCGACACTCGACCCAGCTGGGCGAAGATTGCATCAGGCCAAGCTCGACCGTTACCACGCACTCAGCAACCAACGCCCGTGCAAAGCTCACCCTCATCGGCAGCAATGATCATGGAGCGAGGCCGCTCTCGTGAAAGCGTCCGTGGCAGGCAAGGCAATGTCCAGCATTCGCCACTAGCATCGGAGTTCGTCCCCAGCCGCAACAACAGCTACAGCGGCTCCTATCAGCCCGCCACATCTCAAGGCCTCCAATACCCCGATCCTTCGTCCACGTTCCCACCACCCTCCGCCTACCCACCGCCCGAACCCGTTCCCACAGACCCCTACGCGTATCACAATCCCCACCAACCCCTCGGCCTGAATTCAGCACCCTATCCCCTCTACGAAAACATCGCCCCACCAACCAAACGGCCCCTTCCCACCCCGCCGCCCCGCGAAACCTCTCCTCTCACCCAACCCCCCACAAGCGCCTACCCCAGCCCTCCATCCCACCACTCTCAGTCGCCCCACAGCCCCTATGCTACAATGTATAGCCCCTACACCGGCTGCTCCTCCCCCTCTTCACCCTACTCTCCCCCCCTCCTTCCCGCAGGCTACACCTCCGCCCCCATGTCCCGCGACCACTCCCACTTCTCGCATAACTCCGCCGTTACCGAGCCTCCGCGCTACATCCCCCTCTCCAGCATCTCCCCACAACCAGCCTACATCCCGCTCTACAACACCACCAACACCTCTTCCCCCCGCGACCGCGCTCCCGACGGACGACCCCTGCGCAAAAGCCCCAAGATGGCAGAATACGCCATGCCTGTCCCCCCCCTGGAAGACCCCACTTACTCCCCACCCTACCACTACACCCACCACAGCAGCCTACCTAGTCTATACGAACAACCCCGCAACCACTACCCACCCTCGCAACATTCCTCCCCGGGCCCCGCCATGTCGCGCTCCTCCTCCGGCCCAGGCCTAGCGCTGGAATCCCCGCTCGGCCTCGGCATCGTAAGGTTCGACCCCGCGGGGCAGCTGCAGTTTGGGGAGCATGAAGCTATTAGTCTTGAGGAGGCGAGGAGGAGGACGTTTGAGCATGAGGCGAGGTTGAGACAGGAGGCGGCGAGGGGGAGGAGGAGGGGGGCAGAGGGAATGGGGACGCCGTATCCGCATGATGGGAGGGGGGTGGAGGGCTTGATTGGGAATGTGCGGAACTAGGATTGGTTCGGTTTTTTGGTCTAAATTGGGCCATTGTCGCGGGGTTAGTGCATGCATTTTTGATGCATTTTTGGAAGGAGATACCAGTGTCAGCGTGCATTGCATTCGCATATGGAGGGGCAAAAGTTAGAGAGGAGGTTTTGGTACATCGCGCAGCTTAGAGTGTTTGTCATGTTTTAGAGCTAGACGAGGAGGGTGCATAGATGACTGTACTCATGGAAAGTGTTCAGCGTCAGGACATGGCTAGTGTGATTTTATTTCGAAGCAATTTGAGGTTTCGAAGGACAATGTCTTTGAGCTACAGACGCTATCAAATGGAGTACGGTTGTACTTGATCGCTCCATGCTAGCAGCTGCGAATTCTCGGAAAGACCAGACATCAAATTTTTCACGTGTTTAGGTGAGAGGTGGAACAAAACACCAAATTGATATGCCAAGCATGCTATATCAATCTGAATACGCTAATATCTCTTGGCAACAGCTGTGCCTTCAAGTTTCCCGTCCGATATGGGCTCGATGAGTTTAATCTCCTTGTCGATCAGCGCGAAACACCTCGAGAGTCGTTCTGCACAATATGTCGACCGGTTCAGTTCTCCCTCCAGAGGTTTGGAGCCTAGCGCTTCACAACCTTCGCGACTTGAAGAGCCAGGATGAGCTCGCATACCTCTGGACGACGTTGCGCCATGTCTGCCGTCAACTCAAGACCGAAGTCGAGGGTATTTTCAGGATGGAGCACTTGCCAAAAACACTTTTACATGTACATAAGAATGCGCAAGTCCCGCGTTCGACTCAAAATGGCGATGACCGGTCTGTGCCATCAAAAATTCCCCAATTGCGGTATGATTCATTATGCAGATACGATTTCGACGGCGTCCACACCACAAACCCCTTGAGAGCAGTGTTCTCAGTCCGTCTCAAAAGCAGTGGCCCTAAAGTGGTGAGAGAGATGATCAAGAGTATCGAGACAAAGACTGGGCTTGGACGGATGGGTGAAGCAGATAAGTCCCGACCCGGAAGCCGAGTCAGGCTGTTTGGGAGTACCGTCGGATTAGCTCTGGTCCAAGTACGTGGAGGACTGCACGATTGCACGTTGCCAAGCTTGACTAGGGATCGGGACAAGCGAGCGATATCTCTCGATTGGAGGGATCTTTTCTCGCGCTTCTTCGGCGAGAAAAGAATGATAGGTAGAGTCTTAGCACGCGCACTCGTGAGCGGTTTCAGTGTTGCTCCTTCGCCACCAGAAGCTCAAATATTAGATTATGGCCCAGTCCCGGCGTATCGCGTCTCCAAACTTCGGCCCTCTCTACAAGCTCTTGGCCAGCGCGACACCAAAACGGTGCAGAGCTACTTGACTGATTTGCAATCTCGACATAACCGAATTTGTCGTCTGTCTGATCCTGTCCATATGTGGATAATGACCGCAGGCTGTATGAACAGTAGCTCAAAAAAGACAATTCATAGTTGCCGGCTTCGTCGAAGAGCCGATCAAGAGATCTATCTCGATGACGAGGGAGCTGCGAACAAGGCCAAGATTGACGCGCAGAAAGAAGCCGAATGGCGTCAGATTGTCGCCATGAAGGAAGAACACGGTCAGAGGCTCCTGACATGCGATGCCTGCCGCGAGAGGAACATTCAGTGCATACAACAGCGTAATGCATATGGCATGGGCTCCGGCGGCCTCGAAGGTGGCGACGTGCTAGTGAACCTGCAGGTCGACGATCTCATGCTAAGCGGTCAAGCGCCATGCATCACTTGCGCGGCGAGCAAAGTGCGGTGTGAGTTCAAATTAGCCCACCTCAATCGAGGCATGACCCGCTTGATCCCAGGAGGTCCCCCAGAACAAGCGTACCAAGAGCGTATGATCCTCCTCGATCAACAGGGCAAGCAGCCGACTGCATTTCGGCCACGATAAACAGTCAAGGGCATCCTCCAACCGCCACAGTCTACCTTGAGCTTCGCCCTCTGAAAAATTACGACAGACAAGGTGATGCCCCTTGTACAGCAGAACAGGGAGCGGTTGCTTATAAGCATGCACGCTCATTAAACCAGACACTGTATTTCTTCAAGCGTCACCATTTACCTCGACCTCTACTAGGCATCATCAATCGTGGAGGCCATGCGCTTCACATTACACGTTTCTCGAACAACTATCGCACACGTTCCCTCTCCTTGGCACATCTACATCAAGATTCGAGGACTTTTTGACCCTAAACACTTCAAATGACAGTGAGACTATCTTTGGTATGCTAGCATGTCTCACAAGGCCTTTTCCATTTCGTCGCAAGCAACTATCACTATGGCAAGATTTAGCATCAGGATTGGAGAAGTCTGCTTCGCCATCCCTGAGTCCATGGAAAGTCTCCTCCACTTCTTACTCAGGGGCAGAAGTACGCTGTCAGATTGATTGTTACGACATTGCGCAGGCCCACAGCGCGTGCACAAGTTTTTTTGTTACAGCCAACACCACCCATCATCACGGTGACTAATGGCATATCAAAAACAAGCCAACTCTCCCCAACTCCACGAATTGCACTACTAACCCCGGATCCCCTTTGCCCCCTTGACCATCTTGTCTTTGCATCACCATATACTCTGCCGCTGAACCTTCCGCCCCCCCGAACCCTCCACGAATAAACACACTCTCCCGCCTAATGTGGTGCGTTGTACGTCTGCTGTGGCTGTCATCCACGACACAGAAAACCCTGCCAGTGATCGCTCGGATGGTCTTGCCACATTGCAAAGACTTGTCGTGTCCCGGTGCGTTCTCTGCCGATGGGGATGTCAAAGCGATCGTCAGAAATATCAACCATCCTGACAAGCTCGATGGCTTGTTCAGTCGTGAGATTGCCTGCCATAGGGAAGTGAAGTGGACGATGTGTCAGCCTGGCGTGCTCGTGTGGGACAGCACGATGGATACATCATCTCTAATTTGTTGCTTAATGTCGTCTGCGACCAGAGGCTTTTCATCCCATGCCCACCGCTTGAATGTTACCGAGTAGGCCAGATGTCCATGATTCTCGAGGACCGTTCGGCGGCGAGACAGGATTTTCTTTTTCAGGGGGCGGATCGGCTCGGCGGCGAGGCCATTCGGTCCCTTGAACGCTGATCCAAGCTGCGTTAGCCGCGAGGTCGTCCACTGCTTGCTGCGCTTCCGTGTATGCAAGGTTGCAGGCTCGTTCTCAAACGTCCTAGACACTCGCGAACCTGTTCCCACTCGCTTCCGGGATCGAATCTCCTTCTCTGTCATCGCTCCGGTGTGTCTTGGGGGGAGAAGGGAGTCTTGAGCGCAGTAAGTGATTGAAAACTGATTGAGTGGTAGGGAATTCGATTGTATAGCAGTGAACTGGTTGTGGTAAGTGGGTAGGTTGGATGATGTGGAAAGGATGAGACATCGTGGAAGAGGGACAAAGTGATGGAGGGTTCATGGAGTATGCACGGGCTAGCTTCTCTGCGAAAGGGGGTTGCTTGAGGAGAAGCCTTTGGCTGAGCGGCTGGCTGAGCGGAGACTGGTGGCGTGGAGGCGAGGAGCGCGCGCTACTGGCGCTGATATCTTTGGAAATGGGCAAAAGGGCTTTATATAAGTATATAGCAAGCCGACACGGTGAGGAGGAGATGGAATCTTGCGGTGTAGCTTCTCGGTGCACGAAAACATTTGTTGTGAGGGGGGTATATTTATATTGAGCTTAGATACCGGATCAAAGAGCCTAACACCAGTGCTTTCTTATGACCACATCGTCGTGGCCTTGATTATTGCTTTTTCATACCCCTGCGTTTATTGTTGAGTGGTGGTGCGGAGAGAGAGAAGCCGGCTCTGAGACACCGTTTCTTTTCTGCATTGTGTGATATCAGCACGGCGCAGCGAGGGGCATCGTACGTTTCAATGATAAATTCTTAAAAAAGTGCTGGAGGTTGGCCGACGCGACGACGCGCTGGAGAGATGGGGGTGTGCTGCTTGATTCTGCGTCAATATGTGAACACAGAAGTAAGTATAAGCTGTGACTGTAACAATTAGCACAAGCAAGAGCACTCAACTTCTTCCCAGTGAGGATCGCCGCGCAAGAGAATAAGTCGGCTACTCAGACTTCAGACGTTCCTGCTGGTCCATTGCTCTCGAAAGTCTATCTCACAGGACAGGAAATGGCTGAGGACAATCTTTCGAGTGAGGAAGACGGCACGCTTGCGTTCAAGAACTAGGAATTGTGGGTCTGAGCGTGTCGGCCCGTTCTCCAAGCTACGTGATGGACGTCTCCGTCAGGTTTTTTGTAATTGGCAGCGTTACGCTTTCAATTCTGCATGTACTTTCGTCCACGCAGCATCGTTGTGCTCTTTCATCTTCGTTAAAAGGTGTGCATTAGGTCGAGAGCATCCGACCCCCAGGGGTGGAGGGAAGAAGAGGCAAAAGCGACGGAGGGTGAGGTATTAGCGCTTTCATGTGTGTCTGCAAAGCTTGGCATTAGGGAAAGACTTAATCCCTCACCACCAGCACATATATACCACAAGTCACCTCCCCAATTATCGCCATTGCATCTATTGATCTAATTAGCAAATTAAAGCTTCTATATACCTCGTTTATCGCATTTCGAATGATTAGCACTTTCTCTTCCTTCTTCTTTATTGTTGTCGACATGTTCGCAACTCTCTTTCTTGTTTTACGATCTCGCATCGTTCGCTATCTCCTATTGCATTGACGATCACAATTTATCGTCGACAAGATTCATTGTAAAGTTCGAACGATCTATGAAATACAAAAAAATCTATTTATATATAAATTAGCGTTCAAGTTTCGTAGAAGAGTTATAAGTAACTTACGCAAAGTTCATCGCGTTATCGAAGAGTCATTGATTGCATATCTAGAGAAACAATTGTAAACAATGCAAAAAAAGATGATTTAATTCTTATAAAAGAAATAAGATATATATGTGTCAATGTTAATAATAAGTAGAATTGTAAAGAAGTTGCAATTAAATAAAAAGCAAACACAACAAATTAAACATCGCTAAAATAAAAAGCTTCGCAAAATTTAATTAATAAACTTTCTTTACATTATCGCAAAGTAATTTGTCTTTATTGACAAAACTATGTTTAATAAGACGACAAGATAAAGACATATAATGTATGTCTTTATTAACAAAGACAATAAATATAATGCAAATTCAATTAGAGATTATTATTAAAACGTGCTTTTAATTTATATTGTAAACGAATATTTATCTTGTATAACAATTCGCGAAGACTAGTTTAATGCAAAGATTATTTTAAGATAAATATTAAACAATCTATTGTTTTATTGCAACGTCTTTTTAATTTTACGAAGCGTTATCGTTATAAACAATGCTAGCGTATACGTTAACTCGCGTATTAAAAAGATTATTAAGACTTATAATTGCGAGATTCGATATTTGTCTTTTTACTTGTTAAATTTTAATTTAATCGAATTAAGTTTTAATGTATTAAAAGCATAAATTAGACAATATTAAAACATTATTTAATTCGCGTTTTTTAACAACTTCGATGCATACTTGCGATACGCAATTAAAAAAAATCAATATAATCGTTTTGCGCATAAGCACTTCAAGTATAGCGTTAATAAATAATATATATTCGAGACAAATATATAAGAATTAAATAGAAGACTTGCGAAGTACGAAATCGAAAAAAATGTAAAGAAAAAAAAGAAAAAAATTTAGATATAAAGATGAAAGTGCATATGTTTTAAAGAAATAATTCGAGAAAGATTAAATTTAAGACATAAATAAATTGATTTTAATTCAATTAATGAATCGAAAACATTTATGAGAGCTACATTAAATTGCATCAAATGTAGAATTAAACAAATGTATATTTTTACACATCTTTATATCAATTGCATGTTTAGAAAAACGATTAAATAAAATCTATAAATTAAACGATTATCGAAGTCTACAAATTAATTTAATTAAGATCTTTTAAAATAGCATTATACGCATGAGAAACATCTCGTTTTTAATGCAAAATAAATCTATTTTCTCTAGCATTAGATTATCTTATTCTTGTTCTTTTTCTTCTTCTTCTTCTTTTTGTCTTCTATCTTATCGTTATTATTTGCGTTATTGTTATTTTTATTAACAAGTTTATTGTTTTGAGCGATTATTAACAATCTCTTTGCAACTCTATAATAAAAGTTAAACAAAACTAACTTTGTCTTAAATTTACGTGTCGCTTTATTAGATATATTCTTTTCGATAATAGATTAATTGTCGATTTGATATTTAGTTTCAGCTTTGGAATCGAATTGAATCGATAATTTAACTTTAGAAATCAAATCGAAAATTATTTTAATTTTAATTATTTTAAAATCGAATCGAATTAAATCGAGTTAATTTTCGATTTTAATATTAGAAATCGAATTGAATCGTCAAGAATGTTAAGAATACTAAAAATAGTATAAATTAAGTTTAAATTTAAATTTAGATTTTTTATTAATTACTAGATAATGCTTAGTAGTAATACATTTATAAAAAGAAATTTCTCATATATTTATTAATTAATTTAAATAGATTAACTATTTCTATTAAATTATTAATTAATTGTTACTAAAAATAATTAAATTTACTTAAGATAATAGTCTTGACAATTCGATTCGATTTTTCGATTCGATTTTCGATTCAACTTTTGGAATTGAATCGAATTGTTAATTTCAACTTTAGAAATTAAATCGTCAAGACTTTCGATTTAATTCGAATTGAATTGTTAAGATTCGATTCGATTTCTTGAATCGAACTCGATTTCCTAAATCGACGCAATTAGTTTATTCGATAGCAACACGATACGACGTAAAGAAGAAATTTGTTATTAACTTTAAATTATTTATTGTTCACTCTTAATTCTTAACGATGCTATATATTCTTCTTAATTTAACGTGACGATCTAACGATATTTTCTTAAGAATTCATTTGAAGAACTTCTTAATAAAAACATTGTTATTGACGTCTACATTAATAAGACTTGATTTGCGAATAACAAGTAAAAAAAGAAAAGAAGAAGCAAGAGCAATTGATTTGATCTTTCGTTTAATCGTCGTTAATTGCATAGAATTTGCAATAAATAATGTTTACTATAATAGAAATTGCACTTGCGAAGACTAATATAATTGTTAAAACTATTAAAATTAATCTTATATTTAATCTGCAAAGTTTAATAATGCAAACATATAACTAGACGAATAATACATTAATAATTAAGACTAATATAGAGACTACTACTAATATATAGATTAAAACTAATATAGAGATTGCTATTGTATTATTGAAGCATTCTTTTTAGACGTTAAATTTATTATACTCTTGTCAATGTTTTTCTAAATCTACATTTTTGTCATTTATTGTTAAAACTACATATAGATCTTTAGATTACTACTAAAGTTGCTCTTTTTTTTACAATTATTATTACGCATTTACTTTGCTTTAAAAACGCAAGTTGTAAAAGTTATCTTACTTCTCTAATTTGTTCACAATAAATATAACTCTCGCGATATCTTGTATATAAATACGTTTACTTTTTTATTAATAATAATTTTAAATTATTGCGTTTGTTTCGAAGTCTTTATATTATAGTGCTTGTCAATATAATTAACGAAGCAATAGTCGATTTAGTTAATGTAGCGTTTATTGTAACATTGTTAATAAACAATAAATTAACGATCAATATTATCTATATTCTTTGCAACGTTTGCTTTGCTTCTCGTTTGTTCTAATAATTAATTTGTTTTAGTAAATCTAGTTTTTGACGTAACATTATCGATCAAAGAATCTAAGAATAAATTAATGCGTAATCGCTTTCGTAAGATAAAAATAAAAAAATCAATTAAGTTTTTGTCAACGATAACGATAGTCTTAATTTTAATTATTAAATTAGAATAGAATTTTGTTGTCTAGACTTTAATTATGTTAACAACTTTGCTTTATTAAGACACTAAAAAGTTATTAATAAACTAATAAACTTGCACAACTCTTGTGTGCTTTGCTCTAACAATTACTATAATATTTTGTAAGATTTAGCTTTTGCTAGCGTTAACATTTATCGAATTTGTCGTTAAATAATTGTTCGAAAGCTTAAATATTAAACTCGCTAATCGTTTGTATAATTGTAGTGTAAACTTACTTTAAATGCTTGCTAATGCGAAGATTGATCTTTATCTTTATCTTAGAATTTTTGTGTTTTTTCTTTATTTTTAATTTCTTCAATTTAGAATTAAATAATTGATTTAGCTTCTTTTAAGTCTTACGCTTCTTGTAAAGACGACGAAGAATCTTAACTTTGTCGTATTTTTTAACATTTTTCGCTTATTTGCGTTGCTTTTTCTCTTGTTGCACTTCTATTTATGTGCGAACGTTTAACATTTTTTTGTTTGTCTCGTATTCGCGTTTGCGAACAACATTATTAACAAAATTGCGAACAATAACGTCAAAGAGCTTCTCTTTAACGACAACACTTCATGAATTATAGATAATAAACTTTGTTTTGCGAATGATGCGATTTTTTATTTAACGCTCTTGTTGCTTTCTTTTGAATATCGTCGACGTAAATTCTATACGACGAGATTACATAATTAATAGTAAAAAGATAAAAATGTTTGCAATAGTATTGCAATCGTCGTTATCAATAACAAAACTATTGTTTGATAGAGAAGCAAAAGAAGAAGAGAAAGAAAAAGAGAGTATCTAATCGTTGTTTACAACTTCTCGATCTTTGCTTCTAGAAACAATAGTAGTACGAGCAATAAACTATCTCTATCTATTAGAAACACGAAACGATATAGACTAATAAGAAGAAGCGAGATCTTAATTGTGGCGTTGAGGAGACATATTGCAAGTCTAAAAATCGTATAAATTCGATAAGTTATATAAACAAAAGCTTCAATTTGCTAATTAGATCGATAGATGCAATGGCGATGATTGGGGAGATGACTTGTGATATATATGTGTTGGTGGTGGAGGATTAAGTCTTTTCCTAATGCCAAGCTTTGTAGACACACATGAAAGCGCTAATAAGCGAAAGACATTGAATCCACTTGCTGCCATAGCCGCTCAATGTCTCCACCACGACGGGTAGTTCAACGTCTCCATCCTTAGACCGAGACCATGCTTCAGTAGCCTCTTCGTAGAATCAAGGCTCGCTTGTCTGCTGGTCGATTTCGCCAGTTCACAAAATTCGTGACCTGTGGGGGGAGGGCTACGCCGTTGTTGCGGTATCTGACCCATAGATCTAGAGATTCTCTTCCTCGATGGAGTGTGATATTGTTGATGCGGTACCCTCGATGTTGTTGGCTTCCGTGGAGCACGCGAATCCAAGCTCTCTTTCATTTATGTGTGGGAAGCCTTACTTACTCAACGGCTCTGCGTGCACTCGTTGCGGGCTGAACGGGATTTTGACATTGTGGAGTTGCGGATCCACAGAGTAGGTCTTGCCACTCGAATTTGCGGAGACACTCAGTGCTCCCTCTACTGCGAAAATTATGTATACGCCAGATCTCAAGAATTGGTCGAAAGAACATCTTATCGGGACTTCGGGGCGTAGTAGTGGCTTTCGTTAATCAGTCAGTCTTTGTGCACTGTCAGATGTTGAGATGACTTGCGATGTCGCGACGTTCCACAAAGGTACACGGGGGGCATTTCTGCTCCTCAAATTGTTGAATTCTTGTCTCAACAAATACTCGACCATTATGATATCTCATAGCTTGGTTCATATGATCTATAGCCTTACTAATAGTCCACGGTCTTTCTGTGTTTTCCTCGTCTCGGGTGGATCCACTGCACCTGTTTAAGGAGCTGTGCAATTCAGTAGTTCCTGAATCGTTCTTGCTACACACAATTGTTCCAGTCTGAAGAGCAAAAATGAGTAGCATCGATATAAAGCAGCAAAGATAATGATGCAACAACTCCTCTGGAAAATTAGGGTCGACTTTCTCAGGACTAGCCCTAGATCTTTCACAAATCACGTACTTGTGGGCGCAAATGGTCCATCTGGCACAAGTTTTTTAGCAGCTCACGCAACAGGGTTTCTGGTCTTCTTCTGGAGAAAGACTGGGCGAACTAAGTCTCCGACGCTTTCGCGGTCATAATCCGTAGACTGGCTAAGTAAGCTGCTTATTAGTGCGCTGCTATGTATCAATGTTTGAGTTTGATATAGTATATTCCAGTGCTGATACTCGTATCCTCGCTCTCCGCAAGCTCGCGAGCGCGGAAACGGCTCGGTCTTTCTGAAAGGCCACTAGGTCGTCGATATGTAAGTTGTGAATATAGGGTACGTTCTTTCTGCTTAAAGAGGTTTTGATGCTGTGTGGGGAGTGTGTTCCTGTGAGGTGTTGTTGAGGAACTCTGGTGAATGTGAAGATTCTTCGGGTGATTAGCGTGCAGCTATAGCTAGGCTCGAAACGTAGAGTCCTGATGTATGGATTAACACACATGCATTACGCTGGTATGAGCTGGCCTAGGTCCATAGCGTATGGAAAGTACTCCGCCAGCTTTCCATGGTAAGACAATACCTGGATGGCCGCTTCCATCAGTGTTTTCAGTTATAGTAGTAGTCGTAACTCGCTAGCATCTCTTTCTTGCGCCTGACTTTCAGTTCAGTGCGCAAGGCTCTTTGACAGGTCAAAGCCGAAGACATACAATCATCGTGTTAGCAATCAGATGCGTGGCACGAGAGGAGCCGACGAACTTTCGTTGAAGTCACTATAATCTTCTCTGACAGGAAACGAGTCTTCCTTGTCGTCGTGCTCGAAAGTGACGGAGGACCCCAGCAACCTTACTCTCACGGTCGATTGTTAGAGATCCAGAATCACCCTGGTTACAGAATTGCTCTTGGGTGTTCTGCGAAAGGAAGATGGCTCTCGAGCGATGTACTGAACTAACAGCCGTACACACACTTGTGGTTGTCGGTGAGGATCTCTAGTTTTCTTCTTTATGACGGATTCAATCAAGCGAGATCTCTATTATCCCATACGCTGTCTGGTATTATCCTCTCTCCTGCTGCTTCATTCGAGTCTCTTCGATCATATTATTGATATCTCTGCACGTTCTGCACCTTTAGATGCTCTTCGCACCGTTTCACAAGGCTATCCACGTCTGGTTTAGGGAATCTCGTCCTCCAATTTGCTCGCATGTAATCTGGTAGAGGCTTTAGGCCACTCTCGGTGAAATTACTTCAGTCCTGCTCAATCGCTGCCGTGTCTTTCATATATATACGCCACAACGGTAGTGATATGGTATCGAGTGAATTTCGTAGCAGAGGCGACAAAAGCAATTTTGCTTTGCCATGCTCTTCTGTGAGCTCATCTAATTCGCGATGATTGTCATCGTTCACGTTGCAATTTCAGGAATTTGAGCCTCAAATCTGCTACTTTTGTTATCGTTCTTGAGAGATGTAACAAAACAAGTCAGACGGACTTGAGGGCTCCCTCGGGTAAGGAGAGAAACAAGAGTCACCCTTGTTCTACTCTCGATATTGGCTGCTGGAAGATTCGCTACAGCTACAGCAGTGAGTGGTGAGCCGAATCCCTAATGGTTTTGCGAAGAACAGAACGGCTGAGCCGAGAAGCTCACATCACAGTGCCCGGTGTATTCAGGATGGAACAGGGTTCTTTATATAATTATATGAATAGGCGCTGGGGGTTAGGAGAATTTGATTGCGCGTTGTGGGTCCCTCTCCTGGTTAGTGCTTTTGTAGGCAACTGACATCTCCACAGTAGAGTGATTAGTAACGTGACTCTCGTTCTCTCGACAAATTTCTTTGCGGGAAGATGACCTGAGTTGATGCTGGTCCATCCGGGTAGAGACTCGTAGCACCTGGAGTTGGCGATTCGCTGGTCATCATATCAGCCTCGAGTCATTCACGGTACCTTCATTGTGTTTGTAGAACACCGCTCAAGAGACAACAAATGGTAAGCAGAAAGGAAGATTTTGATCATGGGAAAGAAGAGATGGGAGAGCGGCAGTTGCTCGAAAACCTTTCCTTGAGGCGCCTTACCCCTTGAGGAGAGGTGATGCCTTCTGCCGCAAAACCTTGCTGATGCATAGTGTTCAAGGATCGATAATCCCCCAATGCTTCGCTAACATAGTTGTCTCCAATCTCTGCACTGGCGATGAACTTGGTTTTACAAATATGTTCGATGACCTCAGTCAGAGATCTCTTCGCCTTCAAGACATAGCGGAGGTGTAACGAGAAAGCTGACTGATGATAAACCCATTCAGCTGGGATATAGCTTCAATCAATCACCCTTGGTCCACTGATGAGAAAAACAGCCGTATCTCAAATTATAGGTATATGGACACCGCTCGACACGATACTGAACTATATTCTGAGTGACGAGGATCCAGCCGCAGAAATTAGAAGCCGCGAGCCACTTAAGCTGTTGGGTTCCCTGTAGACATCTCTCATTCCTCATACTGGAATAGGATGTCTGGTCAATCACCTCGGACTTCATCCCAAGAGCTTCAGTCGGATGCTACTCTGTTGAAACATGGGTCCTAGGATTGGTGAGTCTTGGTCGAAAATATCTGCTCATGATTCTTAAATGTTCGAATTACGAATATCTTCTGTGAGAAGACAGGCAGGTTGCCAACATATCTGTGCTATGCTATGCTGAGCAAATTGAGGAAGCGTGTGCTGTAAAGTGGTCTCACTTCGTATCGCAGCAACGAAGCCAAGTAAGTTGGCTTTAAGCCATTTGGGCTGTTACGGGCGTGGAATGATATTGATCTACCCGGGAGCTTACCAAGCACTTGGTACCAGTCGGCCTTGTCAAGACGTTAAATACGATGTAAGAACACACATCGTCATGCTGGTTCCTACAGTTTGACTTGATCCACCACCGCTCGTCTGTCACCAGCTATGGTTATAAAAACCTCTAGTCCTTATATTCAAGCGGCGGAGATCGGCGAGAACCATGCGTAGACACTCGAAAGCACTTAGGAATATTGGACGTAGCCATTTCTGACAAGATAATTGACGAAACTATCTTTCTTTCTCCATTTCTTGATGCTTAGAGCAGGTCTCCACGACGCAGTTCTTCGGACTAATAGTAGACAAGGGTGTGTTACTTACTCCCTTATTGTTCATTGTAGTTGCTGTTGTTGCTGTTCATGTTACTTTCTTGACTGAACTCGATGATGCTGCTGATAGCGATATCAGGCCCTCCACGCCTAGCTTTGGGATCACCCTTTTATTGCGTCCGCAGATTTGTCTGCAAGGATTCATCGAGACGCATGTTGGCTGGAAGAATCGTCTTTGGGGTTCCCCGTTCGGTTGCCTCTCGCATGGGACCATAGCGACCGGAAGATCACTGCTACACGAGGGCCCCTCTCTTTGAAATCTCGAGGACTGCGCACCCTATATCCCCAAATGACTGGAAGTGCCCGTCTATCTTTGGGAGGATTTGTGAGCCAGAAGCTGATGGTGGTTGAAAGGAACTTTTGGCGCTAAACTCTCTCACGAACGCCAGGTCGCCAGACGGTGTGATATGTTTGAGAACTTGTGCAGCGGTGCATTTTACTATCGGTAATATTGGGAGGACAAGGGTTGCGTTCGTCCCTAGATCAAGTTTGTTGAGATAAAGGGCTGATACATGAGATAGCTCTGGCGGCATTTCCGTTTACCGCATCCGTGCTCGAAGTTGCCGTTTGGGCTGAGATACAAAGTTCAAAGTGGTCATCGAGTCTGACCATACAAGCTTCCAAGGATGATTGTTGAAAGCCAAGTGGCGCTCAAGGTATCAGAGATCGGGCTGAAGATCCCTGTTCCGTTCTTTGTCCACTAACAATGATAGCGACCCAGGATTGTCAGGTCTGTGAAGGCACAGAGTTGCAAACAGAAACCAAGTGAATCTGTCAACGGACATATAGGTGAGCTTAAATATAGTATATAGAGTCCGGCGTAGTATTATGATAGGTTGGTAAGCCGATCGTGGCAGATCGTTGTGGATGAAAGGTCATGGCTGTGACAGGAGGGACTCTATATCATTGACCTTGTCGTATTTAATATCGACTGGAGCATGCATTAAACCGATCACGAATCATGGAAAGCCGACACTGCCTTCCTTGAATACTGACACGATGACCTAAATCATTCAATGGCGGAGCGGAGCATCTCTTGAGTGTTACCGTGGTGATGCGATCAACGGACGAGCGCGGAGGTTCTACTGACCTGACAGATCAAGTAGGAAAATTATCGGTATTGCACTCACCCAGACCATTATCTCTCTCATCCTCAGTGCTTTGACCGGCAGCCTTCGGCGTACCTTAGGTACAATCGACAGGAGGAGTACAAGTAAGCAAATTCGAAGTAATGGAGCTGTATGGTTATGCCGAATAAGCCAAAAATGGGGTGACAGACTCAGATCGAAGGTTCAATTGGGCTGAGATTGTTGGTGCTTGCGATGCAACAGTGGAGAAGGCTATGGTGGAATTGCCAGTCTTTGCTTCCTTCTGGCTGTTGGTTCAGGTTAAGGACCAATAGCAGTGGTGGACATTGATACACAGTCCGCTCCCTCTTCGGGCTGTTCTTGTGAGGTCGAATTTGCAATTTCAGATGCTATCCTATCCTGGTTCTCTGCCTCCGATCAGATTTTACCATGTGCTGACCGTGATTTGATGACGCCTTGGTAATAATCGTTGGTGATGAATGCATACTTGATACCATGATGCTTCACGAAATTCGCATGAGCAGCTGCCGACATTTGCCAAAATTGCCAAGACGTAGAAGCTCGTATTCCACAGCGGCTTCGTAGCTATCATTGGGTCGCTTGATGAGGAAAGTCTCTTTAAGTGCCTGATCCGCCAGGCGTCGCTGTTCCCCGCAATGAAGTTTGGCGAAATCGAGCTCTTCTCCGTTGGCTAGTGTGATCGATTTGCGCTCTTCCAAGAGCTCGTTTCTCATCAGAAATTTATTGATAGACATAGTGTACATACAGTAGAGGTTACAGACCCACATACTAGCCGACCATAGCGTGACTGGCGCCGCTAATTAGCGCTGTTCTCATCTTGTGTGTCAGTGGTAGTGGACTCCGGGGCTGAGAGCCTTTTGGTGTGTCAGTCAGTCAGTTGGCAATGACGTGTGAGATATCTCGGTAAGGAGGTTTTCGATCGTGGTTAAGTTGTATGGTAGAAATCGCTCGGCCATTTTGATGTGTGTTGGCTAATGCAAGACATACAAGCAATCCGTTCGCTTCTACGGGATGAAGCAAGCGGCCCTAAGAATTAAGCTCTGCCGAAATGATTGAGCGTTGGAGTCCAGTAATATTTTGATCTTCGGTTTGCTAGAACTTGAAAGTCCGCATTTTAGATCTCAGTCTCATCAATCGCTCACCTGGTCTGTGGCATACCAATTCAAGCAAGCCATTATTCCCGAAGAAGGTCCCGGTCAGCTCACAGCTTAACCACAGAAAGTCACGACTAAATCTGCTCTTCTTCTCCGTCTTTTTCAATTGACATGGCCGGGGAAGTCCAATTCGGACGGAGGGGTTTGAGAACTCACTCAAGAGAGACAAGGATTTTCATAGCACTCAATTAGCAGAAGCCGTACCGCTCAAAGTCTCATGCTTCTACCGACTTAGAAATTTGGGATCAACTTTTTCGATGGAAATGTTCGAATACACTCCTCGGAGAATTTGTCTCATAGCACTATAAGATGAGGCTCTGAGTGACCTCTCCACAACTCTAGAACGCAAGGCCAGAACTCGCCGCCTGGGTGCTCGCCAGCTTTGCAAGACCGATAAACCCGCTGCCATGCTTTTACAGCGCTTCATTGGAATTGGAGTCCTTCGGTGACGAGCTTGATCGCTGCGTTCCATATTTGATGGCCATCGGGCTCAGTGAGGATTGCTGGTGGGGGTTCGTTCGAGATTTTGCTGCAAAAGAGGACCGATATCATGAATTAAGATCGGTGTAAGGGAGACTTGACCAGTGCTTAGATATAGCTTCGATATCATTGACTGAAAACACCATCAAATTGCCGAATTCGACCAACAGTAGCGTTGCCAAATCAGTTGAAGTGCTTTTTCTGAGATGTACCTTTGATTCTACAGTCGTTCTTCGTGCCCCACCAACCTTCCATACCTCGAGGCTCCCATACAAACATTGGAACATCTTGGAAGCCTTCGCACGAAATGTGACCATAGGCTCTAAACCCCTTCTTCCGGTATAGCTCCTGTCCTATCATGCTGGCCGTCAAACCAACAGGACATTCTTCTAGAGTAGCTTGCTTCTGGCCCCAATCAATGAGCATGCCTCCGACGCCGCGCCGCTGGAAGGCAGGATCCACGCAAAGGTTCTGAAGCTTCCACATGTCATGGATATCGTCGAAATCTTCGTTGCTGGAAGCAAACCAATTCTTGCGGCGGACATAGTCCACGGATTTGTCTGCTTTGATTATGTCATGGTACCAGTCTCGCCAACCCAGGAGCAAAAGCTCAAGGCCTGGGATCGAGAGTCAGTATTGTATGCCTATTGTGGCAGCACTTGACGAGAGATTTACGACTCCACGGGTCTTGCCTCCTCCATGCATTCGCCGCATCACTCTCGCCTCGCCTTTGCCATACAGCATAGCCGACGACTTGACTCGCCCCGGACCAGTCTTCGTCCTGATTGTTGGTAGCGGCCACGTAGAAGACATGCTCTGGCGACCAATAACGGGTCTGATGGCGGCGTAAGAAAAAGTCGCGGAAGTGGTCTGGATACTCTCTTCTTCGCGGGTTTATCCATTCGAAGAGCTCGTCGTTATCGAAGCCGAGAACAGAGAAAGAGGCTGTTGTTGAGCAATCATCTAAAGTAGCAAGGCGGATATGCATATCATATATACTGGATAGATATTGGAGACAATTGGTAGGAATATGAGATAGTGGTTGTAAGACTGCTATACTTTAGCAAGGAAGCAAGATGCAAGAATCGTTCACTCAGTTGCTCCAAGAATAGGTAAATCAAGTGCCCTTTATGTGCGGAAAGACGCAATTACAGAGTCCAGAACAAATAGAAAACGGTACAACCACAGAGCCCACAGTTTGCGGAGACTGTTGAGGAATAAATTAGACGTAGAACAGCGATGCTGGCTACTCGGTCGAGTCATACGGATCTCGGCTCTCGGATAACGCTAAGGTCTTGGCGCGCTAAGAGATTGCCAAGCCCATCATTTACAACGACATCCCATTACTTCGCGATCTTTGTTCTCGGTATGAGAGGTTTATACAATGAACGCTACTAGGAGCGACATGAGAGATATAGCTTGCAAGCGCTTCTCGAGACATCCGCAGATACAGTAACATGGTGTCTGCTTCTTGAGACGAGCATGAGAAGGTCATCTGGTCATGACTGCGAAGGAGTATGAAGCGCCCCTTCCGTGCTGACAATTCGATGGTTGTGTAATATGTCGACAATACCCCACCCCCCACCCCTTCGCCAATCAATGTTGCACCCTCTCTCTTCTCTCTCCATCTTGTTCTGTCCTGCATGTTGAAAAGACGCATTGGTGAGAGATGAGGAAGAGGACAGCAACGAGAGCGCAGGGATGGTCAAATTTAAGGCTTGGAGTACCATGGGTACCCAGTGCAATTAATAGGCCATTGGTCCCTGCGGCCGGGTCTGGAGGAGGGCTGTCACACTTCTTAGCATGAATTCTGATCAGGTCTTGGATTCACAGCAACCCCTTTCACATTTCGACTCCTGACAGTCACAGGAAAATTGGTGTTTATTCACGATTAGTGTTCATTGGAGCGTAGCTACGCGGACCGACCTAGAACCTACTTATATCGTGCTGAAGTTCACAGCGAAGTCTCTCTTTCCTCTTCTTCGTCGTTCATTTTACATCTAAAACAAGACTCTAGCTGGCTATTATCAACGCCCTTTACCATTCGTGCCTTTTTCCCTGACAGAGGCCTGCCGTAACTTATTGTTTCAGGGGATCGAGCGAGCTTTAGGGCCCCATCAAACTCCACTTCTTATAGCCATAGAGTTTAACATGACCTCGTATTGATGGGGTGCCGTTCGATGGAGTGTCTGAGAATTGTAGCGTTGAAGTTGGCGATGTGTCCTGGCTCGGAATCGGAACGACTGGTTTGGGCCACCAGTTAGCTGGCTATGTCCGAGTGTTGCCAATGTTTCCACTACCGGGTGACGGCGTAACGGCTGTTTCTCACCAATAGCGCGGCATTGGCGGCCCAGAGGAATTCTTATCTTCTGAATTCCGCAGATATCAGCATATTTGCGCTCTCGCAATCCATTTCACCGCCTCTTCGAGATTGATTACATTTATTCTGGTGAGGGGTTTGAGCCGCTTCTCACGGGGCACTTCCAAGAATAGGTGTTGCACGATATGGAAGTCAGCCTCGAGAGATCACGGACCTGGCGCCTAGAGTGATCTTTGTTCTGCGCATCCTCTATTAGGGAGACATTTCAGATTCCTATCTCGATTCTTGACTACTCAAGGACAGGCCGAACCTATTTTATATCATAGATCTCGTCAAGCGACCACTTCTGAGATCAAAATCTTTGCATATATATCTATATATATCCTCCACCTCATCTTCAGGATCTACATGTCTGATGCTTTCAATAAAATGTCACGCTTCTCTACGCCTAATGCTGGGCTCCAAGCAGGTATGGCGAGTATGGCTGCCCCCCGTACCGATTTTCACGCCACTAGGTACGCAGGAATGGGACGAGCAAGAGCTGTCTTTACCTCGACATGATTGTATGCTGACCTTGCGTTTAGATGGCCGTTATACGCCGAAAGTAGACAACGAAGGAATTTTTGCCGCCGAGAGGACTATCTACGGAACGCGCCGGCGATTGCCGAATCGTGGAGGTCTTTCTCAGGCACGGATAGCAGTCATGAATTAGGTTTTCAGGGTCAGAGCACCACCGACACGAGGCGCTTGCAGATGAGCTCATACGCCTGAGTTGCATGGTGGAGGTAGTACGCGGTCGGCTCACCCTCCTAATGAAGAATGCCGACCTCGATGACATGACAATTGCCGAGCAGGAAGAAGCACGAAAGTACGGAAGCTCAGAGACAAACGAGACAACTCCAGGCTTTCTATGACTTCATAGCGATGGTGGTCGATGAACGAGAGCATACCGATGACCATGAGAGCGAAGCTCGTTCCCGATCGTTGGCGCAGGAAATTCTATTACCCGCGAGATAGAGGCTCCGGCACAAGCAAACTCTCCAGCACAGGCAAACATTCTGGTACAAGCGAATGAACCGGTAGGAGAAAAAGCTACGGCACAAGTATACGGTCCAGTGCAAGCGAACCCTCCGGCACAAGCAATCGCTCCAGCTCCAGTACAAGCCCCGACTTCGATTCAAGAAGCCACCTCTACCCAAGAAGCCACTCCTACTGAGCGAAGTGAGCCGCGTCAGTCACAGAGAGGGTGTGCCGATCTCGGAGCTTTTAGAAGCCGGGGATTTTATAGGGTGCGGAACGAATCAAGAAGTGATAGATGGAGGAACTTGGACGCCCTAAATCTAAATCGCCGAACCTATTACTGATGGGTGTTCTCCTGAAGCTTGGAAACTTCATCAAATCTTGGCTGTGGCGAAGAGGTTTCCAGAATGACGAGAAGATTCAACAGCTAGCGAATGCTAGCGACACTTCGTTGGTTAGGACCCTGCATCTACTGTACTGCGTCTTGAGACGTCGAGTTCCCCGTCATGGTAGCAAGAAAGTCCAAACAGAAGTTAACCGAGCCGCCACATCCGACAACATTATGGAAGACTCGACTGCTGATGGATGCGGAGGTTATGCAACACTTCGGTCCTAGGGAGAGACAAGGATATGTTCGTATAGTGAACTGTCACAGTCTAATTACCTTGACCGTCCTTAGATTGCGCCTTTCGATTCCTTTCACAGTTAATTCCCGTCTTTCCATCACACCAAATCCAAACGTCAGTGACATCTGAAATTCAATACAGCCAAGATGCTCTCATCACAGCCAAGAAAATTTCTCGACACGCACGGGTGAATGGCTTCAGCACTTGACTGAGTCACTCCTATATCACAGCGGTGCTGACGAACTCAACTACTTAAGGTCCTTCTCTCCTCGCAAGATTGTGACTTTCCCCTAACATTCTACATTGTACTTTACCATGCTGCTTATCGCTCTACCCTCAACCACTTACCTTATCATAAGATTATCGTATACGATATTGAGTAGTCTTGCCCATTTTGTCACCTTATATAATATCATACCCTACAACTCGGCACTTCACGCAGCCACCCTGACCCATACTTACGTTCTCCGCCGCAACATTTGATCAGTGTTCAAGTTCACCTCGTACCCTGCTCCACTGATTTCACAGCCGGCTCGAAGACACCAAAGGGCCAGAAGATGACGCGCAAGCTGGCTCCTACATTTGCATCAACACAAGTCGAAGGATTTGACCAGCAACATGCTGACTTCGCCGTAGCTCTGGAATAGGCGTTACGCCACAGATTTCGACAACAGAGAGCAGCGACTAAAGGAGAGACGCAACTTTACCAGCAGCACCGACAATCAACCCGGACTGGAATCGCTCAGGATTGAGTAAGGTTCGACGGAGTTGGTACTCTAACGCATCCTACTATATACGAGCATCGTTGCTCTCTACTTCCGTCATCGTCGCAAAAGGTAATGAATCGTGCCTCAATTCCTGCCGCTGGTGTGCGACTTCGTCACAAGAGCGCACTCTTCACGAGCTGCTGGGTAGGCCACACTCACGTGCCTCGTACGACTCTGCGCGGCCTTTGCAGTGCTGATAAGCTTCAGATGGGTCTACAATCAAGCTGGACGGCGAAGTGGATCGCCGCATCGCGCGACAATGCTACGATAGGCATTATCGACTAGGCAAAGATGGCGACCTTGGTAGCGATACGATTCTCGCCTTGAAAGAGTTGTTCACCAAGACAAATCAGCAGTCGATGAATGTCGTAGAAGCTACGGGTTGAGATAATAGTCAAGATAAGCCCGGTCCTACTCGTCCACGCCTTTATGACAGCCTTTCTCATACCATTCCGCCACAAAATGGACGCCGGCAGTTTCGGCATAGAAGCCTCTCGTATCATTTACGGTGGCGCAATCCGGCGCAACCGCACGTACGCTTTGGCTATCTACAAACCTGATGTAACCGTCCCTGTCTTTCTCCTTGAAATTGACTGCAGCGGAGCTAGTAATCTATTTGAAAGGTCTCTTTACCGGCCTGCTTCTGACTCTCTACAGGCATCGTTCCTCGGAGGCCATCTGCCCGGAAATGGGTACTTCAGCCCTACCAGCTTAGCCACGCCTTGTCATGGAACAATGGGATCCACTCGAAGACTTCTCCTTGATCTGGCACCTGTACACCTTCTTTACTACTCGTTCCCACCTACTGTACTACCACATATTAGTAATTACTATCGGTAGGTCTACCTCTGGATCCCACGACGATAGAAGAAGCTCCCCCACGGGTCTCATTGGGTCTGGAGAATGCGCAGCAACTGGCTTTTATGATCTCGAGAGCAGGGTCTTCAAAGCTCCAGGTACGTCATGCTGGTTTACACTACACTCATATCATGGATCTGACTATCTCTAGACGGTTTTCGATTGAAGGTAGACGACGAGGAATATGGGGCTCTGGAGCGAAAGCTTTCAATCATCAACGCCATTTGCCTGAGAACGGCTACCTCACGCGTGCTAGACTAGCCAGTTTGCAGGCAGTCTTTACGAGACACTAGGACCCGCCACAGAGCTTTTGGAAGGCGTGCATAGAGAAACAGCGTCGTTCAGAGGGCATGATAGAGACGTCCGAACAGATCAACGAGCAGTCGGTTACCGTCTTGATTTTTCTAATGTCAGCTCTTCACGATCGAGCGAGAAACCAATCGGCGGACGGAGAGCCGTCTGGGTCACATCTCCTTCGCTAACTTTACACACACGGTCGCCATTCTCAGTGAGACTGAACAGCGACTCAACAGCAGTGGGTCGACACGCAAGCCAGCGCCCGGCGACGCTTATCCAGATCGACTTCACTACGCCCTGGCATCTACTGCACTAGCCGATCATAAGCAGCGCGAGGGAATGGAAAAGGAGGCCGAAGCGAACCTAGATGGTCTTGAGGCCGCTCTGAGATCGGCCAGAGTAGCAGCTCTTGAGCAGCATGACGCTGCAACAACTCAAGTAAGCTCGTCAACATTCCTGTATACCTTCCTCTTTCTAAACCTTGCTAGGGACGGACGTGCCAGATCCCGCGATGAGTAGCCGATGGGAATGTTGGTCACGCCATCGAAAGGCTCTGCTGTTTGGATGATTTAGACGAGATGATCATGGTGCTGAGAATCTCATAAACTGCAACGTCAGACGAAGTACTCTGAGTATGCAGCCGACTCCTGCATTGTGAAATTCAACGAAGACATAGAATCAGAGCGTGGCGGAAAACGAAAAGAGAACATGAATCTCCAGAGCGAGCTAAGTATCTAGCGAATCAAGAACGCAGGCTTAGGGACCTATGTCGCTGAACTGGAAGAAGCTGTGGAAGATGGTGTCGACCAAATGCCAGGGAAAGCTTCGTGCAACAAAAGTAAGCTCCTGAAGAAGTTTTGCTATCTGGGCTCTCCTGACCATTTTCAGGCATCTTTATCCTGCGGCCAAGACCAACACCATATGCCTGAAGATCGTTACCTTAGCCTAGCCAGACTAGCCGCTTCATGAAACAGTGAGTATTGTTCAAGAACTTCTTCGAGGCGTGCAGCGTGATCTGAAAGGCATAATGGAGACGGCCCAAGCACAGTCAGACCGATTTCGGTCTGCTATCAATTCGGGCAGAGTAGCGGCTCTTGAGCAGCGTAACGCGCCAGCAGACCCAAGCAAGGCTTCCAAAATTCCTATATACCTGCTTCTCCTAATATCTGCCTGAGACAGAGGAGACAGAAGTCTCCGATAGTGAACCGCTGCACATCACCTGTCGATAAACAATTCTCCCAGGCATCGGACGCTGGACACGGGGAAAACAGTGTACAAATCTTAACCGTGACCAATACATCCCCTGGAGATCAATCGATACAAGTGTGGGAGAGATACTAGGCCAAAGTCGGTCGGCTGGAGATGAACGCAGATCGTCTGCCAGTATGGAGTCTAATACCTTGGTCAAACAGGACGAAAAGGTGCCGCAGTCGATGGCGCAACAACAAGAGCCCCGTGGTAGCTATAGCGCTCTGGCTATACGGGCCTTGATATGGGACTCAGTAAATTTATAATAGGGCGACTGGGAGCTGATTCAATTGAGGTGGTGCAAGGAGGCCTGATGGCCCGCCGGATGTTTATATATATGGTCTTAATTCGTGGACAAGTCATAGGTCCGGTGTCGCCTCTGAACCGCCACGCCAGCGCTCAGAAAGCCGCACGCAAGTCCCTCGTCGAGCACATCTCTAGTGACGAAGGCACATATGGCAGAAGTGCCGTATCAAGAGAAAAAAAGCAGACGGTGCGCATCGTTGGCTCGGACGATATAATAAACCAAAGCGTAGGTGATACACAGGTTGTCAGTTCAGGCTCCCCCGAATCTGATGGAAACACTGTCAACACTCGCTCCAGGGCTAAGCGCCACCACACCGCTGCCTCCAGGCAGCAGTTCACCGACCAAGAAGTCGGTGGCCAAGGAGCCACAAATGGCAGGATTGCCAGTGGCAGCCGGAGCGCCAGAGGCGGAAGAGCTTGCCGGGGTGGCCGGGGTGGCCGGGGTGGCGCAAAGGACGCTGGAGCCGAAGCTGCAGCTCAAAAGAATGACAGAACAAAACCGTCGCTAATGCTGAGGCTGAGAATTGACGGGAGAAAGTTAGCACGGGTCAGAGGTTGCCCGAATACGCAGGCAGAATTCCACGAGGCCATGTCTCATCATGTCTCCGCCGCCGATGTCATGGACGGCAGTGTGGCCATTGAACATAACGCCACTCCAGTTACTGCAGGTGCGACGAACGACGCTGGCACTGTATCCACGAGTCCCGGGTTTGAGGCACCGATTCCTACAGCAGCACAGACGCAGACCTTGACTAGCGCGGACGACAACTGTCAAGAGCAGAGCGGTCCCCTGAGCCCCCAGATGTGTCGAGTGCATACGGACCAGCCGTTATTCATATGGCCAGGCTGTCCCTACGGCCATGCAGTGCCTGGAGGACAATGGTGTGAGGGCGATGGGGTACTTTTCCGGTTTGTTCGACCAGAAATTCGGTAGCAGTCCGGAGACTTAATGTAGGGAACCTCTCGCGATAGCGTGGTTCGTAGGATCCTAGTCGAAGATTATTTCGATGTCTATTCCGCCCTATAGTGTGTGGAGTGTGGACCCCTTCCAGGCTAACATAAAGAATTTTTTCTTTACTTCTGATTGTCTTACTCAGCTGCATCCTAAATATGCTCGAAGAAGTTTCAATCTTCAGCAGCGAAATTGTCGCAGTCTTGATTTTGCGTGGCGATGCAAAATGCTAGATATTGTATAGAAAACAAGGAAGCTGCATCACAGACGCCGCTGTCAAAAAGAGTGGTTTGGGAGATCGACGAACAAGAAATGCCAAGCCGCTTGCTTACTAAGTAGCCTCCTTCTCTAGCATAGTTCCTTAACGACACCTCCTCAATTTACATACCTTCGAATTGTGTGCAGTCATCTAGGGAGGATGAAGGTTCAAAGTCACGAAGATTAGTATTGCTCTACACAAGCTAAGTATTCCAATCTTACTTTGTCCACGGAAGTCATTCAATCTATACAAAGTAAGGAGCTCAAGAGTCTGGGACGTACACGCTATTGGCTTCCAGTGTCTTCATGTTGAGACACAGGCATGGGTGCCATACGTACAAACTGTAGTCTGCTGATATTACTATATTTTGACCGTCTGTATAGCTCCATATATACTACGAGCAAGTAGTGCTAATATTGTTGGGCAAACCTCTCACTACTAGAAAGTGTTTTGTTAATCAGGTCAAATAAAAGTTTAGTGAAAGTCGTGATAACGTAAGATCTTCGTCTGACCGGCAAAAGGAGTGGAAACCATTGCTCTGGGGAGACAGGCATGGTCGGCAATGTCTATATAAGTGGAGGACACCCAATGACGCACACCCCTTAAGGTCACAGACCTTGCCCTCAGTTTTGTCATATAAAAGCCCCCGGATGTGTTCATTTTTCTTGGTGTCAATTGACTCGGTGTCCAAGCGATACCAGTCAACCGTTCTCAGGATTGGTATTCACTCCTCAACACGGATCGACAAGACATGTTTCTATCGGTGTCTAGCGGGATCGAACAGCAGTATCTTGCATCAAATAGGTGAGTCCTTACCACTAGGCTAGACCGAAGAATGGAACCCGGTTTTCTTGTTCAGCTACAATGTCCAGGAGATTGGAGCGATGATCGATGCAATCTCGGCATTTGACTATCCGATGTGCTTGTGATTCTTGCAAATGGTGTTGTGCTGCGATTTTCGAAAATCACATGGAGAGCTTGTGCCGAGCCAGCACTACCATCCAAACAAAAAGGGCCGGATTGTGGACACACCGCTTGGTCCATATTTTAGAGCCTTGTAACCTCTTGTTTGCGAGTAGAGCCAGAGGACCATAATTCATATATCCATGGTCGCGGCACCAGGATGAAGATTTGTTTTGCGAGCAGGACATCGTACATAACACTTTTGATGTCATATTTCCCGTCCGTTTCCCCTTCTGATCATCTCTCTGTCTGCTGGAATCCTCTCTTTTTCCGCTTTGCCATTCGTCTTTGTAGGACAATAATATGTCTCGTGCATCCCCTTTCGCCGGAGGTCTGAAATTGCCACAAGGGCACACTGTTTATGAGCTGCCAGGTAGGCTACATTCACGTGCCTTGTGCAATTGCGTCCATTGCAGTTCTGACAAGCTTTAAATGGGTCTACCATCAAATTAGATAGCGAAGTGGACCGCCAGATCGCACGCCAGTTCTATGACAGGCATTGTCGATTAGGCAAGGATGGTGGACTCACAGGAGACACCATGCCCGCGTTGAAAGAGTTGTTCACGAGAGCATATGAGCAGCCGACCGATGTTGGTGACGCCATCATCGAAAGGCTCTGCTGGTTGGAGAGCTTGGACGAGATGATCAGAGGCCAACGCGCAGTACTGACGGGAGTGCTGGGGAAGCTTCGTGCAACCAACGAACGTAAGCTCTTCAAGACACTTTCCTATCTGCATTCCTCTCATCGTTTCCAGGCACGACTGCTACAGACATCACCAGTGCTATTGTTAGATTGATGTCAGAACAACGGAGTGTTAGACAGGCGGCACCAGCGCTGTCTTCGGAGCAAAGTAAGCTGGCCGACGATAACTACCCATGTTCCCCCTTTTGACTCCTCTCAGGCGCCGCCAACCAAAACCAAGTACCCACGAGGATCGATGGTCTCGACGCAGTCATGCATAATGAACAGGAATCGGTGGAGACGGCACCAGCTGTCCGCCAGGCGGCGCGTAAGGTGCGCTCTGGGAAATCTGCGCAAGAGCCGTCCCGGAGCATGCAAACAAGAAGCATGGCTAGTAAACGTGCAGCCAGCCCCGGTAAGCCCTCCAATGCTGCTGATCTCTAGCACTCGTTGACCGTTCCCTAGCAAACTCCCCCAAGACGCCACCGAAGCGTATAGCGAGAGTTAAGGCCTCATCACAGACCATCGAGCAAGGGCCGTCACACACGATTATCATGCCACCTTCGTCATACTCTCCAGCGGACCAGCCTGATAGTGCCTCGCCAGGCCCCACCACCAGCGATGACGAAGCTGAGTCGGCGGAAGAGAGTCGCCAAATAGGTGCAGCAGCGCCTAGATCCAGGAAAATACCTGGTCTTCGAACTCGCGCGGCCGTTGTGAGCGGTGTAGCTGACGGGAACACTACTGTTGACCGAGCTACTGCTGCCAGTCAGACTCCTTCCGCAGCTCAGCCTACGCGCACAGTAAGACTCGCTTCCACCAACCAAGCAGTCTCCGTCGAGCAATCTACACGCCACAAGCAACATGTCCCCACGGATGACGATACCTCCACTAGTGCACACGCTTCCCTCCATCAAGCCGCCTTAACCGGACAGCCAGCCTTCGTGCAACAGCCCGCTTCAATTGGGCCAACAGGGAGGGGCGGTAAAATTCTCAGGGGCAATACAGATCAGAGGGCTAGCCAAGGAGACATTGGCGGCGAAGCTGCCACCAATGGAATAAATAGTGGAAGAGCTGGTCACGATGACCAGGCCAGTACCAGCATGATGGAACGTGGGCAGAATTCCACTTCCCAGACGACAACGGCCTCACGAACAGTCCAGGCCAATCCAGCACCACCTCCAGAGCCAGGCATGAAGGAGGCATCCAAAGGCGACAGCACGACTGCGCCGACCCTTAAAGCAGGAGAAGATCATCCTGCTGAAGCTGTCGGAGGCGGAAGTGGCAGAGTCACAGCTGGGCCCAGTAACGCACCGATCCCTCCAACCAGCACACCCAAAGGCCCGAAAGCTGCGAGGGACGACGACACATCGCAGAGCAAACCCTGGACACCACTCGACGGCTACGACATGTGCAAGGTCCATACGGAGAAGCGCCTCTATCTTGCGGTCAGCTCATACGGACACGCAATGTCGGAGGGGCGTTGGTGTTTGGGCGATGGGAATATCATTCAGTGGACACCGCCTGTGTTGCGAGAATAGTGATGAGCTTGTTGTTGGATGCGGTGGTGGTTTGTTGATGATGTTTTGATAGCGGTGACCAGCGTTTTGTCGGTTATCGACCGTTTAGATCTGGAAGAGCGGCATGCATGGATTCTTTTGCCGAAGTGGTATCGGTGCTGCAACACGCGCTGATTCGGGAACAACCGCATGGAATAGATGCCGGTTACTCAACACTTTTGACTTAATATCTCCCGCACACTATAAAGTCCGTTCCCTCCCACTCAACCCCTCTCCCACTTTCCCCTCTTGCCTGCAACTTCACTTTCGCAACCCAACAGTCCAAGATGCCCAAGTCAAAATCGTCCGGCGTCAACAAGGCTCCACAACAAGAGCAACCAGTCTTCGAATTTCCAGGTATGCCACTCCCATACGCACCCTGCCCGAATGGCCGAATTAACAACCTGTAGATGGCACGCACCTCAAGCTCGACACCGAGAACACGAAGCGCATCCACCGCCAACTCTACGACGCCCACTGCAAGCTCGGAAACTCCGGCGGTCTCGACGCAGAGCAAATGTCCAGCCTTCGCGATCTTTTCGGAAATCATCGTGAACAGCCGACCGACGTCTGGGAGGCCATCGGTGAGAAGTCGGACCGCTTGAATGGTTTAGAAATGATGATTCGTGGGGAGTAACGAGTCTTGGGGAAAGCGCTGGGGATGCTGGGAAAGGTGATGATGCGCGAAGCTGCGGAAGAGGGTGAGATACTTTAGGGAAGGTGTCGAGCTGGTTTCTGATTGGCTTTTAGGCATCTCGATAGAAGACTTGTGGTCTCAGGTCATTACGGAAGCCCGCGCAAAAGAGCTAAACCCCGAGGAAGGGGTGCCAGCAGTTGTTTCGGAGGGAAATCGCAGCCCGAGCAACCAGTGATGTCATAATGGTCCCTAAGCTTGTGGTTGGGGTCTTGTGCGGTGGTGGATAGCCTTTGCTGGAGCAGTGGTAGTGTGCGTGCTGTTATTTCCTTGGAGTGGAGGTTTGGCAAATTGCATGCTTCCCCCTTCTCAATCCAGTGTTTGCCACCTACACCGATTTCTTGAATCGTCATCACGCAGGTCTTGCAGCTTATGTCCAATACCTATGACTATGCAATACTACTCCACTCATCCAAGAGACGCCTTGCTAGAATCAAAACTGGATTTATGCAACGTAGATGAGGCGAAGAGACACTTCAGACCAGCATCCTAGCCAGACCCTATCAGTAGCGGTACTACATGCTTCGGGATATTGAATCCAAAGAGACTCGCGGCCCAAAGGATGGTGTAGATGAAGACTGGGGAAAGGAGAAGCTCAGTATGGTGGAGAAAGGGGAGTGCTGAAAGGATGATCAGTAATGATTCAATTGGAGAGGGGCCAAGACAAACCATTGTAGCCAAGAAAACAGATAACCGTGTAATATCCAAGGGCTACAGCGTATAATGTGTTTCCCAGGAAAAGCGATATCCTGCAGTGGAGATTAGCTACAGGGGCTCTTTGACCACTGATGGAGCTCTGACCAGTAGTCTTTGGAAATCAGTGGCCACAGCAGGAATTGAGTAACGTAGAGCATCACCCAGACGGGAAAGAATGCCCTTATAGCGACCTAGTCCCTCAAAGATCAGCCACGAACCTCCTATAATGCGATGATCCCGTCAGAGTACAACGAGCCCTCGTCTAATCTAGCAGCGCGCACTCACATCAAAACAGTATCCGAACTCCAGCGTCTCCACATTCCCCACTGGCGTGAAGAGCCCCTGTTGTCTCCTCCTCCCCGGCAATCCTGCGATCCCCGGTCCCAGTAGCCTTCCCACCAAAAAGAACGACGCGGTAGCCACTATTAATGATACGGTGACGAAGTGTATGAAGACGAAGAAGAGAGTTAGGCGGATGGTGGAGGCGAAGGAGTGTGTGTAGGTAATGCCCCAGGCCAGTCCGGTCAACAGCATGAAGAAGGAGAGGAGGTAGGTAAAGGAGGGATCGGCGCGGTGGTAGGTATTCGTCGTTTCTGTGGGAAAGGGTGTAAGCTAGGGACAAGGGAGTGGCGAGGGCTTGATGAATAAAGAGGAGGAATACGTTTCTACGACGAGGTTAGTCGCAGTATGAAAGGGGAGTGTGGATGTGCGCACATGATAGTAGATTGATCTGAAGACTTTCTTCGGCGCTATTAGAATGGATGTCATCTCCCATATTGCCATCTCGAAGTCCATTTGAGGGAACTTGAATAATCTGTCGTGGTCCCATCAGCAGGCATTCTTCATCATTTCTCTACACGAGTATTGATTGCTCTGCCGCATGGACCTCAGCGCCCTCGTAGATGATCTAGTGTCGCTCAACTCGACCTCATTGGGTAATCCTGCCCATGGTTCTGCTGTGTAGGGTCCCAAGCGCCCACCTTTTGAAGAACTGCGGCATCCGTAGCTCATCTGATCGCCCACCCAGTGTGTTTACCCCATATCTTGGGGTTCCGCTATTCTGCCGCGGTATTGAGATGTGGGGGTTCATTTGGCGGCGAAAGATCGGACTTTGTCCTCTTGATGGTCTGCCCTGTCGGCGCCTCAGGTCCTTCTTGAAGGATTGTCAAATTGGCAGGCTGTTGATGAAGGCTTAGAATCCTTTTACAGTTTATCAACAGAAGTACGATCTGGTTAACTTGGTGTAGCTTTCGATCAAATACTAAACAACTGTAGATTTGGAAGCTGGTCGTCGTCGGAACAAGGTTTTACCGAGCCGGAGCCGATCCATTCTAAGACACAATTCTCACCGTCCATCTGTCATCAGCTTCTCTACATCGAAGTCCTAATCTATACATCTATTCTAGAAGTCTTCTAATCGACTATAAACGAGGTGACTTGTCGTTTCCCAGGATTACAACAGGGTTGAAACACCCACAACATGGTCTCTGAGGCCCTTCGTCGCTCCTCAACCCACCTGTATGGCCACAGCATGCATGAGTAGCCGAGTAAATTTCCTGACGGGATTTCATATCCGCCGTTTGGTGTTCATCTCGTTCCGCTACGAGTCTGTTTATGCTGTTAATAAGAGGTCTTGCGGCCCGATGGCGTATTCGCTCAAGCCGGCCACCTCCAGACGTTCTCGGTGTGGATGCTATTGAATTGACAAGGGAGCCGTATTACTCAATATGGAAAATGGAAATTCTAGGCGTGAGTTTACCATCACAATATCGATGAGGCAGTTTCACAACCCAATCACAAACCCGAGCTCAATATTGAGTCAATAACTCAAATTTGATGGCTATGATTACTAGCTTTGCATGATTTGGCATATATAAAGAGTACCGAGTCTCTAGGCTCCTCAGTATCACTTTGAACTCTGCAACCATGGAAAAACTACTTTCGAAGCTCCACAAGAAGCTTAGGCGGACAGGTTATGTACCTTTGCAGAACAACCTGGGCACCGTGTGGGCGCCTGCAAGTGGCTATTCCGGAGGTCGCCGGACCCTTGCATTTCTCGCGGATACGTTAAGCTGACTGGCACAGCACCGAACCCTTCTAGCAATCCTGGAGTCGTGAAATTCGACGGGGTATTCTTCTGCGATGCTCAAATCGAAAAGTTCCACGCATTTCTCAACAACGAGGGCCACGATGTAATCGATTTACCCGCGATCCGAGCGCTTGTGCCATTAATGCGGCAATGCTTCGTCGAGCTAGTTGTTGACAGAGCCTCCCCAGCAGCCCCTATGTTCTTCGATCGAATCCATGCCGCGTTTCCAGAGCAATCCAGGGCACATTCGCGGTTTAATCATTTTCTGGAGGGCCTGGAAAACTTCATTGAACAAGAAGACCAAGACTGTTTGTCCCGTATAAGTAGGCTATTGAGCTGAACCGGTCTGCACATCTTTGCGTCTAGGTTCTATACTTAGGAGCTAGGTCTTGTCAGTGCAAAACTTTCATAGATTATTGAGAATCGTATCAAGGGCCACGAATTTGGTATTACAGTCCTTCATGACTTGTTGCAATATTATCGAGAGCTCCTTGATAGGGGAATTGAAACGCTTGGTAATCTCATGGTGGCAGGTCCTAAGGCGTGGGACCACGAATGGTGATGCCATCAGTTTTGCACTCAACGCTACAGTATCATAACCTCTCTATCTAAACCTCTCAGTTACCAGACTCCTTCTGTTCGCTAGTACCACCCTAAATTAATGTTGAGGCCTCTGAAACCAGCACTTAGTGCCATACAATAGTATTGAGAAAAATCCGCCGCCTCAGCTGTTAGACCTTCGTCAAAATCCAAGTCTCGAAGACAAAGGCACATGTCGCGCAAACGAAGGTACTTCACAGCCCTCTTCGGCCGCGGTGGCGAAACACGCAGGTTGCCCTGACTCAACAAGCTGAGTCTGGCGTACATCAAGACTCGTAACAAATATCCACGTCTGAGGTCTGACTCTAGCAACAGATGGTTACTCAAAAGTCAACATTCAGCCTGTATGAGTACAGTCCATTGGAGAGTTCGGGAACATATAAAGCCTCCTCTCAAGCTTCCCGGTTCTAATATCCTCGAAGCTTACCACCAGTCTAGAAACCAAATCCGCATTTCATACTGCAGGCCCACCAGACACACTTTGGGAATATCTCCATCCTTCACGGGTCGAACCCAGTATCACGATGACGTCAGCAGTAGCCGCTCCTCATGGTTAGTTATCCTTGATTTGGGAGATCTAACGAAGAGCTTCAAGCGTTTCTCAACAATCACGGTCATAACCTTACTCTATCTGAGACCGGGGCGTTCCTCCAAATGCTCCGAGAGCACATGCATGCTATTGCCGTACACTTTGAAGTCACATTCGATGAGAAGCACCCTGACCACCTGGCTGACAGAGCCCGCGCCAACAATAAGTTGATCGCGACCTACCACGGGATTCATGAGTCTTTTCTGGAATTTTTCGAACAGACGGACTCTTGTTGCTATTATTGTGCACGATAAACAGGTCAATCCACGTATCTCAGTCCGTACATAATCCATGCGCTGCAACAAGATGCCACTATCAGCTTCCATACTGGACTACAGCATGGTCGGGAAATAATGGAGATGACTGCTGGTTTTCTGTATTTATTGATTTGAGCTTGTTAGAGCTTTCTTAATTCAAATGGCCCAATTTATTCTTCGGTTGCAACTTCTTGAATGAGGGCAGATACCATACGCATAAGCCACAAACCGAAGTCCGAGTAACGGCTCCCCCAGTGAGCCGGGCAACGAAACATCCGTTTCGATCTCGTTCCAGTACGGTATCATTTCATTGAATGACCTCGGCGTACTGTGACCAACGTTTCCAGCCCTGTAAGTCTATTCCTAATGCATTTCCTGAAAGCATCTTGAGTCCGACCGACAGTATACAGCTGGCTATTGCTAAATTACCACAAGTGCGTAGTATACACCAGGGTGCTTGGGAATGTTCTAGATATGACACAACCTTTGTTGGAAATCATGAATATGGGGCTATTGTGTCCTTTGGCACGTGAGGCTGGCGTTCACCTGTGCAGCAGAGACAGTAAATTAGCTTGAACCACGAAGTATTAGTACTCACATATATACAGCTGACGCTCTCTCCAGGGATGAATTACCAATAGTCAAACATGACCTGGGATCTGTCACATCAATGAAGACCGACTTCCCAGCCACTGATTCAATCCCAGTGTTCCGCGAATGACTCTTCTCCATTACTTTTGCCTATATGAGGGCCAGCTATTCCCCAACGATTATGTCCAACAAGAAAAGCAAATACAGACATCATGGCATCCACCACCCCATTCTCCGACGCAGAAATCCGAGAAAGTCCGTTCCGCTACCTCCACACTGTAACATCCACATATCACTAAAAACCCCCAGAGATCGAAGCCACCAGGGAAGTCGTCGCTGACTTCGTCGCCAAATTCCAGGACTACAACAATATCATAGCCTTCCACAACTCTCTCATCAGAGATCGCTTCCACTTCGTCTACCCCGCCGAGACCGAGCGCATGGTCCATATATTTCGAAAGTATCTCCTTGAACGAGTGCGCACCACGGAGGAATACATCGTTGAGCACAAAGGCGTCGTTGAGGGATTGGATAAGGAGGCTCTTCATGATTATAAGACTAGGGGATTCATACCGAACGTTGATGAATTGTGGGAGTTGGCGGAAGCGGAGTTTCCGAGCGACACTAATGATGATGGGTGTTTGCGTGGGCGGATAAAGTTGTTTGAGAAAAGGATATTGCATTGGGAGCCTGTAGGATGGAGTGCAGAGAGGTAGAATGCTCATGGTCAAGAAGGGAGGGGGCTGGAGGTAAGCGAAGGAGGCAGGACAGTATGTGGTGGGAAGTTTGCAAGTGGTGGTCGGGACCTTGTGAGTTAAATGGTAGGCTAGCTCTGCTCTTGGGATACCTACATTTCGAAACTAAAACCAGCACGCTTATCAATTATTCTCTTTGGTCCCTGCTCGAAGTGCTGAAACTGCGAAGCCTTCCCCTCATTGTTTTTCCAGGTGTTAGCGACAAGGATTGAGCGATGCCACATCGTACACTTCCCTCTCTTCTCTGCAACAATGTGTGCTGCGTTGCATTTGTCACAGCTGACTTCCACGGCCTATCACTCAACCAAGAACATGTATGTCCTTCCGCAATTAGTCATAGCCGATGCAAAAGCCTGCTCCGTCTCGCTAGCACCTCTTCAGACCTCATCAAACGAGAAATGTTGGAATCAAGGGGGCAGAGTTTGGCCGCTCACCACCTATTTCAAATCACAACGGTTCGCTGTTTTCATTTCATTGATTTTGTCGCTTGTGACCCGCATGTCCTGGATCTTCCGCTCACCCAGGCTTGAGAAGCACCTCTTGATTCCTGTCCTACAGCCTTGACCTGTGCAGCATAGCACTCATGGTAGCAAAGTAAGGGTTCGAGCTTTAGGTTGCTTAGGCCTAGCTCCTGTTACCGTAAGGGGATGAGCAGTCACACAAATCGCAGGAAGGGCTTTCAATAACACGTTCTGGCAGACCCAAGGCACAATGATCGTATGTTCCAAGTGTGAGTACTCCATAAGTAAAGCTAGCAGACGCAAGGTTGACGGGACTCTCAACCAGTTTATCCACGAGCCGTGACACCTCCTTCCAAACTCCCTCCCTCGCCTAGCCGCCTCTCCCTCCGGGTCTCTACCCCCCAGCACCAGCAGCCGTCACACCCCACTGCGCGATATCCAGCTCAAGCTGATTCGCCTTCCCCCCCATCCCCCCATCCCCCCCAAACTCACTCTGAACCATAACCCTCAACAACGCCGGATTCAGCGCCATCCCCCTGACTTCCTCCGCCGAAATCCCCTTCGCATCCAGTCCCGAAACGCTCTTCTCCTTGAGCAGATACTCCTCCGTGTGGCGTGTCTGGCGAAGGATATAGCACCGGAGCACTGCGAGGAAACGGCGCGTCTCTGAGAGAGTGAGGTCGTGGTTTTTGGTGGCTGTCAGGTAGGTGTGCAGGGCGGTGATTTGGGCGTCGCCTGCGTATTGGGCGTCGAAGTCGGCGGCGACGGCTGCGGCGGTGGCGTTGACTCCTGGATGAGGGGGTTAGTGAGTTGTGAGGGGAGGGTCGGGGACGGACTTTGAGCGATCTCGGTCTCTGAAAGTGGAACGATGGTGAGCATGTTGTTTGGATGTTCTGCTTGTGTTGGAAGATGTTTCTGCGTTGGAAGGTGCTCCTGGAGGGGAGGGAGCTGGCGTTATATAGTGGAGTCTGCTGCGATCGAGTCATCTGTAGACTATCGTGAGTTAGTCAGTCGCGGGGAAGTATTGTCGTTCTCTGACTGATCGAACCTTGGGGACCACGTCAGCGACAAGTATGTGACCACTGGTACTCCGGGGTCCAAGTCTTGAGTCTTTGGCCCCGATTGCAGAGGTGAATGCATGTTGTCACTGAAGGGGTCACCAAAGCTGCTACGAAGCCGGTTGACTTTTTTACTTGAACGAAGGGAGCAAACATAGAGTGAGTGAGTGAGTCAAAAGAGATAAAAGCAATAGAAAGGGAATACAGTGGACTATTGTGATCTAATACCGTCTTCTTTCTAAATCTTTGGAACCTTACAGTCGCAAGCTTTCAGTCATAGATCTTTAACCATTCTCTACGCCCAAATGGCAAGCTTGCTGCTGATGTCGCCTTGGAGGCGGAGAGTTCAATTGTTGATGAATTCCGGGAGTCATAAGTTAGCAATATCCCTATGTTATTGAGGCATGTGTTTAGTCTACTCGAGCGTATATGGTGGAGGTGGAGTAGTAGAGAAAATAGAGAGCGAGGGGGCTCGAGTAGGAGGGTTCGGGGCCGGGAAAGGGAGTATTCCGAGGTAAGGGCTTTGCTGGGCACAAAGAACTCGGTAGGCAGTGGGAAGTGGAGTTGAGACAAGCAAATTGACACTGAGGGTAGATGAAAGAAAAGCCAAGAATAAGAAAAGGGGGTGGTCCATAGTGTTCAAGCGGCGAAAGAAATTGAGACGTTATCAGACAGTTGATGCAAGGTGAAGCTTCAGCAACCCTGGTGATGCTCAAGTATTGCTGATATAGATCCTAGTTTATAGAGACACCTTTATAATATCGACGGCATTATGATAGAGTAGAGAGTCTAGAGCTCAGTGTTTAGTCCATCGCTCACAAGGGTAATCCCTAACAGAAGGATAAGCGCGGCTAGGAGCTGTACCACTGATGTCAACTTCCATTTACCGATCCATCTGTTCCGAAGGGTTTTGCTCCATTGTTCAGCCACGAAGCGGACGACCGAATTGCGGCCCAACAATCGATCCATCCTCAGCGTACGAAAAGAGCACCTCCCCCTTGTCCCCAACTCCACAACTCTCTCCCAGCCGCGCCTTCTCCGCCGCCCTCCAATACATGACCTCCACATGAACCTGAGTACACTTCAATTCCCATGAGGGACGTTTCTTGCCAGGAAACGCCGCGCAGACCCTCTCATGAAACGAAGGTCCGTAAATTTCATCGTCCCCAAGGCGACACCCGTTGCGAAAATCTAGAAGGAGACGTGTCGCAAGCACGTCCTCGCGCATAACTTGGATGAAGGTCCGGGTTTCGGCGAGGGTAATGGTTAGCTGGTTGGTTTTTGTGAGGTAGTGATGAAGGTTTTGGAGGCGGGTTTCGGAAATGGGGTGGTCGACGATGCTGGTTGGTGAGCGGGTAAGGTCTGGTGGTATTAATTGCGCGCGGAAAATGTTGCATAGTCTGGTGTGTGATGATGAGGAAACCATTTGATGCGACAGCTGTTGCGAGGTGTGTATTGCTGTGATTAAAGTTGATATTGATGTGGATGTGGTGGAGTGCAGGTTGGATTCAGGTCCAGGAAGGTGGAAAGCCGGCGTTTATGTTTTTTCTGAAGCTGGAGTATGATTCAGACGTCGAGCGTCACTCATGAGTTTGGTCATAGTCGTATTCGGCAGTACATCGAATGACTCATAACTGATATTCAACCGAGTCCAAAAAAGCGGTGAAGGTCAGGAAAGCGTGTATACTGCGATCGGGGTCTGCGTCTACAGAATCTTATTATGAGAGAGCATAAGTCACTCGTCCTCGTGAAGCGTTAGCTAGGGGACTTACAGAATTGTATCACCAAGAATGTTCTCAATGTAGGTTGCAACGGACACAGCATACCGCGAAAAGCGTCTGCCGTTTCTGGCTAGAGAGCCAAATTTCAACATGCACGAGCTGTGCAATGCCTAAAGAGGCGTACCGTCACCAATGATCTTCTCCTTCCCTGCCCTCTCCATATGTTCCCACACTGTTGTTTTGGGCTTGGCGTGACTGAGAGCCTGATCAGTACACGGCTGTAGATTGACGTTACTCACGTGTGATGTGTAGGCTGGTTTCACGTGCTTTGTAGAAGACTCAATGCTTGATGAAGTGATCTCAAGCGCTCCTCCCAGAAGGAGTTTATTATGACTCGGAACTGGACGTTCCTATTGAAGGTGATTGATCATGTTTCCAGGCTATGACTGCAGCTCAGTAGCGCCAGCTTCGACCGCACAGATCCAGAAGGAGACACGAGTAAAGAAAACGCATTTTCCCCGTCACCATGGACTTCTTCAGAAGATTCTGGACATCCGAAGCTAACATCGGCGCCTTGCCAAAAATACAGCGTTCGCCCCCTCTTTCAGAGAAACCGAGTATCTGGAATGCTCATGGTTTCTAGGTCTGAAACTACTCGAAGACGAAGACACAAAACGTTGGAACGCTGCGTTCGACAACCGCTTGCCGGAATTTCGGACTTTCCTACTTGAGCGCTACAACTGGGTGTTCGAAGATCAGCGTTTGACCTTTTTGGTGCGCGCTGTTCGGCCGTATCTTAAGGAGAGATTTCAACACGAGACCAGAATTATGCTCGAAGTTTTTCCTGTGAACCCCTACCTCGAGTTTAAGTCTGTTGAAGATTTTGCGCTCCTGTATATGGAACCGCTGCTGGCACAACTCCATGAGTGGTCTGACGCTCATGCTGGCCTGGCCGGCATGGGCATGACCCGGAAAACTAATGCGACTTTTATGAGGGCTTGCTATGCATTCGGAGAGGCGTCTGAGGAGGAGTCTAAAAGAGCTTAGGCGACGGCCGGAGCGAAGGATGATAGCTAGTAAGGCAGTCTGCGATGATTTCGAGGTGGTAGATATTGATGTAGCAAACCCTAGGCTGGGTAATGTTATTAGATGTGGTCGTCAAGCGATAAGATTGGCATTCTTTAGCTAAGCCTCAATTTCAAGGTACCTTGCTTGCCTACGTTTGCGTTCAATTTTAGAGATTTGGATTGCCGTTACTCATGCCCTGATGTAAACACTTACCTTATTAAGGATGCATCAGACTCTGTAAATTGAAGTGATCTGGTAAGTAATCATGGCGAGTGGTTGACGCGGAATCCTGCTGCGCATCCCAGGTGTCGTAACTCCGATCTGTCATTGACGCTCTGCTGAGCTGTAACAAAGCAGTTTGGATCTGCTCTCTCACAACCTTCTTTCTATTGCGAACACCAACAGGCCGAGAAAACACTTAACAACCTGAATGTAGAACAGGGGAATCCTTGAGTGATTGTCACCAATGTCTGATCGTCATGTCAGCGCCCTCTGCAGACTTGACCGAGATACGCCCTGCCGCGTTCGCGGATCTGCTAAGTACGCAACGTCCGTCTACCCCTTATGAACCATACCTGCTCCCACCTCATTACCACTACCTTATCGCATAACTTTCGAGCACTACGGACCCGCGATCGCCCACACGGCAAATGCGCACGCATGTCTGAACATAGCCGCCGCCGTGATGCACCTGATGACCTACCAAAGAGTCATGGGCACCAAGCCCCTGCTGTATGTATGTGCACGAAGATGTTGTCTTAGGGATCGAGCCCGCATTGGGGCGAGACGATTCGGGCTATATATCGGATGTGGAGGGAGTGGGATGTTCTTGAACTGGACTTTGTGGTTTTGGTTGAAGACGAGGGGGTCTTGGGACGAGGGTTCCTGGCTAGTAATGACGGTTCGGAGTGAGGTGTAAGCGAATATACGCGAAGCGAGGCAAGATTGAGGCAGACTCTGATCTCGGTGGGTGGTAGGAAGGCGATTGGACAATTGAGATGTTGAAGCATATGGCGGCATTGGTGAGAAGGTTGAGCATCGGAAGAGAGTGGAATGTTGAGCATGGCATGGTACTACCGCTTCCACACGGAGGGGAGAGACCATCGCCGATTAGTAATCGATGTGGGGGTTCTAGTTAGATAATAGGTGACTGGATGAAGGCTAAACATCGACGGGATGTGTATCTCGCCATGTTCGAGGGATGAAGCATTCGACCAAAGCGGCATCAAGATACGAACTCGTCAAAACCCCAAACTAAGGAGCCGTCCCTTCGTAAAAAGTTTGTAGGAGAGTTCAGGAAGAGCTTGGATAATCGCACTATCTCCACGGGAGCTTGCACCATCACTAGGAACAAATTCCATTAGGGAGATGGCACATTGCAAATATCATCAAGAATGTTCTTGTCGTGGAGCTCTGTGTAGAAATTGCGATCTCGCCGACCGCTCCCCTCCTCCATTTAGAGACAGACCACTTCGGGCGGCCAATTTCAAGTAGAGTAATCCTCATGATGTTTGAATCAGGGGCCAAGGCAAGACCAGCCTAAACAATCAAGGTGTCCTCCCCGTCCTTGATTGTCTGTTCCAAGATCTAGGGTTATTGCAGATTAGATTTCTCCGACTTTGAAGCGTTCTCGAGATATCTTGGCGCTTCCCAGGCAATACTTGAGTCTAGCCAGTACCGGACTAGGGTGGACTGCGCACCCACGGCGATCATATCCGCCAATAGCCGATAGAGCTTCTACAGGACTTGATTGGTGGCTGCGATTGGTGAACATGAAGCTGCTGCAGCTTCTCAAACATCAATTTCCTCACACAAGTACCAACTCAATCAGATGGGAAAGAATGGGGATTGGGATTAGTACAAGTAGACGGATGTCTTCGACTCGAATTGGTCTGTTGCTTTGCTACGACTCTCTGATTCTGTAAGGTATCTTCGGAAAGCGGGCCCACAGAAGTGCTTGAGTTGTAGACAGGGAGATACATGTAGACAGGGGGTGAAGTAGATACACCGCAGGTCTTGTTACCTCGGCGATTCTGTGGTCAGCAATCCTGGATCGAGGTTTGATTGACTGAAGAGCTCTGTAAGAGCTCTGGTGCGAGACTACCTTACCTTACGTAGAGGCTAGATGATCCCCTATCCGTGCATCCCGCACGCCAACACACACTTCAATTCCAAGCCTTCCACCCCTTTTACCCACATCAAAGGCCCCCGAATCCCTACTCGTCTGCTTGACCTTCCACATCGCACGGACCAAATCTGTTTGGATTTTCCCTGCATGCATCTCCGCTGGCCGACCGTGTGGGGACTGCTATTGACCAGTTGAGCACTGTGGAGCTCCTCGTGCCCTGAAGACATCCTGCATCGACCTCAACCAGGCTACCAGGGCGCACTGTTAGTCCATTTGTGGGTCGCTTTCACTCCAGATTCCACCAATGCTATCCGCGTCGTCACAATGGTCATCAATCGCAAAGACACGCCCGTGCCCTCAATGCACCGCGCAAATCTTCCGCCATCGCTCAGTCTCAGAGGCGCACCGACCAACGCGTTCTATAAAGAATCGCTGCCGCCGACACCTCCCCACCGGATCCGTACTTCCACAAGAGAAGGCCGAGCGGCCAAGGTGCATAAGGCGCGACCGACCCCACGCGAAGACTTTATGGAAGGTCTCACAGATGGCAATCAGAATAATGCAAGGGGCGCTGGTGGAAATGAGCGACCCCCAAATCATGAACGGATATCACATGATCTGTCTCTCACCGATGATCCACGTCACTCGGTCGTTGATAACATGCTTCTGTCGCTCAATCCCGATCAACCATGTCTCGTCTCACCTCCGTCGTCGAAACCACCGCGGTCCGCTGGGTCGCAAGGAAGCTCCACCAAAAGCCTGCGCCATCGCGGCCACCTACCGTCGTCCTCGTCCGCATCGGACAACACTTGCACCATCGACAATTCTCCGAGCCGATTTTCTACCCACTTCAATCGCGGACGGCGCAGCCATAGCAGCACCAACTTCCAGTCAACCCTGGACAGGATAGACAGTGTACGGCCAAGCGAGGACCAAGGACCCACTAGGCCATCAATCCCTTCGGTAGTCCAACCTTCTGGGACAGCTGACCGGTCATCAGTGCCCAAGACAAGAGCCGGCCGCAAGAGCAGTAAGAGTAGTGGATCGTCAAGCGTGGACCTTGGACGTATGGTGGGGGCCGCACAATGGCAACATACACCACATAGGCGATCATCGAGCTTTGATCACGACGGGCTCAGGAGCGACTACTCCTTTCCCGCCCCTCCAACGCAACCGAAGCCCAATGCTGGCCTCATCCGATATCCCTCCTCCGAAATAGCCCCGACACCCACAATTCCCAGCGGGCCAAGCAATCGAGATCCTTTCCCTGCGATACCAGCTCGAGCACCGTACCACACTCAGCAAGCGGCTTTCCTGCAGCATAAAGGCAGCCACGACTCAATGACAGCCCACAAGCTGAAGAAGGTTAGAGCGGAAGGGGCAGACAAGGCTGGCATGCGTACCGGTAGGAGCCAATCGCCGGAAAAAGCACGTGGATCGCATCAGATACCCGCAACGCAAAGCTATACAAGCTCGAGGCTGGGGAGTCAAGTGGACGGCGGAGCTGCGATACCCGCGAGCGGCCTCAGTGAGCCGTTGCTGTCATCACGGCAGCATGCAGGACTACCTCGAGAGCGGCCTGGGTTCTTCAGGAGAGTGTTTGGGTCATCCCGGAACACGGTCAACTCATCAAACGAACTGCGGCCTTCCCAGCTTCATCCATCAAGGCACAGTGTACGGGCGGACAGTTTGGCCTCACTCGCGCCTTCTCCTACGCCACAAGTTCAAAGTTCGGGAGATGATGGCATACCACCCTCCGCGCAACGTGTACATCCAACCGTCGCCAAGAAGCCGTCCTCCCTTTTCAGGCGCCGCAAGAAGTCTGTCTCGGAGCTCGAGCCTGCATCTGGACCATCACAACTACCGCCTCACATTGCCTCCAATAATCCACTACAACCCAGTCCCAGTCTACGACAAGTAATGGATCCTTTCCTCCACGGCCCGTCAACCATGAGGAGTGAGCCAAGAGCGTTGCGGGACCTGGGCCCGCAAGACTCCGACTTTCCCAAGCCAAGTGCTACAGACCAAAGGCCTGCTTTTCGACATGCCTACTCAAGCCAGCGCTCATTTCAAGAAGCACATAAAGCAAGTACGGCTCCGGACCCAAGAGAAAGCTCCACCTCGCGTATACGGGAAAACCTTCATGCTGGCTCCGATGTTAAACCGGTCGACAATCAACTTCACCCACCAACATATTCATATCTGCACGATAATAGCAGTAGCGAGGACAGAGCCGTGGATGCAGATTCGCTAAGCAACCCTGGGCCAGATGGCACGATGGCGCCGAACGGCACAGCATATAGATCCCCAGTAGACGATGCCTACAATCAAGACCAAGATCCCCGCTTGCGAGGTCGCAAGTCTTTGCCTTCGGATCGTACCCCAACAAGCTCCGGAAGGTCTACTCCGTTAGCACAGCGCAACGCCAACTCGACGTCGGCCGGCCACAAGCATATCCAGAAGGACGTAGACTCTCAAGGTTGGCTCACCGCTGTCCATACCACGCTTCCTGAGCGAAAGTCGTCACTTCCCGGTTCTACAACGCGAAAGCCGTCACTCGCTAGCTCTACAATACGAAAGCCGTCACTCGCTAGCTCTACAACGGGATCCGACCGTGTATGGCTGCAGCCAAACAACTCCGATGAGAATCTGCACCAGTCGAGTGGCGTGTCTCAGCAAGTAAACGACGTCCAAGAGGTATCGCCACTCAGCAAAAATGGGTCCGCCGCCTTCATAGTAGGTAAACAGAGACCTGGTAAGGAAGCAAAGATTGACGAAATGGAGCCAGCTGCAGCCGCGCCACAGAACGAGCCTCCTACACCCTTGATCAACGGCTGCGAGCCGACAGCTGATGACCGCGAGCTCGCCTCGAGGATTTACCATGGCGACGAAAGCCTGGTCGAGAAAGCTAAAGCAGCTGCGTGGCTTGGCGACGAAGGGCTAGAGCGAGCGCGAGTCCGACGCGCGTTCATGGATAGGTTCGAATGGCAGAACATGAACATTCTGGTTGCCCTGCGGGACTTTTGTGCCCGCATACTGTTAAAGGGCGAGACACAGCAGGTCGACCGATTGTTGGATGCCTTGTCGTCTCGCTGGTGTGCTTGCAATCCCAGCCATGGCTTTAAAGCTACAGATGTTGTGCACACCATGTGCTACTCCCTTCTGCTGCTCAATACAGACTTACACATGGCTGAGATCGAGGCCAAGATGACAAGAGCGCAATTCATCAGAAACACCATGCCCACCATTCGCCGTGTCATGGCAGATGCGGCTCCGGACGCATTCGAGAACAGGCGATGTTCCACCCTTCCAGCCACTGCGATTTGGGCCGAGTCACCTACAACCGAACAGCCCAAGGAACCAATATTGCCTGCCGTCCGTAACTCCACCGAGGGCAAGCGCTCCTTTGAAGCTCAACGACCTCTCTACAGACTCTCGAGACGACCTTCAGATCAGACGCCCCAAGCTTGCTTCTCCAATTCAGTGCTCACTCCACTTGACTACGATACGCCAGTCGATGACTGCGGACCACTGGTGAAGGCACCCTTTCGTGGCAAGACGAGCACCTGGGAAGTCCAGATAGAAATTGTTCTCAAAAACTTCTACAATTCCATCCGGCAGCAGCGACTCCCTTTGCACATGACGGAAGCCAAGGAGCCAGCAATCGAGACTCCCGTTCCCGCCAACACGCTTTCCGCCATGGCTGGTAGCATGCTGCGCCGTACCCCAAGTATGCTGAGCAAAGCCGGCTCCGAGCAACTCAGCTTTCGCGGGAGAGCTGCAGAACAGCGCTTCGGCACAGGTCGCTGGACTTCCAAAAGCCGGCAACGACCTCGCCTCTACCCTGCTTCTACAGTTGGTTCAAGTAGGACAAGTTTCGAGGAGCCGCAATCTTCCGCATGGAGTCCTGCTGAGTCGAGCACCTGGAGCAAATATTCCTTCGGTCGCACTCAAACCTCCATGTCCGTTGAATCCTTTGGCTCCAGCTTTCCTGAAGGGGAATATCAGCAGTCTGTAGGTTTTGCCAATGCGCTTAGCCAAGCTATTATCCGAGAAGAGGCTGGTAATTCTGATGCCGCCGAGGAGACAGTTCGGGCCGTGCCCCTTCTGGAGGACGAGAGCCTGGAGTTAGCTGGTGCACCATGGGCTAAGGAAGGTATCCTGAAGCATAAGCATCACCGTGACGCAGTTGACAAGAAGTCCAAGGACAAAAATTGGGTCGAGAGTTTCGCGGTCATCGAAAAAGGCTACATGCGCCTTTTTTCTTTCAGCATGAACGCGAAGTCGATGCGTCAGAAGACGAGAAGTCAGAAGCTTACTGGTGGCGTGGTAGGCGGTGGCAACTGGATGGATAGCGCCGAAGCCCTGGACGAATTCTCACTCCGGCAAACTCTCGCCAGTGCGCTCCCACCGCCTGGCCCCTCCAGAAGCAGACCGCATGTATGGGCGTTGAGCTTGCCAACGGGTGCTGTGCACTTTTTCCAGGTTGGTACGCCCGAGATCGTCAAGGAATTCGTGACTACAGCCAATTACTGGAGTGCTCGCCTTTCGAAGGAGCCACTTATTGGTGGTGTCAGCAACATCGAGTACGGTTGGGGCGGGTCCGTCATCAACACCGCGCTGTCTCAAAGTGATACGGCCCCAGCTGTTACCACTCACACGGGCTCTCGGTCAAGCTTGCAAAACTCAATCCGCACTTCGCTAGATCAGGGCAGTTCCCGACCGAAGCTGCCCGGTGACAAAGCGACGATCAATGACTGGACGCCACCTCCGCAGAGCATGGTTGCCAGTGTGCTTATGGAGGTGGACCAGCTCACATCGCTGGCGACCTATGTCACCAACGTTGAAGACGAGTTACAGAGGCACAATCAACTGCGGCCCGCGATGCTACTTGCTGTACGTCTACTCTGTTTTCATCCAGCACTCACTGACACAGCACCCTTGGCTTCTTCTCATCCAACCATCCCGTAGCTGTAGCTGACCTGAGAAACATAGTTCTCGCCTCGCCACACAAACTCTACGAAAGCGATGGCGAACTGGGAACGCAAATCTTCCTATCTGCTTCAGGAGATCGTCAAATTTACAACCTATGTCGATTGTCTCAAAGCTGCACAAGCGGAAAAAGAGAAAATATATGCAGCTCGCCCGAAAAGTTCCCACCACCCGCAAAACGCCAATGATATAGCCGCTATACAAAACACAGAAGCCTCAGCCCAGCAGACTAAGGAACAGGAGGCGGCTACTGCGTAGCTGGGGTCCTTGAGGCTGATTGAGATAAGGAGGATGTTCCATATATATGATTGATGCTGATATTGGCTGGTGGTACGATCTCTACTTCTTTGGCGAGGTCACTGATCATCTACTGTTGTATTTCGTTTTTCAAAGATACCCCTTTGCATGGCGGAAGCTTTTGGAGCGATATCTTTCTCTGGGAGGTTTGACTGTATTAGTAGTTCCTGAGGCTTCGAGGGTCAAGAGCGAAGGAAGAGCGCTCATATGTTCAACCTTCAAATCTCTTACCAGTGACTCTTCATGCTTATATCATGGTACGGGCTTCTCGGTGATTGATATCAACAGTCACCCGAAGCTTGCCATGGCTTAGAACGTCGGGAGATTCGTTCATAGGGCCATCCTCTCCTCTTCTCATTCCGGAATGCTAATGAGACATTGCAAGGAAAACTGAGAGGTATGCACCATCATCTCACCTGGGAATCGAACTGAGATCTTCTCCTCACAATTCATCAAAGCTTGGCGGCGAAACGGCCTATAAGTAGACTTCTCCCAGCCCTGGGAAACCCTCTCTCTTACATGTTTCTCCAGGTCACACTTGGTGGCACTGCTCCACTATCTACAGTGCCTGCTCTATCATATACTTCCCATACTTCCCTTCTATCAATAGTGGCTTTGTCTTAATAACATCTACTATCCTTGTCATATCTTATGGAAGTGGTGGTCTAGTCCATAACGAGAAGTACTCCGTGAGATTCCGTGGGACTCCATGCGGTGTCGTCACTTGTAATATATATAAACCCTCCACCTCTCTTCCCTTTCACACTTCACCACCATCCATGTTCATTATACACCGCTACTGCAGTTCCGATGCTCCTTGTTCTTGTGAGCTTACTGTGATTGTTACAGGCATGCTTTTGTTGTTATTGCCCGCATGCATGCAGGCGTCACGTCACGCTCTCCGCCACTTGACTTGCACGTTTTATCGCGCTTTCCTGCGCTTTCGCACTCAAAGTGAGCTGTTTCAGAGTTATGTGCATTCAATTCCTTTCAAGAACCTTCTTACACAGAGTCCCGAAAACCTATGTCACCTAAACGAAACAACCGAATCACGCGAAGCCTGGCTCTCTACTGGGCGATGGAGCCATCGCCAAAACGTCAATACGGCTTTTCACATTCAGAGAAACAGCAGCTGGCCATCCCTCAGGCTCAAAGTCCGGCGGGACATGGACATATACACACTCCCTCAACCCAACTACGGACGCGAATCTCAGTCTCCCGACCATCTACACTCACTGCTGGTGTATGAATCGACGCATTGCCAGGATCGCGTTGGTAGGAGCTTGGGAAATCACACACAACTTCACCAGGAAGAGTGAAATTCATGGATGGAAATGGTGATTCTAAGAACCATTCACATGCACCGCTTGTCTATCGAAAGACGCATTGCCAGGATCGCATTGGCGCTACACTGGGTTGGTGCTAGATGCTGGATGAGGACGCCTTGGGAATTACACACAATTTCACCAGGAGGGGTGAGGGTCTTGGTGGAAATGGGGCCAGGCTGGGGCAGGGTACAGGAGGCTAATGACGCAAAGACGAGTTGACGTTGGAAGCCCGCTCGTCTTTGGGAGGATACAGCAAGGTCGATTGGAGGACGAAGCTGGCGAAAAGCTGGCGATCGCTATTAGCATGGGTCCGGGACACTCTTCTCAAGAGCGAAAAACAACGGAATCACGCAATCCCCTGTCACTCGCTGCTGGCTTACAAGCAAACCTCGAAGAAAGCCAATACGCGACGTCTGTGGCGGTTTATGGAGGAGTGATTTGGATGAGATGGATTGGGAAGCTAGGAATTGTGGATATGCTGACGGTGGTAAACAAGCTCTGAAGCAACTACTGAGCCGTGCAAGAGTGTACTGCTCAAGCAATCGTGGATCTCAGGAACTGTGTTCTACTTGCTGAGGGACGGGTTGAAGACTCATTACATATGTTCATTGCTACGCTTTAGCGCTATCCTCCCTACGCCATGGTTCGTGCGCTGCTGCTTCGTTATAGTGGGATACTACCACTGCTCTTGCACCCATGGTGGGCTCCCGCCTCGAGTGACGCAGATCTGTCTTTATCTAACTTGGAAAGATTGCTGTGATACTGTTATGGCAAGGATTCATGGGCATGGATTAGGGATCAGGAAACTGATCATCAATCGAGGATTCGTCGCAACTGAAGTCAATTATCGCAGGCCTCTCTCTGATTATGGCATGAGTTCCTCTCCGCGTATATCTTGCTATCTCTGCCACTGAAGATTGACTGGCAGCCAGCATTTTTCCCGGGAATTCTATACTATATCACCACCACCCCTCCCTCCGATGTACCCTCACACTTCCTGCAATGATCTTCGGTGATTATATCACTCACATTTCTATTTAAACCGGTCTCTTGCGACAAGATCAGGGAGAAGCCGATCTCCATCAGGATGCTATCGATCTTCACGATTATTACTTCGAGAACTTGGGAGTATACTAACCCGCCACTCTGAAAGTCAGTGGGCCTTCATTCTCATCTAAAAAAAGCGCAGCGACCATTTGGGGCCCAGCGTTCAAAGATGGGTAATGAGAACGACAAGAAAGTGATAATATGGCAAGCTGAGATCCTGGTGGTGGCGATATTGCAAAGTCCTGGCCAAATTGGACGAAGTCTCGGTTGCCATCCGCTCATATTTTAGGAGGTGGGATGGGGAATACGGATCGGAGAGAGTGATATGACGGACAGGCTTCCCTGGGGACGAATCTACTACTATACTCAGCGTACCGTCAGCCCTAGCTGATCCATATCCGGAGCACTTTTCTGGCATGGTGCCCACCTGCGATATGATGACAGCGAACAAACTCGGCGAGCTACCGCTTATACTGACTATGGCGGAGATAAAATGGCACTTCTCTTGAGAGAGCTTGTTTTCGCGGCACTCAACCTATCCTCTATCTCCGCTAGGACCCCCGGAACGACTCAGCGAACTTGGGCGAACCATGAAAAGGGAGAGACTTATGAGGCTTGTGTCGTCGCTTTACTTGCTATGGAAGGAGTCCGGCAAAAGAACCGTATTGACGGAAGGATGGTGAGACGCCAGTGGCTCCTAGTGGCTGCTATAAACATACCTACAGCTAGAGTAAAGAAACCCCATGGTTACCGGTCAATTTCAAAAGGCGATAGCCACCTAATGCCAACTCCTCTTGACAACAGTGCGGCCGAGCTTATCAACTGCCATCTCTGGCCACTCAAGAGTGGCTACTACCGACAAGGCCGTTGTGCTGCGCTCATATCACTTATCATTATAATATTTCTTCTAGCTTATTTTCAGTCTGCGGTGCTCAATCGTCCACTACCGCTTTAACGCAAAGCTTGCTCGCTATGGCGCCTCGAATGGGAAAGACCTGGACTATAATGCAAAGAACCAAGGATCTCCTTTACTGGTTTTGTTCCACAAGAACTTGTGGAAGGCCAGTCGAGGTCCATTAAAGATCAAGAAATCTAGGTAAAGAGGCTGGAGACTGAAAATAATTCGGATATAGCGTAACAAACAGAAGCAAAGCGATCTTATCAATATCGTGCTCACTTCACTACCACATGAAGACGGACTGGAGCCATGCGTTTCTTTGTCACGGATGACACAGCCACAGAAGAAAGAATCTAGGAAGGGGACCCGTCAGTCAGAACTCCAAGAAGTAGCAGTGAAGATGATAGCTATCACTGCCAGGGACATGTGGAGCACAATACATGACCATCTGTGTGGGTCGACGGATGAGAACAACTTGAATCTCAAAACAAGATGGTGGACTGTGAAGAGAGTTCGAGATCACCCCTTTGTCATGATACCCAACGATCGTTCGGGACGCGCGATGGATAACCACCTTTGATCTAGCATTGTCAGCACTCACTGCAATCATTTGGGATACTGTCACGATTATGGCTCCGGTTCCGCACGATGTAGACCGCGAGTCGGTTGCCCCAGTTGTAACCAATTCCAATGGCCCAGCAAAGTATGGCCGTAGAACGGAGTTCGGAATGGGCAGACAATGGGTCCGACAGATGTTATCTCACTGCAGATCAATTCGCATCCTCCCGAAAGCTACAGTCCAGCAGATTAAGAGGACGCTACTATATAAATGTATACGCAGTTCTCACTGTCAGTTGCGTCGCGACACGGTCTAAGCGTTCTTCTGATATATTACGAATACATTATACGAGCGCTCGATATTAGAGGCTGTGGACAATCGCGCGAGACATGTTCGCAAAGATCAAGATGAGAGATGAAGACTATTTCTAGGATATTTCTGTACTCAGAGAGACTCTTCCGCTCCTAGGGCCGGGACCATGAGCGATTCCTCTGCCCACCAGTGAATATAAGAGGGCTTACGCCACGAATCAGCAGAAGAGCTATCATCTCGCAATCTCTTCGACGTTCAGATTTCTGGTCTCCGTAGTCCTCCACGCAAATTGTGGGCTCGTACTATGTGACGCGCAGAGAATGTGGATAGCATCTACGTAGAGCTGTCGCTGCCGATGTGGAGAGCTTTGGCAGGAATCCGAGCTGGCTGTGATGTCTGGCTCATACGGCTGTCCTTCTCGGTATCATGGCTTTGCATGCGGCTTACATATCTACCAGGCAGTGACTGTCTCCGTTTTGAAGACCTCCATAACCGAACGCTGATCCATATCATATTTGCAAGAGATCCGAAGAGATCCGATTATCGGCTTCAAATCTCTCACTACTGCTTGCTCCAAGTTTCTGCGACCTGCCTTCATTTTGCGTCCGAGTCCAATTAGGCCAACAAGCGACGAGCTACCCACCAGCTTGGCACTACAGTTCGCGACTGCAAGGAAAATTGGAATTCAGGGCCGTGTCGGGTTAATGGAGAACACGTCAAGGTATACGAGGATGGTGTTCATATGGGTTGGAAGCCTCGGGGGGCTCTGCTTTGAGCTACTAGTATATTGCTGGTGGGCTCACTCCTCTGCTGGCTCTGTGCCCTATCACTCACGACAAGCTCGAGCAAATCCCTCACAGTACGCATGTTCAATTTTTCGCTGAGATGTTTTCTCGACATTTTATTCACTCCTAATGAGCTTGCTACATCTACTTATATATTATATGACTTTGTTCGAGGAGTAGCTTTGGTCAGACATTTCTCCCATCTGGAACATGGAAATGACGTGGTTTACGTGGGTGTTTGATTGGATCATTATTATACGCTCACTCCCGACTTGGAATCACCAACTTATTGAACAACATACTACATACCGAAATTGCCAGCACAAGAACAAAGAATTTTCGACTTCCACCAAGAATGTTGATTACTACTACGAAAACATTCGAGTCGCCAGTCACTCGTTTCTCCTACGTTAACCTGGAAGAGCGCTACGTGAGCAAAGCATGTGACTTCGGCAGCCGAGATTCTTGAACGCCAGCAATTAGCTGGATATGTTGGCCACGCAGAGCGCAAAATCAGAAAATTCTTCGAGTCTTTCAGGCCGTGTACAGCTTTTATTCTAATGAGTTCATGGGTAGGCCATACTACTACCCACAGTAGTGAAGTGCTTTCCCGACAAGCCCCAGATGGTGAACGGCAACCGGTGGCCTTCTTCTCGAAAAAGATCATCTCTCCGACATGGAGGTATCTACCGGGCTTCCCGCTCCCGTGGTCGACCCCAAGAGCAGAGGACGCCTTTTTCGAGGCAATCACTTCGTGCCGAGGCCCAAGGGCACATCTGCCAGTGACCTGCGGCGAATAGTATGGTAGTGGTAGTAGGTGCACGCGTGTCCTGGAGAATTCTTCGTGCGGGTAAGAGAGATGAGCATGACCACAATCATCTTGTACAAAGATGAGCTTGGTTTGTCCACGTGTACTTATTCGCTCGGTATAGAAGCATGATACGTGCTTCAGGAACTCACTGACGGGACTACTCACTTGAATGTGACCAAGGTGTCCGCGAAGAAAGCGCGAAATGGCGCGACGAAGTCAGTTACGAATCATACACCATAATAGCACCAGCGAAGGAGGCGCCAGAGCGCATTTTACCTCCTGCTCCATCGTTCAGGAATATCTCAATAGCTGTCATTCTGCCAATCCACATCCGATATACTATCATCGCAAGGGCACACCAAAAAGCCACAGTATGTTCACCCGTTATCAGTCATATCTCGCACAATGGTCTGGCCCTATTTCAGGCCAAATATCGCTCCCTGGAAATACAAGCGGCATCTGCTCTTCACGGTATCGCTACGGCGGCGCTGGAAGTGCTGGAGATGATAAGAACTGCCTTAAAAGGCAATCCACCTGACCTTGCTATAACACACAACCTGGAAGTCACTGAACATATTAGTTTGGGCAAAATATATAAACCCAACTCCTGGAGAGCTCGCCCAAGGGTGACCTCTATGCTCCTTGCACAACGCTCAGTATACAGAGATCAGCTTTGGTTGGGAGTCATAGCAGACTGAGACGCTCCCCTTGTACATTTTCCCTGTTCGTGGGTGCTCAGTATCTGTCACAGCATCGCTGGGGATGGCGCACGCTAATGGAAATCAGAGTGGAGTGACTGGAATTGACCCACAACGACTACAGCGACTTCAATGAAACGGAAAGTCTATCTACGCTACACTGAGAATCGATGGAATGTAAAATAGTTTATATTTTTATAATATATATCTATCTGCTACCAGAAGTGTCGAGCGAAGCCGGACTCACTGAACCCAATGATTCACGAAAAGGGTTATCCCTCGAAAGGATGTGGGATCTCATCTGGGCGAGTTCCAATGATCGACAATTCTTGAATTCTTGTGACTTTACAAAGCGTCACTTGCGTTGGCAGGCTTTGGCTATGGTTGATGAAATTTTCTAAGATGGAGAAGCGAGGCAAGAGATGGTCGAATACCTTTACAACCAAGGGCGAAGTAAAGGTAGGAGTCACAGGGGTTGGCTAACCAGGGTATGGCGAACCAGCCGTTGCTGAGACAACTCAAGAAACATCCCAAGCTCCTCGAAATCGAAATCCAAACTATCGACGGCGTGCAAAGCCAAGAACTTGACTCGGTTATGGCGAATCTGACTCTCGCCAGTGACGCTGTCAATCTGGGTATCACGCGAGATCTTCTCCGGTTGAATGTGATGATGCCTGGAGCTAAGATGGCTATTGTTTAGATCGCCGATAAATTTATTTTGAGCAAGGCCAAACCCGTTATGCGAGAGTCACTGGAAGTACCTTGAGGAGGATTCCGTTTCACGCGGTCGTGTACGGAAACATACAGCTGATTGGCCAGAAAGAGAGGAGCGAGACAGATATATGACTATGACATTCGAGAAGACCTCCACGGAGTCCGACGACTTTTTCGGGGACCGAGTGGAAGCCAAGGAAATGGTTTTACTAATCTTTGTGTGCAGTCACAGGGAGAAGTCGGCCACGGACTATAGGCTTTGGCGCTGCACCGATTCGGAAAGGTTGCTAACAGCAAGTCTTTGATTTCTTACGAATCACTGGTGCCCCGGAGGATTGATCTGCGCTAGCATCGATCCATCTGCTCCTGCGACAGCGCTGAGTCCGCCTTGAAGGAACTCACTTTGCTGAACAATCGTGAACGGTGAGCTTCAGCGTCCGAATATATCATCGTCACGATGCCGGGAAGTTGCACTCTCCTACGGACCACTCTCAACTACACGGTTATCCAGAATGAACATGTTTATCTCTCACTGATATAGTCACGGAGTTCCTGGCTGCAGAAGGCTTCAGCTGGGCCGAAATTCTCTCGATTGTGCACAGCATAGACTTTTGTTCCCCAGATGGCGTCTCTACTATCACTTAGTGAGAGCTCATTACTATATATATACAAAGGACTCCTGTTCACGGCAGGTGAAAGTAGCGACTCTCGCAAGAACTCTCTGTCAGTTCTTGTCCAGATACGATCACCGGACTCATCACCATGCAGCAAGGACACACGGGTCTGAGTTTCTTCTACCATTCAGTTTCCGAATCTACCTTACTTTGAAGACTGAATCACCCCCAGCGGTCAAGAGGAGACGCCAACGTTACATATTCGCAAACCACTAAAAAACAGGGAGAGCAACATTTCGAGGCATGAAAGTGGCAGCAGCCGGCCGACTTTACCGAGAATAGGTCTGTTACAAATGCTTATTCAAGATATTGAGTTCCTTCAATCTAATATGTCGTTCATCCCATTCCTCATACTTGGGCTCGACCCCACTCCCCATACAGGTGACAGGGGCATAACAGATCTAGCAGAAGTTGCGAAATCCTCTTCCCGAAGCCTGTGATTTCAAGAGAAGACGGGAAATATATCTTTGCCCTACCATATCACAAACATTCACTCATAACCTCCTGAGCGATGGCTCGTAAAGTCAATGAAGCCAAATCTCAGATAAAGTCTCAAACATCAATCAAAGACGGTACAGTCAAGGACCCGTTGTCGAAATTCCCACTTCTTCCTCAGGCCAAAGAAAAATTGCTCGACTCAAGTCTCCATGAAAATTTCCAGCGTGTATTTCACGACGTCAATATTGAGATTTTACTCTGTGACATTCCGTGGATATGGGAGAACAACAACACTGCCACACAAGATCACCTCTTGATGTCAACATTGGCTAGAAGCGACAGAGCGCAGCGTGTCGAACGATCACATCCAACTCTTGGCACCTTCGAGAGTCACCACTAAGTCGCCCCTTTTCCGAGATATGTCTCCGACGGTCTTGATCTTTCCATCAGATTGCAGCGGCTGAATTTTTATTCTTCTTGTGAAATGCGCTTGTTGGCAATTACTCAAAAAGTGGGGATTATAAATGCTATCAACAACTTTTCGGTAGACTGTAGTGTCAGCCATTACTCTGCTCATCCATGTTGTCTCTGAGCTACGTCTCATATCGACTATAGCGCAAGACAGCGTCTCTAACAAGTTGCTCGTCCCAACACAGTGCCTAGCGGCCTATCGCCGCTTGCTTTGACAAAGTACGAAGACTTCCACAAACTTGAAGAGAAATCCATGGAACCCCGGATGGCCATGCAACGTTAGTTCCCACTCCACAAGAAGTCAAATCCTCGGCCACTTTCCATCGCCTGGATTCCTCTGTGCTCGATCGGTTGATGGTCTATTGGAGTTCGACAAGATCTGTTTCGTGGTTAATGGCATTGTGAGAAAGCGTGACAGCAACAAGCTGGGGCGCTTGCTATTGATCTCTTCATCTGAGCAAGCTGCCTTCCGGGTATATCTGCTGACTCAGAAAGCTGTCTAGCAAACGTAGTCTGGCCTCTGGGTGGCGGAACACGACTTTTTGCGATCTCCGTTTTCTACCATCGGAGATCTAATCTTCCTCCTAAATTTCTATACTCATACAATATACTGTCATACTCCAAGTTCATACATCATGGTGACTGGAGCCAGACGCTAATCACTAGATGGAGAGAGCCTGATTCAGGTAGACGAAACACGCTTGATCACCTTTTAGTTTATAGTGATTATCATAAGAAGAGCGAAACACGTTCGGCAACTCTGACGAGAAGATATTTCGTAATGAATGTCCAAGACGTGAGAGCGGTCTAACTATTTGGCTGTCTGGCTGTATTGTGAGAACTTGTAACTTGCTTGGACAACGCGACTTACTCAATCTTGCCACATCCACACTCTCTACTGCAGTGTTTCTCTAATAGACACTCTTCAATTCCTCGATACCTTACACATGAAGTGGTTCTGCAATGTCAGAAGCGCTTTACCGAAATAGAATCCCCTAGAGGCCTTCTGCAGTCCTTTGGAACAATTGAGATGGCTCAGAGTCAAGCCTGGTCAGAAGGTATCTGAAACACCAGGTTGGACCAACAGTCGCTGCGGCCCTCACAATCTTATACGCGGAGAGAATCATGCAGTCAAGACGTTAGGAGTGACGCCAGCCGGTGCCGATAAGCAAAGTATTCGCTGGCTTACGACCCTGGACGGCGTGATAGCGTCAACAGAGAAGTCACCAATTAAGAGAATTGGTCCTGCTAGTCCAGTTCTTCGTCGACAGATGGCGACCTACTTCGCTAGCCACCAATGGTATCCTAGGTTCTACCCCATCTGTGGGAGGCCCATTGAGACGAGCGTGGATCGCGATAGCTCCCACGAATAACAAATGAAGTCTCTGGGTAAGGGCGTGTCATTCCGAGACAATGTTAATGCGCGTCAGAATTACCCCTTCTACACATCGGCAATACCTCCCGACTCATCCAACTCACTGTGCACAGCACTAGGAGTATCAGCCCGCCAAATGATCATGATCAAAGTGGTCCATCCCATTCTAGGGAGTATTTACTTCTGGATTTCTCGCGAAAATACCCTTGTGCCAGCGGCAGAGATATATCGCGAATACCTCACACATGGTCAAAGGCCGTGGGACAATTCCAGTACGTACAAGAGTGGGGCGCAACTATTGGACGATATCCGTAGGTATCTCAGGCCAATGAACAAGATCGCCGGGGACATTACAGAACTCGCTACCAAGATATGTGAGCCAGACACTTACGTATGTCGTATCAAGGACGAGGTGAAATCAAGCAATGGCCTACGTGAGGAACCAGACTCAAGACCTAATGTTGAGACACCTGCTCAGAATCCGTCACGGAGAGATACAATGCTGAACCAATCAAGCTTTTGGCGAAAGTCTGCACTTGGTATAACGATGTTTTTATTTGGGATCAACCCAGGTCTTCCGTATCATCTTCTCTTCTATCTTCCCGATTACGGTAATCGCTCTAGTGCACTATCTCTATTTGTCAGTCTTTCTTAAATTTGCACTAGAACCTGGATTCCATCTTGAACAGGACACCATCAAAGATTCTATGCGTTCGAAATACACAATACGTAGCTTCATTCCAAACTTTGTTGCTGCAAAGTTCGAATATAGCTGATAAGACGCTAGCGCGTCGTAAGAGAGGGTACTACTGTATCTGAAGACATAATGGAAGGCCCAATCTCAATTCAAGATTACTTTCCGATCTACTGCTTTAAAAGCAAGAAGAGTCGTGCGGTGCTCGAAGAGATCAGAGGAGACGTGCGGTGCTCGGCGATTGTTCGCATCCGCATTTGACGCACCGAGCCGAGTAGGATAACTCTCCACCAATAGACTGTGCCTGCACTCTTTTCAGAGAGCCGAGGATCAGTAAGTACCTATTTCGCCTTCTCTGCTGATAGTAGCGATCTTGTGACCAGAAAGCAGACGACTTTGGAGAGCTGGTTGCACTCTTGGACTTATACTGTGCTACGAGCTTACCTCAAGATGACTATATAGCACAATGCTCTTAATACTTAACATAACGGGTACAGATAAAAATCAACAACCTCGTTCTACTTGGCCATAGTACAAAGAGAAAGGGCAAGTCGCCACACTGCCGTGCGGAGATGTTTTGACAGCAGCATCTGTCCAACTTTTCGCCTCCTTCTCCCGATTTTTGCGGCGACGTCCAGCTGTCTGCCGAACAATCAAAGGAGGATGAACGTCTAGCGAAGCAAGCTAAAGAAGAGAGGCTCGATAAAAAATGTCTGACTGGGAAGCATGATCTGCTTTGGCTTTCGCTAGAAGTGCAGAGGTTTGTCTTCACGTACGCGATCGATGGAGACGGAGGAGGCAGTCGAGTCCACTGGGACACAGAACGTTAGAACGATTTTCGCTAACTGTCCAACGATAAGGCTGGCATGGTCTGAAAGATCTCCAGGGAAGCTATGATGGAAACCAGCTGGTGTTTTCCACGACATACCCCAGCTAATGTCAAGCACGACTGTGAGACCGATATGTTGATTCGCGACGATGTATACTCTATATCACGAATCTTTAAGACCAGCCTGTGAAGGAGAAGATCGCGAGACGAATAAATTCTGCATCAACCATCAAATCTCTTCGTGGCGAGCTCAACGGTACAAGCTGCTATAAAGTCAGAAACTAACGGGGCGATTCGGGCATCACTCAGATTCAGCCGATGGCCCCCTGTTCCAACTGCAAGCTTTCCTATACATGACATCAACATTAGCGGAAATCGCTCCTTTGTCGGTCGAAAAACCGCGCTTGACAGGTTAAATCAACTGCTTGTAGAACCTTATTCGGGGTCGTACCCCATTCCTTGCGCGGTGTGTAGTTCCGGAGATATAGACAAGACGCAGACTGCTCTTGAGTTCCTTTATAAATTTCGAAAAGAGTACGATGCTGTTTTCTAGGTCAGTGCTGCATCAGAGAAAGAGATGGAGATTCTTCGATCATTTGGAGCGATAGGGCGGAAATTAAGACGATTGATACTGACGATATTGATCAGGCTAAATTGGAGCGCTTACTTAATGGCTCAAGCATACAACGCAGAAGTAGCACCGAGCAAGCTACTCATCACATCGGCTATACCAGAGTTATTTCTACTTACACAAGGACTACGTGGATCTATTTCCTCGATGAAGAGATCACAAGATATACAGTGAAAGCACTCAAATTACAAGAAAGCGTACCGAGCGTCCCAGCGCTTGCACTTGCCACTGCAAAAAGATTTAGCCTAAGGGACTCAAGATGCTTGGAACTTTATCAATTCGAGCAGATATGTGTGCGTGGCTGTTGGTGCTTGTGCTCCGGCCTTCGCGCCATTGAGGAGTTTGCATGCAGCAAATGCGATCTTCGGGTCTTAATCTGGCTCCCCGCTTAGACGCTGAAGCCTGCTGAAAAGCATACTACCCTTTAGCAGCTCGTCCAGTCCACTTGTTCTCGCGGCATGCCAGTCAATGGCAAAACGCAAGCTTATTCAACGTTTTTCTATCGCTTGCCAAAAATGTTAGGCAACGCCTTCTGTCTGTAAGGGACCGGCCAAACCTATCTGAATGTACTGGTGGTGACGCTGCTTATTTATTGCGCAGTCGATCTCTCTTCTTTGGTTCGCGGACTACTTTCTGCTTCCGATCTCGATGGTTATTTTAGTGTATGTCCGCTCGAGCTCAGCGGGCAAGAAGGCGCAATGTGGGCTACTTCTCGATTATTTCGTAGAGTTCTCGATCGAAATACCGCTCTCTAAAGAACTTCTTGCAGACGCATCCAAGGAAATCGTTCGTATCCTTCGACAATGTCTTGAGATGCTGGCTAATTTCGAACATTATGATGGTGACGGTGTGGTTGAGGCTTGAGTGGGAAGCCCGGTTTTCCCGAAGAAGTGATGGCAGAACCTTGCGAATCTCGGTTGTTTTTCTCTGGTGCTCACTCTCTATGTAGGTCTCAAGGGACTGGAAATGTTACGAGATGAAAAGTTCGACACATCGTTCAATCCGGACGTGTCGTTGGCCTAGGAACCCAAATCAGCCATTCAAGCAGTACACGACATCGTGCAGAAGACAAAGCAGATCGTTCAGCAACATGCTTAGTTAGTTGCATAACAACGAGTCTCCAATTCCTCGCCAGTATATGTTCAAGTTCTTATTTATCTAGGTTGCCAGTCATGACGCCGGGCAGTCGTATTGGTCTTTACGCTCAAGATGGAACCAGTTACTGGTGAACTGATTGACTCTGATCCGCCCGCTTGCAGGCGCTTGACGAAGAAGTAGAAGTTCTTTCACAAACTGCCATCGGCTCCGAGGTCGGGAGGTTGCCCACCAAGGGTCCAGTCTCGTCAAGAACAAGAAAGAATGGTAAGTGTAGGACTGGTCTTTTCCGAACTTCCAGGTTCTATCATTGCGTTCTCTAGTGCTCATCCTCGTCTTCGCTTCAACCATCCTACCATCAGTTGAATTCTTGTTGTTCAAAGATTTGTTCTCTTTCAATCAATGATAGCTTGAATACAACGACTATCGCGTCGACAAGCGCCGTCGTCGGAAGACGCTGAGACTGCTCGATCTATGGATATGGCAATAGAAACAACACCTGTTCATACAATAAACACTGGATTCGTGGATTCTGTGGGTTCATACTATCAATCTCAAGAGGTTGCAACTCCTCTTGCAGCTGATGTCAGATCGAAAACTACCTATAGGTTAGTAGACGCGTTTGTTCAGCTCGGCTGCGCGATATACAGACGACGAATCACACTATCGTTACTTACATGTACTAGGCTCTAATAACCGTCTCCAAGGAGTAATTATTGGCATCAATCGGTCCACGAATGGATCTTTGACCTTCTTTCCCACGAGATGCTTGTAGGATCGCAAATTTCTCCGGTGGCTCGGATGGCTCCGGGAGTCACCGGGACAGCTCCGCCGTCGCGCGAAGTCCCACGGGCCACCGGAGGAATCGCCATTGGACCGGCTGTGGGGGAATGCGGTGGCGTTGTTGGAGGAGGCGGAGAGCAGGGAAGTTTCTATGTTAAGCCATTAACGGGGAAAGTTGCCGAAGAAAAGGGCGCACATCGAGGCGATGTGCGCTGGACGGTTCGTCGCTCACTATTACCTTTAAGAGAATGACCAAATTCGCTCTCTGTACCTGGCTAATCTCAGTGATTGCGACTAAGTCAAGACGAATGCGTCACTATGAATACAGAGTCCAGAACTATATCAGAGATCATACGTCTGCGGACTGCCTGCAAGACTAGTTTGCGATAGGGCTCCTTCTTATAATGTGTTTTACGTTCATCGAGATTCCTGTTGTTAAATGACAACACTCGGTTCAGCCTCGTTGGAGAATGGGTATCGAGAAGAACGTCAACAGGTATGGAGTCACTGACAAGGACTCCGAACATCGCACGACTGTGCCCATAAGTCTGATAAGCTTGAAAAAGCAACTTTCTTCAATCATTCGCCTGTGGCTTTACAAAGGCGGATCAGAGTGAGCAGACTCGGACCTTTCCCTCGTATATTGGACGCGCAACGGCACTAGAGCATGAGAAGCACCAATCGTCACCTAATCATTCAGTCCACAGCATAGCCAGAGCGGCACTTGTATTCAAAACGAGAGAAGAGGGGCAAGAAACGCGGCTTATGGTATGTCAATTACTGCCCCAATGCTAAGCATTATAAAGAAGGTTTTGATTATAGCGACTCGCGGTTGCCGATGCGGAAAAAAGTTGCCCGGTCTGCTGGAAACACTACTCCTACATCAAGAAGGAAAAGCGCCACCGGACCGCACCATTGATTAACGATTGCTGTGGCATATGGCTTATTTACCCCTGAGGTCAACGACCTACGCCGCTCAATTACTTGTGTTCTTCTCGGGTCATGTTTTATTCCGATTGCTTTGAAGCATTTTGATTTCCGTTCCTTTATCCAGACATTGTGAGTACGACACGCTGAAGAAGCATGTAGGTATTGTCTTCCTCTCAAGACAAAGCTGAGCGTTGTTTTCAGCTGGATGTTCTGGTTCAAAGGTCTGAATCGCGAATTGAAGAAACTTTGGGTTGTACATCTGCTTGTGCTGGAAAAATCAGGGTCTCAGCCAAAGATCTATACTGGATTAGGCACTGATACTGAAAGTGGTGTCTCTGTACGTCTCCGTCAATACGATACGGATAAGCAAGTGAATTTGGCGGTCAAAAGGCTCTCAAAAGTGGCTACACCATGACGCAAATTTCTTGAGAGAGACAGCCTCCAGTAATAGCAGTAAGCGATAGCTCAATTCGCTCACCACTCAAAAAGAATTTCACCGCCTCGATCTGAGGTGTCAGCTCCTCGCCAACATATGTGGTGGACTTGAGGTTGACCTTGAGTGCCGCCTTTAGAAGGCGACACCTTCAAGTATGGCCCTCTAAGGCACTTGACACAATGCCCGATGTTACCTGCAGGTTCTCAACGAGAGTCTAGACCATCTATACATGGACTGCGAAGACTGACTGCTTTGGTAGGCAGAATTGGCGCAGCGCCTGCAAGAACTTGATAATCGGCTGCCGACGTTCTGCTACAATATCTCCGAGACGGTGCGTTCGGTGCGGTGGGAGTAAATTGATTGTGAATCTCATCGAGAAGCTGTTATTGCTGGTCAGCTTCCTAACTTCAATCAAAAAATGCCTTCAGGACCGTGGTCTCACGCATTACCTGAGCTGTACTCTTCGTGGTGGACGAGCATGATAAGAATTTGGTGCACCAAGAACCTATAATGAAACGTAGCTGGTGTCGGATGGTCAATGGTTGGTGAAGTTTTGGATGACATAATTCATCTGATCTACTATCCCGCCAAAATCGATGAACATACAACTGAACATTGAGGAGATGTGCATCGATGTGCTCGACAGTATCTCTGCTGGCGATGGAAATGGGCATTCGCCGCGTGTCGGCCTTATTTTTAGCACAGACGAAAACCGCGGACCTACAGACAACACCAATTCTCATTTCCTCGGACGCCCATTTGGATCATCCCCACTGAGCCGCGGTCCCGCCGCCACCGTCGACCCGTCAACGCAGACAACGTCACATCAAGCGCCTTTCGCCTATGTGGGAGGCCAACCTGCCTGGAGTCACGGTGGCACCTTTTCCACTGTTTCCAGCACCTCCGAACCGGCGCCAGAAGACTCTGAGTTCGCAGCACAGGATTCCACGGCGCGTATCATGATCGGGATGGTGGTAACAGAGAGTGTGAAATACTGGAGCCGCTGCTATCATGACCGGCGGTGGATTTCCATCAGGGTGAGACGATGCGGGAGCGGCTGGGTGCAATCCGGGAGCTGTAGTGATGGCACTCGCTAGGCTTGGAATGCCGAAGTTATTGGAGGAGAGCCTTCTGACCAGACTCGAGTGAGGAATTGGACATCTTTATCAAAGAGCAAATGCTTCGAAATTTCACTCGAGCAGTCATGAGCTGTAGACCTGACATTCACTAAGTCAAGGGTAAGAAGGATCGCTCCTAAGACATCTGATGACCCGACTCGGTGTGGCTGGGCCTGGGAAGTGATTTCCGTGATACTCTCCCTCTACCATCTTCCGCGATCTCGGAGAAGTCACTTAACGACGACTTGTTCCGAAACGCTTGGATGGCCTGGCAGAGCAAACCCCGAAATAGTATCATGAAAGGGCGCTTAGTTCACTTACTAAGACTTGTAACGCCAGAGGCGGGAAGAAGATCTTCGGCGCGGCCGATTCAGATGGGCGCCATACGGCGTGGCCATTGCGAGACCATGCTCGGAAACCAACGCTATTGGAAAATTGATGAAACCCATTCACATAATCGTGCGTCCATGGGCTCCTTGATTGGCCAAGTCCCGGACCTTGGAATGTCTGCTTGTCACCATGTCTACTGAGCGTATCGGCTCAGCCGACCACTAAACGACCGTGCGTCTAAACTCAAATCAGGATATCGTTGTGTAGATCGGATCGTCCTTTTAGGGAGAAAAGACCTGATTGCGGGCGAGGAATGGAATTTGGCTCGAACACGTCTGTTCTCTCTTCGATAACAAGAATGTGCGCCAAAATTAATTTGAGAATCTTACGTTGCTCGTATGAATTATGCGCACTCTGACAGCTTGGCAGATGAACTCTCGGGCCTAGCATTCTGCGATCTTCTTTTATCGTATTCATTATATATAATGAATACTCGAATTCGACTAGCGATGAATTGAGCAGCACTTACCTATTCATTCCACGATGACATCCTGGTCTTTCACGAAGCTGATTATCTGAGGACTTCTTTCTCCTACATTTTCCAACCTTTCGTTCTTGTCTTCTGATCACAGCAAGCACTTCAGCGAATCACTCTTCCTCTATATCTTATATATACTTCCCATTTCCAGATTCCTTTATGGCAGGTGGGAGGGAGGTACGTCAAACGTCAACCAGACCGCCAACGTCCCCGTGGCCGAGGTCTTCCCAGTCTGATGACAGTATCAACGGCTCCAACCACCCAACGACCTCCGATTCATGGTCCAATTCGTCATCAGCCCCACCCAACCCAGTCGTTCTACCAAACCACAAGCGCCTAGAAGAATCATAGCATTAGGTGTTCATTCCGCAGGCCGTTTATAGTGGCCATCCGATTACCAAGCGATTTCGTGGCAAGCCTCATCCAAGAGAGCCGAGGCCCACAACTAGAGTGTTGTGTAGAGCGGATCCTTCGAATTCATAAATATCGAAACCTCTGACAGACCGAGCACTTTCTCCACCCTCCTGCACACTCCTAGTTTGTCGTTGAGGCTGACAGGCGACTAATCGCTTGGTACTCAGAAACTGGCAGTACACAATTGACTCAGGCTTTAGCCCTTTTATCCCTGTACATCCTGCTTCCGAACATCCTGGGCGTCGACGAGACTTGGGTTTCTAGGATGCAGGCCTCGTTCTCACACTCCAATCTCTTCGGCTACCTCACCTCCCTACATTCTTTATCACCGTTGGACTTCGTGTGACATTACACTCAGAATGTCTATCAACGAAGCAGCAGCCGAGGTGGAAGCAGTAGCGGCTCTTCTCAGAAAGGGCCTGATATCTCTAGCAGTCCTGCTGGCAGCTGCAGACCCGGCGTGGAACTAAAAACACAATCAGCTGAATTAGAACAGAAGGAGTTCTCATTACAAAGTGGGTTGATCATCCCCACTGTGCAATGATAACAGGCTCTTATGTTCAAGCCCTCAAGCCAAGCTCGATGGTTATTTCGACCCAAGCTGATCGATTGTTGTGCCTCCTAGTCAATGGAAGGACGCGAAAGCTTGTACGCGATGGTCAGTATGTGAGAAAATTGGAGCGACAACTTCGCGATACATTGATCAAGGAGCTCGGTGGTCGCGGCGTCCCTTCTAAGCGACTTCAAAATATACAAGAGCTCTTGAGGAATAAGGACCTTCCGACCACCTATTCGGAGGTCTTTAACGACAAGAAGACTCGCCACGATGCCTTTAAGGAGCTCCAGGATGCCACCCAAGCCTTCTTTTGGGAGTTGGTCGATCCCGGCGACAAGATAAAAGATCCACAACCCGATGATGAGGTGTGTCACGTGCTGTGGGGCTCGTTGCTAGAGACTCGATCAGTAGTGGCCTTGATACCGGTGGAGATATAAAGAAGCAGAAAGCTGGAGAGGTCATGGAAACAACAGTCAACGATGGGCCCCACATGAGGAAGGCTGAGCGACGCCTGTTTGGTGCGGTTCAGTGCTCGGAGAAGACCTTCAGAGCCCTAGCAAACCACGAATCGACGCATGCCGGAGAACATACCCTTAGGAAGGGCGGTGAAGGCGCTATGCAAGGGATACAGCAACGCCCTGACGGTACAGTCAGGAGAGCTCGTATCGATCTGTTCAATATTACAGCCGCGGGGCCTCCACGTGATTTCTGGGTCCAACCTTCTGTGATTTGAACTAGCAATGTTCCCCATGACAAGCCTGGGACCATCACAGATCTCAGTATGGGAGAAAGGGCCAAAACAAAGCACCAACCGGTATATTAGATAACACCACGAAAGGTCTCTTCGAACGAGCTAGCCTCATAGAGCATTCTCACCCGTCGTTTGAAAGAGATTGAGAGGCTTCTATCTCGCTAGAAGCTGCCGACAGACTACGCGCTCGCATACGATGACGATGTGGCACGATAGGACGCTCTCAGATAGCTCCAAGCAGCGACCAACACCGCCTTCGGGGAACACAAAAGCCCTCGGAGTCGAGCTAGCTCCAGTCAGTTGTTATTACGGTCTTGTAGGCGCGAGTGACCGTGGGCGACTAAATGCGGAACGATCATAGCGCTTGGGCAGAGAAGGTTAGCAACAAGCGGAAAGCGGAGGAAGGGAAGGCACCCACCAATGAGCCGACGTCAAAGCACCAAAATCGTGGCCTTGGAGAATAGCGATGATGAGAATGGCCATATCGCTGCTTCCGAAAGCCAGCACATGGTATTTTCGGTAAGTGCCTATTCTCCTTACACTGGTATCGTAGTAGGCTGATCTGCCCAGCCCTTACGCATCGCAAATCCAGAAGAGTCGATTGCGCAAAAGAAGCCGCGACTTGTTAGAGCACCATTGAAGGATTGCTGCGTCGGAGCGTCAATTGTTATTGTACGTCATGATCAGCAGCTGAAAAAGGGTCCTTGAAGGCTGTTCGGAACAATACAGTAGACTGGACCTGTTTGACGCGTCGGCGATGCAGGTTTGGATTTTCTCCAAAGTGACCTCGGAATTTGTAGTTCAATCCACAAAGAGCGTGGTTAGCCCTGCCTTCATAATGTTCGTCCACAGATAGCCGGAGGAAGCAAATCTAACGATAGGGCTCAATGTGTAGTGTGGACGCACTACCGTACTTCGATACCTGTATACATGGAGATGTCATGATTGAGTACATGTCTTTGTCCGATGAACGAAGAGAAGTGAAGGACATTAGGGGACGCCAAGATACGGGCCGCGCCCTCTGTGCCAATGAGATCATCCCGGACCGTGGCGTCGAGCGAGCCAGTAAAGAGACGCCTTATTTAGCATAGATACGCGCCCGTTGGGTCCACGTTTCGCAAAACAAACATGCAATGTATAGGGCCAAGACAATAGTGCAACATATCATTGAGCGTCACATGTGTGGCATGCTTTCGAGGTTTGAGCGAAAATAGAGAAAGTGGCTATGCAAAGACCCGTGCTCGATTCAAGCATGACTCCATGTGCCGCGAGCGTACTGACATATGCCCGCACTACTTAGTCGATTCGAATCCTCCACATCCACTTACTTCCTTCCATACCTTCCTTATTTACTTGTCTGGTCACCTTCGTACTCATAATCTCCGGTTTCAAGCATGCCAAAGCTCCGTAAATGGCTGCGCGAATTTTTCAGTGGCGCTCGTAACAATGATTCTGGTCTCAAGCCATCTGAGCCTGCGTTACCAGCAGGCTTTCCAGTCCTGCCAAAAAAGCGCAAGCATCTTATAACCCCTTCATCGTCATGCCAAGATCTCACTCAGTTCACACCGAATGGCGCCTTCTTCGAGCGACTCCCACGGGAGCTGCGAGACCAGATCTATATCGCTGCATTTGGGGACCGTACCGTCCACATGGACCTGCGCTTCCAGTATCCTCGCATATGCAAGGCGCCACGCGTTCCCGCGCACCATCAAACGCACGCCCAAGTGAGCACGGATCCGGGGAACTCAGATCACAACGCAAAACCCATTTGGGCATGGTGGGGTTGTGTCTGCCATCGGAGCCCTTTGGGAGAACCCTGGAACGACAAATGTCAAACTGGATCTCTACGTGGAATGTGTGATAAATTTTACCCTGGAGAGTGGCCAGGTAAGTGCTTCTTGGGAGTCATGGGGTGGCTGTTATCATGTCGACAAGCGTGAGTAGCATTCTTCGTTACTTCAGACGGATGAGCAGCCTTTGTGTGTACCATACACGTCTCACCCAAATCTAACCATAACATCGTTACCACTTCTACGGTGTTCTCTTCGCCCAGGAAAGATAACGATTCCGAGGTTTGAGCAAGATCTGACGCTTTGGAAATACTCTATCTGTTCTTTTGCCCTCAGCTGATCAAGATTAGGTATACCGAGACTATCAACCTTGTTTATTTCGACAATGTCATTTCCATCAGCAACATCGTCCTAATCCGGCACTTGCACTCGCTATTACTCCCTCAGCGTCTGGCCAATATATCATCACTTGTGCTGGTATGGGATTTAATTCGCCTATCCGATGGGGATGACACGCCATTTGGGGAGTTGGCAGTCTACGACAACCTAATGACTCGAGTTTCGAAGACATTTCCCTTGGTAACAAAGCTTTATATCTGGGTGGACGCAAGCCCCTCCATAGCCAATCCTGAATACGTAGATATCGGGATGTATGAGCGTCGACTCTTGGAGCCCGCTGACGCATTGGTGCAGAGACATGGGTCAAGGCTAAAAGATTTTGAGCTCGCCCCAAATCTTACTCTATACACTGCGTTACTGCGTAGAGCTAAGAAGGGTGGTGCCCGTATCGAGAAACGAGGCACAGGTCTTGGTTCATTTCATGGTTTCTGGCGACCGGCCATCACAGGTTGCGAGTCGCCAGTTGCTGACATGGCAGGATATTGGGTCCGAGAAGGCAGCGATGACACACCTCTGGGGTAAGTTCCATGGGAGCGCAACGGGATTTTCAAATTGACGAAATACAGGGTGAGTTGCTTTGGGTCAGTCTAGCTTGGACACGTAAATGCTAGGCTCGATAGCGTAGGCTACTGCTTGCATGGCCAGCACAATAACGGGAATATGGTATACATAATGTGTTTGGATTTTAGGCGACACAGCGACAGCCTGCTCAATAGCTAGTCACACGAGGACCGTTGGGATTGCCGCCATGCCGTCGATCTTACTTCTGCCTAAGCGGTCAGGGTAAACGGAGTGCTTGGGTGGATCAAATAGACGTAAAATGATAAGAACAAGGAACCAAGCATTCGCCATACTAAATAGTATGTGGACGATTTGATACTTAATCCCTTCGTTTGTCGTTTCTGGCGATAGCCCCTCGGTCATGCAGGGCTCTACTCCTCCAAAGACGTTCACGAGGCCGGATGATGATCGAAGAACAACCAATAATCAGCATGTGCGATCATGATTTCTCGCCCTTTGAAAGACAACGATGGACCATGAGGAGAGATTAAATCGTTTGATTTATATTTTCGTGAGAATCGCTATTGCACCAAGGCCACGAGCGCCTACAGGGGCTCGGGAGGAGGTCGGATTGGCGCTGATTATCGGTGGTGCAGTCGCCAGCGAAGTACGAGTTTTGGGGGTGTCAGGCACTGCGACACAATACCAGCTCTCATCCTACAAACGATCTTCAGTCAGTTCAACTCTCTCCAAACCTGTTCACGTTGAACGGACATGGTGCTGACCTTGATATTCGAGCAATCAGACCAGACATCCGGATTCCATTTGATGAAGTCAGTCTTGGAAAATGTTCCAAACATAGCGGCTATCGAGTCGCAGCTGTCTGATCCGGTCATCTGATACCACGCAATGCAATTACCTGCAATACTTTTCGGGAGGTCTGTTGGTGCTTTGGTCACCTTTGGCGGCATTGGCATGTCGCTTGGTCCGTAATTGGCAACGCAATACCAATAATTCGCGAAAAGGCCATCGCAGTTACCTTTCAACGCTGGGTTCCACTTGAAAAACGCTTCTCTCGAGATGTAATTGAATTGCTCGAGGACTTTAGTGCAAGTATCGCCCTACATAGATAATACTGTCAGTACAAATCATAGCGGTCTACAGCATCGGAGTCCATCAACTTACAGGACTTGCTGAGTAGAAGGCCTTGCAGTTCGAAGCTAGACCGGACTGCGTCGGCGTCGCCGTAAATGACGAATTTATAGTTGGAAAGGCGAGCGGCGTAAATGGACTATACGTAGAAATAATTACAGGTCCCGGCTCCGTGAAGTAGGTGAGTGATAGGGAAGATCGCAGCTGAGCTCCAACGCACACCCACCAACCGTAGTAAAGCCCAGAACAGTCTTTGTCCAATGCTGGGTTCCACTCAAGCCTAGTACATCGGTGAGCTGGCTCTACTCATTGTAATAGGTCGAGAGGCGGCCCCTTGAGGTAGATGCTGAGCTGACGAGGCTTACAGTTGCTGCTTTGTCATCGAAGTCCCAAACCTGTTGTAGACAGTGTCACAGGTATCGCCAGCTTCGACCAAATACCATCTGTTGCAGTAGCTTGGCTGACCGGTTTGAGTCTTCTTAGGCGGCCATGATGTGTCGATCGTTGAAGTGCTGATGTTAAACGAAGTTACAGGATTCCTAATGGAGTAGGTACTGCTGGCGCCCGACGAAGAGTCGCTGGTAGAGGATATCTTGGTCGCACTCGATGTGGTTGTTGTAACCTCGGCGGTTTCGCTTGTGATCGAAGAAGCTTTGGAACTCGCGGAAGTAGATTTCGAGCGCATGGCGCTGTCGATGCCTACGCAGTACGAATCTTTGACCCAGAAGTTGGTGATACAGTCTTTCGAAACGGCTGGATTCCATTTGAGGAAATTTGCATGCGAGATTTTGAAGGCTGTCTCGACTGAGAAGCACGAATCTCCGGACTTGACGGTGTACCACCTGTTGCAGTTCGAAGCGGTGTTTGGCTGTGTAGGACCTGAGGGTTTATCCACCTGGCACAAGACGCCAATGGGTAGTAGTAACGGTAGGACGCTAAACAAGACAGTCATATTCAAAACGTTAAGCTTTAGCAACAGAGTGTATGGAGACCTCAGTCCAGAGAAAAAAAGGCGGAGTTGATGAGGTGGCAAGACTGCTGGAAGTTGAACACTGAGTCCTTGAACACTAAGTCCTGGTTATAATTCCTATAGAATACGCTCTGGACCCTCCCAGATTTTACCGAAAATCCTTCGGTTTCAAACTTCAGGTGCGCACGGCGGAATGCCAAAAGGAGGCGCAATAATCTCGTGACGGGCTAGATTCTCTAGTCTCTAATTATGAGGGTACACCCTTCCAAAAAACATACTTTGAAAGGAGGCATCTAAGAATAAGAATTCCACATTATTGAATTCAGATTAGGACTAGTAATGGCGGTTGTCGCGGCGGAGCGTTTAGTGTCGCGCGAGCCTTTTCGCCGAGCCTACCGAGGCCACGTACCATCTTGGAAAGTTCTTTCCATACGACTATGATTATTACAGGGATTATGCGCCGAGCCTACTGCGGTCATGGGAAATCCTGAAGGATCCTTTCATTATCCACCTGACCTCCAGGCGCCGTGGCGGCACTCCGTACAGGATCTGAAACATCTCATGCTCTCCTGACATGAATTCTATTCCTATCTGCGAGCCACTGCAGGCTAGGTCAAGCTTGCAGTATTTGAAACCTTCTATCGAAGGACTCCGAGTCGAGGAGGATTGGGGCGAAGCCAAAGAGATTGGCCGAGTGACCAGCTGGGGAGGGCGCCTAAAAAGGACTCTATGAGTGTTTCCCATAGGCTGATCATCGCTGCAGCATTCATTCGAGTTTGGCCAGGGAAGCGGCTAGAAATGGAGCCGGAAATACGCCTGTACTTAGAGCTGAACATCTTGGATGGCAGTGATACAAGTTAACCAAAATCTCTTATCGACTTTGATGCATATTTTCTATAATCGGTTTCACTGAACGGAAATAGAATGAATAGCTAGGACGAACTGCGAGATATACAATCTATACGGTCTTTGCTCATAGGGAGATTACCAGTCATGTCTTCGGTACGTGGCCTTCCTCTTCTGTATACCCTTCAAGTCAGAGTGGTCGCTGACAGCGAACTAGTCCAAAGCGATTGCCTACACTTTGTATCTCCTTGCCTTGGTCTGGTGCACGCTCGGAGGGCACAGCTCCTGGGAGCGATCAACGCAACTCAGAACGGTAGATAGCTCGACGTCCATTTCCACGCTCAAGAAACGCTATTTCTTTGTCACTGTTCACGAAAAACAACGCGTTTGGCCTGACGGCACAATAAGATACTGCTTTGAGAGCCCTCAAACAAAAGAAAAAGTCTTATACACGCTCGAGCGCGCAAGAGATCTCTGGTACCAGGAAGGACTGCCAGAAGCACAGTTCAAGTTGATAGAGGTATCAGACGCGGAATGCAATAACAATCGTGCAAATGTCCTCCTTATCAAATTCAACGACCAGGGAAGACTTTCCACGACCCAAGGGATACCGGCAGTGAATGCAAACGATCCGACGGATGAAGGACCCACCATGAATCTCGGCGATCGCACAGACGTGGGCATGCTTGATGTCGTTGCGAATTACGCACATGAATTGGGTCACGCCTGGGGCTTACTCCATGAACATCAAAACCCGGCCTTTTGGACATCCCCTTATAGCTCTTCAGGATTCGGAGGTGGATTCCATTTCGACTGCCGCAATCTGAAAGATTATGCCGAAGTGGCAGGGCGGCTCTCGTCAGACGACATGGATTCCGCGTGTAAATTCCAGAAGTTCGCAGCCGCAGCAAAGTTCAGCGCCTCCGAGTACCTTCCCATCCTAGGCGCCGATGGTACTGGTGAAGGCGTCCTCGCGGAGCCCGATCTGAAATCCCTCATGATTTATCCCAGCGGAGCGGGGGCTGTTGGACCAGCAAGCCCGGGTAACGACGGACGTGCTGACATTCTGTTGACCAGTGATGGAAACAAGATCCTTCCTAATCTGAAGCCAACCACAAGGGATATCCAGGGCCTCTTGAAGCTATATGAAACCGCTGGGGATAATACGCACCCAACTTTACTCAACCAGCCCGAGAGCTCTAAATCGAACAAATTCAAGGACTTGTTCAAGAAGAAGCGTTGTTTGTAGGATCCTCGAGTGGCGACTGGTAGAAGTAGTAGTAGTAACAGTGGAAGATGGTTTGGTTGACTTTGAAGAGCTGCAGTTTACGGCAAAGAAGACTTGATTGAAATTATTAGGACACAGGGTTGGACTAAATATCAGCAATTTAAGACGTATTAGCGCAGAGAGGACTTATCATCATTAAGACAGCGCCGGTGCCATGATTGAAGCTCTAAGGCTTTACCGCGATGGTGGGGCTGCATGGCACTGGCATATTTCTCGGAGTGGCTATCAATTTATGGCGTGAACTTTGGCGCCGTATAATCGGTTATTCCTGTACCCACTCAGCGCAAGATAGCCAACGATGAGCACGAAAAACAACGTACAGAAATGGTGACCGCTGCCATTTGATTCAATTTACACCATCATTGCTAGAGCTTCTTACAGTTGCGATCAGATAAGAGCTGCGAGCGTCCATGCCGTTTCATGAAATGCTCAATCCGTTCACTTTCATGAGAGTCATGGTCGCGGATTCACCGCTATCAGCCCTCGGTTTTCGCGGTGAACTATGCGATACGGGAAACATCGACGGACTCTTAGAAGCGGGTACTAATTAAGATACTTACAGATATGATATTCCAACCATTGGCTGGGAAAGCTATGCAGCCACTTAACTCAACCATTCATCGGAGTTGTCCTCGGGACTGGTTATCCAGATCGTCACTATTTTTTCAGGAAGACTAGGATTGAACCGTGACACCCTTTGAAGAGTGACAGTAGCCCGACTACATTCACATTCATCTTACATTGATGGATTGCATCTGTCGATGAATTGATCCTGTAAAGGCTCCGGCTAGCTACTGCTTTGGGACTCAGAACAGGCAAACAAGGCCTAAATAGGCCATTTTCTATATATACAAGAGGTGTTTGGCCACCGGCCACCTCGTAGCACCTCGCCGCCGCCTATTAGGCGTGCGGAAGAGGCCGCCGGTGGCATAACGTTATCGGAAGGTCACCAGGACTGCTCCGAAGCCGGCTAACTCTCTTCAGTCTAGGCGACAGAAGCAAAAGGAGTGGGAGAGCGGGTCGAAAGAGGCGAATGCAATGAGGAGGGAAGTGCAATGGGCGGTCACCATACTAAATAGTATGGCAAACGGCCAAGCACAGGCCCCTTAATCTCCTCGTCCCCGGCACTAGCCCCCTGTCATGCAGGGCTCTACATTATAGACTATATATCGGTTGTTCAAGACATTCTCCGAGCTTGTTACTCGTCCTTCAATGAGCATCGAATGGGACTACCGAGTGCCTGCTCCAAGTGCCTGCTCCAACGCAAAAGCCTTCGGAATCTCTATGTTCGTCGAATAATCTCACTTGTCATTGTTACTTCATCAAAATCTGTATCACCTCCTTTGATGGGATGATGAATGCTACAGCACTCGGCGGGTGACCCACATTCACCACCTGTCATTCTCGAGCCTCCCTATTTCAGGCCTGTCCTCACACTCTCTGCTCTGATTTTCTTTCCCACTCTCTCAACGTGCACCCGACGCATCACGCCTAGCCACCATCACCCTGCTCATCAAATGGCTATATTCTAGGACCCCCATTGCAAGCCCTTTTGCCCCTCTTATACAGTAATGACTAAGGTACGCCGAGTTTTCGGAACATCCTGTCCTGGCAAGGTGAAAGAGTTCAGGTAGCTGACACGTCACAGTTCCCAACCTACCGTATACATTACCATAGTTACCTACTAGCTTCACTCATATACACTATTTCTCGCTATTTTGGAGCAACTGTCGATACAGATCTCTAGATTCCAATGCACTGCACAGTCTCATCAATGCAACACTCCAGCCGTCTTATACTAAATAAGAATATCATAGGATATTCGAGGCAGTGAGGACACCTTTGAGAATATATATTTTCACAGCATCAGTCACGCTTCATTCCCGGAATTTGAGCCGCAAGCCCCACCAGAGCCGCCGCATGGCAAAACGACTTCAAAGCCCACAAGGAGATCCAATACTGCAACGCCGCCTTCTCAAAGGAGATGAAGATGGAGCTGACGTATGAATGGGTCTGGCTGGACAAGAAGAAGCGGCTCCGCGCAATTACCATTATGCACCAAGGTCGCGAGCGGGCATATGACTGCCGAGCACCACGATCTCTCCGATCGCCTGATTAAGCGTTATGACGGTAGCGACTACGAGGAGGCACCGAAGCAGGCGTTGGCCTGTGCCAGCGTACCATCTCCAGCGTCGTCATCCAAGCGTGATGCGACAGACAAAGACGGGAATGGCGTCCCTATAGTCGCAGATACGCGTCCCAAGAAAGGCACCAAGAAGTGCTCGACTACACCTGTCCCTTCCGCCGATACAGGGCCCTCAAAGCAATCACCTGCCCAAGCCACCACAATCGACGAAGACCGTGAGAAGGCAGAGTTAGGGAACGGCCACCAGAAGCGGCTGAGACGGGCCAATAAGAAGCTCACTTGTGCAATGGTGAAGTTGAAGGAGGCACAACAGGAGATTTGCTCCTTGATGGAAATTGCGCTTCCAGCCTTCAAGATTCGCTCTCCTCATGCGTGTTTAGAAGATCGAAAGCTATTGCGTATAGTCGTCAAGTTGATAATGGTCAGTTGATTCAATGCCCGGCTCGTTGTGCTTCCAGCAGTCCAATATCGATGCATGACGACCCTCGGTAGGCCGCCGTGGCTAAGGAAGTTAGCAACAAGGACCTTGCAGTCAAGTCAGCTAGGAAGCGTTTGAGGCGAGCTCATCAGCAGCTGAACCGAGCCATGGCCATGATGGAGGAAGCAAAACGGAAGATATCAGCCATGATCGAAGGCGCACAATCGATTTGTCGGCGGGTGAAAGGTTCGACCGACGATGACTCTGTAGGCTGAACCGACGTTGGGTTCTCTGGCTGAGATGGGAATGAGTACAATCAGAAGCGGGATAGGGGAGAGTGGTATCGGGAAAGCATGTCTCGGTGGTGTCACTTTCGATCTCTTGCCGACACGCCAGGAATGGAAGTATACGTCTTAAGGAAAATGATGAATGGGTGGTGTGAGAAACAGAACCCCAAGCGGGGCGTGTTTTGATGGTGACGTGTCTTGTGACCTTGAGACGGAGCTTGCGGAGCTTGAAGAAAGAGCCGTGTTCCGATGATGACGTGTCTTGCGACCTTGAGACAAAGCTCGCGGAGCTTGAGAAAGAGCAGAGGTTCAAGCGTGGCAAACGAGCCAACGATCTCTTATTTAGCGAAGTGTCGGCCTGGACGACGTCTTACTGCATTCTTGTTTCTATAAACTCTCTTTTCAAATGCTGTTGGGGCTCGGGACATGCTGCGATCGTTTCGTTGACATCAGATATATCAAGAGCCTCTCCCTATCCACCCGCTTCTCCCCAACTACTCAACTACTCATCAACGACCCCATCCGTAGCGCATCTCCGCCTCCCACCTCCTCCCATAATTCCCAATCCCATGCTCAACCCGGATGCCACTCCTCCTCTCCACCTCCTGCACCATGCCCCTCACCCTCGCCTCCTCCGCCCGCTTCCCCTCAAGCTTGTACATGACCCTCACGCCTAACAGCCATCCCAGCAGATGCGTCGCCGCCTCGTAGTATTCGACTGGCTCGGGCCAGGGTCGGAGACACTGTTGGACATAGTCGAGGAGACGGTAGGTGTGTCCGTAGAGGACCCCGGGGGTGCGTTGGAGGGTCTCGAGGCGGCGGTAGGCTTGGTCTTGGAGGTAGTCGCTCATCCAGGGGACTTGGTGGGTTGTGTTGTGGTCTGTGAGATGTTAGTGAAGGAATTGAGTGTGGCTGTCTGTGCACGAGAAGTCTGGGAGAACGAATAACCATGAGGAAATCTTTCGGAGCAATCGTAATGCCATGAAAGAGTGCAAGGAAGGGGCGGAAATTTGCGAGAAAGATGGGAGTGCATAAGGGAAAACTCACGCGGCATCATTAGCAGCATATCCGGCTCCATTAGCGTCTTATCTGGCAGTCTGACAAATATCGCCTTGTACCCGATCTGCGGCGTAACAACCTGGAACGCCGTCACCGATTTCGAAAGATTGAAACATCTTAGGAGTGAGTTGTTATTGCTTGGGATTGGAGGTACAGGCTGGTGTCTATGGCGGTTCATGGTTGTGCATGGAAAGTGGTTGAAACAAAAACGATGCGGACGACATGGTTGATATTTTTGACGCAAACAGTAGAATTTCGATGTGTTGAGCGTGAGTGTGTCCTACTACTTTTAGGCCTAGGGCTGGTAACCGAAAAAGTAGTGAGAAACGTCCGTGAGAGTGTTCTCAGCATTATTGACATGGTCTGTCCTGGCTGCTTTGAGGAATCGCATTCGGACAGGTTCACCATCGCACTTATGGACGGTCTATCCCAGAATTGCATAGGACCATAAAATACTAAGGAACCAATAATTCTAGCACACGGTAGCTGAACAAGACATGGAGAGTACGAGTTGAAGTGTTGTCAGTCTGTGAAGAGATGATGGGAGAAAGATTCTAGGCGGCTGTTAAGCGAGACCACGCCCCTCAGGGCGCTCCACATGCGGGACTAAGCTAGATGTAGTAAGGAGCTGGATAGCAGGGGTAAGATAAGCGACAAGGTTATCGCAACCTCAATCTCCGTGTGAAACCCATCAGGAGGAATACTGTTATGGCTTTGGATGCGTGTACGACGTGCCATATTTTATGTTCTTAGCGTAGGTAAAGGCGAGGGTATAGAAGGGGGTCAAAGTTGGATGAAAGTTTGAGGTAATTTCGCTGGTGAGGGGGCACATTTGTCGGAATTGGGATTCGGCAAGCTTAGGTATGAACAGAGCAGCTTGTACTATGTCTAGTAGCAAGGCATCTGTTAGTCGCTTTGCGCTTTGATAACGCCTCGACGAAACAGCGTTTATCGGATGACCACTGAAAGGCTGATGGCAAAGCGGCAAAACGTTTGGAAACCTGTTGACAGCATGGCTGCCCCCTGAGGGAGTGGCTAGAGAAGGGGTGAGGCAGATCAGTAATGACTGGTCCCTTCGTGAGGGATATGCATCGTAGCCGCAAGGAGAGAATCACGTCTGCAAGTGCTGGCAGGATGAAGTTCAAAATGATGTCTTACATGCTGTGCCTATCATGCTCCACAGGCTGACTCTCCCTATCTCCTCCATCCTAGGAAAATGTACAGTAAAGTCTCTGATATTGGCGAGGATTGCTACAGATAGGCTGTTGCAATCTATAAGAAGATAGTATGAAATAATGAAAGATTCTCCCACACGTTTCGCTCGGTCTTCCAGCCGTCTCAGAGAGGGAGATTCAAGCTTCTTCTACTCCCGCTTTTAGTGTGGCCCAGGCCAACTGAACCTCCTCAACGAAAGCAAATATTTTCGAGTCACGATCGGTCTTGAGACTTATGTGACGGTGATAAAGACGAGCCAGAAGAAGGTCCCTAGTCCGACTTATCGTGGTATTCCTCTTCCTCAGTTTCGGTTGATGGTATTTCCTCGTGGATCGCGTGGCTTATGTCCGGATCATGTTCTTCTGGCTGGTATATCTCCTGAGCCTTCAGCCAGCTCACCTTCTCGGTCGACTCCTCACCATAAATGCCTTCGTCTTGACCGGATTTCAATGTATCTGTGCCATTCTCTGCCTGTCGAGGATGCGGAGTAGGCGCTGTCGCTGTATCGTTTTGTTCGACTACTGCCAACAGTGATATCCTCATTGCTTTCTCGAGGTCCCGATCCTGTTTGCGTGTAGTTGTTCCTCGAAGCTTCCGTGTGGGCTTCTCCATTGCCTCCAGTGTAGCACGGGCTTGTGATCGAAAAACTCGTCTCGCAACTCCCCGCCGATGCAGAGAATTCTTTCCCTTCGGCTTGAGGATGGACGTAAGGTCGAGCGAGAGCTTCTTCGATTTTCGGTTCGTGTCTGTGGAAATGAAAATTGTTCGTGCGAGGACTCGCAGTCGTTGTTTCTGCTTGCTCCTAAGTTTGGCCTGCTTCATAGGTTTATCTCCTAAATCAAAGGTCTCGGCTTGTGCTGTTTCGGCCGGTGCGGCTTCTTGTGCTACAGGCTGGCGGAAGTCACATCGTTGTGATGGATCCAATCGCTCTCGCTGAACCAGTAAGCCGACCTGTTGTGCTGTGGTCGCCGAGCTAGTCTCCACCTCAACCTCATCACAAACCTGGGTTACATCAACCGCTACTATCGGAGTCTCCCCGCAGATGTCGGTCTGAGGTCTCAGATCAATGTCAAGCACTTCTCCCATAATCCTTGTCCACGAATCCATTATAGCACTGCTGATCGCAGGGCATTCCTTGTCAAATTCGACCACAAACCGACAAACGGTCTTGAAGTTGTTCGAGTCACCAGTAAGCTTGTAGAGATAGGCGACTGACTTGAGCCACCAACACATGTAAATGTTCGCTTCGAAGTAGCTTATTGATACGCTTGGCGGCCATTCCTGAAGAGACTCCGTAAGCTTTTCAGCCTGACGAGCCGTGAGAACCTTCCACTCGTGCGCAAAGTACCATTGAAGGACAAGTTCGGCGCGAGCTTGCATTTGGTGACTGGGCCACGGCATCTTAACACCATCTAAGCGCAAACAGTAATTGTTAGCTTATCGTATGTGAGCGACATAAGGGGTTGAATGGAGGTTTATACTGACTCTCCATGAATAGTACCGTATCCGGCTCTATGAGATACAAATAATTACCTCCAACGTTCGTAGCCGTATAGCCTGCAAAGACCACAAGGTCAGCAGCCTTGACAGGCCAGAATACCGGATTCGATGATCTCATTGTTCGGTCGTCCTGAGAAGGAGGCAACACAAAACCCCTTATGGCAGACTCCTTAGGCACAGCGCATTGTGTAGTGGACTCCCGCTGGGTAGCTCTCGGAACAAGGGTGGTTTCCCGCAACAAAAACTCGGGATGAGCCGCCGGGTGATTCGCTCCGGCCAGATAAGGCTGTTCTTGGGAATCATTGAGCTCAGTATTTGGAACATCGGCTTGGATCTGTTTTTCCAGTTGAGCCGTGGCCGAGGCGGCTGGCGATGGGTGGTTATCAGAGAGCTGTGCTAGACGTAGTGTCAATATGGTCAAGACGGCTTCTAGTCTGGCTTTCTCATCTTCAGCGACGTCGTCATATTTGGTCGGTAAGTCCTTCTTTTGAAGGACGCGCTTTATGTTCTCGGCTTGCTGCGTAGAAAGGCCTCCACGGTTTGGCTTTCCCATTGCATCCTTCCAAAGAGCACGCTCCCAGCCTCGTAACGCTGAACTACCCCGAGGAATCTTGCTCACTGTACCGTCTATCAGTGAGAGAACTGTCAGCCAACAATTCTTTGATGATCCCGGACGTTCAGCATAGCCTCAAGCCGCTGTGGACTGTCGGAGAGTACCACTTGCAATCCCTGTGCGAACGATTGTAATCAAAGGGGCTGTACTGCAATCGGAAGGGAAGATTCTATACTAGTGGATGGATGTCCTCGAGGTACCACTGGAATCATTGTAGTGAAAGGAATAAAGACTTACCTGGGAATTGCGCAACGGCCTCGTACCCATCCACGAAGGCAAAAGTAGACGGCATACTTGTTTATGGTTGTAACTTGTACCGACACCGAGCTTTGAAAGTCCCTCCAGGTTTCGTGGCTGTCAAAGTTGGAGGTGGGAAAGCAGAGTGTGGACGGTTGGGATTTTTAAGGCCTGGAATGAATTGTGATGGAGACATATATATATCTATGTAACTCTGTTTTGGTAAGGCTTGGTGTTGGAAAAGTTTGGTTATGAGCAAATCAGACGCACCTCAGATCAGCGGCGCGCCCAAAGAGAAATTAAGTGATCTTTGGGAGGTTACAGCACAAGGCTAGCGAAGATACCAACACGATACGACACAGCGTAACCAGAAATTGCGGCCAAGAGAGTGTTGAAGAAGCTCAACACTTCTTCATCACCTGGGGTCACCACGAATGAGCTGATCATATACTCTTGCTAGCCAGGGATGATTCAATGGTGAATGCATTTGAGTGTTGCCAATCCTCCACACGTGTGTGACAAGTAGCGTAAACGAGTTTTGTATCAGGCATTACTTAAAGGCAGACATGCTGCCGTAGCATTTGACGTGGGACTTAATATCAAGGTCGAGTGGTTTAGCGTTCTGCCCAGAAAGTCGATGTCTATCATCGTATGTTCCGGGGTTCGAATCGCGGAGACCGCCTGGTTCTGATTCTTCAATTCACAGGTTGAAAGGCCTACTTGGAGAGAGTGCATGCTCGGGTGTTCGCCCCTAGAGCTTCTTCTCTTCAGATAAATCATAGGGGATCGGTAATCAGTCCTGATTTCTCATATCAAAGGTTGAAAGACCGGTTTGAAGGGTGTTTGCGTGGGTGAAGGAAACTGTGACCACCTTACCATTGGTGCGTGACTTCAGGGTTCGCCTCGAAGTTTCCTCCTCTTCAGACAAATCACAGAGAAGCAGTGAACATACTCGGCTCGGAACCGCGATCATTGTGGCTATCGAACCACCGGGGCTACTGTCAAGTACGTGGTCCCGCGACTTCCCCCTTTCCTCATGAGAGTCACGCATTCTGCCCCAGGACTCGATGTCAACCATTATAATACCGAGGGCTCGAATCGCGATGGGTTGATTCTGATCTCTCACACCACTGGTTGGAAGGCCGACTTGAAGAGTGTTTGCGTGGCTGGAGGAAACTGTGCCCACCTTACCATTGGTGCGTGGCTTTAGGGCTCGCCTTGAAGCTTCCTCCTCTTCAACAAATACAGAGGATCAGGAATGACGACTCGTGGTCTGCGATGTCCGCTACAGAGCTGGCCAATTTGACAATGATGTTGTCGGGCTTGTCAGTCTCCACAGCTAACACTTCGACGCGGGATTTCCTGCATTTTTTTCGGTGCGAGAGATATCTATCTGCGGTCGAAGATGCATAACGTGGTATATCAAGCACCTGCACTATGACTTAGGTCGAGGCGCAGTGGGTAAGAAGGTGCTACGGGGCGTGTGGCGAGTGATGCCTTTGTTCCAACTGCCTTACCCTACACTTTAGTATTAGAAAACCATCTCGATATATTTATTCTTTGTGTCCTGCAACACTTTCATTGTTCGTGCGTCCATCGAATCCAGAAGCCCACGAAGTCTTGCCAGGCTGTTTAGACCACCCTGTTCCTGGATTTCTAAGAAGGGCTCAGGAAAGCTCGGGATACGTATCCAGGTCTCGGACCTGGGGTCTTCTATGTCTTCCAGGCAGTGCATCTAGAGATGAAGACGTATGCTGCGTGTACCGTGATCTCGTTGAAAAAGTGGCCAGAATGCTCAGAGAAAAGACACATAGCGCTTGGTCTTTTCCATGGACGTATTGCGACGCAGTCGAATGACTGACGCCTCTCGACGGCTTTGATGTTGCCGTCGGCATACAGGGTTCATGTGGAACGGTTGCTCCAAGACGAGAAGCGTTGATGTAGACCATCTTCCCTGTGATGGAGATCTGACCGTCATGCTTCGACCTCTCTGAGACCGTTGGAACAAGGAGCTGTTCACCAGCAGCAGGTGAAGAGAAAAAATCCGAGCAATGAAGGAAAAAGCTTCGTGGGCGGAAATACTGCGGAGATTAGCCTTTACCCTAGGATAGCCCTGAAACATAGCCCTGAAACACAGCCTTGCGGACTCACGGTCCGAAACGCCCCGAAGCAACAACCATTCGTCCCTTGCAGCTTAAGGTGGTTCGTGTAGAAGTCGCGTTCTCCGGCCACAATGCGCGCAAACAATTTTCCCAAGTCTTTAGAGACGGTCCGAAGCCGTCTGTCACGGGCGGAGAATTCAATCTCAGGTCATGTCCCCAGAGCCCGAGGCTGAACGCCCTGGTGCGTTTTGCGATACTGAGAGCGCTTCTCCATGTCGTCTAATCTCAGCTAATAGCTTATAGGCCAGCATCATGAGTCACTGAGCGAACCTATCCTGGAAGACGTTATATCCACAACCTCGCTACCGCCTGAAGGAAGTGCCTCGCTACTTGACACCCGCTTTAGTCCTCGCTTGCGGGGTGTCTTACTTCCCAGCTTGCCCTATGCCAAAGGGGCCCACAACTATTTTCTGGGGGAATTCGAAGACGCTGGTCAAATCGGAGTGCTCACAGGCCTACTCCGTTGTGCGAGAAAAGATGAATTATTCCTGAAGAACTTGCCATGGGCTTCCCTCAGGAGTGCGCAAACAATGAGTGCCACTCTCCTAGCATTCGGGTCAATGTCGACGCTCGGAATTGACTACCGCCAGTATGGCCTCAGTCCGAAGTATCCAAAAGACTTTCTAGACGTCTACGACATCAGGAGTGAGAATACCGCCGAGACATGGACTGGGACAGGGGTTGCAGTCGGAGCCGTAGTCGGAGCTTTGAGCGTCGGAATGTGGCAAGGCGTTTCCGAGCTCGTCCTGTACCTATGGGCGTTGGGATCACCGTTGCCTTCGCTACTTGGTTCAATACAATTGGTTCCTTGGTCCAAGGGACGCCACTGGTGAAGTAGGCCATGGGGTGGACGATTGGCTCCTTGACTGGTTGAAACAAGCATCAGCCTTGCGTAATTTCAGGACATTTGTACACGTATACCCCGATCTTTTTTGCCAGTAAGCATGTAGGAATCTTGGACTCCATATAAGGTATCCAATTATTGGACTCGACAGGTAGTGAGGCTGTGTCAAGCCGATGAAGAAAGAAACAATTCTAGCGGGATATCTTTGTAAGAGCTTGTACATCCGCCTGTACATCAGGGCTATGGGGAACCAGATCTGACACCGAAGACGAAGATCTCGAGTCTTTAACAGTTTGTGGATAAGATGAGGCGGAGCGTAAGAATGTTGGTCACGCGAGAACAAATGTCTTCTGCCATGCTCTTAGGATTGAGATTGCTCACGTCATCAAAGGCGGCGGCACAGCAAGGCTCGTGATGCGAACGTTTGAGCTGGTTACTCGACCATTCAGCCCAGTCATGTGTCCCTCCTTCATCTCTCCTCTCGCCATCCGCAGCAGCACCTTCAACCCCGTGGCAGCCGTGCCAGGGCTCAATCATACTCTATAGCAAAGATTTCTAGCTGTGGACTTTATAAACACAAAGGCAACGATCGGGAACTTGCTCTCGAGACTTCGCAATAATTTATAAGTTCGAGTAACCTCGAGGTTGAGCATGGAGACACCGTGCAGGTACGTGGACTTCATCATTCTGTCATATGTCTAAGGTTGGTAAAAGAATTTTGGTTTCACAATGTTTCTACCAAGCCCTGGCGGTAGTACATCTCAGTCTGTACACTGTATCTATCTCACACAAGCTCAAGGCCTCGCTCGCACCGTACTGTCCGAATACAGCCTTCTATTTGCCCGGTCCTGTCAAGGTGAAAAGTAAATGGTAGTTCATCATAAACTGATTCTCGTCGGTGGTGAAGATCCTGATTGACTCAATATCTTTCCCAGGCAGTCCACTTCCGTGCTGAGTCGACAAGAACACTACTGCCCTGCCATGTGGGGTTCCTACCAGAGCCACGAAGACACTGCTGCCAAGCCTAAACTCGTGACCGGGCCAAGGAGCTTCAAGGTCATCGCGTCTAGCGCCTACTGCCATCTCCATGATAACTTGCGTTAACTCGCTGATGATATGGTGTCGGAAGATATATCTGCGAAACAGTAGTGTCAGCATCAGCTGCCTTACTAGTTAGGAACGTCATGGAATGGCAAACACAGCTCCAGAATTGTGGCCCTCAGCACTGAGGCGTGCGTAAGTGATATCGACCAGACGGAGCCAGTGACTTGGCGACCTACTTCAACTCGCTCGCCTGTTCTCCAGCAACTTCTTTCCACATGATCCACATCACGTCAGAATGCCTACTGACCATGGGCAATCTCTCTGCCCAGTCTGGTGGAGGATCATGGGGCGAATAACTCCGCTTGGCCATGTACATGGGACTGTAGCTGGATGTTGCGGTAATCGTTTTCCCTCGCTCGTTCAACAACATGTAGTACATGGCATCAGTCGCCACCTACTCATTCATCTTAATTAGCGATACGTTAACTTACGTGTCTATCCCTGATTTTCGCGAAGCTCAGCAGAAGACGATTAGACTCTCCCAAGGAGGGTTATAAGAAGAAGCTTATCATTGTGGAGCTCACGTTATGCTGGTATTTGCAATTGCGAAAGGGAACGTTCTGATGGGCGGCATAGTATTGATTCTTCCGGCCTTTGGGGATGTGCAAATCATCGAAGATGTCATCGTATCCCTCTGGCGTCTGGCTTCCTCCACGGTCGATCTCCCAGCCGTTCCCCTCTCCAGCGTTGATTTGCTCGTCAGTCAAACCCTCGTCGCCCTGGAGGGAACTTCCTCTCAGTACGTCTTGTATAGGGTATAGGCACAAGGGGATTTGAGAGGAAAGGCTACGAGGGTGAACCTTGCGATTAGACATACTGTGAGGTCGGTCATCTCCTGGAAGGGACTGTCGGTCCGCGTTCCAGTACGCAGCGTCGCAAGGAGTTTTGCGCCTTCGGCTAACGTATCGATCCTTGTTATATCAACAAATCAGCAAGAGCACCCCATTCGCTGACGTGATGCTAGATCCAGGGGCTTTCGGGGAAAGTAGCGAATGCTCTGCCACGCTGGGACCGTGTCGAGGGGATGGCTATGGACCGAGCGATCAGAGATGGCCATCGGCAAAGTGCTAAAATGCTTGACGACACGCTTGGTGAAAGCTCCAGGGGCCGGTGAAGGTTTTCTTGGATACTATAGGAACTAGCACCCGCTGGTGCCCCTGGATCGGATAGTCCAACGCAGTACGAGCAAGAGTAAACTTGGATATGTCTGCCTGAGCTTTCACCCTCGTGTAGAACTTTCCATTATGCCGCTTGCCGTCAAGTACGAGCCTGATCTCGATTTAGGATGTGCCCTAAGGCAGGCGCCCGCGCACCCTCAGCCCTTTCGGGAGAAACGAGAGAAGACTCTCAATTGTGGAAAGCTTACCAGGTGGTATCAAAGCGCTTGTCATGGCTGTGCAGCAAGCGAGCAGTATCGTTCGGGCTGCTTATACGAAGTGTATCTCTCAGTCCGAAAGGAATTGGTACTCTCTGCGTCTGGGCAGGAGCTCTGGGTTCGACCAAGGCAATCGCGGACCCATGATCGGAGGCTCTGTCGTGGTCGATGAAGAGGCTTGGGCTTAGAAGGAAACTGCTTGGGAATATAGTACATGACAAAAACAGCAACACCGAGGCCACAAGAAAGAAGGATTTGGAGAACCCTCTGTTGACGATCGCCATTGTCAAGACAAATTCCGAGAAGCTGGCAGCAGACCTAATCATCACATTGAACAGCAGGACAAGGCTACTCCCACGATCAGTCGTACAATGTGTCCACGCAACAAAAAAAACGAGGAAGAGGGAAGAGACAACCCAAGGATGCTCGAGGGATGCGACAGAGAATACGCGTGAACGATGATGAACCAACAGGACCGAGGTGCCATCATGGATTATAGTATGAACGAGAAGGCCCGTGGAATTACACATGAATGCTATCTGCCCAAAGCCCGAGAACCTTGGGACGCGATTGACACACGCCATCGAGAGAGGAACAGCTGGTAATTTTGAGCAAGAGTCAAAGATACAAGGAGTCAGAGAAGGCATCAAGAAGGGCAAACATTGTTACAGCTTGGTTGGATGAAGCACCTCTCAAATCCAGCATTTCCGGCTCCCGAATATTGATCGCTTTCAGGTATCACATGACGCTTGACATGAAGGCAACATGGACAAAACAACATTCGTCATCCATCGAATTTCATTACTAGAAAATCTCGGCAACTTCAAAGGAGCGGTTCGACATCATGAACATTGGCAGACTTAAGCCCCTGGACCCCTGAGCCCCTGGCGGTCTTGGCAGACCCCGAAATCACCTAGCTCAGGGGCTTACTTTGTCAATGGAAGGTGGCTGTGAAGATGCAGCCCTGAGAGCAATCCTAGACTGTCAGCACCGAGCTAGTACCAAAGCAGTCTGCGCCTCCGATATTCTTCCTGCTCAGCAATTGCGATGGAGAGTCCTACGGGTATGTCAATCATGATCATACAATGCAAAGGCGGAAACGGTGTTAATTGAATATATAGATATACTTGGCCTTCGGCATAATCGATTCTTTCGCTGACTGTTGAGATCCCAATAATGACCGAGCCTATTACACCAAGACGGCCTGATCTGACGCGGCCCGTCTTTACCTTGACTTGGAAAGAATCTGTCAATCATGTCTCTGTTCGAGCCAGCGGGTCTGCTAATTCTTCAGTGCCCATGAGTCTAAAGGCTCGACACGGCCTCCCCAGTCCTCATAGCCTCTCTCGACTCGTTTAACCAATTCCCGTCCTGTCAGTCTGTCATTCGGGTTGGTACGCATTACCTTATACAAGGCGTCATCGAGATATGTACTGTACCCATTTATCGTGAGATCCTTCACCTTTCTCGCGGTTGGAGCTTCGGCCCATTCCCGTGACGCGACACCTCGCGGAGCAGCGCTGATCGGCGGGCTTCCAGTGGCCATTGCATGGATACAGGCTCCTACAGCCTAACAATCAGCTGCGCGAGAGTGTATTGGTATCTCTGGGCCTTGCCATAGCAGCGACCCGCAAACACCACCTTCTCCGGATCGAGTCCGTGTGGTTGCAAGGCCGAAGTCTGCAAGCACGATATCTGGATATTGGTGACTAGAAGTTGGCCGGCGCAGAAAGATATTCTGCGGTTTAACATCTCGATGGACTACAGGCCGCCAACCGGGCCGTCTTTGGTCGGTGCGATCATAGCCAGTATGAATGAATGCTAGTGCTTCTGCCAGTTGGATATATACATGCCAGATAAAGCTTTCCGGGATATCGAGGCCGTGATTGGTATGGTACGCTTTGATCAGATCCGACAGATCTCCGGCGGCGCAAAACTCGAACCAAAGAACAGTCTGGGATGGCGCATATGAGAAATTGTATAGCCTCAGCAGACGAGGATGTTTTTCCAGGATGTTCTTGATGATCTTGACTTCTTCGGGCACTCCGCGTTCCTATACGATTCCGAGATCAGCATTCATTCGTGATTCATGAGATTGGAGCATGAAGCATGTCTCGACAGCGGTTGGGCTAAAGACACGTCCCAAACTCCTGAGAGACACAAATGGGGTTAGAGATGCTCGGAAGACATTACTTACTGCTCTAACAGGACATTTCATGACTTTGTAGACGAACAGCTTACTATCGGTAGTTCGCCTGTAAAGGTCGCATCGTCCCTGTCCGCCTTCCCCAATCATCTTGACATGATCGAAATCTTGTCGATCGGAGCCTCCACGCGCACCGAAAGCTGTTTTCCTGGGTGGACTGGGCGCTCTCTTCAGGGGTTCCCGCCGCCCAAGCCCCTGAAACATGGTCCCGTCGGCCCTGAATACTGCACGCCGTGGAGGAGACTGTCTGGGAGGATCGCGTCTTGGGGGATCATCTCGACCGTCTCTAAAGTTGGGACTTTCTCTTGTGCGACGAGGTGCGATACCTTCGAAGACTTGATCGAACAGACCTTTTCGTTTTTCGCGTACGAGTTGGAGTTGGCGAGGCATCTTGCACCAAATAGAATCGAAAGTCTTCTAGAATTGTGTGGGAATTGTGGCAAATTTGGGCTCAACCCAATAAGATATCGAATGAGTGCTTTCTAGTCTGGTATCTTGCGGCGAAGGTGGGATTATACGGTCAGTCGAGTCCTTTCATGAATGGCCATTGTGTGGAAGAGTCCAACAAAGGCTGCTGTGCCCTGGACAAAGACCTCAATTCAATATCTTTCATTCTGGCCCTTGTTCCGACTTCTTATTGATTCGACTTCAGCTCCTTTATTGCTCTTGCAAATATCGAACTTGGCAAAACGCTGGTCCCATCGCCCCCCCAGGGCCGAGAAACATCGTTGCAAGCGATCCTGGGAGCGACGGTCAGCATCTTGGTCCTTGGTAGCGACGTCGCATTTGAGACTGTCGGCTAGTAGCCTTGAATATTAACCTGTCTAAACTTTTCTATGTCTATCTTAGCTGAAGGAATTAAGAATTAATGTGCTAAGTTCAAGAACACAAGAAGCAACCCATCCCCGAATGTCCGCCCATTACATACCTCCCTAACCTTCGCTAACTGCATGCATCCAACAAAATCAGAGAAATCTAATTCGCCTCCTCAACTGCCGCCCATTAAGTCCACCTCGGAACCTTGCTGGTTGCATGCAAAGGACAGAATCAAAGAAATCTAATCGTGCTTTCCGAAGTCATCCCCCTGGCTATGCCGTCCGCCTATTATCACCACGAACAAGAAAGACGAGTCCCGTAGATCTGGAAAAGAGCAAGATTTCCGGAGTGTGGTGGAATCAACAGCCCTTACTTCAGATAAATCTCGGTTAAGGCTTAACGTCTTCGCTTCCCACCACTTGAAGGATTGCCTGCGTGTGTGTCAGTCCGTGGCCGTCATCTTCTCGGAGTTGTACTGACGGTTCCCAGCCTCATATGCCTCATTAAGATAAGAATATGAACCTCCTCGAGTTGTTGACTGCTGTTCGGACTGGCGTCTACGATCACCGGCTGGGGTGCCACGACGACTGCTCTCACGACTGCTACCACTACTTCGCTCACGATCTTCGCGTGCTTGTTCACGTTGGCGCTCTTGAGCTGCTTCCACTTCTGCGTGCCGTCTGTCCATTTCCGCTGCTTCGCGTCGTCTGGCTTCTCGCGCTTGTTCAGCCCGTCTGGCTGCCTCATCGTTCTGCTGTTGCAATTCTTGGAAGGTGAAATGTTTTCCGGGAACGCGTGAGTCCGGCGACGGGGTCCTCACTTGATATGCATCTCCGTCTTCCGATTTAACGTATGTTCCCTTAGGCCCCGACTTCTTCGATGATTCCCAAGCATAACCGCCCGGCGCCAGGAACCGGCTTTGACGGCTTGACATGCTGATCACGGCCGTCAGACGCACGAACTTATCGTGCAAGGTGAGGTGCTGAGTTTTGTCAATAGTCCTGCCCCTAGTCATGTACTTGATCAGTGTCTTGGCTTACTCTTTGCCTTGATTGATACCGAGGGATCAGATAGGTTGTCGAACTTCTCGTTTGATTAACTTGAGCGTATGCTAGTATCGAGGGAGACTGTTCAAGTTGTTGTCTAGATTATCTTGAAGGATGTTAAGTATCGAAGTATGATGTCCAAATTGCTGGGTCTGAGCTCTGGATAGGATGCTTCAATGGAGCAGCTGGCGGGACTTATATACTACACAACCCCCATGCCCAAGGTCCCTAGCCCGGAGGCTGAGCACACCGACTTCATCAAGTATTGTCTCTAGACGGCATCACATGGTTAGGGTCCCATGTCGCTGCGGCCGATACTTGGGGCTCAGTACGAAGGCTTCAATGTGGTATGGTTGCTAGGACGCTGTCACGCTGTGCAGTATGGATTTGAGACGTTTCGAAGATCACAATTCCTCCGTTCTTGCAGACAGCCGGCAAGTGTTATGCCTGAACCCAAGGATATAGTTCTCGTTGCTTGCTCTTACTCAAAAATCTGGTATTGTGATCACGGCTGGAATTTCAAGGGGAACGAATAGATCTGCTCAAATCCATCCCAAAGCGGTTGATGTCACAACAGCGGCCCTTTTCTTCGCGAGTCAATTCCAGTAAGACGATGCTGGCTGCCCATCAGATTAACCCAGGTCAATGCATTCTTCACACGCTTCATCCTCCTGGATGTTGATGATACGGTTTCCAGATTCAAAATACAGGTTCCCTTCGGATTCGTTCTTGTAATGATTTGCGACATGGAAAAACCAAACGACGTGATAACGATAAAGTAATTTGCTGTTCAAAGCGTTCCTACTCAGCCTCCAGTCTCGGACTTCTTGATGTCCAAGCAAGAGGAGTGCTCTTCTAGCCGATCGAAATACCCATTCAATAGGGACTACGAAACATGAAGCATACGATTACCTATAGGGAACAAAGTCACCACGTCTTCCTCGCACTCGAGGGTAATTAACCTAACGTATCCAGGTGACTGACGTGCAAGGCCTCGAAATCAGTTCCTACTGCTTGTTGATACCCGACGACGAGATGGCGCAGCGTGATGTGATTGAGTATCGGCGCATGATGAAGTTTCTTGAACTTGGGAACGGAAAGCATGTAAATCCCTGAATGCCTCTTCTATGTATGCACTTTTCAATATCTCGAGCCATTAACACGACAGCACAGATCTAACTCTCAGCTTTATCGATTCTGCAGAGAGCCAACATTGACAGCCACAACCTGGTCTTCATTGAACGCTTTTTACATCTACACGAAATCATGTCTGGCCATGTCGATGGGTCTAGTGGCAGCAGTCGTCAGTACTATCCGTATGGTTCTCTTCCAGAACTGGAGCAGCCTACGAGAACATCGCGCCCTACTGGTTCATCCTCACTCCGTACACACGTAGCGCCAGCATCTCGGTCCCCTTTGGCTCTCCAAGTCCAGCCAAGAACCCAAGCGACCTCGGGGCCATCAAGCCGTTCAGTCGCCCACTACATGTCCCTGGGCTCGCAAGCAGCACAGCAGTCCCACCAGAGACAGAGGAATAGAGCTGATCCGCGGGCTCAGCAGCCACAACCACTGTCATCGACCCGCTCTCGAGCTCCTCATGGACAGCACGCATCAGGGCAGGCGCTATCGACCTACGAACAGCAGCTAGAGGAGCTGCAGCAGAGTACCTGGGCCTGGGAGAACAGGCAAGCTGTCAGGCGCCAGTGGAGAGATGAACGGCAAGAACATCGGACAAGCGAACATGAGAGGAGTGCAACACCGGAGAGGCAAGCGACGCCGCAGCGTCATTGGCGCGAGGATCCTGATTGGGACAGATACTTCGACAGGTAGCAGCGCAAGCGTCGGACACCTATTTTATCGGTCTAGGAGTCCATGATCGTTCAACAGAGGCCAGCAGCTTAGTAAGCTAGGGAACTTTGAACGGGCATGGTAATCCTCGATCGTAATGGTAGTGGTAATGGACGAATTGAAGTGGCAGGGGGATGTTTCATGAGTGGTGGTTGGATTTCTTTGATTGTGTTTCTTGTGCTGTTGTACTTCGAGTTAGCATTGATTAAGCGTGATAATAATGGGTGGATGTTGCAATCCTGGGGATCATCTCTAGGCTTCTCTTCTTTTCTAGATTGTGTGATTCTGGCTCAGAAATTTTCTTACTAATGAATACATATGAGTTTCTCGGCACGCTTGAACATAGGTGAAGTTGTCTGGTTCAATTATAGAGGTGGAACATTGCTACTACAACTACACTGATACCGGCATTGAGTCTACTGCGTCAGACCTAAATTTTCAAAGTACGTAGGCCTATCTGCAGTAATTTACTCTGGCACCTTGTGCTGACGGCAAGCGCAGCCTTTCTGAGCAGTTGGCGGACTGGGTAGTTGACAGAGGCACGAATTCATGCAAAAAATCTAGGTCCGATCACGCTTTAACGTATTACAGGGACTAGATCTTACATTCGGTCCCTGGAGCCAGGCAAAAATTGCTATCCCTTCCGCCAACGGAGCTTGACCCTTAGCACTTCATCAAGGCAAGTACATTCACAGTGCCATCTCCTCAGCTTCTTATTGGAGATTTATGATTTTCTGGTGCAAACACTTCGAAGGTTTGCCTCATTCACTGACCTTGTGATAGAATCATCACACCTCGGTTAATCAGTCGTCTCCCTGCACCTTCGCTTTCAGTCCACTCAAACTCCGCAACCATTTCATAGCACGCTCGGCCCAGCAGATTGACTGCCTCGTCTTGCTCAGTCAACGTAACAACCATGGCTCAGCCAGAGTCAACTACTCTCCCACACTCAGGTTCATCGTCATCTCCCCCCGGCCCAAATATGGTAGTGCCTCCATTCACGCTCTCAAAACTATTGCTGAACCAAAATTACCAGTTCTACACCCTCCCCTCTCGCCTTCAGTACATCGCAAGCAGCGATGACATCTCCAACCCCGCTGTACCTATGCGCATCAGACAGATCTGCACCTTCATGCCACTGACCTCACCTACTGGCGAGCACTGCTGGATTGGGATAACTACGTCCCAGATCTTCTCGTAAGAACGGCGGGGTATGGACTCGCCACCAAGACTTACTAAGACGTCGGAGCAGCTTGAGGGACGGATTGCGTATGAGGTGGAGGTGAAGCGTCCATGTGAGTTATATTGTGGCTTTTAGATCCTCGTTGGACCATGCAAACTGAAGCTGCGCATCCCTGAAGAGCCAGTTCTCTTAAGACAAGCTTGCCAGTCTCCTCACTGTTCTGAATAGCATTGCTGACCTCGCTTTTTCCCACAGTGACATCGGACTACACAACCGATCGCAGCGAGGTGACACCGACAGGCCGAAATGTCGGGACGGTCTTCGTGGGCAAGGGGCCCTTGTGCTATGTCAAGATTGAGAAGTGGTTCACCGAGACCGAGAATTTCAGTATGGGGACTTGGAGAGAGATTGCGAGCGAGAGACCAGGGGTAGGAGTAAAGACGGTCTATCAAGAAACGGTGGAAGAGGGATGGTAGGAATGTTTCGAGGGGCGAGTGAGCGAAGCTCTAGAGGAAGCAGGAGCTCTAGGGCTGGAAGTGGTAACCATCACCGGTCATACCTTGGAAAGACAATTAGTATCATTGAGGACACTCGTGTACCATCTCACTCACAAGTCAAAGTCAAAAGTCTCCGAGGAAAAAGCTTCATGCGAGCGTCTGACATCAACCATTATCAAGCCATTCTGTACTGCGATACACAAAAACCCATTATATACCAGAAACGATCAAGACTTCCAAAGTCTTCTGCCGCTTCCTCATTATCAGCCCAACTAACTCATCGAAGCCTACCACTCTCTCCTCACAGCCCTCCTCTTCGCCCCCGCCTCATAAACCTTCACACTATTAATCAACCAATACGCCTCCCCAAACACCTCGGGATTCTCCTGCACGTAAGCCTGACACGTCGGCGCCTTCGCCGCACATGCACCCTGCGTCCACACATGTGGATCCCCAGCCCACTGACCACAGAAGGTCGTATCAAACAAAATGCTCATATCTTTGAAATGCGTATCGATATCACACTCCCCCGCAAACGCCGCCACCGGCACCCCCCACGTACTCGGGTCCGGCGTCTCAATATCCGCAGGGATCTTGCTCCTCGGAAACGACCAGATCTTAATCCCCTGGCTCGTCACCTCCGTCGCTATCACCGCACCACCCTGCTCATTGAAAACCGTGCCATAGCTCGCAGCCGCCGGGTCCTGGATCTGGCACCCTGCGTTCTTGCTCTGCGCGGGGTCACTGACATCGCAGTCACTCGTCGTCAGCGTCCCTGAGAAGCCGGTTTTCTGAACGCGGCACCCGGCGTTGGTGTGCAGCGTCATGCTATTATTGCGCGCATCGTTGACGCCCTCCAGGATATCGATCTCCCCATTCGTCGGCCACGTCCCGCTGCCGAGCATCCAGAACGCAGGCCAGACGCCGCAGATCCCCCCCGGCATGTGTGCGATGTCGGCGATGAAGAGGCCTTTGTTGTAGGTTTTCTTGCTGGAGATGCGGACGGAGGCGCGGCCGGAGGGGGATTTGGTGGTGCTGTCGACGCCGATGTAGATGGCGTTGGAGGCTTGGGGGGCGGAGCCGATGAGTTTGAGGGTGGCGGCGGTGGATTGGGGGTGGTATTTTACGAAGCCGGTGGTTGGGTCGGGGTCGGTGAAGAAGTCGAAGGAGGAGAAGAAGTTGCTGGGGGCGTAGGCGTCGAGGAGGGTGTAGGCGCAAGACCGGCTTGCGAGGAGGAGGAGGAGGAGGAGGGGAGTGAGGGGGGTGGTGGGGTGCATGTTGGTGGGTATGAGTTGTGTGTAGTATGTGCGTGGGTATGGATTAAGGTTGGGGTTTTGAAGGGATGCGTACGGAAGATGGGTGTCTGTGGGATAGATGCGATTATGTATAAGTGCCAGGAGCCGAGACATTGGTGTTGGAGGAAAACAAAGGATGGTGATGGGAATGGCATTGTTGCGACAAAGGAGAGACAATGGGTTTATGGTCAGGTAGTGAAGAGCGAGGGATCGAGACAAAGCGGACGCGGTACAATGAATGAGACGATCATTGGGTGCAATGTGACAATGGCATTCTGCACTTGAATTCTATTGTTGAGTGAGCGCTTGAGGCTCGAATGGGGGAATGGTGAATGAAAGAAGTGAAGGTCTTCACGCAGGCATGATCGCCCAATTATACTCCATCTGGGTGGATGAATCCATCGTTCAAATTGTTCGAGATTATGGAACAGGGTCCTGTTGCTGCACAGGCTGGTGGACTCGGTTCATTCGTGTCAAGAGGGTCCAGGACTCTCTCATCGAGACTGCACGCGTTCATCAGCTCTGTTTTCACAGCACGTCTTTCGTCAAACTTACTTCCCTCTATCGCTGCATGCTCCCCACTCAAGGGAACAATCTTGTTATGACCTTCCTCGTCAAGAGTCTCTCGGACGGCATTCCTTCATCGTCCCTTGGCCTCTATCTCAAGAAATTCGCTTCGCCGATGCCGGCCCCAGGCTCCTTCACAAAGAATAGCTTTGTCTTCATCTCAAACTCCATGTTTTCTAGCATAAGTTGCTGCAAAACTTGTTCCCGCTCCTTACTCCAACCAAAGCTATGGTAATACCTCGCAAAGTCGCCCATTGTAATGCCTTGGGGTGGGATCTTCGATTGAAGTTCCGCAGCGGTCGGCATCCTTGGTGCGAGTCTGAGAAGCATGGTTTTCCTTACCAGAATAGCGTTCGCGTGTATGAGGCTGTCAATCTGTTTCGTTCGCTCTGTGTCGGTATACATTCCTGTGCCCATGATATAGTCCCCGTAGGAAGCGGACAGATGTTCGGCATATATCCCTTCAGATGAGATACGGGCACGGATGTCACCGGCTGAGGGTAATGGGGGTGGCGAAGGTAGGCCTTGATAAGCCCCATTGTACAAAGGGCTCAGAAGCCTGGCTTTCCTGTCGTAATTTGCATTCTGGATTACCAAGTCCCAGAATTGTTGGCGTCGCGATCTGTCCCTGAAGATGCCTCTGCCCACAATCATGTTTCCAAAGGACGCTGACACAGCACTTGGAGAGATGCCTTGAGGTGGTATCCGGGAACGGATGTCTTCAAGAGAGGGCAACGGAGGGCGAATCGGCGAACTTCCCGTTGCAGCGGACAGGATTCTGGGTTTAGTCAGGCGCCTCTGTATTTCGCCTGTCTGTGCTCGTCGGTTAGCAAGGACCATACCCGGATCGGTGTCATCTATTTGATGTTGAAAGACCCGTGCTGGATTAGGTGGGTCGATTTTCGATGTAGTCGAGCTTGACGGCACTGGCGTGGTACCACGGTCGCTGTGATCTGTCATATCGATGGATCTGATGCCTAAGATGCTTGAATTATAGCAGAGTGGCTCGGTATTGGCAACGGCTGTTAATGCAGGAAAGATGGGGTATTTCTTTTGGAAGACGACAATCAAGCAACGCTAAGCAACGCCTCTTGCTGTAAACAAGTGCTGCGGTCGAGGGAAAAACACTCAACAGCTTTTGTTATGCCCAGATATCGCTATCTGGCTTCAGAGCATGGAGCGCTTGATGTCTGGCATCTCACAATTGCATCCCTTGGTGGCAAGGAGAGGCAGGGTCAAGACCTGAACAGCTCGCGACACTTTTGTCGGCCCGACTGATTCGGTGTTGACGCGTTTCCACAATCGTGCAGCCTTTGTGTACACACCTGTCCAATGATCGTCCTATTCTTGCCGTACTTGGCATTTTTTCTGCTTTGTTCATGCAAGTTTGCCAACTCTCCATTTCAGAAGCAACACTCTTAAGCCGAGAGTATGACACTGCATTTCATACTTTGGGCTGGGGAGACCAGCGAGAGTATACAACGCCCTGAGTGTACTCACCGTATTGCCGATTTACTCTCTGCTTCTGCCTCCACCACCATTCGAACCATTTCAACATACGTCCCGCAATATCAGTGCCAGATCACTGCGTAGCCGAATCGCCAATTAGGGTAACCAAATCTAAATTCCGCCTCAATCGTCTGCATCAATAATCTGTCGTACATGGCGTCGATTGCTGATACGATACGGCTATCAAGGAACAACCCGTATATACGCTCAAAGCCTCGTCAAGTATCGGAGAAGCCTACCGCCGCAGATACATGTCGCAAGAGGAAAATTGGGGTTTCTACGGCAAAGTGGGGCATGAGCTTGAATATCCCAACAGCAATCCATGTTTTGACCCATCCTGAGTTCAAGACCTACTGCAGTGAATTCTGGCTCGCTCAGAGTACGGCCGCATCAATATGTTGATCAACCAGTGTAAGGCAGAGTTGATTTCATCCTAGTGAAGTTTGAGGGAGGGAGTTCGAACTACTTGCCGATAGCATATACCACCAGCTTTACTATCACACCGGATGCACCCCAACCGTATAAAACGTGCGAGAGAAGACGCTCCTGCGCAAGGTTCAGGCTATCAAGTATGGAGCCGTCGCCCTTTCAAGGGCAAAGCCGAAACCCATCGCTCAGGCAGTCAGAAGGCTTTTTCGCGCACACGGCTCCTGATCTGTCGTCAAAGCGTTCGCCGTGCCAATGAAGGACCATGTGGTACTCACAATTCGAGGATTGATCGAGGTTAACGTACACCACTCCTGATCCGCGGTGCAGCACCCGCCCTGAGGAGTCAAATCATTGCACCAGGCCATCGTCGCATGGTTCATCTAGCCAGCCACGCAGCACATCCATACGAGGTAGGGGAGACACGGAGCCACCCATGCAGCTGCTTATCTGTGATTTCACATTCGTTATTCAGCTTCAAGTACGATCTAGCCAGCACACACATTGCGAGTCGCCGGAGGCCTGAAAGGCGTGCGACGCCGGAAGAGACAGTATTTGAGCTGGCTTCAAGAAACGACGAAGATGCGGCTGATGGAAGCTCGCAGCTGAATCCGGTACAAGAGAGCGGAGTCAAACAAAAACCCACGCAAGGGTAGTGATGGTGTAGGGCCAGGTCGTCAATAACGTCTAACAATTGAAGATAATCTGGTCGTCACTATTGAAAGCTGCCAAAACAATAGTGTATTCCTAAGAACAGCGTGCTCGTCAACATGCAAGAGTTGACAGTGGATATGCTGGTAGGGTCATTACAAGACCTTGAGGACGCCACGTGATAAGCTGGGACATGGGCGATCTCTGGTGGTTTGACGCAGTCTGGAGAATTTTCTGACGCTCGCGTCCAGAAATGGAGATGGGCTAACAAAGAAATTTTTAGCCTTCAAAGAGGAGAGATGAAGCGACAACGAAAGACTGTTTACGATTGAAGACTTATCTGGCCCAGAGCTAACGATCCACCTGGCGCGATGAGAGCGATCAAGCCTTTGCTTACTGTTGTCTATCGCACCTACCTCAACACATGGATTTCCCGTGCTGGCTTCCAATATCAGGCTGGTGACCCTGCCGCTGAATAGTATTCTTACGACTCCTGCCGCTTCTGTCGTAGGCGTAAGTACATGAATATTGCCAAGACATGGCTTGAAGGCAAATGTTTTTGGGGGCTAAGAGTGAAATTTAGGGGCTGTTGATGCATTCGTGATGGAAATCTGAACGGTCAAGGTAATAAAGTCCAGGCCTTTTCGCGCAAAATAACAAGAACCTGCAGTTCACTGTGCTGAGCTTCCAGGAATTAGGTCTGGACCTCGCATCGAATCGAGGATGGGTGGAAGCTCGATGGTCTTGATGTATGTCAGCGTGCATTTTCCGACCAGCTTCCTTGTCGAATAACATATGCAAACCCCGAACGCCCTTTCATTGCCGTTGCAGCTGAGGCTCAATGAGAACTTCAACAAAGAGCAGTACCCCCTGCTGAAACATTTTCTCCGAGTCCAAGCCCTTGAAAGTATTTTCCACACATGGGGTCGCCCATTCTTGCTAGGCTCATGAGATTCGTGATCTTTGCACGGGCTTACGCATTCCTGGAGTACGTTACCTCAACGTAGATAGATCAAGGCACCTGTCGCAGTGTGGTACGTCCAGGTACCCAGGGTCGTTGCTGCGACAGTTCTGCCTGCAATTCATGGGGCCATCTATACGGAGGCGATCGAGCCTAGTACAAACAGCGGAACGGCACTTTCGGCAGCGGGCATCGATGCGATCCTGAGGCTCAGCCATGCCCAGGCCTTATCGGCACAGTGATCCCTTTCCAAATGGCACTTAACTCGTGGTCGCTACAGCCGGTCATTGCGCTATAATTGGCCTCACCGGTTGCGCGAAGTGTCAGCTTGGTATCAAGGTGGACTGCGCGTACACAGCACATCTCGCCGCGCCAAATCTGTGGGCCTCCCGCCGGCGACGTTGAGCGACCATCAGATAGGCCAAGCCATTGACATCAATCTCACCCGAATCAACAGCTCCGCCTGCGATCACTCCACCAGTATGGAAGAAAGGTACTGCACTTCCCATGCCACCGCCCTGAACGGCCAAGATGATTCCAGTAATCAAGCGAGGTCAACGATTGGCCAATTCACCAAGTCTTTGACATGCGTGGGAGATATCGGTGGTATCGCAGTCGCAGCTGCGTACACTCATAAGAAATGGCGCCATTTCGGGTCTGGCAGTACCATTGCGGCAGAGGTACAGGAATAATAATAGCAGCTTAAGGCGTTCTGTTGGGCGAAGTGGGTGTGCCCAGGGTGTGGCCAAGGTAGATCCAACCACAACGCATGCAAAGCCTATGTGTGACGATGATACTGTCAGAGAGTCTTGGTGGCACAATTTTCCACGGTCAAAAGGCAGGTTCGAGAGTCGTCGGGGACACACTGCGGCCTGCCCTGCTCGTGGAGTGTGGACTAGGTGCACTTGATCCCGCCTTCTCAATCCTTTCGCATGAGGAGAATAATATACCCAAGATCTTTGCCTTCTGTACATAGGTGGCGTGAGATGCAGCGAGTCAGTTGTCATCGACGCGAAACCCAGCTCTGCTGTGCTTTAGTGAGCTGTACTTCTGTTGGAGATAATTTATGCGCGGAAACAAGCCGTGTCCCGGAGAGACGGCCCGCCCAGCAGCGCCAAGTCTTGGCGCTGGAGACTAATTCGACTCCACTCCTCAGCGTTGATACCTTCATCAATACTACCCCTGCGCCAGCTAATTGTCACCTCTGATCCGCATGATAGAAGGCACGGTAATTCCATCACTAGGTTGAGATAGAGGGGGCGAGAGCAAGTCAGGCCGCATTAACGTGGAGAGTCAGTCATCGTTGTAAAATCCCGACTGGCCCGATCTGGGAAATCCAAGTAAGCGTGTCTCGTAAAGTGTCACAAAAAACTGCGACACCAGCCGGGATCGAACCGCGAATCTCTGCGGAAAAAAACAGTTGTAGAGACAAGCGAGGCCCATTCGATGTGCGCACGGTATACCGAGGAGCGGATATGGAGGCAAGCTCCATACCCTCTGAACCACTAAGACTTCGCTTGTAGTATTCTTTTCCATAAAAACACTATATAATTGAAGATCATTCCTTCAGATAACGCTTGCTATCATGGTTTGGGCTGCTGCCACTAATACTGCTGTGTCCAAAGGCACCATAATCAACAAAAACAGATCTAAAGCCAGACTCTGATCTTCGAAAGACCTCCCAATCGAATGAACCCTGTGTTCAAGCGCTATGCCAAACTTTTCACTTCCAACAAGAACGGCCGCTACGCTTGTGACATATTACGATGAGGCAGCAAGCGCCTTACACTCCGAAATACTGAAGCTTTTTGGCCACCACTTATCCCTTGATACCGCTGACTCTCCCAAAAAAAGCATTTCACACATTCGAAACGTATGAGGCTCGTCTCAGTCCCAGCAACGGGATTCCACGAAGAGACTCCTGTGGACGGCTCGGAAGTTGGAGAGCTCGAGCGCCAAAAACCAAGCGGATGAAGAATGAAGGTTGAACTTCTCGTCAAAACAGCGGAAGCGCGAGTCCGGAATCCTCTTTCTCTATAGTCGCCCTAATATTATCCTTGAGGGAGTCGTGGTCGAATAAGCATTCTTTTTCCCCACAAAGCCGAACTTCAAACTTCCCATACCGAGCGATATAACCACGGAATGCTTCGACGCAAGGCCTCACAGCGTTCGATCGTCGAACAGATCCACTGAGTGACCGATGATCAAGAGTACGAGAAACAGCGGTGCGCCCTGGCAAGCATGAATCTCGAGGATTGGTGCGTGGACGAGAGCACTGAATGCGAATGGGATATCAGCATACTAGAGGCCCTGAACAGCCTTCTTTACACGCGTTGCCATCCTGACTCTGCAGTCCTGAGGGCAGCCAAGAGAGTCTCTCGATATGAAGCCTGTTACGAAGAGCAGCCATTTGGCAACAAGCATCTATCAATCAAAATAATCAAGCAGCAGAAGACCTGTAGATCACTGCAGCATAGCTATGGCATCTGTTTCCACAATAATGCCGACACCTAGTCACTCAACGATATTACCATCACACGTCGATTCAGCTTCTGGGTCGTCTCCTGATGTGCGTAACTGGTGTCAATACAGCGGCCTCCAAGTCTCTCCCTACCTCTACGATACTTGCGTTGACATGTAAATACGCAGCAGCCTTCCCACCACAAGTGCGAACAATCCCACATCACCCTCTCGTTTCTTCACTATTTTGTCCTGAAGACAGACGAACTAGCACTCAATCGCTAGAATAAGAGCTAGCAAATATGACGTCGGAGCGTCTGCTTGAGTAAAGAGAACACGGAGTGAGATAGGGAACACGGCTTTAGTGTTTGCTTTGTTTGTTCCGTCTGCGAGATGACAACAGACCGCAATATAGTTGACACCGAACCCGCGAGCCGCATCATCGGCCTCTTTGTCCTCGCAGGTATCCATCGTCGACTTTTCCCCCAAAACCGTTTCCAGCCAAGCAACTTCCTCCCTCGGAATCCTGCCACGGTTCTTCAACGCCAAAGTGTCCTGTAGTAGACGGCTTGCTGCTTTCTTGGCCTGGTGGTCGTTCTTGGATCGGAGCTGGGCGGTTTCTATACGAAAGATCCTATCAACAAGCATTCCTACCCAGCCACTTGGATAACCTGACTCACCCCAATCGTACGGCGCAAAGCGTTTCTCGAGCTCCGCAATTATCCAGGCTCTGTGCTGGTCTTCTTTCTCCCCTGGCCTCCACTTCTCATAATTGGCGATATAGAACCATTTGGCCTCTGCGCCATCCTCTTCGACCCCTTTCTGGACCCTCCAGCGCATCAGGTGTCCGACAGCTCGCCTTCGATCTATGTCATTTCTCCTCCGCAGGCGTCCGTCCGGGAATTGCTTTTGATGCTGGCTGAACAGCTTTCGCCAGTGTCGAAGACCCTGCTCTGATATAGAGGAGTTGGGAAGCGCGATAGTATCTTGGAGAAGTTTTCGTTCAAGAACACCGCGGTGGAATTCCATCGATCGAGGTGCGAATCTTGTCGTCGCCATTGCGTTGAGTAGTAAGAATATTCTTTTACACAGTCACTGTTAAGGAGACGAGGGAGTAGTTGTGTCCTGGCACATCAATGACAGCGTTCGATGATGGGGGAATTCTGGCTGACTAGGAGACGGAACGGTTCATGTGTTGTTGATACACAGGGAACATGATCACGTGCTGTTGCCAACGCCAAAGGCGCGCCTCGATTGTCCATCTTTGAAGCTTCTGCAGACCTATTCGAATTGAGATCCTTCTGCACCCACTGATCAAGGACTTGGTGCTTCAATTGATTCATAGCAGGTTCTCGTTTGAAGCAGATATGATTAAACAAGACAGATCAGCTGCACTCGCTGTTGACATACGTTCTAGTAAGCTGGTATCAGTCAAAAACATGGAAGCCACCTTCTTGGCTGCGATAAAAGGTTAATACATAACTAACAGTAGGTTTCAGAAGCCCCTCTACGAAAATATCGGTTCGGTCCTATCGGTATAGATTTCAGCATATACGAGCAGCAACTACCTCATGAAGTAGAAACCTCATCAGTCAATACCGTGTTCAGCAGCAATGCGACTAATAGAATCACCACCATAAAGCGCATAGCATTCCATGAAGCTTTAGTCTATACAGTACTCAACATGTCTAGAACGTTGAAGCCTCCACTGTATTCCGTGAGCACACGACGTTTCAGCTTGTTTTCAATTGTTTTGAGCTTCGCGTGTAGTTAGTCCATCTAAGACACAAACACTCTTTGCAAGCATCTATGGTACGTGTCACACTTGCTCGATTCACGTCTTGATCTCTTGCAGCTGTTGCTGCTGCACCACACCGCCAGACACGCATCAACTTGTATTCACCCCAGTGGTTAGACTGATACTTGCAGGATGCTCCCTCGTCAGTAACAGCCAGTAAACATCCAGCTAGAGTCGGAAATAAGAGAATTAGAAGAGTAGGAGCCATATCGAAAAATAGATTCATAACATACTACTAAATCTCCATCCTCTATCGCTGTCGAGTCAATTCCTTCCCTCTCGGCGCTCGTTGCCCAAGATCATGATCCATGTAATTCATCGCCGAGCAGTTCCATCGTTGAGAGACTCTGCCGGTATATCTTCGTTCTCCACATGTGCAACCTCACGTGCTCTCGGGGTTCTGCATGATAGCGAGGCCTACTTCCATAGACTGGGGAGGTTTGGGAGCCATTGGGTGGCCACTTCCCCTCTATGACGGCCGGGCACTTGTATTCCTACCCCATTGCTCTGTCTCTTGCCTGACTCGTTCTGTTCACTCTCACAGAGTGGTCTAGCTGCCTAGGTAGGGGAGGTCGGCCAGTTTCTGAGCAAGACAGTGACCCGTTCTTTGATCCTTGCATTCTGAGAGGCGCTCACCATAACCTTTAGCGATGTCGCTGGTGCCCATGAAGATGATGGCAGGCGGCCCATGGCGAAAAGTCTGCGTCGGTTTTCTAGGTCAGCTTTCTCTTCCTGTGCTCCAAGATTCATATGTGGGGACAACGGCGATCTGCGGTGCTTGCCTTTCAGCTTCTAGCGTTTGCCTTATCCTGGTGACCGTCATCGTGGTTGCAGATGGAAGTGGTTTGGAAATGCCAAGACACATCAATTTACGCCAAGCCTCGCTTCCGGAAGATCGGCTGGTGGTAGCCGCTGTTCTTGGCGCTGAAGACAAAGTCAACCTCGTCCTTCAACACCGTGTGGTCACAACGTAACACGAATCGGAAAGGACCTCGCAGCACTTCAAGGGCTCTGCCTAGCAAGCAAGCTGTTCTCCTGTCCCATAATGACCGCAGCTTTATTCCAGTCGACCTCGACCTTTCTGCCGCTGACTGCTAGCAGCTGTACGCCGTGATGATTTTTGGCGACTCTATTGCGATGCACATGCGTAAAAGTTTCCATCCACGCGAGCACGGCGGAACCAGTTTTCAGCAACGACCTTGCCAGTAGTGACAGCGTCTAGCTTCGAGACTGTCACGCAATTCGTCCAACATGGACGGCATGAGCGCGAGATATTTTGTCTCACCACACACCGCCACAAATAAGCAGGCAGCCGTGTCAGCACTGATCAATAACCCACACTGGCACGCCTTCGGATACGTCTCCTTGTGAGCAAGGCCTTTTTCACTCTATGACCTTCACTCCACACCTACTCCGCCTTAAGCACCCAAACGCATACATTTTCCGTCCAGTCTTTAGAAATCGGAAAAAGAAGGGCCAATCTCGAGTTCTCCGAGGCGCTCCTTGCATGTTCAACTTGGAGTGCGGCATCGAGCTCAAGGTGTTTCCACCTACGAGCCAATCCATCTGCGGAGCTGGCCTTGCGGGCATGCTCCATGGCCCAATGTGACATAGGGCTCGGCTGCTGTTACACTTTACTGTGTGTTTGCACTGCATGACAAGGAGCGTAGTGGAGAGAACCCCAAACGATTCGATGCGTTTCACGCAGTAGCTCAGCCTCTGCCGAGCTTAAAGCCAACCCGTCATCTACTCCGTTACGAGACTGAAGGGAAGTCTAGGACGTTGAGAAAAGAGTAGATGTACTGTTTGGGTCCATAAAAGCACAATCACGAATCGTCCAATTCCACCAAGAACCCATGAGCATCAAAGGCTCTATGCTCCTCGGCCCAAAACCTCAGTTCGCTGAAGTCTCGACACTGGCGCGGAAATCCCGCCCCTAGGAACCCATTCGTTGTATCCACGGCCGGCTCAATGCTTGAATCTGCAGAGCACATGAGTCCTTGTCTCAGGTAATCGAAGCAGTGTGCCATATGCGGCTTCCTTTCCTTCCCAAGATCGAAAGACTCCAATTGACCCTTGTCCGTGGTCGAATAGAAAGCTCTGCGAAGCGTATACTACGACCGATCAGCTGTTGGGAGCTTTCATAACGGGATACTAGTTGCTGACTAGACAGTGCAGCTGATGAAAAACGCTCAGCACTGAAGTCTCTGAATTGGATTGTGAATCATTGACGTAGCCCAAACCATCTGCAGCGCCCCATTAGATCAGTCAACGACTTGTGTTCGAAGCACTAGCGACTTACTGGGTATTATGGTATCCCAGATCGGTTCAGCTTCCCCATGTACGGGTGGTGGGGCGGCGAAGCTGCTGTTGTACTGGAATACCTGTCTGACTGTCCTAATGGGCACTATAGCAAGCATATCAGCCAAGGAAATCGCAACCCGCTGGATAGATGCGTTACCCTGCTCGACAGTATCTTTCAGCTGTTTCATTCCACACTGATTCTGGCTCGCAAGTGCCCCAACATAATATCCGGCGGTAGCAGCAGCTGCAAACAATATAAAAGCGAACAGAAGAGATAAGAATCACAAGCACTTAGAGCAATCATGATGGTAGATAACAGTCTTCTCGGGCGCCTCTGCCCCTGAAGAATCCTGCTCCAATCGACTGTAAGATACGAATCGAAACTGATTCTTCATGCAATCGACCATGATGGCCATATACTGCGCTGACCTGTCGTAACTTCGACAGGCAACTAGCCACACGATATTCATATGCGAGGAAGGCTGCAAAAGAAGCTGCCAAAGTTTACTGCAAAGGTGAAAACCCCGCTTTGCTCAACAAGATGTCTTTCCAAAGTAAGTCGCCTTCGGCTTCACCCAGCAGGAATGGCGCACCGCTGTACTATCGGTAGTCCGACTGAAATGTACCGATGGAGGACGCCGCAATCCTGCATAAAGTATATTAATGTCGACCCACTGGATGCTGAGCCTCCCGTGACCTCGGGTAAGGACAGCCCCGTCGATGAATGCTGGAAACCAGGGAACGTTATGTATGTTTCCTAGTGTTCGTAGAGCTCACTACTGAGCAGCACCAATGACTGATCAAATATCGCTGATCGCACAGTCAGCTTACCTTTCTGGGAAGTCTCCGCCGCTGCAGCTCAGCCCCCTCTAGGTCAGGTCTCAAGGCTGAAGTGATCCTCGCACTTGCATGTGCATACTGAATGTCCTGTGGAGCCGCCTCTCATCCCTAAAACCACTTCTACTGCATAGAACCACTACCACATCCGATTGGATGCGCGCAACACCTTCTGAAGTTTCAACTCTGCATTAGTGACACATCCTTATTACTACTAATTGGCCCAAGATGATCGATGAAATGGAGCACGTCAAGAAGGATTGATCATGCTCTGGCACAGAAAACCAATTAGACGTTTTCCCTCCGATGCGAAAGCCTTTTCTTCCCGGTGTGTGACAAGCTATCCTTGGCCGCAATTCTGGAACGTCCCACAATCACTGTGCCATGATGGAAAGGACTGATGCCTTGAGATCGGTCCTTCGGGATCAACCATATGCTTGTTCACAAGGGATGATCACATTCCCCGCCTCATCTGCCTAGACACCCTCGTTCAAACAGCGTTTACACTGATATTACATGTTGGTTTCAATACCGAGTATCAAGCATTGTAAGTCGTATATATGCAACTTCTCCCCTAATTCTCATCCCCCTACAACCAGATCATCCCCTGAATCAAGACAAGCTTTATATAGCACAACAGCTCATACTGCATACCAAAACCACTCCCCACTCTACACACCATGCACTTCATCAAGTCGCCCCTCGTGCTACTTGCCGGATCGGCTATACTGGCCATCGCCGCGCCAGCGCCTTGTAAGCTTTTCGAATACTCTCGGGTGTTGGTTCAGTGCTCACGGGCTTGTTCTAGTCTCCTCCAATACCAACACACTTCCAGTTCGAGAAGATGGGGTAATGGACGTAGCCCCTGGCTACAAGCGTGCTGTCGAGGCCGTGGGTGGTGTCGATGCAGCGGACGGCTCCACGCCCGGTGTTCGTAAGGGCCATCATGGTGTCGATGTGGCGGACGGTTTCAAGCGCGATGTTCATGAGAAGAAGGGCCACCATGGTATTGATGTAGCGGACGGCTTCAAGCGCGATGTTCATAAGGAGAAGGGCCACCATGGTGTCGATGTAGCTGATGGGTTTTGATCAAGGGATTGCGCATTAGTCGGCTGTAAAATTATCATCATCTGCTATTATCCACTTCGGTCAGCGTATATGCAAATGGTGAAGACATGTGATCGCACAAACCCGTCCAGCTCATTTTGACTCAAGTAAGCCAGTGATGAACAGAGTCCACCTTTAGGTTCCTTGTCATAGGTTGTATCCCAGGAAGTCCGTAAAGCACAGATTCTTGTGCTTGCTAGCTAAGCATGTCATACTCGAGATAATGAGATTTATCATTTTGAGATGTGGCATCCATATCAATGCACTATTTGTAGTACACTCTCTGGTACACTGTAACCCGAGTCCTTGAGGCAGTGCTTATACTTTTCGAGGTTGAGTAACCCCTCAATGGGCCGATCAGGACGCTTGTAGCATGCGGTATGTCCCTTTGCCCACTCTTCAAGCCTGCTCCAATCCCGACACTGCCGGTACTGGCCAACCCCAGAAACACCATCTAGCTCTCGCTGAACGGCGCGCGGCGTATCGTCTGCATCGCAGAGCACTTGCCTCCTCAGTGCATCTAGGCAGTGAGAGATGTGGCCCCATTTCCTACTCTGAGATTCTCCCCGCTGATGTTCTTGCATAGAGATGTAGATGATTTTCTAGGGCAAGTCAATGGGATGTAGCGGCTTAGGAGCGAGGAGTAGTGTATACCAGGCAGTGAAGGTTATGATAGCCGTGCAGGATGTAGATGCCCTTCGTTGCATCCCAAGGAAAGCGCTGGGCTGGAGGTAGACCCTTAGAGGCTACATACTCGTCCGACAACGCAATGACACCGTTGTCGATGTTGATGGCATGCCACAAGGTCGCCGCGAGTGAAGCATTATCATGCCCATGATATGGTGTCTCCAAATAGTATGGATCCTCATGATGCTTGCTTAGGGAAGCTTGAGAAGTTCGGAGTACTGTTAGATCATGGATGTTCAGTGGTTCAGAGATATGTACCGACCATATTGCGTGATTTCGTAGGGATCATCATGCTGGCGTACCAGCAACCCGACGAGGATACAGTTGAGACAGAGAGATGAAAGCAACAGAAAGGTGGACGCTACCAACAGCAAAAAGACAGAACGTTTAGAGTACCAGCCTTTCATGGCCTGCGAGACCAGCGTGCTGCATTTGATTGTAAGTGTATCCACGCCTCAGACATTGTGATGTACGCAAACATGTGTCCGGCATCTAGGGGTGCGCGACAACATCGAAGCCTTTGGTGGAGATTCTGGCAATGTCATTGCCATCGGTCAAAGCGTTGGAGCCAGCTCCATTGCTCTGCATTTACTCTCCTACTCAGGGACACGGGGAGTACCCTTTCAGAAAGCAATGTAAGATCGCCATCTTTTCCAGATAGAGAAAAGACCTGACAATCCTTAAAGTATGATGTCGGGGGCATCTGGAACAAATTTCAACATCATGAGTGACCTCGTAGCAAGTAATACCGCAATCGTGGCGAAGTCCGTCGGTTGTACAGATGACCCAGATTCGCAAGCAGCACTGAACTGCTTACGGCACACTCCGCTCGAGACTCTGATGGATGTCTCTGTGAGCCTTTCCCGTCAGCTGAGGCCCCCATTCGGGGAGCTTTCATTCTATCCCAGCTACGATGGCGACTACATCCCCGACCGACCGTCTGTGTTGCTTCGGAAAGGCTCCTTTGTGAAAGGTAAGCTCTTCTCTTCATCATCCATTGAGTGTAAATACTGAATTTGTAAAGGAATACCCATCATAGCGTCTTGGGTTGCCAATGACGGTGCTTGGTACGCTCCACCGTCCCTCAAAGACGACGCGTCCGTGCTCGCAACCTTCCAGACTTACATCCTCGGCCTATCCAAACCTTCTCTACAGGAGATCCTTGCACTCTACCCTCTCTCGGACTTCGAATCTTTCGTTCGTCCCGATGAGGACGCAACAGCACAGTACTATCGCGCCGCGCAGATCAACCGCGACATCTGGTTCACCTGCCCAGTCATCGACTTCACCTGGCAATAAACTCGCCACGGCGCTCCAAACATCCATCTCTACGAGATGAACCAGACCAAATTCGGACCAATCCTGAAATACATGGGCGTCCCCCAATGGCGTGTCTGTCACCTCTCCGACATCCCATACATGCTGAACGAAGATGTCGCTGCCGGCGGGGACAACAGTGCCGCTCAGCGGGAGCTTTCGGCCTTGCTGAGTGGCAGTGCGGCGGCTTTCGCTCACACTGGGAATCCAGCTGATTCTGAGGGACGAGTTTTCAAGGAATGGCCTCTTGCGTATCCTGACCGACGGGAGCAGGTGCTTGCCAAAGAGCACCCAGAAAGCTTGAACATCTACATCGTTGGAGGTCCGGGAGGAAGTGGGCCAGCACACATTGCTGCTGAACGTGTGGGCGGCGCAGCTGAGGAGCGTGAACAGGCTTTAGCGGGGGAGAAGTTGATGGAGCGATGTAACTTCATCAACTCGATTCAAGAGGAGATCGGCGTATAAGGTAGATAGTATAGCTTCGATCCCGGAAGACATGCCTCATAGAGACATAATCCCGAGATCCTCTGTCTGCGTTCGCTTGCCACCAGCGACATGATTCTCATGGTGTCAAATTTATACAGCCTGGGGAGCTCGAACCTGATCTACCCCTCGGGTTTCAGTCATCTAGCTATTGCTTTGGTGACGCCTGCACCCTAGGAGCTCCTGACCATTCGACTGCGCTGATCTTGGCGCCGGAGGCAAAAACCAACTTCAACCGTGGCACGGTCGGGCTACAATGATCCGATTAAGTTGCTCTTTGCCCTCCTTTCCCATGTATTCGTAACGACTTCCACTCTCACTCCCATATCCCAGCATTAAAAACCCCCTAGCCCATCCCAAACCTCAACCCCCCAGAAGATACAGTCACACAGCATCGAACCCTCAGAAGAATGCCAAAATGAAAACTCTTTCTATACAGATTCCCGAGCTCTCACTCAGGGTCTGAATACATGGCTTGACCAGTGTCGAGATTCGCTGCGTATAGTACTGGTCGTTGGGAGGTATATTTTTCGAGGGGAGATTTGCGGAATGATCTGGGTAGAGGGTGGTGGAGATATATGCAGTGATTGAAGAGAGGCTGTGATTGGTGATGGGTGGGGGGTTTGCGATCTATCACTCGATATTATGGTGCTCTGTGTGGTGGAGATTGCTTACAACAGGTCTTATTATACGAATAGTTCTATTAACACATCAATTCTAGTGCGATGACTTCGATACACATCTTCCGATCGATTCACCACTAAAATTTAGATAATCACAATTCGGCCGAGATAATCCTCTATTTACTAGAAGCTAATGAAACCCAACACCACCATTGAGATCTCTCCAAGTTTAGTGGAGAGGCGATATACTCGTCTGTTGATTGGGTGACAAGAAGAATCCCTCAAATGGTTAAAGGAGCTCAACAAAGGAGCGAACGGACTGTAAGGCGATGGATTTTTTGCTTGAACATTTTGATGTTCACATTATGGCACCGATGGCTTGTTTGTCAAGAGATCGTCAAATCTCGCTGATGTATGTATGCTCTCTCCGCTGAAGTTGACGTGCTGCTGCAAGTCTGTTTATCTTCAACCTTTGTCGGCACTGATCAATTATCCCAGCGGCATTCCGTCAATCAGTTCTTTCGTCGGGCATCAACGCTTCTTACATTTTAATGAAAGGCATTGAGTACGTAAAAGAATCGACCAGGATGCGTTTTGCTGAAGTCGACGTGCTGCAGGAACTCCATGTCTCTTCACCACATATTCGGCACTGGTCGAACAGTATAACGGGGTTCCATCAATCAGTTCCTGTGTGTGACAGTGATGCTCTCTGCAATTTTCTTGAAAGGCATTAAGTACACATGAGAATCGACAGACATGCTCCGTTCCCAAGTCCGCTCCCAGAACGACTGACAAACGCATGTCGATGAGACCCTCCCAGCTTCCTACGGTGTAGCTTCACTCCGAGTCCTCCTCGTCCATGCACACCGGCTCTGGTGGTATGTATTCCCCTTCGCTGTCTATCGCACGAGTACGAACACCTCCATCTTTAGCCTCGGTTTCGGCGGCCTCAGGCTGATCGTAGGATTCGGGATCTTCGTGGCTACCTCCGACCACTTTCTTCTTGTTTTTGTCGTAGCTAGCAATTTTCGCCAGGAGGTCTTTCTTGTCTGTAGACACGGCCTGTTAGCATGTCATTGAAGACAGGGGCGAAGGCTTGTTCAGATCTGAAGCTGATAAGCGCAGTAAACCTCATGGAGACTCACGCTCGGCTAATGCCTCATCGTTTTCTGCCTTCCCACCCACTGTGATTGCGATATCAGCACGAGCTTATCAAATATCCGATAACTGATAGACCTACCACCACGCACGGCCGCCCACTCCTCCTGCAGGAAGTCCTCAGGGCTCCAGCCACGGCACCATTCGTCGACTTCCACCCTGTGGCAGCGGTGTTCTCCCGTCAGCTCGTACGTGCCGTTGACCCTATCTTGGCGCCTGCAGGCGACGATGAAATTTAGCGCTTGCTGAACGCCAAGTTTCCAGGACCATTCGGCGCGCTCAGATTCCTTGTGTTTGGCGTATGCTTTGTGGGATAGAAGATCGCGAAGCCAGGGACAATGCGGTCTGGTACCCCTCCATTGTTTTCCAGTCGGAGGGTCGCATGTAAGAAGTCGCGCCATGCCGCGAGCTTTCCTTTGTCAGTAGCCATGAAACCTTCGTTGAAGGGCTCGTTCTTGGCCTCGAGGTGTTCGATGATCCATCCCATCTCCTCGGCTTCATTCTCACACCACACTTCTTTATCCGTTTTGGCCATCTGGCCCCATTCATCCGCCTCCAATTTAGTGTCGAGACCTTCCTTAACCCGTTCACGGGATAGGAGCTCCACTGCCTTGCGACGCGCCATATCGTGTTCGTAGCGAGAGTCATCGTCCGTAATCATCTCAGCGCGACGCTTAAAGAGTTTGCGGCACTCGACAAAGAGTCGTTTCGGGATAATCTTGGGCCAGCGATTGAGGAATTTGATTTCGCATGCGCGTCTCTGCTCGTCTAGTAACATCCCTACTTTACGTACTTCGTAACTAGGCTTTGCGCCTTTCCGTCGAGCTGTTCTTCCGGCGGCTCGCTTGGACATGTTGTTAGGTCGAGGATGAAGCGGGCCTACTGACTCGTTGGTTTCGGACCCCATGTCTTGATTGTGGTGGGAGTGGAGGGCACTCTCGAAAAGTTATGTGGGGCCGAGACACGCTATAAGTGTTGATGCAATTACCAGATTTCGTTACATCCGAGCCCTGATCTGCATGTGATTTGAATGACCAAGTCCAAGTAAAGCCCAACGGGAATGCGTCATTACGTCTTTCTATTAAAAACGAGGGCCTTGAGTACTATAGCGAACCACTTACCTCAGGATAACAACAACAGCATTCGCATGCCTGGTGCACCAAATTACACCGGCATTTCTTCTCAATATGCTTAGCTAAAAGGGAAGATTTGTCCAACCTGCGTCTCCACCATACATTCTGTGATCGTCAGAGGGTCCGAAAGAGATAGAGCCCGGCTAGAACACTCCGCTGGCAAGAGGGGGTTTACCGTTCCTTGAACTTCTTTGAACAAGCTTTTGCCTTCAGCGGCGAAGAATGTATCGAACAGGAGCAACTTGTAGCAAGAGAAGGATATTGCTCGATTTGAGCACTACGATGGTGACCAAAGAGCTGTGTCTGAAGAGGACTAAGTAGTCGCTCATTCAGTCTGGCCCCAGAGAAGTGCAACCTCTTGGCTCGCAGGATATTGCAACAGCAGTACCCTCCGGTCTGTAGAGAAAACGTCAATGCTAAGGCAGAAGATATGGTAGCAGCGTGCTCCCAATTGAAACAGTTGTCAACAATTTCTCCAACTGCGCAGACAAGATATAGAGATTAAACTACCATCATACTTAGACAGCTCCTCTAAGGTGATTCGAGGCATATATCTCAAGGATCTTCAGGATTATACCTAGTTGCGCAGACCAAGCGAAATATCTACTCAGTCGAAGAGGTGTAAAACGTTAGAAACAAGGCAACGATGATCTGCCAGCGTAGAATGTACCGCAAGCTGGAAGTATTAAGAGTGTCGATTGCTCCAACTCAAAACATGTCAGTCTTGGGCGCGGGTGGACGGCAGCACCACCCTCAGGCCTGTAATATCTCTACCTACCATGATCGCGGCTTTTTGATTGCTGTGCAGCTTGTTGTGACTAGCAGCGAGCTTGGAGACGATTTTTTTAATCGAATATATAGGGAAATAAAGACCTGGTTTCTAAGCAGATCCCGACACTGGTCAAGTGGTAAACGTCCCATGTATTCAGACCCTGAGAGCTCGGGAATCTGTACAGAAAGGATTTGCTTTTTGCTCTTTTTTGTTTTCTGGATGTCCGCCGTTCGATCCCGAGCAGGTCCATGCTTTTTTGTTTAATCTTACTTGCTTGTTGCTTGGCATGTAATCCACAGTACTGTGACAGCGAGTTTTCCCGTCGCAGACACAAAACAGCGGGGCAGAAGACATCCTCTTGTGATGTGGCATTCGGTTTAGGTGAACGATCTTTGAATCACTGAGCTGGAAGATCATCTCCCATTGGCCGCTAAGCGAGGAGTTGTTCTTTAGGGTGAAGCATGCCCGTCTCGGACTTGTCTTCATACATTACACTTGCACGCATCAACATATAATCGTTCCATCGAACAGGCTGATACTTTGCAGGGCGGTTCTTGTCCATGCAAGTTGGCAGACACTCCACCATAGTCGGCCCTTCTGGCGAGACGAAGTACGGTATTGAGTATCTCGCTCTCATCATGCGGTCATCGCCGGTGAAGCGATCTTGTTTCGGCGGCGATGTCACACGATGCAAAGTCGACTTAAGCGTATCTAGAGCCGACGTTCATCAGCCACGGAGAAGGAAACCGGACACCTACAAGCATCACCTACCATTACTCCATCGCTGGAGGAGGTCACCAACATTCATCACGATCGTGTCATTGAGTGGCGGAGCGGCAATAAAGCTACCCTTTTGATGAGGATCCTCGAACTCCGTGGCGTTAGCGGAAAAGATAAAATCACACTGCATTCCTACCTGAAGACCCCCACAGTCGTCCTGAAAGAGCATCGTGATGGAGCCCCAATCACTGTGAGCCGGCATCCTAGCCATGGACCCGTTATTAAGGTTTGCCGCAGGCACAGGAGGATAATGAAGGAGCCTGAGCTGGTTGTTGTTGCCGGAATGCAAATGCGTGAAGAAATCCTCGTCGTCCATGCCAATACCGATCGCAATAGCCCGAAGCAGCATCTTGGCGACCGTGTCCATCTCCCAGTAGAAGCTGGTCATATACCTGCGGAAGCCCGGTAGGACCTCATCGGGCATCCAGACGTTTGGCTGATCATGGTTGTGCTCGCTTCCGATCTCATAGCTTTCCTGTCCGGCGTCAGCCCACAGACCATACTTCAAGCTACTTGGGCCGTACTTTGACGTCCGTGATCTCCCTCAGCTGCTTCGCAAGATCAGCGTCCTCTTCATCGCCATAAAGCTGGGACACCTTCTCAAGTCCAGGCCATGAATAGCCGCGATGGACGGCACTACCGTTAGGATGAGGAGCCAACATCTTCTGATTCCTGTCTAGAGCGAATAGCCTTTTCGTCCAAGAGAAGGTCTCCGCGATCTTGCTCGAGGGGATGCCGTGATTGACTATATACACGAACCCAACAGAACGGCACGCATCGGTAAGCTGGGTGGCAATCCCTTTTCTCTGTTCCTTGCCACCATTTGCCCAACCGGCGAAGTCGACGATGGCGATACAAGCATCTTCAACAGCCTCTGGGTTGGAAATTCGATCCATTTCGTGATTGCAAGATCTCTGAGAAACACGGGCTTGTGGCTCTCGTTATATAAGGGGCATTCCTTAAGCAGCACGAATAGGATCCCATCGATCAGCAGTAAGCAAGCTTACAAATCTAGCTCGAATTACGCTTCGACGATGCTGTGCACAATCTCTGGGATTGGTCGTCGACCATTATCGCGGACTTGCAGCGCAGTCAATATATGGTCACTCAATCGTGGAATATCATGTCTAGCTATGTTATTCCTACTGAACGAGGGTGCAGGGATGATAGGAGCTGTCGAATGCATGGTCACGTCTCCAAGAGAGCGACGTCGAATCAAGCTTTGGGCTGAGCGATGTGACCATGTCTCCTATGGGCAAGTGCAGCCGTGCTGAATGCTAATACGAAGCCACTTGCACTATCTCATGGCAAAAGTCAGCTGTGATGTGTACCGCACGAGATATACAAGTACGGAATGTATACAGCATAAGACCAAACACGGTGTTAATCAATCAGATGAGGAAGCTGTACAGAGAAAGCCTGTGTCTTTGCGACCTCGTGGTCCTCGAAAGATGTCCTCCAAATAAGTCGTCCGGTTATTACCAGCGATTTCATTTGTGTTGCGGTGCGAGTACATCATCAACAGCGTCCCTGATCTTTTACGAGAGCATTCCTTTTTCCTATTCTTTACCTTCGTCCCTCTATCTTCCCCGAACTGGTCCGAGTGTGGATCACCAATCACCATCCGCTTGTTCCAGACCGTCCACCTGCATACCCCCTTACCCCGCCAAGCCTGCGCTCGACAATTCTTGGATTGAGAATCTCGCGCTCCCGTACTTCTCAAAAGACTCGAGCGGACCTTCAGCAGCCCACTGAGAGGCCTCGACAGCCATGTCCTTCCCAGGTCAGCAATACCAGGGAGGCCAGCAACACGGCGGCTATCCTCCCCAGCAACCAAACTATGGCCCACCACCTCAACAGGGATATGGATTCCCTCAGCAAGGCTACGGACCACCTCCGCCAAATTACGGTCCCCCAGCACAGACTTATCAGCCTCAGCAGCAGTATCCGTCAGATCTCCCCCGTTAAAATCACCAGCTTTAGCTGACCGCAAGAAGACCTCAAGCTTACGGAGGCTACCCACCACCCCAACAATCACAACCTCCTCTTCAACCCAACTATGGCCATGCGCAGGCTCCTCCACCTCCAAGACCATACAGTGGTGGCCAGGGTGGTTGGCAGCCACCCACCCAAGGTCAAGGGTACGGCGCTCCCCCGCCCGGCGGACCCTCTTACAATGGGCGACCCGGTATGGCACTCCGACGTTCCCTGCGGTGTTTGGCATGTTCGCTCCGCTGACTACACGCAGGCCTTCCAACTGTCAATCAGAACTCCTACATCGCTGGCAACCCTGCGGCGCCACCTCCTCCGCCTCAGCAAGTCCAATCCTTCGGCAATGGCGCCCCTTCTGGCTACGGCTTTCAATACTCTACGTGTACAGGGCGACGCAAGGCTCTGCTCATTGGCATCAACTACTTCAATCAAAAGGGCCAGCTTCGCGGCTGCATCAACGATGTGAAGAATATGTCCGCATACCTGAACGGGAATTTCGGATACGCTCGCGAAGACATGGTCATCTTGACAGATGATCAGCAGAATGCTATGAGCCAGCCAACGAAGCAAAACATTATACGTGCGATGCATTGGTTGGTCAAAGATGCGAAACCGAACGACTCGCTGTTCTTCCACTACAGCGGACACGGAGGACAGACTCCAGATCTCGATGGTGACGAGGATGATGGATACGACGAAGTCATCTACCCTGTGGACTTCCGGGTGGTGGGTCACATTGTCGATGACGAGATGCATCGCATCATGGTGCAGTCGCTGCAACCTGGTGTTCGCTTAACGGCAATCTTCGATAGTTGCCATTCCGGATCGGCGCTGGATCTTCCATATATCTACTCCACTCAGGGCATGCTCAAGGAGCCCAATCTGGCCAAGGAGGCAGGACAGGGCTTGCTGGGTCTCGTGTCCGCATACGCCCGTGGCGATATGTCGGGTATGGCGAGTACAGCAATGGGCTTCTTCAAGAAAGCGACACAAGGCGAGCAGAGCTTTGAGAGAGCCAGGCAGACGAAGACGAGTCCGGCGGATGTGATCATGTGGAGCGGCTCAAAGGACACTCAGACCTCGTACGTTTCAGAATTTCTTATGTTATTCGCACTCACTCCACCTTCCATCGTTGCCAGCGGAAAGTGACGTAATATATCTTGACATCGTTAACGCAATGACGTAACAGGCAAGATGCTCAAATTGCAGGCCAAGCCACGGGCGCCATGTCCTGGGCTTTCATCACCGCGCTGAAGAAGAATCCGCAGCAGAGCTACGTGCAACTACTAAACAGCATCCGTACCGAGCTAGAAAGTAAATATACTCAGAAACCGCAGTTGAGCTGCAGTCATCCGTTAGGTAAGTCATCCTCCTACACATATTGCACATTGCTGAATGGATCTAACATTATCGATGCAGATACCAATCTGTTGTATGTGATGTAAGTCTCTAATTCGCAGTAAGGAGGAAAAGGGCGGAAAAAGCATGGGCAAGGGTACAGCAGCAATGGGAGAACAATATTATGGTACAGTAATGGTAGCTTCCTTCGGGTCGAGCGTCTGGGAATGGCTGGCAAATGTATCTAGGTCTTTCTGCAATCCGCTCGTGGACCGATCACAAATCTCCCATGAGCTAAACTTCGTGACTTCGTTATATTGTGTTCGTATAGCCTCTTCAAGATATGCGAGATCCATCGCATGATCGGAGGCCTGCGCTTCTTTAGACGCGCGAATAATACTGAATTAATGACGTGTCATATCTTGCTAAGTCACATCTCGATGGCTCGGTGTTTCAATACCCGCCACAGGCGTCGTTAAGCTCTCTTTCTTCCGCATGATCATCATCTTCCATATCGTGTAGATACACCACAGTCAAGACAAAATCCTCTTCTGAAAGTACCTCTGAGAGCTGGAATTCCATCTAGGGCTGCAGCAGGGTTGATGGTACGCCAAGAGTTGACCTAGGTACTTGATAGGCTGGACCCATCTCCCTAACCAACCACACGAAAGTCTCTCACAGAGCCAAAACTTCTCTGAACGACTGCCATTGCGACAAAAGTCGTCCTACCCCGTACACAGCTCCGACCAAGCTTCTGTGGATGATGATCTCGACAAGAGGATATGTTTAACATGGGTGACTTTTAGTACACGCTTGTTTATAATGCTCACCCACCCTATCTAGACGGAAAGCCACGATTTTCGCACATCGCGCTTATTCAGTTTATCTAGCTTCCCAGTAACTGTAGGTGCTCCACCAAAAGTGCCTTCTATTTATTGTTACTGTTGCTGTTTTATCGCTTTGATCGACGACAATGTCTATCTATCTATTGTACCAACAAAGCTGATCGAACACTTGGGAGCAAAATTAAGAGTAGCACTCGTCTGCAAATTACACAACAATAGCGATGGCGACGACAACCGCAATGCGACGATCGACAGGCAATTCTTGGTTGAGAACTTGGATAAACTAGATAGACGCGATGTGCGAAACTTGTGGCTTTCCGCCTGGGTAGGATGAGTGAGCATTATAAACAAGCGTGTACTAAAAGTCACCCATGTTAAACATATCCTCTCTCGACAAAGCTAGGTATTACCCCTGAATTACTCCCGGCAGCCCACCGACACGGGATGTCTACTGTCCAATTGCAGGCTTGGACAATCCAGAAAAAAGCTTGCATGGATGGAGCTCCACTTCGGAGGAACTGACTATTTTCCCAGATCCAATACCCTTGGAAATGCTTTTCATTTGTCGAGCTAGATCTCAAAGGTTGATATTGTCTTGAGCGCCAAGACGTTCGCGAAACACGGGAGCGCCAGGACGGAAGCGGCTGCTGCTCCCGAGGCCATCGCGGACGCCGAGGTTGGTCCCTGGAGACTGTGACGTCATTGCCGTCCTTGCTACACCAACCACATCGCGACTTCAACGCATGCTGTCTGGGGCCGACGCTCATCAAGGCAGGTGACCTCGATCGACCCCTATCACCATTCCCCTGACTAGAACTGCAAGGGCCATTTCGGCGGCTGATGCTGTGCAGTGGGATGCTTCCTAATAGCACATGCTGCACATGATAGGCAAGCATCGTTTCTTTGCCTCTGAGGTGTATCCTCATGCTTGTGCACTGCATCACCAATGAACTTCCTCCTCCCAGTTCTGTTATGTTGGCCGGTTTCACGACTTCAATAGTATAGCCTTCCTCTTGGGGCGCATTGTCCGAGATGGAGCAACTACAAAACATCTCGTTCTCCCGCCCTGTCTCCTTCTTATGCACCGCGCTCTCAACCGCCAAGATGCCGTCCCTCTACAGCTCTCTGCAGTCCGTCTCCAGACTTGCTCTCGCACAACTGGCCCTCTCACCGCAAGTCGCCGTCATCGGCGGTTCTCCCCCTGTTTGCACCAACCCGCAGACCTCCTGCCAAAACACGGCAGCTGTCGCGGACACTTGCTGCTTCAATACCCCCGGCGGCCTACTGCTCCAAACGCAGTTCTGGGACTACAACCCGGCAACCGGCCCCTCCGACAGTTGGACCGTTCACGGCCTTTGGCCCGACCATTGCGATGGCACCTACGACGCCAACTGCGATTCCTCGCGCGCATACACCGGCATATCACAGATCCTGCAAGCAGCAGGCGCGACGACTCTACTGTCGTACATGGACACATACTGGAAAGACTACCAGGGCAACGACGAGAGCTTCTGGGAGCATGAATGGGCTAAACATGGAACGTGCATTAGCACCCTGAATCCAAGCTGTTACACCGGTTATACACCCCAGGAGGAGCTGGTAGACTATTTCAACAAGACGGTCGAGCTCTTTATGTCTCTGCCATCGTACCAAGTAAGAAGCTCTTATTCCCAAAATCCTAAGTTCCCCAATTTCCTCCATACACCGCTGATGACAACTCTATCCATGTAGTTCCTCTCCGCTGCCTCCATTCTTCCGTCCCCCACCGTGACCTACAATTCCGCGGACATTCTCGCCGCTCTCAATGCTCCTCGCGGCGTTGATGTAGTGATCAGATGCCACAATACCAATGAGCTCGACGAGATCTGGTACTTTTATGACGTTCAAGGCTCCGTGCAAACCGGATCCTTCATACCCACCAACCCTGCCGGCTCAAGTTCCAACTGCCCTGCTACGGGAGTGAGGTACCTGCCTAAGGCTGGCAGTGGTGGCACTACGACCACGACTCCACCTGCTACAGATACTACCGGAACAGGTGTTAGCACTACGACTCCCACTACAACCGCTGCCGGACCTACCGGAACAAGTACCCCGGGCGCACCATTTGCAGGAAAGGGGACGCTGCAGGTAAGTACCGGGGGCAACGCCAACGGGTGTATAATTAGTTCGGGTATGTGGTATACCACGGGTACATGTGCGAAATTCTCCGCCACAGCATCAGGATCGGGGTTCACCCTGAGCTCTGGCAAGGGAAAATGCGGCATCGTGAACAACGTTCTGACGTGTGGCTCTTCGGTATCGACTGCTATTGAGTTCGGGGTACGTTATAATCCACACCTATTTACTGGGTCCTGGAATGTTACTGAATTTCTATACACAGTCGGACAACGGCAATCTTGCGTATGACTCCTCATCTACATTCTATACTAGCAGCGTCCCCACTGGAAGCACCCAGGCTAAGGTGTCGACGACCGCGGACGGTGTATCGCTGACCGTTGCTTGGGCGAGCGTGTAATTCGCGCCGTTTCCCTTGCCTTCATAGCCCATTCGACGGATGGGTGTATTGGATATACACGTTGGATAGCATAAAGCCTCAGCAGATACAATCAACGTCACGCGAACAGCAACCAGAACCGCACAACTTTATATCCCACACATACTTCTCTTGCTCCCTAGTCTGGGGTGCCTTTGACATGATCTCTACAGAAATCCAAGTGCCTCCCCCTGTTGTGCGCATCGGGTATCCTGCTTGCCTCCTCTCACGGACTGACGGTCTGTCTGTTCGATAAGTAGACTGAACTTCCTGATCTATCATCTAGCAGTTACGCTGAGTCTTCCGTCCTGATTGTAAGGCCCTCCAGTAACTTTGATTGGAAGAACCTCGGATCAGCCCTACAAGGCCACCGAAGCTCAAAAAGGCAGCTAGTAACGTCGTGCTTTATTCACTACGCGTAGTGAGAACTGGCTTTTGATTCCTTTATCGTAGCAAGGTTTGGGCGTAGAGCAGGCCTCATTTATGGGAATGTAGCAATCTTGCAATTCGATCTTGGCCCTCTCCTAATTGAATCGAGAGCTCGGATAGGTCCTGCTCGTTTTTCCTGACCGGCATTTGTCGTGCTGGCTATTTCTTCGACTGCAGATCCAACTGCGAGGACAAGAGCCATACTCAGTAAGGGTCGCTAAGACCAAGAAAATGGCGTCGACGTTCCTTGTGGGTGCTTGTTGCCACTTACGAATATGAGCAAACTAATTTGATGCTTAGAGCGTGCTGGCTGACGATGGAGATACTAATTTTCACAGGTGCTTAGAGACGATGCAGCAGGTGGAGTTACACTAGGTAGTGTTTCGAAGATCTTGCGGTGGCATCATGATATTCTCTCGTCAGAGATCCGACAGATCGATCATGTCACCAATGGTGTGCTGTTGTAACAGACAGTAGCATTTGTTCTGCATGAACATCGGAGATTGGAGAAAAGCCGGAAGGAACATCTAAACATTGTGAAAGGGCTCAACTGTTACTCCTTAATCCATATCCTAAGCTTGATGTATCTCTCAAGCTTTAATTCTAACACGAAGCCCACAGTGGGAGAGCGGTAAGCAGACATCGTCAGCACATTATCACATCGCTGTTCTCGGCGGTCTCTGACTTCTAATAACTGTGCACCGATACAGTAATTCGATAGTCGATGGCGGGATACCAAGCTTACCTTACTATCATCATACCTGTCTAAAATCCATCATGACCGTCGTTTGTTCCATGTGGCGGAGAATCGTACTCAAAGCTGCCGGTCGCGGAGTCGCTGTAAGTCGCTCAGCTAAGTCGCTCTCTGACTTCCCGCCCTCATTTCATCGCACTTTTGCGCCACGCTTTTCTCGAGCTTACAGACACCAATTCCTCACAAATACAAAACAGGTACACCATTTTTGCCTCTTCCAAGCGTAAAATACGACAAGACCACTTCGATCGATCATGGCGCATTGAACGCTCATGCGTATGAGCTTGGCCCAGCTCCGGCAAGCAAGTGACGAAGACCACCCCCCCCCCCAAATCCAAGCTTTACCTATTGAGGAACCCAGCGGCATCATCTTTTATGTCACTGCGCACGTCACTACTACCAATAACGGCGTGTTGGACAACAATAGCCAAGTCTATGCTGTCACACTGGGCCCATCGCGGTCCCGCACCACCGCTTTCCAGGCTCTTCGCCGCAACTTCCCTCGCACCCATGCGGTACTGCATGATATCAGCACCATGGAATGGGAGAGCAACAATCACAGTCGCTGGACGGAGCCCAACGGCGATAAGATACTTGTGAGAATGCAGCAGGAGGAGAACCCTGCTATCTGTGCCACCGGTCCGGATGCGGAGCTCTTTCTTGTCACCCACAGAGTAACAAACTTCGACCAGGCGCCAGTCACTGAGGATACCGAGATTGCGGGTACTTTCCTGACGAACGGTCAAGCGGCAGCGGCTGCCTTGCGCCTTCTCAGAAGCGACATCGAAGGGCACGCGGTTGACGGCCCAGCTGAGGAGATAAAGGAGGATGGAACAGTGTTATATAACGCGCAGAGTACCGGCCATGGCGGATACCACTGGACGGTGGAGGTCAATCGAGTTAGGTGGCAAGAGTATTTCCTTCGGAATGCCGGGACAATGAACGCATGATGGTCGAACAGCCTACCGGTTGCTGCAATCCAATGCGGGGACACAAATTGCATCGGTACACACGACTGTAGTTATTTAACGATCATCGAGACTAAGGAGGGCACATTAGAGGGATGGTTCAAAGACAAAAAAGAAAAGAAAAAAGGGAATTGGGGAGAAGCAGTCGGCGCGGAGGGAACAGGAGAAGACACTCTTTCAAGCACACATACAAGCAGGAACGAATTCTTCAGACGGATCCATATCTGTTATTTCCGGATAGGCTAAGTCAGAAGGTAGAACATGTTCATCGTCGTGCTCATTTCTCCATCGACAATTCCTCGCTTCACAAAAAACCCTGGCTATCAACATCCTACTCCATCACCGTGCGGCGCTTCGACTCAGCGTAGTCCAATTCTATTCTTACTGCTCTCAACGGAGATATCTCTGCGCTTCTCTCGCTTAGCGCCAGCGAAGGTTGTGCGCGCCGTGTCAATATAATTCGATGCAACGAATTGTCGTTCCATGGATAGCAAGGCTAAAGAGGCAGACTATCGAACGACTTGTCATTTCGATCAAGCTTACAAGGAAAGCACTCGAACAAGATGCTGGGAACATATCTTAACTCCATTGAAGTCCCTACGGTTTGTCATGTAAGTCCCTGCGACCACATATCCTGCTTTGGAGACACAGGTCAAACCATCTAAATCTGAGTGCAAGAAGGAAAGGGTCCACAGGAGAGTAGAAGCGGATGCGGTGTGGGAAAGGGTCTGAGATCCGCTCTTAAAAGGTACTGTGATCTTATCCGCATCTTAGGATTGTTGATTGACCCGGACTGTTGTATGGAATCCCTTTTGTTGGCGCATCTTGAGATGTCCGCTGTGCAAAGCTTGGCGACAAAATGACTGTCACTGCACACGATCCAACCTTCCGTCTCTCCAAGCCTCAAAAAGTGTGGTTCATCATCAAACCAGGGGAACGGAAAGATGAAAACTAACGCCTTTGATCAAAATTCAGCTCCAGAATCGCAAAACAAAAGAAAAAGCGGAGCCCCCCCGTGCCCGCGGCCCCTGTGTGGAATCTTGGCTGGACAAATCTTGCTGAAGCCGTTCGAGATGGCCACGGCCCGGGTTGGGGATGCTTAAACACTGGGGAGTTGCTTATGAAGATGCAATCGTTAAAGAGAGCCAGCCATATGGTTTTGGTTGCAATGGCTATAAAGGGGCATTTATGCCGCAGTTCTAGCGACATGAGGATTACTCAACTCAGTTCTATGCCGCGGCAAAAGTGCTGCGATACCAAAAACCTGTGACACGTTCGTCGCTGGATGGATCAAATACCTACATGTAAGAAAGACCCTCATTGTCTACCGTTCGTCGAAAGAGACCATACTCGCGATGGGAAGCCAAGGGAAAGGATGGCACCGTGTATGGGCGGTGCGTGAGATAGAGCAGTGGTAGATGTGACTTTCACTAGAACAAAAGACGGTTCTCATCTTCACCGCAGTAGGGACCACTCATAGTACAAAACGACCAAGCTTACGACATTATTGAAATCAAGTCTCCCTGAGCTCTCCACGATCATTACCCCCAAAAGACCATACGCATCTCTCGAACAACCTTATCTGCCATTACGGTGCGTCAAATGGCAACCTTTACAAACGAGGCCACACTCGGTACCCCATCGCTTGTCAACGCAAAAAGATACCAATACCCTGGCAACGCCACCCCGCTATCCCCTGGAACCACCACCGTGAACGTGTTCCCACTCTGCGACGTTGGCGCCAGTGCAATGCGTCGCTGATCCGTGTTCACCGCATGCGTCGTGCTCGACAGTCTGATCAACGCAAAGTCCGTCACTGGCGCGTCATTGGTAGTCGTGATGGTCAATGTTCCGCCAACCGCGACGCTTGTAGCGCTCACACTCTGGATCGCGGGCCTCTGCGCCGGCGCACCGGAGCTGGTGAATAAGTAAGGTGGGCTGAAGATCTGCGCATCGAAATGGTTGGTGGCGCAAGTGCCGCAAAGGCCGCCGCCGCCATTGACAACGGTGGCGTCGGGTAGGAGGACGGCGGTGGAGTGGTAATTGCGGGGGATAGATATAGGAGCCATTTGAGTAAATGCCTTGGTGACCGGGTCCCAGAGCTCAGGGATAAGTTGGGGCGTTTGGTCCGTGAAGCCGACGGCATAGTGCTGGCCGCCTGTGATGAGGACTTGGCCGTTCGGAAGGATGACGCTGTTGTGGAAGGCGCGTGGGTAGCTCATAGAGGGGAGGGTGGTTACGGTGGGGAGAGAGGGAGGGTCGCCGATGGTGATTAGATGGGCGTTGGCTGTGCCGTAGGTGTCTAGACGTTCATGTTAACGAGGGTATGAAATGCAACGATAATGAAAACGGAGGTAGGGACGGGGATTCAAAGCGTAATATGACGCGTGCAAACGTTGAGGAAAATGGCAAAGTAGGGTTGTTGATGTTATAGGAAAAGGTACACTTACCAACGTACGCAGGTGCACCGCCAACAGTCAAGATGTTCCCTCCTACGGCGTCATAGAGAACAGCGTTGCCACACATGCTGTCAGTATCACTGGCTCTGTTGCCTGCCGGCGCCTGAGATCCAGTATTCGAGGTCCCGTACCAGTTCATCGCGACAGCCGGTCCAGCCTGGAATACATAGCCGTTCTTCCAGCCGAAAAGCCAGCCATGGTTGTCACCTCGATATATGTAGCCGAGAGACTTGTCTATCGCCGTTTAGCGGTCTGATTCGTGAGGTAAATGTCACGAACTTACCTTGAGGATCCGATGTGAGCATAGGGGCCACTGGACAGCCTGGAAGATTTGACCATTGGTTGGTAGCTCTGCTGTATATCTCGCCATTTTTCGGGGTATTGGTGTCTGATCCACCGGACCAGGAAGCCCCGATCGTAAAAAGGCGACCATCTGAAAGCGTCGCTTGCGCTTGGTATCCCCGAGGAGTGTTTAGATTCTATTATCCGATCAGCACACAATCCAGATAAATTGTCATTGTAGGTTTGGTGCATCATAATCGAACATTGGAAGGAAATTCCAGAAATTGAGCAATAAGAGGTATAAGAGGAGGTAGCAGCCAACTCACTCCGCCATCGGACCAGCTATCAGACGGTGAATCGTATATCGACGTGCCATAGTCCGAATTACCGCCAGCGGCCACAATCCCACCGTCGGCATCCATGCTCAGACCTTCGCAAAACATGTCGTGTCCAATATTGGTAACAGTTCGCCCAGTCACAAGATTCGTAGCCGGGTCGTAAACAGCGGTGACGGTTTGCTGGCCAGTGGACCCTCCGAATTGATCAGGGGCGTAAGCGGACCAGACAAGTAAACGCCCTGATGACCATTCTATTGCCGCACTGACTGGCACCAGAGGAAAATCGATGGTGAGACCCCATGATCCCGCCGTGGCTGCAGCCGGCGGAAGAGCGGTGCCTGTGAATACATGGGCTTCAGCGATCGAAGTGTAGGGACCGCGACCGCCTGCCTCGGAGAGTGCTGTGATCTTTACGTATTGGGCGTTGGCCGGCGTGAAAGTAGTTGTCTGCAAGTTGGCTGTGTCGAGATAGGTTCCAACTGCTACTGGGGAGCCCCAATTGACGCCATCCGCGCTACACGATTGTGAGCCACAGGAAATGGAGATATATTGATAACACGAACCTGAGGGATATGGTATGCTGTCCGATATTTCCGTTGCTGTTACCATCCTGTCGTGGCTGAAGGGTGACACTGCCAACTAAGGACGATGTTTTCATATCAATGGTAAATGTGTGTGGTAGAGCAGCGCTGGTATCTGCCGCCCAGAAAGTGTTGGCGTTCCCATCAATGGCATTTTGGCATTCATTGCCGGCCTGAAAGCTATCACAACTGACGGTCCATGATGTGCGGTCGATTGATCCTGACGTGGCTACAGCGACGGAAGGTCTTGCAGGGATCCTTGTAAGAGGAATACCATCTAACGTCGGAACTCCATTGACACTCGTGACAGCTCTGCGAAACAAACCACGAGCATCCAGAAGTCCACTCAGCGCAAAGGTATAGGTAGCACACAGAAACAGAAGCAGAATACCCTGCATGTTGAGCTGGCTTTACCTGCGTGAAAGCTAGTATGAAAGATGGGAGTTTCAATAGATCTGAGGCTACGTAATCCCTCGACCGATCTATCGCAGCAATGAAAGAGGAAGGAGGCGGGAGACGGAGAGCTCAAGTACTCTTGAGCCAGACAGGATGAGATGCAGACATAGACTAGGCTGACGAATGTTCAAGAGATCCACAGCTAGACTACACCGCCGAGAACGCCTTTACCGTAGGGGGTCGACAACGTAAGCCCACAAGGCTTACGTCGTTGACTAAAGAATTACTAGTGCGAACTGCAATTGCAGAGCGAATAGCAGGCATGGAAACTCGCCTAAGTAGCGTGCGGGATTTGAAGACCGGTTCGGAAACCTGCCCATGGAAGCTAACGCGGGCAGGTGCATGTCTAGTGACCCTTTCATATTGAGCGAAGGTAAGGTATTGGCCCAAAGAAGAGACGAAGGAATATGCTCGAGGTGCGGGGACGGAAGGGGCGCAGCGGGTCCACAAACATCGTTCTCTGATGCCTTTTGTTTGGGTTAGGCTCGTTGGACACGAAGGATGTTCAATAACGAACGAAAAGCGCCTTGTGGTCATAAGCATGAATTGACTGGCTTACCAGGTGGACTTGTTCCGCGAGGATGGGGCCAAAAGTAAGGCCCCGGCCTGCCAGTGGCTCCAGGCATACCCCACGTGAAGGCTGACAGCAAGTGCTTACCCACTGAAAGAACCCGTTGGTATCCCCGGGTCCAATGAGTATTATGGGAATTGCCCGAGCTGCTCGTGTTCGGTAATCTTGCCGTCCGACGATAAGTAGAGAGACATTCGATCACCCGCAACCGGTAAAAGTAGGCGGGCGGTGCATATGCAATCCTGCAGCACCGCTTAATCGAGGCATCTGGTGCGGGGGCAACCCATGCATTTCAATTGGGGCCCACAGCACTTCCAACCTCCGTCAATGAAGTCGAGCTGGTGAGAAAGCAGAGCTGTGCCATGGTTGCTTCGCGGGGTAAGAGAAATCGAAGGCAATGATGGTCTGACGTTGCGATTGCCAAGTCCGGCTAGTCTTGTTTCGATCTAGACTGCCAAGCCTCTAGTTTGAAGCACTAGCTGGTGCACTCATCTTCGATCCAATACACGAGATACGAGTACGCATTCTGCGGTACAATCCTTGGACCTTTCGACCTCAAAGAAGAATTTGTGCGCAGCGATATTTGAAAACATCTGTCCAGATCGATAGGCCAGCACGCGCACAGGCAAGGATTGAGGGCACAATTCTGTGGGGCGCAACAAGCAGCTACGATGCGTTGTCGGTTGTGCTTCCTATGTACCGGGGTACACTCCTTTGGGATGGTCTTAGCGAAGCAGTGCCCTGGAAGGGCGATCCACCCATACTCCAAGATGCACAATGGCTTACTCCTAATGCGTAAGTTCGTTTGGTGCTAACTGGCACTCTGAGCTCTGAGAAAACACTCTTTAGCAACTTTCCCACACAATTCATCAGTATATCGCCCCAGTATTGACTACTTCGGTCGTGACTTGAGATCGACAACATGTTTGATCTCGAAGACCTACGTCGCCGAACGTTTGGCCATAAGAAGTATGCATACGATCCCGTCGTCTCAGCACTCATAGCTATGACACAGACCAAACAGCGGACTAACATCCCAGAGCCCGTTCGAGAGGGCGGAAGTCTTCACTGCGCCATCGTCCATGATGGGCGATGCCTCTCGTAACACTATTGATTGCAATCCGAGTACACCGCGGTGAATAGGTTGGCTTCACACTCTAATCTTCCATTCCTCATAGTAACACGACTCTCGCCGCATGTTTCTGGCAGCCAATCAATATTGGGTTCGTCATGACGAGAGGCTTGGGGTAAGCACAGTCGAATGATAGCGATGTTGCTTGTCCGCTGCGTGTATGCACAATCCTCTCGGGTTCTCGAAGCAGAATGCCATGACCGAGCAATCAATTCCTGCAAGACCAAAACTTTACGTCATTGCTAATCTCGTCCTATTATTGCGCAAACGAAGGTCAGCCTTGTCTGGACGTACATGCCTGCCGTAACAATCCGCTTGCATTCATATTCCTTTCGTTCCTTCTGTATCCAGTAACATCCGTGTTCTACCCATGCAGATGCTTCGAGCTGATGTGCCTCTTTTGAATGCTTCGAGCTGTGAAACGTCTGATGCATCCCTTTTGGGTCTTTTCCCCTGCAAGATCTCCGACGCTAGTTGATCAAATTGCCATAAATATATTCCCAGAGCCGATCATCTCCGTGCAGGTCGTGAGGAGCCTAAAAGTACCTCGCTTGTACATACGTCTGCAGAACTCATGCGCATCACGAAAATGTCCGCGACGTAGATCAAACATGCAAATCATACCCCCCAATCGGCGAAATAAGCGCAGGCAGAACAAGGCGCCATGATCGACTCCCGGCGGTCCACATAAAGTACACGCCGGGTTGGCTTTACGCCAAAACGGCCCACACCTCTTTTGTCTCCTCTCTTGTTGTGGTCTAACCATATCAGGCAGGTGAAGACTGCAATAATAACCTGACTGCAGGTTGCCGCTTATCCGCACGTATAAACAGCGAGGAATTAGTGCTGTCAACTTCTGAATACGAAGCTTACCCCGCTAATACCTTAAGGTAAAAACCCCGTGATCTCCACCTCTCTTTGCTTGAGTTCCACTCAAGCTTTGCATGGACCTCACCCCTCACGTTGAGCTTAAGCGAGTAGTGTCTCACTCCTGATGTGGGCGAGGTCAAGGGCCCCAAAGGAGGTGCATAGTATCACTGTCAAATACCACCAGATTCAATATAATTACTCACTTACTTCACGTTGCCCGGTTTTTCATGTCCGGCGAGGCTGAAGGCGTGAATATCGCCCAGAACGTCCAATTGTAAGAGGCCACGCGATGGGATAGCCGAGGTAATGCGTGTCTTTGCGGTGGATTCGAGATCCTTTCTATATTCCGACTTGCGCACCAAGGCGCTCAAAAGTCCTCCGTTATCTAGCACACCCTCCGCCGCAGGGTTCTTCCTGATTTAGGCTTTAGCATTCTTCGTCGAGGAACCTTCATCGGGCAAAGCATCGATTCTCGCAGATGGGTAGTTCGCTGCAATAGTTGTATTGGCCAAGATGTGGAAAATTAGAATTATTATGTTATGATGAACACAGGTTTTTCCTTGACAAGCTTGAGCAGCCCAGTACTTTATGGCCAATCGCGCCTGTTTGACGGACTTTGTCGCATGATGTGGCGCCTGCTTCCATTAAATGGCGGTGCGAATACTTTTCGATGCTCTTGCCATACATAGCGGAAAGACTGTACTGTGATGTCGGACAACCTCGTTCCGAGAGTGAAAAGAGCTTTTACGCTCGTCGGGCTCTTTCTAAACATCTCGAGTGCATCTGTGGCTTCATTAGCTGGTGTGGATGGGACTTTTGAAATCGGCACCCCCGAAGAAGAAGCGTGGGCTTGACAGAGTCATCCTTGCGAGCATAGACCCTTTGGTTAGCCTTAGGACTTCCTGGGTACAGATTGCGTTTGCCAGGGGTAACATGGATTCATGCCTCTTCTAGATCGGCATGCATTGTGGAACAACCATTCCTTTTGGTTGTATCAAGTCCAAACTCCAAATCCAAGCCTAAATGGCAGCACACGGAGAAGAGGCGAAGGAACTTCTGTACTAGGATCCAGAACGGATTGACATTGTCGATGGGACTGATAACTCCGGAAGTCTGATTCTCTTGGCGGCCAGCAGGTTAAGGACGAACGTAAAGTGCATGGTGCCAGAACTATCCAATGAACACAGAGAGAATGGGGTATTGATACGTCATCAATAAATCCCCTAGCTGCAGGGCTGTACGGTGTGATGTTTAGTTTATGACAGGTACTCAGTCACGACGTGTCCATCCCGGAAATGCTCCTTTCTGCCTTCGAGGCTAAGGAGTGCGCCGTGAGTGGAGCTTGACTGCACGTACTATCCTGCACATATACGTTCCTCCATGCCAACATGAAAGACTCTCGCCGTGAAAGGGTGCAGCCTATCATCATCCTAGCGGGCGTAGGGCAAGGTCGCATGCGAAAATTCCATGGGAGGCATCCGCTGAAAGAAGAGTAGGCGCGGCAGAAGCGCTTTGTTGCGATGGGAAGACCCGGGACGCCCGCAAGACGCTGGTAAGATTTCCTCAACGCAGCTCCTATGCAAATGTTCCGAGCACCACTCACCCGTGATATCAGTGAAGGCTGTGCCGTACGATGTCCTCCAACGTCACAGTCTGCTGATACCCCACGTTGCCTGCGTAATTTTTCGATTGCCAGCCTGGTTGCCTGCTCCTCGCTCGCTAGCATGTTGTCGATCCTATGGTCCCGCTAGCTCAATATCAGATGGTGGGGGTCTGGGGGGTTTTCACCTTGTCGATTCTGGGGCATTGACGTTCAGACATACTCGGGAAAAGAGTATCCTGTAATGTCTGACTACCTAGAATATGCACAGCGGGGGTAAGAAAGCAATCTCCTATGGTCATTCCAAGAATTCGGGTCAGTTCCCTCTATCAGACGGCAAATAAATATAAGAATGGTTCGAGCAGAGAGCCATGGGACCCAAAAGCTACAAAACCCCAAGACACACGTCCCCCCTTTCCCATCCGCTAGCAGCGATGTATAAAGTAGCGTGAATTCAATGTCTAGGTTGCCGAGCCTACATCAGCTCGACATAGCCATCAGACTCCCAGTTCGAAGAGCCCTTCCACTGATCCCGAAGCGCAGAGTCGCCGTTCTTGGACGGTGTTTTCTTAGAGAAAATCTCGAGCGTATCTTGGAATTCCCGAGCCGTGACCACTTCGAGACCCGGATTGAATGAAATATACTATGAAGCGAGGAGAATGCGTGGGAAAACGGTAGACCTCGATGCCGGATCAATGCAGCGACGGCGGGCATGCAGCTGACCATAATACCAATGGCCATTTCGATCATTCTGATTGCGGGAAATTAGATTTGGAAACATGCTGCCTTGAATCAAAGTTAAGGGTCGAAGAATTGTGCCCTGAAACATTATAATGGAACAGAAGACTTACGCAAGAACAAACACATTTACGCTGTACCACGTATTGTCTTTGTGGCTATACAAATGAACCCTGACCCATAGAGTCAAACAGCTGGCGATACAGGCACTGAGATCGAGCATTAGCTTCCAAGCAATGAAAGCGCAGCTCGACGGGTAATGAAGTAAATAATACCACCGAACTTACAACGAACCAGTCCCAAAGATGGCCAAGATCCCGAACCGCTTCTTCAGTGGTAACTTCAGGCCCCACACTGCCGGCAATGGCACAATGAGCAGATAGAAATCGCTCACTACATTAACGACGCCTTGGGCTATGACAAGAGTCTTGCCATGCCTACCAGCTGGACCCTCGAGTACCTGGAGGTAGTTCTGGCCATGACGCGGGGAGGCCAACACGACAAGGGCGATACTTCCGGAGAAGTAGAAGAGGATGTTGAAGGTTGCGCCGAGATGAACGAGGATACGCAGCCAGCGCAAGGTGGAAAAGATACGTAAGATCAGGAGGAAGAGGGCGAGTTTAATCAGAGATATGACGGGTCCGTACAGGGCATGGCCGACGAGGATCAACTTAGGAGGTGACGCTGTGAGTGACTCTTGTACTATGTAATAAGAGGCACAAGAACGAGGCGACGTACGAGCTGTTCATGGCTCGTAATGGAAGCCAGTGTCAAATCCCAGGCGTGTCGGCCGTAGGCTCTTTGGACGACTGAGAAGTTCTTAGCTTCCTTTTGGTGAGGTGGTTGAGGAAGGATATACCACTTATTACGAGAACACAGTAAATGAAGAAACAGATCTTGTGGAATCAGCATCGAGAACAGATTTGGTAGGATGGCGAAAGGGAGATTGTTCTTTCTCCCAAAATCCTGGTTCTGGCTCCCGCAAGATAGGGAGACCCTGCCGGGGAAGGTTTATAAGAGGGAAAATAGACATAGGGATTTCACACGTCGACGTTTGATAACTTACACAGGCAAAGATCATCAGACCTTGTGTCATCAGTAAGCCAGGCTCCTTCCAGTATACCTGGCATTGTGTGAACGTAACTTACAGTCCCCCGTAGTCTGGCTCTTCGTGACCACTGTACGAGAGTACATGCGCAATGTGATGAAGCTGACGACTACTGCCGAGCATATGGCCGCCGTCAGGTAGACTTGCCAACACCTTGATTCCGGGTTATGGAAATTCGGTACCACCCCTGGAGGTGGCTGAGCCAGTGGTATTGTACTTGGATCAAATCCTGGAGGTAAATGGTCAAGAGACATGTCTTCCGCTACAAAAGGACTAGGTCAATGATGGGTCTATGCTCGCCAAGAGCTGAGTCCTCAAGATTGCGAATCTACAGGATCTCTGGAGCGTAAGCTTCTCTTCTAGATTACATGGCGGGTAGCGAGGGACTAACGTATGTCATCCATATTCCGGCGGGATCTAGCGCAAGGCTAAAGGTGGCATGGTTGATTGCTGCTGAACGGTGACTGCGTCTCAGAATCGCCTTCTTCTAGGATATTGCGAGGGTGCCTAGCGAGAGCAAGTGGCAGAAACAACAAGCTTAGTAACCCATCAACCGCAGAGGCTAGAAGTCCGCATGCTACCTACCTACATGCAACTCATCGAAAGATCGAGGTTCTGGGATCTCTTGCGAGCGATCTCATTCTGTCTGAAGCTCTCGTTTTTGCGCCATCTTTGTCCTGATTGAAGAGACCGCCAAAGTCCCTGAGTTGCCCGAACGTTCGATACTGGGGGACATTCGAAGACAATTGTTCCGAGGATGCCTGAGTCATGCAGCCCCACGTCGAGAAATCTTGGTGGAGTCTGTCATCATAAGGGCTGCTCTCGTCCGGGTAGCCTTGCTATTCATGGCCTCTGCAAGTCGATGAAGGTGGGCTGGACACTGTCGATGAAACGCTAGAAGCACACTAATCCCCAATGAGCCTAGCCGGAGCACATCTGCTTAATCTACCCTGGTGCTAGGGATGTACACGGACCGCTCCGTCGGGAAGTTTTAGCGAGGTCTGAGGCTTATCGCTGGTAGATCGTTTGCCTAGATGCCGGATATGATGCGCGAGATAGGAGCTCTTGTTCTTTCTTGCCTCTCTGCGCCGCAATGCGTCATGTTTTATGTAGCTCAGCCTCGTCAGCTGCTGCCTGAGCAATGCACACCAACTCTTGATTGCAGTCACAGGCGCTCGAATGATTTTGCAGGAATATATTCAAATCATAGTGATAATGCTGGGCGACGGATCTTTCCGACACTGGCCAAAGTTCATGAGTCGGAAACAGCATTGCAAGTTCAGGGGATAAGGTGTCCTAATCGTGCAGGGTGAGAACAAGCGCTAGCGGCTCGAGGTACAAGGGTCGTATTTTACACGCTCATTGCCTAGCTACGCTCCTTCATCCACTTCCGTGCCCACATCTGCTCGAGCACAAGTTCTTCGCCATGGTCCCGGACTTCCTTTGGATTCCGATCTGCCCGAGATCACCTACAACCGTGGCGACGTTTTAACATACGGGCATAGCCTCTCTAATAAACTATGCCGGAGTGGTGTTGGTGAGTTTGGTGTTATGGTGAGTTTGGTAATGGACGATTCTACCCCCCACAAGGCCAAACGAGCCAAAAGAATTACCCTATTGGATTCCTAGTAACCGCAAGCTATACACAATCCGAGTACCGTATGAATCACTAATACATTATAAAAGTGATCGGCAACTTAGATCTACAATCGTCTCGGCAACTGCGCGAATAAAAGTACCTGACTGAGAGGCTACTCTCCAGGATTCTTCGAAAATTCGCAAGTACTCTTAAATTATGGCCGGTACATAACAATGCATCGCATGCTACCTTGTTCATCATTGGTTTCATTTCATGAACTCGATGTACCCCATCTTAATTTCCTATCGGCGGTACTTCAAGGAACATCGAGAGCCCTTCGCTGCCACCGTCGCAGGTCAGCTACTGTACTTAATCACGTCCCCTCGAGATATTGCGTCAATATACGGAAACTCTTCCACTTGATTGTTCGACAATTTCGTTCATGATATCGACGCCGCACCCAGAATGTCTACAGGCGCACTTCAGTTTTTCATTGTTACATTTTCTGGAAAGTTCCTCTCAAACCAAACGAGTGGTCGGAGCTCAACCGCATTCTGGAGAGCATTTAGAATACCTGACTCCGCAGTTCATTAGCCACAAAAAAGAGCGCGTAACATGGGGTCGGATTACTGACACGAACAGAACTCTCGATCAAGCGGAGGCAACCCATATGAGTAGTTCCCTCTACGGCTTTCACCCGGATGTCCTTCTACCCTCAGCCACGGGAGGTCTCTTTGAGTCTGCTTTATTGGAGCTCGATCCAGATCTCATCCATGACTTTCATGACTTCCATAGCGACGGCTGGATGTTTACAGACTATTGTCCTCGGTTCATCGCACGGAGGGAACTACTGGCGTTCGTGGCGTCACTCATCAGTAGCTACGACCTCGAAGTAGTAAGACAAAAAGCAAGTCTTGGAGGCGCACCGCGATGAAATAAGCCGAAACCGACATTGGGTGTTCTTGGCCCAATGAAGAGGACGAGCTGATCTTTAGTGTGAAGAAGTGGGAATGAGGTTATAGAGGACTCTGAAATGGGAACCGTGGGAATCGAGGAGTGGGGAGGCAGGGACGTTGATGTGATATAATAAGTCGCGCTCATAGCTATCTTTCACTGACTAGTGGAACGATCGATCTCGACAGCCCTCGCTCTTAGCTTATGCGCTATGCGACGTCCCGCAGATATTTTCATGCGACAAGGCCGCGCTCGTGGGATAAGATTATGCACTCATGATGCTGAATTGGCCAATGACCGGACTTTTAATTGATAGGAGCTGTTGCGACCATACAGCATGGGCTCGTATAAGATAACTCGATCATCTTCGGTCATGTTTTGATGGCGATTGATTATGGAGATTCCAGAATTCCCTCGCATTTGATTTACCTAGGCCCTTGGGGTCTCTGATAAACGTTGATACCGCACCCCCGCCGAAAAATTCATGTCTTCTTTACCAGGTCGCTCGAAAACCCTTGCAACCTTGGGTAGGTTGGAACGTTGAGCTTCGGGGGGCTCGCCATGCGTCTCTCAGCAATTGTCGTTATTCTTGCCACCACCACCAACCTCGCTTTGGCGGTCCCAACGCATGCCAACCTCCCAGGGTATCAAACAGGAGCAACGCTCAACAATGACCTTCTTCGCAGCTCGGTTCATGCCACATTCCCGCAGCTTCAGGGCGACGTGACCCCATGGCTCAACAAACGCAACAGCAACCTCCAGATTGACCACATGAAAATCTACCAGATGGTCATCCCCATACGCTTCGCGGCCAACTATCTCTTTCACTTCTACTCTCGAGTCCTGCGAGAGTGCCTCACGCATTGGGTCCACGTCCAGCCCGTGCCTGAGTTCAGTATCACACTCGGACCTTTCGAAATGACATTGCGCTCGACTCTGGGACCTGTGCCGTGGTCGTTGGTGAGCGAAGTGGCTGTTAATATGCTAGCAGTAACAGCTTTGGGTTTTACGGGCACGTATGACATGTGGTACACGGACATCCAGGGTGTCAGTGTCGTCGCTGTGGCGTTTAGGATACGGCCGGATGCGCTGATTGACCTATCGGTGTGGCTGCACTGAGGTGGTGATCATGGCAGACGCTGGCCTTAAAGAAGATGCACTGCTGGTCAAACTGCAGGTCATAGGGAGTCCGGGGAGCGCCATCAGCCGTAAACTCTGGTAGATATCGGGTCCACTGCTGTAATTGGGTGTTCGCGACGGATAGAGGCGGAGCTAGAGACTCGTGTCTCAATGTCTTTCAAGCTTCGTATATTAGCGGGACCACGAGCTCATCGTTCCCAGAACTCACATATACCGTAGGAAGGATTTCTCCATGCTGCTTGGAAAATGGAGATCCACTAAGAGTGGCACCTTACTTCTTTTAGCACTAGACTGTTCGGAAGCGAGGAAGCGCTGATCAGCCGGCCCGAATGCGGACCGCCCCTCTCAAGAAGCGCACCAACCACATCCTTGAACTTAGACAGCGCCAAGCTTTGAGGGCCTAATACTTGTCTGCGATCGTTGCTTTTGCTTTTCTAATTCTCTCCGTTAAGGTTACAACATTCCGCAATCAACGGACATGTCTATCCAAGGCTGGTGCACCCTCAATCGCGGTAGAAATTACTGATACTGGCAATATGTTACTGGGCTTACGCGATATAGTGAGCCTCGCAAGATGGCTTGACCTATTGTGTTTGGCTTTTTCATCCCAACAGATGTATTTGGAGCCACGGTTCGTAGATTGCTGCTTGAACCTCGAAGTAAGGCTTTAATATAGCTGACCACCAAGTGCCATTTTAGCGCGGCGATGAAGTCATGTGGAGTGCCGGTGGCAAGGCTGCGCAGGTAGCTACAGAGATATTTCACCAACGGGAGTCAAGCGGCGATAGCGCTAGAGTAGAGATTAAGGCTACAAAAAGTAAAAAGGGTCAGCCTTTGTGGTTTGGCAGGTAGCTTGGGAGGGGGTAAACATGATTATTCTGCCATGAGCACGCCTACACTATCTTATGAGCTTTCAAAAAGGTATGTATCGACTCCAGGACTAGGATTCTTGACAAAGCGAAGAGAACGAAGAAAATGGAGGGGGACACTTAGATGATGAACAATTGTTCTAGATTATGTGGGTGAGGGCTATCGATACTATGCAAACGTCCAGCCTACTAGTCGCTTTCATCCACTGGTACCGCCTTCGTCGCTCTCTTATCTTAACTAAGCATTCGAGACTTGAATTACATCGCTCCCGTAGCCGCTGCAGCTATAGAATAGTCTCCTCCTCAACATGCGGACAGACGGAACACGCGTTGGGAACTACTGCTACATTCATCATCAGAATGGTTTCTCGAATGTGGGCAAAGAGTGAACGATGGAGGACGGCTTCAGGCTGCCGATACAGGGCGTTTCGAAAGGGGAAGTGTGTGCGGCTGTAGAAGATGAGAGGCTGAAGGGGTCAGACGAGTGCTTTCATAATCATGTGAGGCTTAAGGAATCAATTTAGGAGCTCTTGAATGTAGGTCTGCTTTTATATAGTCTCAGGGGCTGGCTACCCAATAACCTCATGTTCGACACCCAAAAGACGTCTTGACGCATTGTCGATGGTCTTAAGGACAGGTAATACATATGACGCAGTCGCAAGAGCTCAGATTTGGGTCAGAGTGTTGACGAAGGCGCGTTAAATTGCGGAACCATGCATTCGTCCACACATCGAAAAGTATTTCCGTGAGCGCTTAAAGCTAGAATCTCGCATTCTCTTAGTACCAAGTATCTCTTTCACTACACTTCCCATTATCCATTGTGTCTGATTGTCGGTCGTTTTACTTTCATAAGCTTACTGGTACTACGATTGACAGCGATGCCTCCTTCCGAACTGTCGTCTGCGGCCATGTCCCTGATCACCATATCTTCGGCGCCGACGTCCTCAGCAGCAACCCCCTCAGCAGCGACGCCGCGCCTAGCTCCCCGCACGAAGGAGCCACGTCGCCGCGATCTAGAATGTAAAATATTGGCAGATACCATTAAAGTCTCAGGGAGCCACATGTCCAGTTCGGCAAAGAGGCGCCTCCGCAAGCTTCTCAAACATCAAGGCCACAAGCAGCAAACCCAGGACGCACTCCGACAGAATGACATAAACCGTCGACGTGGAGTGGTAGAGCTAATGCAAATACGTGTCGCCGCTAGTTTAGAGGACTATAAGGTCATCAACGAATGGACAACGATTGCGGCGGTCAAAGTTGAGAAGTATGCGGAGATGGAGCAAGAACATCGGGGCTGGATTCTCCAGGAGCTTGAGGCACGCGTGGGAGAGGACCCGGCAACGTGGATCTTGCGACGGGATCAACGCAACCGTAAAGCGGAGGCACGACTGCTACGTGATACTCGAATGATGCCCGGGGTATGACCCCTTCCATAGTCATCTCCTTTTACTCAATCATTGGACTCAATGGCGGAATGCTGACTCCAGAATCTTACAGCGTGGAGGTATTCCCTGGGTAAGTGATAGCTGGTTGAACCATTGCTTGAAGAAGCATCCAGAGAATCTGAAGACCGAGGGGGAGATCAAGGCCTACTATCAAGCCAGGATTTACGCCGTCAATTACATCGCTGTACGTATTACCGTAATCCCGTATTGCCATGTTCCCGCATGGGCGTTGCTTTTTGTGGTGGGAACACAGGAAAAAGATATGAAATCGCTAAAATTGCGCTCCTCAGGCCTGTCGTCAAGCTGCGGGGATACAGGACGATTTGGAGACAACGTTCACGCACAAAGGCCATACATTTAGCCAGATTGACGAGAGCCTTGGCAACAAGCAGGAGCTCGAGAGCCTTGCAAGGGCGGAGCTGGAGAAGATACACTGGGAGGAAGAATCTGGGGGTGAGTTGGCCTACCTGAAGGCGGATCAACGGGTTGCCGATTCGACGTATTGACTGATTCTGGATTATAGAGGCCTTGGGCGGCAAGGAAAGTGATGAGTACACCGAAGACGAGGAGGACGAGGGAGGGGTTGTGGTCGAAGCGGGCGAGAGCAGCGCTCAGCGGATGCTCCCGGAGCCGATCAGCGCAGACAAAGCCGGGAGCGAGGACGAAGACGAGAGGATGCTCCCCGAGCCAGTCAGCGGCGGAGAAGAAGAAGACGATGACGAAGAAGCGAATTGACCAGTTGGTTGAAAGCGTCCTCTGGGTGACTGTGGCGCTTAGAGCCTTCCGACTGCTGGGTGGCTAGGGTGGATTGGAAATATTGAAGACTGGTAGTAGCGCTTTGGATCATAGATATCCACTTCTAGCTCTTGAAAACCATGGTCGTCAAGCAGGGCGGTGATTTCTCGCCTTGCGGTGCACCAGCGCGTCGTGGAATCGCTGGCTTCGTTCGTGTCGACGAGGACTTGCAGCACGGGTATCGGTGCGTCGCCTATGGATGCAGCATCAGCATGAAGAGATGATCTATTGTCGCGGAAGGCTTGGGGATGGCTTACCGTCGGGATAGCCAGGCTTGGCTTGTGCTTCAACAGAGATACAAGGGGCGCGGATATCGTGGGCATCGAGTATCTGGGATATAGCCATACGAAGGCCGTCATCCGCTTCATACCGATTCCTCAGGTCTTCAGAGGCTTCTATGACTATCATTGGAAGGGGCAAAAGCAAGACGAGGCTCGTTGATCGATAGTGATCGCGGCGGTAGATATAATGCTCTATCGTAAGGTGGCCGCTGTCGTCCGAGGAGTCTGGGACGTGTTGACGCCGAGAGTGTGGTATCTCGGATAGAATCTTGTTTTCAGAAAGGTCTAGGCTTGCAAAAGTAGTAGATGAAGGCATGTTTGAGGTCAGTAATGGGGTTGGTGTGGTTGATGCTGGTCTGTTGCAAAGATTTTTGGGTGGACTGTTGGTTTTTTTGACTTAGAAATGGGTGAAAGAAGGATTCATATAGGGTTTTCCAACGGTCGGGCAAGTGATTCACTCAAACCTTGGTAATTCCGTCATACCCACTCTCCGGTACTCAAGGATAAGACATTCCCATTTCTGCGGAAAACACCTGGATAGAAGTAAAAGCTAGGATTTGAATTTAACTGAAGCCCCTACTACCTTGACTGGGATTCGTGTATGACCCAAAAGATGCCAAGCTTGGATCGCAAATAAGAAGAAGAAAGGCTTGTAGCCGCTATAGATCAATACACCTACACTATTGAGTTATCCCTCATACGACGAAGAGCTACAGCTCAAACGCTCTGAGCATTCGTGCTTATGCACTGCTGTATGTTGGTAGTGTATTGCCAGTGCATGATTTGGGGGAGATTGAACAGAAGTGCTCCAAGAGCAGGGGCCAAACAGAGCACATACTATTCATCAACTAAGACTTCGTTTTTGATAATATCTACGACAAGAGAGGCGAATACCATCATGTAAGGGGCTGTTCCCAATATTGTATCTCTGGAGTGGAGTCGTCGGATGTATGAAGTTCAAGTTCGACGCATTGGCTGGGCAAGGCTTGGCAGAAGCTTGGCACGGGGCTGAACCGCTGTTTAGCCGATACGCTCACAACGAAACTCGGAACGGCCTACTTAACGCACTGGAAGACGCTGTTTTCTTTGTAAGGAAGCGTTTCACTTACTCTACTTGACATCTTTAAGCTTGAGGTGAAGTCGGCTTGTTGTTGAAGCCCTGTCAATTCGGGCATTTTATAGCAACAATCCTAACAAGCGTCCTGCCGCGTCCTACGACTTTGTGCACCCTATGGCCGCAATCATAACAAAACAACAAAACGGCCACGTGAGCTTGCACACTCTACGCCATGGGGGCGTAGACCTCGGTCGGCAACCCACATGCTGTCGTAACACCATTAGTGGCCCGCAGTGCGAATATCAGCGTAAAGTTTTCCTACTTCACAATCGGTCACCTACTACGGCAGCACAGCAGTACGGTCTGTAGTTGTATGGGCAGAAATCAAATTCGTACATCACGTGCCCGCCAGCCATGGCGTCAAGCCTACAATCGCGATGATATGAGCATTGTTCTTCTCTAGCAGACTCGGCATCGTTGCTTTGAAGCTCGAAGAAGGTATTTGAGAAGGGCGATGGACTTGCAACACGTTTAAGTCGATGTGGGCTCCCCAGCTACGCCGGCCAAGGTCGTGTCATTACAACATAAGAGGGATTCGGGCGTCGAACAGAAGTTCTCAACCTCGGCGTTCCAGCCAGCTGGTACGAAACCGTCGGTACCATAAGAATGACCTGAAATGGACACCGCAAGAGTCAGGGGCAGCAGCGTCGCGATGAAGGGGGCCATAAAATGCATGTTGCTTGAAGGTGATTTGGTCAACTTGATGCAACGCGGATTACGGGATGATAGAGAAGAAGGTATTGTTAAATGAGAAGGTTCAAAGCACCTTGGACTGTGCTCATCGTGAAACAGAAGAGACCTATATACCTTGATCCCAAAGCTAGCACCAGGCTCTGAGCTACCAAATGACTAGTATTAATACCTTGAGGCACGACGTCTTAGCAAAGCCTTTAGACTTACTATTGGCTACCAGGGGCCAACAGGCGTAGTCTAATGGCAACACACCAGACCTCATCTTCCCTAACACCCTATCTGGAGCCTGACGGGGACCTCGGTATTTCTTGATCGAAAGATCCACGTTTAGGCAACCCTGGGGTAAATGTCGTGACAGCATGCACATTCTTTGGTATGTCCCCGTACGGGAACAAGATTTGCTGAAGAGGATCGGTTCTCACATTAAGTGGTCGACTGGAACATCCGCAACACCGAGCATCTCCACAGGCCGCCCTTGGTCATTGAGTGCGACGTCGACGATCATTACCTAAGTGCAACACCGCGACTGGCTTCGATGGTCTGTCGTATGGTACTGTTGGAGAATGCGATGGCGGGCGATGTCGCAAAGCGTGGAACGTGATCCAGTGAGGTGACGTGTGGGATTAAATATTTTTCATGGGATTTGAAGATCCACAGCAAACATACGCGAGACAATTTCCCACATCAGCGGAACTGGCTGAGGACCTTTCCAGGGATACATAATCCGAGACTATCCTGGGGTAATGTCCACTGAGAATCGTGGCCATCGTCACGTTAAGGCTTTCTGCGCCCAGATCAAACACGAACCTTGAGCCCGAAAGACTATATCGGATTCAGAAACCGATTAACGCAGAGGACTTGAATAAAACCTGTGTGGACTCGAACAGCTCACAAAATGGAAATAAAGCAGACGAGGAATTTTGAGCGGAGGCATGCCTGATTCAAAGGCGAACGTGATTCTAGTGACTCAGAGCTCGTTCCAATGCCTACCAGGCGCCGGAGCTGGATACGCCAGACATGGGCCTTTTCTCCACACCCAGTTCTCCCCATTGCTTTGAGAGTTGCCCCTTCACCCGTTCCTTGCTTTTGACGCTTGGAGCCATCCTCCACAGCTGCGCTTTCCCGAACATCCCTGTCTCCAGCTTGCCAGGCCGCCTCACTCTGCAACTCGGGCATCGTCTCATGGCCCACTACCACCACCTGCAGAGCCTCTAAGTACCGGCTCCAAGCCTCGGTTCCCTCAAACGCCTTCATCCTTCCCTCTGCTCGCACAAGCGGCAGATGCGGATGCCGTCGTGAGAATTGGTCGTGGAAGCTTCGGTCACGAGCGTAGAAGAAGTATTCGGGCGATTCTTCGAAGAGCTGGATTTGGGCTTTGGCATCCGACATCGTCGGCTCAGGGGCCTCAATTTCGTAGCCGATCTCTCCTACATCAGTAACATCCTGGACCTCACCATCTTCGTTGTCTGAACCTAAGGCATCGATCTCGGCAGCGATCTCCGCAATCATTAGGTCTGCAAGATTACCAATCATACCTTCACATTGTATATTTTGTCCAGCGTCCTCAATATGTGCCTCGATTTCCTCAAATAAATCGCCGGCCAGCTTGCTGTGCCTTTTTTCAGCATCCCAGATGCTGGATTCCGGCGTTTCCACATCTCGATTTAGGGGTTGGCCGTCGGATGTTAGGGTGGCAGAGTGGGTGGCAGAGCTTTCTGAACGCGAGAGATGGAAGAGCGGCCGTACCTCGCATTCATCTCCCGAGCAAAGGACTGGAAGTTCCGATGTTGTAGCAAAGCCTGGTGCTGCCGGTCGTAGCTCGGAGCGCTCAAAATGGTCAAAATGCGTTGGTTGGCCGCCAGGGCTGCTTGAGAGAGACATTGTTACTTCCTAGGGTCACAGAGATGGAGATTCTATGACGCCAGGTATACAATGTTACGTCTCTACCGAAGGAATGATGGAGACCTCTGGTGCTAAATATATGCAAGGTATGATTCGTCTCTTTGTCTTTGCTAGGTGTGCCGTCAAAGAAGAATGACATTGTTACCCTCTTACAACGTCACTGCTTCTTCAATGAATTCCTTTGTTGTACCTTCGGCACCAGATTGTGACCTGAAGCCTGGGACCAGGCCATGAATTCGCGAATACTTCTACGCAGACGAGAAAACGGAATGAGTTCGTTTCAATGGAGTCGCCGGAAAGTAAAATCATAACAGCTTCCGCCAGGTGCGGTTTCGCGAGCCTGCATGATCAACTCTTCTCAACAATCGCTCTAGAACACACAGCATCAGTAGCGATCTTCGACTTTGTCATGCGCACCCATCTTGGGGCTGGCCATAGTCGAACCCATGACCCTTCCAGCCCATACTGTTCTTGTCATGGGTCGTCGCTCGATGGCCAATGCTATATGAGTCAAGAGGGCCGTCAAACCCAAGATAGGTCTGGTGTTGTGTATGGGCAGCCTTCCAGGTGATCATTGTACTCATCGTTTTGAGAGTAATACACGTAGGATGCCAAACCTTCAAATCCACAGACACAAGGGCCGAGCGGCAGAATTCAGATTATAAGACAGCGAACGCCGTCAATTATTCAGCTCGACTCACGGGGTTTCATACGCTACGAGAAATTGGTCTTTTTAGAACTATCACTAGGTTCGGGAATATTACCATGATAATTTGAATCCCAACTCGGCTTCTGACAAACGCTGCTGAGATGCACCAAAAATTCAGTCCCTGCTTCTTGCTGAGCGCAGCTGCTCGGAATCTTGTCCCAACTTGATTCCGCTTTGGCTCATCTCAATAGCCAAAATCTCTTCATCCCTCGAACAGCCATCTCCTGCTCCTTCAACGTTTCTGTTTCTTCTAGATCAAACAACCACTTCCGAACCGTCACTGGAAGATCCACCGGACGCGGATCTCCAAACGTCCGGCTAATGTATTCAAAATCCTGCTGACCCCGCTGATAATCGTATTGGTCCGGGTCTTCTCCCTGAAGCCTATAGTAATCCCTGGCCGCAGCTCCCATGGTTTCTGCTCTTGCCCTACCTTGCTGCACCGGTGATCTAGTGCCAACAGCCGGAAATTCACCTCCTGGTCCAGCTTTCGGAGCAAGGAAATCCTCGACAGAGGAAATCACGGCTCGACTTGCCAGCTCGAGAACGTTACTCGCTGTCGTTGTCTCTGGGCTGTTCGAGATGGAATCGGTAGGTCTCAAAGGCGGCTCTATCTTCTCGTCGGCGATCAGACCAAGACGCCGTTGCTCGAGTGCGCGTGATTCAGCTCTGGGACGAGCGTTGTCTCTGATTCTGGAGGAACGGCGCACGATGGCAGGTGCGGGATGCTGGATCTCGTGTGGTAGGGGCTTGCGACGAGGTGGACAGATGGGCAGGATGCCGGGGGTTCTTTTCTGGGCGGATGTCATCGTGCAATACTCACTGTTAAAGCTTGCGCGGCGGGATGACAGTGGCGGAAGAAGTCGATGGTATAGATGAGATCGAAAAGTCGAAGTCGTGGGTGTTTGGTGGTCTACGTACGCCGAATGTGCCTGACAAATGGTTCGACGGTAGATGTGGAGGAAAAGTCTAGTCAGCCATTTGGGGCTTTATAGATGAGTAACTCATCAAACAATCAGAGGTTCTAGAACTGACAAAGAAATTTCGGGGACAACATATGACAAAGCACACAAAGTCGTTGTTCGATTTCAGAGCCGCGATCAGACTTTATGCGTCATCAGGTAAGCATTCTACATTGCAGACTCACTTCCAGATCAGTGCTCAAACTGTGCGGAATAAGTCCCCGACGCGAGAATTTTCAGATACATAATTTTGGGCGAGAACAGATTCTTACATACAGCATAAAGGGGTAGAGAGCGGTACAAATTCTAGCATCTTCAAGAAAGCGCTTGCTACCACAATATACATTTTTCAACGAGCAACCACTGATCGTAAGAAACAGAGCGCAGCTGAAGTGAGTAGTTCAGTTCTTGTGCCCCCTGCACCTTTCGGGAAACTATCAATGTCAACACCATAATCGAACAAACGCCCCGCCCCATACCTTTCCTCTCGAGCCTGATACAAGCTATTGAAACTGCAATTTTAGTGACGCGACGTAGTCGAGTACTCCAAAGTCCGAGAAGGAGTTGGCAATGCACGTGACGACACGGCTTGCCGCCCTTCCTTTATCTTCCAAAAGCCCCATTCCCCACAGCTTATCTTCTCTCTTTGCTTCCTTGGTTGGAGCCTTCTTTGCAATTTCGACTGGCTACACTGCGTGCTGGAGGGCGCCATTGTTGATCCTAGTATCCGTTTGGCTGTCAGCTTCTTCATTGTCGGGGTCTTGGGCCTCTACTATTGCGATTGGATCCACCTTACAATTAGTCGAGTTTGCCTGCTCTCTTTGTATCGAGCTGAGAGCGCCCTTTGCGTGCTGAATTCGACTTTCGGTTAAGCGGATGTAGATCCCTATGGAATACCGCGTAATGCTCTATCAGCTTGTTATGCTTGATCTTGCAATGAAAGTACTGAAAGGATACCACCATGGGTAACGGCCCAATCTCGTCTTTGACAAAGGACGCGAAGTTTCGTCTCCGTGCCTATACATGCTTGATTTTTCGTATCAAACTATTTGCGCCACGGTGCGAGAAAGTGCGGTTCTATTTTCGGCTGAGAGGAATGTAAGCATTCTAGCCACGGCGATACGAGTTGGTGCTTGATTCTTCTTCAAGCGGAAAGATCGCGTACTCGGTTTACTGGATGTAGCTACAGTGAGAGCCGTTCCCTTTATCTTCGTCACGGTATAGAGGTTGAGCTTCTTTCAATTCCAACTCCGACACAAATTAGAGAAGGATCGAAATCACTCACAAATGACACGACCCACGGTTCGTGCGCCTATAGCGTTGGAAGAGGGTTTTCAGCGTTAGCATCGCGTCTTGGAAGCGATCTCTCGCTGGGGCAGTACTAGTAATGAAGCAAATAGCAGCTGGAAGACCTCATTGCGTCTTCAAAAGCCCAGACTTAGCCTCCTGCCCACTCTGTTCGAGGGTATCTGTCATGCTAGATTGGCAGGACACCCCAAGTGTCGATCCGCTTCGAGCTCATAGTCGAGGACTCCTATGTGCTATACCATATTGATCTTCTGAATACTGATAGACTCAACATGTCAAGTTTAACCGCCTGGGTCTGTCATAGGAGCACTTTAGCTTATATCTGCGATAGGTACTGTCCTCTCGTGCCCGCCTCCAGCAGACCAAAGTCATTCACCGCTTGATCTTTAGTACACATTGTTGTTGCGCCATGACTGTGGGCTGTAGATGGAACTTCATATTCATCGAAGCCCCACCACTTGAGGAACCCTTTTTCAGGCCTCTATCAATGCTTCACCTTCTTCAACCCTCTAGCTAGCGATAGTGGCCCACTCCAAAATCCGCTTCCTTCAGGTGCGTAGTACTTCAGCCTTCACAAGTAATTCATCATACCAGAAGGAGTAGGAAGAACAGCAACCAAGCTATACTCTCAATCTCCATCGTCGACTTGTACTGACGCAACGGTCTTATCAACTTCCAGTCCAGTCTTGGTGGTGTAAATGTTCTCCACTTGGCGAGCCAGATAACCCGTTGATGCAATCTTCGATCCTCGATATCGTGGAAAGCGTTCTAAGAGTTCGTGCCGAATTTTAGTCGCGAACAATTTGGGATAGCTAGGTCTTGGTGCCATGTCACTGCATAATCCAAATAGATCAAAAGACCCTGTGTAATTCAGCTCCCACATCCACGTTGCCCTCGTTCACTTTATGAGGAACCGACGTTGGGCTGCAAGGCGGACGGTGCAGCCGCCTCCTGGATCACTGTTGAAGCATTGATAAATCACTCTGGGGCCACCAGTGACTCCTTGCCCCATACGCAAGTAGCAACAATGCCCATTGTACGCCGAGAAACCGAGTCTGTACGCATGAGACTGATACATCTTGATGGCCCAGAAGCCATTAGCCGCGTCAGCCTAAAAGAAGTGCTTCAATCGAGATTGTGCAGCTCCCTTCAAAATAGGTTCGAGTCTTCTTATCGAGTAGTTCGTCTTTATCGTGGCATCATTCAATTGGCAGAAGACGTGTACTATCCGTAAGATTTCGTTCGATTTTCTTGGGAATCGAGACCTAGCACTCCAAGGTGACTGACAAGAAGCTACGATGCCGGCTTCTACCAAGGCAGGAAGGTTCTCTTTCTGCCATTGTGTCTCCTCCATGGAGTACAGTACTGGTCATGCAACGATCGGAACTGTAATCGTGCCTGCGTGCATGCTAGAACCAGGTGTAAGTGGGCGAGAAAGAAGGGAAAACCACCCAAAGACGACGGCAGAAGGGCGGGAAAGAAAATACCCTCCATAACAAGTCGCTGAAGTCGACTCGTTGAAGTGGAAGACCAAGCATATATGCTGAAGGTCGCACGATGTAGAAGTAGACAGATATCTGCTATAGGTCTAGGAATCCGAGGTAGGCAATGCCGAACAGATCGCGAAGTGAAGGAGTGTAGAAGCAAAGTGAGTGCTGTGTTGGAAATCAGCCTTATCATAGGGCTATAGGGCTGACCCGGAGTTCTACCGGGTCCGCCCCTCACCTGTATTTACATCAGCTCCTCCATAGATTTCACATGCTATCGATGATTAATGCAACGATGCCACTCCTACGTTCAATATGCTGCGAGTGCCTGCCATAGCAAACCGACGAACCCGCAGGAGAACACAGAAAACCCCGCGGGAAAACCGAAGAAGGGGATTCAGTAAAGACTTGGAGAGACTAGGTGCCTGCCAATTTTCATTACATTCCCCACTAGTCCGGTTGTAATGCGTGGACTGTCGTGAGGCTTCTTCCTCGGGTACGCAAGGATCCATTAGAATAGTAGTACTTCATCAAAATTGTCGTCGTTATATGAAGTATTTGGATAATATTGATCAGCGAGCGATGAGGAGTATGCGCTAGCCCATATGTCTAGGCATATGAAGGGACCGGACAAAAATAGAGAGGATCTGTGTTCTAAGAACTCGATACAACTATTTTTTAATCCAGTCCATTCGTATAAGTGGTCTTCTTCGCATATACAATTCTCTTAAAGGCCCCTTGCTTGCGCCCTTTTGCTTTTGCCTATTTCCTCTGTCACCTTGTTCATGCCCTTTGTCATCTTTTTGGCTGAAGTCGGGGGAGCTTTGGTCACGATCGAGGCTCCAGTCTTCGCCTTCTTTGGTGTTCCCTGTTTCGATCCTTTGTAAACTCTCTCATGTTTTCGAATATTATCTAATGGAGAGAATCCTATATCAGTCGCATTTGCGCTCAAGGTGTATAGTATAATCCCGGCGGACTTGGATTTCTGAGGCGTCAAAGAGCTATCTAGGAAATGGCTGGCCCCAATAAATGTCTGGACAAGGCGAACGTATTCTCATCTCCGTTCTTGATTTGCGACCTATTTTGCAGTACTCGCTCAGGTCGTTCCTGGCTCGTATCTCCGCCATTCAGATGATGTGCCAAGGCAGGGTAGGTGACAGGCAAGTTATCGGAGAAACCGGTCAGATTTGCTTCGACTTTCCAGGATTGGGCATTGCTCGTGACCGTGTCTAAGAAAGATCTGATCGCTCTCTTTGGGAGCTTTCCTTTGTCAGACGGGTCGTATTTCAATTCTCCTTCGAGGCCGGTTAAGACAGGAAAGGGATACTCGGAAAACATTATGTTGATCGAAGCGAGATCCTGATCGATAACAGTACCGAAGTTTCGAACGGTAGAGACGCCCATATCGTTTGGGCAACTCGCTCGACATTTGGCTTCTTCGGAGCTATTATTCTTCGATCCTGAAATTAAGACATCCGTCGCGAGAGCTATCTCTAGATCGAACTTGGAGTCGAGTCGAATCAGAGCCTTTGGCTTATGCTTTCTAACGACTGTTCAAAGTGTGATCAATCCCTAAGCCTGCTCTGACCCACGCGGGACTTATACCGTTTCCGGCGAAGGCTATAGTCTCTACATTTTGAGCTGTGGACAATTCTTTGATGTTCGAGTTCTGGAGCGATTTGCTGCAAATCAGAATGAAGCTGAGCCAAGAGCTGTGTCGAGCGAAATAATCAAAATATTGTGCCATTGGAAGCATATAAGGTTCTTAGCAGATACCATTTCATTATAGAACGAAAATCCGATCTCTCTCTTATCAGTCGAGCTAGCTGCCAGAGAAAGATGCAGTTTAGACTATGGGTGTCTGGGTTCTTGCTTTTCATACAAGATGAAGAGTGGTTGAAAATTTTATCATAGGCAAACTTCTGATCGATCAGTAAGCAAGAGAGGGATGATAGACCACCAACGTAGATCGGACAGGATCATCGATCCTAAGCGTTGTAAGTATGTGTATCTGCAGAACGCAAATCTCTGCCTGGAACGCGATATTTGCCATAGGTCCGGACATTCCAGCTGAGCTGATTTGTGGTTCCTGTCTATTATGTCGTCTTGCTCTTGGGTCGCTCACTATAATACACGTAAAGATGCTTTTTGGCTCAAGTGATCACCTGCCTTCCTTGCTCAATTACCACTCGAGATAGCGGCGGCGGAGGCGCTGGCATCTCCATCCTTTCCCATCGTCTCTGGCAAAATTCATAGACTAAGTTTTATGTTCTTGGCCTTGGCCTCTATTGCTTTGTAAACGTGGTAATTGATTAATGCACCCTTGAGCTTACACTGCCAACGTTCATTGAGTGCCTTCTTGAGGCATCGGACGTGGAAGAAACGACGATAGCATGGTGTCATGGCCGTGGGTCTATTACCTTCGAGTACGAGACTTCCGCATCGTAGCAGCGTAGTGTGGTAGGTCTTTAGACTTCGTACGGTAGTTTGTGTAGATACTTATACCGTCTTTGAAGAAGTCTTCTTCTCGCGGGTTTGCATCAGGTGAAACCAGAAATGGTTTTGCTTCCGATAGTGTTGATTCAGCTTGACTGGTCCTCCGTCTTCGATCTGAATTTCCTTCAGCATTCTTGCGCGCATGACTGCTCTACCCATTTTATTCTTATAGATGTTGGGTCCGCAACCTTTACAGCAATACGGTCTTTTCGATATAGCTTGACACTCCCTTAAATATGTAGGTTGCCAACAGAAGTAGAAGTAGATTCCCAGGGATCTACTCCGCGGAGCAGGGAAGTATAAATCGTAGCTTATATATGATCTTTCCAAGTCCCTAAATGTGTTTCCCCTATCGACTGTTATTGTTTATCATGCATTTTACGAGCTCTTCTTGTTATTCTTCATGTTTTCTTTGTTGTCGACCTCATTCTCAAAGATTGACTGGAAGATCGCGCTCACTTCTTCTGGTAGTGGTGGATACGCCGGGGTAGTCGGATCAGCCGCAGTCTTTCTAGACTAGGGCGCTCGCCCACAAGACGATGTCCTGGTGGTCGAGTATAGTTGAAGGCCGAGTTGCGAAAGGTATGCCAACCGCTGACCACAGGTGTACGGGCCGAGATTTCATATCGCCCAGAGATTCGGACTTATCGTATAGTAGTAGTATCTTATAGTTTCAGGCATAGTCAACTACCATCCTGCTCCTCTTTGGACAATTTCTTGTTTCCAAAAGCCGTGAGCTGGTAATTGTTGAGTATGTCCTCAGGCGGAATGTCGCAATTCGGTGCATAATGATTCTTTGTCGCTGACTCATTCATAATGTCTTTTCTACGCTCCTTGTAAGAGACTCCCGAGCTCAGCTAAGCTTTTTGTAGGAGCATTATCATTGGTAGCATCCAAACTCTCCGTGCTTCTCCTATAGCTAGCTGTCCTGAGGCCGACATCTCCCTCATCGTAGCAGGCTCGTCACCGAACTCACAGCGTGACAGATTCGGTATGAAAGGCAGCGGAGGGGATCACTGGGGAACAACCTCGCCAGGTCTTGCTTGGTCAAGCTCATCGTCGGCCATATCGCCCCTGTACTCCGAACTTCGAAATCGGCATCCGAATCGTATATTATCGCTCTCCCTTCTCTATCTGTGTTAACACGAATGCTGGCCTGGACATCCTTCCGATGGGATATTGGGCTCTCCTTTTTGGCCCCCTGATTTCTGGACTTCCTTATTCGAGGACAGCATAAAGAGATGAAGAGCGAGTCATCCCTGCCACCAAGCCGCTTACCATGACGTCATCGCCTGCACTCATTAGGGGTAAAATCTTTGGTTGGCCCAATTGTCTTTTCACACGATTCACCAGCTTCCTCCGGTGATGGCAGGGTTCCGCAGCTCACGTTTGCCAGACTCCCGCCGTCAGCTCCCCCAGATGATGCCTTGCCCATGTGTGCAGAACCTGGCGCAGTTGATCTTTGTTGATCCCATGGTAATATTGTGCCAGTCTCGCTTCGACCGCCGTCCAACCCTGTGCCCTAGCTTCTTGTATGACCGCGAACATTACTCCCACAATCTCATCCTCTGCGACCAGAGGCTTTTCATCCTATGCCAACCGCTTGAATGTCACCGAATAGGCCAGATGTCCACGATTCTCGAGGACCGTTCGGCGGCGAGACAGGATTTCCTTTTTAAGGGGAGGATCGGCCCTTGTAAGACGGATCGCTAAAGATCTCACCGCCCACCCCTTTATCCACAAGCTCTTCGCCGTTTGCCTCATTGCTTAGCGCTGTATCGCCTCCGATCACACCTTTTCATGTAGGCGTTAGCTCACCAGGAGTTCAAAGGCCGCCACGAGCGTGGATGCTAGCTTCGAGAGATCCACCAGCTCCAGACCGTCGTGTCTATCTTCCGGACCGACGACCTCCAGCGGTGGACCCTGCTGCTCCTTTCTTAGACCCATCAACCCATCTCCCACGCGAAGCCAACCTCTTGTAGTCCGTTTCAAGAGAGAGGACATAGTCCCGCTGACTATCGCGAGAATTGTGCCGTTTGCCCATTCCACAAACGCATTCGCCCAGTCCAAGAACACCGTGTCAGTAAATTGTCCCTGATCAGCGGGAGTGGCAGGATCGATAGCAGCGTTTACTGATCCGTGATGTCGCATCCAGACGACCAACAGAGCTCACTTCTCTAAGACGCTTCCCACTTTACTGCCCATAGCAATCTGCACATCCCTCGCTGCCGCGAGAGTCTGGTGATCCAGAGGCTAGTCTTGCATGACAGAGGTATTACTGACAACCTCTGTCCTCTTCCGCCCTGCATTTTGTGAGGGCTGGATTGCAGAGAGGCTTGTCCTTGATTCTTGGTGCCAGACTTGTGCGACTGGCAGTCTTAGCGCTGATCTCGCCGGTTTCGCGAAAAAGCTCTTAGACTCTCGGCACATGGGGCATTCGGCCCACTCTGATTAATTCATGTCAGTGATTGACCTCTATGTTGACGATTGCAAAGCAGGAAAGTGATAAGATACAGTGACGATGGTTGGAGATGCTGACTTACCAGCTCGACAATATACAGGATGCGGTTTATCAAGTCTTCTACTTGACCCATATTTTCGAGCACGGTGATGGCTTCGAGCACATTGAAAAAATGTTGAGCCAAAGTGCGGACTCTCCGCTCCAGTCCACGGCTGTCACTCCAATATATGCTCGCATGGTAGACGCCATCGTGGCCACCTTCGGTAGTCCGCCCTTGATTCTCCGTCGCTAGGCACTCAGCCCATGTTTGTCACTCGTTATAAAGCGAGCCCTCTTTGACTTCTTTCGGTTGCTCTTTCCTAGGCTTCGTTTACAGGTTTAACCTTCTTCGGTCATGCAAGCAACGAAAAGTACCTACCTCTACTTTCTCCCTCTTCCGATCTCCGAAATGGGCTTCGTGTCATTTTCTGCTGTTGGTCTCTATTCGTACCTTGGTAAGCTTTTGATCGCGACGACCTCTTTCTCTCTGATAAATTGTTTGGGGGTGCTTTGTATTACCCTTTCACAGAGCCTTACTAGGCGGTTGCGCTATAATTTATACGATGGTGTTTTCCCAGAATCGATCTCCGACCATCGGAGTGTCAAACCTGTTGAGGACTTGTATAAGAGTGTAATTTCGTCGAGATCCAATTGACCAGGCTCATCAGATCTTATACATGATGCTCGAGCTCAAACACACGCTTCCAAAGCTTCAACAAGACCTCTCCCGAAAAAGAGAAATCGATTAAGACGCTTTCGACAATTTTCTGGTAGATCCCAGTGACTGTATCGACATCGGCGAAGGTGTCTTGCCCATTCATGAAGATTGACGGTTCCATCCGGGAATTTACACTCTACCAGCTTTAGAGTGTCCCCAAAATTAACCAACCTAGCTCCTGTCACTGAGAACTTCTGGATGTACAATGCACTAACGCAATGCGCAAAGGCTACATGAAGTGGTGCTAATTGTGCAGAAAGTTCGTGTATAGTCAAGGGTCTGAACAGACGAGCTAAGTTGAGTCTCTTGTTCTTGGGCGTTGCAGAGTCGGATGAGCGATAGTGAGGCTTCTGGGCTGGGTGATGCGTTTGCATCAACTGAGCCGAGCCAATCGGGGCCTGAGGTCTTCCTCGTCAATATATACAAGCAGAAGTATATTTCTTCTTATGCTTCTTCTTCTGCTAATAGACCAATCCACCAGTGTTGAAAACCTCCTGTTATATTCTGTCGATGGTTTACTTCGTGTTTCATGTAACGCCACCGTAATCTAGCAGCTTTCTCTCGTTCCAAGCAGCGGATCGAATTGCTCTAGCGCTCCGAAATAAATAAATAGCCCCTCCGCTCAGTTATGATTGATCCCTGGCGTCCTTGATCCTCTCGCGGAGTTCGAGCCCAAGTATTTATCGAAAATATCATAACGAGTGAGTGTTTGTTGAAATAAAGTTCGAGTGCAAACTCGCTATTCAAGTCCATATAGAACATGTTGAATGGGTTCTTGACACTTTGTACATGAGACGATCGAACAAATGTTCGAAGAGTGAATTATATAGAACCTTAATAAATAGCTAGATCAACTTCTTCGATTAGTTTATCGATAGAATCAACCACAGCATAGCTGATAAGGTGGTATAGATAATAAGTATAAAGATCGTGACAGTTGTTGTGGAATAGGAAACTCAGGTTGCAGCACATGATCCATTCTGGTTCTGCAACATAGTCGAAAACGGTCCATGTGGTGGAGTCTATTACCAAGATAAGCGACTGTCTCAGTCACAAGGATGTCAATTCTGACTTACACTATTGCTGGGTCGCTCGAGCCCACCGTCTCAGTTATTCTCTCGATTTCTTCCGATGGAACCTTGTCCCATTCTAGATCATCTGGTTTTCCTTCCTGGTTGTCCGTAGATTGGCGAACCTATAGAGACAATGTCAATTTCGAGCAAGATCCGCTAGTTCTTGCTTTCTTTTGCAACCTTCACAGTATTCTTCGGAAGGCGATTAGAAGATTAGCACTATCCCGAGAGCCGGGACGTAAATCGTCTCTTTATCGGCGGTAACTTTAGATGCTCTAGGATATTCCTAGATCACCATTTCTCCATCCGGCCTGATCTCTGGTTCTGGTATGGGAGTATGAGCTCTCCCTTCGTCGAAGCATGGGTCGCTACGTAGGCCTCCTCACGCGCACCTTCGATTTGTCCTCTCGGATCCGCCGTCGAAATTGAGTACATTTGGGTTCGACGGTCAGTCATGATTGACTCCACTTTCTTGACTCATGTTGCCCGAATTTCCTCGATCCTCGCCCCGGCCGACTCGCGCATGTGGTGCATTTTCTGCATCTCTTTCGCTTCGCTTGCATGTCCTGATACAGCTTTGATAAAGAAAGTGATGAAGAGTGTTCTTTGTAGCTATGAGCCTCACCACCTAGGAATTCCGTCCCCAAGTACCACGACTGATTTCAAGACCGGTTCACTTCGCTAGAGTTTGGAGGCCTGTCGGCACGGTCGAAGCTTTGGCAGCGTTTGCATGGTATCTCCATGTTTCGAGGATAAGCGAGGCTTCGGCTGTAGTCAGAATAAAGCTCATTTGGAATGGACCTGAGAGAAACCAATCTACGGCCAGCCCATGCTCTCTCTGCTATGGAGCTCAATGCAAATTGAATAATGGCGTTCTTCGAGCAGGGAAGCATGCTGACTGAGCAGCCTCCGGTGACGGAGTTGAAGATGCCGCTGACAATCACATAAGAGCCTCTCGAGCCGCTCGATTCGTAAATTCTCTGCGCGTGATAGGTACCTAGTCCTGAGTTTCATCCTTTCAAGGGCATCCGAGGCCATTGAATTCATCGTGTCTTGTACTTCCGACCAATCCCCGAATAGGAGATCTAGATTCTTGTCTAGGCCGTTCTCTACAAAGTTCATCTTGAGCCTTGATGAGCCCATCGTCCTTGCACATCTTGATTAGCATATCAATAGATGTATGCTCCGGTCGCACGCTGACCTCCGTCAAGGTTGTTCGCAGTTCCTCTGTCACCAGAGAAAGCGGCATGTATAGCTCGCCCCATTTGCGAACTTCCAACCGAACGACGGAAATTGACGTCAACCCGAATACGTATCGGTCGTGCTGTGCCTGGTATTGTGCCTGCAGTAGAGAGGGCGGCGTCCAGGCTGCGGGATCATGCACCAATGGCTCATGCTTTGGCTGATGTAGGGATATCGGTTCATGAATTGCAGAGGTGTCTGGCTTGGTGTCCGAAGACTGCTGGACTCTTGTTTCCGCGCTCTCTCGCTTGACCGATTTCCTGTTCCCATCTCCGGCCTTTCGTCGCTGCCTCGTGTTCGCCGCCAAGATGCACTGCTTCACCGCCTCTCGTTTGAGACTCTCTGGCTCTGAACTAGTAAAGTGCGCGCTGAATCGTTCGAAGCACCGATTGTAGATTGCCTCGAATTTGGCCTGCTTGTGTTTGCCAGTCGTCGCTAATCCCCACAGTTCTTCGGCCTGCAATTCTGATTGTGCCGCGTTTTCAATATCCACCCGAGTAGCCTTCTGAATGCCGAGATACTGCTTAATCGTTTCGAGATTCGATTTGACAGGTGGAGCTGACATCTTGCTGAACGCCTGACCTTCGAGTAGTCGAACTAAATAACAAGATAAATGGTGCGTAAGGAAAACACGATTCGATCATCTGAGGCGTTGGGTAACAAGTGAGAGGTAAGTCGGTTAAGTCAAGATCACCACCTTCTGAGGCGCTATTGGATGCTAATTAACATAGAACCATACAATCTAATCAACATACAAATCGAGACAAGGTCAAAGCACAACGGATGGCATAATAAGGGGAGGTCATCGGTAATGGTAATCTCATAAGAACAACGTCATTGAGTCGAATTGATCACCAGTAATGGCACGCTGATGAGACCATGTTTGTCCAATTTGCGAAATGCTCCATTGCTGAGTGACTCGGGAGAAAATGGGCCAGATAGGACGATAATTTGCAGACAGGCGAGTGCGCTGTCCAGTCAAGGTTCGCAAGCGTTTGCAAACCGTTTCACACTATTGGTGCACTATCAGTTTGAACCGTTTAGTGCAGTTTAGTTTGAGGCATCCGGCAAACCGTGCAGTTTGGTTTAAGAGGTCTACACCACGGTTTGCACCGATAGTTTATAGATATCTTGATCTATTGGTTGATCATTGGATGTTTCGGTTAATCCTAGGTAGAACCCTAACATAAATTTCAATACTTCGTCGAAGTGCCTGTTTTTTTTTCTAGCGTAACTCGGAGAAAGATTTTTGATAAAGAGTTGAAGGTAAAATACGCTCAAAACCCTTATTGACGGGTAAAAATTACTATTTAGTATACCATCACTAGATCGACCGACGAGCGACTCGACAATCTAGCAGGTTCAATAATCGACTTACAATCGTCTCAATTGCACCACTAAAAGGCTCTTACTATCAGTGCACTATCAGTTTAAACCGTGCAGTTTGGTTTAAGGCCTAAAACGCACGGTTTAAGGCGAGGGCCGGCAGTTCAGTTTGGTTTAAGGCCTAAAACGCACGGTTTGCACGGTTGCGAACCTTGGCTGTCCTCCATTGGGTAAGTAGTATGGGTGACGACTATCTACCTGGTGTACCGCGGCAGCGCTACCTAGCAAGTGAGGTAGGTGTCATCTTTACCTGCTCGTGTACTAGGTCCATCTCCAAATCCTCAGGATCCTTAAAATAGGCGACCGATGCATCTTGCTAACGTAGGTCCAGGAATCCAGACTCACCACCGAAGATGGCACTCTATCCGAGTCTTTGGCTGCTATCGTCTTCCTCAAAGTCCATATTCCCAGAATTTGATACGTGCAGCTCCTACACACGCTCCATGTAGCCATTGCAATCTGGTAATACCGCACCGGTTGTTGCGGTACTCTTAGGAGCTGGATCGATGGCCGAGGTACTGACTCCACGTGTTGAGTGTGTAGTTATGGCATCGACGGCAGATAGTAAATTTGAGGTTGCGGTTCTGGCTACCGGTATTCAGACTGTTACTGACCTGGAATGCTGGGTCTCTTGAGCTTCATTTCTGTTGGATTCTAATTGTCTGGCTCTCCAGCTTTTCGTTTCTTCTTTTCTTCCTTTGTGGCTTTTATCACTACTCGAGACTCATCCTTATATCCCCTTATTGTCAGTGAACTCTGATGCATATCGTAGCGTACTCCTATCTTTCGTGAGCGCATTGATCTTGGCAATAATGGTCGGCGTTTCGATGATGATGGCTGCTGGGTAATTGGATATAGCCTCTGGATGGTACACAAAGAAAACCAATCGCTCTAAGAGTAATGATGATAATGTTGATTTGACAAGATGTGGCGTCACTTCCCTATATCACACCGTCTGTCGCAGGTATTGCGGGACTGGTTGCTACACAAATTGCATCATTCGCTAGCCACAAGTTTGCTGTAGAGCTCGAGAACAGGGCTCCACCATCTGTTGTAATTGTTGCTGCTGCTGCTGCTGAGGCTGTTGAAATCCGAAGCCTGTTCCCTCACTTGGAGATATTGTGATCGTTCTACGTGCACAAAGCCTGTAAATGAATTGACTTAGGAAATAACACGCATCTGGACAATTTGTCTGAATCGATACATCCTTTCCCAGCAGAGAAACCATATTCTAAGAATAAATCCGTACTTCTGGCCAGGTAACAAGAGTATAAGATTAAAGTACTATATATATTACCAACAAGAATCAGATTCCTCAGCATGGGGTCAGAGGGAACTCGCCTGGTCTAAAGGCTTCTCTATCTTCTCGTCGGCAATGTCTCCTTGGGTCGGTGTGCTTATTATGATGTCTTGAAGATTCCATCAGGTGGTGTTTAGTCTTTGAGATAATGAGATAGCCGTGAAGGTTCTAAGAATGGTGGGTGGGTGTGAGGGAACCGAGAATGGTGGATGTAAATAAGGTAGAGCAGATGGCCGTTGTTGACGTTCCTGTATTCTAATCCTGAAAACCGCCAAGATATCGCGCTGGGTTTGAAGATTCTTGTTGATCTTCACAATATGTTTATCTGACCTGCGCGTCTTTCGTCTCTGTCTATATTCTATAACAAGTCTAGAATTACGGTGTCGTACTCGCTCCCGTCGCTGGCAACTGAAGGTGATGGTTTGCTGATCCCATTGTGATAATTAGGTTATTTATCGACGGTACATATCGGACGGAGATCGTTGATAAAGTATTCAGCTCATTATCGCTTGCCTATCACTTCAAACTTCTCGATCGCCCTAGGTCGACATTCGCGCTTAGCAGTGTAACTTTATCTTGATTGGATTGTTTCAGCTAAGCCACAGAGGCTACCACTCGGCTTCATCAGTCCTGAAGGCTGAGAACGTATTCCCTGCTGTAGTGCTGTGAATTGCGCACTCAGAGGGCCCGAAGCTGGAGAATGGCGGAGCTGAGATAATGAGGCGAGTGGAAGATCTGCAATTCGATAATCTGGCTGAGTTCCAGAGATTAGGTAGGGGTATGTGGTTCTCAAATTCATAGTAATAACTTAGCTGATGATACGAGATCAATCAAAGCTCATCCATCGAGGATTGCGTCCATCACAAACTCCCAATCTTCGATATATAGTATGCAGTGTACCAAAAGACTTGTCGAAGGCTCTCCTGATGCAACGGCTGCTGCGTCGAAGTTCTTGTATTTGAAATTATCTTTCCCTAATGAGGCATTCGCGTCTGCTCTTCCAAGGTCTGTATTGCGCGCGTAATGGTTAATTTTCAAAAGACATAGTATAACCTGGTTGTAGACGATTAATATGATATATATCGAAGTACATCGTATAGCTAACTGCCGTAACAGGTATGTAAGATCCCAAATCTGTGTTCGCTTTCCCTTCGGATTAAATTAACGTGAACGTTGCCCCGTTGTTCCGTACCAGATTCCGCCCTGGTCCAGGGTTGTGCGTAGGTGCTGGTATGGTCGTGATGATGGTGTTGACGACGCCCGAGCTGCTCAAGCTTCACTGGGGTGTACTTGTTGAAATGCTTTGCAAGCTGTGCAGTCTCGAAATAAGGAATATCCTTTTCTGTACGCGCGCTTCGAGGTCATTCCGATCCAGCTGGACTCGACATACGCATCTGGATTGGCTCGCATTTGGAGTCCACCATTTGGTGATGCACAGACGGGTGCCAATCTTGACGTTATCTAGGCATAGAGTACGTAAGTAATTGGCCTCCGTGTTCTTGTGGTTGATAGTTGTTTACTGCCAGCGAGATAAGTCCTAGATTGGCCTACTGCAATCTGAATATTGTGTGGGCAATAAACCAGAGTTGAAGAATGCACACAGTCGCGCGGAGCTAAGCTGTTATGGATTGCGCCAGCCCCGGCGCAGAATGAGGATTTCCCTTCAACTGACGGTTCCCGACATCTCGTCACTAGAGTACTGAGAGTGTACGTAGTAGCTTAAGAGAGCAAGTACGAGAGCGGCTCTTCTGGAAGCACTCGGTATGAACTTAATCGTTGAAGACTTCTCCTATCAATCGACCAGAGTCTGCATGGTGACTTTCTTGTAGACTCGCCCCTTGCCATGGATTCTATGACTGGCGAGATTCCCAATTAACGTCGTTTCCTCGCAGGGTCCCAAGATTGTATGCTACGCCTCTTATTCATTTTGCCAAATTTGGCCAAGCCTTGACCTTAAAGTTCTTGCTGCCTCTCTTCAATCGGCTTGGACTCACAAGAGCTGCCTTGGATGTCATACTCTGTGCCTTCGATATCGCAATAACTGTCGGTGCTTGTGGCCAGTTCGAGTTCCCCAAGTCACCAATTGACGAAATCTCTTTGTTCGTGTCAACATGTAAATGAGGCTGCCACAGACGGGAGCCGATGAACGCTCTTAGCTTGAGAGGTCTTGCGGCAGGGTAGTAACTTCCAGTGTGAAGACACTTTTCTTGTTCAAGAAGTGATGCGATTATGGAGTCCTTTCTGGCGGAGTCTCTCATTCTTCGTTCCTTCCCTTGTTCAGTGTTCTTCATCCAATTACCTCGCTTTATAATCCAGTCTGTCTCCGAGGGATCTCAATCTCAGATATGCGATCGACCCTGAAGTACCTGTCGTCTTTCCAAACATCATCGTATCTAGGTTACAACGATGCCGCATTATAATCTGTATCTTGACTGAGCTAGCACAGCACTGCTAGACACGAACAACTTGTGTAATATTTCGGTTGCGAAATCTCTATATTTCTCGTGCGGTAATACCACGAGGCCTTGTCCGCTCAACAATCCTGACGAGAGTAGAGCAATAGGATATATTTACGTCGAACCAAACAGTGTTTGTTGTTAGAGAGGCGCTGGTTCGCAATAGCCCGATTTTGAGAGGTCGCAGTATATTAGGTTTTTGCGCTCAAGGTACTGGTGAAGCTCTTCAATGATGTGCTCATTATCTTCGACGGTTTGCTTAGTACGCCCCTCTGATAGGGGCCGGAGGCCGGGGCACAGCTAAGGTGGCGAACTGTAGTAACCATGGACTTTGCTAAACTACCAGCTTTTGCGTTATGGCGCCCGAGATTGATCTTTGCTTGCAGTAGAGCAGCTCGTTGGAACTTCTGCACGTTTTTCAGAATTCGCGGAGCAAGAGTAAAGTTGTGAGAAGAAACGGGGTGCTATCGCTGCGAGCATAGCGACAAGGCCGTAATTCGCATGTAAAGTCTGATGTTGCAATAGTAATGTTCTTCCTGTAGCTATCGTTGAATCAAAAGCAAATATGTCTTTGAACTCTGAAGGATAACGGTATTATAAGAAGGAGAATGCCATATATAACTTTTGCATCAACGACATAGCCACCGAAGTAAACAATAAAGAGCTTATTGGGCTTATCTTGGTATGTGGTACCCAGAATGGATCAGAGAACCCTCGCTCTCTAGGTGAGAAGGATATTGAGTAGAAAATAGCTGCCCACAAAGGCCCTATAACAGAAGAAGGAGACACGTTCAGACACCGCTACCACAAAGAGATCCGGATAATTTCCTTATGCCGCTTTATTGGGATCGACGAGGAATCTCGCGTCCTGCTGTTGTCACAGATTAAAAGACGCCAATGGCTGAATAGTAAGAGCTTACCTTGCAATGAGGGCATCGAGGATACTTGTCATAGCACGTTCGACGAAAAGGTTTGTTGCATCTTGGATCACAATACCCGACGATCATCTTATATAGCTCTTTATTATACGCTTCATTGCAACACCAACAGGGCTCGGGATCCGCCATTACCGGTGCGCTATTGACTTCTTGCGAATCCTGAGAATTTTTTTCGGTGTTCGTGACCTTCTCACGGTTTGAAAGACCGTGGAATATAGTATAGTTCGCACAACCAGCTCTCGTTCCGCAGTATGAACGACTTCTCTCGTACTACTGGAGCAACCTCTGGGCTGGGCTTGTTGGAAGTTGACCTAGTCGGCTCATTAAAACCTTACCATCACTTCAGCTACTACGCTCTCGATCTCGTAGCGCACTCTCAAGATTAGCTCCACATCTGAGCATAGATCGAACATTGTGCATGGCGAACTTCTCAGCCAATCTTAGGAAAATCACGGTGTTTGATTCATGTCGACGAGATCTGTCAATCGGTAACCAGGAGCCTCTTGCCAGACCAGCCCTTCCCTTTATTTCTTGAGTGTCAGTCAAACCTCGCTGTACTCATACTGCGCGTCTCTATCCGCCAGGATTTGTCTTGCTAGTGTAGTAACGTATTTCTCGATCCCTGCTTCGAATTGGCGCCTGTGAGGAGTAGGTCTACAAACGATGCGGTGATTTTCCGCAAGGAGGACAGTGAGATCGTAAGTAATGGACGGCGCAACAAGCGACTATGTCTGAAACTTACTTCTTGGTGCCGTGCTTGCCCAGCCCCTTGAACTCTTGAGTCTCGGTATAAGCATCGACGCCAATCAACTCCACATCATCTGCAGGCTGAATCTCTGCACATTCCTTGGCATCTTTCTCCTCTTCTTCAGGCGGACTCACCGAACCCACCGGGTAGCACGTCTCTGCCCCAGAGCAGGAAACTGGCTGTGAAAGACATTTCTGTCAAAGCTATGGCTTAGAGCCGCTCGTCTCTCTCCTGTGATTTCCATGGAAGTTCGTGGTGATCAGGTAGCTTGCGTAGCTCGAAGGCTCGCGGTGGTGTAAGGATTCCCTTCTTTTCTAGGCTCGAATAACATCTACGCTCCTTCTCTCTTATCATGTGCCATGCCATCTTAACTTTTATCACTATTTATATTGTAAGTCAATCTCAGAATAGGTGAGAGGACGGGTAATGTTTTTTTTTGAAAGATTCCTGACGCCGGAACTCTTGATAGTAGACTTATCCTTAAGCTCTTTGACCTTTGCCGTGTGTGCGATCTTGATATTAGCTCGCTCGATATTATTGAGGAACCTTTGGCGAGTAGACGCATCCTTCATGGCTTGATCTCTTGAGCGTGTGAGGCTTCGGAAGTCTTCAACTGACTTCTGAGATCTTTGTTTTCCTCGTCTCTTGTGGAGATGACCTCATGGCTGTATCAAGGCGATTGGCGATGGGCATGTCATTGAGCGCTTTGATCCTTTCGTCAAAAATTTCTCGGATTGTTGGTGGACACATCTGCGCTCGGACATTGCTTGCTGCCTGAGAAACAGGGTTAGCCAATGGTAGCGGCTGGGAGTTATGCCAGCAGTAACATGTATTTAGAGTAACATAATTGGCCATTTCCCCAATGCGCGGTCGGTGGCAAATGAAGCCAAATAGTCTTTGAATGTATCCATTCATAAAACGTGCCTCCACCACCTCGTTTTCACCCAGCACCTAACAGGTATATCCCTATCACCCCAACGAAAGACAAGTGCGTTTGAGAGCTTCGATCTGGCACCAGGTATTTCGGTGCTCTTGTGCTCGCAGAAGAATCACTCGAGGAATCCCTCTACTGAGGCTTGAGCAATGGCAGTAACATCAACGTCCTTGATCTTGGGTACGAAAACGACCGCAGACAATTGTCTTTTCGAGCCCTTTTCTGGCTTTCTGTGATAGCGAGAGCTTAGTCATACCCTCGGGGCGTCGAAGCGCAATAGCTCAAGTGACTAGCAATGCGAAGACGTAGGTTCGTTTGTACACATCATGCTTAGCAGAAGAGATAATTTAAGAAGGAGACCAGTGATAAAGATGTACCCTATCGAGGAAACTCTAGGAGTGAATTGAGGACTGTAGAGAATCGGGAGTGAGCATGACAGTCGGGTTTCGGCAATTTTCGTACTCGCAGCACCCAGGATGATAATTAGCATCAATGCCAATTAGAACCACAGTGTTGTTTCCAAATTTAGGGCCAGGGAGGTGAGGAAGGCTCACGTCAAAGTCAGTATCAAGGCGGCAAAGCGTGAGAGAATAATCATAGTGCTCCTTCTTAACCATCTGTTGTAAGTGTAGTTCAATAGAGAAGTGTAGAGAGTTGGGCGTTTGCTCCGGAAGCGAAGGGGGTTCGATAGAGTAGAGGAGCGGTAGCGAGAGGCTGGAGAGATTGGCCAAGTGGCCATAAAATGCAACTGCAGAGAGAGTCGAACCAATGAACAACGCTACCATGTGGTGAGTCTATAGTATAAGAGTTGCTGGATACAAGATTACGGATGTGTATATATATAACCTTAGGTCTGGTGAAAGAGAAAAGCTCAAACCATTGGATCACACTGCATACCAGGAGAAACCTATCTATCGAGAATCGATAAGTGTCTCTTGGAATGAGGATTGCAGAAGAGCGATGGTAGGTCGGGTGTGTGAAACCCTTAAGTAGTCGAGTTCGATCCGTCAATGCATCACAGTACAATCAACGCAGAGTTAATATTAAGAGTGGAGCTCGAAACTCACTGGTGTAACCCGATAGTGAACAAAATATCGTTCTATGAAAGGATCAAGGACAGATGAGAATGTGATGCTAGATTTACAAAGTGAGTCACGACTTGGTGCGAGTCCGGACGTCATTGGCCCAAGGATGTATGCCTTGCATCTTTCACAACGCTAGATGTGTACTGGAGCTGCAGATCATGTCAGTAATTCTATTGATAGAGACGCGACCCAAAAGACGGCCTAAGCAAAGTCGGCCATCATCGCCGGCGGCTTACGAGGCGCAGCTTCAGATACAAGACCTCACAACAGAAGCTCCCGGAAATGACGTCCTCCAACCTTTGGCGAGTTTGTCAATGATGCGAGAGAGATTGTACGCCTGCTGTGGCTGTAGTGATGGTGAGAGAAACGTCAAACCGGATTTCGTTGGTTTTAGAAGTACATTTGGGTGCCGAGGCGCTTGGTCTGGCGAACGCTAGCACGAGAGGGGGCTAGCATATTGGCTTCTCTCGGGGGCAACGTGTTGCACTACTATCTCTAGTCATAACTCCTCTATCACCCCCTAGTACCCATATCGGCTACCAGCATAAGTAACCGCCTCGCTGAGTCCAGAGGCACAAAATCAACGTCCATCCTACGAACATTCTGCAATACGAAGCCGATCCTCATCCTATCGTCCTGGGCCGCAGGCGCAAGCGCCGGTGCAGGTACAGGTGCCGGTGCAGGTGCAGGTCCCCATTGTCGCGTCGGAGCAGGCCAAGGCATGCCATAATGCGCTCGTTCAGAGTCCGGGACCGGCGTCGTCTCAACCCTCACAATCGTCCGTCTACTTGATTCCTTGGGTTTGCGCCGATTCCCAGGACGCGCACTGCACTGGTGCGCTCTAAGCATTGTGGGAGTGCCAAAGCACTCCGAACACAAAAGGCATTGATGTGGCTTGGGGTCGCTGGACATTCTCACCCAGTTGTAGTAGACATGGTGGCGAGCACAACTTTGATCGGTCGTGCAGTGCTCGCAGGGAGAGTCGCCTTCGAGGTGCGTCCGGAGGTAGTGATTGCCTAGGGCCTTCGCTGAGGTGTGAGTCTTGCTGCAGTCGGCGCAGATGTACTTGGGTTTTCGAGGATTGGTTTTGACGGTGTCCTCGATCTTGACTTCGACTTCGAATATCCCATCCGCTGCGTCGAGCAGCATTTGGTCAAACTCATCGAGCGACCCCTTTCGTGGGCCGGCCATTGCTTATCTAAAGAGGGCGGAATGTTCGTTAGAGGTCGATGGGAGCTTCGCTACCTGAGCAAAGCGTTTTGTTGATGGATCGTTACTGCGTGAATGGAGTGCCTTAGTTGGACGGATGAGAGCAGAGGACTGATGGGTGAGACGGAGAAGAACAGGAGCGGAATGGAATGCCATGTCATGTAGTATAGGAATAACGGACACAAAACCATTGTGATTCACGGTAGTCAAGGTGGTAGACTTCCAGGCAGATCACACGCCTTATGTGATAGAATCCTTTGTCTCCACAATCAATGACATTGTTCTTGGTGTTGCAAAGAAGACAAGGTGTTGAGCCCACGGAAGAGCTGACAAAGCGATGAAAGACATACGACTTCGAGCAATGTCCCAGTCGATCCATCGATTCGTGATCCGTTGCGTCCAGGAGTGGACAGTCAGGCTTGGACCAGATCTTTTTAATCGAGCATTCAACCGCTACGAACATAGTAGCATGCATGCTAAATTTGCGTCTTCAGTGCCGGCTGATATTGCATTGCGCCGCCGATCATGACCCAGAACTCGTGCGATGCACAGTAGGTTGACGACTGCAACGGTGGAGTGTATGGCAGCGCACCCCATTCTACCTTCAGCGGAAGCGCCTTAACCATGGCCTTAGCCTGACGATGTAATATGCCAGCCCAAACCCCAAACCGCCAAGATGCCCTGCATGTCCAATGGCGGGAAGATAGTTCTCTCTCAGACAGTATGCACTGCCAGCCACGAATCCTAACGCAGCGATCCAAGCGGGCATGGGTAATGGAACTGGAAAAAGCATGATCTTGTGCGTTGGCATCATGCCGACAAACACTGCCAGCATAGATAGCACGCTACCTGAAGCCCCTATGCCTATAGCATGAGTCTGAAGATTCTGCAAGTCGGCGTTCCTGTTCAGCCGCCAGATGTTGCTCATTCCGCCGCCTGCAGACTTGAGCTGTACGAATTTTGCTGCAGCTTTTTCTTTCATGGAATCCCAGTATAAGGTTGCGCCATCGCAGGCTATAGAACCGCCAATCCAGATTACGAGGAAGGTGGCCGGGCCAAAGTACATGGTCATAAGAGGTCCTAGCTGATAAAGCCCGTACATGTTGCAGGTAAGGTGGATGGGAGAGAAGTGCATGAAGGACGAGGTAATCATGGTGTAGTATCTTCCTTCGCGGATGTTGGCGAGCGAATAGGCAGCGTGCTTGTGGATCAGGTCTAGAAGACGAGTATCACCGCCGCTTTGTGACTGATTTTGTGCGTAGTAACCCAAGGCGCAGCCACCGCAGCAGATGGCGATGAAGGTGTAAGGAAGGAGTCTGTCGTCGCGGAAGACGGAGGGTCGAGGGGCCTGATGGTACCATCGTCTAGAAGGCAGTAGGAGCTGCCCTCTCGAAAGGTTTCTAAGAGATGTAGGAAAGCTTTTGGGTGATATGGTCTGCATCTGCTTTGTAGGTCAATCAATCAGTCTACACGTCCAGTGCAGGTCACGTCTTGAGAGGAAGCCCACCTTGACCGGCCGAAGCAATCGATTACTGGGACCTCTCAAGACGAGCGAAGACGATACAGGCACACAATCGAGATCTAATGTCGTTCAGGCTTGCGTTATTGGCAATCCAGATTTCTCCTGGGAACAGCGCGTGTGCAGGTTGTTCAAAACATGATAGAAGCACAAGTTGACCTCCAAAAGATGTCACTCTTCATCCCTTGCATTGAATGACTCTACGAGGGCAACGAAGAAAGATAAGCTTGCATCAGAACCCTAAGACGACCCTTGACATGGATGGACCAAACAGCAAGGCTCCTCGTCGTCCATATCCGACTGCGTCAAAGGCGATAATATTTGTACCAATTAGTCTGAATTTTCTAAGGCCAATGGAGTCGAGGTTCAATCCGACAAGTCCATTTGCAATTTTGGACATGCGTCATGATGTGGGAAAATTTTCTCTGGATAAAACTCCTACTATCATTACTACCCGTAGACGTCGAAGAATGTAAAAGTCGATACAAACATATTTAACAGGACTCCTCCCAACCATGATCAAGCCTGTACAGGATTTGGACGGCAAATCGAAGGGAAAGACAAGCAAACAGCATCGATATCAAGACACCCCGAATCACTTCCCACTCCCAAGAACGAGTAGCCCCGATAGATGTCCACAGAATCCTGCAGCTCCTGCCGGGACCCTCACAGCGCCTGGCACCGCAATGACGACTGTCCTAACAGGTTGCTCGTATCAATTCTTCCTTCTACGACCATCGCATCTGCCCTCGTGTTCTGTGGCTATTGGTCTGGTTTGGCTTGGCGCTTCATCAAAGTCGTCTTGCTGCTTCACCCAAACTCGCCACATCTGGCAGCCCAGTGGACTTTCTTTCTTTGTGTACACTGTGGAAAAGCACTCGCATCGTTGGACGGCTTGGTCTATTTCATCAGTCTAACTCAAAACTCGCGGTTCGACCTTGAGTCGTACACGTTAGCGAGAGGTCTTGATAATGGATTGTTGAGACCGAACTAGTACCGTAGGATGAAAGTAACTCACCACACGGTGGACCGGAGAGACCGAGCACAGCTGACTCGCGCATAGCATATGTTCCAGCGTTCGCATATCGATCTTGACGGCATGTCTGCCGATCAAAACTGTCAAACCACTCGAGCTTGATCTCGCCCCGTACACACCACCCGCATGACAAGGGCAGCCATTGCATCATAGTAATTTCGCTCTCGGCGCGAAGCTCATTCAGCCAACAACAAGAGCGAGGACGAGCATGACAGCAGCGTAGCTAGAGTTAATGATTTAGCAAACCCTCAATGATCAAGACGAGCGAGCCAAACTCACACGCCAATTGCTCGCTTCGAGTCTCGAATATTCGCTAAGTCCGAAAGAGCATTGGGTGTCAGGGTGCAAAGGGCGGCCACACCAACTACCAGGGCGATGACCACGCGTGCCAGTAACTGCGGCACAACTTTGAATACCACAACGATCGATAAAAGCGCAACTACCACCATCATGGTGGGTGTAACATTGGGGAATGGGGGATCTATCGTCCTTGATTGAGATACGATTATGAGGTCGGCCTCGTTGTGCAGAAAATGTGTTTCTTGCTCGACTAAAGGCGCATGCTCCGAGATCCAGTCCTTGTACGCACTGATGTCGAACTTTGAGGCTTGTTCTAGGCTTTTGGTAAGGTTGCTGTAGGACGTGAGAGTAGAGTCTACGAAGTCCCTGCGATTAGTGTCTTCACGCGCCTGAATGTTAGGGCCAGCATACTGTATTGCTCAACCTTAACAAATATCCTGCACATCAATTCCTGCCTATGCCACTTCGATTGCGAAGGGTACATAGCTTCCGTCCTCCTTGGCGGCATCCCTTGACCCTCCTCTTGCGTGATAACTGTGTCAAGCCTCTTCAACGCGTCCTCCATTTCAGTTATTTCGTCCTGGAGGTATAGTAGGATACGATTGTTGAGCGTTTCGAACTTGCGGTATATAGGCGTCAGAAACCTCCGATCTCGAGAGTCGATTGCCGGCGCAAGAAAATCGTAGCCGGACTTCTCCATTTGTGCCTGGGCTTTTGGCGGCGGAGGTATGCTTCCCGGGCTGGATTGGCGGGGACTTGGCTGCCACCACGGTTGCAGATCTGGCTGGGGAATTCTGGCTTTAGCTGTTCGAGGCGTCTGAGGATGAATGTAAGGAGATGAGCCATAGTACGCCTCTGGCTCCTCCATAAGGCGGAGCTCCATAGAGTGGCTGTGGTTCATGTGGGCTGTCGGCGTTTCCGGGACCGCTGTAGTAATGAGACCACTCATGATTTTCGTGTGACTGGTAGTGGGTGTATCATCATCGAATTTTTGAAAGCTACCTTTGTACCCTAGGACTGGCGACTCCTCGACTGGGCTTGCAGAGAGCATGGACATGCCTGACTCCGAATTGATGCTGGCGTCCCTTCGATGGTGATACCATAAGAACTCTCCTTTGTTCTCTGCCGCATGCACTCCGAGATCACTGTACGGGGATAGAAGTTGCGGTGGCGGCGAGTGCTCTGAACTCGAAGACGCTGTTGAACTGCCGCAGGAGGCAAGAGCTGGAATGTCGCTATCGGCGTGCTCTGTATCCGTTCCACTACTCGTTTCTTCTTTCTCCATGAAGGCAAAGACGTTCACATGCTCTTTGCTTGAAGCTTCCGTTCTTCCACGGGCTTGTGGCGAGTCGGTGCTCGTAGGAAGCATATCCTCACTCTCATCATGCTTCGACACCCTTGACATCCGACGCTGCCTAACCACCGGCTTATCCTCTAAGCTGTTCCCATCCGGCTTTGTGGGGTCTTTGGAAGCTGTCGAGGCCTGAGAGACGCTCCTCGAAGACAGTCGTCTCAATTGGCGGCGACGTGAATCGCCAATGAAAGGCATTTTAGGCTTGGACGGACTGCTATGATTTGATGGTGTTGACTTTCACCAGTCGAGTCTGCTTGGTCAGTCAATGCTGACTATACACCATCAATTATGAGCGGTCTTCAACCCAATTGGTCTAGTACCGGAGGAATGAGTGAAAGAGAAGATATGTCATAGGAGATTGGAGAGGTAAGAGGAGGAGATATGAGAGAAGAGGTCCGTCGGAAATATAACATCCCCAGTCAAAGAGGCACATGGTGGTGAGACATGTTTGGCAGGAGCGATGAAACCTCAATGGAGGGGTCAGAGGGAGGCAGTGGGAGGGTGGCCTCTCGCATTTCACGATGCCACGATGATCGCAGATCGTCAAGCGGATAACAACAAGCAGGCTTACTGCAAATGGCCATGTCGGCTATAATAAGGAAGACCTTCGGGCATCGGAAAAGCATAGGGAACTCCTTGCTTGGGACTTGGAAGTTAGAAGTTGGGAGTTGGGTGCGTCTGTATGCTGCGCCAATGGCGGGTGCGCGGTGCTACGGAAGGCCTCGCTTGAGGGTAAGGAGACAGAGGGAAGTTGTTCTGATGACCAGGGGGCGGCGTGTATTGGTGTTTCGTTCGGTAGGCTGGGTCCGAGTGTGTTGGTCGCGCGTCGGCCTCATGCAGGCAAAAGGTGCGAGGTAATCGGCTTCCCCTGATAGGTGGGCTTTGGTCGGGGAGATGCAGTCATTATTGTCGCTAGCATGTGCACGACATCGAGATATGATAGTGGTACATGTATGGCACGCACGAGTACAGATCTGTTGGTGAAATATGCCGGACTGGCGTTGGTGAAGAGCTACAACTCTACAGACCACTACTACCACTCTAGATGGAGTCGCCTTCTCCCTGTTACATGGTTTCCAAGTTCGCGAAGGCGTTGACAACCTTCCAACACCATCGTGACAATCAGACATCAACCTTCATCTTCTATTAGAAGCGTTCCCATCATCCTCGATATCTACAACAAGAGTACTCGCAAACACGTTCGAGGCCGCCCTGGTTGAATATCTGATATGGCAAAGGACAACCGTTCTAGTGCTGTTATTGGCCCTGCTCAACAGTGACCCCGTTCTGCTGGGGCGTCGAGGCCCCGTTTGGCTGTCCTGCGTAGCTGCCATTCGCCGGTTGCGGCGTGCTGGAAGTGTGCCTACTCGGGGTTTGGCTCTGCTGCTCTGCTATCTGTGCCTTTTGGCGGGTCATGAGTGCCGCCTGTTCGTTCGCCGTCAAGTGGCTCTGCTGGCTCGTGGTTTCATCTGTGATACTACCGTTCGCTTGCTGAGACGGTGTCGCTTGTCCGCCATACTGCGAGGAGTGAGAATGGTACATCGGCGCGACTGGTGGATTGGGTGTCGGATTATTTGCAGCATAGGACGACCGTTGCTGAGGGGTATACGTGGATGATGGCTGCTGGGGAGAAGCGCTTCGACCAGCAGCTGCGTTGACATAGCCAAATGCCTGGGAGTTCATGGCACGTTGCTGGTAACCCGGCTGGCTTGGTCTCTGCGGCTGCGAGTACGTGATAGACGCTGCCGATCCTTGAGACGGAGTCGTATACTGCTGGCTGTACGATGTACCACTGTGTGTAACGGGACTCCGGTATCCGTTAGCGTACCCGCTGTTCGATGCTCGCGCAGCCTGCTGGCTGTACTGCTGAGAAGCGGCATAAGAATAGCGATCCGCTGTCATGGGACCACGCTGCTGGGTCGAGACCGATGAGCTGGCATTTCCGTAGTATTGACTCGAGGAGATTGGCCGATTGGAATACTGCTGATTTGGTAGGTAGGTCGAAGATTGTCTCGAGACCGAAGCCGGCGCCGCCGCATAGGTTGGGCGTGGAGCAGGGGTGCTAGCATATGGGTTTGAGCGAGCAGGTAAGCTTGAGCTTGCGGTACCCGACCTTGGAAAGGCAGCTGGATTCGCTGCTGGCCTAGCTTTCAAACTGACATCATCCTCTTCCATGGTGCCCTTGCCAGTTTTGCCCTCAACTTGAATCTTCGTGCTGATATTGAGCGCTGCCATCTTTCCGCCGTCTAGTCTTGCTACGGCAAACGGTGGTAACGAGGAAACCATCAAAGTCAGCTGCGCTTTTAGCATTTCGTAGACATCGAATTCGGCAGAAGACGGACTGGTCGGACTTCCCGACATTGCCGTAAGCTGTGGATTCTGGCCAGCAGTGGTGCGGGAATTCGTTGCAAGTGAGAGGTTCCGAACGCGCTGGTAAGAGTTTAGAGTCTCGAGCAATTCCGATATCTCGGTTAGGATCTCGTCAATCTCTTGGGTGGTCCCCGGTTCTTTTGTCTTCTTTTCCGTTTCTCGTAGTTCTACCGGCAGCTCTTCAGGCGTCCATGAAGCCACAGCTTCCTCGAAGAGCTCTATCTCATCGTCCACCCCCTCTTCAAATGTGCCATTAGTATCCGGTGTAGGTTCCTCGTCCGCCTCAGGCTCGGCGTAATTCAGCGCGCTGTAAAACCTGTTTGTTCCTACCTTCTCCCACCAGAGTCTGTTCTTAGTGCGCGTACTCACCGTCGCCCCCGTATTGTCGGTATCAGGAGCGAAGCTTGAGAAAGCACTCCGGAAGAGTGCCTCGTCTTTCGCCAGGTTATGAGCATCAACGGTTTCTTTAGGAAGCGTAGTCTGAGGTTCTCCAAAACTCAATGCGCGATCTCGTTGCTTCCTCTTGGCTTCAGGTGAAGACATATTGGATGCAGATGGGGCAACATTGTATGTCAGCCACTGACCTGTTCCCATTGCTTGAGTCGAATAGTTGTCTCGCCGATAGCTCCGTGTCGAGGGAATCGATTCGGATGCGTTGTACCAATTCACAGACGAGCTTCTAGTGGCTGTGTGTCTTGATTGTCTTGGAGGGTTGAGTTGCGCTAGTGATGATGGCTGCGGCAAGAGCTCACCCAGTTTCAGGGCACTTTTGTTCTCCGACTTTGAGTCCGAACAATGAACTGGTACGATAGTCGTAGTAGTAATTCCATTTGGAAGGGCGATCTCTTTTATGGTCCTGACCGAGGCCCTGTAGTCTTCTCCGTAGAAGGAATCTAGTTCTCGATCTGCGGCGTCTTGTTGGAAGCTGGAGAACAATTGCTTTGGGGTCGGGGCACTTCCATACAGAGTCAATGCAACCTTGTTCACACCCTTCTTGAACGTGTCGATCCCTTGGGTTGCCGCGATATCGCCATCGTCCTGGTCTGTTTTCAAGCCGTCATCTTCATCAGCCGACATGCATAATTTCGGTCTCATCGTCATTTCCCTCAGTACCAGGTTGCCTAACTCGGTTTTGAAGGCCTTGACTTGGTGGATCTTCGCTTGCGCGCTCGCTGGTCGTCTTTCCGCTGGCCGGTCTGCGCCGTTGGTCGTATTGCCTTCCAGCCCCTTGGTTGTGTCTGATATCGCCCTGTCCATATCTTGCATGAACCTGTCCATCGTGCTATAAGCTTTGGTGGCAACTCGTGAAGCCACTGTTACCGGGCCATCGGGTTCAGCTAGCTTTAGACGCTTTGTGGCATGATCTTCGTCCGTGGTTGGAGACTGGGGGCGCTGCAGGATGAGAGAGGATATTTCGCGACTATATGTAGAACAGCGTCAGTGGACGGCAACATAGGATGATGTACCCCTAAGAAGTCCTGACTAGGGGGGCACTTCACCTCTTCAACACTACCAGTATGTCCTCCAGCAGCTCTTGCAGTTGTGCAACTTCTTTTTTCGTGGAGGATAGATTTTCCTCCTGTGAAATTGGATCATTGCCGTCGGTTTCCTCCGTGATAGCAGCGCGCTTGCGCTTGCCTGTGGGATTAAGAGAATTGACTGGCAAAGGATCGGGGCTCTGGATCCTGTTAAGGGTAGCCATGCGGTGCGAAATCGGGCTAGGGTAGGGTGACAAGGTGAATAATTAAGATGCTGGCGGCTGCTAATCGACGCGGAACGAGATCTATCGTCTAGAGAACATCAGCTCCCGCTCTCTTTGTATCGTGAACACAGTGCAGGTCTCATGATAAGGGCCAAAGTCTGGAGGGAGACTCGCACACCAAGTAGCCTGATTACATAAGCATTTCTCCAGCCAATCACCGTACATGGTGCAGGGAGTACCGAATCCAACTTCCATCAACCTTGTCCCTTACATGTTCGAGCTATGAATGTTCTTTTCTAGAGTCTGTTTGCCTACTGGATGGGTGGTCCACGCCGGGTATCGAACTGGTGGTCTTGTTCCACCGTCGTTCTGCTTCCAGGTATCCTGCGCTGGGAATGTTGACAACTGAACTTGCTTACGCACCCTCAGGTCCACTGCCTGCCTCGAAGAGGCATACACTTTGTTCATAGTGCTCAATTACTTCACTTGGCCCGCTCTGCACAACGAGTGAAGACGCAGTTGGAGTCTCAAGACCCCAAACGTGGGCAGAGAGTCTGCCAGTCAGTCCAGGGCAGGCTTGCAAAACGGTCAAGAATCTCCCCGAGGACCCGACGTCCGCATATTCGCCTTGTACAATTCGTACACAGGGAAGTCATTACAGCCGAGGAACCAGGCGATGCGACTTATAGGCGCATTCGAGGCCTCAGACGAACGCCGTCAGAGGAGACGAGGGCAGGATCTCCACTCCCTGCATCTTACCGTCGACGGAAGCATGCCGTTCCCGTTCTTTCGCCTACCCCCTCAGATGCTATCTTATCTGCTCTGGATCCCTTGAGACACCTCTACGCGCCGCCCGGGCTGCACTCGAATAAGCTTGACTTATCGCACCATGATCCCATGTCCATCAGTGAATCGGGTCGGCCAAGGGTACGGCCGACAACAATGCTAGCTACCAACGTCGAGTCATTATCCAGGAGTCCTAGGGAAGGATTGAGAACCCTATTGGCACAATACATCAGATGGGCTTCGAGTGAGGGTACCGTCATACGTCTCACGTCGCATGAGCCCACTGAGCGGGTGACGCTGGAGAAACAGCTGTCGCAGATCTTCAGCGATGACGTGATGGCATTGTTGAGGAAGGATAGCTACGATTTCACAGATGTCGACCTTTGGGCTTGGATCCTTACTGCCGAGTCATCTGACTTGGCAGCGACCAGGCTTTGGACTCTCACCCACGCACCTATTGTGATTCCGCCAAGATCGGTACCGCACTTCGTCTTTAACCTTGTTCTTCGACGCCAAGACTGGAATGCTCGATCATTGAAGTTAATGTTGATGTACGCTTGGTCAAGGTTGACCACTGGGACGCAGCCTCCAGTGCATCGTCGTACAGACTCTGAAGCCACTCCCAAAACAAGCGCTTCGTCAAGAGCTAGACGTGATATATCTTTGTCACAGAGCACGTCGGCTCTGGACATCGCTGAAGTAATGATAGTATTCGTCCGGCTCTTGCGCCATGCAAGGAAGGTTTACCCAGAAGCTATGGTATCCATCACGGCGTTACTGGCTGCTCACCTAATGAGCCACAGTCGAGAAGCGCGAATAAAACCACAAAGTAGCAGCGCGATAGCTAGGGTTACATTCGTTTTCAACTCAGCATTATCGTTGCTCTCTTATCCAGCTTCGATGCGGCCATTCCAGTCAATTGTCTACCAGCAGAGAGCTCAATTTGATCTTTTGAGGGCCATGAATGAGTTCGAACCCCCCTTAACAATCGATCGAGGGGGCTACCGCGCAGTTACCCGTGTTCAATTAGCACACAAGAAAAGCCTGCAAGAACGAGATTGGGCTGCCATGAAAGCCAAGTCGTGGCCGCCTTGGAAAGAGGATAGACTCGGCTTGGACACTGAGAAAGGGCCCAATTATGGTGTGAGTCGTGCCGGAGAATCAATGCTCAGACGGAAGGAAACGGGTTATCCGGACGAACAATGGGACGATGCTGCGAGAATAATGGCCGGGTGGGATACGGATGAAAGTCCCACAGTACAGACACGGACACTGCTTTCTGCACCGATCATGTCACGGCGAGCGGCTCCGAGCAGCAGTACGTTGGAGCCACCATGGCAGACCAACATCTGGGCGGCCCGAATTCGCGCAACAAGAACCATAGATGAAGCTTGGGCGTGTTTTCTAGCCTACCAGGACACGAATGGGCCCAGTGTTCAGGATGTCTGTTATGCTATGTTCGAAAAGTTGGTTTTCGAGGAAAAGAGAATTGCACGGGTGCAGAAAGGTAGGGCTCAGCGCGATGCCCAGGTGCTGGAAGAGGACCCGGAAATAGCACTGCCTGGCGATAGCCCCAGTGTGTACGAAAAGCCTAGTCCTCGCGAAGCCATCTACGTGCGAACGTCACCGCCGGGGACCAACGAGTTCTTCGAGCTTACGCTAAGAGCCGGTATTCGGCCCTCGGGCAGGTTTCTAGCTTTCATTCTCAAGCATGCCAAATCGTTCGAATTGGGACTACGATATCTACGAGAGAGTGCCTTGCCTCCTCGGGTGGTATATGCACTCCTGAGCCAAGACGCTCTTGGAGGCTCCAGGACTCTCACTGACATCGGGTACATGTCAGAACATACCTTTGCAGCCTTCGTCCAATTCTTGAGCCAATTCAGCCCAGCTCAAGGCCATAAATCCTTGCCGGTGCTCCAGGTCCCTGCCAAGCTCCTTAAGTCTACCCAAGCAGGTCAAGTGCCAATGAGCGTCCAATCCATCAATCCGTTGTTGCAAGCTTACCGACTCCTGCTCGCGCGAAAGCCATTCTACCGACCGCCTTGGAACGCGCTTCTCTCGGCTCTGGCTCGATCGGAAGTGATCATAGATAGCAACCACAGGGCTGATACTCAGGTACAGGACGTCTTGGCTTGGTCTCATACTCGGACGGTGCTCTCGCAGATGGGCTCGATTGGGCTTGAATTAGACTTCGCTGGATTCCAGATCGTTTGTGTAGGCTTGGAGAAGGCCATCTTTGCCGCCGCAATTATTATTGTTCCACCAGTCCGCTCATCGGATCGGGACAATATCAGAAGCGACATCTTGCTCAAAGCAAAAGAAATCTTAGAAGACGGCCTTCCTTTTGTGAAGAGTCTGTTCAAGCGTCTAGTCACCAACAGCACCTACGGCGAGAAGGAGTCATCTATCGGAAAAAGTCTAGGACCCGGTGTGTCAACGATCAACGACTTTCTGCCAAGGTTGCTGGAAGTTCCTAGCCCAGCCCAGCTTCACGCATTCATTCGAGTGCTCGGCCTGCGGGAAGACTTCACGGGTATCCACGCCCTCATCGAGTGGATGTCTCGCTTTGCCCCGGAGCTCCAAGTTGTCGCTGACGAAGCGATGAATGGGAGAAGACTCCTGAGAAGATGCTTGATCGCGGCACGTGTCTTCCTCGAGCAAAGCTGGACGGCCATTGGCGAGCGGGACGAGCAGACTCGTGTCGGAGAAGAGGACTCTGACGAGCAAGGCCATGAAGCTCTAGACAGGCGGGAGAGCGTTTCTTGCAGCTCTGATGATCTTGCAACTGGTGCTGCAGCGGACAGGCTTGAAAGGATGTATGAGCTAGTGCAGGAGCAGGAGGATTGGGGTGGATGGCCGACGGATAAGGAAGTCGAAGCTTACTGTAGAAGGCAGCGTCGCTAGCCGAGAAAACATCAATCCACGTCTTGATATGCAGTCCAACTACTTACTCGTTGAGCTTTGAGTGGGACCTTGTTGTCTGAATATCGCTTGCTTGTGGATGCCAGAACATCTGGCCTGAATGATTAGTAATAAGGCGAACAAGGTAAGCTCCTGAAAGTTTTCACGTTGTCACGTGATGCATCAGACTCCCTTCCCTGCTTTCATCCTCGCTTCTACCCATGAATGATCATCACGACCTTCTTGCTTTCTATGGTACACACAGCTTCGTGCCACACATGGTCAGGCCAACTATGTCATCAGAAGCAGCAGTATTGATGATCACTCGACACGTGGCTGCGGCCTCGACCAGGTTGTTTGTGATGGGCCCACATGATGCTATACTCGCTGCCAATTCGCTGCTTCCTCCATGAAACCTGTCTTGCTTGTACTCCCTATCTCTTTCTGTCGCTGCCTCTCCATTTCCTCTGTATCTTCTCACGGTCATCCATATCCTCATCTCGCGATCCTTTCCCTCGTGCCTACAGCTCATGACCCTTTCCTTCGTCTATTCTCATACTGAACCCAAATCCCGTATATACGATGGAGTCCTCCCGCGACAGAGCCCGCCAGCTCCTCGAGGAGACAGGCGTGGAACGCGACTCGCGCACCGAAGGCGGCTTCAGCTCCATCGAGAAATCTCTTCCGCACGACATGGGCTCCCCCTTCTCCATCCCCCTAACCGATAGGCTTTCCTCCTATCTTGGCGCACACAACCCCTTCGCGCAGCACATTGACCCCAGCTCTGAGGTCGTCTGGCTACTCGACAATACCGCCTACAGACCGGTCCATTACTACGCGCATGCGGACCAGCCCTGGCACGCGGAGTATGCCGTTGCGTACTTCAAGAAGAATGCGGGTAAGGATGTCAGTGACGCGGTGGCTAACATAGCAGATAAGATTGGGCTTGGAAAGAAGGGAGCGAACAGGCAAGAGGAGGAGAAGACCATCTCGGATAGGCTGCAGCTCATTGTGGCAACGATTGCACCTGCGAGGAGTGTGGATGTGCGCTTTCCAGATGGGCCAAGACAACTGGGTCCCGGGGGCAGAAGTGCGGTCAGCGAGACGCTGATTGGCGACCTGGGCGAGCACAAGGATGGCGACACCATCTCCATCGAGGCTATCCCGCCACAAAGCGCCCCATACGGACCGATGACGACCCACTTCGCCGCTCCCGAAGGCTGGATGGTAATCTCTGGTAAACCGAAGCTCAATCCCCGCCTTTGAGATATCTACTAACCATCCCTACAGACATTGACGACTCCATCAAAATCACCATGACCCCCTCCCCCATCGGCATCCTCCGCTCCACCTTCGTCTCCACCCCCACCCCCATCGCCGGCATGCCCGCCCTCTACGCACACATCCACTCCCTCCTCTCCCCAACCTGGTTCTACCTCTCCGCCTCCCCCTACAACCTCTACCCCTTCCTCCGCCCCTTCCTCCGCGCCAACTACCCTCCCGGCCAAATCCTCCTCCGCGAAGCCTCATGGCAGGACCTCGGCGGCTTCCTCGCTGGTCTGACCCAAGGCACCGAAGCGTACAAAAGCAGCCGGATGGAGAAGATTCATGGCATGCTGCCAAAGAGGAAGGTGCTGTGCGTGGGGGACAGCACGCAGAGCGACCCGGAGGCGTATGGGGATATGTATAGGAAGTTTGGGGGCGGGTGGATCCGGAAGGTGTTTATTAGGAAGGTCACCGATGTGGCGGAGCTGAATACGAGTGACAAGAATAGCGATGCGAGGTTTGAGAAGGCTTTTAGGGATGTGCCGAGGAGTGTGTGGACGGTGTTCGAGGATCCGGCGGTGTTGTATGCGGAGGTGGAGAAGCTGAAGGAGATGTGAGCGGCGTTGGGATTTGTAGCTTGTTGGCTTTCGCTGAAAGAGCTGGTTGTTTGGAGTTGGTGTCTGGAGGATGGCCGTCGCTTTCACAACATCACGCTTTCACGATAGATATTCATGGGGTTTGGTAAGATCACGGCAGCAGTATACCATTAGATAGCATAGCGCGTATTGCACATTTCGATTTATGTTACCCCCCATAGCAGCTACCCTACTCTATCCTACCCTACCCATCCCATCCCCCCTCCCCCCGAAATCTCACCGCCCTCTTCTCTCCAAACGCCCTCAGCGCCTCGTCCCGATCCCCCCTCCCCCTCTCCAAACAAGCCCTATATTCCCTCTCCTCCACCACTTCATCTGTCTCCCCTCCTCCA
>JAABUZ0100000132.1_pt1 | contig 191582 bp, 182 predicted proteins | sample 5562091 | NCBI WGS metagenome assembly JAABUZ01 (sample SAMN12813069, study PRJNA571459) | rock metagenome | isolation source: Antarctica rocks | place: Antarctica: Victoria Land, Linnaeus Terrace sud | collected 2015-12-21
TTTAGTAAATTTTATTATTTTTAGTAATAATTAATTAATAATTTAATAGAAATAGTTAATCTATTTAAATTAATTAATAAATATATTAGAAATTTCTTTTTATAAATGCATTACTACTAAGCATTATGTAGTAATTAATAAAAAATCTAAATTTAAACTAAATTTATACTATTTTTAGTATTCTTGACATTCTTGGCAATTCGATTCGATTTATAATATTGGAATCGAAAATCGAGTCAATTCGATTCGATTCGATTTCAAAATAGTTGGAATCGAATCGATTTTTAGTTCGATTCCTAAAGTTGGATCGTCGATTCGAGTCGATTCCAGAAGTTGGAACCAAAAATCGAACCAACAGTCAATCTAGTTAATATATACTAGTACTTTAAGAAGTTCAAGTCGATCTTTGATTTTAAGACACGCTCCGAAACACAAAAACTTTGCAATCAGATAACTTTCTTAATGTTGACTTAGACTCTATCAAAGATGTGCTGTTAAAAGCGCAAAGTTCACTCTATCAAACGTAAGATTTTGATAGTGATAAATTAAGAAATGCGAAAGTTGATCAAAAACATCTTGCCAGAAGATGGGGTCGGGAATCTAAAAATAAGGCCAAGGGGCGACAACCGTTGTGAAAGCGCTAATTGCAGATCTATGATCTCGCAACCACATTCTCCATTGCCTCAACAATGATGGCTTTCAGCAGAAGGTACCTAAAGTGTCTAGCTGTCACGAACTGTACTGTGTGGGTGCAATTCCACTTATGCCCTTCGTACCTACCATCTCTCGCGCTCCATCACGCTTATCGGAACTAATGTGCAAGTTGGAGATGACACTCGAGCAGGAGGAGGTTCCCAAGCACCAGACAGGTGCGTACGTTTCCTCAGAATTCGAGTACATATCTGTGTAACGCTGGCACAAGAAAATATATCGACGAGCAGTTCATGCGATCGGAAACAAGAACAGAACCTTGTTACGACTCAAAGGCAAGTCGGAGAGCCGGCCTTTCAACGCTGTCGGGCTCGCACTCAAGGATCATAACGCTATATCAATCGATATACCCATTCACAGGCCACAAGACCCTTATTTTCGTATACTGGGGAATGTGGGCACCCGTAGGCTGCCACAAGATGTCGATGACCGAAGCCCACTCTCCTCCGAGCATGTCCTGTGTACCTATCAGAGGCATGGTCATAGCTTTCAGTCAGTGGAGACCGAACAATGAACTGAGTTGGGAACCACGCACGTCTTGTATCTTCCTGTGCGCCAGGTGGAGTGAAATCGACATAAGATATCTGCCATGTGTCCCCATCTGGGATCTTTACTGATGAAGACACTATTCCTACAGAGTGCAGTACATGGATGGCGTTGTAACAATGCGTTGGTCATCGTCTGCTTCAACTTTCGAGCCGTTTCCGAGAGTCATCAGTAGCAATTCTGGTCGATGAGGAGCAGAAAGCGTTGGCAGGCTAACGGTCCGTCTACACTCTTCCTCGATCAAGATAGAACGTACACGCTATTCCAGGGCGCAAGAACGAATTCTCCTGTAAGATCAGCAAACAAGCCCTGGATTCGGTGAGTCTGTGCACTACATATATTCCGCCTGTATGTGCGCCGTCACAATGTACTGTTAAGTAGGTTTGCTATCTAGCTCTCATAAATTCTTCTAGGCCACTTTTAAAATTTGGGAATATAGTTTGAGCTCTTCCTTTATCGTGATCATGCCCCGATGCGGCTACGACTAAGTTATCCTTTGCATTACAGCTTGACTCTTCCTGTCTCCTAGTGCTCCATCCAGGCGACGAGTCACGTCAGTGGGGACCGAACCCTCCGACTGAATCGTGTACCTGTCCAGGGCTTCCCCCTCCAGTCCGGGACTGTGATACCGACACCATAGCCTGGGAATGTGTAGCTCGAGCATGCCCACTGGCATGATGCAAGACTTTCCAAGGTTAGTATAGCTTTCCCTTTAAATCCATAGCATAGCTGATCCGTCCCTGGATTTGACCTTCAACTGCTGGCGTTGGCAGTAGCGGTAAGTATGCCCTCTATCGCCTGAGTGGTAAGCTCTATCAAATGCCCCGAGCTTTAGTCTTCATCACTTGCACCAGTTACTAATGTGGTCTTCTGTAACGTTGTGCTGTTGCTTTGTCTGCTGCAGATGCGGCTACCGACAGTCTTCTCTTCGATCTTCCAATCCGGATGAGCAAGGACGGTGCTCAGAGGTTCCCAGTCGTGGGAAAGCTCGACACACCGACCTTCCCATGGCGTGGAGCGTGACAAAAGCTAGTAGGCTTTGATGGAAAGCCACAGAAGGGAGAAAGCTACGTGCTGATGGAATGATATGTCAGTGTAAATGGTCCTTTTGAGACCGCTGCTTTGGACGGGAGACTAGGGATGCAGATACGAGCATACTTATGGTCAACGCCGAATTTGAGTTTTAGGACCGGGTAACTGAGTGCTCCTTGTGAATTGAAGCTCCCTCCAGGTTACCGTAGGCTTGAGGGTCCTGGTGTGACAAGGTTGTCAAGCAAGGAGACTCTGGAGCCAGTGGCCTGGCAGTATAGCATTGGAGCTCGAGTCCTGGTGGGTTGGAGATATCTAATCGTGCAAGTCGAAGACAACAGGTGCATTACAATTACTGTATCAGAAGGTTGTCGGGGTAGGGCAAGTCTTATTTTCTGTCACTGTGGAAGCCTCCGCCCATCGATTTGGACCTCGTCTGGAATGTGTTGCAGGCCCTGTATCCACTTGTCGATCACGTCCGGATGTGACACAATCAGCTCTGCCATTGACTTTGCGGTTTACCTCAACACCTCATATGACGTCTTCAGGGGCTTGCCTTCAGTTGTCACAGTTTACATCACCTCGGTGAATACGCTCAACACAACTCGAAGCTAGTGAATCAAGCGAGCTTATTTGTCACCTATTTAACCGCGTCCAAAACCATCACACCTACATCTTTTTACATCGTCTGGAATCTGTTGCAGGCCTTGTATCCAAACTCCTACCCCACTGCATATCTTCGCATCTTCGAATAAGCACATCCATAATCAGTCACTATCAATCAGGTATGTACTTCTGGCACTGGGTGGGCGTGTGAAATGTAAAGTGGCGAGCCCCAAGGCCACAATATCACCACGATTTTCTGGTGGCGGTAGTACTATGGTCACATCATCCTAGTGAAAGCGACATCCGCTGACGCTCATTTCTTCTTTAGCTACGTTGTACTACGTCAAAGATATCAATAGTAGGCGACTGGCACGAAATGGATCTCGAATTGGCCGAAATGGCAGAACTTGCTAGTTTACCGTCCTCGAAAGGAGACGTCAGTATGGTTCTATGCAATTCTGTCGCACACAAGCTCACGAGTAAAAAGTCTGACGACGGCTACACATCCGATGACGCGTCTCAAGGCGTTCCGCTCCCTGTGGATGGTGACTCTGTTGATCTCGATGCTCAAACCTCAGACCAGGTAAGCACCTCATGTAGGGCTTTTGCACCAGGGGTTAACATAGCATAGCAGGATAACACTGAGAGCACAACCGATGCGGCTCACCGCGAGGATGTCCCCGGTGTCGCCAACCTTGCGAAAATCTTTCAGGGTTATCCTCATCCTCACTTGTCAACTCAGGTATATTCCCCCTTTTAAAAAATTCTGCTCCAAAGGCTAACACAATCAAACAGAGCAATACCGGACTCCCTGTCAACACCGATGTGGTTAATGACGAGGATCACCCTGCCGAGGTTTCTGTAAAGCTTTCACCGACCGAAGTATACCAACGTACTTTTCCGAACGGTCATAGTCTCCTCCGGGTGGACAGTGAAGGACTCTTGTGTGGATACCGTGCCGTCATTGCCTCCATGGAAGCTCAGCATCCGTGGATACAAGCACCAACTATCGACGAGCTCCAGCAAATCCGAGTCCGTCCTGACGTAGTCATAGAGACCACGAAATGTGACTTGGAGACAGAAGAGAGTAACTTTCATGTTGAGCTCCTTGCCTACTTACTAGAAGAGTGGGGCCGCACCGACAACCGCGATCTTGATCTGCACCTGGCGTTTTACGTAGAACCAGATGGTCCTTATCTGATCTATCCAAATGATGACGCCCCTGATGAGATGGTTTGGAATCACAGCGACGGGGCCAGCTGGGTGAATCCAGAAAACCCTTCACACTATTCTGGTATGAAGACAGTAGAGACCACGGATTCCGACGCCGATAAGAAATCGACCATGGAGAATTGGCAGGGCAATTGGCAGGGCAAAGCCGCTGGGACTTTCGATCGCCCTGTCGCTGAAATCATAAACAAGCCTGCGGAGGATTGGGGGAGCAACACAGCTGATACTTGGAATGAGCCTGCCGCTGAGAAAGCCAAAGGCGCTGCGCTTACTCAGAACTCTCTCACTCAAGTAAGTAGCGCTGTCGTGTTCGAAAATAACGACACTAACCAGATGCTTTTTGAACAGGATGACTCGAATCCAGACTTTGGTGTCAGCAATGCAGCAGCCAACGACCCCTTCACGGATTTCTATGCCAATGAATTCATTCGGAGTACACATCTAGTCATCAACAATGCTGATGGTGAACCTCTTGAAGTTGTATGTGGCTCCAGACCAAAGTTCGGAAAGTATCGTTCAGCTAATACTACGTTGTAGGCTTCTATGTTCGAAGGCGCCAAACCATGTCGACTTAAAGTAGCTCTTGTCTTCGATCGCGACCATAGTTGCATTGAAATCAAGGCGCGCTTTGATCGAGAAGATACTTCCATGAGTCCTTTCGCTGAGCAGACCATGGCCATCAAGTTCTATGCCAACTGCATTGATGATTTCGAACATCTAGAAATCTCGCAGATCAAGGAGAAGGACAAGCTCCCGCCAGGTCTCATGAATAGTCCACGAGCTTGTCAGTATTGCGACGATGGAAAGATGGCCAAATTGAACATAGAATACCATCCATCTTCCGTGATAGCAGTTGGCTTACACAACGAGCTTGACTTCACAACGCCGGCCAAGATGCGATGCGTCAAGGCTCTTCAGCAGGTACCCCAGGCCAGCGAGCTTCAACTCTATCTTCCTATTGATGAGAAGTCCATGTTCATAGAGACGTTAAAGCTTCTCAAGAGCAAGATGACCTTGGAGCTATCTCGTCCGTTCATGAGCGAGTATCGTTCCAAGCAGAACAATTATGTGTAAGTTCCTTGGAACAGAACAACGGATCTCCACGCAAGACTGACTGATTTGCAGTGTACACTGGAACAACGAGCATTTCGGACGCGATAAGGATCTCTTTGCTCGTCCAGCTATTACGACCTTTCGTAATATCGATCATTATCGTGTCACTCATGGAATCGGGGAGATCCGCGAGGCAACATCTGTGCTCGAAGCCACCGTGCAGACACTGACGACGCCAATGGACGCATCCTTTGTGGCTCTCCCGGATAGCGAACAGATCGAAGGACGGTACACCCTCTACTTAGCATTCGTCCAATGCGTAAATGACGAGCTCTTGCGAGAAGTCTACAACGTCGGTACCACGGGTATTTTCTCCTTCGAGAAGCCACATCCTAATTGCGAGCCCGACGGTTGGAAGTATACCATCAAGCCTCCGATCCCGGAATATGAATATCCAGGGAATCTGGTGTTTCTTATCCGTCGCCGCAAGGACGATAATCGGGAAATACTAGACGATCATGTTCCGAAGCCTGAGATGCGAAAGATCGAGATATGGGCCTTCCCCAAAATCTCGGATCTTGCTCCGCGTCGCCTTGTCAACTGTGCAAACCTTCTCAAGTCTCGACAAGAAGATGGTGCAGACACTGTGCGTCGATATATCCTCGGCAACGACCTTTCTCCAACTGGCAGTCATGGCTTGTTCACAGATGACGAGATCGCGAAGCTCTCTCCGGAAGACCGAAACTTTGTCCGTAATCTTATGGGCGAATTCTCACAGTCGCAAGCGGATGCCTTCGAGTTCACGCGTAAGTCCAAGCATCCTCTGGTCTTTGTGCATGGTCCCTTTGGTTCCGGCAAGACAACTTGGATCCTCAATCTTGCACAGATTGCTTGGAAGCTGGGTTACGCCAGCCTCGGGCTTTCGGATAGCAATGCGGGTGTAGAGGTTTTGGCTAGCGGGATGGAGAAGGTATGTCCTCAGATGGGGGCAATCCGCGCCTACTCGACCAATACCGAAATCCGCGATCTTCGACGCGAAGAACAACAGCAAGTTTTCGAACTTTCTCCGGACGAAGTCTCTGAGCCTGCCGCAAACCCAGAATTGGAATCTGTCCAATCAATTACACAAGAAATGCAGGAGACACAGGCCTGGAGCAAATTTATGATCGACCTCCGAAAGAATCTCCAGGCTTGGCACCCTACGGCCAGAGTCTACGCAAACAAGAAGAGCACAAGCTTGAGTATTCGTGCCCTGCAGAATAGCCGTCTCTTGAAGCACGATATTCCCGCTTTTGCTTCTGGAGTCGGTGACCCCCATGCCGCATTTCGAGATAGTCTCAAGAACAAAGACTTTGCGAATGAAGAGACTGCTAAAGAGGCCAAGCGACTTGAGAAAGAGCTGATGAATGATACCATAAACAAAGGCGGATGCTTATTCACAACGCTCTCCAATAGCGCCGATAAGTTGTTGCTCGATTGCCTTAAGCCACAGTTGGTAAGTAAATTCCCCGGGCGGATCTTACCCCAAGCAGCATCTGCCTTACCACAGGCCTCAAACCTTTATTCCTAGCCATAAGAAGTGAAGCTGACCCCGAGATCTCCTTAGGTTATTATCGATGAAATTAGTCAAGCCAAGGAACTGTCAGCCCTCCTTCCATGGATCCACCACTGTACCACCGTCAAGTTGATCATTATGATCGGAGATCCAAAGCAACTCCCCACCACGGTCAAGTCCAAGAACAAGAACACCGATGATCATCTAGAGAATCCCTTCGCAGACCAGATTCAAACGGGGATTATGACTCGGTTGCAAAAACTCGGATTTCGAATGCCTATGTTCATCGAGCAATGGCGACTCACTGAAGGCCTCGAGGAATTCTCCAACATTCAGTTCTACGGCGGCAAGCTAAGAAACGCGAGTTGTACCAAGCTCTTGAATCGTCCCAAAGCTAGAGAGGCAGGCCACTGGATCGAGGAGACATTTGGTATTGCTACTGCCACTCCGCATGTCTGTCTGAATGTCTCTCCAGCCGCGACAATGACAACGAGGTTCATGAGTCGCTACAATCTACACAATATCGTTGTGGCGACCCATTACATTAAAGCAATTCTCAAAGCGGGACTTTTCGATCAACAAGGGATCCTTGTTATTGTCCCTTATCGCGCACAGGCAGCTCGCTATCGGGAGGTTTTTAGACGCTTGAAGCTCGGATCCATTACGATTGCTGTTGCGACCATCGACGCCTCACAAGGACTCGAATTCGACTGCGTGCTATTCGATTTAGTCGTCTCCTCTTTTCGAACGTCTCCGGTTGGATTTGTTAGAGCTCCAGAGCGAATCAATGTTGCAATGACTAGAGCTAAGTATATGTAAATTACCATTTGCGATCTGTCAACATTGAACGATACGAAATACCTCAAGTGGTTCAGCCAGCAAGATGAAGAAACACAAGCCACTTCCATGGCGGTTAAATCGGAGCAAAACAAGTACCTGCAAGCCTTGTTCGATTTCTACCAAGCTCGCAACGTCACGTGCCTTGTGCGTCCCAAGGATCTAATCGAGGAGTTCGAGTTTATGAATATGACTGAAGCCGAAGAAGTTCTCGCACAATTGAAGCTTGAGGATGACAAGAGTCGTTGCAAGCGATGCGGTTCGATCGAGCATCGTGCCTCGAACTGTGACCAACCTCAACGATTGAAATGCAAGCTGTGCGGGGGCTGGGATCACATCAAGGCGGGCTGTGACCAAGTCGTATGCAAGCGATGCGGTAAGAAGGGCCATATGGTCCCTGGATGCTCAGAACCAGACCCACGACTTTGTGGCAACTGCGGCGAAATTGGCCATCCAAAGAAGGAATGCCGCCATAAGAAAATGAAGCGCCTTAGATTCACCGTACCATCACAGGCGCAAAATACCACTATCAAGCCCATCAATCCCAAGCTGGATGATCCTACTCAAGCCGCAGACACTCCTGCAATAGCCCAGTGGGATGCGGGGATCTTGGAGCAAATTGAGGAAGATGTTGCGAAAGTTGATCCTGCAAAACTGGCTGAAGACATAGCTGCAGAGGAAAAGAGTGCCACCAAGGGGGTAGATGATGAAGAGAAGAAGATCGAGGGCGGTAAGGTAGAAGTCGCGGAGGAACAGACCGAGGATGGTAAGGTAGAAGTTGCGGAGGAACAGACCGAGGACGGTAAGGTAGACGATGAGAAGCTGGAGGACGCTAGTGAGGCACGGATGTTCGACCCGAATGATCCCCTCAGCAAGCCTGATGATGAGGCCGATGAGATTGGTGGTAACAACGGCTAGTGATCGGGATGGCTCAGATTGTGCTTGGGTGGAGGTTTGTCGGCTGGCTTTGCAAGTTGTTGCATTTCTAGCAGCTACTTGTTCACGGGACTTGCTGGACACAGCTGAGCGCTTAATATTACTCGGTGCTCCTGTCTAGTTTAACGATCCTGAGCGATACTTGTTTGCTTTTCTAGCTAGAAGCAGATTCAACATTGACAATGATACAACTCTTTCATCCATAGCCCTCGGGCGTCTTCTTCTCTGCAGGCTGCAGCGGATCAACACGAAAGAAGCCAAGTTCATGCTGACTTATTGGAACAACATCTCAATGACTTGATACAGCAGGTAAGAAGGCTACTATTGTAGCGGCAGAAGAGGGTGTTTGCTCCCTCGAGCTTTTCCTAATTATATACCAAATGATTGGATAATCAGGCCATGTTGTACCTAGCGGCGAACTGCGTCGACGTTGATGGCCAGCCCAAAGTTGTTCAATCAGATGTGCAATATTAGAGGTAAGAGCAGACTTTCGGCCAAGAACCACATCACCTGGCCGTTTGCAGAGGGGTTGCCAAAAATGGGCGATGAGTTGGGTGCATCAGCTTTACTAGTAGTGAGCCTGCTAGAACGGCATCGACAGTGAGCCTGCTAGAATGGCATCAACGCTGAGCCTGCTAGGACGGCGCCTCTCGAAGCCTATGCAGGCGTCCCTAGCGAGACTGCTTCAGCGGCAACACCACATCTATATCTACATCACCTACATGACCGTCTGCAACGCCAGATATTACATTCGTTACCCTACATAGTGAGCCTTCTACAGAGGCCGAGCATGTATCGACACCATGAGCCTGCTACCGAAAGCACAAAAAGGACGGACAACACCATAAACGGCACCACGGCAGATACCTTCTACAGCAAAGTACACACGGAGGGTTGGTCGAACGAGTCATCAAAGGTGAGGGGATTAAATGCGTTGCCGGGCCAGAAACAGGCACTTTCTCAGGCCTGTAAGTGGTGGATTTATGGGTCAATCACACTGGTGCAAAGGGAGGATCTGGAGCACTCGGAAAGGCATGTTTCAGTTTAGCCATCATCGACAACATAGGTCCGGGGATTTTGCGGAAAGGCTACGCACCTTGCACTCAATACTGCGCGCTTTAGCTTGTTTCCTACCTCGCAGGAGCTTCGATTTCGGAGGGGGAGGCAGTGTGACGCTAATAGGTGTTGCAGGCTTCCTGACCGCGATCTGTCCGATCCGGACCTACTGACATCTAGTATGGACCTTAACCATGGAGAGTAAGACTTTCGAAGGATTAGAGAACGACGGTTCTATTGTCGCCACCATCATAGTGCTTCAAGCGGTGAATCAAGACACGGTAGACCGAATAAAGCAAGCGAAGAAACGAGCAAAGGTGCAGGCGAAGAAGGAAGCGAATCTACGACAACCACGTCTACATTAGGCGTTACTACACGCGGCAAAGTTGGGTCGAATGCCAACATCGAACAGAATGCGAATGCTATACGATGATCAGAGTCTTGGCAGAGGTGGAGCCGGCAACGGCATGCGGCGACGACATACGCCTGGGCGAGAAGTCGAGGGATTCGGTGGGCCAGGAATGAGTCAGGAATTGGTGCACTATCAGGCGATATCTAGTGCAAATCGGACCTTTGATTGAAGCTCCAACTCCTGGCGATCTAGAGCTTCAAGTAGAGCTTTGAATATTGATGTCACAGGTTTGGGAAAACGCCGTATTTGATTGTAGAAAGAGCCAGTTTCACAGGGGTGTGCAGTCACCGAAATTGGGAGTGCCTAGAATGATTACCAAAATCGAAGTAATTCATCTATCTCGACGGCAGCATCCCGTCAGGCATGCTCCCCACATCTTGCACAGAAGACGAGCTCAAGCATCAACCGCTGGACAGTGATGCGAGCACACAGCCATCCTTTTCACCTTGCCCATGCCTTCGAAGCAAGCACAAGAAGGACTTTAAGCATTGTTCCCTCGCCTTTTATGTTTTGCTCAGCCGGGCTGAACATACACCTTGATGACTTGTTGCTTTGGCGATATGGATGGCGCTGGACTGGCTACGAGTCGCGCGTCTTTACTCCAGTGCTTTTAGTCTCAGGACTCTTTTACATCCTCCTCCTGTAGAGACACTAATTTGATTAGGAATCTAATAAGAATCTATCAACGGTCGATGGCAGCCCACTTCGGCACCCCTATCGCGCCTCCGAGTAGTAAAGCAACAAGCGGGTTCAAGCCAGACCAAGCGCTGCCAACGAACGCCGTCCCAGTAATGGCCACAAGCCAGGAAGACGTTCGCAAGGGGCCCACACTTTGCTCTGCCGCCGTTAAGTATCCGATCTGCCAAATGCTTGAACATGGCTGTAAAATCTAGGCCTACAGCGCTCGAATCGACACCTCGCAAAAATGACAAAAGGCACGCTCAATGGCCCAAGATGCTTGAAAGACCAATGAAGGCAGTCACTATCAGCAGACCAGGCGTATCAATAGCGACAAATGCGATCAGGGCACCAAACGCGACGGAACTGAAGTATGATTCCAGGAGAGAGAAAATGATCAAGAGAATTAGCCGTGGCCGCGTGTAGCGCAATATTGAATGCGAACACGGGAAGAAAGACAGCAATCCGAGCAATGACTGGGAGAACGGCAAAGACTGGTCGATAAAATCTGTTGAAATTGATTGGATTCGTGAGACGTCCTCTCGCAACAGGGGGCAGAGGTATCTACCGTCGTCTCGTTAATGCATCCCAGCTTTGTTACAAATCTGTCGTGGAATCGATGGGGGCTTGGATAAATAGTCTCCAGCCTGTATATTGATCGTGGCACTCCCCGTCTGGAATCTCACCGCTGGGCATCCAAATGCAGTGAAGCCGACATGTCAGTCCGAAGTAACCACATCTCTGTATCGAGCTCAAAGTTTCACACTCATCCGAGGAAAATTCGAGAGACTTGACAACACAATCTACGGAAAGACTTCCAGTAGAAAGAAAGCCCAGGGCACACTAAAAACCAGCCTTCAAAGCAGGGAGCTTTCGCCTTCGCGAATGACAGTTGAATCATGGAAAGCGTGCGGAAATCACAATACTCGAAACCCGTGGACATGGAGACATCTTCGCATGGACGTAAGATGACGGGATCGACTTCCTGACACAACAAGAGGTATGGCGTTGCGAGGAATGAAAGCTCATGGCTATATATCTCCAGTAGTTCAGGCAGGCTCGGCAGCACCGAAGCGCCAGAGTGGATATCAGCTCTAAGTTCTCGCAGCCACTGACGGGGCCTCCAGATTGAAAGAAGTCTTGGAAGATTGACAGAAGCGCGACATCAGGACAAGAATCTACTAGCATCATACTCTGTTTCGTTATAGACTCCTAGCCGTATGAAGACATTGCGAAGCAAAGGACCTGTGAAGGAAGAAAACGAGGCTTTCCGATTTGACCTCGGTGTAAAAGCGTCGACACTACTTAGTGTTTCCACATGACGAGTTCGAGCATCGCGTGTTCCGAGCAATGCTCCCTAAGCCTTAAGCGCCTGCCTGCCAATACCGAAAAGAGGTTCAAGCGGTCTCGAATGCGGTGCTACACGAAGGCCAAGAACAGCGATACAAATGTGTGCCTCCAACCATACGCTGCTCCTCAGTCGCTAGAGCTCAAAGTCGATATAGTCCAGCCCGTGAAAGTATTCCATCATTTTCGAACAGATATCGTCTTCGTCATTTTCATCGCTCTCGCCACCAAAGATCCTCTTGCGTTCCTCCATCAGCTTCTTGCGTTCCTCTCGCTGTCGTTTCTCACGGGTTTGCCATGCGATATACCGATTGTGCCAATGTTTAGCGGATATGTCACCGCGCCGGGTGAATGTGTGCAAGGGAGGTGCTGACAACCTCTTCTCCATGGAGTCTGCTTTAGGGCATGACGGCAGCTCGAAGTTGGTTCGTGGAATAGGCGCGTTCTGTGCTTTGTTGCCGCCTTGAGTTCGACGGCGATTGTGGCGGCTCATCTTGAAGTAAACCAAAGATTTTTCGAAGTCTCAAGGCAAGAGACAGGTAGATCAGAGATCACATATATACTGACCGAAAACGTTGTCTTTACCGTCTAATGACTCTAAGCGTACTTGATTGAGTCATGGGAGGCCAAAGAGCGCAGTCACGCGATCACGTGATGGCGTGACTCACCGTTAAAGATCCTTGACCGTCTCAACGACTTCTCCACGTAATCATGTTTACCGCGCAGGGCATGAATGAAGAGTGGGACTGTGATGGAACAGCTCAACACGTCCTATGCAGCATACCTACCTGGATTGGCTCTTCCATGCGAAAGCTGTCACCCTGCATTGTGGCACGAGATTAAGCACAGAATATTGTTCTTGCGCCTGCTGGCCTAATCTCCATCGTGATCTTCATTTTAAGCGTGCACACGTGGTCTCGTTGGCCATGCCATGTGTCGTTCAACTCATAATTCCTCTTCCTCCTCTGCTAGATTTTCATCCAACCCTCTGGGTAGCGAGCTTCTCTCGGCTTCTGATGCTCGCATCATGTCAAAGCTTTCCTCGCTCGTCTGCGGACTCAAGCCCTTCATCGATATGACTCCAGCCCAATTCAGGCCACCCGCGCTTGCTGCTGTGGTACTGACCTTTTTCTCTTCCAGTGGTAAGTTCGATCCTCCGGTTTCAGTCGGAAGTAGATGGCGTCTATGCCAGTCTCCAACAAACAACCCATCAGGGTCTACCTCGTTTCGTACTCGTAACCAGTCTCCAAGTGTGGGATACATGTTGTGAAAGTCCTCCTTCGTGACCGTGGCGAAATTTTTAGCCCAGTGCGGCCGCCCACCTAGCTCTTTCATCAGATATTCGAATGCTTCGTAATACCGAATCCGACAGGGCGGGTCACAGTTATACGGTCGATATAGTGTGGCGTTCAGATACAGCGTTGGACCATCAGGCGCGGTGTTATCAAGGTAAGGTCGAGGGGTGGTAGCAGAGGTGTCGGAGACGCGTACTTCTATGGGCGCATGTACATAGATACCTTTGGATTCGACGGGTATCCGAGAGCCAACTGCGTCCCCATGAAGCCATGCCGATAATCGAGAGATTGCTTCCGGGCCCTTGTGCAGCGGCAGCGCCCATTCATTGACGAATTGGGAGTACAAGCAGTCCATGAGAAGCCCGGTGTGCCCATCTTCGACCGCCGTACTACTAGCTCCGTCTTTGAAACCATACTGAACATTGACGACCAGCTTCTCGACCAGAGGCAGGATTCGGGGCACCCATTGCGCTATGTAGAGTAGCACATGGTATGTATGGAAACCAATCGAGCCCCGCCACCAATTGGAAACGGGAGGATGATGCGGTTTATCTGTTTTATTTGCTCTCCATACTATAGCCCGTTTCATGTAAGGCATCCACCAAATCCGCGTAAACTCGTATTCTGTCCAGAGCCCATGTTCCCACCTCGTTAGCAAGTTCTGCAGTGGATGCAGGCTTTGATGCCATTCGATATTGAAAAAGGGGGCCATCTGGAAGGTGACCTCAGTGATGACGCCCAGGGCCCCCAAGCTCACCAAGGCCGCTCGAAATAAGTCAAGGTTTTGATCTCGCGAGCAGGTGACCAATCGACCATCTGCGAGCATGATCTTCAACCCCAATACAGATTGCGACAGCAATCCATGTCGTGTTGAGCTCCCATGTGTAGCAGTACCTAGCGCTCCAGCAATACTTTGATGGTCGATACTCCCAAGATTCGGCATCATCAACCCTTGTTCCTTGACTTTTTGCTGTAGGTCATGTAGGCGGATGCCCGATTGCACAACCACTACTCTTGTGTTTTTATTCAAATCCAGTAGCTCGTCGTAAAGATCTAGGTTGATCATCCAGCTTGAGGTGCATGTAAGATCGGAAGGCGAATGAGCGCAGCCGACGGTGACGAGTCTCCGGTGACATTTTCGAGCTAGCCCAATGATTTTGCTGATCTCTTCAATAGTACGAGGCTGTATGTAGAGCTCGGGGCGAGAAAAGTAGGTTTTTGCCCAGGTATGGTGAAGATGGGTGGTGGAGGCGTGGAATGGTATATCAGGGTTCGTTGTGCGCAGCTCTCGTTCCACGTCTGGATCCATCGCGGCCAGCGCCGTCGTAAGTATTTGACGGGACGACGGACTGATGAGTCTCGGGAAAATGTAAGATCAGGAAGGTTGGGGTAGTTAGTGACTCCGAATGATTGGCCACCGTTTATCCATCGCAGAAGGAAAGTGAGACATAGCTACCATGCAGATTGCCGATGGGGACCAAGATCGTCGTCTCGTGATATTACTTCTCTAGTCGAGCATTACTGCGAGAGGGGATTCAATGACGTCATTACTTGGACTGAATGTTCGACATCTGGGGGAAATAGGTGAACCAAGGTATTGATGGATAAAGTATCGTTGTTCAGGCCCCACGAACCCCATGGCACTAGGGCAAGGCTTACATGTACTCTGACTTACAGTATCTAGGAAAGGCCAAGTCAATTACAATGTGTGCCATACGTTCAAGTGAATTGGCATATCCTCTATGCTAAAGTAGGCTAAACATCATGTCCATCTTACGGATCCCCTCTTGTTGAGGGTAAGGATTTGTGTTTCGCGTCCGAGGGTAAGACACACCCAACGTACGAAGGCATCACGTCTATGGCAACAACGAGAACTTCCTGCGGAATTCGCAAGTCTAGGGTAGAATTTGGGCAATTGGGGATACATTGACTTGTGCATACATGATCTACGGGAGGATTCTGATTGTAGCGTGAAATAGCACCTGAGCGTCTACAGCCGCTACCATAACTTCAACGCCTGAGAGAATACCTCCAACTCGGCATGTTGATTGTGCTGTAAGTGCTTTGAATGTGCTTATTGACAGGTGGCGTGGCGGTCGTGTGGGGTATCAATGGTTGGGGAGGGAAGCTCATGCTCGATTGGTGCTCTGATATGCTAGGGCTGCAACTTGGGGAGTCGTCATGAGCGAAGTGCTGCATTGTCGCTGGGTGGCGAACACGGCCTCTGGAGGTATCTATCGTAGTCATGGCGTTGACCTGCGGACCACAGCGCGTGTAGTGGAGGATCTTCATGCGGATGACCACCTGCATTGTGGCCCTCGAAGGCTCCGGGAAGGCTCCGGAGGAGCAATGGGTGTGAAGCGCCAGTGTCGCAGTCTCTAAGACATTTGCACTGGGTGCAAACTGGCTGGCTGACGCTTGACTTGCTCTTTGGCCCAGCGAGCGGTCTGGATTGTTCGCTCTTGGAAATCTCGATTCGTCCTAGTTTCCCTAATTAATTGCGAGATCCAGGGCGCCTCGAGGTAGGACGCATAATCTCCTTGAGGGAAAGCATCCGCAAGATCACTATGAGATTTTTAGTTCAACGTCAAGAACAGGCAAGGCAGAAGAGATGATGCTTACCCAATAATGCCCATGGTCGCCCGCAGCAGACCTTCACTACGATTTGAGCTGTGGGCTACTTGGTTGAGGAACTTGAAGATAGTTTGGACAAAGGGCCTAAGGGATTGTGCTACAGGGTTGTTAGCTATGCGAACAGATGTGCTTCTGTCACTCACCCTTTTCCTGTTTCATGGCTATGATGATTCCTCCCCAAGCATCCATAATGCCTTCGCTCAACGACATTATGTAATCAAGCATGTCATAGTTCGCCTGCTCGTTCTGTGTGACCTGAGCCGCGGCTTCAAGTACCTGAGCCACAGTCTCCAAGTATTTCTCGAAGTGTGGCCCAATCGCATTGGCTACATCTCCGAAGCATTGAAGGATTGCAGGCTTGAGCTGGTTGCTCGACGCATTCTGCAGCTAGTTTAGCAGGTCGATTTGGAGGGAACAGTCTGAAGATTGTCTTACCCTCAAATCACTCAGCAGATAATTCATGAAACTATCGCAGTAGGGCAAGCACGTCTCCCCCAGTGATCTCGCAATATCGCTCACGAGCCCAATGGCCATTGCGCAAAGCCCAGCCTCCTCGAGATTTCCTAGAGCGTTGTAGAGGTACGGTGCGAATGGCTGCATGTATTTCTCAAAATCCTTTTCCAGAGCCGTTGAGAGAGATCCAACCGCTCCGAAGATGCTGTCTGGCACACTAGACTTGGGTCCTACAGTAATCAGTATCTGTAGGAACACTTGCATGATTCGATCCGCCTGGGGCTGGATCTCTTGCTCTAGGCGCTGTATAATCGCCTAGATCATAAAATCAGCACAGCGCTCCTGCGATCAGCGGAATAGACTTACTAGTAACACGCTCGTTAGACTTGTTTGAATTTCCTCCAAAGTGTTCTTATCGTCCACGCTCACGATCTGCTGCTGCATTTGCAACGTTCCTTCCAGGCGCTGCAGTACAACATCGGACAATTTAGCAATGATGTGTAGACTATCGATGGCGGCATTCGAGACAAAAGTGTTTAGAACCTCGTAAGCGGCCATTCGGAGTTGATTGTCAGCTTGCGAACTATTGGGAACCTCAGTCAACTCAGCGAACGTAGGCGACCGTGAACACTCACCTCTCTGTCACCTGAAGCAAATGTGTCACACTGTCCTGGAAATGCGAGGAGAGGGCATTCTCTTGGCATCCTGGGTCGCCTGCAAACCTATCCGCGATGCTCATTAAAGCCCAGCAGCAAGAGTTGGCCATCTTCGGATTGCTGGAGAGACCAGTAAAGAGAGCCTGTATGAGTGGAGGTAGATTGGCCTGGGGGTCGATGGAGTCCGAGACATTCTCACATATACGCCCCAGAGCAAACGCTACAGAGTCCTTAACTTGTACAACAGGATCGCCCATCATATTAATGAGGACGGGCAGAGCCTGCCTGACAAGGGGATCCAACATTTTCTCATCAGGACCTTCCATGATCGCTCCAAAGGCAGACACTGCGGCATCCCGCCGATGCCAGTCATCATGTCGTAGGTTTTGCTCAACGAATCCAAGGACGATCTGGACGAGGTCGCCCCCAACTGTTTGCGCAAAAAGCTGAAGACATTGGTATGCAGCCCTGGAGATGTTGTAGTCCTCATCGCCAGCATCCTCGTCCTGCTGCGTCAATAGCTCGAGAAGGACTGGCACTACTTCGCGTGCTGCTACTCTGGAGAAATTAAAATAAGGTCTCAGTTCTGTGGCGCCTTCCTGTTGAGCCTGCATTTTGGTCAGCCTGGTGAGGACCTTAGTAAACGATTGCATGTTTACCAATGAATTGTCATCCTCGATAGACAGCTCCTCTTCGCACACAGTACACCAGAATTCGATCGCCAGCTTAGCGACATCCTCTTCAGGATTCTTCATTCCCATAATGGTGAGGCCAAACAGCGCCTTCTCCATGTAGAATCTCATCTTTTCGTAGAATAGGCCCATGATTCTGTTCAGACATCCGTATGCGCCTGCCTGGATCCGGCTATCTTCAGCTTGGGTAGCCTCACACACCACTTGCATGATATAATTCCGCTCTCCCTCGTTTTCGAAGTTGGTACGAACGAAATCGAGAGAGTCAGATAAAGCTTTGACGGCGGCATTCCGCACATCTAGGTTGCCCTCTTCCTTCCGCGCGCCTTGAACCACAGCGGTCAAGATCGCGTTCGAATGCTGCGAAAGGTTTTCCCGTAATTCAGGATCGTCGCTCTCGCAGATGTAGCCAATAGTCGCCAATGAAGCCGCCTTTAGACTGTCTGTACCTTCCCCGACATTGGCGACCAGTGCAACCATCAACTCTGGCCATTCATTTTGTGGGAGCTCAGCGCCGGCGACAGCGGCGACGAACTGTGCGGCTGACAGGCCTGCTTTTGTGTCCTTTGACCCAAGACTCTTCAAGCCTAATTCCTTGACAGTGTGCCTCGCGCTAGGGTCGATTTGGCGCCATCGCAGTTGCATATGCCGGAGCCGGGGAAACTCGCGAGCTGACAGTGTGTTCTTAAGGGCCACGCCCGCAGCCTGCCGAATGTGGCCTTGCGCATTTTCATTCGCAAGCTCGTGCGCCAAAGTAGTCAGGTAAGTAGCCTGGCAGATATCGTTAGACTAGCAATATGTCAGGGTTGACATCAGAAACGTACAAAGTCGACCTCTGCGGCCTGATTGAGCTGCTGCTCAGCATTTTGGCGGGTCGAGGCGTCTATAAACCGCAAACTCAGTCACCATACCAGCTTGAAGTTGGGGGAATTGGAGAATACCTGGTGAGAGAGTGCTCTCGAGCACCTGATTGACATTCATTCTCCGACCGACCTTTGCTATCTCGAAAGTCAAAATTCAGAGGAGCGACCGAAGTCGGGTATCGAAGATAGACCCTTAGCTTCGATACAGGGTAGAGGTTTAGAGGTGACTTGATACTTCTTTGTATATCACTCGCTCGGTGATGTACGAGTCAGAAACGTCAAATAGCTGCGAATGTTGATGTTGATATTCCACAAATCGTGAATTACGTAATCAAAAAAGGCCGCTAGTGATCGGTTTCGGTAACTGTCTGTAACGTACCTCATTCGAGGTACTGCAATGCTTTACTTTATCATTTCGATCGACAGCAGACCACAAGCTACGATATTCGATCCAGTATCATCAACATTTGAGCATCTGCGAGCACCACATGAGCATCCTGATCTCGCTCTTCATTCACTGGTCGGAAACCTCGAACACCGATCACCTATCGCCGTGCTATACATATTGAGACCATCAAATTTGCTGGAGTCTCACATCGAGTCACTTCGATCGAGGTATAAGCCTCTCCTGCAGTAGATGTCTCCTTGTTTGAAACTTCATCTGAATCCTCCTAGCAGCATTTGCAGAAGCGCTAGAAGTCAAGCAGCAACACAGATGAGCCAAAGCATGGATATTTCAGATTGCCTTAATCTTCAGCTGCCCCTCGCTTTCCCAATTCCTGAACGATTAGTTTGACGGGAATTACTGCTCCGCACATTGGTCTTGTCTCGATTCGTGAAGTATCGTGTCGCTTGAGGAATCTCGAGGACGCTGATGCAGGGTCATTGGTCCCATCGCCCCATTCTCGAATGATTGGGGCCTTGTCCTAGGGAACCATCCTTCCGCACCTCCTGCAGATGAAAGCAGATTGGACTTGCATACAGCTCGATGAGGGTACTAAGGTGCAGACAACGATGTCAGATTTCAGGCTGCTGAAGATTCTGCTCTGTCATGACAGCATCCCCGTCGCTACCGCCGGCTGGTGAAGTACCCTCTTCTGGAGTGAAGCTATCAAGGTCATAGACCCGGTAGCGAAGTCTGTCCTGGGCAAGGACGCAGATTGCCCGCCTGCCTTTGCGACCATTGATTTCGATACGTTCTGGAGTCCACGTTGGTCCCATAGAAAAGGTATGCTGTACGAAGTGGGCGGCCTCCACAGCAGATGGATCTAGCTCCAAAGTGGACGCAGCAGCGTTGATATCAGAGGACTTCCGAGCGGTTTGCTGATCGACACGGGCCAAATTCTCATAGACCAAGCCTTCCGAGACCGAATCCGTCTTTCGGTACTTGATGCTGAGAAGAGTCGTTGATGCTGATTGAGTCTAGAGTGAGCATATCCTATCGAGGCAAACGGATATCCTGATACGCACAGTCGCTTATCACGGCCAGCATCACATTGTCGTCATCCACAAACCTCGCATCTTGGATGCGGCCTGTCGTTACTCGGATAGAGCTACTCTGGACGTTCGTTGTAGTACTCATGCCGTTCTCGATTGCCAGACCCAGTCTGAAAATACAGACTGCCTACGCATTAGCAGCATCTCATAAGTAGATACGCGCGTGCTTGCCGTCTTTTCTTGCATCGTCAAACAAGATTATGGCATACAAAGTAAAATCACCCAGTTTACTTGCGTTCTGTAGTGACCATGCGGTCAGTAGTAGCCTCCACATGGGGAATGTCTACGGCACCTCGGGCAGCAATCTCATATCTACAGAGTGCGGAACGCCTATTCCAAGATAGACAGGTGGACCAAATCTAACGTTTCTTTTCTGAGTTTCGGCTATGGTGGCGAAGACTGCGTTGCATTGGGAATCCAGATATATTATAAGCGCGTCCAGCCCTGGCAGATGTCTATCTGAAATGTTCGACTGAAACAGATTGTCGAGCTCTCGCCTGTACATTTCGTATAACGGTCGTCCTTCAGCTACGAGATTCCATTGCGGCTTCTGCTCCTTCAACTCCGCGATATTGAAAAGGGTGTACAGGCGGCTGTGATGCATGGCGCCCTGTATATATTGAAGAGTACTTCCATGATCGATATTGTTATCTCTCTCACTGGCTTCGTACGCGGCGGACGCTTGCGTGTCTACGGATTGGACCTCTATCTCGTGACGGAGCCACAGTGAAAAAGCGGAGAATTGGCGGAGCTCGGAAGCCGCTGTTATGAGGATGTGATGAGCCATGAGCTGTAAGCAGCTCGTGGTATCCAAGATATTGTCCAGGTCTTGGGTCGAAAGTCCGAACCCGGCGTTCGAATCCTGGAACTTAGAGAGCCCTCTCAGCCGACTCACAAGGACGGTAAACCTCTCCAAGGCCGGCAAGAGATTCTCGTGCGTCAGGCGGCGAATAGTCTCATACCCTGTGGTGACAGCTTTTTCCCATCTTTTGTATCCCTACATAAAGGATCAGCAGCTGAACGGCATTATTCAAGGCCCTTCAAGGCCTTCAAGGCATACTCTTTCACCCATTTCATCTACCAGCCATTCTTTGACTGGTGGATAGCAATTGCCAGTAACAACAAGGTGGTAAGCGGCATGCTTCCACGTACAATCGTGAGTCTCAGCCAGTGTCTCTTCCACGTTGCGCATGAATCTACGCGGTAGTTCTTGAGAGGACTTGAACTCGCTATACATCTGTCTCTGTACTTGCTGTATGTAACGGAGAACATTATGTAGTTGAGTCGATTTCGAGGCTAATAAGGATAGGTACCTTCCTGTACTAGATATAAGCCGCAGATCTAGAGGCAGTATTCGAAGCTCCGGACCGCTAGCAGTGCTACCGGCAACTAACAAGGGATGGGTAGTTGAGTATGGGTGGGAAGTATGGGAAATGAGCTTGCAGCGCTGCGGGGACAGCGAAGGGGTTGGAAGGGCGAAATGGCCGATTTCAAAGAAATCATAGATGCTAAGATGAACGGTACCATCCTCAAATCCGACAACGAGCAAATCAGCAGAGTCGTTGAAGCCTTTGCTTGAAGATTCAAAGACAGTCTCCAACGACGTTCTCGAGTGAAAGAGATCGTCCCTGCACACTGCCTGTCAGCTTAATAGGACGGATCTTTGGGCGTAGGGGCTCAGTACTCCACTCCCCCCAGTGCTAGGGAGCTCAACCTTGGTAATAGTGCTTCCACGTCCAGGAAGGCTAGATCCCTAGATAGATCTGGTAGAGTATCGGATTCACGCTTCACCGCTTGGCCCAGCAAATCGTCCGATGAAGCCTCAGGGCCTACCTCGTGCCTTTCGTGCTTGATCTTGTAATCACCAGTAACATTGATGCCCCAGCCCAAGCAGCAAATGGGTGAAGCCGAGCGAGTCGTACAGTCTAACTGATGGACGACCTTCCCGGTATGTGCATTGGTAAGATATAGGTGATTGTTGCCGAATGCCACAGCGATAATTTGGCCTAGGGTAGGTGAGCCAGAGCAGGACCTAGTTGAGCATTCCTACCGTTGGGCTTCCACCGAATCCCCGTTATCTTGCCCGATCCGGACTTGCTGCTGACCCCAAAAACTTTCTGCCCATTCAATCTGTACACACTGACCTGGTCATCAACGGTTGCAGATGCAATCAGGTCCATAGTCGGACAGTACGCAAGATGCTCAGGGTTGATGGCTGGCTGCACGACCTTCTCGGCTAGCATGTTCAGCATATTTGGACTGCCTGCCATGCTGGTGATGAATGAACGGAGTGCCGTTTGAACTTTTCGGCTGTTTTCAAGCGTTTCTAGAATGTCTTAATTGTACGTGTATTCAGAAACACAGACCCAGCATCCCTCAACAGGCGCGTCTCTATCATTCTTCGATAAGGTGCAGTCAACTTCAACATACTCATTACGGGCTTAAATTGAATGCTCCGCTCCACTCGGGGAACTGTCATCAAGTATTCTTGAGTTCGAAAGGGAGTGTGATGTTGTCGAGCTAAGCCAAGGCCGCATCTTCGCTACCCATCTACAGCTGACCCTGGGAAATAAGTGATGTACTGATGAATTGTTCTCGAGTCAATGTTGGTAATGTAGGAGACAATTTTAAGCTTCATTGGTCATCTGTATCAGACTACGTCGGGTGTACCTTACTTTAAGGCAGGGTGGCAGATTACATGTACGGGAGGCCCAGGCTTCGAACTTCACTTCCCCATCCACATCTCCGTACCTAGTACGCTCAACCAATCTCAGCACCTCATACAGAGTGAATTCGTTGCTTGTTTCATGCTGGAGCTCCTACACTTGGAAACCCGCTTCATCGGATGCTACATGGTTCGTATTGTTTGAAAGTTCGGTCTCAAGCGTATGCAAGGCCCCTGCGTACGACGTCTAAGCTACTGCGTCCGTGCCATAGCCTACAAACACTGCTACTGAATGCGTTCTTACTCAATCAAATAGGAGTCTGCGACTGAGCTAACATCCTTTGTGAATGACACGTCTTGGTCCATGTCCAAAAGGGTAACAGCATTGACCTACGAAGTAGATTAGCACTTTGACTTCTGACACACTTCAAGCTGTTACTTACATCAACCTCTATAAAAGGCTTGCTCTTGGTAAATCGAACATTCATGGGAAAGAATTCGCCTTCGTGTTTGGCCTGCGCCTCGAATTCGAACGCTCCGGTACTGTTGGATTCATCGACGGTGCCAATACTCCACTCAAGACTATCCCCTGACACTTCGTACACGGCATCGAAACTTGAGATAGCAGGTTCGCTAGTGGCATACGGTATGGTCACAACAACGTCGCGTAAACTGTCCGAACCGGTTAATTCGTACTCTACCGTAATCGTCCAGGACTCATCCGAGCCTTGATTGGTCCAGACAGTGAATGTAATGGGTAGAATATCACTGGCATCAGCAGCAGCGCTTGCGCTCCATCGCAACACACCGACAGAATTGTTGGTTGGGAATCCCTTTGTAGTATCGCGTAACTGAATCGCCTTCGAATCATTGAACAATGCTTTGTCAACATTTGGATGTGTACGGAATTGGGCACCATGAGTAGCGTTGGCGATTAAGTCAAGCTTTACTTTTGTAAGTGAGGGGTCTGAGATGCGGAGCTGCAGATCGCCCTTGACATTGAACGATTTCAAGGTTCCCTCCCTGGATATCTTCGCGGATATACTCTCAGCAACGGTGGCATGAATAGCGTCGCCATCGAGAGATGTAGATGCACGATTCGATCGAGCTTTCTCAGCCGGTGTGATAGGCTGAGCGTTGGACACCAATGGAGCAGATTCTTCAGCTTGCGAGCCACGGAGGTCTCCTCGCACACGCTCAAACATGTCTGTGGTCTTTGACTTCTTGCCAAGCTGCATACCTTTGCCCTTCGGTGCGCTGGATTTGAATGTTCTGTTCTTCTCGGCCTCATAGCTGTCGTATGTATCCTGTGTTGCAGGGCGAGGCGGTGGGGTATAGGTTGGATATGAAGGTGTTCTAGGGGCAGCACTACGACCACTACGAGCCATCTCTTTTCGCTGAAGTTCGAGTTGTCTAGCTTTCTTCTTACGCTCCTCCGTAGCTTCGAGCTCTTTGTTCCTCGAAATGATCTCTTGTATCCTTTCCTCATGACTCTCCATCTCCAAAAATGTCTTGATCTGGCCTAAAGACAAATTCTCACGATAACCTAGAGTAACGAGCTCGTCGAAAGCACTCAACAATTCATAGGCGTTGCGCAGAATCTCTCGCTCGTCCAGGCTCCTGCATATGCTGCTGACAACTTGTGCAAAAAGGTGCAACGAGTCAATGTCTTGGAGAATGTTGGACTGTCGGTTCGTGATGAGAACCATGTAGAGTTCGTCGAGCGGCTGGTACACATATCGCACGTTGTCTTGTTCCACCGTAGTATGTTGCGTACCTGAGTCGGCCAGCTTTGGGAAGGACGCGAGTAGCCCCTCGATCCGTGAGCGAGCTATTTCGCGGAATTGGCGGGATAGCACAGCTTTGCCCCCCCGAGTGCATATTGAAGCTGCTAAGACCACCTGTAATCGGTCAGTCCTGATCTGATTGCCGTCTGTGACAGTAACAATCTAAGATTACCATGATTGCTGAAGCGGGATTCTTCACACGCTCAGTTGACCACGACGGAGTTTAAAGTTTTACACTGCATCTGGTCAAGAATATCTAGGCAGTGAGACCGCGGAGCCTCAGTGTCTTCATCATCAACATCTGCATGTACCTCTTACTTTAGTCTCGGGGACGATCGCCAGCTGAGCGTCGTTAGTGTGATACTGAGCGCCAAGCCCCGCTAACCAGATTCCTTCCAATCTCCTCCTCGTTCCATTACCTTACCTTACTCCCCCATCAGTATCGAGGAAGCATCACATCTCGATAAGTCTTCTACGCGTTCCCAAACCCTTCACTTCGCCTCTTATATTCCTCCTGATATCAGGCTTACTCAGATTGCGAAAACGATCGAAAGGAGAACTAGAGTTTTCTACAACTTGCCGGCTTCTAGATTGAAAGCGTAAGCTTTGCACAAAGGAGTTCGAAGATTGCTTACTTCTCTTCTTCGACTCACTCCCGTTCGCCGACACTGTTCGACAGCCACTGACGAGCCACTCAAACACTGATCGACTGTCAGAACTTTTGGATCGTGTGGAGAAAGTCAAAGGGCAAAGGAAAGTCGTAACATGAACATCGCGGGAATCTGGCTGGAATCAAATCATGGATAGGTTTGAGGCATCAGGAATACCACGTCTTGAGGTTCCGGCCAGTGAAGACCAAATGCGAATGTCCCCTGATATGGATCGACATCTGTCTGTAGATGAGGATATCGATATTGACCTTGACCTCGACGTTGAGCCATTTCTTAAGGATGAAGATGATGACATGGACGGCCAGAATGGCTCCAATATCGGAGACCAGCAGTACAGTGATCGACTGGGGGAAGTGGCCAATGATGATGACATGGTCGATGGAGATGAAGGGCTGGGGCGGTTGGACGGTCATACATCTTTACTCGACGAAGATCTTGCTGATGCAGATAACCAAATATCAGGAAATCTACTTGGAAACGAATTCGAAATTACATATGACCACGATCGACAGGGAGAGCCTCCTAGCAAAAAACCACCACAGCCACCCAATACGAGCGTAGAGGATGTTGACAGCTTGGACAGTCTCCCGGTTTTGGAAGAGAATCCTACATACGAGGCTGTTCGCGTTCTTGAAGCAGGCCAAGTCGAAGACACACCTGAAGGTACTGGCAGTGTGGCCAAAGAGAAGGAACCGGATGCAAACTCCCACGCTCTTCAGGGCTCCGTGGGCGACATACCATGGGAACCATCAGATGATTTAGATCAAGAGATTACCGCATATGAGGATAATTTAGACGAATTCGAAGGCGACGCTACAAGCCATACCGACCCTCTGCCAACGGCGGTTGCGGCCGATCAACCTGCTGTGACAGGTGGCCCAGCTTCTAACGATACGGAGGACGTAGTATCCGCCAAATTGGGTAATGATAATGGTCTTCCACAAGATCCGTACATTAGAGAGGACCCTCTAACACCCTCTCCTGACGTGCATCCTATCACAGTAAATTATCAAGGCAACGAGATGTCGTTGTTTCCCTCCCTGGACGAAGATACCGAACAATCGCAGACATACCTCCTGGAGCACCCATCCGTTGCCAGCGATAGCATCAGTAGCTTACTGCAGCAGTGTAGATCGGTCCTTGCAGATAGCATAAGCGACAATGACGAGCTTGAAATCAGATTCGGCGATCTAGGTCTCAGCATTGATGAGGTTTGCCTCCTTTTCCTTGTACATATGACAAAATATAGACTAATCTTGGCTATGCTCTAGTCCGCTGCGGAGTCTCTTGAGACAACCCTCCACCACATCCTCGAGATCTATCTACATCTCAGTCATAACGACGGGCTTGAAAACCCGGACCCACTATACATAGAGCTATGTATCAAGACACGATGTTCCTCACGCCTCGATTACCTACTCAACGCAGTTGCGGAAGACAAGGGCCTGTCGGAACTTGATTTCCCCTACGACTCCGAAGGCGCGGACGAAGAGGGTGGCTCACCATACGAGGCTGGAGAAGCTGATGGTAGGCAATCTACTAATGAAGAGAAAGCCGGCGAGCTTGAGGCTGGAGCAACTATTCATAGTATAGGAGAACCCCCTTTGGCAAGCGTAGATCGTATTGCGGAAAACTCTCCAGATACTACGCGTATGCCAACAGCGATGTCAGAAGGCCGAGATCGACACTTATCCCAAATCGACGGCGAACACCCTGTAGACATCACTCCTAATCCAGCATCTGGTTTGGTCGCTGAATCTGTTGCCAATGAAACCGAAGATGACGGGATGCTCGAGACCCAGCGTGAATACATCGGGCCACCCAACGTTTTGACTGGTAAGCCAAACGACGAAGCTGCCGCGGAGGAGGGCAGCGTCATCGATTATTCCGAAGACGAATTGTTCCATGAAGAATCTTCGGCTGGCTCGTCTACGCTCCAAGGAGATATTATTGACACACGGGTCCCCGTAGTCAAGGCTTCGGCTCTAAAGACAGACATCTCGGAAGTCAACAATGCCGACATTCAAGAAAAGCTCACAGATGGTTTAGTCGATCTAGAGGAAAGTCAACAACTCTTGGAGACCCATAATGATAGACATGCGCGCTCTCATATCCATGATGAGCTGCAAAGTTTTGGCCACGATTCATTCGACGTCACCAAAGAAGCCTCAGAGCCCGGAGTAGATGCTGGGGAGCTAGACGTGCTCCTAGATGAGGATACTTACGATGAAGCAGACATTCAGGACCGACGTGAGTATACTCAACATGGTACCAACGAACAAAGCGGGACTCTTCAGGGAGAAATTCAATCTGAGTTGGAGCACAGCTCAACTGATGCTGAGAAATCGAATAACACCACGGTCAATGGTGTTACAGGCATTCGAGAAAAGGACTTTGATGAACTCGTCGCTGTTGGTGAACAGGGGCGCACAGAGCAGACATCACCATCATCATTGGATGTTACGTCCTCACATACGGCTGTGGAAGACGACGAAATCATCTACGATGAAGATGAAGAGGAGCAAACGGACCCCGTCCAGAAGCCTGCTCCGAGTCCGCCCTCATTGAAGCGCGGGCGTAACAGCCTCGAGGGTGGGCTAGAAGCAAATCGATTCTCACCTGGTATATCCGAGGCAGATGTTTTGATGTTGCCAATCGCTAATTCAGGAACAGACGTTAAGCGTGTCCGTTCGTCTTGATCATCCACCCTCTCAAACTTTCCGAAACGTAGTGCGACATCCCTAAGCAACGTCCAAGACTCTCTTGACGGACAGCTACCAAGGTTTTAATTTCAAAAAAAATAAATCAGCATGATGTCACAAGGGATAAATCCGAGGCTTCGGCGGGATAAGGGCATCGATGCCTCGTCCTTTCAAGGAGCCCCTCAGCATGGAGTTGATTGGCGTGACCAGCGATCATGATGGCGTATCATGACAAGGTAAGTTTTAAGGGTAGGTCGGCGACGTGAGATACGCCTTTTCTTGTTTCCCTCCCTGGTTGTACTCCGGTCGCGAGATACCCCTTTTGTCTAGCATTTTCAGGCGTTCCCCCACCTTCCACAATTGGCCCCTACACGATTACTAACACTAAGCAAATCTGCACAAGTCTTCTACAAAGCTCGTGCTTGAGGTGGTCGGGCATGGCTTTGGTTGTACGACAGCTGCGCCGCTTTCGCTGTCAGCTCATATCGTAGACGCTAGACGAAAGAGCGTTATGCCAGGCGGTCTGACATTAGGCTACCAATCCAATACCATCTCATCATCTGTCTGCCGTTTGAGTGTCCCCGGACGATTTGTAGACTCACCATTTTTCACTATTCTGCGGATGAACTGCTACGCCATGCCCAGTGGCCTCTCCAATACTCTATGTTTCTGTGCTACCCCGACTAAACCGCCGTCCGCACCATTCCCGACGTCGACTCAAGTCGGTCTCCGCCGTGTCTGTCTGCCCTCCAGCATATTACGCTGATCTCGTCTGCGAGCGAGGTCGCAATTACCTCTACAAGATCTATGTACCTGACAATATCGATGCAATTAAGAAGGTGAAGTTTGATCGCCAAAAAATGGAGTGGGATTGGAAGCATAGAGTTCATAAGGACTTGGCTGACAGCATGTGGTATATTTGAGATGAGCCACCACTATGATGGACGTCGCAGTGATGAGGCGGATTTGGCAGAATCATTTTCGCTAGTCCCGCATTCGAGCACTTGGATGCTTTGCAACAAGGAACAGAACTGAACAACGGTTTGCCTCGTTGCTGGTCCTTTTGAGGCGCATAAGGTCGCGTGATTGAAGGTTGCGCTCGTTGAGCGTTCACGAATATCACTCGAGCAAGGGTCTTGAGCAAAGATCGCAGTTTCTGATAGAAAATTGGTGCTTGACTTGCGGAATGGATATTATTCTAGTGCCATTGGACGTGACACTTGATACCATTCCAAAGTAAAGTCATTTCGCTGCACCAAATATAGTATTGCCCAACTCCGAGATCGGGCCTAACTTCTACCGATTGCCGCGCTTCTAGCGGCTGCAAGACTGCACGATGCCGTCGGTATGAAGCTAGTCCAAAACATCGTAGCGTCCCAAAAAGGTGTTCTTTTAAATGTCCCCCCGAAACGCAGCAAATGATCCCTCCAGTGAGTAAATTGATGATGAAACCGGCCAAATAGACTAATCTCGCAAACAAACACCTTGGAAATGTCCTTTCGCACTCACTCCTCCAGGAATATCTGAAGCACCTCCTCTCCAGCTGCCACTTTGCCCAACATGGCCACAGACTATTCGTACGACGAGCAGGGAGTCTTCTTCCCCTATTTCATCTTGACTATAACCTCTATTGTGACCCTGCCGCTCTCCTACTCTCTTCTTAAACCCAGCAAAGGTATGCGCCCTAACTACCACCTGCGATTGCAAGCGGCTGACCAGGACAATAGAATTAGAGAATACCGCTCCACGAATAAAGTCAGATTTCAAACCCCCAGACGAGAACCTGATACAAGGGCAAAAGAGGAAGCAATGGCGGCGCGAAAGAAGGCTGAAGAGGATACTCGCCGTGGTCTTCGGTTGTGTTCTGATACTTTGGATGGGATTTCTCATAAGTTCCTCCGAGACGACCGCGCCTAAGATATGGGATCCGTACAATATTCTGGACATCTCGAGGTCTTCTACGGAGCAACAAATTAAAAAAAGATATCGAGACCTTTCGCGGGTCTACCACCCCGATAAAGCGCATCCGGATGAGTCGAAGAACCAGACAGTTGAGGATATCAACGACCATTGGCTAGAGCTGTCGAAGGCATTCAAAGCCTTGACTGACGAGGATCTCCGGAACAATTTCATTCAGTACGGTCATCCTGATGGGAAGCAGAGCTTTAGCATCGGTATTGCCTTGCCAAAGTTCATCGTCACAGAAGGAAATGGAAAATACGTCCTCCTGGTATATGGTCTACTGCTCGGGGTGCTGCTTCCCTATATTGTTGGAAAGTGGTGGTATGGTACCCAACGAATGACGAAGGAAGGAGTTCTGATCGCAAGTGCGGGCAATTTGTTCAAAGAGTACAAGGAAGACCTCACGGAGGGCGGAGTCGTCAATGCACTGAGCTGTGGTGATGAATTCAAGAACTTTCTGAATGGGAATAAAATGGACGTAGGTCTGGGAAAGATCGAACAGAGCTTGGAGGCCGAGCCGAGTGGCGAGAGTGTTGCTGGTCTGGCGCCTGAGGACCGAAAGGCGTTACAGAAGCAGGACGGAGTACGGCGCAAGACTTTGGCTCTGCTTTGGGCTTACCTTTGTCGGATACGGCTCGACGGGTCGAAGTTGGACAACGGTGTGTAGATCTACCATTTCGGTTGATGTATGGTCGCTGACAAAGATGCAGAGAAATTCGAAGTCGCGCCACAAGCCCTGGCGCTGAACGAATCCTTCACAGCCATCGCTCTCGCCTTTGCCAATGTCCCAGCAGTTCTCTCCACATATCACACCTCTCAGAACCTCATCCAAGCCATTCCTCCCGGTGCTTCGCCCCTTCTTCAGCTCCCTCATCTCACGCCCGCAATCGCAGCTGCCATTGAAGGTCCGACCTCCACCACACATCTCACCATCCAGGAATTCATGGCTATGCCGGAATACAAGCGGCGAAAACGGGCCTCAGATCAGCCTAATACCCTCGATCCCAGACAATACAACGCTGCAGTTTCCGTTGCTCGGCAGCTACCGCTGCTGAAGGTCGAGAAGGCTTTCTTCAAAGTAATGGGCGAGCGTCACATTACGCCCAGCTCGCTCGTACAATTCGTCATCAAAGCCCGTGTCATTCCTCCCGGCACAGCCAAGATCCCCGAAGTAAATGAGCTTGATCTCGAAGATGTAGATCCCGACGAAGGAGACCTAGACGCACTCCACGGCCGCAAGTCGAAGAAAGCAAACAAAGCCAAGCAGCTAGAATCAGGCTCAGATAGCTCTGGTGGCCCGACATCAACAGACGATGTGGAGAAACCCCTGCAACCTCCGCTGGCATTCGCTCCCTACTTCGCGCGCGACCACTCCCCACGATGGCATGTCTTCCTCTCCGACAGCAAGCTGGGTAAGATCGCCGTCCCGCCTTTCGCCCTGACGACATTCAACAAGCCGCTGTTCACACCCCAGGGCGAACCAACATTCAATATGCAAACCTTCAAGATGCAATTCCAAGCGCCACCGCAAGCAAGCAAATATCCCTTTGTGGCACATATTATATGCGACAGTTACATCGGCATGGATTCAACGGTTGATGTCGTCCTAGACGTCGAGGATGCTGCTAAAGCGGAGGCAGTGGAGTCGGAGGATGATATTAGCGAACCTGATGAGGGTACGTAACTCGGCAGCGACCGATAACTCCGCTCCTTAGCACAATGCAATTACTAATATCTTCAAGATTCTCTAGCGGCGCAGATGAGCGCTCTCAAGTCCGGGCAGCCGGTCTCTCCTGGCGCTAACAAGCGGCGATCGAAAAAGGCGAAGGAGGATGAGAGCGAGGATGAGAGCGATACTGAAGGCGAGGCGGGGGATGATACTAGTGAGACGAATACGGTATGTTGGCTTGATTTGGTGTCTGTTTTCTTCATCGAGAGAGACATGCTGACGCAGATAATCGATAGGACACGGACACCGATGGGGAGTAGATACTCGAAGGATTGGTGAGACGAGAGTCTCGACCTTCTTGGCGTCGTGAAAGACGTAGATCTGATCATAGCGCCTGGCGTTATAGGATCATGAAGTAGAACGTCAGCTTGGCAGTTCCCGGACGGTGGGTATTTGTTCGACTTGTATTTTAAGTAAGGAACATTGCATCCATCGTTGGATCGCGATCAATCGATCGATTCAATGTCTCTGCTCTACGCAAGATCTGAAAACCATACGTCGCAAATATGCATCAACGCTTTACCTCCTCCCTATCGGTTCTTCCCGTCTATGTACATGTCTTGCGTTTTCCCATTATAATTGTACCCAGCATACAGCCATCCCACTACAGCTTCGCCCTCCTCGTCTTCTCATCCATCAACTCCAACCCCACCGCCCGTTCCAACTCCTTCACCGCCCTATGCGTCTTTCCCAACACCACCTTCATCGTCCGCATCCCCATCTCCCTCGCCGTTCGCAGATTCTCCCCAATATCATCCAGAAACAGCACCTCCTCCGCCTTGACCCCCTCTCCACCCCTCTGCCTATCAAACTCATCCAGCTTCTTCAGCGCCAGCTCGTAGATCCGCCTATCTGGTTTGCGCATCCCTACTTCTGCAGAGGCGATGAAGACGTTGAAATGTGTGCGCGGGTCCGAGTCTAAGGAAACGGTCGATTGGGAGGACGGGGAGGAGGAAGGACTGGAGGGCGTGGATTGGGAGGAGGCAGGGATGGAAGGGAGACGGTTGTAAGGATGGTTAGGGGGGAAGATGACGGTGTTAGAGAGGGCGCCGAGGATGGGTCGTTGCGAGGCGGGAGCGGATTTGAGGCGTAGTAGGGCGGGGAACATGTATGGGTCGGGGGTGCGGGCGTGGTCCATCATAGCCCAGAAGAGGGCTTTGCCGTCGATGGTGGGGAGGGAGGGGAGCGGGGGTTTTGAGGAAGATTGGGAGGGGTTGGAGGAGGCGTTGTGGTTGGTGGAGGATGTAGCAGATGTCAGGGAGGTAAGTGTGGGCGCTGGAGCTTCTGGCGGAGGGAATGAGCTGGAGTCGGAAGGCTTCGCTGCAGAGGCGGTGTTCGAGGATGACTGCGCTCCTCTGTCCTGATCCGTTGGCTCTGAGTCCGAGTTCTCGGACTTCATTGACACTGGATCCCCTAAGAGACTGGGATTCTTCATCGCCGCATCTTTCAGCTTGCTTTTGCCCTGCGGCCTCTTGGTTTCTTTCTCTTTATCTTCTGGCTTCGGGTGCGCTCCTACATCGGTCCTCGCGCCCTTGTCCTGGTCCGTAGGTTCAGAATCTGCATTCTCCGCCTTCAATGAAACCGGATCCCCAAGTAAGCTTGGGTTCTGCATGGCAGCATCCTTCAATTTCCCATGACCCTTTCTATGGGATGTGTGGAATTCATGCCAGATTTCCTGGTTGCGGAGATCAGCGTTGAAAGCTTCGAAAAATGCGTCGTTCATCTTGATCTCTCCTCGTTCCAGGCGCTGCCATGCTCCGTTAGGATTCGAGCGGCTGATGGCAAAATTGACCCAGTCCGCTGGAATGCCATTTTTCTGCTCGTACTCTAAGATCGCTTGGAGGGGCGACGCAACCTTCGACTATCAGCAACCAGGCATTCACAATAATCAAGAACGCACTAGGTTGCCACGGAAAACAGTCAAGTTCGTCGGATGACCTTGGGATCGCCCTTTTAAGGAATTGGAGTTCATAGTGCCAATTGACAACGTTTTACATCGTTCAAGTAAGGAAAATTTAGGTACAATTTCCTTCATTCGTCGTTGGAAAGGGAAGACTTACACAGACACCTCCGATGTCGAAGAGGAGGGCTTTGGGTGCCTTGTCAGGAGCCATTGTCAGCCGCAGCAAAACTGTTCTGATGTTCCTGAAGCACCAAGATGAACTGTAAAATCTTCTTCAGCTGGAATAAAAGAAAATTGCAGCCTTCTTTGGGTCGAGCATACATACGTAGAGGAGCCACTGCTTCGGACAGGTGCATGATGCTATGATCATTGTTGCCGAGGTCCAATCTTATCGATAAGAGCAATCAAGATCTGCCCATGTGACGGGCGGGACGTGCCATGCCGGACTCGGTAGTTGGCAGTTGCAAAATGCTTGCGACTTTTGGGAGAATCGATTTCCCCCGCCACAATTAGAATCAAAAATTGCACTTGACAATCCTGCATAAAGATCTGGAAATTATAGTTTCTGTAGTAGATCTAGTCCTCGTGAGTACTATAATGTAATTTTGAACAATTCTATTGAGAGCACATAGAGTTATTTGAGATTTCAAGATTTCGACTTAAACGTAGCTAGGATTAAAAATAGGATTGGAGTACTAGATAAAATACTAAGAAAATACAGCTAGAACAAACGTCTACGATCCACGCTACTAAGATACAAATTGACAGGTCTTTAACAAATTTTAGATAAGAGAATTGTTCTCAAGTTTTAACAACAAAATTCGAGAGCTTGTTGATAAAGCTATAGGCTATTAAATGTAGCATTATTCCGAAGTTGCGTTGTGGTAGGGGGAAATAGTTTTGCCGAAGTCGCAAGCATTTTGCAACCGCCAAAGAATATACGCCAAGCATCGTGATGCACCACAATTTCTTGCCAGAGACCAGCCATAATCACTTAATTAGTTGAACCTCTTGTCCGCGCCCAGACGATCTCTTGAAGATGCCTCAGAACATCAACCAGGTGAGCATCTATCCATCATATTCGGTGGTCTCCGGTTTACTAAACTAAATAGCCTTCAAATCAAATACGACTTACCAACGTCTCTATGGTACGTCTGAAAAAGGGTCAGCCCCAATTACCTAACTTCAAGCGGGGAATGGGCCACTGAGGATACATAGGCAAGAAGCGATTTGAAGTAGCATGCTACAAGAACAAAGTCCTGGAATACCGCTCCGGCGTCGAAACAGATCTCGACAACGTCCTACAAATCCCAAATGTCTTCCTTTCCGTCAGCAAGGGCCAAACGGCACCTAAAGAAGATTTGGCAAAGGCATTCGGCGCCAAAACACCGCTTAATGATATCATAACAGAGATACTGAAGAAGGGCGAGATGCAGGTTGGAGAGAAGGAGCGAAATGCCCAGCTGGAAAGGATACACAACGAGGTTATAGATCTTGTCGCCTCGAAGCTGGTGGACCCAAGAAACAAGAGAGTCTACACGGTAGGGATAATAGGAAAGGCGCTGGATCAGCTAAGCAGTCAAGGAGGGAAGCACGGCGAGGGCAAAGGTAGCGGCACAGCTACGCTTTCAAACGGCGATGACTCAGAAAAAGCCAATCCACGACCGACCTGGACGGGTGTTGTCACTACTAGATCAGCTAAGAGTCAGGCATTGGATGCCATGAAAGCGCTCATTGCGTGGCAACCTATACCTATCTCTAGAGCGAGGATGAGATTGAGGATAACGTGCGCAACGAGTATCTTAAAACAGGCAGCGAAGCCTGCGCCAAAGAAGGAAGGAGCAGAGGATGGGGCGGAAGGGGATGGAGAGAAAGGCACAGGGACCGTGAAGGACCGGATTTTGAGCTATGTTGAACAAGTTGAGAGCCAAGACACTATGGGTTCGGAGTGGGAAGTACAAGGCTTCGTGGAGCCGGGGGCATTCAAAGGTCTGAGTGAGTTCATTGGAGCGGAGACGAAGGGAAAGGGGAGGATAGAAGTTCTGGATATGGCCGTAACCCATGAAGAGAATTAGATACCCCATCGCGATTTTTGTTCCGGTTGATTCGTCCATAACCGATGTTGCAGTTGCCATTTTAAAGAACACGCGATCCTGCAATGTGTGCAGTCGATACTCTTGCTGGATGATGTCGCCATTCAACATAGTAAAATTTCCAATATGTTGGTGTTCAGACATTGTCGTATTGCTAAAGCTGCTCGACTAAGCGCCCTGGCCAAACAATCTGGCATGAAAACACCAGATTGCAGCAAGCCCACCCCACTCTACCATGCCACACCGCTTAACCCTTCTTCTTCGAAACACCCACAGTCCTCCCACGGCGACCCGTAGTCTTCGAGTGTTGGCCACGAACCCGCAAGCCCCAGTAGTGCCTCAACCCACGATGTGCGCGGATCTTCTTCAGACGCTCAAGATCCTCACGTAATTTGCTGTCCATACCGTTCGCCAGCACCTGGGAGTCTTTGCCGTCGACAATGTCACGTTGACGGTTGAGGAACCATGTTGGGATCTTGTACTGGGTAGGGTTCTGAATGATGGTGACGATTCGTTCGAGTTCTTCCGAGGTAATATCACCAGCGCTAGAAAGAGACAAATCAGTATCACAGGCTGTTCCAATACAATGTTCTTCTATCGCATGAGACAATCGCTAAAGATCGAAAGAACCCACCGCTTGTTCAGGTCGACATCGGCCTTCTTACAGACCAGGTTGGAGTATCGACGGCCAACACCCTTGATCTTGGTCAAGGCGTACATGATCTTCTGCTTTCCATCGACGTTGGTGTTGAGGAGTCGAAGGATGAATTGGAAGTTCGACTTCTCTCCAGCAACGAGAGCTACAGCAGCCGTCAGTAATGTCTCCGGTGATTGTTGCAAGAGACTAGGAGCGCAATACTCACACATGATATCGGATACTTTCCTGCTTAGATGTCGATAGGTATGGAGGCAGATGTGCTCTTCAAATTGAAGCGGCGGAGTGCTCGTGGCACTAGCGTGTGCGCTTGCAGCCGAGCTTTCCTACTTGGGACTAGCCCGAGCATCCACGACTTCAAAATCCAACCTTTCTTCTCCAGCCTCGTCTTTGGTCTGACATTCTGGTTGGAAGGCGACATCTTTACTCGCATGCCTCTGATATGATCGAAGAAGCCTTTGGATGCCAGATGCAAGTGTTTCTCTACAATTGGGAGACTTGAGCTCGACTTCTGGAAGCGCTGACCCGTCACCATTCTGACCCTTCCTGCAGGCACTTCAGACGAGACACTGCTTGCAGAACAACAAGCATTGCCTGAATGAGATCCTTGCTCAAGTCATGGATGGTGTTATGCATCGTTTGATCGCTGATTGACCGGATTTTTGTCAGGGTGCTGATGGCACACCGGGCCAGTCACACCATGCTCTGCTCGGAGTTTCAAATTGCCAAGCATGAATCTCAAGGTTATCTGTGGATGCTTTGCTGACGCCTTGGTCCGCCAAGTAATTCTTCAGACGATACGTTGGGCAAATGTTTTCTTCACAGGTCTATGGCATGACTGCGGCAACTTGTCGAACGCTGGGCGTTCTGATACAAGTGCAAGAGCCCCAACCAAAAGGATGTCCGCTAGGACGCGCGTTTGCTTGTTGTTCAAGGACTTGACCCTTACTGAGCCTTTGATTCGAATGAACCGATGATCCAGGTCAAGCTCTAAGTCTACAAGCCGTTCGTCTTACGTTTCGAGCGTCGTCATGCTCTGATATCCTTTTCTTTGGCTGCCATGTGAGCGTATAATCCACCCAGAGGCTGTCAGCAAAGCTTTATGCGTTGGTGTCGAGTTCTGAAAATCTAACCTAATTGTTACTGCTGACGCCTTTAGCAAGTCCATCATGCTCGACTATATTATAAGGGCCCCTCCACCACTGTTCTTCTCTCTTCACTCCAGTCGATCATTGCATTTCAAGGTCCTTCAATTCAACTCCTTTTCCTCTCATACCCAAAGTCACTGCTAGCCAGGACTTTTACATTCTTTCAAAGTTCTGTTGCACAGAACGCTACCATCCCTTTACAACCCAACTTCATTCAATCTACACCACTTCCTCAAGATGCACGCGCAGACACTCTTTCTCTCGATTCTTGCCGCCGGTGTCGCCGTCCAAGCTCTCCCAGCAGCAGCCCCATTAGCCACAGTCTCGCTTTCCGAAACCACAAACAAGGCACCAGCAGGCATCCAACCAGAACTCCTTCCCCGCGAGCCCAAGCCCGAGCCAGAGGCAGAGACAGAGACAGGGGAAGGGGCAGAGCCCGCAGAGAACAAGCCCCAAGCCCAAGCTGGTAATGCTAACGCTGCCGTCTGCAACGGCACAGTAGCTTCCGGTGGCCAGCAAGCCGCTGCCCAGGGTCAGGGAGCTAGTGGTCGGGCTGGCAACGCCAAAGCGCAGGGCAGATCGTTCATCATGCCCCGTGACCCCACCAAGAGGGCCGCAGCCGGCGGTGGGTGTGCCAACGCAGGCGGCGCTACAGCAAACGGTACCATCGCTGCTGGCTCCGCGCAACCATCTGGGGCCGTTGCTGCTGGAAAGAAAGCAGCCGGGAAGAAGGCGAAGGCTGCGGCAAGGAAGGCCAAGGCCGCGGCCAAGAAGGCGAAGGCTGCAGCTGCCGAGAAGGCAAAGGGTGCCGCGGGCGGCAATTAAATGTGTCAGGCACACACACTCTTTCTAACGACATCGACATTCCTTCGTCCACGTTCATTTCAACGACTAGATACACACACCGCATGGGACTGCGGTCGCTCAAAGACACCACCAGCCTTGATGACGGGCACATTTTTATCGACACGACGACCGTTCAGCGAACGGGAAAGGGCATTTTCTGTTCATAGCATAGCGTAGCGTAACCGTACTCCAATCTATCGATAAACCCCTGGCCTCTAAACCAACCCATCTGTGAAGACTGATTCCGATCATTATTGACCAAACTTTATATCCATACAATCGCTACTCCCACCTGAATACTCTAAGTCTATCAACAATAGCTTATCATTCACAAACCACGCACCTACTACTCCACATAGCAAGCCCATTCCTCACCACCCCCTTCCCCTATCATTCCAACCCATCTTTTCACACCCTCATCACCAGCTCAAGCTGCTCCCCTCTGTACGTGCCAACATTTCTGTCCGTCCCTTTAGAATTCCCATCTGCTGAACGAGCTTCGCCTCCATTTCGTAGTCCCACTCGCCGTGGTGGCGATGCAGTATAGCGGCTGCAGGGTCGAGGAAGAAGGGGGGGCGGGCTGTGGCTGGGTAGTGTGGGCATGGAGTCATTGGGGGAGGAAGTAAGGCAAGGGAGGGGGTCAGGGATTGGATTTGAGGGCGCGGGTGGTGTGGATGAGGCGAGAAGGGGTTGGTGCTGAAGGGGAGGTGCGGAGGTGGGGGGGCGAGGAGATGGGGGGGAGATGATGGGGGGGGGAATGTGTAGGGCTGGACAGGTGAAATTGTAGGGCTATTGGGTGTTAAGTGGAAAGCAAAGTACGCAGCGGGAAGGGAGAAGTGGGGTCGGTGGAGGGTAGTAAATGGGAAAGGGTGTTTGGCGAGGAGGAAGAGGGGAGGGAGGGCAAGATCAATATTAAGGTAAGAACAGAATCGTTCTCTGGATTCTCTCAGAAGGTGAAAATTGGGGTGGCTTGCATGCCTACCTCTTGCTCGGTGCTGTCTCGAGCCTCTACCTGGCATCCATGGTAGATATCAATCACCATTCACCGCCCACCGTGTATCTTCAGCTTCCAATCACCCCACTGTTCATGTACAAGAATCGAAGAACCTCCCCAACCCCCATCCTCATCCGGCTTCATACTTCCCCAGTCACCCTGCTCCCACTTCTACGACCCCAGACCCTGCCTCGGCCTGACGATCGGCGCCGCACTCGTCTCTCATCCAGTTTCGTATCCCGCGCGAGACCAAGACCCTGTTATCCCGATCACGCAGGCTGTGTCGCTCTCAAACTCTCGTTCAACGGCAAAGCCACACACTCCATCCTCTCATACGGCGTATCGACCCATTTGCGAAAGGCACGCTTCACGCCCTCAGGCACGCTCCTCCCGAGCACCACCCTACTGACAGGGACGAAAGGCCGGTCTTCGGCTGAGGCGACGAGGATGCCGTACTCCTGTGCAAATTCACAGGCGGCGCGGAAGGTATGGAGGAGGGATTTGGGATTCGAGGGAACGAGGCTGGGGAGGGTTAGCTGAGACCGAGGATAGGGTTTCTTGAGGGGTAAAGGGGTGTGAGGAAGCTTACACATGGATCTCGAAGAAGGCATCGAGAACGTGAATGCCTTCATTTTCTAGATCCAGTTGCGCAAATGGATTGATCTCGTTGATCACGGCGATCATTGCCCCGTCATCTTCGCTGGAGGGCGCACTGCCTCTCCGTCCCCACAAGAAGCCTGAGCTGGACTTTGGCCGTGGTGCCTCGATTTCGACGTTGAAAAGCCTGTTTGCATATTTATCGCATGAGCCTTTCAACTGCCAATGTCGTAGTGCGTCGGAATTCGGCAGCCCTTGCTTGCCGTCTGGGAACAACTCCCAGAATGACGCGGGTTCGTGGCCATCTTCTATTTCTTCGATTTCCCCGGTGAGGCTGATGTCCATACCAATTAGCTTCGCGCAGCCCAACTCATCAGCCCCGGAGCCGGAACCTTTCCAGAGATATAGTTTGCCAGAGGGGCGGGAGACGATATACGGAAAGCCCTTGCAGAGGCTTGAAGGCGTCAAGTTGACCTCATCGAATGCGATTTGGCCAACATGGCGCCGTCCACATAGCATGTATGTACCTGCCGAGCTTGCCGATGAGCCCGCTTTGGCACTCGAGCCTCGTCGCGTTATGACGATACCGCCTAGGGCCTGGAAGAAGTTTGCCGTTTCTTTGCCTTGCTTGAGGATGATGAGCTTGCCACTACTATCTCTTGCAACTTTCCGGCAGAAAAGCTGTGCATCTTCCACTGCCGATGTCGGCACAGCATCACCACACCACAGGTAGACTTCTGTAGTCCGAGTGCCGGTGGCGCTGCCAAAAACATGGGTACAGAGGTAGAGATTAGCTTCGAAGAGGATGTGTTCCTGAGGCGAAGGGACAGGGAGAAGTTTGCCGTCCGCTGCTACCTCGAAGATCTGCTTCCGGAGGGTCTTTATTTTCCCGGAACCATCATGCGAAGAGCGGGCGGAGATGATGGACTGAGTATCGATTCTGAACTTGGTGTTGCAGATCGGAGACTCTCCGAAAAAGTCTGTGAGGACACGGCTCGCCTCAGAGTTCGGCGACAAGGAGGTTTTTGATTTCCATGGTGGCGGTTGAGGGGTGAGGGTTTTGGAAGGGACTCTGCTGGCGATCGATGCCGGCTTTTTGGCAGGTAGGGGGGGCGACTTAGGTGATCTAGGAGATGCGGCAGGGGAAGCTGGGAGATTGCAAGCGAATGGAGAGGGAGCTTGAGGCTTGTCGCTAGCAGTTTCGATGCCAAGCCCAATCGGCACTTTGGATGTAGCGGGTTTTGAACCTGCTTGCTCGTGCGCTGCTACCTCGTCTTTGCGTTTAGGGAGCTTGATGGGCGACCTCACGCCGTTACGCTGCGTCGAGGGTGCTTGTTGCCACGCGACGGTGGCATCTTTCACAAAGGGTCTAGGTGCGTCGCTGTTGGTTGACACTAGGTCGATTTGCCTGGTTGGTGGTAACGAAGCAGCTTCAGATGGCTTCTGCAGGTCAGGAGAATTGAGGGATCTGGCTTGAAGAGGTTGTGTCGTGGATGTCGAGGGTTTCCTGGTATTCGGTGTTTCCGTTGTCATTGTGGGCTTTTGCTTGACTTGAGGTGAGACTTTAGGTGTTCCGATGTCCTCGGTTGCTGGCTTCGGGGATTGCTGTTTCGCATCATCAGGCAAGTTAATTCGGGTGGATGGTTTGCGAGGAGAAGTTGGTTGGGACACTTTTCGATGATTATCAGAGATTTGGCCCAGAGGGCGTATTTCCGACCCCTTCAAGGTTGATTCCCTGTCACGGCCCTTCGTCGCGATATCAGGGCTTTTGATAGCGGATGGAGCCCCTGCCTTCTCGAGACGAGGTTTCTCGGCTGATATAGTAGTGCCAGGTTTGATATCAGCAGTGGTTGGTAGCCGCCGTTTCGGACCTCGTGCTCTTCCCTTTGTCATGTGGCTGAGTTGGGCGCCGCTTTCTGAACTTGAATCAATGTTGTCTGTTTGAGGTGGAGGCTTGCTAGAATCCATATCAGGCGCCCGGGTTGGACCAGTGCCATTACTCTTTGCCATGGGCGAAGGGCCCCGGGAGATCAGTCCTGCCAACGCTGCATTGAAGTTGCCTCCTAATTTGCCGTCCATTGTTGGTTCTTTTCGCGACCTCGTTGGCTCACTTGACGTCTTTCTAGGATGTAGAAGCTCTGACTCGGCTTTGGGACTATGAACGCTACTTGCAGCAGAAGGCTCAAAAGGCTTCTCATTCTTGGTGGTGTTGTTTAATCTGCTTCCAGACCTTGCCAAATCCTGTCTCTTAGCAAGAGCTTCCGGCAATGGCACGTCCTGATCTTTTGAAACACTACTACTAGCGCTTCTAATGGTAGTTGACGCTGACGGTAGTTTCATGCCTTCCTTTTTCTTGAGGATACTATCCTTGAACTCATCCTTGCGCTCGGTCTGCTTTGGTCCACCCGTGACATTGAGTCCAGCTTTGCCTCTCATGATGTTGTCCTTCAGCTCATCTGGCGCTTTGTAATTTTGGGTCTGTGTTCGCTTGAGCTTGCCAAAGACGTTCTTAAATTCAGGTTCGTCTTCAGTCTCTTTGGCGCCGGACACCTTTCGAGGTTTCAAATTGGACGTGAAGTCCTTCTTTGGAGGCGTTTCTGGCTTTCCCTTTACCGAAGGTGAACGTCTACCATTCGGCTTGTCAGGTGATAGTTTCGCCCGTGGCGATTGGGATATTGATGCGGCTTCTTTTGTTGCTGGCTCATGTTGCATAGGCTTCTCATCAGGAGGCCTTGTTTCTTGCGTAACTGGTTTCGTGAACGGTACTGGCTCCAGCTCCAGCTCTGGTGCTTTGCTAGCCGCGGTCTCGTGCACGGACACTTGTGGCCGAGAGGATGGGCTTGAGCTTGGGGTTTTGGCCTTGGGTTTGGAGATGCCAGCACCGAGTTCGGAGGAGAGTCCGCGAAGTGACTGTGATTTAATCAAGCCACCCATAGGCGGTGAACGCATGAAACTAGCTGTGGTGACCTCTTTGAAGTCCCTGGGTTTCCCAAGATCCACGCTACCGCGCTGTTGCTTTGCTTTATTGAGTTCACTCATCCAGCTTGGCTGTTGGGCCGGTGCTGCTTTCGGCCTAGGAGATTCGGGTTTATTGATGGCATTCTCGAGCCAGCTCGATTTCGTTGGACTCCATCGTTTGCTCGGACTTGCGGGAGGCCCCTTCTCATCATGCGTCTCCTCTTCCATAACCCCTTGGAGCTCGGAGAAAGAATTAACTTCCCTTCGTAGTGGAGGAGCGGTCTTGCCTAAGCTATCACTAGATTGATCAAATGTTGGGGTGTTTGCACTGCCAGCGGTAGAAGGCCGCTCCTTGTCTATTTCAGCTCCAGGAGTCAGCAACCGTCGAGTTCGTGGAAGGAGGAAGTTATGAGACAAGCTATCTTCAAAGACATACCTTCAGGGGCTTGGGTGATCGTAAGATTACTATGGCTGGATCCTGGCCGCGAACTCGAGACTGGTGACGCTTCACGGCTGAAGCTTCCTCGAACATCCCTAGGTGGCCCCATGCCGCCCACTGCGGCGAGTGTTCCGTCAACCCCACTCCTGCTGCTTGCTATTGAATTGCCTCTACTGAGACCAGGACCAGCCTGTGTGCTCCACCTCTTGTTGACGCTATCCGAGCGTTTGAGCATAGCGCTTTGGACGAACCCGCCCAGACCTTTAGTGGGGGATACCGGTCTTTCGACACGCTCAAGGGAGATACGGCCCTGCGACGGGGACATTGCTAGAGCTCGAACGTTGGCGTTGGACTCAGCCGATTGTGAGGTGTTTGTCTCGGACGAAGGGGGTTCGAAGCGTTGACTGCTTACTGTTGGCAATGGAGAACGTATACTTCTTGTAGACGAAAGCGACGCTGAGCTGGAGTATTTGTGTACCGAGCCTAAGCCGCCCCGAATTGAGCCTTCTGTGAGAGATTCCCAAGTCAGCAATGCTTGAGTTCGTCATTTGCCAAGTCTGAGCCCTCCAGAAAAATGCCATCTGGTGATCTTGGGCTTCTGAGGTCTTCGTCCCATTATGTGCAATATCCCGGATAATGGTCGACTCAGCCATATAATACATACCTATTGACGGCGAAGTAGAGCGCACGCTCACTGGAGGGGAAAACCTCTTCTCCGGCTCTGCCGACGTCTCCCTCGACATCCCTGGTAACCTCATCGCTTCGGCAACAGGAGAACTTTCAGGGGCAACGTCTGCCTGATTCCTCCTGAAAGCTGCCGACCCATGGCCCCGCTCCTCGGTTTGTTTGAAATAGGTAGGATCTTTCGCGCCCAGCGATCGCATGATCTCGTTCCTTGATATGGCCGTGTTATTACCAGACAACGGCTCAATGCTCGCTCTAGGAGATCGTGCGGCGGTGTTTTCCGAAGCTGCCATTGACAGCGGTCGAGACCTTGTCGCAGCTGACCCTCGTGACGAAGGACGCTGCTGCCACGACATTGTGTTAGACCGCGCTGGAGCCATCGCAGCGCTTGGGGAGCTATGTGGGGCCATTGATGGATTCCGATGTGACTGTGTATTCTCTGGCTCTGGTCTAGCGTTTTGCTGATATGACATATTTTTCGGTGATTGGGAACCGCGGCGAACGCGTTGTTGACTTAGTGAAGATAGTTGCGGTAGGTTGCCGGGTGAGATGCTTGGATCCTGCATGGAGGTGTCGGTGGAGTAGGGTGTGCCCGCATTGGACTTTGAGGGAGACAAGGACCGGGCGCGCTCTGAAAGTCAATTAGCTCGCGTGGGAACTGCGCGGTGGAGCTTGTCGGGTGCAAACCAGCTCTCCTGGCCTCCCTCTGCTTGCGGCCTTGGAGTATCTCCTGTTCCAGCTTTCGAGTCCGCTCCTCGTCTTCCCTGTCGCGTTGATCCCCCAGTTCGCGAATCCGTTTTAAAAAGTCATTGACATCTTCCGAACCGTCGGCCTCAGTCATGATGGAGGATTGACTGGATTTGACCGGCACAGCCTACGTGAGACCTCGGACTAGTGCAATGAGTGTTGCAAGGAAGATCAACAGGTACTACTGAAAGCGAAGCGAGGTGCATCAGCGTCGAAAGATTGTCGATCATCACCGTCAGCGAGCAGGGGCTATGAGAGCGTTGTTTCAGTCTACGGCATCAGTATGAGATCACGAGCTCTACTCATCATCAACGGATTGCAGCTTCCGTGATGGATAGGCCACCCTGTGCTCGCCGTGAATAAATATCCTCATTTCTCTATCGTGAAAAGCTGTTGAGACCGCATCTGCGGCCAAGCATTGGAGCCTTTTCGGGACTAGCACCAAACGTGGACTGTCTTGGGAAAAGCTGCAGTCTAGCAGGCTTCAATACAAGAACAGCTTGTCCCGGGCATCCTGTACCACCCATTCAAGCCCTGCTTCGAGGTTGTTCCCTGTGATGGCGCTGCACTCGACTATGGTCCATTTGTGAGTTTTGATCGTGTCCAGTTGAAGCGCCTAGGAGGGAAGTCAGCACCAGCAGTCCCGACCCGCAATGGATGGTGGAAAGCACCCTGCCTATCTCCTCGGCAGTCATACAAGCCTCGACGTCGGTCTTGTTGGCGAAGACGAGTAGACTTGCTCCCATCAAACGCTACTAGGGGTTAGAAATTCTCAGCTCCAGCTATGGACGATTTACCTCTTCAAGAAGCAGTCCCGCAAGCTCTTCGCAACAGTCTCCGATCCTCAGCCTATCTGTGGCGTCCACCACCCATATCAAGGCGTCCGTCTTCTCGAAGTAGTTCCGCCAATACGACCGGAGGGTCTTCTGACCTCCCACATCCCCTCGTTCCCTGTTAGCTGGGGGACATCGTCCGGGCGTGGGCATGGGATTCATACAGATGTTGAGTTTATAGCTGTTCTCTTGCGTCAGTGTGCCGTCAATTAATCAAACCAGAGCTTGCATACCCGTTGTAGTCAATCGTCTTGATGATGAAGCCGAGCGTTGGACTGACAGTATTGACATCCTCCTTCATGATCCTCTTGACAATCGTCGTCTTTCCCGCATTGTCCAGGCCTCTGTTCCCGTCAGCTCGACAAGTCAGACGCCCAACCTCGACCTACAGCATGAGTATCCTCATCTCCTTGTCTTTGAGCCGTGCTTTCCTCAAGATTGATAGCATTTTTATTATCGTGATGAGTGACTGCTTCGCTTCGGCAAATCCTGCAAAACATAAGGCTCGCTTGCCGCTGCTTCATCTTTCTAACGCGGCTAACATAACACCACTCCAGTACATTGCCTTGACCTTCCAATCCCTAATTGTTTCAGTATGCACGCATCTTTCCTTGCCAAAGCACCCTCAAGCCAGTTTGGCTTACTTTGCTGAACCCACTATCGCTCTACCAGCTGACAGGAAAGCTCAATTCTCTCCGAGATCTCTCGTGTAACACAGTTCATAAAAGCTGCCTCAGAGGCTGAGAAATATGTTTTGTGTCGCCAGATCTCTCATCTCCAGTTTGATGGTTTCAATGGGAAGCGGCTTCTGAGACAGGGTCTGTTAAAGACGCCGGATGGAACGCCTTGGGTTGCTTGACTTGAACCACTAAAGTGTCGGAAGCCGAAGACCATTCATTGATCGCATATTAAATCTTCGGGACCATGACCCTCTCCTGTAGTAAGAAAGGTTCCGAAGAGAGACGGCGAAGTCTCGATGGCCAGCATGGCACCGACAGCAGCTTCCTTAGTACGCTCACAAGAATAACCTTGAACTGTCTGTCGAAACAAGCATTGGGCATGGAGGTCAGAAATTCAAGAGCGCAATATAGTGTTAGAGCATCAGTAACTTTGCACACCAACTCTGAAGGAATTGCAGTATCTATCGGAAATTCCATTGTCGCTACGCTTAGCAACAGTCTCGGCGCTCAGACGAAGTCGCGGCGACTGTTTCCAACACACAAGCGATACATCCCCTGCCTCCAGTCTGAATTCTACCAAAGTACACTTGTCTTGTCCTGTTCACTCAACGTGAGGGCGACTCTTACCTGAAGTCTTTGCAAGCACGGTAAAGGATACTGTTCATAAGGACACAATACTGCTGTGAATCTGTCCTTTGTCAAAAGTTTCCTATACCACCCACCAAAGCAAGAAACTGTATTTTCCCGTGAACGCCCTAGACAACACGCTCTTTCAGTATGCCTCCGCGCCACTAGTTGAACAAGCCTCAAGAGTCCTCGAACGGCTTTTTCCACAAATTGATCTCGACACCCACACCTCCAACGAGCTCAACAAATGGCGAAGAGCCCACCTCACAACATGACCGAAGCGGCAGCCTCTGAGTCAAAGCAGACCGGGGAGCATGAATGGAGAAACCAGAACCAGAGGCGCGCACGGAATAAGCAGAAGAGGAAGCTTGAGGCGCAACACGCTGCTGCTGCCGCTGCTCAAGCGGCGACTCCACTCACACAGCCTACTGCGGCGGTGCAAGAGGCTCACTTACCTATCTCTGATGGTACGTCCCTAATATGCAGCCACTGTCTTGCAGTAATCAGGCTGATCATACTGGTGGCAAAGGAGGTCCAGGAATCGCCCCAACCGTACCTGAAGTCGTTGATTGTGAGCCTTTCCATCCTATCACTCCGACTGCGAACAACATTGCCACCACTGGACCTGAGTCCAACACTCACGGTAACGTCCGTGGGTCGCCCTCGACCCGTCGCGTCGATGGAGCTCAGAATACAGCCACCGGCACGGCGACAATGGCCACCACGTCAGGAGTGGCCAAGCCCAAACGGAAGGCGTGGAAACATAGAAAGCCCAAGAAAGCCGTAATTGCAAAGGAAGCTGATCAGATCAAATTGGATGAATCTTCCGCTGCACAGCCCGAGAGCTCGAAGAATCAGACAGGCCAGCCCCGGCTGGATATCAAGAATGGTAAAGCAAAGACTGCAACGCATGCCTCGTCGAAGCCTCCTGCTTCCGAAGCAAGACCTAAAGCAGGTCGACTGGTCAATGACAGTCGCACCAAGCTTGACCTTGCGGGCACGAAGCGGAAGCGGGATGGGGAGTTGCCTCCGCCGAGCAATGCAATGATCGCAGACTGGCAAGAATTCCGGCATAGTATGGGAGTTGACAAAAGGTCAGATCAACGGTGATCAAACAAAGCTCCAAGCTAAACAGGTGATCAGGACGGCAACAGGAAGTGGATCTGTACGCTTGCATCAACCTACGGCGGCGGATCCGCCTTTATCGAAGGGAAAGGGGAAAGGGAAGAGGAAGGGAAAAGGAAAGGGTAAAGGAAAAGGAAAGGAAAAGGAAAAGGAGCTGGCGATCAAGGGGGCTGCCGACAAATGGTCGGACAGACAGCACTTGGACGAGGCACAGGGTTCAGCTCGGCTAGCCACCCTACCGACCTCGACCCTTCCCTTTCCCTTCATCACTCCCGATCAAAATCATAATCACACTCACCATCATTCCACCACTTTCGAGACTGGAGAACTTACAGCAATCGCTGAAGACTCCGAGTTTCTTGTGCCGACTCAAGGCGACATGCCTGCTTCCACGAGAGGTATGATAACACCTTGCAAACCCTGCCGTCAATCACCTACGTCCGCTGATGTGAAGTCTCCAGCTTCGTCTGTTGATCGCTACAGCACACGGCCAACTCATGCTTCGCGCCAGTCTGGAGTCCATCTCGATAAGTTCGACGCACCTCCTGCTGAACGCAACACAAGAGGATTCCAGCCGCCACGCCAGTCTCAAGTCAAGCAGCAGACTTCGACATCACCCACGTCAGCCTCAGCCCTTCAGCCTCGGTCCACCACGAGCATTCCAGTAGGAATCACGGAGGCTTCTAGTATCGCTGACGCGCATACCCCGCCGGTCATTGCTCAAGGTGCCAACACTAAAATCACATCTGCTTTGCAGGATGATGCACAGAGCGCCAAAGTGAAAGATACTCGGTCCGGGACTGGTCAGATACGAGTTCAAAATCTTCGACCTACTCGACAAACGAAACAAGCTGCCGTTGTCAAGGCTTCTGGGCATGATGAACTTTACGGTGCGTCTGACGAGGATCCACCTTCTCCTAACTCTCAGGCAATTCAGCCTACAGATGAGGCTGGGAAACCGAATCGCGACTCTAGGCCCTCTAGAAACCCCGTTTCTTTGACACCCGTGCCTGCAGCAACGCCTCACATTAATTTGAATGCGCTCCCTCAGTATGCCTGGAATAAGGGAATTAATCCTAAATATCAGATGACCCCCCTCGCCATTCAGCAAACAACAGCTTTCGCCTCAAGTCCAACAGAGCCTGCACGCTCGGGAGTAGAAACCGACAATAACATATCTGCAAAGAAAGCCCCGAGGCACTTTGAGCAGGGTCGCGCTGACGAAGTCAATGAAGTATCATTCATTTCTAAGCAACGCTCTAAGGTGGTGCCGTCCATTGGACCGGCAGACCCTTCAGGTGAAGACAACCGCGCTGGAGATGTAAAGCATACTAGCGTCGGCGTTCAGGAGGTGACGGGTCAACTGGAACAAGCTCACGGTGAAACTATCGTCTACACGCCACCTCACCTCCGGGTACCGAAGTCAAAATTGGATCCATCGAAACCGAGTACTGCGTCTCTTACCTTTTCTCCAGAAGGCAACAAGACGCCTTCGCATGTGGCCTCACCGAGTACTACAGTTGTAACGCAGTCTCAACATGCGGCGAAGGCACCAGAGACTGTTGAGCCGGATCACTCTCACTTACCTCCTCATATGCGACCACCCAAAGTCAAGAAGCTAAGTCAAATTGAGCCCAATGCCGATCCAATTCCACATAGCGCTGTAGGTAATAATAACAGCGCCGGTGAAGAGGTGACACCCGCAAAAACCACCACTGCCTCGGTTGCTCGACCCTATGCCAAGGGCAAGGAGAGAGTCTCACCTAACACCTACGAAGAGAAGCCAAACATTCGTGGCGGTGATCTTAATGGTTCTCGGGACTTGAGCGACACAACTCGAAGACGTACTCGCATGGAGAAGATGATGCGCGACAAAGGCTATTCCCCACCTCCAAAGGGACGAATTCCGGTCATTGGAAACTGGGAAACGGTTGAGCGTACTTGGGAGGAGCGTGACCCCCATGACTACGACGCTCCAGAGCACCAATCTCACTTGCACGAATGGTCAGGTCGGATAGCTCAAGAGATTGGTGAAGAGCCTGTCGTCGTGGACACTTCAGCTCCTGGTTTCGCAATGGGCACCTATGTACCTGTAGAGGGGCGGCTTGAATCCGCTGTCAGCGAGGACGCCCATGAAACCTACCGCCTGGACGATCCTTACACGGAACGCAAATCCAATCAGACCGCACAAGCTGCTATCGAGGCATTGCTTAAGAAGAAGAGAACAGAGGAGCCTGAGCAGCCAGCCCCTACAAAAGCTCAGAAGCTGGAAGCCCGTGCACTTCAGCGCGAGCGTCAGCTGCATTTCATCGAGATGGAGCGGAATCATCCAAACAAGCCAGTTGCAGACATCTACATCCGGCCTGCCGAAGAGAAAGACCTCGGCGCCATGGCGGAAATCTTCAATTGGTACATCAAGAGCACAGCTGCGACGGTTGAGATCCAGCCCAAGACCATAGCCACGATGCGAGAATTGATGCAAGAGACCCGTGAAGAAGGCTTCGATATGTACGTGGCAGTACAGAGGAGCGGACGAAGCGGTGCCAACGGTCACAATCATCGCGTCGTGTCCGAACCGATCTGTGGCTTCACATATGCAAACGACCTTGCGGGCCAGAACCATTCTTACATATACACTGCAGAGCTCTTTGTGTACGCGAGTCACGATCATCCTCACGTGGGGATTGGGAGATGTCTATTCGACCGGATGATGGATCTTCTCGACATCAACTACGCTCCCAAAGGTGGCTGTGAATGGCGAGGCGAGCAGCTTCTGACTCGGCGGGAAATCAAGAAGGTCCAGGTCAATATCCCGTACTGGGACAAGGTTGAGGCAGACAACGAAGACTTGCAGTGGAAAGGCAACTGGTTGACAGGTCAAGGTGTCGCCGACAAGTATTTCATGAAATTTGTATACCAGGGAACTCTGGCGGAGATTGGGTGGAAACAGAAGAAGACGTAAGTACACTCCAGAATGAAAAAGTCAACCTTTCGGATCTTCAGCTCCTAGGAGTGAGAGGTTGCATCCCTACGTTTCCCTCAACCTCCGACCCTTGCTACCACCAGTGTTGGTACCACACTGACATTTCCTACAGCATCTCCGTTGCGCAGTTCCTCCACGACACCCTGATCGACATCAGCCGCAAGCCGGACAACATCAACGACTAAGCTTTCCACACTGAACACTCCCAACTGACGATATCGGCCCTTCTATTCTACAGACTTCCGAGCAGCATCCTCAGCCAGCTCAATCACCCATTTCAATTCTACACTCTTCTTCCAAGCAGCCGTCTCCAATCAGCGGCTCAACTCCACTCTCGCAGCATCCTTACCCCTTTGTCAACCCCCCCCCCCAACCCCACCTAATTATTCCAGCATCCTTATCACACTCTCGGCCCAGCTGCCGACACAGTGTCCGATCAGGATAGAAGGTCTCATTCATACTGCGACAGATTACTCCCATGTGATCGCTGTCGCCCGGCTCTTTCAGCCACATATCTTTTCGAGCAAATGTGGTGGGTAATGGCGGTGGAGGCGGGGGAGGCCTAGATTGTATCCGGAATTATTTTCTTTCATGTAGCTAGCTCTTGATAGAGGGGATAATGCATTACTGAAACTTCGTGTGCTGTGATTGATTTACGTGATGCGCGCCGATGGCTTGTGGGCGGCCAAATCATGAAAGTGAAAGGATGGGAAAGGGTAGGAGTACCATAGTCCCCAAGAGAGAGCCAATGAGAGAAGGGTCAGTGTCATTGTTGCGAGGCAATCTTGCATGAGACACTAGCTACATCTAGCTACATCTAATGGAGGTTGCCACAAGTAGCTACACCCATCACTTCCTCTTCCCATTCCTAACCTTTACCCTCTGCCTCTCCTTTCCCTCCTTTCCCTTCTCCCTCCCCCCCGTCCCCTTCTTCCACACCTTCCCCTCCCTCCTCTCCCTCCCATCATCCAACCTCTTCCTATCCTTCCCACTCAACCTCCCCTTCTTCTTCTCCTTCCCCCCCACCCCATTCAGCTCCTCAAACCCCTTTTTCTTCGCCACGACCTTCTCCCTCTCACTCTCAAACCACGTCCGCTTCGGCCGCGCCTTGATCTCATCCTCATGCTTCATCAAATTATCCCCCTTCTGGATCTGCATCTCCACGCCCTGCAGCGCGCGTTCCGCCTTCTCTTCCTCGAGGATGGCGTCGATCTCTGGCTCTAGCGCCTCGAGCTCGGTGTGCAGCGCGTCTACAATCTCTGCGTCTACAGTCCGGGACACGACTTTTGCGTTCTGTGCTTTCGCTGCCTTGACTATCTCCTTCACGACTTTACGGTCTGGTTCCGCGGCGAGGGTACATGCTCGCCCCGGTCGGCCTGCGCGCGCCGTACGCCCCACGCGGTGCAGGTAGATTGTTGCGTTCTGCGGCGCGGTGTAGTTCACCACCGTACTCACATTCGGGATATCGAGCCCTCGACTGGCCACATCGGTCGCGAGCAGGAAATGGGCAGCGCCAGAGCGGAAAGCTGTAAGGGCGGCAAGTCGTTGCTCCTGCGTCATGCTGCCGTGGAGCTCGGCGGCGCGGAGGTCGAGCAGGGAGAAGAGGACGCGGATGCGGTGCGCGAGGGCTTTCTGGCGGAAGAAGATGATGGTCTTGGAGGTGTAGGTGGTGCGGCAGAGGTGGAGGAGGTAGGCGAGGCGTTTGTCCTCGCGGCCGGGGCGGAGGCGGACGAATTCTTGGGTCAGGGTCGTGACGGTGCGTTTTGGGGGGTTGATGACGAGGCGGACGGGGTGGTTGAGGCTGAGCCGGATGAGCGATTCGACGCGCGTGGTCATGGTGGCGGAGAAGAGCATGGTTTGGCGGGAGCGGGGGATGGAGGTTAGGATCTCGTTGAGCTCGTCGGCGAAGCCATCGTCGAGCATGCGGTCGGCTTCGTCGAGGACGAGGATCTCGAGCGTGGAGAGGGTGAAGGAGGGGGAGTTGCGCATGTGGTCGATGAAGCGGCCGGGGGTGGCGATGATGATGTCTGGGCGGGTGCGTAGGGCGGTCTCTTGCTCGCGGAGGGAGAGCCCACCAACGAGGAGCGCAATGGTGATGTCGGTGAAGGAGGCGAGTTTGCGGGCGACGGTGTGGCATTGGACCGCGAGTTCGCGGGTGGGCATCAGGATGGCGACACGGGAGGTGGGGATCTTTTTGGGCCGGTAGAGGAGACGCTCGAGGATGGGGATTATAAAGGCGGCGGTTTTGCCGGAGCCAGTGACAGCGCCTCCGACAACATCACGGCCAAGGAGGGCAACAGGGATCGTTTTGCTTTGGATTGGGGTCGGAGTTGTGAAGGCGCAGGAAGCAAGACCGCGCAGAATAGGACGAGAGAGTGACATGGCTTGGAAGGAGTTGGGTGAGGGTTTTGCATTCGATGTGCCCTCTGAGGGCTCTTCAGGAGCGAAGAAAGCATCGCGGCGGGCTCTCTCTTCGGCGTCATCTTCATCGGAGGTTTTGGATGCGTCTGAAGCTTCGTCATCTGGATGAGGGACCGGCTCTGCCTCGAGGTCGTTCTCTGAAGCCTCATCTGAGCTTTCTTCAGGCCACTGTGCGATGTCTTCCTCTTCATCACTTCCGGTAGCTCCCATGCCAAAACCATCTGGAGCCAATGTCTCATCCATGTCCTCCTCTTCGCTTTCTCCATCTGAGTGCTTTACTTGCCGGTCCAGCTCCTCATCACTATCACCTTTGCTAGCAGTGGATTCTGCGACCTTGCCTCCATTGACATCCTGATTCTGCCCTTTCTCCGTATCTTTCCTCCGCCGGGCAATCAGTGCGTCAATATCGACGCCCTTCTTATCACCTCCCGCACTCCTGGTTCGCTGGTCTCCATCAATATCCCAGGCATTGAAGTCCTCAACAACTCCACTATCGCCTTGTCCAACTTGGAACTCGAAATCCGAGTCTAGTGCTCCATCGTCTTCGCCATGGGCCGTCCACCCGTTCTCTTGTCCCGAAATATCTATATCATCTTCCGCATTGTGCCGGGAAGACTCGCCGTTCCTCTGCTTCTTTGCAGTCCTGTTGGGGCCGTTCGTCGTAGGTTCGTGAGATCGTTTGCGCTTGGTACCATTGCTTGGTGGGTTCTTGGGAGATGTCTCCAGTTCTTCGTCTTCAAGTGGGAAGTTGTCATCGTCAGATATAGTGAAGACGAAATCATCATCTCTATCAAATTTCGGAGCCATGGCTTGGGTTGTCGAAGTTGTAGAAGATGATCGCCAGTAATGTCATTCGAACTTTCAGAGCTCCCGACGTTTAGCCGCCTCAGGTTCATGGGGGGCATATATGTGCTTTTACGGGGTAGTAATCCCACGATACAGGCCGATCCTCACGGGAAGTAAGTCGAGATCATATATATCGCTGATGTTGATATAGTAATGCCGCCGAAAAATCCCCTTCCATCCTGATACATACTGCAGAGGGAATACCAAATCTAACGTACCATCCAACCTATGCTCCTCCCTTCGCCCACAACTATGTACACGAATCTTGTGCGAACGCTAATATGCCATCCTACTCCTATTCGAACCCGAACTCACTATACGCACCACTGGCGCCCAATCAATTGCCTATCACATTGCATTCCCGTACTCGTATCGATCCTGTGCTCGTGCTCCGCCGCCAAGGTTCATATGCATGAGTGCTTCCTGAGGCCAGTCGGTTCCGTCCGTGTGCAGCGATTGTTGCTGATTAGGCAGGGTCCAGAGGTTGCCATCTTGGGCGAAACTATGATCTTCGCTATATGAAGGGAGTGACAACGAAGGCTTTGACTCGTAGTGAGGGTCAGGTGGTGCAGGGGTGTTCGAGACAGGAAAACTGAACGCTGATGGATCGTGATCATGTTGTGGGGTCGTCAAGTCGTCACAATCGTAACGCTGAGATTCAAGTCTAGTTCGCTGAGAGTAATCATCGTCGTTATATCCGAGCTCTGCTCGTGGTATATGTAGCTCGTCGTGAATGGCGTAAGGATTGGCTCTTGCTTCTGTCGGGATGTTCCTTTCGTCTACCTCCCTAGGCAGCGGTGGCGAATCGACGATAGAGCTTTCGTACGGTGCTGGCAATTCTGAAGGTGCATTTATTAGATCGGTATAGTTCTGCTGTCGCGAAGGCGCGGATGGAATGGTTTGGACGTTCTTCAAAGAACTGCCAATGCGAACACTGCCAACTGTACTTCTCGGCTCTGCAACTTCTGTAATCTGGCTGTCTGCGCCGTCTGCATCCCTGATACTGAATTGAGCGATTGTCTCCATCTTCCTAGTCACCCAGCTTGCAAGAATCTTGCCGCGTTGCTTTTCGCCTAGTCGAGACCGGGGAAAGTCGCCTTTGGCGACGAAAGCTACGATATCCACTATCACTTGGTGCTCGTTCAGTACAGCGTTAACGATGACGGGCACTATCGACGCCAAATAGTTGCGACGCATGACCTCTACAAGTACAACCACGAAGCCACCAGCCTGGAAGACGGCACTGTTGCACGTATTAGACAGGAACTTGGTCCACAGAACAAAAGGAATGACTCACCATCCGCCAGGCAAAATGTTTCGATGACATTTTTCAATCGAGTACTCAATGTCCATTGGGAAATGACTCAGACCGTTGACTTCAAATGTCTCCCCAATACCACCCAGCACAAAAAGAACCTGCATTTCAACCTGCTGACCTCCAGGGCCTATGGGCCGTGTAACATTATGAAGAAAACCAAGGTCACCGGTACGCACATAAGTGAGGTGAGGGTCACCATCCACAGTGCGGCCATTGAACCTTTCGAAGTCGAACACATCCTTGGAACCGTAGAAAGATTTGACGCAAGCCTCCGAATACACCCAGATCTCTCCGTATTCGCCAATGTGGCACAGACGGTTGGTTTCAGGATTTACAATCGCAATCTGAGTACTCACTGGTACCATTCCAGAATCTTGAACAAGCAGTGACGTCGGATCCGTGTCCGGGTCAACTGGATAAACAAGACCTCGGCGAAGGGCGCGCGTGTCGAGCCATAGCTCTATGGGCTCGATGCACATATACGAGCGGGAGGCCACCATAGGATTCAGGACATGGGAGTAGATTGTATTGATCGCAGTTCGGTCAAGACCGGTTGCAGCAAAATGAAGTCGCACCTTTTGAAACACATCCACGCGTGGTCTGCCTTCAGTAGATATCATCATGTTTTTCAGCTCATGAAGGTTGAAACCTTTCCCCGGCATGGAATTCATAGCATGATCGAGCATCTGGCTTGTGGCGTACGTGTCCTTGATCTTGTATCTTGACAGCGTCAGGAAAAGCGACTGTGGGTTGCCAGCGAAATCCACCGGCGAGACTAGATACGTCGGAGCACCCACGAAACAGCCCATAAGACAGGTATGGACGAACCCCAACCCCATAGTGCTCCTAACACAGCCAAGCACAGGCCTGGAGCTCGTCATTTGACATGTCTCTTTCTGCACCTTGCAGGTGCCCATGATGGTATCATGACCCAGTTGTACCGCAATACGTCTTTGATCGGGCGTCCAGTAAGTCCATATCAGTACAGGATAACTAGGTTGGACCCATGAAGGCTTCATTGTGAAGCCCAGATCCCTGCATCCTTTCAATTGTTTCGGAGGCTTGGTGGTATTGTAAGTCGAGGGAATTCCAACTCGAAGGACTTGCGCAGACTGTTTGATATGCTGAGAGACAATCTTCTGCTTCAAGAGATGGTCCACTTCGGCGTTGACTACAACGGCCTTAACTCTGAAGTCAGCGATCATGTGGAGATAGGCCGGAGCATCTTCGTTCAGACGGTTCTGGTCGAGCGGTGCCATTGGAATCGCCACAGCTCCAAGACAGAAGCAAGCATGAACAGCATAGACAAACTCCTCCGAGTGGGTGTACATGAGTATCAAATGATCTCCTGGTCGAACCTTGGCCTTGTTCTGGAGATATTGTGCAACTGCTGCGACTTTGGTATCAAACTTTTTCCATGTAACACCTTTGCCTTCTTTGCCTCGACCATCGATCGTACAGTAGGCCAGCTCTTCAGCTTGCCTTGCGACACGCCACTGAAGAAGATCCACTATGCTTGAGAAGTTGTTTAGAGGCGTCGATGTTCGATCATCTATCACAACTTCGCGATGATCCACCCCAGAGTACTGCTTGTCTTGCATCGCTAGGATCTCCTGTCTAGCAGAAGTCGAGACCGGCGACCAAATTCCGCCAACAGGGTCCACGCCCACGGGAAGGTTCAGGACAGCTCGCTCTACACCAAATTTGACGTGAACACAGGGCAATGAGCCTTGATCGAATTCTCTGCGGCAGAGCATGTTCGCTATCTCCCGTCGCCCATTCTTGACAACCCTCGGAAGTGTATTTGGTGCTGTGATCATTACGCAGAAGACCCTAAGATGGTGTTCTTGATAGAGAACCTCTATACAGCGTTCTGATAGTGAATCCAGCAACGCGGTATCAAGCTGCCGTGGGGGTCCTCCATTAGTGGTCGGAGCGGTGGAGGCAGCTTGTGACTCGAGCACAACGATAGGGAGATGCTCCTCGTTAACAAAAACATCAAAAGCTGAACAATCAAAAATCTTGGGCACGTTTTTCATGATGCTGATAATCAAATGCTGGACGAAGAAGTACCGATACTCGGCAATCTCCATGCCATGCTCGACCCATTCGACCTTCTGACGCAGCCGATCCTCATAAAGCCCCAGAATAAAAATCTTACCTTCAATGACACAGCCAAGCAGGCCTGTTCTCAGGAACTCCGGATCGACAACCATGGGCGTTGGATTTCCCTCCTGGAATTTGTACGGTCTTGCGTGGAAGATGGTCTCTGTGTGCTTGGGTAAAGCCCAGAAGCCCCCCGATAGCGACGGAGAATCGACCCAAATCTCCCCAATCACAAATGGGGTACAAAGTAAGCTCGTCTCTGGGTCGACAACAGCCAGCGTGGCATCTGGGATAGGGTACCCAAAGGCTCCAACACGTACTGTCCCTGCCTCATTGCCAGCCCTTTTCCTCGCTTCGTCTCCCATAGCCACGACGACAACTTCGTTGGTCTTCAATGACTCCTTGTCGAGAAGTACTTCGCTGAGTTCTGTTCGTCCTTGTTGATCTGAAGGCTGGGCGGTGCCACCACCAATAAGGCTCCCATACCCGTTTTGCGGCACAACCGGCTTCGTGCTTTTCTTCTCTTCGTGGTCTTCGTCATCGGAAGCACTGATCTTCAGCGGACATCCCATCCGTTCTTCACCGCCCAACCAATCGCGGACACTGATGACCATCCCACCGTGCTCTGGCAAGCACAGCATGGGCGCAACCAACTCCCGAGCTCTCGTGTTCCTCAGCGGTCGGAACCATCTGTCTGCAAGGATTTCGTGAAATTCACTATCAACTGTAAGGGTATCAATCAAACAAAGCTTTACACTGGAGAAGTTAGGTTCAAAGTTTTTCTTGAAATTACGAGTCGTCATGGGGTCTGCCTGATAATTATACGCCGCGCGCTTTAGCCCAGGGTAGTCTGCTGCCATAAGAGTCGCCTTGTATTTCGTGATCAAGTTTGCATAGAGTCCAGGAGTATCAATGGCACGCGCCTCCATCCACACAGTAGTGTGACCGCCGTAGACCGTCAGAAGCGTCCCAAGTATCATTCCAATACCTTGGCGAGGGTCGAGGTAGCTTAGCAGGATCTCTCCAGCACCTCCACCCGCCATCAAGCGTCCTTGCTTGTCGCGTAGTCCTGCACTGAAAGTGTCATTAGTATTCGTAGGCACCGTGGCAATTATTGCACTCAAGCATGCCATCTGGTGCATGATGGTCCGGTGGCTCATCACCACACCTCGAATGTCACCAGTTGGTGCTCGGGAGAACTCGATGTAGGCAAGATCTGGGACAACAAGCGCCGGCACTTCATCTTTCCTCTTTGGATGGTAGCTGCCAAACTCATTGGTCTTCCACCATTCGACACCACGAGGCCAATTGAGCTTATTCGCCGTGATGTCGCGTTGGAAATTTTTCAGATTGGCATCGGTAGTCAATGCCAGATGCGCTTGCGTTGTCGTCAAGACAAGGTTGAGCCGCTTGTAATCGTCGAGGTTATTATTTGGGCCGGCCGCGAAGCCAGCGATATTGTTGATCGGAACAGCGACTACACCAGCGATGAAGCAGCCCATGAGCGCAACGGCGAAGTCAATGATTTCCGTGTCCCGATATATCAATGCCACTCTATCACCTTTGTAGAGACTGCTTTTATCCCTCACGACCTGCGCTACTTTCTCAGCCCTACTAGCCAACTTTTCCCACGTGATTGAGGCGGTCTCTTTCCCCTTTTGGTCCAATACCCAGTATGCCGGCTGCTTAGGATTTGTGAGCGCGCGGTGCCGTAGGACCGAAGCAATATTGTCAAATTTAGACATTGGAACGTTGCCATTGTGTGGATCATACACAGCGAAAGGTACATCCCGAGGCTCCAAAGGTAATTGATGGCTCACGGCACCAGCTGATGGCAGATCGCTACTCCTCAAAGGCGGAGGCCCAATATTCGCTGTCGGGGAGAAGGTGTCCACTGTAGAGTATCGATGCGGCCCTCCGCCATAGCTATCCCGCTGGCCCTCATTCTGGTGCCCTGCGAAATCCGAGAAATAGACCTGCTGCGAGTCGAGCAACGTAGATTGCCTGGTTTGCCCACCATCGGAAACTCCATACACTCCATCTTGTTGCTCATCAAAGTCCTGGTCGTTATTCGGTGTAAAGGCAAAGTCTGAGTTGACCATACTAGGCTGCCTTGTATCGCCGGGTGGCGGCGTGTACGACCCTGGCAGTTCAGGCCTCAATTGATCGTCTCTTCCATAGCGGTATTGCTCCGAGTCAGGGTTCCGCACGGCCAAGCCACTGCCGAGATTTCCGTTGTTTACATCCGAGTACTGGGCTGGACCTGATTGGGATGGGACAGATCGAGGATCAAATCCAGACTGGAAGGAGCCATTGTTCGAACGTGACGTCAGAGCAGCGAAGGAGGCCGATCTTGTTCCATCATTTGAGGGACGCGCTGTTGTCTCTACAGGGTAAACCTGCAAGCCCCTTGTCGCACGGTCGACGTCGGATGGGGCAAGGTATTGCGAGAGTATGAGAGTCCTCCTCTTCTGATAACCCTTTTGCGTAATCTCTCCATCTTCGAGCTCAGCGTCTAGCTCTCTCAATTTGTCCTGCAATTCTGGATTGTCTTCGGCCATTCTGTCTTTCCTCGATGCTCCTAGGAGTAGCGAAAGTGACTAGAGATGCAGAGGTGAGAATATCGACTCGGTCCCTACCAGCATAGCAATTATCGATCATCGCGCGCCTCGAGCACAAGTGGCGCAATGATTCTTGGCAGCGCGAACTGAATAGCGAAACGAGCGACGAGTTCGGCATTGGCCTGTGAGGACCATGGCTGATATTTCCTCCATCGTGGGACCAACATGCGTTCGCGCTCGGCATTTCTTCGGCTCCGGATCGTCATTGGGCTACTCACGTGATATAGGCCTCCTCAACAGTTTCAAAGCTTGGAGAAATGTCTGCTCTCGGCAACACAATCGATCTTGAAGGTATCGTTGACACGTTGCTGTCCAGGTCGAAAGCGTACCCTAGTGACACTGCCAACTTAGATCCTTCGAATCTGCACGACTGCACGAATGACCAACTCAGTTCTACCCAGATGTCGGTTGCACGCGCTCGACCGGCCAATTCCTAGAAACACCCATTGCCCCCAACCATGGCCACGGTTGATTTCGATATGGCTGCTGTCTCTGCAAGTACGCTTAGCGCTTCCTGTTCATCAAGTGAGCGCGTTCGTAGTGAGACTCGAACCATTTGAGATGTATCAGATCCTCAAAGGCGGATATTGTACCAGACCAAGAAGCAGCCACATCTTCTACTGAAAGTTTATCCGGATTCAATGCCCAACCCGGCGAAAGAAAGTCATCACAGCCTCATTGTATGCTTTCACGACAAAACCCTGTTTAGGCTATTGGGTTTGATCGTCCTTCTCACCGGACGGTCTTCGGCCGCTTTCTTTGCGGCCCTTTATCATGTACATCCATCGATTCGAGCTTCATACCTATACGCAGGTCTGCTCAATGGGTGATTTGTCTGATATTGGGTAGAGATTTTTGGTCAGCCGTGGGTGGAGGGCCTCACGACTTTGGACGTTGCGATATACGCTAATTCAACGGGGTGCTCCTCCAACATCTCCTTTTAGCTGTCTTCTCGTTTGGGTCAAGCTGCGGCCAAGCACATGCGAACGATAGTCGTCCCGCAAATTATTCGCAGATTCCTTCGGCATTGCTCTAGTCTACTGATCCAGGCGATGTGCTCAGGGATATATGGGCCCAAAAAGAGCGTGGTACTGCTATAGTACTTGATGCCTTTGCCGTGACAGGCGGACCAGTAAACTTGGTGGAACGATTGTGCAGAGCTAACTGCGTTGGGGATGGATAGAGTAGGTAAGTGACCGATTGAAGTCGGCATCAGCATGTGGCAACCTTGATCTCTCTCAATCCTCCATCTGGTCTTTCCATTGGCTTGGCAAGAGGCTAGCACCGGTCCCTTTGTCTAGCAGAAGGGACACTCGAATGTCTTAACTGACAGGCATCATGATGATGTTATCCTGACTCTCGACGACCTCGCACTCAAGCAGAGCTATCCGCCTAGGCTTCTGGTAAAAGGCGCGAACTCCAAGCATAACATTGCGCAATTGGGCGCTACGCGCGCGTTTCGAGGAACGAGGTACACCTTCGCTATTTTCATTCTCTCTCGGCGGGCTACATACCAATGTGGTTATCTGTTCAAGTTCCCAGCGTGAAGGAGATGGTCGTAAAACTTGGAGTGCGCACGTTCTCAATGCTTCTGAGGCCAATCCATACTTAAGTGGCATTGTATGCCTCACTTGTCTACTGTATCGTTTACGCCAACCTCACCTCTTCCCCGTGGTCTTTCAAGCACAGCGGCGATAGGACGGCACCTTGCAGAGGTGCTGGCCTGATCTCGATTTCTTCATCATCTTCTAGGGCGTATCGAGTCAGCTAACCGATACATCCCGGAAATATTCGGCGAGCGAATTTCTCCGCGAATACGTTTTCGAGGTCTGAGTTCGCCAGGAAGTAATTTTCGGAACTTCTTCATTTATTGCCAATCTCATTCATAGCGATCTCGCATTGCGCTCTAGTAAAAACCTCAATCGCTACTCATGTGGCCCTTGAAAAGTCACACTGACAACGGATTACAGGTGCCTTTCATTTGTTCATTAATCCAAATGTATCACAGTATCGGGACGCTTTGGGCAACCAGCCTCCTTGGATTCTTCGCTGTGTATTTAATTCCAATACCTTACGTGTTCTACGTATTCGAACCACGCGTGCATGGAGCAAGAGGGAAATACTCGGCGAATCTAGCTGAGCGGTTCTTCGTAATCCAAGTAGCAGCTCTGGTCGATCAATGTGCTCTGTGCGTGCTGTGAGGATGTGGCACAGATTGTAAGACGAATGTTCAAGTCGTCTTTGAGGGGTTACCCGTCAGACAACATCAGTGTGTGAATGGTGAAGCTCCCCTGCTCTATGGGCATTCGAGCATTCCTAGTCCAGATATACCCGGCTTCTTAAGCTGCAGCCTTGCGACGTCAACCAATGGCTCGAAATCACGTTGTTCGTGGTCATGTTGACTGAACGTGGGCTCGAACGTTGATTTATTTAGGTCAGTCCGATTGTTTCCTGTTTGATTTCTGCTAAGTTTCAAATACGCGAAGACATGCGATGATGAAACCCTAGATTCACAGACCTGTTCTGAACAATTATGTGGCCAATCTTTTCTTTGGAGACCTTCTGAATAGCATAGTCGTTTGGAATTTTTAACAGTCCTAGCACATTTGCCAACTTTTTTACCTTGACTAATGGATACTCACTGGCAGATTGGCAACGATAGTCGAATAGCATACGGCAATGAGAAGCGAAACCCCCGGGCACCCTTGGAACCGGTAGACGAAAAAGCGGTAGATTGATCGATCAGTGACAGCCCATAGTCAAAGAGGCAAACGACCAAAGCTCATGGCATATGTCGTTGAAATATCCATAAAACAGACGTTTAGCAAAAGGAAATTGGATAAAGCTCTCTAGTTCAGTGACTCAGGCTCCTGGCAAGACAAAGTGCATTATTGGATATCTCGGTCCCAGCTAGCTGGCAATATTCATGCTCTCGAAATACATAACATGGCCTCAACCTCTTACCTTTCGCTTGCCCCGATCCTGATCTTGGGACTCATCGCTTCTTTCAGCAGTGGTCACCCACGCCGCCTTCCGTCGCCACTGGGATGAGTTTCACCGAGATGACGAGAAAACCTCCCGAAGCTTTCGTCGCTTTGCAAGGTTTACCCCTGGGTGCTTCTAGTGACGTCAACTGGTCAAATTTCATACCGCACGTATAGACATTATGTTCTAATCTCGAAAATTCGAACCCATAATAACAGAATACACAAATTCAAGCCCTCGGCCGGTTCAAAACTTTTGCCATCAACCAATGTACACCAAAGCTTGTCACTTCCACATAGCCAAAGCCTTTACCCGGCCCATCAAGCAGTCCAGCCCCATCGAGTCTTCTCCTCCAAGTACGAGGGTCCCCCAGCTAAAGGTGCTAGCCATATCATCGAACCAGGCGACAATAACCATCGTCCCCGCCTGGATCTCCGCCGCAAAGATGGTGCAGAAGGCGTTCCTATTCAATCGAAACTTGAACCTCTGCGTAACACAGGCCTCGTCCAGGCCCCTTCTATCAGAAAAATGCCCCCTCGAGAAGGCCAAGGAAAGAGAGCCCGTTATGCGCACATCCAAATCGATAATCCAGGGCCTAGGACTCGATCGTTTGCGAGCGTCCTCTAGTATAATGTCTGCACCAGCGGGGCCATAATATCCTTTCCCGCGCAGGAAGTTTGAGATCTGGCAGATTGTTCTCCAGAGCCTATGCTTCAGCTTGTTTTGATCCGAGTAGCGGATGCGCGCCCCTAGCCACGCGTTCGATTCGGACATCTCCTGCCAACAAGCTCCCAGGAAGGTACACTTGCCGTTTCTGTGGACGAAGAAAGAGGTAGCAAAGCATGGCGACTCCCGCTTGATCATTTCCTGCGAGATAAGTGAGGAGGGATAAAGGTGTGCGTTGCAGGCATTCACGCTATGCAAAGTGTTGCGAAGCAACACCGCTGACAGAGAACGAACCAATTCTTCACGTTCGGATTCTGTCCGGATAATAAACGTGCCTACACTCGACATGCCTTGTTGCGTTTTGAACACGCGAGGAATGGGAAAAGTGTGGATCCAAGAGGACGCTATGGAAAGCTTTTGCTCTACCGAGCCTGGGCAACCGTCGAGATCCAGAACGGAAGATGGCGGTGTTGGTAGGCCTGAAAGTGCGAGATATCGCTTCGAGAGCAGCTCATACAATACATCCGGCTCCGTCGTCTGTCTATGCGAAGCAAGCTTCTCGTGCGGGACAACGACCGTAAGTTGAGATTCCAATATCCTGTTACACAAGTCCTTGATACCGTGAAAGGATGAGATTCTGGGCCTTTGCGATGCTGGCAAGACATTGAGAGTTGTAATAGCGTCGAGTCTGCCGACTCGATGCTCGAAATCGAACATTGCAACGTCCATGTCTCCACATACGAAGGAGAATCGCTAGCTCTCTAGGCTGAGGCATTGGATGACAAGCTCACGGACTTCTTCGGTGGTGGTCGGTGGTGGAGTGCCTTGATACAGGTACTGCATCGTCTTCGGTATTGCTTTGGTATAATCGAGATCGGAGCACCAGTAACACGGAACTACGGTATTAGGCGCGTTATCATGTTGTCCATCTATTGCATAGAAGTTCAGCCAAGGTTGTATGAAGAGAAATTTCAACTCGTGAGTACTCCATGTCCTTGCCAAAAAGAAGTGAACAGCTTGGAATGACAAGCAGATACCGGCACGTTTTATTAGCAGGACTTGCAAGACCAAAAAATGCTGAGCATGACGTCCAGCATCGTTCGGAAATAATACTTCTATTGGGCTTGCTGTGCGAATGTTGTATCCCGATCATGGTCCGGGCCGCTCCTTGGATTATGTACCATTTACATGGATAACTTCACCATCGATGGATAAACTGCTCTTTTCATGGATCCACTCACTCGATCTCGTGAAACATCGTCGACGTGCGTACATCACGGAAAAAGATTCGGAAAAAACTTCTTTTTGATCCAGTCAAGATTTTGTTCAAATTAAGGTGAATGGAACAGTTGTAACGATGACGAACTGAAAGGCCGAGGAGTTCTCATGACTTCTGATGCCCGAGGCTCCCCATCATCTCATAGGTCGGGCATCCTGTTCGTGGATCCATCAATGGAGTACACGGTTTATAGGGAAAACCTTAGACTGCATGTTCATGAGACGAGTGAGGTAATCCACGAATGGTACTCTATCCACGGATGGTCATCCGTTTCGCAATATTTCTCCTTGGACAAGCTTATCCAATCGTCCCCAGTCATGCATCATAACCATCCAATCTATAAGACGTTGGACCAATCATAATCACACAGTTCCTGCATCTGGAGCACAACGATCTTGACGTCAACAAACCCCGTGAGTCAATGGATGTCGTCATCTCCACTTGTCGGTACTCCACATTGCTAGAAAACATACTGCTTTGCTCTCTTTAGACGCAAGCCACATCTATTCTTGACGTCCAATCATTGCACCCACACGAGATGATCCTAGGAAAACTTCCGCATTCTCCAATTCCATCACCATCGTCATTGCCATACTTAACTGAGCCCAAGTCCAAAGGACGAGGCACGAAATGGCCACCAGAGCTGTAAAGTGCGTTAGCAACCCCATAGCCTCGACGAGGAAAGACCGCTACTTGCGGGTGACACCACGGAAAACTTAGAGCAAACTGTCGGAAAGGCGTTATGTCTACAGAGGCCCATATTAAAGAAGCCAACACAAGAAAGCTGGTCTGAGTCATGACCAGCGTGTGGATAAGCACTTCCTGCACTGGCCTTGGTGAGTACTAATTTTCTCAGCCGCCCTTATAACAAGACGTAATGAGGAATGACTCTTTGGGACCATCCATTGTTGTTAATTTCCTCTCTCTTGTCTGCTTCGCTCTTTGGCGCCTTTGTTATGATTGAAGAGGAATTCCGTACGCGAGCCTATTATGCCGGTGCATTTGCTCTGCCCTCTTTGCAAATTCGCCCATCTGCTACTGCTTTTGGGACTCCAAACAGGCAAAAACAAGCCATTTTCTACACACAAGAAGTAGGTGTTTGGACTATCGGCCACCTCGTACCTTAGCACCTCGTCGCCGTCGATAGACATATCACAGAGATTCTCGATAGCATAAACATATCGAAAAAATTGTGAAGATTGCTTCGAAGTCGACGCATGGGAAATATCGATCGCAACTAGCTGGCAAACTTTATGCTCTTCGAATACTCGTACATGCCACGTTTCAACATCTTACTTCCGCTTGCCTAGATCTTTTGCAGACATGTCGCCTCATTCAGCAATTCAATGACACTTCCACTCTCGCTCTCGCTCTCCTTGTCTCAGCGTGCAGTCTTCAACAATCCTTACTCAATGTTCTCCTAAACGTCTTGCTTCAAGACAATGGTAATGACCAAGTAATGCACGCAAAGTCTCTTTGTTTCCTTCGCAATGGTATTGTTCACGATGCTTTGTCTGATCTTGCACAACAAGGCCTCGTCTGAATGTGATACATAAGGCCAATGATTGGGTAGATTGAAGGTCAGCATTCTGACACCGCTCCACCCGTACTCACTCACAGCTGCAAGTTAGAGGCCATTGAGTAGTCTGCATTCGCGCTGACCGTGTACTCTCCCATCGAGTCAACTGTCGAAAATGGACCCCTTCATGGGCGCTGCAATTGAGGACGAGTGGCAAGTGGCGACTGGATCGCCACTAGACTTCGAAAACTTACTGGATTTCATTCAGATGGAGCTTAATGAAGATGGTGGGCTACCTGCATTCACATCCGATCAACTTGCGGGACCTTCACCAGGCTATCTGTCGAACGTCGATTTTGAGTTTTCCCTCGAACCAACTTTTTCCAGCGATCAGCCAAATGGCCCTGAGAGTGGCTTTGTGACTTCCTTGGATCTCCAGCAAATTCACGCACCTGTCGAACAATCTTCCTTCGACCTTGCGTGCCCAGCGCCTGCACCATCTACGGAGCAGCCGCCGTACTATTTGTCTACACCGACAGTTCGTGCGGAATTCGTCCCACCACAGACACCTCTCTTTGCCCAGGGACCAGATCAGGCTGCCCACCTTGCGACATGGTACACTCAAGCTGCGGAATATTACCAGTTCCGGGCGAATCTATATAGCGCTAATGATGCATCACTAGAAAGCTTTCCGACGGAAGCTGATATCTCTAATGATATGGATCAGTACTCGCAAGTAGCGGTCACGGCTCATATGGACGCTGCCTCGTTCGAGAGCGCCCCTCAGGAGCGTCAGGCTTCTCCCAATCAATCGAGTCGTAGGGAACCCGCACGTAAGAGGGTAGACACCGCTCCCGCCCATATTATGAAAGAGATCCTGACTAGCGCAAGGTTATCGAAAATCAATCCTAAGCAGTATGGTAAAAGGACGCGTCAGACGCTAAGTTTCGATCCAAGGGATGTTTATACTCAAGGTCCTAGGCCAGAATCCTGGGGTAAATGGGGAAAAGATAACATCTACCAATACTCACCTAACGGAGAGCTCAAACCAGGACTTCTTCTTTCAGTCGAACAGCTTCGAGTTTACATGTTCGAGCATCCGCTTCACACGGACATTCACGGTCACTATAACCCAAGAAACAGCGGGCTTCGACTTTGGATTCAACGGCACCCGGCGGATTCGAAGCGAAGATACGGGCATAGTACAACCAGTCGTTGTCGGCTATCAAGCTGTGTCGCGGACCTCAACTTGATTGGGCAGGCTCAATACCGAGTTTGCTTTGATGAGCGCCATCTTCAAAGCGACTACGATCCGATGCACAATGCAGGATATTGCCATCTCTACTGTCTTGAAAAGTACTTTGACTGGCCTCGCATATGCGCCGAGCTCAATGTTAAAGCCGAGTAAGTCTTACTTTCCGAGATTTTCCTGCCCCCTTTCCAGCGTTTCAAGAGCACTGTGACATATCTAGCTCGAGATATGGCTTGATTTTCCATCCTGTAATTTCTAATCTCAAAGGAAGGAATGCTGACTCCAAAATCGTATAGGCATCGAATCTTGCCCCTGGAACCTAGTGGAAAAAACCGGGCTATGTTCTCCTCGATCGCGGAGATGAGGGCCGCTCAAAATTTCATCAACGACTGTCAGAATAATCAAATCCCTCACACATACCCACGGCAGCCACACGGGACCCACGAGGGAAGCCTCTGTTATATGCTTGCTCGGGAGAAGGTCGCACATGAACCCAGAAAGCAGACGGAAGCTCGACTTGAGCGCGGTGCAATAGCATGCTTCTCAAAACATATGGGAAACCTAGAAGTTGAGAATGCTGACCGATGGGTTTCTAGACGGAAAAACCGCGGCACCAAACGAAAGTACGAAAGCGATTACGAAGAAGAAAGTGAAGAAGAGGAGATCAAGGCTCCCGCGTCCAAGAAGAAATCGAAGCGGCCAGCGAAGCCCGCGCGCACTGTAAGTGAAGTCGACGAAGTAGATTCTGACGAAGAGAGCGATGATGATGTTGTCATGGAAGATGACGATGACGAGTATCAACCCGAGCCCGCGCGAGGTCGTAAGAACAAGTGGTAAGGGTGATAAGCTAGATTGGGAAAGCTGCGATTCTTTCGTCACGGGCCCCTGTTTTTTGTGCTCTAAACAGTATACTACAGTAATGTATAATTCGGACACCCAAGAAGAATAATAGAAACTTCCGGCTATACTCCTATAGCTAATTCACATCAGTTCATGCGTTTCACATCGACTTTCACATTTCTTCAATTGGTTGTGCACTATTTATTCCATGATCCTAACATCCATGAATTATACGGGTAAGGCGTGGCTATTTGTCTCTATCTTCTGTATCTATATTCTACTTCTTTTGGTTCGGCAGATAATCTGTTACCGTGGAACGGTATACGACTACCTATCTCTTAAGCATCAATAGTGTAGTCTAATGAAGACGCCTACTTAGGAAACATCAGCGCGAAAAGTGCAGCTCTCGAAAAGTAAAACGCAGCAGACTCATGTGAAGCCAAGGCCCAGGCCTCAAGGAAGCAGATTCCACAGTTCACTACTCTTGTCCCTCACTAAGACAAATTCACCGTCTCCCTTCATCCGCACCAGCACAAAGAGCGTCATCCGGCTTTCATTCATCAGTACAAAGACAATGTTCCAGATCTCTACATCACCACACTGTGACCCCTGTCCTCAACCTACCCCTAGCCAATACTTAACCAAAGATATCTTCTACTCCTTTACAAATGCAGAACTCCATACATTTCCTCTCTCAAAGCCACCACCAAGCCTTCTATACTTCCTCCCCCCAATCCCCTATCACCAAGCCAGCAACCCCCCTCACACCTGCTCTCTAAGCTCCCAATCCCCAGAATAAGAATGTGTCGCCCCACACTCACCCTCTGCGTCTGCGGCACCGTCCTACGCAAAACCTACGACGACTGCGCAACCTACCGCTCTGGGTTTGAATGCGGGTATACGGTCAGGGATATAGTGAGGGTTACTGATCTAGATAATTTGTGCTGGCACTGTCAATTTGCGAGGTTTAGATGGCCGGCGAAGAATGGGCATGAGAGGGGGCGTGGAGGGATAGAGCAAGCAAGGAATTGCTAGACAGCGAGGCCTGACAGACGCGCTATAGCAGGAGGACAATGGGGTATGAGACTATCGATATCCAATGAAATAGAACAGGGGCTCTGAGACAATTTCTTTGTTGCCCGTTTGAGAAATCTGAGTAGAATGCCTCTTTGTACCCTAAGAATATCTTTGTTGAGTTTATCTTCCTTCTCTTGTGCAATATCAACAAACTTCACACGCACAGTCTATTCACACCTATAACCCCATCCTCACCTTCCTGTCGCAACATCGAAAACCAAAAATTATTGCCGTCATAGAAAGAGATGTGCTCCTTCCACGACCTCCACTGCAAATGCGGCGTTTGGCTTGCAGCCGAAGAGATCGACTGCGCCAATTACCTCAACAACCTACCACGCGGCAATCTCGATGAAGAACCGGAGCGGATCACAGTCTTTGACCAGCTTTGCGTGATATGTCAGTTTGAGAGGTTTCGCTGGCCAGAGGTGGATGTCTGGGCTGATGTAGAGGCTGGGTATGTCGATTTGGAGGATTTGCTAAGGCAGTGGGTTGATGCCGGGCTTGGGTGGTGACAGGGAGGGCTGAGTGGAGGATTGATTGCGGTCGTGTAGTGAATCCTGTGAAGCCAAGCTCTGCATTGGGAAATCCGAATTTGCGAGACCGTTTTTTGGTTGCATTTCTTGCTGTGGTTGAGCATGACTAGGTGGATCTGTGTCGGGGATCTTCAAAGCTTGTGCTTATACAGCTCGCATAGCATGCGCCGGCAAGTATGAGGTGCATCCACGCTTTGACTGTTGGCTGCTTTCGTAATCTTGGTAATGCTCTTTTTAGGTTGCTTGGTGCTCTATAAGCAATGTACTCTGCCAGCGCCTGGTGTAGGTCTTCGACTCGTGTCGAAGAATCGTTGTCATGACCTATCGACCACGCACTAAGGACTAGGGCGAAGATGTATGCAGTGTAGGTAAAATGGAAGCTTGAAACTGAATGTAACGTCGATAACGTAGATCGACAAGCCCTAAGTTCAGGTATACTTTCCGTTCCAATAACTTTGCGTCTTGTTTGCGTAGAATTGTTTCCCTGTCTTAACATTCTCATGGCTACGCTGCAAGTCCATCTAGACATCAGCGAGATCATCTTATTCGCCGCACGCGGTATGCTAACAATGAGTGAGAGAGCTCGATTCTTAGAAATTCTGTCCCTCGCGTTGACATCCGATGATCCAACGCTTTGCCGCTTTGACAGTGGAAATTCAATGATTGATCTGTCTATCGGTATTGTGTCACATGACGAGCACATTGCCAGCACACGCCACATCATTCTTGCTTGACTCGATTGGCCCGTGCACCACAATCTGAGCACCCAGCAGAGACTCCCAGACAATTCGTAATTGCGAAGATCTTCCTCCCGTCACCTTGACTTCAACGAAGCATTATCTCCTGCCTCAGCTCAGCCACCTGCCTTCCTGAGCTCGACAGCGAATATGACCCCACTCGAATGGCGAAAACCCAGTCCTCCGTATCCGACAAACCCGCGTTGCGCCCACCTCAACATGAATTGTGCGAAGTAGTAAACGAAACTCCACTGGAATTCCTGCACGCTAGATCTGGGACTCATTAAGAACTTCAGCGACCACAATCCATATCTGAAAGCGACCCGATCTTGCGGCGTGTTGTTTTGTATCATCTGGGTAAGGCCGTAAACCATGATGTTGGTCCAAAACTCTTCGACTTGTTCGAAATTGCTGGTGGGAATTGGTAGAAAGCAGCTGAATTGCTGCACAGACGCTGACCATCCATCTGGGAGGGCGACTTGTAGTTGATCAGCTCTTCTGGCGATTGACGACAACCCTGTGAAGGTTGCGACATCGGGGTGAGCATTGAGGGAGGACTCCAGCTCTTCCCAATTACCGATCGCGGAGGAGGCCTGCTTGCGAACCGGACCGCGAGCTAGGCTTGCATCTGTGATGGTAATGTGGAGATGAAGGGCGGCGGCGATAGCGGATAGAGCAAATAATTTCCAGGAGTGCATTGGCAGATAGGTAATGGCGGATGAACAAAGTACAACAATGACTTTAAGCACTCGTTTCTCAGTTCTTCCCAAGTGGAGCGTACCGTATACGGTGGCGGTATGGGGCAATATGTCCACACAAGCAGCTGATAGTTCCTAGGTACCTGTATAGGAATCCAAACGTTAGAAAGGGAGTGGGGAGCAGTAATAGATTACCATCCACCCTGCTGACTCATCATGAGGTCTGCAAAAGGCATGCGTCATCCACCATCTGCAACATTGTCGCGCGCATGTGCGGATAGCTGGTATCCCCAATGGCGAAAGGCCGGCTTGATGGCTCGGAATGCTATCTTTATCTGTGGAATGACGAACATGTTGTTCATGATAGCCGCTTTCAGGACATTCTCTCACACGCTGACCTCGACATCCTAGTGTATCTATCCTGATCATGCTTGCGTCAAAACCACGCTTGTTTTCGCAAAGTCTGGATTGATTGGCAGTTGACTATTGGTATGATCACCACAGTCTGGATCCCGAGGGGTATGAATATCCTATGAAACCGTACATCTCACTCTCTAGGCACCACCAGTTGGCGCGCGAGACGGACGGTGCGCTGTAGTCTGTTAGCAGCTTGGGCCGCGGATAGGAAGCAAGATGAAGAGGTTCTTGCATCTGAGTAGAAAAAAGAAAGGTGCTGGATGCAAGAAGAGGTAGAGGTACGCGTGGCGATGGCGACTGCCAGCAATCTTGGGAGGATAACCAACCTCGAGAGACATGTAATCATGAAGCGAATTCTGAGATAGAAACGTTGCTACTATGCAACAACCGAAAGATTGTAAAGTCTTGAAAGGAAAAGAGCGTTTGCGAGCAATCGTATACACCTTGCAGTCAAGCTGCGGACTGGATTCCACGTCGAAGCCTGACCCCTATCTGACTGTGCGACGTTAGTACTGTTCGATATATTTGTATGTAGTGGTACTGAAGTTGCAGCTGTCGAGTAAGCCTGACTGGGCCAGCTTGTAGGGGCAGTATTCGCTTCCATGATCATGCGTGGTTGAAGTAAGGACTCCGGTCGCCCAAGAATGAGTCCTGCCAAGCCTCTAGTCACATAAGGTCGCACCCATCGGATGTACGGGCCTGGATCCGTTGAAGGCTTGGCCGACCTCACTTCTGTGCGACACGAGTGAGGTAGTTGGGTAGGACTCGAAGTGCTAAAAGGCAACGGGCCACCAAATATCACCTATTCATGAGGTTTGAACAGGCAGACGTCATCCACGGTTCCACCACAGCGCTGTCGCGTGCGTGGGCGGATAGGCCGGCTCGAAGGCTCGTAATATTACCCCTGACTTGAACATAAATCGACTTAAAGCGACACACGCGAACCATGGTAGCGGTGCGCTTAATTGAACTCACTACCCTAAAGCAGCACTACTCGTTTTCACCTATTAATGCAATCTACCTATCAATGCAACGCGCTAGTAATTTACGGGCCAAATTCAGGGTTATAAGGCTTAACCCTAGATCTATGCACCTAAATCAATAGCGCGTTGCATTGATAGGTAGATTGCATTAATAGGTGAAAACGAGTACCACTGCTCCCACGACGATCAATTACCGTTCTCGTCCCACTACAAGTCCACTAATCGAAAGGATCCGCCGTTTTCACTCGGATTCCGTAATCTCGACCTCTACTAAGCCGGACTTAGCACCAAAGATGGCATCCGGAAGTCGGTTCAGTTTGCGGGGTAGGCACTAGGTAAGGTAGTTTGACTTTCAACGTACGAGGTAGTCTGCATGTATTTTTCGCGGGGTCTAAGGTACTGAGCTACTTGGATTGTCTCTCGTAAGAGCATGGCTGCTTCTTGGGGGCTTGGCTGACGACAGTGGAGACTCGTGGTATAAGACTATCGAGGTGCCTTCCCTCCAACACGCCTGGCTAAAACATCCCAAGCTCGGCCATCTGTAAATCGAATATCCCGTTACTTTAGTGGATCGAATAAAATGAAGGCTTTCACTCCCCTCCAGTTTCTCTCGACGGCTGCCGTTGCGTCGGCGACTTATATGTGCCCTGTCAGCCCGGGCTCCAACGACGCACCCGCTATCGTGTACGGCTACGTTCTGCAAAATCTCCTCGCGAGCTACTACGACTCGGTGCCAATCAATGAATCTTTTTACTCCTCCCTGCCCTCGCCGACAAAGCCAATGACTGACTTTCTCGCCAACACCATGGGACTGGCCGTGCAGGCCAAACTCGGCGAGGAGGCCCTCTTACAGGCCGGCATGGCAGCTGGGGGGATGAAACCGAGTTGTAGCTTCTCGTACCCGCCTGTCACCGACGCCGCATCGCATCTCATGAATGCATACATCTTCGAGGCGACAATGTGCGGCGCGTTTATCGGTCTAGCAGACTACGTGCAGTCTCCGCAGGCAGCATTCCTCATGGCAAGGCTTGCAGCCGAGCACGGTGAGTAGCGCGCAACCTTCCGTCTCTATGTGAAAGCCAAGCTAAAGGAATCCGTCTTCAGGTATCCATGCATCCTACATCGGCTCTCACATGAAGGCCGTCATATTCCCCACCAACAGCACCTCTTTGACTCCGGCCTTCACGCCCGAGATGGTCAGCATGAAAGGGATGGATGTCGGAACGCTAGGCGACTATCTCAACGGCTGCGTGATGCCTCCTGCTGCTCCATGCGGCGGGACCGTTGAGATCGGAATGCTCGGAGCTATGCTGAACGGTCAAAGTAGCACAAACATGATGAGCAACAGCAGTGGCTCCGGCACCGCGAGTCCCACGTCTCCATCTACAAGCCCCCAGGCTTTCACCGGCGAGGCTGGACGCGTTCAGCGTGGCGGGTGGGCAGCCTTGGGGATCTCGGCGCTGGCCGCTTTACTGGCCTCAATTTAATATGTATTATAAAATGTCGAAGTGTCTGTCAGATGGAATACGCTTGGATTTCCGCACATGTAATTGTATATAGGAATTGAATAAAGTCCATGTATGCCCAGGGAAAAGGAGAAGAAAATCTGTTAGACTGTTACCATAATACCTCTCCCCATCAGTCCTTTCTCAAATTTCGGCTCTATATCGCGAGAAATACCCACGCCTCGAGCTCTTGAGGGCTCTTGAGGGCTTCCTTGGGGGCTTCCTTGAGGGCGTGACTCACGTTGACGGTGCTCACTCCAAGGACAGGGCAAGGACTGGCGATGAAGCTCACCGATCGCCAGCGACGCAAGGTTTTTGTGATGCCAAGCCTCTGCGGGTTAGCATGCTCTCAGCCACCAACAGGAAGAGGCTTGGCGTACGACACTCTACTGCAGCTAGTCATGTCCTAATTCACTCTACCTGGCGTTGCTGTCGGCTTTAACGCTGTAACCTTTGCTACACGTCGGAATTTGAATACTGCTTGGACCAATCAATAATATCAATCAAGCACTTCACAACAGAATCCCAAAAGAACAATGAGCAGACTGTGTGGCCTTGCATTGCTGAGGTTCTCGATGTTACAAGGCAGGGAGGAGACTTGCACGATGTAGCATGATAGCACCTCCTTAGGCCGGATTTTCTGGAGTGGGTTCATGGTAAAACAAAGATCTCTCTCACAGCGATGACACTCAAGAACAGCCCTGCATCACATGCCCGGGACGACGGAGATTCAGGTGGCAGAGTGCTTGGCCGCTCACTATACGATATGGTATGGTGAGTCGTAAGCACCCACAAAATTCTCTCCTCATTGCATTCGTCTCTTTTTGACCGCCCTCTCACCCCAATATTGCTGCTGCCGCCTAGTTAGGAGGGACTTAGCCGGCTGCGAAGCAGTCCTGGTGACCCTTTCGGTGGCTGCATACCACCGGCGGCCTCCGTCATACGCCTATCTGCCGCGATGGAGATGCTGCGAGGTGGCTGATGGCCTAAACACCTCATGGATACACACATCTCGTGGGCAGTAGTGGTGGTATCTCATACAAATCCGAGTGCAGAGTTTTGGATCAAGAGTGATTAATTCAGCTTTAGTCTCTACCGATGTTCGGACGTCTCTAATTGAGGACGGAAGTATCTTACGGGAGTGATGCTGCTTCTTCGAACGACAATGAAGCAGGCTTCTTAGCTACAAGATGCGAAAGGACCGTGATGATCTCTTGGAAGGCACCTGCGCGGTTGCCCATGCCGCAAAGACTGAAGACCTCGTCTCCGGGTTGGAAGTCCTTGACTGATTCACCAACGGCATCGATGATACCGGCGGCATCGACACCAAGGACAGCGGGCCAGGACTGCACCATTATTCCAAAGGCACGGCTTTTCCAATCCAGAGGATTCAAACCTACCGCTTTGGTGCGGATGCATATCTCTTCGGGGCCTGGAACAGGGTGCGGGACATAGGCTTTAGTGAATGACCCTCCTGGTTTGGAGAGTTGGTACTGCACCGAAGTCCCGGACATAGTGACGAGTCGATTGCTGGCTCTGTGAAAGTGCCCTTGGGGATGGAATCCTGGTATCTTAAAGTTCGTATAATGGGATGAAAGAAAGAGGCCTCAAGATCAGAAGTAATAGAAATTTCAGCAGCTGGGAAACAATGGGATGTTTGAGGAGATCTAAAACTACGGCTTGCTCGAGCAAGTGAAGAGGATTGGTGATCCATTGCACTCGTGGAATCTGAAGCAAACCGTCCTGCTTCCCATAGAACCACCAAGACACCGGAGTTGAACGCGGAATCAAATCTTCGGCTTTAACGGAGATAGCCGGTCCCGTAGCTTAGCTCCGGGAGCGGACCGGAATTTCCGCGAGATTGGAGCATTTGAGCACTTCACAACCGTTATTCCAGGAAACGACAAGAAGGTTGTATGGCTTTGCTTTGCTGAGAATCTCGATAACATGATACAGCGAGGGTCACCGCATGTATGTGACACGCGGTAGTGATTGAAGAAAAATCTGCTTTGATCGGTTTTCGTCGAACGCGTACATGGTACAGCACAGATTTTATACATTAAGAGGACACCCAAAAGAGTGGACAAAAGTCGAACTGCGCACATGTAAAATTTACACAAAATTACGTCGGCTGTCTTCCTAGTAGCGACAGGTCCATCGGCGAACCATCTTCTCATTACTAGTGCTTCAGATGGTCAGAAGAGAAAGTATGTGCATGTAGGACATTACATCTTTGGCATCGTCATCAACCCACTTTTGCAAGTCCTAGAGTAGGTTTGCGAATGAGAGAATGAATCCATTCAACGAAAAGCCGAATTTTTAGTAGGTCCCGAACTTAACCCGTGGGTCGCCCCTTCCTATATTGTTAGGACATTCCATGGTTACTCTCAGGACCCGAATGACTCGGAGTATTATCGTCGTCCTTCCAATTCCCCCTTTCAGCACATCAATGAGACTTGTTCATCACATTCCTCAATGTAACTAAGTGTCTACAAGAGGAACTCAACAGAATGTCCAACATCGCCATCCTCGGCAATGATCTTCTTTCACCCGAACAGATCCAACAGATTGCCGGCCTTGCCTCACCGCCCGAGCTCACCCCATGCGCCTCTCTCGATGAAGACGACGAAGACGATGGCACCAGCCCAGGATGCTGCATAGTCGACGACCACACGAAAACCGCTCTCCTCGTCTAGGCGAAGAGCGAAAACAAGACCATTAAGAACATCTTTGCGTTTGTGCAGAGCAAGCCCGCCGACACGACGCAGGCTTTGAGATCTTACCCCGTTCCTTACTTCTTCTACGGTCGCCTCAGTGATCCGGAGTTATAGACTGGGAGACTGGGTTTTGAGGAGGCTCCGACGTTTGTGGACGCTGAGATCAGGGGCTGGGAGCTGAGGATGTGGGGTCATTATAGGGCGCTCGCTGCGGCTAGTGAGCTTGATAAAATGGTTAGGGGAAAGATGTACATGGTCAGGAATGAAGAGGTTTTGGAGAAGATTGCTGCGTACGAGACGAGCAATTACGGTGTGCGCTTGTGCGAGATATATTATGGTGGTGGTCAGGCGTTGGAGGGATGTGTGTTTGCGTTCGCAGGGGATACATCGCTTTTGAGGACTGTGGAGGAGTATGGGCTGGAGCAGCGGGCATACGAGGAGCTGGAGTCAATATGAAGGTCCATGTAACCTTTATCGCCGAAATCCAACAACAATGATTGCGCGAACTCGCACAACCAGACGGAATTAGCTTGACACTGTTGGCCCGTGCGCCCACAAGAAGTGGTGCATCCATTAGGTAGGTGAGCCTTCTTTGGCAAATCAACATGCCGGAACGACGATAGACTGACGCAATACCACAGAATTTATAGCTGAAGGGGCGATCCGTGACGACACATCCGATCGAGGATCATGGTGGCAGATTCACAAGCTAGCCAGATCACTCTAGCTCATAACGACTCTCGTTCCCCAGCAGAGCTCGCCGCTCCAAGTGATTGTGCCGCATCAAAATTATCTAATACATGTACTTCATCAACCCCGGAACCGCCCAAGCTCAAAGCTGCCATTGAAGCTTTATTCGTGACTTAAATGGTCGATAGATACCCCAGCTTAGAGGCTAGTTGGGGCTAGCATCACGAGCTTGGGTACAATACCGAACGAGTCATTTTCACATGGCTCAATGGATCAATGATATGCTGCGGAAGTCCTTCACGATGACGGAACTTACCGCCCACAGAGATGATCACGGAGCCGAGGAGACGCCGAGAAGCCTTAGGGAGGTAGACCGTTAGAGTAAATGAGTGATGGGACGGCCCGGAAGAGAAAATGAGAGTAGAGGAAGGGAAAATCGGAAGCACGGCCATAATAGGAGATCCGGGAGGGTTATTGTTCTGTTGGTGTTGGCGTAGTGACTCTTTACCTTGATGTTGTTGCCTTTCATTAGGAGGTTCCCAGATCCGGCGTTGTTGATATTGTGTGCTATTCTAGTGTTGTACGATGGAGAAGTAAGGCGTGGTTGTTCATGTTTTAGGCCCAGTACCTGATCCTATGCGTTGCTTCTCAGTCAGGCGCAAGAACGGAGGTGTTCTTTTTCAAGACTGCGTTGGGCTGGATACTAAAGCTGCGAACTCGCACCATCATACCACCAAGCCCAATGAAACCTGAACCGACGGCAGCACCCAAAAAGTACTAACCACCTCCCCACGGTACACAGGCGTAAATTGGGGACTTAGCATGTCCATCATGCCGGCCGCAAAGTTTATGACATAGTCCCAACCTATCGGTTCTTGCGACGACAACTCCAACGAGAACGGACCGGACTTAAAAGCCAAATTGTCCGTCGCGTTCGTCCCAGCTCCTAATTGATCCGCAGCGCTCGTCGTTACGCCAGTGTAGAAATCCCTCAGTGGGCCAGCGACAGCGGTTGCGGGGAGAAGCTCGGTGACGGAATCGTATTTCAGGTACCAGCCGTTGCCCAGACTGTTGACTCTCGCTTGTCGGACCACAGAGGCCGTGCTGTCTGCAGTGGACTCTGAGCCCGGCCGTGGTCGCTTTCGCTTCTGGGGCGTTTTGTACTCGGAGATTCCGTTGGGATCTGGGACGGCGACCGGCTTGCCCGCCTTGTATCTCTAGACAATATCTTTGTCGAACTGGGAGTCCGGCCCATACAGAACCATGCGGAGTCGTTCGTTGTCGCCTTGTAACACGGATTAGCTACCAGTATATGGATGGTAGGAGCTTTAAGGAGGATGTTGTCGCGTACCAGCTACCTCCATTCCTCCACTACCCTCTAAACGAGGTATGCCCGAAGCTTCAACGCAGTGATGACGGATCAGCTGACCGGTTGCGGAGATAGACTGGTAACGAGCCGAATCCCAAGACAGCTGGCCATCGGGCGCGAGGACAGGCAGCAGGGCAATTTGACATGAAGGCGCGCTCGCTGACGGGGCGTTTAGTTGGGAGACCATTTACCGAAGTTGCGGAGTGGATATCAGGAACGACATACGGTTAGACCAAAATTTGGGAATGGTCGCATGCCAACCATACTAAACAGAGTCTCAGCAAATATTCTTTTGGCTGTCGCGCCATACATAGCACGTAGTTGAATGAGTAAAGCACTGACCTGGTTCAGTGATATCTCTGGTGGCCGCTCAAGACCTGCTATTGAGAAGAATCGGCTGGGTTGTGCTTCACGCAACATAGACTGCAGCAACATGTTACAGTGTAGCGTTAGAGGTCGACCGTAGTAGACATGGCACTTAGGGGGATAGGCCCAGGTTGAGGCCACCAGGATCAACACTAAAAGCTGAACAGAAAGTTTGAAGGTAAAGATCATGATAACTCGTCGTCAAATAATACTGCGCTGCATGCATTGATGTCTAGAGACTAGGAGTCAGGAAAAATGCAAGACGCATATACTTATAGCGTTTGAAGGCGTGTCGCGATTCCGCAGCAACATGCGAACATCCGACCCGTTGATGCTGTTTTTCCGCGCTTTGATAATGATGCGCGCATGCAGACGTTTTGGATTCGCGATTTTTCCTCCTCGTTTTTTGTAATATATAAAATGAAGAGACATTGTCGTCATGGTAAGGTTACGGAAGCCAGCACACAAGAAAACCAGGTAAGGTATTCCTGAAAGCGTTTCAGGCGGCCCGTGGGCCTCAAAATTCCTGAACGTTCTTGTACGGATCTTCGATTCGATCCGAGACGTGAATCATAGTATCGAGTAAACTGACCTTGATAGTCTCCGGTCTAGATAGCGAATTTCAAGGGTTGTACCTCGATTACGAGCATCCGCTGTTCAAGATAATTGAAGCCGGATCTACAGAGTCAGCCCCTTACAAAAAGGTACAAAAAAGATCACCATGAATTACATAATACTATTATCAAAAACTTCGCTTGCAACAAAGCGCGCAAAATAGCCCACAGACGAAGCAGATCCTGCAAAGAGAGACTGTATGAGATTTTGTGACCATCATGATCGCAGGTCAGGCTACCATGCAACAGAAGCCCAAAACGGTTCGCATCTGTCACTTTGGCTCCATTGTGGTCCTCTCTACCTTATAGGAAGGGTCCCGTTTCGCAGGTTCACATGTCGTATAGGGCCGCTGCTGTTCGGTTGGTAGAACATCATCTTCAACTGCCCGCCATGCCATAGTTTGAGAGTCTGAGCGAAGCAATTGAGTAGTATTCGGTTTTAACGAGGGCAATTAGATCGGTTTCCGCTGGTGTCCAGTACACTTTTCGTTTATGGCTGCGGAAGAGAGTCCACTCCAGTAGCGTGCCAGTCCGCGGCTGCTGAACGCACATCTCTGCTGGTAGTAGCTCGCTCCCTGCCCTCTTGACCGAGAAATGTGTATAGAGGGACTGCGTCAGGACCAAGTTTCCCATACGATGGCACGGTGCACTTCGTGGAGGTCCTCGCTGGAGATGAACGTTGCTCCAGACCCCTCCTGATGATTCCCTGATCGAAATAGACAGATGCATTGACGATGTGCCTTTTCAGCTTTGGGCTCCCATTGGTTGTCAAGTCCATCGTAAAGACGTAGGTAATTTCTTCCGCAAAGAGTGCCAAGACATGTGCATAATTTTCCACTGCATAGGGCAGTGTTAACTACCTCTAGCTTCCGGATATGGAAGGAAAAGATACTACGACACTTTTCTCAGAAACAGTCTTCCCTAGTTGCTGCTTTGGAGAGGCAGCATGTCATACGAAGAGATATGTGATGTAGATATAACATCTAGTCGCTTGGCGCTTTCAGCCCTGCCATGCTTGCCGGCCGGATCGATCACGTGATCCGTTACCAGCCCAACCTTCCCCTAATCGGAATGCTAGCTCGGAATTCCATCACTGAAAGCAGAGCCATTTGCAAGAGGCTTGTGGCACATCAATGGGTAACTGTTCCTGAAGCTTGACCGTGCTAATTGTCGCTCTCCACCTCTGATCGTTTCCTTTCACATTGGTAAATGCTCATCTTGTCTCCTTTGTTTCCGCTCATGTCTTGGCCTTGAATTTGCGGAGCATACGTTCCATACCCGCCCACATGCCGACCTGCACCACGCTCTGAAGAGTCCGGCAATTGGCGAGCCCATGCAGATACAGCACTACAAAACGGCAACAAAGACGCTAATGCCAAAAGTTCGAAAGATAGTCCAACCCTCCCAGCTCTACGTTAATCTCGTCCAAGTCCTGCAAGTGATAATACTGCCAAACTCGGTGCCAATTCGTCCCACAATGAGGCCTTGAGGGGCAAGGACGATCCCCTTTCGCTACAGGCTATTGCTGAGGGTAGGCGCCTGGATGTGGGCAACCTGCCATATATGGCCAATACTCAGGATGAGATGGACCTTCTTGGACTCGATTATCAAGTGTCGATTCCCGGCCCCCGATAGACGGTTTGGTATACTGAACACGTGACAGAGGACATATCAATCTGTCCACTGATCCTTACAGTGGACGCAATCCATCTTACTATTTCTTTGAGCTGGAAACTAAAGATCAGGCAGACAGAGCGATACTTGAGCTGAATGGACAAAACGTTCTGAGACGGCCGGCCAAGATTGGACCCGGTGTTGCGACTCCGAATAGAAGACGACCGCGAGATTCTCACGACACGGCGAGATAAGACCGCCGTCTAGCGCCTGTCTTCGATCGTTGGACCAGGACAGATGCACGTGATCACTTCAAAGGGTACAACGAACAAAGTTGGCGGCTGTGGGTAGATAGTTTGCCTCGTATGGGAGACCATCACACAGTCAACAATGAGGTCCGCGACTTGATCAAGGGCTCCAAGATGTACTACTCCCACGAAAAGTACCTCAATCACTTGAAGGTACTGTTTTACTGGCATCCAGTTAGAGAGGCTGTCAGTAAGGTGGTCGTGCCGGTAAAATCAGAATTCGGCGAGCCAGGCGCTTGAGATCACTGCTGTCTCTTCGTAAATTACTCTCCGGCAGAGGAGGCGGACGCTGCCGCAAAAGCCACAAACGGTACGCAAGCCTAGGGTATCAAGATCCGTGTCTTGCCAGCGACGGGTTCAGGTTCTCGGAAGGTTGACGAGCGAGAAGCCTGGGGAGAAGAGTTCCACTGAATGCGGAGAGGATTTGCTCTAGATGCAGAAACACCTCGAAACGAAAGCAAGCCTTGAAAGCTCCGCAATTATGATATTCTATCGACTTGACGGTATCGTGAGAATAAGAAGTTTGGGCCTACACCATGACCTGGTGATTCGTCTATCTGGGTTATGGACTTGCTTGGAGGAAATGTCGTTGCAAACGTTGAAGATCTAATATCGGAAACAAGAAAATGTCGAAAAGCCGTCAAAACAGAAGTCTTTCCAATCGTTCAGTGCCATGAGGCAAAGATTGTGTTTTGTTTCCCAGTATACTGAGCCAAGAGAACTGTCAACCTCTCGCGTGCAATAAGGATCACAAGACAGATCGAAGAGGGGGAGACCCAGGAAATAAGAGTCTTAGAAGACTATGCATGCGACCCTCTGCTCACCGTACACAAAGCCCAAAATAAAGCCCCTACCTTTCCCTTACAATAACCTTATCCTCGATTTCGATCCCAAACGCCCATATACAAAATCCTACACAAAACGCTCCAGCGCACCACCCCCCTCCCCCACCTCACTCTCCTCCGCCATCGATTCACCACTCTCCTCCCCGCTCTCCAGCGCCAACGCCTCCGCAGCCGTCCGATTAGTAAAATTCTCATTCACCAAAAGCGGATAATCCTTGATATAGCAGTTCACGCACGCCCCGGCCAGAGTCTCGGTTTTCGCTGCTTTCAAGGCGCAGAGCGAGGCGTGGTCGCCGAATTCGATGGCGGTCCAGAAGGCGGGGCAGGGGATGGTTTGGGTTTTGGTGCAGAGGCAGTCGTAGAAGGTGAGGGTGTGGAGGAGACACATTTTTGCTGGTTGGGGGGAGGTTGGGAGTTGGTTTTGGGGAGAGGGTGATGTTTTTGGGGGATGGGTTTGGTTGGGGGCTGCTCGCGAAGGAGATGTGGAGGACTATACCTATATATACCTAGAGACAGGTCGTTGTGATGGACGAGAAACGGATGGAACAGCTTCATCACTGCTTAAAACAATGGCGTTGTTGGACGCCGTACCTATAGGATTGAAACAATGACAGGGAGGCAAACTCTTATGTGCTTGGAGCAATGCCATTGTTGGCAGATTGTAAGATAGTTTCCGACGCATCGGCACAAAGAAGCTCTTGGCTGGAACAAGGCAAATCAACGCTTTCACGACTTTGCGCTGGTCGTATTGCCCGTCATGAGCCCAACGGTAATGCGTGGATGTGTATTTCCTATCTTCGCGTCCCGATTCTAATACTTTCTTTAGCCTTGAGGAGAAAAGATACTTGAAGGGGGACGTAGAATGCAACGAAAGGAATCTCACTTTGAACAGACGATGTCTTTGCCCCAGATAAATAGTCAAGGAGTACAGCTCCATCCCAGGAACTGACTACAATTATCCAAAGTACATGCAAACCATGAACATCTCTGCAAGATCAAGTCCACGGTAAATTGCGCAATCCATTAATGCTCAGATGCAAGCGTAATACTTATAGTAGGCTTTGAGCCGAAAATTCTGCCTCATATGCAGACAAGCCTGTTATGACATTAATGTTGTAGAGCCAACTTTAAGTTGGTCACGAGAAACTTCTCATATCAGTGCGGAGCAGTTAAACAAATCGGTATTAGACAAAAAATCAAACCTCTCGTGCGCTTCTGAATTGCTTGCCTCCTTTTCAAACGTGATTTCGCCGTCGCGGTTGTGGTAGATGCGTAGAAGTGATCCTGCGAAGCAGTCGATGCCCGAGAGGCCAGAAAACAATACAATCGTCGACGACGCCGCTTTCATAGCGAGAACAGGGTGATCGCTTTTTCTTGGTCAAGGCGCACTTCAAGCATGTGTCCCTGTCTCTGATGAAAGGCGAGACATCACCTTCGTACTGGCCACTCCTTACATCATGGCGCAAGATCCAACGGGCGGCCTTGCACGGCTACGCATGCAATGCAGACGGCCATTGAACATTGAACGAGCCTGTCCATGTAGTCGTTCCGCTGGAGCTGGACCGCGCTTCGGCTCATCTCACGACACCCCCCTGCTCAACCCCAGCCGCAAGCGCCCTACTCTCGCCATCTGCTCCAAGATTACCGTCTCCACCCTCAGCACCGACTCCCTATACAGTGTCTGTGTAGACCAGTCATAGGAGCAGAGTAGCGCTCGCTGCATGCCCCCTTCCTCACCGCACAACACCACCGCAACAGGTGGTCTGACGGCCGAGAACAGCGTGACAGTCAATGTGTAAGTATCGACAAGTGTGAAGATCCTCTCGTCTCCCATGCGAGCATTGACCGATTGCTTGACCTTTTCGGCCGTCTCCCGCTTGTCTGTGGGATCCTGACCGATACATTCACCGTATTCATTGGGTTTGTGTCGCGAGAGCGGACTCCCGTTCGTGCTCCATTTCAGATGTCCCATGTCAGCGCCGAAGATGTGCTGTTCGATTGTGCCGATGTCCATATAGCCCTCGAAGCCGAAGAACCAAGCCTGAGTACCCCAGATTTTGCCGGTGTAGAGCACGCGGATGATATAGGGTGAGAGGAGGACGAAGATCAAGGCGATAACGAGGAAGAACGCACCGATGCCGATGTATATCTGGCCCCCGGTAGCCTTGGCTTGGGAAATTAATCCGATGCCGATGAAGAAAAGGTACGAGGCGGACCGGAAAGCATAGCGGAAGAAGAATCGCCGCCAGCTATCGCGTGTGAGGTTGGCGACCTGTGCGAATGCCTTCCATCGGATTGAAGTGGCGTAGCCGCCGTCTATCATAACCGTGTTCTCGTCTGCGATACCGCAAACCTGCGTCGTGGGTTTGATATCCCACAGCGACACGCCCCATTGGTCGTCCATGTCGTACCAGGGCTGATTCGTAGCTTTCGGGAGAATGCAGATTAGGCGTTCCAGCAGGAGATCATTGTTGTTGGCGAGAGAGAGGCGAGCAAATGCTTGGAAAGCTTTGTCAGTCTTCACTATCATAGGCCGCCGTCTGAGGAGCCCCATCAAAGCATAAGTCATATCGCCTGGAAGCTAGACACCTTTTTGTCGATTGTGTAGACAACGTAAAGCAATGGTGACAAGCTCTAAGGAGCTAAGTATCAGATTACCCTCATAGTGATCGATTAACTCTCGCGAGATAGGCGTGTCTTCCCAGAGAGTGGCGAAATTTTGCTTGGAATATACCATCGGCCTGTCAATGTTTGCGTGCCGAGCGTAGACAAGGATGTCGCTGTTGCCCGATATCAGGAGAACTTCAGGCAAAGTCCATACCCTGGTCCCCCATTGACGAAGGGCTGCCATCGTATTGGGAACAGGAGCGCCTTCGTTATTTGGGTCGGAGACCGCGATGATCAGTCGGCGAGCGCCGCGAACTACATCGCTAATAGTCCACACATTGTCTTCTTGTTCTTGCTTAGTACGCCCCAGACAGGAGCAACCGACCCAGTATGCTTCAACACCTACAGCTCGGGCAGCTTTTTCGCCCACGTCATGAAGGAACAGTTGCTCGTCTTCTGTTCCGAACTGCTCTGAAGTGTAGGAGACGAGAATATATGTCGCTTCTTTGTCGTTCTCCTGCTTCCATTCCGAGACTTTGCGTTTGGCTTGCGAGTCGTCGAGGAAGCAAAGATACTTAGGCTCGACCGGCCGCTCCAAGACGGGATTGAGAGAGCTTGTCGTCTCCTGAACCTGCTGCTCTGGCAAGGCGATCGAAGGCTGAAAGGGGCCGGAGGATCGGTTTGACACTTCCACTTTACGTTCTTGAGCGTTCCTGGCATGATACGGGTAACCCCAGAACCGATATGGCAGAGAGTCATATTTGCCGTTGTTACGGACTTGTCCAGAAGCTTGCACCGGGTAGGTCATCTGATTCCAAGCCATCAGCAAGTGCTTGCCTTTCGTGCGAGGTTAAGCTTACAAGCAACAGCATAGCCACACACGAAGGTATCCATTTCAGGCACACCATAGCGATCTCTTCGCCCGTGGCCTCTCGATCATCGGTAGGCAAGGTGCGCAGGACCCAGTTTGCCACTTGAAGTATCAATGGGCTTTGGTTGCGAATATGAGTTCGCCTCCAAGTGCTGTTCGAATTGGCGTCATATATTGCCTGCGTACTCTGCACGAATAACTTGGCAAGATGGCCATCGTATGGGCTCAGGTAATAATCTTCCATTGGGTATTCTTGTGAACGCTGCATCCAATCGCGGTGTCGACGGTTATCTCGTGAACGAGGGGCGCTCGGCTCTTGGTAGGTATTGGGCCACTTCCACCTCAATTTTCGCCTCGAGTGAAACACATTCGCGTTTCCTCGCTCACCAGGCCCTCGAGTCTAGAACAACTGATTAGTCTCGAATATTCTACTTCTTCCGGTTGCGCGACCTACCTCAACGTCTGCTTCAATCACTCCCGAATAGGGACTTGCTTCTCTGTTCATCTGCGCCTTTCATTACTTCCTTGCTTCATCATGAAGTCGTGCACGCGACGCAGCTTAGACTTCTTTGGTGGGGGCGAGAGGTTCCCTACCGTCCTTGCTTGAGACGACCCGTACGAGAATGCACCAGCATAAGGAGCTCCCGAAGGACTTCCAGCCGGATTGCCCATAGGATAATTCTCAGTCCCCTTCAAAAGTCAGCTCAGTTGTTTTACTAGGAGAGAGTATGTCAGGCGCTAGAGGGTGCTCTGTCAGGGGCATGCCATGCAAGGAAACACTCATTGCTGGTCATACTTGAAAGACGTGTCGACGTGATAAGGATGGTCTGATCGACCAGTGAACGCCCAATGCAAAAGCGGCAAAACGTCAATAAGTCTTCGAGACATAGTCGGTGGACTAAGGAAGAGAAACGAGAGTAGGGCTTTCATAAGGTTCGCAAATATATCTAGCACTAGTCCGAGCACGCGGGATAACCTACCTGAGATGGTGATCCGGACTGAAAGTTGGGCGACGATTGCTGGGATTGGCCCTGATTGGGGTATGAAGGCGGGTATCCATTGGCATTGGAGGAATATTGACCAGGCGGGGCGCCTTGAGGCGATTGAGGACTCGGATGAGATAAGATGCTCGTCAAGGGATAATTCCCAGTACCCTTTGAATGTCAGCTCACTGCACTTCATTGGGCGGGTGATAGCCTACTTGAGTTGGAACGCCGGGTTGAGGGCTTTGAGGGAATTGCTGAGCTGGAATAGGCTGTGCGGGCTGGTGGTATCTGTTCGATGTCGAAGAATGTTGTTCGGACTGTGCGCTCGGCGTTGATTGAGGACTCTGGTACCCGTTGTACCCAGATGGGTGGAAGGATGGTGCAAGATGCGGGCTCGCGCCATATCCATATTGTGGTGACTGGATCTGGGTCTGCGGCATAGGGATACCCCCATACGAGGCGCCAGCGGCATTGGGCTCCAGTCTACCTGTCGCAGGAGGAGACGAGCCTGGTGTTTGTTGCATGCGCGTCTGACGAATACGGATATCATTAGGATCCGTGTTGCCGCCTTGTGGAGGAGTGGGCATGGCGATCACGTCTGGGCTATTCGTCGACGGGGTTATGGATGTGGCCGCAGGAGATGTCGATGGTGATTGCATACGTGCTTGGCGAAGACGAACCGCATGCGGATCCATGTCGCCGCCGTGGGACCGATCCGCTAGAGGAGTAACAACTGGTTCGCTCGCGGATTGGGCAGGAGACGCAGCAGTCTGCTGTGCGCGTCTTTGTCGAAGTCGGACCTCATGGGGATCCATGTCTCCACCATGAGAAGCCGGCGGTGAAGCAGGGGAGATCTTGGGCGCTTGCGACGACATGATTGGCGTCGGCGTGGGCTTACGAGCTTAGTAAAGGGATCCTATACAGGTTTTAGTCTCTCTGCGTAGGCGTTGATGGCACGAATCGAACCGTTACTGTCAACTGCGGCTACCACGACTGACCCAATCTCCTCAGAACTCGCAGCTTTTACTCAAGTCGTGGATACATGTTAATGTACAGATTATCCAAAAGTCCGCAAGGACCTTTTGTCTATACGTGAACGAAGCAGCCTTTGTAATCAGAACGCGTTCGACTGGCCAAAAGGGATCGAGGAGTCAGAGAGATTGTATATAGGAATAGACACAAGGTAAGAGGGTAGAGGGTAGAGGAAAAAGGAGGGAGCTATAACAAAGCGATATATTCGACGAGTCGACTTATTACCTGCTTCGACCCCGATCTAACATACAAAGAGTGATCCAAAGTTGCGGCCCAAGAGGTGGTGGGAGAGCTAAACATGAGAGGCCGGCGGTGGCTGGCTCATCCTTCTACAAATAGGGGTGGTTGCTGTCGAGTAACCATTCATCTCCTGGTTACGAAGCGCGGCCATCTTGCTGCTCCATCTGAACCCCATGCGTCGAGGTGATAGGGAGTACAAGTCTAGCGAGCCAATCAAGCCCATCTATGCCACCAAGGCTGACAGGATCACACCACTCGTGCATAATCACAATGTACGCCCCGTTTGCCTTGTGCCGGATTGATACCTCCTGATGAAGCCAGGGATACGACCCAATTGCAATCGGTCTGGATCAGCCATCAGCCGCGGCCATACGTATCCTAGGTAGACGTGCATCCAGATTTCAGCCAGGAAATCGCAATCACTCCAGGTCGTGACCTTCTTCAGCACAACGCCAGATGGGAGTTGTTGCGGTCCTCAATTGGCGGTTCTAGTTGGCATTTGGTAAAAAAAACTACTTGAAATGATCGCCGATGCATCGATGGACCTCTATCTCCATGACCCCTGAATATTGCGGTGGGCATGGAACACCATCCTTGTCAAGACGCGCATGAAATTGGTACGGCGACACAGCTCACGCTCATTTGGCAACATTGTTGCTATTTAGAGCACCCTTTATCTTGCATCATGCCATTGGTAATGTCATATATGTAACCCGACAATCTGTCAAGCTTCCAGCAGTGCCCACAATGGCAACTCTCTACCACGATAGTAGTCGAAGGGATGTCTTTGCTGGGCGCGCCAGGAGTCTGGCGCCTCTCAGCGGGCCCGAGATGTGTCAAATCGATCTGCTTGAGTGGTTTCGAGGTATCGGCTCACATCCTCGGTTTGAGCGTTGACATTCGCAAGACTCGCTTCAATTCCGTGCTCACGTGCTTCTTAGGTACTACAACTCCAACTCAACCATTGATCGAGACCGACGCCGAAGCTCTACGTTATAGAGTTCAGCCACAAGTACAGATCGTGTATGGCTACCCTTTTAAATACTCTTCGTTGCTGATAGGTATGATTTTCGAGCTTCGCGCCGCTAGATGTTGCGCATTATAAGTTAGGAGCTGGTATCCAGGACCTCTTTGACAAATACTCCATCCCTTCAGATTTTATATCGCAGCGGTTGGAGTCGGTAACGCATTCCTTCAGTGCCATCTATGAAGGGTCTGGCTACTGTACGCTTGATCACTGCCTATACCTTGTGCTCCGCTGATTATGAGCGTCAGCTTCATGGTTCCATTTTCTCTGTAAAAATGTCACCATGTCCCGCGACCCTGGGCATTCATTGAGAATCGCTGACCCGCGCAAAGACGTCCTCAGTCAAGGGGACTGGACCTGGATTCGAACCAGTGTGTTCATGCGATGGAGCAATTGTCACGACAGGGACAGGGCCTCTTTGGCGCTTGTGATCTTCAGCGCTTCCCCAGAATTGAGAGATCGACTCGAACGGCTATGGACAGCCGAGATCTCTGAAGTCCTCGTCGATCCATGGAGCCTCTTCGTGATCTGCTTGGACGAATTTTGGCTTCAAGCCCAGAGTATCGTTGCCAACGTTCAGCATGTGTTTGGCCAAATGGAACGCGTAGGTTGATTTAGAGGACCGTGTTGGCATATAGAGATACAGAGCCTAATACTAGATCTCAGACGGCTCTTGATCTTGCACTATCAACGGCAGGCGACAATGGCCACCATGACTTTGTCGGGCTCCACAATATGGCAAAGCATATCATCTACCTCAAAGAGGGTGCGGATGCCGCCCATTTGACAACATCCCATTTGCAGGCATTCCACCAAGAGCTTCTAAGGCAGCCGCCCCAAGGTCCGGATACTCTGCCGATTATGCACCTTGCTAGCCAGATGTTGGCGCAAAAGGCCGTGCAATTTGAGGTATGGAAACTGCGCATGACGAGCCTGGAGCAGAGAATACAGAATATCATCAATCTTGTAAGGGGGAAGGATCAAGAGGCGCCACACCTGCAAACTAAGTGCTGATCTCTTTCCAGTCCTTTAACGTCGTTACGCAGCGTGACAGTCACATCTTGAAGGACGACAGCAAATCAATGAGGGCCATTGCGGTTGTGACCATGGCATTCCTTCCTTTGGCCACTATAGCGGTATGTGAACAATCGTTTCGTCAGGAACAGACAGCGCTAACGAAGTTCGTAGGCGGTTTTCGGCTCCCAATTCTTCAATTTCGATGCTCAAAACAGGAAACTCCTTGTGGCAACTGACTTCTGGATTTTCTGGGCCCTGATAGTGCCTTTGAGCCTGTTAGTCTCCTTTCTGTACTACTATCTCAGCTACTTGCGGAGCCCAAAACCGGAAGTTTGGCCGAGACGCTGGAAGTCAAGGCATGCTGAAAATAGGCGGAGAAGCTGAAGAGAATGTTCGTCCTCTGTTTGAAGCTCGAAGTAAACGGTGTCATCGATCTAACTTGCAGTCGGATGGCAGACTCTCATATCGGAGCAGAGGATTGAGTAATGAAATAGTGTCACGTTTCCACGCGTAGGCAATGGAAGGGTTTCCCAATGCTATGCTGTCGTCAATTCGTGAATACGTGAATTCGCCGTGAAATTGGTGGATGACCACCTGCCTCTCGAGAGAAGATCATCCAATCTCAAGCACCCAAGTCAGGACTTTCATTCGACCACGGAAGCCGGATCCCGATAACGCCTTCCAGCGTCCAAAGATTGCAGCGTACAGTGCGGAGTCCACTTTCGAACGCTGTCTGCTTGTGACCTTTTTCGGGCGCGGTATTAGCCATGGTCAGAATTGGTCGTGGGGGATGAGCAGGGGATGAGCGGGGGAGGAGGCGATAAACCGACGGCACAGAGTAAGCGACGTCTCTGTGGGAATTGGAGGAGGTGAGGCCGCCAAGCCTTATCAGCCGATTCGGGTGTTTGCCTAGTTATATTAGCAGGGGGTCGCCAGTGGTCGAGCAGATCCATCGTCATTCCGTGAGTAAGGGTTTTCAATGTTGTCATGAAACAGAGCTTGTTGTCTCTGCCCGCTTTCGAAAGTGTCGTTTCGCAGGCGCGTGGGATAGGCTGAGGACATTGTAGGTTTCTCGCGATCTTATGTGTAGCTCTGTCCGGGTAGCGTCAAGAATTGCAAGCTCGGATATGAGGACCATCGGAGGAGGGTAACAGTCTGTTCGAATATGTATGATTCTTCGTCTCTACGCTAGCGATCCACCAAGAAAGTACAGTATGCACAGGACACCTCCACGCCTTCCAAGCGAGGTAGTATTCTCCTCTTTACATAACGTTGCCGCCCCTACCCGCTGGGGCACTGATGTCCCTCTTCAGACTACTCAAGTCTATCATCTGTTTCCTTGGAGTTGTGTGTCCAGCCGCGATGCTTCTCGCTCTCCCTCTTCGTTGGCGGATCTGCTCTAGCGCCTCCTCTCGAGTCATGGTCGGATTTGGTGTGAAAGGCGTGGGAGATGCCGCGAGTGGGATGGTTGTCGTCACTGTCTGAGTCATACGATGTGAATGTATGGGTGGAATGGGGAGGGGCCTTGGCGTCGTAGGATACCGCTGATGAGGTGGACTTGTTGGAGGTGGAGAATCTGCTGGAGGAGCCCGCAAGGTGGACAGTGGATATTGTGGTGAGAAGCGAAGCAATGCGGTTGGTGTTTGCGGGATGTCGGAGGTTGGAGAGGGATCTGCAGGTGAAGATGGTTGGACAGGTGCGGGTGCCGTGTAGAATGTGCCTGACGTTGGTGAGAATTGTATGAGGGTATCAGATCCTTGCTGCTGTGCTGCGACAGAGCTGAGAGGTGTAGAGGGAAGCTGATCTGTCTGGAATCTTGGAGTTGAAGCAGTCGGAGGCGATCTTGGGGGCGTGGTAGGCCTTGACAGCGGCGTAGGCGTTGCTTGATCAAGCCGTGACTGCTTCGTTGCATCGCTGTCCTCCTCAGCTACAGCATCCGCCAAGGGTGGCTCCAGCGCAGCGCAGAGGATTTCCTCCACAGCAGGCCCGCATGTGGATGACTGCTGAGCAAGGCTATTATCATGCACATAGTCCTTTCCCTGACTTTCTGCAATCCGACACGAGCAGCATCGGAATTGGCACTCCATCTTCATGAAATCGATCTGCGCCTCTGCCCGCTGCCTGACTTTTCTCTCAAAATCTAACATCTCTCGGAGGCTTGCCTCTTCTTCGTTCTCTGTAGGAGTCTTGGGATCTTGGTTCTCCTTAAAACTATCCCTGTGAGACTGGCGGCTGCTCTTTGTAGGCGACGCAAATTCATCCTGTTCCTGAGAGACTGGCAATGGGATCTTGCCTTCTGCAGCAATGCGGGCGACCTCCTCCTCCTTCAAGCTTGTCTTTAACGTGTCCCGTTCATCCTCCGCGGCCTTCAATTGCTGCTTGACCTTTTCGATCTCTTCTTGGAGACCGACATTGCGGTATTGCGCAGCAAAAACTTCCTCGTCTCGACCTTCCGCTTTCCTTCGTTGAGCTTCTACTTCTTCTCTCATAAGGGTAAATCTGTTCCTCGCAGTCTTCAACTCCTCCTGTAACTTCACCGTCGCACTCGATGCTTTGAAGGCTTCCTTACGAGCTCTTCGGACCTCCTTCTCATAAAGCGTCTGGGAGTGCGCGTGCGTCTCCTTCGTCCGTTGTAATTCCTCCTAAAGCAACTGATCAGCAATGCTGAACGCCAAGACATAGACGAACCTACCATCAGTGCCTCCAGTCTCTCGCCCACTCTTCTCTCCCTTCCTCTGCCCTCTTCAATCTCTTTCCTTAAGAGCCTATGCTCCTCTTTCAGTCTACGCGTCTCACCCTCCGCTTCTTCCCGTCCCAGGACGGCTCTTTGCAGAGCAGCTTCATTGTCGCGACGGCGCTGTGCGTTCTCCTTGCTTAAGTTGTTGAATTGCGCAACTTTGCCTTGGACGTCCGACGGTGCTGTTGCGTGACCGCTGAAGAAAGGGTCTGAGAGGTTTGATGGAAGAGAGGGTGATTGTGGTAGAGGTTGTCGGTTGACGCGTTCTGGAGACACAGGGAACAGTGGTGTACCTGGTGAGGCCGGAAACTTGAATATTGGGTCCATCACAAACTGCGTGGAACGATTGAATGTCTTTCCCAGATCAGATCTCTGAATGGTAGATGAACTACTCTAACATGGGAAAGCAGGGATCAATACTCCGTTCGCTACAGCAACAAGCGCCAAGGAGCTAACCGTTTTCTGACATGCCAAGCCGCTGGGCTCCTTTCTTCAGACAACTCGAACAACAACTGAATTTGATAGATTCACTAGAAGACGGAAAAACGATAGACAGATGAACCACGGAAATCCCATCGCTACAATAGCAAGCCCTCAAAATATACAATCCACTTAATTAAATCTTCCAAAAAAGGAGCTCGAAAACTTCATTAGGAGTACCACCTTACTGAATGCCAACTCGACCGATATAAAACTACCCACCCTCATCCCCCTCCTCATCCCAACACTCCACCCCAAAGCACAACACCGTGACCCCAAAAGCCCTCCCTTTTAGTCAAACCCTATCCACCATCCCCCCACCAAATCCACAACCCCACAAGCACAAAACCCCGATATTCACATCACCACACCATCAACCCCAAAGCCAACCTGCCTCCCCCACTCCCATCCCTCCAATTCCCAGCCCCTATTCCCCATTCCCCACCAGCATCCCCCATCCCCCGCCAACCAGCCTCCTATCCCCCCCAACCCAAACCCACCATCCAACAACCCCATCCCCCACCTCCCAAACCCCAATCTTCAGAAATCCACACGCACCACAAAGCCGCGAGCCTAATCCCTAGAATCCAAACCTACATCACATACCAAGTTCGAGCTTCAAGATCCGCCATTCTGTAAAGATAGTGAGTTCGCTGGGATAGGCTGGGATAGAGATTGGATTGGGTATTTTTTAGTTGCTGGAGCTGGGTATGTTATGGTTATGGAGTAGTAGGGAGCTAGGAGGGTAGAAGTTTGTGGGGGAGGTTGGATTGGTGGGTTTGGATGGGTAGGTTGGGGGGGGTTTGGTGGGGAGGTGGGATGTCGATGGGCTGAATGACCACTCGTGGCCCAACGTCGAAACGGTGAGACGTTGAATGGTTTAGGGACGGAGGAGGAGGAGGCCCGGGGAGGGCATCATGAGGATGGTTTCCAGATTGCATTAAGTAGATTTCGCACGAGATAGAAGGGAAGTTGAGTGGATAAGTAATTGCTCCGCAACCTAGAAAGACGTATCAACGGAGTAGCGATGGGCTAAATCACCACTGAAGGCCCAGTGTTGAAACGGTGAAACGTTGAACACTTTCGAAACGTCGTAGGAGAAGGAGGCCCGGGTGAAGCATCATAAGGATGGTTTCCAAGTTGCCCAAGTAGATCGCACCTCCAACGCGCGTTATAGAAGGGAGGTTGGATGGAGGAGAAGTAAGTGCTCTGCAACCTGAAAAGACGTATTGACGGAGTGCCGATGGCCTGAATGACCACCGGACGCCCAGTGTCGAAACGGTGAAGCGTTGAAGCATCGGCAGATTCACTCCTCCACCCAACCGAGCGCCTCTCCATACTTAACCCTCTGCCCCTGCTCCACGCCCCACCGCCACCCCCCCTTCCTCTCTCCCCCCTCCCACCCCTCATCAAAGCTCTTCCTCTTCCCCTTCGGCGCCTCAAAAACCATCACAATCGAGCTCCCCAACGCAAACCCCCCCATCTCCTCCCCCCTCCTTAGCGCATGCCCTCCCAAAAGCCTACTCGCACCCACATACGTCGCCTCCGCAAAGCCACTATACGGCTCGCCTCGCTCCGCGGCCTCCTCTGCGGCTCGATCCGCCGCCGTATCGGTAGTGAGGCTATTAGTGCGGAGTTCGCGATCGAAGTTGATTTTGATGGAGCCGACGTTCGTGGCGCCAACGGGGGTGAAGCTGAAGAAGCCCCAGCGCCAGCGGCCGAGCAGCACGACGCGCTCGTTGAGGGTGAAGAGCCCGGGAAGGGTGCGTTGCAGGTAGGGGGAGACGCTGTAGAGTTCGCCGGCGAAGTGGCGGCGCTTCTCGGCGACCCAGGAGGTGGGGGAGTGGAAGCGGTGGTAGTCGCCGGGGGCGAGGTAGACGACGATGTAGTAGAGAGCGTTGGGAGATTTTTTGGATTCCGGGGAAAGCCAGGATTGGCGCCTGATGTCGCCGAGGGCGAAGTCGGCGCGCACTTCGGCTTCGGAGGAGGATTTCGGGGTTGTGGATGCGTCCATTGCTGGGGAGTCGGGTTGGCTTTTGGGGCCGGAGAATAGATTTGGGAGAGTGTATGATATGCCATTGACGTTGGCGAACTCTTCGTCCGCTTTGATGATATCTTCGTCTCCATCTTTCGGAACACTATGCTTTGTCGATCCTTCCTCGGTCGTGGCAGGTCCATTGTTGGGGGCCTTTTTGGGGGAGGAATCTGGTGGTTCCGTCCCTAGAAGCGCTTCTAGAGTATATGTCATTCCCTTGACTTGTTCGACCTCGCCGTCCTCAATCATGCCCATCTGCAGAACGCGTCCGTCCGCAGGCGACACCAGAGCCGCCGAAGGGTCGATAGGGCGCACACCGGGTTTTATGTTTCGGTAGAAGAAGGAGGCGAGGTTAGGATAGACATGTAAATCTGGCTCGGACACTTCAGACAGACTTGTGAGAACGATCAGCGGATGATGAGCTATACGCTCGTTGAGACCTACTTCACTCCAAATATCCAAGAGTATAACCTGAAGCCTGGAACCCGTAGGTAATATGGTATCTCCAGCTCATTGAAGCGTCCCCAGATCCGTGATATGCCCTTCAACGGCAATGTCGACATCACCTGGACTTGCCTAGAACCATACATTTAACCACATAGACCTCGGTCACGCAGCGCGTCTACAGGATCCCTTACCATGGCCCACTAGGACGTATCCGTTTCCGCCTCTTCGGTCTACCCCTTGAGTCTCCACGCTCCTCTTCAGCGATTCTAGCCTCCTCATCCTCTTCTTCTTTCCTTCTCTTCTCCCGCTGCTGTATCCTGTAGAACTGCACACCCCCCAAAAACCCAATCCCAAGCGCTACCGGTATAGGCTTCCATTCGATCTTGGTCCTTCGCAGTGCTGTACGGAGGCGGGTTCTGAAGGGTCCGCCACTTGGGATCTCCTGGTGCTGGCGTGCCGAAGCGGCGAACCTGCGGATTGAGGTCCGTGCTGACTGGCAGAAGACGCAGGTGTAGCCAGGAGCCTTGAAGGGTCTCCTCAAGAGAGCACTTTCGGACCTTAGAGCTGCCATTCTCCAAGTATTTTTAATGTCAATCACAGTACTGCATAGTAGAAGTCAAAACGACTAATCCCCCCACGATGGCGGTTGTGGCGGCAGCGCTACTTCTTGGGCCTTAAAGGCATCTTTCGCCGCAAGATTATCATGTCCAAAAAGGCAGAATCTTATTCGACAGAGCTTGAAAATGGTCAAACATTCCCAGATAACTTGAAACTGTTGTTCCTCCACGCAGTTCATTTGAGGTGAAGTCAGATATCTATTCCCGTAGTCCTAATAACCTACTATTTTTCCGTTCGAAATGGAAAACGAGGCATCACGCAAAGTTCTATCGTTATATGCGTTTCATCACGTGCAGGTCCCCGTTACTCCTGCCACCACCATTCCGAGGTCGGTGAGCATATCTGTCTTCCTCAGTCCTCCCCCTCCCGACAGTCCACCCCTTCACCAACAACCCTCTGCACCTCCTCCACCACCCCCTTCTCCCCATCCAAACAATCAACCCACCCGCCCCCTCCCTCCCTCTCCAACAGCGCCACCGCCACCTCCGCAACCTTCCCCCTCCCAATCGGGCCCCTCGCTTCAATCCTCCCCAGCTTCACCCCCCCACTATTCTCATCGCTCAGACTCCCCGGCCTAAGACACCATCCCGTCCACCCCTCTCCTCTTCTTCTCCCAGCCTCAACAAGCGCTTCGTCTGCTGCCAGTTTCGCGATATGGTAGTCTTTCAGAGCGCCGTTATTGATCTTCTGCGTCGCATCCCAGTCTTCGTCGCTCCACCATGGGGCGCGCGAGCGGCGGGAGCCGATGTAGGACACGAGCAGGAACTTGGTGATGCTGGGCGTTGAGGCCGCGGCCTTGATGAAGTGGGTGCAAGCGTCGCGGTCGATGGTGTAGGTGCGCGATTTGGGTGGTTTACCTCCAGCCCCTGCCGTGATAAGTGGTCAGCGTGGTAGATATGGGGGCAGCGCAGGGCGTGTCGGAGGCCACTTGGCGGGGATGCGAAGGGGCTTCACCGGCAGAGAAGACCACGTAATCGGGCTTTATCTCGTCAAGGAGGGCTTGTGCATCGGCTTGGGAAGTAACGGCTTCGAGGTCGTGGATCTTGACGCTGAGATTGGCTGTGGATGACCCGGCTGCGGAGAGTATATCGGACTTTTGCGAGCTCGACCGAATTACGGACGTCACGGTCCAGGAGCGTTGTAGAAGGAGGGGTGTGAGCAGGATAGAGATCTTGCCATGACCGCCAATAAGCAGAACATGTGGTGCCATATTGTGCAAAGAAAAGAATTGAATGTTCAATAGGCGTCGGGGGTTTGCGAGGGTGTGCAAAGAAGAGAGGGAGAAGCGTCAATGTTTACTCATGTGGCCAAAGCTTCCGTGCCCCGCAAAGCTATGACGCGCTTGCGACGAGCTCCGTTGTAAGCTATGAAGTACGGACACTGTACAAACTCTCGCTCAAATCAAGCCCGAGATTGTCGTACAATGGCGCTTGATTAAATCGACTGATCGTGTTGCAAAGGACCAACCCCTATGCCATCCCAGACGCAGGCTACTGGCAGCAATTATCCAGAGCAGCCGCGCGCCCTTCTGTGGTATATGTAGGACTTCGAACCTATGCAGTATGAATAAAAGCGGGAATTTGTGTGAAAGACCGACAGGCTATATCCGCCTTCTACGGATCTAAACGGCGCTATACCCTCCTCTTGACCCGCCTCCTTGGACAGTGCTTACTACCCTCCGCATCCAGTCCTTGAAGAGGTAGGGTAGGTCTCGTAGGGTCTCCGAGTGAGGAACGAGATCCCAGCCGCGAGCGGAATAGCGATTGTAGTTGATCCAGGAGCCGAAGATGAGGTAGGCTGCAACGCCAAGGAAGACACTGTAGCCCGTTAGTATGCCCAAATTAATGGATCCTCAACGAGCGATGCACGCAGAATTCGGAAAGCCCGAACTTACATGATAACAAACCAAGTGAAGAAGCCCCAGTGCCCTCCACTCGACTTTCCACCACCCTCCTGTGCACCCTCGCATGCATATTTGGTATGCCACTCCAGGCTCAGCACTTTCTCGTCTCCCACAACCTTATAACTCAAGAATGATAGTGTCCCGCCCTCGCCGTCATCAATCTTCTTCTTCCCGTGGTCTTCTCCATCATCTTCCTCCTCGTCATCTCGGCTTGAGACCCCTCTCCGTCTTTCCTCAGGACCCTTATCGCACAAGAACACGACAACCGCCTTCTGTCTTTGTTCCTTCTTGTCGTCTTCCGAGTATCGACCACCACCCATTTCCAACTCTACGCCTTCTCTACCGCGATCAGCTGCCCGGGCAGAAGTCTTCAGCCGGGTCCACTTTGGATCAAGAGCGCCGCCGGTCGAGAGTGTGAAGTCGCCCGCTATTGGAATAACGCGCTCGATTGTGGTTAGGTTTTCAACAGGGTTTATGAGGCGCTCGATAGCGCAGACTAAATTTATAGAATGCGGTCAGTTCTTGGCCAAGCTCATATAACTACTTTCAGGAAGTCAGGTTGGCGGCCTGATCCGTAGTCAAGATAAGCCTCATGAATCGTGGGCATACCTTGAGAGCCATTCGGACAATCCTCTCCCTTTGGCCCCGTCTTTATCAGCCTTTGGCATATATCGATGGTGAAGGTGGTGTCTGTGTAGGCAGGCGGGTGTCTTCGACTCCAAACGACGGATTTCGGGTCGCCTAATGGGGAAAGATCCCACTTCATGCCATCGGCGCGAGCGTGTGTACAGTCTATGCCCGTGCCTACTGCAAGATATGGGAGAAGGAAGACGAAGAGCGCCGAGGAGGCCATCTGGGGATGTCGTGGTAGCCGCATTATGAGATTTGTGTGGCCACTGGGGACAAGTATTGGGTGCTAGGGGGGCTCGTACAAGCAAATGTACTAGGGCGATTACCGATCTGAATGAATCTGAAGGAGTGACAAGAAGGACTTTAAAGTGTCTGACAAGGCTTTTGAGGGCTACAAAGTTGGTCATTCCGTCTTCGGGCCGGAACCCGACAAGAGCGCCTCGCCTTAGCACGTGATCAGCGCCATTCTATGCCATTACGCTTCTCAAGACCGTTGATGCTGTTGATACCGAATATCAGATTAAAGTGGGAAACCAGGAACCTATTCAGTAAATGTAATTATCCTTGCTAAACACGTGGTAGTGTTGAACTACACACGCAGGTGTACGTGCAGCTCCGGCCAAGGAGCGAGCGAGTGCAAAGCCGGCTAGTAATAGAACCTCTTCAACCACCAAGGAAATCCCTTTTCAACAGATTGGGTGAGACCCTATCTGATCATGCCTTCAAGGCAAATTGCTTCAAGTACTCGTAGTCTTCCACGTTGGCATTGACCGTGTCCCTTATGACTTTAGCCGCCTTTGCGCCGAATTTCTTCGTCCACTCGCGGTCTTCATCCTCGACAAGTGGGACTTTCTTCTTCTTACAGCGTCGAAAGTCAGCACTGTCAATATAGCACTAGAATTCTTTGAAGCCATAGACTTACATGCAACCTCGGTTTGAGCGCAGAGCTATGTTTCGCATCGTCATGCCAGCCACACCACTTCTCAAAAGCTTCTTCGGCTCGCTTGTGGTCTTCCTCGCTATCCCAATCCAGCATTTTCGCATCATACTTCAGCCCTGTACTCTTACAGTACGCTTCAATGGTTCCGCTAGGATTGTCCAGTAGGTCGTCTGCATCAACAACGCATATATCGACCTTCTTCGAGCTTTTAGTTGTGGTTCCGTTACCATTTGAGCCATGGAAGCCGTTCACGCCGTGACCGTTGACGATGTGGCTGTTAGTATCGTGGCCGCTGCCGTTCTCTTCCTGTGCCGCAACGCCAGGCCCAATGTGCCGAATGGAGCGTAAATAGTCGAACAGGCGGCGAAGCTCATCATAGCCGGCTTCTGAGGGCATGAAATTGTACCAGCCAGTGACTTTGTCTAGTGGCGGAACCGTGCAGCGGTAATAGGATGGTATACTCGAGCGTGGATGACGAATGAGGAAAGTAAAGTGGAACCGTTTCAGGGTTTCTTCAGGAATGACCGTTGGGTTGTTGGCCTTGGGCATGGTATGGTACGGATACGGCGCTTTATGAGCGGCCCCCGTACCGTTGGTGTAAGGTGCTGATGTCCCCACACCACGTTCGATTCTTGCCAGTGATGGGGCGATTGCTGCCGGCTTTCCATGCGGAGGAACCAGGTAATAAGCCATATCTTTAACGAATAGACGCTTGCCCTGTGAGAGGGTAAGTTGCCTGAGCGCGGAAAATCCGTCGAAGCGAGTTCCGCAAACAGTGAACAATATGCAATCAAAGCAGAAACATGCATAGAATTGCTAGAACCAAACTGCCAAGACTGGAGAGGTGGTTCAGAAAGTGGACCTGGACTACGATTGCATTTGTTGCGCTTGGTAGCATTATGAAATGATTGCAATCCTTCGAAGGTAGGAAACGTAAGAAATGTCTCCGAGGTGGTGTTGGCCAGAACCATGATAGGCACGACACCGCGAGGGTCTTGGTTGTTCATGCAAAGGAGAAAAGAGAGGGGGATCGGGTAGGCTCATGAACAGGAGAACAAGGTCTTGCGTCAAAGGAGGCCGCACTGGGAAGGGCATATCGGACCTCGGCGCTCTCCCTGTCGAGCCCATCAAGGACTGTCTTGAACGTGGAGTTGCTGAATCCGCTGCTGACTCGAGTCTGTTCGTCGTTCTCATATCGTGAACCCAGTCGCTCAGGTCCGTAATAGAAAGCATCACCGAAAGGCTCGTGAATGCATTGGAGGGAATCGCGGCGTGTCATGAAAACCTATCCCAACAATATAAGTCGTGGGATAATAACGTGTGACGGGTATAATACCCTTTCGAACGCCGTTGAGCAAGCTCGAGGATGAGTTGCTACGAAGATGGGTTTATCGGTCATTTTGGCTTTGTCGACCATTTATTACAGGTCTTGTAGCAGTGGCATGGATCTCAAATGAGATGAATGTATGGTATATCCCTGGCGCAGAGCCAGTCAATGGATGGGAATCAACCTCTCCAATATAGTTGGAGAATGGTGAGTTGAAGAAGACAAAATCCTTCGGGGAATCAACGTCTGCTTCTTATATTGCTCAGGTGTCCGAGCTGGACTGCTTGTAAAACTTAGAGGTTGATGATCGACCCGTAGAGTTTACTAGCATCTTTGACGATTGGCTTGGTGCGCGCGATTGCCTGCCATCTTGCATCATGACGTAGCTATTGAGATTTGCCGCCAATGACAGGCATTTGGTTGCCGAGACGCGGGATTCCATGGTTGAGTAGGCGCAAAGCTAGAGTACATATGTATGTGAAACCTGGAGCAAACCCCACGCAGCTCTCCCACTCCGCGGCATTCACAAACAGAACAAGCCGTCAACCAGAACGCGAAGAAGAGCAATGCCATGTGGAGACAATATATCAAGGTATGAGAGGAGCCAACCCGGCCACCGGGACTGGGAGTGGATTCCTTGGCAGATCAATATGTTCGGTGCTTACAGCGATCGTCAGGAAGCATCATGTTCGATGTTCTGTTGGCGCCGAGTCAATGTTGTGTTTGTTAATCACAGGGACGTTGCGTGCTTGTACATGCATACTCTCTATTGGCTAGTATCGTGTGTCTATCTAACTCCTTTTTCCATCCCCTTTTTCTCTACCTATTCGTTATTGCCTCGCCCATACCTTTCATATGCACGCTCGTGTCCCATGGTCGTCGTGAAGGCACTGTTCGCATGCTGGAGTTCAAGTCACGGCGCGCTCGCTCGGCCGATCGATCTCTCGGAGCGGAGTCTCGATCTAGCAGACTGCGTGGGTCTTTGATATTGTCAGCTGACATTTGACAAGAGATATGCGAGCGGGCTATGAAGACGCACCTTCCCAGTCTTGCCCTGCAGCGAATGTTTCTCGCCATGGTAATGCTCAGCCTTGTTCCTCTTCTTGCCGTGGTGGGTGTTTTTCTTGACATGCCTGCTGCTCGTCAGTAACCACGCACTCGCGCTCCTTCGCATGGGGATGGAGGGAATGGAGCACTTACTCGCTATGCTGCTGGATTTGCTCCTTGTCCATGTTATTCAAATTGTCCAAGACGAGCTTGAAATCTTTGATGAGAGCATCACAGCGGCTCCGTGAGAAATCCTCTCGCACAACGACCCTCATCATCTTCAGCTTCTCACTATGCGGCGCCATCGTATATGCCGGCACCACCCAGCCCCTCTCCCGCAATTGGTGCGCAACCGCAAACTCATCGTAATGATGTCCCTTCTTCGGATCCAGCCTAAAAGCAACCAGCGGCAGCCCTTTGCCGTTAGTCTTGGACATGAGGATGAAGCCGAGCTGTTGTAGGCAGGCGGCAAGGTAGTCAGAGGTGCGGGTCAAGTTCGTCATGATGGAGCGGTAGCCGCGCTTGCCAAGACGGATCATCTGATAGTACTGCCCGATGACTTGGGAGGCGCCTTTGGAGAAATTGAGAGTGAAGGAGGCTTGGTCCGCGCCGAGGTAGTTAATGTTGAACACTAGTTCCTTAGGGAGGTATTCAGGTGAGCGCCAGACGACCCAGCCGACACCGGGGTAGACCTTTAGAGGAGCTGTGTTAGTAGAGAGAGTGTTCGAAGAATTCGGGAGAGTGGGAAAGACGCACCAAGCCGTATTTGTGTCCGGAGACATTGATAGAGATGACCTTCTCAAGGCGGAAGTCCCATTCGAGGTCAGGGACAACGAAAGGCGCAACGAAGCCTCCGCTCGCTGCATCCACGTGGATGGGGCAATCAATGTTCTTTTTGACAAGCAGATCATTGATAGCCTTGACATCTTCATACTCGCCGGTATAGGTCGTGCCAATAATAGCACAGATACCAATCGTGTTCTCATCTATCAACTTGACAGCCTCTTCGGGATCGATCACGTAGCGGTCTTCCGTGCAGTAGACGTAGCGGTCCTCGACCTCGAAGTATCGTGCTGCTTTCTCCCAGCAGACCTGCACGGCAGAGTTCATGACAATGTTGGGTTTCGAATAATCTTTGCCTTCGGCTTTGCGCTTGTTTTGCCAGCGTTTCTTCATTGCGAGGGTTCCTGCCAGGTAGTCAGTATTTTTCTTCGCTGCTAGCGGATCTGAACTAAGGCGGACCAAGCATGATTGCTTCTGAACTTCCTACGGTGGATGTGCCCATAGCGTTCTCCGTCTCATCGTGGGTAGGCGCATTGAACATGCGCGCAATCATCGATACGCAACGATTTTGCATTTCCGCGGTCTGGGGGTACTCTTCGTAGTCGATGAAATTCTTTGGCAGGGCCTCGGCCATCAGCTTCTCGACCTCTTCCTCCTAATTATTGTCAGTTTCTTCATTACATTGGTATATCGTGCCCTGCCCAGGGTACTCGCCATATAGGTGGTAACGAAGCTCGCCAAGTTCAGCATAGGGTTGCCGTCAAGACTCAGATCATCTCTGATCATACGGTAGGCAACCTCCTTGGGCATCTCTTGTTCGGGCATTTCATGAGCAGGGAGCTCTTGGGAGGCGAAGCGAGAACCGTATACGGAAACGGTTTGCTCGTCCTCATCTTGGTTGATGTCTATCTTCTGCATGCCCTCGACGAGGGGCTTCTCACGGGCGCTGTCATTGGGCACAGAGGCTAAGTGAACCATGATTGCAGTAATGGAATCTCTGGTACTCTGGTACTGTTGGTAGGTTTGGTATGATAGATAAAATCTAGGTTCTTGAAAGTTGTAGTCGGAAGATATGGGAAGGCAGGGACAGCGTCGAGAAGTGGAGGACAATGTCGAATAATCAAAGCTCACTTCCCCACGTTTTATGCTCCGTGGGCAGTGACGCAGGCTAGGCGCTGTCGATGAACCATCACCAATTTGTTGGCAGGGGGAGCCGCCTTGGCACCCAAAGCTTCGTTCTGAGGATATGTTTAACATGGGCTACTTTTAGTACACGCTTGTTTATAATGCTCACCCCTCTTGCCGAACAGGAGGCCACAATTTCCGCACATCGTGCCCATGCAGTTTATTCAACACCCAATAGTGCTGGTCGTAGCTTCGTGATCACATTCTGATCGTGATTGTTGCCGTCGTGTAATATACAACCGAGTGCTACAGTCCTACTCTAAATCTTGCCTTAGAATGTTCGATTCGATCAAGCGATTCAACAGCAACAGTCTTCGTCAGATCTGTCTCTCTATAATCGCAGGCGCTCCTCAAAGGAATCGCCAATTGTTAAGGGAGCTGGATAAATTGGAGTGGCGCTATGTACGAATCATAAGAATTCTTGATGGCTTGTCGATTAACAAGAGGGGTGAGCATTATAAACAAGCGTGTACTAAAAGTCACCCATATTAAACATATCCTCCTTGGTTCTTCATGGTAAAGATCCAGGCTTCGTTAGGCTTTCCTCGCTGAAGGCCTGGGCACCTGACTTCTGCGGCAAGGAGAAGGCGTTGGAATAATTTCTACCTCGTGCAAATGTATGGAAAATAACACAAGTCGACGTCCGCACGAATAATGATGCTACCTGTCAGCCAGAGAAGTCATTGCATACTACATAGACTATGGTGCAAGCGCGTATTGACATTGCTATTCGCCACATGCCAAATGATCATAGACCACATCATCGCAGAGGAGAGTATCAACTGTCTCAAACCATATTAAACACATTCACGCTTTGCCATCACCCATCAAGGAAAGCTCAATGATGGTGTCCGTGGACACCAGGCACAGGAGTATTGTCGGTTCCGCCCACTCCAGCACCCTTATTCAGATCCGCCGGGAGTCCAGTGTGCGGCTCGACGACGCGACCGTCGGGGAGGGTTTCGTATCCACCAGCACTATTTCCATATGTTAAGCAACGCCTTAACTTTCCGGGAGAAGGATTTACATAGAGAAGAATACTTACGAAGCACCACCATGCCCATGACCGTGGCCTTGCTCCTCTATCTTCTGCTCAATGTACCCAGACGGAGGATCTTTGTGCAGACGATTACGGTCGTGCTCGCGTGCCATCATCAGCTTGTCGGCTTCAGACATGCCTTGATGTTCGCCAGCGCGCTCGTGCTGCTCATATTCCGAGAGGCCAGGGTGACCTCTAGTCTCTGTGAAGCCAGGAGGAACCTCGCCTTGGGAGCTGGAGGGGATATCGCCCTTACGCTCGAGGTTCTCGCGCTTTAGTTCATCGTCTGGCTTCTCGCTGCGATAATAATTAGATTGCAGTCTTGTGGATTGGAGAATGGAATACTAACCGCTTAAACAAGCCAAGGATACCGCCATGGTGCTTCTTCTCTTCATGATGCTTCTTCTCTGCAGCCGCAACCTCTTTCTGGTGATGCTTCTGTTCTTTCTCTATCTCCTTCTGGTGGTGCTTCTGGTCTTTGAGTTCTTGCTTGGCATCATGCTCAGCGGCTGTCTTGGAGAATTCAGAGCCGGCTGCAGCGCCGGCTCCAACACTACCAGCACCAGGAGCAGCATCGCGTTCGTAACGATGGACAGTCAAGTCAGCTGTGTTTGATGCAGACGGGTCTGCGCCATGGACATCATGTGAGTGATCCTTCTTGCCAAGATGCTTATTGGCCTCGTATGCACCAACTCCACCAGCGCCTACAAGGCCTGCATCGCGCCCAAGGTGATGGCCAGTTGACTGACTCGTGCTGGTTGAAGAAGGATCTGCGCCATAAGCATCGCGTGAGTAATCATGCTTGCCAAGGTGCTTGTCGGTCTCATATGCACCAACTCCACCGGCACCTACTAGGCCTGCATCGCGTCCAAGGTGATGGCCAGAGCCAATCGGCTGTTGGTCGCGACCGGAGGATGTCAATCCAGTACCAGAGGTGGGTTGATCGTAGCCTGAAGTAGTTGGACCGCGTCCGCTGTCGTACACGACTTGGCCAAGAGTGCCACGATCTGTCGATGTTGAAGATGTACCGATGTGGCTTGGATCATGCTTGCCTCCCAAATGTTTCTCAGCTTCGTACGCAGCTAATCCACCAGCTCCGGTAGTTCCCGAACGAGACGTCGAATCGCTACGAGGGTCGACGCCTGAGCTGCTGTATGGGTCTGAAGTCGACCCAGAAGTCGTGCTCGTTAGGCCTGGTCCGTGGTGATGCTTCTCAGCCTCATAAGCACCTAGGCCCGCTGCACCAGCTCCTGCAATACCCGCGTCCCTACCAAGATGATGATCACGACCTGTAGTCGAGCCAGAGGTAGACTCAGAAGGGAAGCCTGTGCCGCCAATAGAGCTATCGGTCACGCCAGAAGAAGGTCCCATGGTAGACGAGCCATGGCCTAACCCTGGGGTCCCTGTCGTAGAAGTACCACGTTGCTGGGACAAGTCCGAGTCGACGCGCGGGTCCGCTTTGTTCAAGAGATTCGAATCGTGAGGTCCAGCGGTCGTCGATACTGCGCCACCGCGACTAGATTCGTACGCTCCTACACCTGCTGCACCAACTCCACCGGCAAGAGCGGCATCTCGTCCAACGTGGTGGTTTCCCGTACTCGTAGACCCAAATCCAGTGCCGGTCGATGACGAGCCAAGACCAGTCCCGGTAGAGGTAGAGCCTAGACCAGCTCCGGTCATGGCGGTTTCAGTGGGCTCTCCGATCCCGCCGCTGACGTGAGGGTCTAGACGATTGGCAGTCTCGAGGGCATGAGGCCCTTTTATGAAGTGTGGTGCACCGGGTGCAGGTGCTTCAGGTCCACCACAAGGATCGCCCCCGAATTGGTGGGAATGATCATGAGACCAAGATTCTTCGTTGTATGCCCCGACGGATGGTTTCGAGCCCAAGATGCCTTGGTTTGCGGAGCCTGCAGTGGGACCAGTACCCGATCCATAGCCGCCTGTGGTCGCACCAAAACCGGGCTCGTTAGGTGCACCTGTGCTGCCAGATGGATAGCCAGACGCAGAAGTCGTAGAGTTACCGCCGAGGGGGAACTCGCGCCCAGAGTCTGCGCCTATCTCCTGTTTCTCACGATGGTGATGAGCTGCTTCTCCAACGCCCAGGGCTCCGGCGCCGAGAGCTGCGTCGCGGCCGAGGTGCGAAGACCCTGTTGTAGAACCTTGTCCGAGGCCCGAACTAGAACATTGTTAGCACGTGGTGCTCAATTTTAAGAATCCCTGGTACAGACCTTCCAACACTACGATCAGGCAAGCTGGTGCCTGTCAGGCCGCTGCCCGTTCCAGAAGTCCCACTACCGAGTCCTTTCGAGCCATCCAAGTCAGAGTCAACTCTAGGATCTGCCTTATTGGCTAGGCTTGAAGAGTGAGGCCCAACACCAGTAGAACCTGTAGCATAGCTAGAGCCAGCTAATTCTGGCTCGCGCGGGAGTGCTTTGTTGGTGTTGAGCGGATCGTGGACGTTGGACCCACTCATTGTAGATCCTGATTGCGGTTCACCAACGATACCAGACTTGATGCTGGCAGTTGTGGCGGTATCATCGGCGAACTCACCAGGCATGCGTGAGGCAGATGAGCCACCAGTCGCACCAGTGTTGGAGCCTTCATAAAGGTCGCGATCTTCAGGGGCGCGGTTCGAGCCAGGTGCGGGAGCATTACCGTAGCCAGAGAAGCCAGTGGTAGGACCAGTATCATCGCCAGTCTTGTTGCTGGTGATGGGATTGCCCTCGACCTTGCCGGTGTGGTGGCCGTGACCTGTATGAACGGGGTCGTCAGACTGGCCGGAGCCGTACAAGACTTCGTCGTCCTTCTTGTGGCCAGGATTACTGTGCATGTCAGTTACCGAGCTTGTTCAAGAACGTGAAGGATGGCTCACATAAGGTTCTTGAGCTTCTCCATGATTGCAGATTATGTATTTCTGATGCGGGGGTATCACAACAAATAAGATATTCGTGGTTGACGTTCAGTCAACAGTCAACAAACTATTTATGGCAGCTGATGCTTGCGAGTAGATGGAGGTAGAGTGGAGGTAGAGTGGACGTGAAGGTGTGAAACTGATGCGACTTCTTGCGGGCTCAAATACGATTGATTCACACTTGCGCCTTGCCGCCACTTGTTTACTTCACCTTACCCGAATGAGCGGACACAGGAAGGAAGTATGAAGTCATGCGGCATTCACGATCCTTGGATGTGGTATAGTGTTGTACTAGCATGCACATCCAGCAAGTACGTTTCTTCCTATTTGGCCTGTAAAAGCTTCCTTTCGCTGATGAGCTACGCTGCAGGAAGCTCTTGATCAGCTGCCGTCCATAAAGCCCGATCCCTTAGCTCATTCATGAAGCTGGGAGAAATAGACACTGCACTTCCCCTGTTCACGGTCGAATCGAGCACTGAAGCTCACCGCCAAAGCTCCAGCTGCAGCTTTCTGGCGCGTTCGAAGCAAGAAACAAGGCCCGAAGCAAGTCGTCATGCACCGAGGGATTTTGGTGGGGTACTCGAGCTCCGAAGCGGTCTAGAACCAGTTTTGTCTTCAGCCACAGTGGCGCAGCAGTGTGTCGGCAACGGATGAATCGAAGGCCTGGAAAAGTGACTTGACCGCCTGTGCGAATATGTTTTTAGAGTCAGCGATCTCTAAAGCGTGGATAGGCAATTGGTTGACTTTCTGCGGTACCTATTGTACATGATCAAGTGACTATCTATAGCGGCTCAAAAGCCTGTTCATATGCGATACCATAACCGTGCCTTTTGTGCAAACGTTTCCTTGTCCCGCTGCAAGACATGCACAATCAAACAAGGATTTTACATCCAAGGATTTCGACCCTTGGTGCCAGTCGCCCAGTCATTGTAAAGGTCCCATATTACCCGTGATCTACAAACCCCAACAGACCTTTCGTCAACTGTGGGTGGGTACAAACGCCATCTTCGTGCCGTATCACCATGTCCGGTATAACCATTCGTTAGCGTACACATCAATCAAACTTTCTCAACTTCCGAGAGCCTCAACGACGTCTTGGTCATGGCTCTGGTAATTTCATCCTCGGTGAAGGGTATGCCGTATGCCAGACCGTTGGCGTGCCCGTTCATGTGGCCGTTACTGTGGCCATTCGTGACCGTCTGTACTTCCTTCAGCGGGTCCATTGTGGCGCTGTCTGGTGATTTCGGTCGGCGATCTTCTTCTTTCGTCTGTTGTCTTGAAAGACCCACTGCAGCTCATCAGCTTCTGGTAGACTTTCGCTTTTCATGGATGATGCTCACCGTTCGTGACATCGTCATCCCCTGCCGCTGACTCCACTACTGTCGTACCCGTCCCAGCATCGCTATGTTGTCCGCCTTTGGGGCCCAAGCTGAGCCTGCTCAGGAAACTACCCCGTCGACTTGGGAACTTGGACCCGAACGGGCTGTACTGGCTCTGCTCGCTGTTCCGCCTGCCAAAGGCATTGGAGAAGTTGAAGGCTTGTAGCTTTTCCTGGTGTTCTTGATTGACAGGACCCCGGTATTTGGCCTTTGGCATGACTTCGCCGAACTTGTACACATTGTCGGGCGTCTTCTGCTTCTTCTCTTTCTTGGATGCTTTGGAGGCTACTTGGGTCAAATCAGCCCCCTCTTCGCTGACAGACGACCGGCTGAAGGCCTGCTTGATCCTTGCTCGGAAAGGCATGATGAATGTATCCGAAGTTGCTATGATTGGAGTAAGGATGGGCTGGGAGGGATTAGGACGGGGCTTCGGAGGCCTCGGAAGCGGCGACTCGAGGACAGCAGGCGCAGCGGGGGATCGCACAAACAGCAAACGGGCCAGAGAGCACACATGTGGTAGAGGCGACGTGGTACGGAGGATTCTGGGTGCGAGGCAAGCTCATGAGAGTGCAGCTGTGCCTGGGATGAAGGCCTCAACATCTTGAGGGTTGCGATTGGAGAGGCAGTATCGAGGCTCTTGGCGTGCTGAGGCGGGTGAATCCCGCGTCCTTTTTTTAGGGCCAGATTATCTCTCCGAAAGAGCCGGCCGGCTTCCCGGAGAAAAGGTTGGATGTGGGGTAGAGGGACTCTAATAACAACAGAAACCGTTGTCCTGCAACCGTGGATGCTCGTCGTGTACGTGCAAAGTATGCCATGATGGTCGCAGGATCGCCGGCGTCGCAGAGTATACTGCGCTAAGCTTGGGGTAGTCGAAGAAATCATTGGTGCGAGGAGACGAGGATCCCGACCGTCCGGAACGCTTCCCACCCCTCGGAATGGGGCCATGTTCGTATGCAAGATCGCTTGCGCACATATCGTTATCGTGCATAATCACTTCGAAGGATAGATGCTGCATGTGCCCCTTGGAGCGAGCGTCAGATGGAGGCGTGCTGTAGAAGTCGCTGACTTCCTAATCCCTAACCAGCCATGACACCTTGCGACGTCTTGCAACTCAGTGACGATTGTATATTCATGTGTGTTTCGCTGACGCACACCTTCTGTGTATGCTGGTGGTATCAAACCCTCTGTCCGAAAATGTTATAGTACTTCTTCTGAAACGCCGATGCATGATCCCTCCTGCCCTTTTCTCCTAGTTGCACATATATACAATTCGATGCATGAGCAGCTCCTCTACATCTGGCCAGAAGAGGGCCAGTGCGACCCTCCATGAGGATGCTTGCAAGTCACACAGCTTCTCACTTCAAATTCTTCCCCGCCAGCGACTGGACATCAACTCGCTTCCTCAACGAGTTTGCCAAAGTCTTAGGCCCGGCCTTGTCCCGCTGAGGAGGGAAATCGTCCACTAATGCGCTTTTAGATGATGTTGGCAATGTGCATTCGATTTGGATTAAACGGAATGACCTGCGGATGCTCCAGATCGTTCGACGGCACATGTTGCATTGGGCTGTCTTGCATTCGAGGTGTGAAGCCCTCCTGCATACGTTGTCGTGGTGTTTGCGATCCCCGTTCTTGAGCAAGCCGGCCCAGAGTGTCGAGGATACCCTCCCAGCCAGACCACTCAATGCTCCCATCACGTGGTGTTGGTGGTTCATTCTGTGTGCCGGTATGACGTGGTTCTGCAAGAAAAGGGCTATGCGCGGTCGGACTGACTCGTGCTTCGTTCTCGGCTCCACGCCAAACCCATGATGTCTCGGGGCTCCCTTGGAGGTCGCCAGATACGTAGGTCAGCATCTCTTCATCGCTGTCGAGGTACTCTCCATCCCCTTGTTGGATTTTGGCAATGAGGCGTCTCAAGAAAAAATCCAGATATCGCGCGCATGCCACGTTGACGGACCGCGCATCACCAATGGCAGCGCTGGCTCGGGTGCAGAGCAAAGCGGCGTTGTAGTCGCCTCGGAAGCACAGGTACAATGTACACCGCCATATGTGGGTACATAGGAATGCACTGGCTGAGGATCGGAGTCGAGTCTCCCATGTATCTGACCTTCCTGGTGATCGGGGTACCCCAATTGGGTCTTGCGTGGATCGAGCGATCAGCTGGAAGGTATCTTGCGCAACCGTGAGGCTGCGATCGATGGCGGCAGCGCGCTCGTCAGCGCGGCACAACGGCGTCAGGTTATGGCGATGGAGCATGAGACGGGCGCTCTGCAGATATATCAGAGGTGGCAGGGCAAAGGGGTGCAGATACTCGTTGGTACGGATCTGGTGGTGCGACGGAAAAGCAGCCATACAACTCGCAAAGAGCGAGTCATAAGATTGCAGAGTTTCGATCGATAGAATCGGTGTCCTGAGAGCTTTGAGTAGTCTAGCGATTACTTGAATCACTTCAAAAACCACAAGCATCGACGACGCCGAATTCGAGACATCGGGTGGCGTCCAAGGCCCGGTCATCGGAATGTGCTGGTCGTCCACTGGAGCTGGGCATGCTATCTCGCAGTCTTCATCGTTGATCATAGCGGGCCTTCCGAGTTCGAGGGACAGCAGTCTAATCATTGTCAGCTACGATGGAATTGGCGTGCCTCGAGATTACCAACCGGTCGCAAGCATAGATACTCCACCATACGCGTCTACGCATCTCGTCTTCGACAGATGGCCACGTCTGAGACTCGTAATGAAGTCCTATATCTTGACCCATCCGAACGGCAATGCCAAGCCATACCCAGCCGGGAGACTTTGAATTGGTTTCGACTAGGATGATACTGATGAGCAAAGCGCTTCGAGCATGATCTATCGAAATGTCCTCGTCCCATACATCAACGAGACTTTTGGCAGCATCGAGGTAGTCTTGTCCGTCCTGAAACCCTCGAGTAAGGCTACCGCAACCAAGGACTCCGAAGAACAGAGCACCCCATATACACTGAACCGTATGAAGCGAACCTTCCCGATAAATGGCCTCATACTGCTGTACGAACGACGGCCAATGTATGATAGGGAGAGTGACATGAAAAGAAGCGTGATACTGTCCTAGTAGCTCATCGGCAACATTCTTCGGAGGCAGCCCCGGCAACCCTGGTTTGGACGATCCCTGCCCAAGGCTGTGCTGGTCATGTGGATAAGGTGCCTTGAACACGCCCATTCCAACCTTCCTCAGGCTTGTGCGAACTCTAGAGAGATCTTGCTTGACAAGTGACTTTGATTTCTTCCTTTGGCTGCTTTCAATATGTAGACGGTGCATCTCTGAATGACCCAGGGTACTATGCTCCATTGAATCCTCTTCCTTGGCCATGGAACGAAGCTGATGCAACTGTTTCCTAGTATGCGACAACTGCTTCTCCAGATCTTGGACTTGCCTACGGGTCCAAGTCAGAAAGGTCTCGCAGCATACAGACTGGAATATAGGAGACAGACTTGATCGAAGACATGCGCCTGTTGGTCTCTTTTGTGAATTGACACTTGACATTTCTGCTCGAGCATTCGGAGCAGCTCGTAGTGTCCGTCGCGTCACACTATGCTGACCCTTAGCTGGCCGGTATCAAAATAATGGCTTTGCAAGCGGTCGACGCTGTAATCCTACCTTGACTTTACGTTCTCGACACGCGTCGCAGCTTGGATCCTTTCTTCTTTGCCGGTACGCCCTTTTTTGGGCTTGAAGGCCCATAGGGGGTATATGAGGATTGGACATCCCTGGGGTCCCCGTTCTCGGTGCATTGCGAGCATTGAAATCCACATATCCAGGCTGCATATGACGGGAAGGACTTGAGCCAGGGCCAAAAGCATAACTGAAATTTGGTGACCGAAATTCCGGCGGTAGAGGCAGAGAAGCCTGTTGAGGACGGGCTGCATCAGGTCCACTGGAAGGCCGGCTCGTTGGGCCAGGGTTCATCATCCCAGTACCATGGGAGGCGCTATGAAATGACGGAGTGGATGATGTTGAGGAATGACCATAAGGAGATACCAACGGTTGAGAAGGTTGAAGCTGCTGGGACGCACTGGAACCTGGATCCGGCATCTTGGAATATTGCTCCTTTTCGATCTTACCTCTTTTTTATCAAGCGCACCCAATGCATGATTTGTCCAGCTTGTAGGTAGCTGCGTACAGCGCCCCAGCGATGGGTCATAGAGGCGGTCTCCTGATAGTGCAATGTGATCCGGCAGATACGTTGGACTCACACAACCATGTGAAAGTGGGATGTAGGGTCAAAACGGACGAGCATACGTCAAGGAACGTTATGCTAGAGCGATGATATACCTTGGATGGTTTATATAAAGTAACGAAGGTTACGTTAGTCCAACGCCAGTGAGACGGATGGCATTTCGCCCAATGCGGCCGGCAGCTAATGGGAAACTTTCGGTTCGCTGGCCAGTACCGGATGAAGGGCGGCGAGGGACTGCAGGTGGAGATATTTCTGGGTTGTGAAGGACGATGATATATCACGAATACAGATCTATTGCCATTTCCAGTCAAGGTCTCCCCGATGTTGGGCTAGAAAAGGCTGCTGAGAAAGCCAGGGAGGTCGGCAGGCATTTGCCATCCCTCGCATAGCATCGTACTTCTATGGCAGAAGGAAGTCATGCAGGCCATATGATCCTGGTTCGAACAGTCGTTCGGTAACCCAATGGCTGTCGGTTATCGGAAACAAAACATCACAGATTCTGGGGCGACGACAGCCGCAATGGCGACGCCCCCGAGAGGGTCTGAACATCTGGGGTCTCGAGTCTAGACCGGATGGCACCAGAGTAAAGAAGATTGACAGTGCAGTAGTCGGGCCTTAACAGGGGAAGGATGCTCGACTCGCTATTTTGGTTCGGTTGCTGATCCCGACGTCTGTCGATCCCAAAGCGCCAGATCCAGGCCGCAGATCACGTGCAGGCCTCGAGGCTCGAGTTGACAGCTACCTGGTGCAGCGTCCTACTACTTCGCACATGTAGTCCTCGAAGATGGCACCTGGCCTGCTTGCGCTCGGTAAACCACCGTATTTGTCAGTGGACCTGGTCAAAAGATGTATAGTATGTACTACAAAGTTCCGGCCAGTCGAAACATGGTGGTCGAGCATCTGCCCAACATCGAGGCAGGGAGGCTGTCACCGCTCGATCCGACTGCTCTACTCTCTAGACAGACATGCGTGATAACTGATAAAGCCATTTCCACGTTGTCGATTCATTGTTGATTGCTCGAATATAGCGATCCACGGCGGGCCGGTGACCCTCTCATATAGTGCAAGTCCTGTTTAAGGAGCCAGGGCACACAATTCGTACGTGACGATCCATGACCAGGGCCAAATACGGACGACGTTTAGTTTAGAGACGATGTGTGAAGTACCTTAACGGAAGTCATGCTAACAGTGGCCCCCTCTCAGCAAGTCGAGGTACCAGATCTGCTGTACTGTAGCTATAGTAGGGAGGCTAGTAGACAATCGCTCGACGGACGATATCATTGACACTAGGCCAAGTGCAACGCCAACAGGAAACGAATTGGTGGAGCCGGATCATAGCCGTCGTCTGCCGGAAATGGCGCGGATGGCAGTAGTAGGTGAGCAACATCACGCAGGTGATGGTAGGGCGCCACCTTTGCTTCTAAAGGAGCAGGAATGCATCGGGACGAATATCCATGTGTCTGTAACTTTCTGAGAGCTTCCCAACCAAAGTACATGGCAGCAGTCCGGGGCGCCATAAATGAACGGTTGCGTACTCATACCGAATCTGCACCCGGCCATGCAATAGAGAACGACGACCCACACTGCTGGGACAATTGCACAGACCAATGGGCCAATGTATGCCCGATGGCCAGATGAACGTAGGGCTGTTGGGTTATCCGGACGCCTCTTTGACACCAATGCGCTCCACACAAACCACATCCACACACATGGCGCTACGCGAACCGTCCCCCCGGCGGCATGCATATCTCGGGCTATGCCTTCGTGCCTTCTGCCGTGATCTATGATCTCTCCACTTCCATGTCAAGCAGACATCTACGGGGAGGTACATGCTGTAAGACGTGAAAAGACTGGAAAGACCGCCTAGACATGCAGGGAATGCTAAGCCAGGAAGCTGTTCCTGTCTCTGCAGTCCTAATGATGAAACCTGGAGGGATACACTGGCTGCCGGCAAATCCGCACTACATTACTGACTCTCAATGCCTGCAAATCTCGACCTGCACTGTGTCGTACCTCTCCATAGTCACCGGCGTTGATATATATGTCTGGATCACAGATACCTCGTTGGGCACAGAAACAATCATGTACGGGCATTGTCTCGTAGAGACATTGCGACTTTATACGAGACGGATATTCGTCGGTATATTGATGAGCATGTTAAATAGTGGGCGGAGGAGTCTAAAAGCCAAAAATTTGGTGAGTTGCGATTGGTTCCAGGGCAGCTGGAATAGTTACGGCAGCGGATGGCTGTTATGGAGACGCATGCACAGTCTAGCTGCTGCTCCCGTGCCGTTGCGCTTCGCAAGAGCGTACTCTAGAGATCCCAGGATCGATGGAGACATCGCCTTTCGCCCGGAGGTGGTACGCGCCTCTGTCTAATCAACAGGACCCACGCTTATCGGAGGAGCGGACTCTGTGAACCAAGCATATGAGCTGCGCTGGAATGGGATCATTCAACGCAGATGTGGGGGGATTGGCGAAGCGATTCAATCTGGAGTGATCACAATGACCTACCAGAAGCTTCTCATTGGACTATCCGCGAGCGATCTTGACAGTGGAACGGTAAGTGGACGAGAAGGAGTCCGACGGTGCCGAGGTCCGAGTACCGACAGATGACAGCAGGTGGCCAGCGTCTCAGTGTGTTCTGGCAGCTCTCGACCTAGACTTCACGAGAGGGTATCAACGGTGTGGCTCATTGACTTTCGGCACTTTTGATGGACAGGCATCAAGCCGTAGCCACGCCGGGTCTCCTGTAGCTGCATCCGATCTTGACATCGCTTCAGGGTTTGCTGCTAAGATAGACAAGGTGCCCGAAACATACGAGGATATGTTTAAGATGCATCAGTTATAGTACACGCTTGTTTATAATGCATTACCTTCGAAAATCCTGGTTTTGATCGCAGGCCCAGTTTATCCAGCTTTTTAGGACAGCTGACCCTTATCGTCGCAGAATTTTGTTGTCGTTGTCCTCCTTATTGTCGTTGGCAAGATTTGGCGAATAGCATTGTGCAATATTAGATCATTTCTTAACACAACATTAGTATCTACGCTAACAAGATCTTGTTAGACGTGAATTGCAACAAGATGCAATTGCGATAAAAAACAACAACGCCTAGTAAGCTTTGCGAACGGCAGCAGCCAACATTGAGAAGCTAAATAAACTGGACCTGGGCGATGTGCCAAAACTAGAATGTTCGAGGGTGATGCATTATAAACAAGCGTATACTATAACTGATGCATCTTAAACATATTCTCGAAACATACTAGCGATAGATGTGGCTTCCCAGAAGGGTTCCCAGTCACGGCGGTTGAGCGGTTTGTCAGAGAGGATATGTTTAACATGGGTGACTTTTAGTACACGCTTGTTTATAATGCTCACCTCTCAGAAACTGTGTTTTCCGCACATCGCGCTCACACAGTTTATTCGGCTCCCTTACACGATAGTGCTGATCGTCGCATTGTGATTGCGATTGTGTGATCTACAAACACGTGCGTACAATGCTACTCTAGATCTTGCGTCGAGATAGATAAAAATTGCTATCGATCAAAGTAATGCGACAGCAACAGTAACAGTTGTTGTAAGTCTTATCTCTATAATTGCAGGCGCTCCTCGTTGAAATCGTCGTTTACTAAGAAGCTGAATAAAGTGAAGCAACGCGATGTGCGAATTCCAGGGCCTTTTGGTGGCTTCTTGGTTGACAAGGGGGGGTGAGCATTATAAACAAGCGTGTACTAATAGTCACTCATGTTAAACATGTCCTCTTTGTTAGAGTTGATGTTTGCTGCTTGATGCGGATCCGTTTTGCATTTCTAGCAGAGAGATCAATCCAGCATCTTGGGGTCTAGAATTGCAGTATCTCCGGACACATACCTCGATTCCTGCAGCTCGTAAATTGGCCGAGTCGCTCGCCTATCGTACTTGCATTCACTACCTAAGCTGGCGTCGCCTACGTCTAGAAGTACGAAGACAGCTCGGCGCGATAACCGGTGCACCCATCTCTTGGCAGCTCTAGCGAAGTGGGCAAAGCATTGCGCCCACGTTGGCGTCATTGAACCCTGAATAGTGCACTATCCCTTGATTGATGAGATCGACGGTGGCACGTCTCGCACAATCTTAAAGTATTTGCTAAAGTAGAAGTATTTCGACTCAGAGTGTATCAGTGAAGCATATGATCTGATTAGGCCAAGCCAAGACGCTCCTCCTTGATCAGTCGCCGCATTTGTATCTGCACACATTTTCTGGCTATTACGATGTGTCGTTCATCTCTACACCCGCTCCTCGTCGCGCTCCCCAAATGCGAACAGCATATGCATCTAGAGGGGTCACTGTCGCCAGAGCTGCTCTTTACTCTCGCTACTCGTAATAAGATTGACCTTCCCTCCGCATCTGATGACCCGTCTTTCGCGTCTCCTGCTGCCCTCCACGACCGTTACACTATGTTCACCTCACTCGACAATTTCTTACATTATTATTTCGTTGGCATGAGCGTTCTGATCCATGAGCAAGACTTCGAAGAGTTAGCATATCAATATTTCCTTCGAGCAAAAGCAGATGGCGTTGTGCACGCAGAGGTGTTTTACGACCCACAAGCACACACAAAGAGGCGCATTGCCTACGCTACCGTAACGGGGGGCTTCATCAAAGCTTGCAAAAGGGCCGAAAGTGAGCTGGGGATCAGCACAAAGCTCATACTATGCTTCCTGAGGCATTTGCCAGTAACGGAGGCCAGCTCAACTTATGAAGTAGCGGAGGAAGACCTCAAGGTAGGTACGCTCGCTGGCATAGGCCTGGACTCGAGTGAGAAAGGATTCCCGCCTGGTGCATGGAAGGGGCTCTATCACAAAGCTAAGGCGTCAGGGATCCACCGTACAGCACATGCTGGCGAAGAAGGACCGGTGGAGTACATCAGAGAAGCACTACACAGTCTGGATGTCGAGCGTATTGACCACGGCATCCGGCTGGCTGAGGATCCTGAGCTGATACGCGAAGTCGTGGATCGCGGTGTGTTGGTGACTGTATGTCCGCTCTCCAACGTGAGGTTACAGTGCGTGAAGGCAATTGAGGATCTTCCTATCCGACGATTTCTTGATGCGGGCGTCAAGTTCTCGATCAATTCAGATGATCCGGCCTATTTTGGTGGCTATATCCTAGACAATTATTGCGCCGTACAGGAGGCTTTCGATCTGACTGCCAACGACTGGAGAAAGATCACCGCCTCGGCTGTGCAAGGGAGTTGGTGTGACAACGGTAGGAAGGAAGCAATACTGCGAGATGTCGAAGAGGTTATCAGCAAATACGTTACATATAATCACTAGAAGATTTTCGACTAACCGTCGGTACCCCACGACTGGATTGACGAGCACCCAGATTGTGGGACACAGCTCACCCGCCTCCACAGCTCACCCACCATCGCAGTAGCATCTTGGTTAATCCATTAACTTTGTATGTATGATTTGCTGTGTTCGATGAGCGCTTTCAATTGACGCTTTACTTGTTAGATTTGGAGTTGTTGGGGTAAAGATATACTGGATACAAAAAAAAATTGCAGGCGGCGATTGAGGTGTGGAGGCGGGAGCTGTGACCCACCGAGGAGCGCTTGCAATCTGAGATGGGGGGACCGACGGTTACACAGTAACTTGATGATATTGATACACTTTGAGTCCGAAGCTTGTAGGATTATCTTATAAGTCCTCAAGGGGCACTCTTCAAGGGGCTCTGACTCTGGTTGATGCTTGATCCTCCGCACGTGATCCGAGCGGTAGTGCCGGACCCTGAAGCGTTGATCCAGCCACTCCTTATCGAGTCTCTATCGCATGACCCAATCGTCATCCATCACTCCAGGCAACCGACCTAGCTTTACTACAGTTCTCCGTACGAGTACATCCTCTTCTGTAGTATTTACAATTCGACACGGCTACTGATCGCCAAAGTCTATCACATTGTGACCATGAAGCTCCTAGCATCATCTCTTCTGTTGGGGGTAGCATCAGCAGCAGTGTCACCGCAGCAGCATGTCCTGCAATCACCACAGCAGGCTTCGGACGCCTGGGCGAGGGCACTGCACAATCTGCAAGATTCGCTCAAGTCTCTGACCGGCGAGGCTCAGGCTGTTTGGAATGAAGTCGCTGCCATGTTTCCCGTGGAAATGGCCGAGACCGGCTTCTTTTCGCATCCTAAAAGGCATACCCGAAGACGAGATAATCACTGGGACCACATCATTAAGGGCGCCGACGTACAATGTGTCTGGGTTGAGAATGCGAACGGCGAGAAAGAGCGAGATATTGATGGCAAATTGGAAGCCTACAACCTAAGATCGAAGAAGGTTGATCCTAGTTCGCTTGGGATCGACCCGGGTGTGAGGCAATACAGTGGGTATCTTGACGACGAAGAAGAAGATAAACACCTGTTCTACTGTAAGTGTCCCGGGCCAAGCGCGCGAGACGATCGGACTAACTCTTACTCCAGGGTTCTTTGAATCGCGCAATGACCCTGAGAACGATCCCGTCGTGCTATGGCTCAACGGCGGCCCTGGCTGCTCATCGCTGACTGGCCTATTCCTGGAGCTTGGTCCAGCTTCATTTGATAAGGATACAAACATCATCCACAACCCTTACTCGTGGAATTCGAACGCGTCTGTGATCTTCCTGGATCAGCCAGTCAACACGGGCTTTTCCTATAGTGGTGGCTCTGTCAGCAACTCCGTCGCTGCGGGCAAAGATGTCTATGCTCTTCTCACACTATTCTTCAAGCAGTTCCCCGAATACAGTCATCAGGATTTCCACATCGCAGGCGAATCATACGCAGGACACTACATTCCCGTCTTCACGTCGGAGATCCTAAGTCACAACAAGAACAATATAAACCTTAAGTCTGTCCTGATCGGTAATGGCCTTACGGATGGGCTGACCCAATACGAATACTACCGTCCCATGGCTTGCGGTGATGGAGGGTGGCCAGCTATCCTCGACGAAAGCGAATGCCGATCCATGGATAACGCGCTCCCTCGCTGCCAATCGCTGATCAAGAATTGCTACGATAGCGACAGCGCTTGGTTTTGTGTGCCTGCGTCGATTTACTGCAACAATGCCATAATCGGTCCCTACCAAAGGTCTGGGCAGAATCCATATGACGTCCGCGCCAAATGCGAAGACGGCGACAACCTTTGCTATACACAGCTTGGTTGGATCACGGAGTACCTCAACCGAAACGAGGTGCTCGAAGCGCTAGGCGCGGAGGTGGACAGCTATGACAGCTGTAACTTCGATGTAAACAGGAACTTCCAAGGATCGGGAGATTGGATGAAGCCATTTCACCGTTTGGTACCTAGTATCATGGAGAAGATTCCCGTTCTCATCTATGCCGTAAGCCTACCCTCCTATCTCCATCCCCATCCACTGGACTGGATGGGCCTGCTAATGGTCCATAGGGCGACGCTGACTTCATCTGCAACTGGCTGGGTAACCAAGCATGGACCGAAGCTCTTGACTGGCCTGGGCAGAAGGCTTACAACAAGGTCGAACTCGAGGCCCTAAAGCTTGGCGGTGACGGCAAGAAGATTGGTGAGGTCAAGAGTAGCGGCAATCTGACCTTCATGAGACTTCATGCTGCGGGCCACATGGTGCCTTTGGATCAGCCAGAAGCGAGCTTGGAGTTTTTCAACCGATGGATATTCGGGGAGTGGATGTAATCTCTCAAAAGGAACGGTTGATCTAAGGCTGACACATAGTCGATGTACAATCAGATAAGCATAGGTCCTCGAGCATGGATACGAGGTTTGGGTCGTTCACGCGGTATTGGACACTGGATTTTTATAGCAACATCGAATCATATGGACGCCACTGAACGGCACCATATGTGCTATGATACAAGCCTCGATATCGTATGGAGTACCCTGCTTTTGGTACTGGGGCTAATGCCTCCATGACACTGCTGGACTTTGGTGTCAAAGTGGTGAGTATTCGTCGTGTTGATGGCCTTGATTCCCAGTCCCAGGACATACTCGACCCTCGTGCAGTTGTAGGTAGAACAACTTGAGAGCGTAAAAGCATCTCAACGTATGTCCACGATTTAGCGCCCCTGTTGCAGGTACGTACTTGACAAGTCGAGACTATGAATGTCCAATGGAACAGCAAGCTCGGGTGTTGGATGGTAAGCAGAATCGTCCATGGTGTGACTACACGTCTGTAAACCTTCAATGCAATCTTCAAGTTGTAGGTACGAATAAGCTGAGTCTGTAGCGTAGTGTTGCGAGATGAGACTCATGCACACAGCCTCCCGGCTTGCAGCCCCCAAGACGCCTGCACTCGTTTTGTCTGGTTCGTTTGTCTGCTCGTGAAGCTGCTCTGAACAGGAGCTGATAATTTCCTTCCAGCATAAACGGTCTGCTCGGGGCGCACCAGAGGCCTTTTAACTCGAGCTCCGAGCGCGCAGGCTATTCAGCTATTCTTATCCAGCTCTTCACGGCGGTACGAGCCGTGTGGGTGAAACGGTGGTGCTGTCGGCCCCTCGCTGACATTACCCCTATTCGCGCAGGGCGACCGATGATTGCTTCTGCCGTTGGCTCTGGGAGTGACTATGTACCTTAAATGAGGCTTGGGAGGGGCGACTTGTCCATCTATCATTTCGCTTCTACTCGTCAATAGCAGGCCCAAAGATAGGCCTCATACCCCACAGCTCAATCGGGTAGTAATCTACTGAGGAGACTATCCTTTTAGTAGATGAATAACAATGCCCTCCACCAAATCCTTCTTTCACAAGAATCGCTCCCAGGCTTCTCTCCTCAGCATCCACGACTCCAACGACAAACGCTCTTTACGCTCAATCCAGGCTTCACCCATCGATTCACCGCTCCATTCTCCTCGCTTTCCCTCTTCTTCGGCTGTATCTTCAGAGGGGAAAGACGACGAAGACGGTTACAGTTCCGGTCAACCCTCTGTGTACCGCCCCGACGAAGGACGATCCTATCACGCAAACAACCTATTGACGCGATCCCAAAGCCAACGATCACCCCCAGGGTACCCGACAAGTCACCAGCCAACAATCAACTTAGTGGGTTCGGCAGCGGGCAGTGCCGACCACACGATTGAAGGCAATCCCGACTCGTATTATCTACAAGCGTTGCCCGCAGCACCGCCGAAGGAGGACTCGAAAAGAAGACGCTTCTTCAAGCTCGGGTCGTCGTCGACTACCAAGGAGCAACCATACACTCCACCGCCTCCGGCGAGGCTTGGCAGGAGCATCTCCGTGAAAAGAAAAGATCCTCAGGCCGCGGCGGATATTGAATATTATCATCGCCAAAGCCAACAAATTCAACAGAGGTGGCCATCTCAGTCCGGCCCTGGAAATCTCGCTCCACAACCGACTAACGTGGGAGAAGTGGATGAAGACGAAATCATTCCAACACACGTTCGAGAATCATCACACGAGGTCCGTCCTCCAATACCAGCAAAGGACCCGTTACGATCCCCTCAATTTCGCCCGACGTCTCCCCAAGAGCCCTTGTACGGAAAGCCGTCGTTGCAGGGAGTTGTAACGAACATTCCTCAACGGCATCCGTTCGAGCGACAAGGTTCTGCCACTTCATCCGTGTGGGAAAGCACCGCGCGATCTTTTCACGAGCAGCAGCGTGCTCATTCAGAGACATTTCAACGGAATACAGCTTACCAGTCTTCTTTGTCTGGTGCACCCAATCAGGTTCCCTCATCCTATCACTCCTCGCCTGCCTCTGCGACCTCAACGTCAAGCCATCCATTGCCGGCACGTGGCCCGCAGGATCTTCGCCAACAGTACCAGCAAGAGCTTTACAGGGATAGACCATCCTCACAACAGTCGTCTTACGAACCCCCTTCACCGTTGCAATCCGTTAGTCGGGCGTACGACATTCATCACGAGAGGCAAGGTTCGAACCGATCTTCGTTGAACGCATATTCTACCACCAATTCAATGGGTCCACCACCCCCTCCTCAGCAGCAGGCGCAGGGACGGAGTTCAAACGAATTAGCCCAGCAAAACCAAGGGTCAGGTTTACTCAGAGAAGGTCAGGCCTATCAACCCTACAGTCAGGGTGCCCAAGGGCAAAATCAGGCTTCAAATGCATCAAATCAATATGATGCAAGACTCAACATCAACCAGCAGAATCAGCAGTTCAGGCCAACTCCACAACCTTCACCTCTCCCACCGCAGGCAACGAGCGAGCAAGGGCGAAGCACACCCCCACCGAGTAGATCTCGAGACGACCTTTCCAATCTAGATGTGGCACAGCTGGTTACGAGGCATGACGAATTGCGTAAGTCGTGATTTTGCATTGTTCCCACTTCTTTTCACTGCTAAGCGGGAGTCTAATCAGTCGTAGAGGAGAAATACCGAAAAGTGAAGAAATACTATTTTGACAAAGACGCCCAGGTCCAGCAGCTACAGAATACGCTAGCACATCTGAGGCTTTTGCAATCGCGCACCTCCCTCGATGATAATGAATACATGAATCGTTTCTCGCGGTTAGATGGGGCTATCAACAACCTCGCCTTCAACCTTCGCCGTGATTGGCGCTCTGTGCCGCCCTGGCTTGCGCAGCATGTCAACAAGGACGCAGCTACGTCTCCCACGAAAGAGATGACTGCGGTAGGTCGAGCTTGCATCAGTCGTTGGTTGGTCGATGAGCTTTTTGAACGTTACTTCCACCCTGGGCTTGAGCCAGGCTTGAGCGCGCAACTCAAAATCATAGAGAAGTACCTTCGACAACATGCACCGCCTACGCCTTCAGAAGAAGAGAGAGAGGCATTGATGTCCCGGATTTCCAATTGGCGTCTGGCCACCCTCGATGGCCTCCAAGAGAGCCTCACCTCACCGGCAGCGACGGAGAACCGGGAACAATTGACTGATACTCTCGTCGAGAAGCTCGTTGCTAGTCTGAGTATGCTGCTCAAGGAGCCAGCCCCGCCAGGGCTTGACGGTGGCGTCTCAATGATCATAGAATTGGCGATTGGCATCTCAGCAAATCTGCCTCTCGAAAGTAGAGATGTCTTTATCAACTACATCTTACCAGGATCACGGATCGACGAAGGCTACATGAAGATTGAGTCTGGGCTGCCTGCTTTGACAAATCCTGGTGAAAGCATTTCCGAAGAGGGTCAGGGAGATGACGCTGCCAGTGTAGAGGCCAAAGATGGCAACGAAATGGAGGAACGACCCAGCAATAATAGCACCCACCCGCAACAAGAGCGCAAAGAGCTGGTGCGAGAAAGGGAGCCTCCACTGCAAGCCGCGAAGAAGAAAGGGATGTTCGGGGGTTTCATGGGTGGGAACAAGAAAGGTGGGACCGCCCCTGTAGGAAATGGGCCCGTACAACAGCAGCAGCAACAACAGCCGCCACCGCCTAAAGAAGAAAGGGTGAGGTTCTCGGCTTTCATGGCTGTGGAGAACAGAGGGAGGAGTGTGCTTGTCAAGGCTCCTGTCTACATCGTTGAGTTGAACAAATAAGGGGAGCCACCCCAAGCTAGGCCTCAGAGAAAAGAAACCGCATGATTGAGGTTCAGTAACGCACAATAATTGGAAGGGGCAATTTGATCGAAATGCGATGAGACGAGGTATGGATCTAACGCAGATATGACGATGGGAGATGACTTAGATAAATTGTATTGGATGCATATGCTACACGGTCCAACCTGACCATATTTCACTGTTGAAGACTCCCACTTTAAGTAAAGTAAGGTCACTGCAACCGTGCATGATTAATGAACCACGGGATCAGGGAGGGACTGTGCCTTGGACACTTCATTTTATGCCAAGACCCAGCGCCTTGGCACTCGTCACCCAGAAGATTCTCCGACATGCGAGTCGCTGCTGGCAAGCCCGACTTCCTTCTACACTATTTTGTATAGACATTGGGTGATTGATGACTTATGACTCCCGATATTTCTCACTTTACCATCCTCCCACGCTCACAAACTTCAACAAAAACAGTGGACTGGCGTACTCGAACTATAGCAGGTGATTACTACGTCTTACCAGGTGTATTAGCTTGACGGTTCCTGTAGCACCACTATACCGGGTTCAGAATGACTTCTGGGATGCAATTCACGGATCGGGGGCAGAAAGCCCTCGCCGACTCTCACGAACTCGCACAGCAATACGCCCACTCCCAGATCCTACCCCTCCACCTTGCCGTCTCATTACTGGACCCGCCAATAGATGAGTCGAAGGACCAGCAACAGACCACGAACGCTTCTCACGCACATGGGAATGCACCTCTGTTCCGACAGGTCGTTGAACGTGCCCACGGAGATCCTCAATCGCTCGATCGAGCTCTGAAAAAGGGACTTGTTCGATTACCCAGCCAAGATCCACCTCCAGAGAACGTCTCCATATCACCTCAATTTTCAAAAGTCCTACGTACCGCCAACGACTTACAGAAAACACAGAAAGACAGTTTCATTGCCGTTGATCACCTCATCTTAGCGCTGGCGCAGGACTCTACTATTCAACGATGCTTAGCGGATGCGAACATACCCAATACGAAATTAATCGACACGGCGATCCAGCAAATACGAGGGACTAAGAGAGTGGACTCGAAGACTGCGGACGCTGAGGAGGAAAATGAAAATCTGAAGAAGTTTACAATCGACATGACGTCCTTGGCAAGGGAAGGCAAGATTGATCCCGTTATTGGGCGAGAAGAGGAGATCAGGCGTGTTATCCGCATTCTCTCTCGAAGAACCAAGAATAACCCAGTCTTGATTGGAGAACCGGGCGTTGGAAAGACTACAGTAGTTGAGGGTCTTGCCTCGCGGATCGTCAATGCCGACGTCCCCGCCAATCTGGCAGCATGCAAGCTTCTCTCGCTCGACGTTGGCGCCCTAGTGGCCGGTAGCAAGTATCGAGGAGAGTTCGAGGAGCGGATGAAGGGTGTTCTCAAAGAGATCGAAGACTCGAAAGAGATGATCGTGCTCTTTGTGGATGAAATGCATCTGCTCATGGGTGCTGGTACAAGCGGAGAAGGCGGAATGGACGCCGCAAATCTGCTGAAGCCAATGTTGGCTAGAGGTCAGCTGCATTGTATTGGCGCTACGACCCTGGCTGAGTATCGGAAATACATCGAGAAGGATGCGGCTTTCGAGCGGAGATTTCAGCAAGTACTGGTTAAGGAGCCATCGATACCGGAGACGATTTCAATCCTCCGTGGTCTGAAAGAGAGATATGAAGTGCACCACGGTGTCAACATACAAGATGGAGCCATCGTGGCCGCGGCCTCTTTGGCTGCTCGGTACCTGACAGCAAGACGTTTGCCTGATTCTGCAGTCGATCTTATAGACGAAGCAGCTGCTGCGGTCCGGGTCGCACGTGAGTCCCAGCCAGAAGCACTCGACAACATGGATCGAAGATTGCGTCAACTGCAGATTGAGATCCATGCCCTGGAGCGCGAGAAAGACGAAGGTTCACGTGCTCGTCTTTCTGAAGCAAAGCAAGAAGCTGCCAATGTTGAGGAGGACTTGAAGCCCATGCGCGAGAAGTACGAATCTGAGAAACAGCGAAGCAAGGACATCCAGGACCAGAAGAAGAAATTGGATCAACTCAGGGTGAAGCAAGAAGAGGCTGAGCGAAACAAGGACATTCAAACCGCATCTGACCTACTTTACTACGCCATTCCCGACGTTCAGGCTCGAATCCACCAGCTCGAGGCTGATCGTGTTCGAGCCGATGCTGAACTCTCCGCTCGAAGGGGCTCAGACGCAGCACAGGAATCCATGGTCGCCGACGCTGTTGGACCTGAGCAGATTAATGAGATCGTCGCTCGGTGGACCGGCATTCCCGTCACCAGACTACGAACCACCGAAAAAGACAAGCTTCTCCAGATGGAGAAAGTTCTTAGCAAGATCGTTGTTGGCCAGAAAGAGGCTGTTGCCTCCGTTTCAAACGCCATTCGTCTGCAACGCTCAGGTCTCGCGAACCCAAATCAGCCGCCATCCTTCCTGTTCTGCGGTCCCTCCGGAACTGGAAAAACACTTCTCACCAAGGCCCTCGCCGAGTTCCTCTTCGACGACGCCAAAAGCATGATCCGCTTCGACATGTCCGAGTACCAAGAGCGCCACTCCCTAAGTCGCATGATCGGCGCGCCCCCCGGCTACGTCGGTCACGACGCCGGCGGCCAGCTCACCGAGTCTCTTCGCCGCCGCCCCTTCTCCATCCTTCTCTTTGACGAGGTCGAAAAAGCCGCCAAAGAAGTCCTCACCGTGCTCCTGCAGCTCATGGATGATGGCCGTATCACCGATGGCCAGGGCCGTGTCGTAGACGCCCGCAACTGCATCGTCGTCATGACCTCCAACTTGGGGGCCGAATACCTCGCCCGCCCTAATGCACCCGATGGCAAGATCGATCCTGCCACGAGGGAGATGGTGATGACTAGCTTGCGCAACTATTTTCTACCTGAGTTTCTCAACCGCATCAACAGCATCGTCATCTTCAACCGGCTCACCCGTCGGGAGATTCGCAAAATTGTCGATGTCCGCCTTGACGAGATCCAGAAGCGGCTGTCGTCGAATGACCGCAAGGTCAAGATCTACTGTTCCGATGAGGTCAAGGATTATCTGGGCTCGGCGGGCTACTCCCCGGCTTATGGAGCGCGGCCATTGTCGAGGCTGATTGAGAAGGAGGTGCTGAACCGACTCGCGGTGTTGATCTTAAGGGGCAGCGTCCGGGATGGAGAGGTGGCGAGGGTAGTGTTGGAGGATGGGAGGATTGAGGTGCTGCCAAATCATGGGGACGGGAGCGAGGTTGATGACGACGAGTTTCTAGCGGACGCGGATGGGGAGGATGCGGTGCTGGCACTGGAGGATGGGGCGGGGGATATGGATCTCTATGAATGAGCGGCTGATGGATTATGAGGGACGAAACCATGCATGATAGACGAAGAGGAGATACCACTTGTGGAACTGCACATAATTAGGAAGCCGTGACTAGCGGTCCGGCCGCTCATACAGGAGGATATATCAATTCGATTATCACGCAGCGGATCTCAGTCTCCTTAAAGCGTGTTGTTCTTCCAATACTATGTCCGTTCCCAATGCCGTCTCCGATCCCCTTGTCTTCTAGAATCATCATGACATTGCCACCCTTCGACTACCACCCACCTCCTCAAAATGTGACCCAGTCTTTACGATCCCACGAAACGAATCCACATATCAGCGTCCATCGGAAACAGGGCTCAAGCTGTAAAAAAACAATTCATTCATTCTGGACAGTCGCCTGCGTTACGAGATATATTGTTATAACACCAAGAAGCGCCGTTGAGTTGCAATTCCCTCGGCCTGAGATGGCTCGATGGGCGGGGCCAACTTATCCGCTAAGCTAAACCCCTGTGGTGATCAACGCATCGCTTAGTCTTTCGCTTTTCATAACCATTGTACGCGCAGTTTCGAACTGTCTTTTCCTGCTATACTCGAGTACTATCAAACACAAGTAGGACTCACGACCATCCTCTTCACAGCATGGAGAAAGTTGTCACAGAGACTCTCAAGCATGCCCCGCATCCCTTCTACCCGCTCGACGCCGAGGTTGTTGGCTATCTCGCCAACGAATATTCTGTGCCGGTGCTATTGGGTACATTTGCAGTAGGATGCATGGTCATACTCAGCGCGACCTCCACCTTGATTGGCAGGAATAGCCCTATTCTGTCCAGCGGCGACAGATGGGCAATTCTTTGGAATGTCCTCAGTGAGTCGAGATCTACATATGGAGAAGGTCAAACCCTGACGATGTGCAGCTGGCTCGATACACCTCTTCTTCGAAGGTACATCCCTCCCGCTACCTTAAACTCCCATTGTCTAAGCTTTGCAGGATACTTCGCATACAACCATGCTAGCATGGCGGGCAGGGGGGACCTCTTCGGCGAAATGTGGAAGGAATATGCCTTCTCGGACTCGAGATACATAACACGCGACGCTTTCGTCGTATGCATGGAGGCAACCACCGCTGTAGGTACCTCTCCCCTCCTTGGCACACTCTTCGCTGACCAGCATTTGAAGATCTTGTGGGGACCGCTCTCCTACTGCGTTGCTTGGATGATCGCGACCAAACACCCGCTTCGCTACCCTCTCCAAGCCGTGGTCACTCTTGGCCAACTATACGGCCTTGAATTATATTATGCTACCAGCCTTTTCGATCACTATGTCAACGGAATGACCTACTTCCGGCCCGAACCCTACTATTTCTGGGTATATTACTTTTTCATGAACTTTATATGGGTGGTTTTTCCGGGCAGTAAGACACCTCTTTGTAATCGCAGTGGTAAGGGATCACGCGCTGACACAGGTTGATAGTCCTACTCGTGAATAGCATAAGAACCACCGCGAAGGCTTTCGCAACGCTGGACAAGCAGTCCGAGACGCAGAACGGAAATAGGAATCTCAAGAAATCTAACTAGAAGGGAAAACGTTTCTTCCTAGGCTTTGAAAACTGTGCTGGCAAGCCCTCAGCTGATGGTTGATCCCGTCCATTGATTTCCTTAGTCGATACTCACGAGCCTGACGTTGGGAGGTATCGTTGTATCTCGAGTACTTGCCCACTGTCGGGTGTCGCTGAGCCTCTCACGGAAGGGAGTATAGGAGCTGAAGTATCGTACCTCGGGCTGTGCGTCGCTATAAAAAAAATCTACGGTATTCGCTCTCTTGAAAGACCTGCCATTGTACTGTGGACAAATTCATATGTTGGTCGAGCAATAGTTGGACTCTGATTCTTTCGCAGACTCTGGTGCCCTCTACTTACCTACTCAAGTATTTATAATTAGAAGGCGGATATTTGCTGGAAAACCGGTTTTTATTGCAGGGTTGCTTAGCAAACAACATGCTCTGCCGAGAGTGCGTGCACGAGCGCTCCAACGAGTGCAGCTGATCTTCTTCAATATTCCTACGTGATAGCGGTATACCAGGTCAGCATCTATCTGCCCAGTCTCCCAAACGTGCTCGGGAGAATTTGTTGTTGCCCGGGCCAACGCCACGAAACCCGAATCGGCTAGCGTTCGGCTTCCTCTGAACATTGAGACAGCTACCGATGCTCTCAGACCGAAATCTCGGCGATTGCGATCATCCTGTCGACGACGTGGTGAAAGTGTGTCTGATGAATGTCCGGACATATCAGGAATAGGAAGTCATGGAAGCTCCGTCGCGACCGTGGAGTCCACCGGCGAACGCTGACGAAAGCTTCGTAAACAATACAAGTCTCACTCGATAAGATTCTGTCCACCGGTCCCTCGCATTCCGTGCACCGAGGCAAGAGCAATCCGAGCTTGGTGACGACCCTACTTTGAGCGTTGCTTTCAATGCCCTCCCCTCCGACGCCGAAGCGTGCCGGCCTGGTCTACGAAAAATCGCCCTCACCTTCTAAGCCCAAACCGGTGGATCTAGGAAAAGCGCTGGGCGCCCACGATACCAGTCTTGTTCGTGACAGGGTCCGGCAATGGCAGGCACAGGGTGGAGGAGTTGTGATAGCTCCGGACATTTGTGTCGTTGAAGAGGAGGAAGGGGAAGATTCTAGCAAGCGCAAAACCCCAAAACAAAGCGGTTCTCGCAAGCCATCTCGGAGGAAAGCCACGGTCAGGCATGAGGAAAGTCCCAAGACTCCTACAAAGAGAGAGGGGAGGCAAACATCGCAATCCGCAAAGAAGGAGGATCATGACAGCAGGAGTGGAAGTGCTCCGCCGAAGCGCGTGGTTAGCGACGCACACTGGCGAACAGAAAGAAGCCCGCCAAGGAGTGCAGCAAGCTCTAAAGCTACAAGAGACGGTACTCCAAGAAAAGTCTTACCAGACGATGGCATCAGGGTCAGACCCATGGCAGAGCCCAAGCAGAGGACCCGACGCAACCGCGAGAGCGACAGTAATTCACCACCAAAAGAGGATGCTGCAGTTCCCGATGACGGTATTCGAGTCTACAGCACGCCACCGGGTTCACAACGGCAATCCGTACGTCAAAAACAGCGTAGTGGCAGTCCGCAGATCAGCAATCGCAGCAACCCCGATGTCGCAAGCTCAAGGAGTACCTCTCCGTTAACCCAAGAATCACCAAACAATCACCGGACAGCCAAGTCGACTCCTCGGGTTAGGTCCTTCACCGCTAAGGAGTCATCTAGGAGACAGAAGCCAGCGCAGCCTAGAGATGTGCCCATGGAGGAACCGCCCCGGTCGGCATCTGGAACCTTTGCTGAAGAAAGAACAAGCACCAAGTCGCATAAAGGCGGCATTCTCAGTCATGTGTTCGGAGAGTCTAAGAAGATCTTTTCCAAACAGCCACCTATCCCTATTGCTACACCAAGAGTGCCTAGTATAGAAGCTTGGTTGAATGATACCCCCAATCCCTTCATTGATGGCGAAGAGCCGCCGATCGAGGTCATACCGCCGTTGCGACCATACTCAAAGTCGCGCAAAGCAAACCCCGAAGCGGAGCCAGAGACAAATCGGGATTCAGATCCAGAAGCAGAGCCCCAACGCGTCCCTGTTTTGGACCCCAACCAGATCTGGGATGCGTTGGGTGTGAAGGATGCTACAAGACGTCATGTAACAGGCAGCCGAAGAAAACGACGAGTTCGAAGTTCGGCCATATACGAAGACAATCCATTCCCCGACAGTTTTGACACCGGTTCTTTAGTCAATAGCGCTGCCAATGGATCTTCTTCAGCGTCGAAGATGGTTGACATCACCCAAGATGCTCCGAAACTGTCTTCCTCACCCTCCTCAATCCAGAGGCGGGGAGCGAAACGCAACTCATCGTCACCCACACGTGATCGACGAAAAACGTGCGCTTCGAAGGAAAACGTGGTTCAAGAGGACGCTCGCTCCGCTGTCTCTACAGTGCTGAGCGGGTCGTCCGTGGAAGGGCCACTCCCTACCGCACCTCGTCGACCTCCCGGCATCACGTTAAAGCGACCATTCCCATCTACTGGGCTTCACCGTCTCTCTACGATTGCGTCTGTTGAAACTTTCAGCTCCAGTGCTCAAGCTGCAACACCCTCAATATCTGAAGCCTCGGAAGCCACGGCGTTGCCCGCTACTGCCGAAGAGTACGATGCCGCAGCAGAAGCAAAAGATCACTTCGATCCTCAGTCATTGGAACGCACGAGAAGCCATCTCACCAAGCACGCTGACCTGATTTCGGTGTTATCGTTACCAAAAGCTGGCAATCAAAGCATAATATCCGCCCGAAGCATACGGACAAACCGAAGTAGACTTGCTACGGCTACCATTGGAGATCTCATGAACGAACTAGCTACCGATGAAAGCAAGTATATGCGAGAATTAAGGACCCTCGTTGATGGAGTCATTCCTGTGCTCTTGACCTGTGTACTGTCAAAATCCGACTCCGCGATCGCTGCAGGCCTATTCCGGCCCTCGTCGTTAGCCAGCGAGGACCCAAATTTCACGAAACCGATTGTGGACATGGGAATTGCTCTCGAGCGCCTGAAAACCCTCCACAAGCGTATCCCTCAGCAAGATCCAAAGTCCTTCCTAACCTGGGCTCATGGCGCACAGCGGGTGTATGCCGAGTATACCAAAGCCTGGCGTATGGGCTTCCAGGATGTTGTGGTTAACCTCGCTCCGGCCGCAGAGAATGGAACCTCCGCAGCTGGCGAAGCCAATGAACTCGATGGAGGCCTTCCCAGGAACGCGGACGGAGATGTCATCAATGGGGACGGTGAAAGAGTAGATGTTGCCTTCCTCTTAAAGCGACCGCTCGTTCGACTGAAATACCTGGCCAAGACCCTTAAAGGCATCAACTTCGTTCAGGCTTCCCCGGAAGCAGCGGATCTGTCCATCAAGTATCAGAACCTGGTCATAGACGCTCGTAATCGCTCAAATGAGGAACGTGCCAGGCTCGAAGACGAAGCGGCAGCTGCCATTGATCCAACGAGAGCTAGAGATCCACGGACGCTGGCCCCTCTGACTGGAGTCAGTATCGATAAGACTGGCCATGTGCGAGCGAGAGATCACTTCAACCTGGCATTGCAACACTCGAGCGGGCAACTAGTGGACTGCCGTGTTGAGCTGCTACTCCGCGATGAAGCCACTGGTCAATCTTCGGGCGGAGATCTACTGATCTGCGAAGTCGACGGTACTGGTAAAAGGCTGTTGTTCCCACCTATACAATCTGGACGAGTCTCTGCACGAAACGGTGACAAGAAGGGCGAGATTGTCGCCATGATTCGGGGCGTGTCGACCAACAGTACGGAATGGCATGAGCTTCTCTCGTTACGCTCAGATGATGAGCAAGCTGGGTTTGAGTGGGTGCAGATGCTTGGATTGATTCCTATACCTCCCAGAGTCATGAGGACGCAAAGCTTTCTAAGAAAGCACCAAAGACATAAATCTGGCGAACCGGCAGCTGCAGCACGATTAGAACCCGCGGCTATTCCTACCAGTCCAGTGAAAAGCAGAACGCCGTCTCCCCGTGAAATCGAGGTTCCGATAGGAGAACAAGCCAATGGTACTTCGAAGACCTGGCTAGATAACTTTTTGCACGGGCCAACCGCATCTCCTCGTGAAGGGTCGAAGTTACAGAAGCCCACACGGACCTCGCCTCCAGCAACGCCGTCCAAACTCCCGCAGACGTACGTCGATGAAGTCAATGATCTAAGATCGCTTCCAAGCCAGAGAAGGCCTCAAACGCCCGAGCCAGCGCGCACTCCACGAAGCCTGAACGAAGCGCTGGGATTGAGTGGGACAAGCTCTATGTCTGGTTTGAAGAGGACGAAAGCGAAGAGAACTTCGAAACACGGTTCTGATTCACCAAGAAGCCCACTTTCAGAAGATGACCCTGCAAAGGAAATTGGTGTCAGAAGCCCATTGACAGACCCCAAAAGCGCTTTGGAAAGGGAAGTGAAACCGGAAGATGACTCCTCTGACCCTAGATCATCGTCGCCTGTGTATGATCCTAGCAGGAGCAGTCCTAGGCCTAGAAATGAGAAGGGTGAAGCTTCGCGACCGTCTCCGAGTCGATCGCGATCTTCTGTGCCCTCAATGGACCTTCCGACAATACCAAAGATACGTAAAGACAGTCCTCCCTCGACCCCGATCCAGGAGCTTGAAGCAGAGCCCGAATGGCCTAGGCCTGCCGAGATTGAGTCCCCACATACGCCTTCTAACTTGACCAAAAAGCGCCCTTCTCCATTGAAGAGCAAGCAGGAAGACGTGCCACCACCTACTCCGGCTCATAGGTCACCAAGCCCTGTCCAGCTGAATGGATCCAAGACGCCAACCTTCACGCCTAGGAAGACTCGTCCACGGAGGTCGTCTTCGCCTTTGAAGCATGAGTACGCCCCCTCAACTTCGTCAGATAGTTCGTCCGACTCAGAGACATCGACTGTAGCACATAACGAGCAGAGCTCCGTATCTGACTCATCTGACGATGAGGAACTCGAGCATGAAGACGTTCCTGCACCAATGCTACCATTAGGCGCCATTCATTCTTTTCCGAAGCCCACACCGCCTTCCTCCATATATTCGCTGCCAAACGGTACTTTGGCACCATCAAACTCTGCTTCCCAGGCTCCTTACAAGATGGTGCCTTCTCAGCCGACCAAGGCCACTAAGACCATAGCATCAATCTTCTTCTGGGCCGAGAATGGGTCATGGCAAAGCATACATCCGGACGAGTGCAGTATTCTCATCATGCCAGGTCTGATTGAAGCGTACGAAATGTCCGCCGCGCATTCCACCACAAAACCCATATCTGCTCTATTTCCCATCGTCGACGTCGACGCCTTCTCCGAAGTACAATCCACGATCCTATCTGACCAAGAGGAAACCCAATCTCAGCGACCGCTCATAGGCCTTGAAGTCACCCCCCTCGTCCCCATCCGTCGCGGCACAGCCCTCGATATCTCCATCCGATCTCCACCGACTCCAAACTCCCTCCTCAAACCCGGCATCCACATCATGTTCCGCTCCCGCAACCCCGAAGAATGCGAAGCTCTCTACGCCCTCATCAACCACTCCCGGATCAACAACCCCACCTTCATCGCCCTGCAGAACGCCCGGCCCCCCACAACCACCGCCTCATCCATGGACCGCCGCACCAGCAGCCAAGCCGGCTCCCGAAACAGCTCCTGGTTCGGTCTCGGCCGTTCCCCCAGCTACCGCGCCAGCAGCGGTCGCACCCCCAGCATCGCCCCCAGCGAATCCAGCATCAGCAGCATGAGCAGCGCCTTCTCGGCGCTGAAACGCTTCAGCAGCATGGGTCAGGGCGGGGGCATGTTCAACATCTCGCGCAGCACCATCGGCTCCCGAATCGGCTCCCGCGCCAACAGCGTCTACACCAGCTCCGACAACTCCAGTGGCACCGGCACCAGCGGCAGCGGTGCCAACTCGCCCCTCCCGCCGGGCATGAACGCCGGCGCCGATCGCATGGGCCTCAGCAACGCGAAGATCCGCCTCTATATCCGCGAGACGGCGTCCCGATGGAGGGACCTGGGTTCTGCGCGCTTGACAATCATGCAGCCTACACCCCCCCAGGCCCTCACGACTCTGCATCCGGAGACTGGAGGGGGGGTGCCGATGAATAGGCATCTGAAGGAGAAGCGCGTGGTGGTGAATGGGAAGACGAAGGGCGAGGTGCTACTGGACGTGCAGCTGGGGGAGACGTGTTTCGAACGCGTGGCAAGGACGGGGATTGCGGTGTCGGTGTGGGAGGACGTGGTGGGGCCGAATGGGGAGCTGGGGGTCGTGAATGCGGTTGGGGGTGTTGGGGCGGGGAGGGCGAGGGTTTATATGATTCAGGTATGTTTCTTTCTTCCATCTCACTGGGGTGCACTCGGGGAATTAGTGTTGGGGCAAGGAGCTGATGTCTGCGCAGATGAAGAGCGAAGCCGAGACGGCGTATACTTTCTCCATTGTCGGAAAACTGCGCTATTGATCCAAGTCAACTTACCTGTACAAATGGCTATATGGGCGGCAAGGTGGTCGGGCGTTCTGCTGGGATTGTTATACATCTAGACGGTCATACGGTGGGTGTAATACGGGAGGTTGTACTCGGGCTGGCTGTACACGATTCGCTATCTACGCTACCTTTGCTATCGTTAAAGAAGTCTGTGATCTGCAACCTAGAAAGAAACGGCGCATCAACGCTTGTCTCTCTCGCTCTGTCTATTCCTGAACTACCCCATGCTTTTAGCACTAGCATATCGAGCTCCTGGAGCTTTGGCTGCTTGCTCAAATATCCTAGTTCCTTATAATCGAACTTCCTGCTCTACAATTCTTTTCCCGTCTTGGAGGTTACTCTACGTCGTTCCCTTCTTCAAATCCATTCTCTGGTTTTTTGGGGTTTCTTATGCGCTGGCTCTGTATTTAGTCGCTTCTCGATTGTTTGATTTCTTTGATTTCTTGTAGAGCGGGAAGCGGGAGGGGGGGAGGTGGGGAGGAGATATATTGGTGGGGGGTGGGGTATATGGTGGGGGAGAGGGGGGGAAGAGAGGGCTGGGCTTAGATGGGGCGGGGGTATGATTATGCGGGGCGTAAAGAGGTGCGAGATGGCTTTGGGTTGGGGGTGTATGTAAGAAGATCAACTTGTAGATTTGTTTGAGACGGAGATGGATTTGGAGAGCAGAGTATTGAGATCTAAGAGTGAGTGTTTTCGAGTGGGGGGGGGGGGGGGAGGGATGTGAAGAGGACGGGGGGGGGGAATAGAAAAGGCGAAGGAGGTATGCGAAGTTGAGGGGGAGATTTTGTGGGAGAGGGGGGGGGAGAAGACGATGTAAAGCGAGAGGTGCAAAAGAGGAAGGGAAGAGTATGGGTGGGTGTGAGACAGGAGATGATAGGAGGGTAGAGATACGAAGGAACAACAAGAAGAAGAGATAGAAGGAATTGAGACAGAGAGGGATAGCTCCGAGGATGTCGCAGAATCGAGAGATGCAGAGCGGAATCGCAGATGGTGGCCGTGTTTGAAAAGCGTATGTTGTGACCTTGATAAATTAGACCTACCGCCAATTCCCCATAAAAACCTCTCCCGTCCTGTACACATTCCCCCCCCCCCCGGTCCCCTTTTCCTCCCATCCCTTCCCTCCTTTAATCCCCCTCTTCTCTCTGTACAAATATCCAAAGACCCTCCCTACATCCCCACCACACCCCCTCACGTCTTCCCCTGCTCCACCTTCTCCCTCTCCTCCAGTTGAGGGGCCTTGCTTCTGAGTTCCTCGGTGCCCCGCTCCCCCGAAGAGCCAGTGCCGTCGCCTAGGGAGGGTGTATCTACACATACACGTATCGTTAGCCAACCGGAAACCACCAGTAGCACAGGAATGCGGGAAGGAGAGGGAGATGATGCTCAAACGGTAGGGCAGTCCAACATTATGATATCGCATCTGCGCCTCTTGCAAAGCAAAGACCATTGTCAAGCATCCAAAGAGTAAATCTATAATGAGAAGCTAATCGGGAGACATACCAGCGACTTTCCCACCCCCCAGCGCCTGCGTATCCGCACCCTGAGTGGACCCTTTTATAGGATTGCCGGTGTTGCCCGGCGCCAGGTTGGCATCGTTCATGGACATTGTGCTTTCTTCGGGGATTGAGGAGGGGGGTGGGTTGGAGGTGGTGGCGGAGGGATGCTGGCGGGCGTAGATGGGATGCGTCGTTGTGGTGTTGGAGGGGTATGCGTGGTGCTGAGTTAGGAGTGTGGTGGAATGAGATGGTGCGGAAGATTCATGGTTTGTAGGTGGATGGATGATGATGTGGGGTGTAATGGGCACGTAAGAGATGACGTCTGGGGAAGGGCGGCTTTTGGGGCGATAAGACAAGGGCTTGGCTTGGCATTGCCGAAGCGGACTGTTGGTGAAGGGAAGGGAAGAAAGCGCGATGTTGAGTTATAAATCTGCAGGCATACTGAAATTATAATTGTTCGATCCAGATCAATAATATGAAGGAGAGAACCCTGTAAAATCCGATTGATGGATCTCTAATACTTGGGTTAATGATTCTTGCATGTCTTCCCACCTTCGGATCGACCTCGAGAACGAGAATTGATAGGATAATTACAGGCGCGGTACAACGGAGCCCGACTTCGCTGAAGGGCAAAAAGTAAAGTACGGCATGAATCTTTGAGGCTCTGTGTTCAGGTCGAATATTCGATGCCACTGATGACTGGGACACAGGGTCATGAGAGGCGCAAAAGGGTGTTCTAATAGACGACATCCCGGGGAATCAATACGTGACATCTAAAAATCTGCCCTGGATGACCTTGTAGGTGCGGTGTTACAGCGCGATTCTGCCTTGTCGAGAAGAGATCGCTCTCAATATGTTGTTAAGTTGCAGAAGAGAAAGAGACTGCGGTAGATGTTCTCTTCTTGGACTCCTATATAAGCACGAGCGTATGTTCGGCTGTAGTGGTTGAGGCGGTGCTTTTGCAAAGATGATGCAGAAGGACGTTGAAGGGAGAGACCAATCGAAAATTATTAGGAATAGGATAGCGCCTGTTTAAACGACAGAAATCTATTAGCAAGCAGGCGAGATGATATGACTCGAGGGAGAGAAAACGAGCATTGAATTGAGACCCGGCTATACAATCGAAAGACGGCAATCGATGAAATGAGCCGGACTTCCCTCTTATGAACTGCTCAGTCACGTGCCCTTCTGCCCCTGAACTCGAATGAGGTGACAAGTATCCAGCAAACCCACTCAACATGCAATGAGAGCCACAGACCTTTACTAATCCTTCTATATCCACCGCAAAATCATAGAATATATACCCCAATCGTCCATGCCTTCCCAAGTGGTATGATGGTCGCCTAGCTCAGTGGTTCAAAACCCCAGAGGTCAATAGTAACCGCTTCCCCCATTCTACAACACAAGATGCACAATTAGCACCACAACCCTGATTAAGATTAGCACCGGCTCGCGGTTCGATCCCCTTCACACTCCTAACCTTTCGAACCATTCCATTTGCGGGCGCCAAAGAAGCGAGCTAGGCCCTGACCATAGAGATGTAGGACTTCCCCTTGGGGAAGTTCGAACTCTTTTGTCCATTTGATAACGGACTCTTTGGTGAGGAGCAGTATCATAGTTCTGCGGACTAACGTAGGACCTTGACGGCACAGGGCGCGTCGTCCAGGCACAAGGCGCGACGATGTGAATATTTCAAGATAGTTGTACGATACTCCGATGGTGGTAAAGTTGTGTTCTTAAGTCGCATCTGATCCCAAGTGAGACCCGGGAAACGGGAGATCCATAGAGCGGTATGTATGATTTCATCAAATCGTGGTCAAAATTCGGATTCCGACTACATCGCCTGCTCACAAAAGGTCCCCGTTCGACGTCAGATCACCAGCCAGCAAGGCTGAAAGCCTGAAGTATGAAACATACAATCGTGTTTCTGCTCAACAGGAATGGCGCAAAAAGGTCACTCAAAACTCGAGGCACAAAGTTGGAGTTATAACGACTTACGGTTGACATGGGATCTTCAACTGAATGGCTAATACTCTTTCGTCCTCGAGAGCGTGTCTGCACCATTTACGTGCCGAAAAACCTTTCCAGAGAGTAGAGAACGCAGGCGTCGACACCGGCTGTCGAAGGAGAATTTCAACGGAGAAGCATACTCCAAAGACATCGATTGCCTGTCACCAACCATAAGGACGGTCCTCCATCACTTGATGAGAAGCGACGATATTCACCAGCGAATGCTGACTTAAGCCGAGCTCGATAATTTGCACGAGATCCACCGATATACGATAAAGTCTTCCCAGAAGCAGCACCGGAGAAGCAGGCTCAAACCTCCTGGTCCCTTAGTCAAAGAAAGTGATTCCGAAGAGCAGCAGGTTTTGCTAGAGACGAGTATCTGGAACACTGTCTGCCTGACGGATACCGTCACGATCGATGAAAGCTGCATCTTTCGAGAAATTGGTATCAACTGGCAGACACATCAGGCATGCAAAGCTCCGTTGCCATACCCTCTAGACTTTGACTCCATCAGGACTTTGGCCGCAGCTCAAATCTCCTAAATAAAAGCAAATTAGACTCTCGGACAGCGGTGAGAAAGGAGTCGTGGATCATTTGATCAAGATTTTATCTTCCAAAGTAGCGCTCGGTCTGCCAGGCTTGGCTGTGGCTTCCCCGGCCCATGGTAGCGCAGCGACAACGCCGACGAAGTTTAGGGGCCGTACAGTAGCCAGGAGAAAGCTCCTCGAGACCTGGATCACACGTGTCCTCGATCCAAACGATCTCAGCCATGAGACCGCAATCTTGGTTGTTGGAAGTGACCCCAATCTTAGATTTGGTGATTTGCACCAGCTTGGACGGTGAAAATCACACTCGAGACCTTTAGAAAACTGCAATCACCCTCTCCATTTTCGACGCTTCCCCCAACCCATTCCTTCCTTCCAGACGCCCAGAAACAAGAAACTCCTATTACCCTAAATGTGATTCGACTCCCCAATCTCCAACCCATCCCCCTCCCGCAGATCCAATCCATCGGCGGCCAAAACCTCAACCCCTGCACCGAAGCCCGCTAGAAGGAAGTCAGAAGCCCACTAGAAGCAAATCCAGAAGCCCGCCCCCTCTTCTAGCGGCCTTCTAGAAAACCGACTGCCGAGTCAGCCAGTCTTCTAGCGCGCTGCTAGAAAAATGCCGATCGTGACGGATCGGGGCCGAGACGGAGGGGGATTGTGGAGATTTGAGTTGGAATTCGGTGTGACGTTGGAGGGGGGAGTATGTGAGTTGGTGATGAGCGTTGTTGGGAGATGGTGGGTGGGAGGAGAGGAAGGAGAGGGGTGCTGGAATCAGCTGTAAATGGGAGGGTAGGCACTTGCCGTGTCGAGTCGATGATCTTTCTGGCTAGGTTTGGTAGAAATGGAAGGACAGGAGCTGAGATGGAAATAATAGGTCGATCTTAAACGCTACATACATGTCAGGCTAATGCCCAGAGTGAATTCTATCTATGTGCAGGAAAATCAGGTCTATGTGGTATCCCGTGCCCAAGCCCATATCTTTAGTGCGCCGTCGCCACCGTCCCAAGTCTATGTCCGTGTCCCATCCAATCATACTCATAACGAGGAAAGAAAGAGAATATCCAATCAGTCGTATCGTAGTCGAAAGCCGGGGCAGGAATGCAATAACGATCATTACCAGCCAAATTCGTAGTCCACTTGCACCGAACGCTGCGCTAGCCGAAAATAACCTCTTTGCCCATCTCCCTGGCGACGTCTCGCCAGTCCACTTCGGTCTGACCAACGTCGCCTCGCTTCCAGATCTCCTCGCACACTTCCCATGCCGTGATGATGTTGTTCATGCCTTGGCGGGTCTCCAGGTGGCGGAAAACATTCCGGGCAACGTTGCGGTCCGAGTCTTGCACGGCCTCGCAGGCAGCGGTGAACAAAGGCCACACCAACGCTGCCATCGGTCCGGAGAAGATGACCACGCGAAGGCACGCCTGTAGGGCTTGCTTTGCTGATGGCTGAACCTTGGGCGATGATCGTTGATGGCCGAGTACAGCGCGGTAGAGGAACACAAAGGCTGACTGCCGGTACGCTTCAGCGTTGTTGAGGACCGACTGCAGACGCGAGTCATCTGCTGGTGTTTCGATGGTGACGACAGAAGTTGGAATCTTGGGAATCCACTGATGTAGAGCGAGCTCGATACTGGCGGTGTTTGTATCGAAATCTGCACGCATCGTTGTTGCTCGCTCATTACCTGGGCTGGCCATTTCTTCCTTGTCTAAATTCCGTTTGACATCGACCAAACTAGCTAAGCGGTGAATGATGGGCCAGAGATCGGCAACCAAGCCGAAAAGAGTGTCCACTGCTGTCAATGCAGAGCGGTCATTCAAAGAAGTGAATTCCTGCGGTTGAGGAACTAATATCGTCCCAGACATAGGGGAAGAGCCGAAAGAAAGTGCTGATGCGACATCAAAATATCGAAACGCCTAGAGATGAAGGATGAGCTCTGTTTCGCCTATATAGCCAGACATGGTTGACTTACCCGTTCAAGGAAAGAATTTACAGGTCCACGCTTTGCTCTTCGCTCCCTCATGACGGTCAGTGCGCCTCGTAAATGGCTGTTCATCACGGTGAATGAGCCGCTCCGTACAACCTGAAATGACGTTAGATGAATACCAAGAGATATAGGTGGTGGGACCGACTTCATAGTAGAGTAACAGAATGATGGCAGCTAATAATTCGTCTCTGTTGCCGTCATCCTTGTGTGCAAGCTGGTTGGCCAGACCTTGCAAAGCCTTTGAATGCAAGTCCAATGCCCGCTCTTCCACGTGCAGGTCTCGGTGCTCAAGATGAGCACTTGAGATGGCGTAAATAGCATTGAGCAGGAAAGGGCATGTTTGAGCCATGGGGAGTACGAGTTGCCTAAATGGGTTGCCAGAGTCCTCCTTGAACACGATCAAATGGCTCAAGACGTTGCAGAAGTGATCCAGAAGCCCTCTTTGCGACTCTCGATTGGTGAATTCCGAGAATGCCGGAACAGTAAAGTCATATGGAGAGCCCGCGGAATTGGGTGAAAGGAATGCTGTCGTAGGATCTGGGTAAGAGCTGCTCCTAGTCAGAGCAGACGTTGGCGCGAACATGTCTTTTGTTGTAGCAATCTCCTCTTCATATGGACTTCTGGCGTAGCCATCTAGAGGATCCATCGGAACCTGCTTCATTTCCGGCAAATCTGGAGCACTTCGACCAAAGCTGTCAAGCGCGTCAAAATGCGGTAGTGGCGAATTCATGTCCGAGAAAGAATCGCTACCACAACTCGACGCAGTATCACTGAATACTGAATGTGCGCTGTGGACTTCCCAATTCTCGGCTATCGCTGGCAGCGGAGGGGTAGGCGAGCCCGATAAGATGGAGGAGCACGAGCTGGAGTCTTGCCGGAGAGCTTGCAGCCGATCGTGGAAGCCCAGATGCTGACCTGGGTTTGTGGTAGGTGGTCGCATGCCCATATGTTCTGGGTTTGATACGGTCCTTCTCCTCTTCCGTGGCTTCACCGGCTCGTACTCGCATCTCAGCCCTCTTTCGAGGCATCGATCACATTGTGGGCGCTCCTCGTTACACTTCTTCTTTTTCTCTTTACTGTGTGAGAATCAGTAGCTGTTAGGTGGCAGCGCGCTTTGAAAGAGCATACCAGTGAACGCAGCCTGAGAAGTCCAATTGTTAGTTACGGCTACTCAACGAACGCAAGAGACCATATCACAAAGGTGGGCAATACAAGAACTGAACTAGACTCACCAGCCCGAGAGCGACGTTTGGGGATTTTTGCAGGTACAGGGCGATGGTACAGCAACATCGTTGAAGGGGAACAATATAGCATCGAAGTGTTTGGACAGTGATTGCGGGAAATTAGATTAGGAACAATATGAATAGGAACGGCAGTAAAGGCTGTGTGGATGGGGATACGGGAGGATTATTTTGAGGACATCAAAGCCGCTTATAAGACAAGACGAAGATCCATACTGCTCATGTCAAGAGTTATAGCTTCACTGTTGATACACAGGGTTCTCACACGCTTGACCAGGGTGAGAAACGACTGGGGGATGCTATAGGCGCTCGCAGGACGACCGCTCGTTGTTCGATTAATAGGATGGGTCTTGCGGGGTATGGAAACAGTACGATGGAGGACTAGGTTGGGGAACGTTGGCCAGCCTTTGTGGCGCTAGGGGCCTTTCATGCCGGTCGAGGAGGTGTGTCCTGCGCACGGCGAGCAAGAAGCCAAGATGACAATGTCTAGGTTTGAACAGGGGTGCTTCTCAAGCTGCTCCTGTCAAGGTTCATGTCCGGCAGCGTCATCTGAGTCGCGATAGCCACCCCGTTTTTCCCTTTTCTCTGGCCCGCTGGTTCTTGCTGCAACGGAGCGTGCAGGGGGTTGACTGGGGTAAAGGATCATAATGCATCAAGGCTGGGGGAAGTGGCACTAGCAGACCTCCTTTGGACGAATGGTGACAGCGCACGCCCGCGCTTTGGATCGCCGGACTCGGCTGATGCATCCATTAGAGCTAGTTGCAAGATCCGACGGCACCATGACTGGCTAGTCTCCAATCAAACCAGCACTTTGGCATCTGTCTCCTCATCCCACGATAGGAACAGATTCAATTTTGGCCGTTTTAGTCCACGCCGGTTATTCACCGGTCAGCCATACAGCGATCGTCGCCCTTCTAGAAGGACTAGAAGGACGCAGCAGGCGCCGTAGAAGGCACGTAGAAACGCATCGAGTGGTTTCGTTAATTGCAGGCAAGGCCGACCTCATGCCATGATCTCCACCACGCTGCCGGTGCCATCCTTTCTCACTTCTTGTGCAGCGAGCTTGTTTGGCGATACCATCGCTATACAGCCGCCACTGAAGCCGTGGCATGATCGCAAGACGCAAATAGATGAAACGGCTTGTCAAGTAATCGCTCAGGCACGTTTCGTAGAGGAAGATTGCGTGCATTAGCAGTATTACCGGGTGGTGTAATCGCGACAGGTAGCACATGATGCCGATGGAGGGAGGCTTTACGTATCATGTCAGCCACCAGGGTGTGGCCTCCCCGCAGTGACTCCTGCTGCGAATCTGACTTTCGAGTCTGAAACATGAAAGCCGCATGCTAGAAGGAGGAGAGAACGCGAGATGCCAGTTGGCAGCAGAGGAAGCCCCTCCCGGCAAGGCTTGGCCCCACCAGCCCGGTCGGATGTGATTGATGGTCTGTTTCCTCGCTTACTCCGACACCACCCTTGTCTACAGACGGCATCGATCAACTTAATGCTAACCACAACTGGAAATGACTGACAAGGGTCCTTTGAGATCCGCGCAAGAGAGATTCAGCCAAGGTCTGCAGAAGGCACGAAGAACAGCTATGTGGCTTCTACGCTGCTTCTACGCTGCTTCTACGCTGCTTCTACGCTGCTTCTAGCCTGTTCTTGGGTCTGTCGGCCGCCGATCCTGGCTGACTGTCTGAGCTTTCTCATGCACTCTCCCCAGGCCTGATGCTTGCCTCCCGTCATGCTCTTCTGGACTTTTCACTACAGATAGTGTCCCGTAGTGATCGACGTTCCCTCAAATCTCGCCCGGCCCATCAGGAGAACCTTCGAGGACCGAAGTCTCAGCGTTGTCGGGAGCATTTCCGAATGAAAGTCTGTGTTATCCAGGTGATTCTACAATTTGGAACCCAGAGCGCGCCCCTACGGTGACGTCTGTGCTCGGTATTGGATCAATTTACTGAAAGTTGCCATCCATAATGGACTGCGAGCCGTATAGTCTGATGTTTAGTTTGCAAGCCAAAGCGAGCAGCGTCGAGTGCCGAATCGCTGCTTGGAGCACACAACAATGAAAATGTAGACGATTCGGACCGAGATCCATGGATATGATCTCTTTCATCTGGTTGCTCCTGCATTGTGTCGGCATTCTTGTACTGATTATCTCAACCCTATGAATTGTTTTGCGCCAGGAACGAAATTCAGATACTCTCTGTCCTCAAGTCTGGGCGAAGCTTAGACAGATCAGTATCTTGCTGCCATTCATTGACCGATTTGCAAAGCTGCGTCGACAACGTAAGTTTGACCGGGGCCAAGTTTGGTCCCACCTCGTCCCGTTGTGGAGTTTACAGTAGCCTGTTTGTTTTGCGGGGTGTTTATTACTGCCGAGCCATGGAAATCGTTCTCTTGACATCAAAGGCTAGTAGGTTTCGATTACCCAAGAAGTCGTGTCTCCGAGAAGATTAATCGGACTAAACACTATCCTATGAGCGAATGAAGTTTCGAGCTGGGCCCAGCCTGAAACGCATCCCTATATTGCACGGCTTTCGACCATGACCGATTTCCTCACCAACCAACTGCAAGAATCTGTTCGCAATCAAGATCGTTCGGTAAGTGTGGGGAAGGCCTGCTGGGATCAGGATGCAGCTAGTATAGGTTGCTAAAAAATTTGAGTGCATGGTTTCAGAACTATGGCTCCTTGTAGGGTTCGTGCCACCGTTTCATCGCTTGGCTCGCATACTATTAATTAGCCGTCAGAAGCCATAAGGCACAGTATCCGCTCCAAGGGTTGCATAGAGTGTATCATGTTATTCTTACTACTCTTTTGTTTGAACGACATGTCGAGAACCAAAGTAAGTAATCGTTGTGTTACACAAACACATACCGAGTGAAGCTGGCGGTTTCAAAGCTGAACTCAACGATTTCGGGTTATCTCAGATCACGTTATATCATACTTGATACGGGGCTGAGTGCAGAGGAGTGTTACCAGGTAGCCGTACTGACACGGTTGGCCCCAAAATCGCCGATGTAGCCTGAGTAAGTTTAGACGTGACCAGTCGCTACGAGACTGAGGGAACACAGTGTTCGGTGTGGAACGCAGCGGTTGTATGGTTTGGAATCAGGATTCGATAGTTGTAATAGAGAGGCATAAGGAGAATTCACTATGCTTGCGTACCAACCGGAGCCCGCATGGCTTGTACCAATATCGGTGCTTGAGTGAGGCTCGGTAGGTCGCCCTTATTTTCCGAGATGCAAGAAATCGAGTTGTTTTTGCTTGGTGATTTGTCTCCGGCAAGGAAAGGTGGGGATAGCGTCAGGGAGAAGTGACAGGTCAAATCGGATGGACTAGTTCATGCGTGCCAATTGCCCCCCGGTGTGTTTGTGAATGCTCTGGAATGGTCGCTCCGAATTGCATCGGACAATTGAGGGCTTTCGCGGTGGCGTCAGGAAAGACGAGAAATCTGCCTGGCGCCAACCTAATAGCTATTTCTTGCTGCTGGGGGTATGAGTATAGTGCCTCGGAGACATTTGTTTAGCCGTCTCTTCCGCTACCAAGTGGGTCAGCAAGACGCTGAGCCTCCAAAATTGCCGGCCGGGGCCTAGCAAAGCCAAATGGAGGCTCCCGCTCCTATAAGGCGTTTTGCAGGGTCTCTCTCCTAGCTAGGAAATTTGATAAGATTCATTGATCTTTGCGCCGCGGGTTTCGCCACTCGCCAGTTCGGAACAAGAAGAATAAGGTCCCGCCCGCTCTTGAGCATCCTGGCAGACGCAGGCGGACTTGTGTTGCGCATTGCCATATGCGCCGGTTGACCGTCTTCCCTGCCTGATTAGAGTTCAGCTCTATAGACGGACTTCGTGCGGCGAGAAGCATCCCATATCCGCGGGCTCATCGTTCTAAGTGTAAGGTCACCTCAAGGTCCGAGAGGCAAACGATGTCGTAGAGGCCAAGCTCACAAATCCCTCATGCACAGCGTGTCACTCATGAATGAGAGGCTTGAGAGAGGGTCCCTTGATATACCATACTCGGTGGTACTACCTACCCAGACTTGGAGCATCAGCATCGCTTAGATAAGTCAAGCCTATGATTAGAAGAGGAGGTTGACAGACGGTATTTGTACTTCATTGACGATCTGAGTGATGTTGAGAAGTAGTGGCCTAGGTGCATGACCGCAAATTGCGAGTGTAAACGCCTGCCACGGTCTACCATCCCATCTTCAACTCTTGCCCGTTGAGCTTCGTTCCCTACGATGCAGGGTGACACCTAGCTTACCTCACAGCTATCATCATCCAATGAATAGCTAGTCGACGTTGTATTGAAAAAGCGCTGACGACATGCCTCCCATGACTCGCAACAAGAAAATTTAGGCAGCATAGTCTCAGATCTATAATGGTGTCAAACGACCAGTGCTGCTGCAAGCGACACCATCTGGTACTCCAAAGAAGTCTTAGTTCAGAACACAGGTGGAATGAGAAGCAATACTCGCCGCTGGCTAACATAGCGATGAATTGTGGAGATCAGACACCGTTGAGGGGGCATTAGAGCGTCCTCAGATCTGGACTCATAGACATCGAAGACTTTCGGCCATGTGGTACCGAGTCGTTGAACAGATGATCCGCTAAACATTAACCGAAAGGCTTTCCACCGTGGATCATGACTGCCTCTATTCTGGTATTGACGCTATGTCGTAGTCTCTTGTGACAATCCATGGCGGTCGGTATATGCTACAGCATCAAGGTCAGTATCAGACATCTTTGGTGGAAACTTAGGTAAGGTGGAGTATGTTATTGATAACTGTCATAGACTATCATTCAAGATTTTAATGAGGTCAAAGTAATATGATAAGCTTATGAATTCGTCCGCACTGACAGCTCTGTCATTTCGAGACTGCTGTAGAGGTAACGCTCTGCCGAACTTGTTGAGTGGGCTGTGTGATGTGATGTTTGATTTTGAGATGGATATGCAGACGGAGATTAGAGAAAGCTAAGGTTGATCGGACCGGCTTTGCCCGCGCGCTAACAACATCAACTTTTCGTCAAATCGCTCAACGCATCAATAATCACATCAACTTTATCATTACTCTCCTCATAAAGTCTTTATAGCTCCGTTTCTGAGCCATGGCTGCATCACCGCCCCCCACATCGACAGGGTCGTCGAAACTCGACGCAGTGGTCCAAAATGTTCGTGCCAATACTCCCGAGAAGCTGAGCGGCTTCGCCCTTTACTCTAGGTTTGCGCTGGCTGGCGCGGTCTGTTGTTCTGTCACACATGGCGGGCTTACACCAGTCGATGTGTAAGTGCAGGCTTGTTCTACATCCAGGGCGCTCGGGCTGACTCCAACACCTCAGTGTCAAGACTCGGATTCAGCTCGATCCAGTCACCTACAATCGGGGCCTGATTGGAGGCTTTCGCCAGGTCATTGCGAGTGAAGGGGCTGGCGCTATCTGGACTGGATTTGGGCCCACAGCAGCTGGGTATTTCCTTCAAGGCGCGTTCAAGTTCGGCGGATACGAGCTCTTCAAGCAACAATGCATCAATTACTTTGGCTATGAAGCAGCTTCGAACAATCGCACGGCTGTCTACCTCGCCTCAGCAGCTGCTGCGGAATTCTTTGCCGATATTGCATTGTGCCCGTTAGAAGCAACTCGGATCCGCTTGGTGTCAGATCCCAAGTTCGCTACTGGTCTCGTCAGTGGTTTCGGAAAGATTGCGTCGCAGGAGGGCCTCGGCGCCTTCTATTCAGGCTTTGGGCCCATCCTCTTCAAGCAGTGAGTCCGCCATGATGATGAACGTTCCTGCAAGCTGACTTCGACAGGGTACCGTATACCATGTCTAAATTCGTCGTTTACGAAAAGGTATCGGAAGCCATTTACAAGCGCGTTGATAAAAGCCAGACCTCCGGCGGGATGCAGACAGTCATCAACTTGGGATCCGGCTTGATGGCAGGCTTTGCCGCGGCTCTCGTTTCCCAACCGGCGGACACCATGCTCAGTAAGATCAACAAAACCAAAGGTCTTCCCGGAGAAGGTACCACGAGCCGACTGATCAAGATTGCTGGTGAACTTGGGTTGCGCGGAAGTTACGCTGGCATTGGCGCTAGGTTGTTCATGGTTGGGACTCTGACAGCGGGCCAATTCGCCATCTACGGCGACATCAAGAAAGCGCTTGGTGAGGGAAAACATCCACCCGATATCCTGTCGCCGCAACTGACTCTCGCAGGTGCGACTGGTGGGGTCGAGATCGCCAAGACATGATCGCAATGGGTCATTTTAGACTTCGCCTTCGTTGCATTGCAGGCGCCTTCGGTTGGTTTATCCTGCCTTTGCGTATCTGCCCTCTCGTGATTATCAACGGCAAAAGCGCAGCGCTTCGCTTGCCAAGTTGTGTACTTTTATCCTTAATAGACGTCCATAACGAGAGCCGGGTAATAGAGTGAATATCACCTTTCGATAGCTGAAGGGTCTCTAGTCTTTGATGTGAGCTAAACTGGACCCGTGATTGATTCGTCGTCTAGTCCGCGCTAGTGTTGCCTGGCAACCCCCACATAAACAATCGCCATGTCTAACTTCCATCTCCGTCCCAGTACTGTATTAAGATTGATCTGAGGATACATTCCCGACTATGGATAACATTTCAGTAGAGGACTTCCAGCCCTACAGCAACCGCGACTCCATAGGCCGCACACCTTCACATACACGCTCTTCCAGTCCACCACGAGCGCAAGAACAGGGTTTGGATCCATTTTCTTCTCCATCTCCAACGGCGCATCATGGCAGCCCGCCGAACGAACCGATCTTCGACATTACATCCCGCGCAAGCTCACCAGACACCTCACCTCAGCATTCTGATGACGATATTTCAATCCTCCTCTCCGACTACCATCACTCGCGCCCGGCTTCGCAGCAGCATCGCCCACCTTTGCAACATCAGACCTCATCTCCATATACACCCATCAAATTGCGTCCCTCTAGATTTAGGAATCCATCCTCCGTTCGCGCCATGCAGGACACTACCCCACCTCATCACCACATGACGTCGCCCCTATCGACCAGCTCAAAGCAGCAAAGTGGGTCGTACTTTCCCACCCCGTCACGGAAAGGAACACCACGCTCGCACCAACGATCAGTGTCAAAGCTCAGTCCATCCAAGAGAGTTGCTGCCAAGAAGGAATACCCTCTGGTGCTGCTACATGTAACACTTCTGCCAATCCCAACCCCATACTCGAACAGCGTCATGGAGCGCGTGTTACCGCCATACATCCTCAGTAACTGGAAGCTGTTGAGGGAGAAGGTGACCGCTACCGTACTGGTCAGAGGCATTTTGATCCCGCACCCCAGAGAAGACTATGATCTCCTTGAAGAAAGACTGCTTGAAACTTTAGAACTCCGTATGCCGCGAATCCTAGCTTGCGGGCATTTCCATCTCGACGCAGACGAAGAGGCTGAACTGCTAGTGGCTGGTGAGGAGATTGACGATGAGGATGATGATGTGGATATATGTACAGACTGTGGACGCAGAATACGCGACGGGCGCCACGGTAGTGGTACGGGAAGCAGAAGATGGGACATCAAAATCTATGCAGCCAACGGTCTCATGAGAGCCGGAGCATGGGGCGCAGCTTGGAGAGAAATGGAACGGGTGGATGTTGAGATATGCCCATGGGTTAGCGAAGAATTACAACGGGAAATGGAAATTGTAATAGAAGCAGAAGAACAAGACGACGCTCTGAGGCAAGCCGCTGAAGAGGAGACTGCCCAAAACATTCAATTAGAAGAAGAGATCCCAATGGACCAAGGACCTGCGAGTGGCGGTCTCAACGATGCTCGCATGAAGGAAATATATGGAGACGGCGCAGAAGCCTACATGGATGGGCTGCATCCTCCCCACTCACCAACCATGTCACCTGAACGATCGCCTCGTCAGCATTTTACCCCATCACCATCTGGTGAGCTCCCACTATCAACCCTTCTCGGCAATTACATGACCGTTCTGGCTCGAGACCCTCGAAATGTCGCCATCGCGATTCTCAGCTTGCTAGTCTTGGCCCTCGCAATTGTGTCGAAGTCCAATTCACGGACAGAGAGCGTGATGCCTTCACCGAGCAATTACCTACCACAAGGCGCCCCACTCACGAATTACGTGACCGATGCAGCGTCCCAAGCGTCATCCTCAATTAGCAGCATCATGCCATCATTGTCTGTCACTACCGCGGAGTCAGCGCCGGCAGAGGAGACTATACCCAGTGACCAGGGCCAGAGCGCTCAGGATTATGTGGATGAGCTCGAGGCCAGATTCGAATTCGACTAAGATGAACGTCACAACTGAACAGCAATGACTCAGTACAATTCTGTTACGATTTTTGCTTGGGTTGAAGCGTTTGCTGTTCGTTGACACCCGGGGTTTTTGGGGTTCAGATAAGGGAGTTTTTATGTACCTCTGATGTATGTGGCCGGTGGGCCAAGTGCAGTAAATGACTGTTCTATATTCGGCCCAGAGCAGATACGAAGCGCCTAAGATACCCTTCATGATGGTCCTGCTTAGCTATAGATTTAATACCATACTTCATCCAATCCGGAGACATACTTGTCAGATCCCGATCTCCCTAACACTTTACTTGCCTCAAGTTCACCTTTCCGTTGTCCTCAGGACGTTTCTCTCCAACGTCCAACATGGTTGATCCTACACGCCGAACCACTTACGATATATGTTTAAGAGCATGGAACCGCAAAGGCAGGCAGACGGGTATTTCTTATCCAGGCCATGTTCGAGGCTAGCTTCGCTCCACAATATCACTTTCTGGTCCCGCCCAAAAGTCCAAGAATCAGAAGAGCCAAGACGACCCCCTTAGGGCTGTTCTAGGCCTTCTCCATAAGGTACCTTAGATTTTGGACCTCGGCATTTCCCTCTCTCTTACCTCACCTCTCCGCTTTCATACCTTTTATAAACGCATAGAATGCGTTCCAGCTGTCATTTCCGTCTCCTCCGGCAGCTCAGACCATTGTACGATTATTGTAAATAACCATGGCTTCCGAAGCGAAAGCACAGACTGAGCTGAAGGACTTCCCCAATATCTTTTCTCTCGAAGGAAAGGTTGTCGTTGTGACAGGCGGCTCCCGAGGTCTCGGCTTACATGCAGCATCTGGGTTTGCCATTGTCTCCTCATGCTAAATTTGCCTGAGATTCAGGTTTCTTGCTGACTATGCAACTAGTTTCCTCCAAGCTGGCTGCTCAAAAGTCTACATCACCTCCCGAAAGAAGGCCGCATGCGACTCGGCTTGCGAAGCTCTCAATGCCTTGCCCAACAAAAGACCTGGCGCCCAAGCCATCTCTGTGCCTGCCGACAGCGCGAAGATTGGTGATATTGAGGGTTTGGTCAAGGAGGTATCCAAGACTACGGACCATGTCGACATACTTTTCGCCAACGCTGGGGCGACCTGGGGCGAGAAGTTCGACACGCATCCTGATGATGCGTTTGGGAAGGTGATGGATCTCAATGTCAAAAGCGTCTTCAATACGATCAGACTGTGAGTTGTGTCAGCCGCCCGGGCGGTAGAGGAGCCATGGCCATTGACTGTGGTTCGCGTGAAGATTTGCGCCATTGCTGCAGAAGAACGCTACCCTCGAAGATCCCTCCCGCATCATCGTCACTGCCTCCATCGCCGGCTTGGGTGTCGGCTCACTTGGCGAGAACGCTACGTTCGGGTACTCAGCCTCCAAAGCCGCAGCGATCCATCTCACTCGGAATCTTGCGGTCGAGCTTGGGCCCAGGCATATACTGTGTAATAGCATCGCACCTGGGTTCTTTCCCTCTAAGATGGCTTCCGGATTGATGAACCTGCAGGGGGGCGAGGCTGCGATGGCGAAGCAAAACCCGAATGGGAGATTAGGCAGACCTGAGGATATTGCAGGGACAGTCGTGTACTTGGCCAGTCGGGCTGCGAGTCATTGCAATGGGGCCCTCATCACGCTCGATGGCGGCGCACTTTGGGGAAAGGGGAGGTTGTAACGTTCTACTACATTTTTTCAAGTAATTTTGGGAAGGTGACAATGTTTTCACTTTGAATTATTTTGTCCGTTTTCACGTTTTGCTCTCTATCTTGCCTCGATTCGGTTTTCCTTACATCATTTCATTCCACGTACTGCATTGCCTTTCGCCTTTGTTAATTTCTTCCCAGGTACGGGGACCTCTACATATTTCCAAACCGCTGAAGCACGTTGACCTTAGTATACTACATACGTTGTGAGAGCAGTCGTACCAACCTAGCAGCCAAAGCGCGTTCAAGTTGGGCGTACCCAAGTCATTCTTTCCCGGGATCTCTAATCAATTTTGCAGATCTTGCTTTGTCACGAACAATGCAACTACATCTATCCTGAAGTTTCTCTATGCTTGACATGCTTGGATGCATACCTTGCCCATGGTGGAAGAATGGAGCCAATTAATGATCAAAGGCCTTTATGATCTTGAGGGGTTTACGGCATTGCCAGTACAATCCATGGGCATTGGACGACGTGCCGCCGAAGAATTAACACTATCAAGAAGACGGTGAGGAGGCCGACGAGTACGATGATCCGCGATGGATTATGGATAAATGTAACCACGCGGATGAACACTACATGGGCACCGACGATCAAAGTAACTCTGTCAACGATAACTTAACCTCTTCAGTTTCAGACTTGGAGAATGAGGAGACCAATCCCTTCAAATTCCTACCAGTGATCGACTTCGCCCAATTTGCGATTGAGAAGCAGTATTCTGCTGAGGAAGCCAAATTAGGATACTTACTGAAGCTCCCTTACAACGTGGAGTACAAAGAGGATGATCTGAATGACGAGAAAATGTCAGCTGGGATACGAAATTAGCTCCATGACGAGCTGCTGAGATCCAGACATCGCAGCAAACGTTCATATCTGGGTCAGTACGATGATCCTTGTGAAGCCAGTCGTGGAGGACGTTCAAGTATTTTGTGAAAGTTGGCATTGTGCTGCCAATCCCTGTGCCGAGGCCGGTTCTTTCACTTCAGGCGCCGCCAAAATCCAACTTGGCCACGATCCTCACTCAACCGAAAACATCACACCAAACATGCAATGGTCTGGCAAGGAAGTATTTCAGCATGTTTTCCCAGATTGGCATGCCCAGCCGTAGTCCAGCGATAGACAACGACGGTTTCCGCGTTACTGCGAGCACTGACCCCACCGCCAAGCAATATCAGCAAGATCGCAATTCTCTACTAGTGGCCTGACCAATGAGGTATAGCCAATTATTACCACGCGTATGTGGATTCGAAGAGACGTGCTGCAAAGTATGTGAAGATTAGCGGACAAGGTTGGATGACAGCTCCATATTGAGCGATTGAGTACCTCTTTTGTCGTTTCTCACAAAGCGTTCTTCTTCTACTTCGCTCAGCTTCAACCTGCTGATTTACACTCTATAAAACTACGGGTTCCGTCGCTCTGATCAAGAACGTTCAGATACTGCTCTGAGCGCCTTCTTTCTAATATACGATCAGAATGCATCGCATGCTCAGCTTGTGATTGCAGGCGAACAGGCGCCGCTAGCCTTGTCTTACCGTGTTCGACTCATGAATACAAGTTAAGACCCTGGACTTGACACTTATTATGGATATAGAATATCTAATTGTCGACCACACCTGTTTTGTCGTGGATCCGATTCGAGCCATTATCGACCTTACACCGTACAGGGGCAAGAGGCTGATTCACCACAAAAAATGCTAAAAGAGATGCATGAATGCAAGTTCTGGTAGGTAATCTCAATCATGATTGTTGACAATGGGGTTCTCCCAGCGAAGTTGCTTTGGCCGATTCCCTTTTCTTAACTGCAGCAATTGGGAAAACAATCCCCGTCGAACGTCCTGTTTATAATGATCCAGCATCAGCAGGGCGAGATTGATCAGCTCCTCCAAGCTGTCGGGGCTCTTCAACATCAGATGAATGGCGCTACGGCGCACTCGCTCGCTCATGTAGCGAGCATCCAGCATCGCCCTACCCTTTGAAAACGTTGCAGATGTTGAGAGGCTTGAGAGTACTCTCAAACTGGCCTTGAGCGTGGATAATACGTGAGTGAAAGCTCCGACTTAAGGATTATGTGTTCAACAGCTCAATGACATTCATGACCAAAGCTATTCGACAAACACAAGAGTCTCTAGATCAGTCTTTGAAATCGCTATACCAGGGTCCCCGGAGTATTGTGTTGTGCAGGTACCGAATCATCCTACTGGAGCTGAAGCACGCTTGCCGCGCCATTCAGCGTATTGCTCTCTGAGCCTCCAGCGCCTCAGCTGCTTGAAGAGCCAGCGAAGCCAGAAAATTTTGAAAACCCACCTGAGCCCCTCAATCCAGGTCCTGCGGCCGAGAAGACAGGGGTTTACACCTAAATAATATCTTCCAAGTCGTCCTCCAGCTAGTTTGCTCCAATCAAAGCACACATACTTCATCACGCGAAAATAGCGGAGAAGCTAGAACAAATCGATGAAAGAGTTGACTTATCAATGACTGGATCGGATGGGCAGTTGACCTCACAAAGGCCTGTGATTCGATCACTTATGGTTATTCATGATACAAGTCATATATCAATGGGACCGCTCGCTTTTCAGACTTCTCAGAGAACATACACTGACCTTGGCTCAGAACAGCATGGCTCCATCTCATCTTCTGTGGCCCGCGGTGCAAAAGGCGGTGAAAATGGATACAGCCGCAGCGGCGTGGCTGACGGTTCCAGTATCAGTCAGATCTCACTCCTAGGGCGAAATTCGACTTTTCTCGCTCCCGCTGTTGCCGCTCGGGGTAAGGGCACAGCGGACTCGGTGGGCAACGGCGGCATTCTTCCGCAAAGCCTAACGCACATAACCCGCGCCCACCGCCAATATCTCCGTGTTGTCGGGGACAACTGGGTTGGAGGGTATGATAGATATGAAGTTACTGGTCCCGTGGTGGCTACCTCTGGCCAGGGTTATGGGTCAGCAGGCAACCGCTATCAGGTCAGATGAGATAATGGTGACGATTCAAGCGAGATGCCCATCGCCTCATGCTCTCTATCGACCTGGACCACTCCTCATTCATATTATGTTGACCAACAACTGACGGTCACCCATCTAGACGTTTTCTTACTAGCAGCACACATCAAGGATCGCTTGCATATTGTGGCCTCTTATAACTACTATTGAAGCTTTGACAACGCTCGCGATATCGACGAGCACAATTATCTAAAGTATCTTAGTGTTCTATACACTCGAATAGAGAATTGAAAATCGAAGAACACTGCCAGTATCTCTATAGAACAATATAATTCTATCAAGAATTTTGAGTCGCAATAGCTCGAACTTCAAAAGTTTCATTTGAAAGAAACACAATACTTGTTTGTTATAGTATCGACTGCGAGCTCTAGAGCTTGTAGAGTTATGTCAGTTCGAGTTGTGCTAATAGATGAGTTGTCTCAGATTAAGAAGGTTGATATATATTATTTATGTGGGGGCCGTCTCCTTCCAGCATTACCTCGAGACTCAGCATCTTATTACCTTCGAAGAAGCACAGAGCAAGATACCCGGGGGCGTTCAGCTGACTGAGGATGATTACATCCTTGGGCTCTTCGATCTAGTGGGTGAATTGATGAGGTTTGCCATCACGAGCATGGTATCCAAACCCGGTCCATGAAAGAAGTCTTGATCGCTGGATATCTTGGCAGTGAAGGAAGCTAAGAGTATCCACGATCAAGTGGACTCCTGAAGAAGATGCAATACTAAAAAGGGATGCTCGTTCACAAAGTACAATATCCTCAATTGTTCTTCGCAGTCTCTTGTCTTCGCTTTGCCTGCATTCATACCCATACGCCTGGAAGAAATGCGAGGTTGAGAGCGGCTTATGCGGGAGAGTTCTGGAAAAGCCTCCTGCAGCGACTTGTTGATGAGGGGTATCTCCGAGCAGATGAAATCTGACTCGCACTACTGGCGTGCCGGGCAGATCGAGTCGTTCAACTACTTTTAACGGCACACCCAGCATCGACCCCATCACATCACTGGTCATATGCGAAGTGCGAACGCCGAAAAAAAGGCTGTCGCAAATTTTTCGTCGCTGGCGTTTAGCACGCCCTTTAGAGCAAGCGTCCCGTGAATGGATACCATGACGATTACCCCTTGACATCGCTGTACGCGGAACAAGGAGCTGAGAAAACCAGCGTTAGACCCATCTTCAATCTCGGTCTAACTTAACAGAGCCACTTGGGATTGCTTGAGTGCCTGCCCCATTCAGTACCTCAACTCGCGCCACCATGAAAATCCTTTCAGACCGGAGTTCTTATGTGCGAGGTCGAATTCGAGAAGATCAATCGAAGCTCGGCAGCTTCTAGCGTTTCGTACGGATTCGATTTCGAGCCCTTGGTACACGCGAGCATGATGTCGGAACCCTTGTTTCAAAAGTCAGCCTAAGATCTGAAGCTATACTTCATCTTGATTTGTCGGACTCGAGATCTCAGGTGAATATGGCTGACTGTTCTGCTGACCAAGACTCTTTTCCAAACGAGCTTATCCACAAGCTTATTATCTTAAGCAAGACATTGGACTTTAGATATACAGAAGAGCTAAACTTCATGGGAACAGCAAATGTTCAGACATATTATATATAGCACACTTGCCGAATGCAAGGTCACAATATAAGCTCCATCGGCGCTCAATATAGACTTGCAAAAACAGAGAAGCATTGGATGCCAAGCAAACGACAAACTACAGCCATTCTCAAAGATGCTCAAGACAATTCGACGTCGACTGCATAACGCTAGGTCATCAATAGCTTTACTTTAGTTGTTGTTAACGATTGATATGAGATACGACTCGAGGTTTCTATCTTCTTACGACCGAAACGCAAATTTTGCCATGTATGGCGTTGCTGGCGAGCCCAACAAGCATTGCGGAAAAACTACGTTGTTGGCGCAGAATACGTAACCAACGATGGTTCAAATGCTGTATAATCTAGATGGCGAAGTGTTTCTTTGAGAGACGCGTCGATATCGCACCCAGGCAAAGGTACTCCGTGCAATTGTCTTGTTCACTCTTCTTGCATCTATTAGTGGAGTCGGGCCACCTTATACGAGCACACTCTGCCCTACTCGAAAAGCTCAGAAACTCCTTTCTTCCCGCAACAGCAACTCATGCTGAGACCCTACCCAACCACCTCTGCTGCTCTACTCCCGATGGGAAATTGCTGGCTGCGGCGCTCTATCAATCAGAGACTCTCACAGAGTCTGTTGATGATCTTCTGCCAACACTAGAGGAATTCTGTCTATCACGGACCATCGAGAACCGGCAAGTCTGAAACCATCATCCTGTGTGCGTATAATTTTCTTCGAAAAAGTAATTTCTTTTATAGCTTTCAGTCTTTCCAACACCGCTGTCAACCTTAATGCACAAAGTATGCTAACGTAGCTGGAGAAGATGGCTAAAGCACTGGAGGTATCTATCATGTTCTCCCCCAAGTCTTTGAGGCCCTAAATAGCTCTTCGAAGATCTGTTCTGGCAAAGCGGAGGGTCATTGTGGTGATAATCCTGATCATTGAGCACATCTCTTCGGAGGCTCACTTATAGCATCTAGACCAGATGGCTACTGCATTAGAGGCTCGGTGCGATTCATGTGCTAAGGCTAACAAAACCCACAGCTGACCAAGACGCGCAACTTAAACCGTGTCAAACTGTCACTGAACAGCGACTGTTGCATCCAGCTTGCCGAGCGCAGAGCCCGGCCGCTTCGATCACGAGGTACTTACTGAACCCCATTCTACAACGACCGTTCCATCCACAGCTTAGATGCTGTGGACTATCTTCCAAGGATCAAGTGTTTCGAGCATGGCAAAGAGCTCTCGATAGCATCATCTTTTACAGTGTGGCAAACCATTAACTCATTCGTCCTGACTCGAATGACCATGTGTCGACGAGTCCCTGCACGGATGATAGGTTTTTGCAAAATATCAACACACTCCCGGACTATTTTCCTGCGAAATGTCCGCAAATCATGTAGGTGGCTTGGTACCAGGCTTACAACGGAGACTACTTCCAGAATCTCGATCGATCAACGAAGGCAAAGGTCGATGCACCAAGCAGTCTTTCTCTTATTCAGATCTCACTAGCACGTTCATTCCGTGTCAAGATGGCTGATCGATTCCGTGCCTTCGTCACGAGTGCGGTTCAGGTCGCAGCAGCTTGACTTGAGCCTTGAGAAGATTGTCCTATGAGCTGGAAGTTTGCTGGGGCGTTGTTGATGGACTTGATACATGGTGTAGACGCAGACAAGGAGCCGATTTCCGTCGCTCAAGCATACCCTGCTGTCGCCGAACTTACTCGACTGCTTGATCAACTTTCCTAGCTTCCTATTTCGGTCGTCGGTATCATCACGGCTGCCCACCACGTTCCTTCCAAGGGATGGCTAGCACCTTGCGATGATACAACGGCGTTGAGAATGATACTAGTGCAGCCACTTCATTATGGTCGCGACGAGACGGATCTCGAACTCCTAGCCAGGTCATTCTCCAAGCAGGTGCAAAGACTTTTCGCAGATCTAGTGAAGAGAAATAAGAACTTTGTTAGCCGACAGAAAATCTTTATTAGTCCTTTAAGCAAGATCGTAAAGATGATCGAGCCTATTGAGCGTCTTCAGCGTTGTCTGGTTGCCTTCGGCTCGGACGCAGGTCGTTCAACTCATGATTTGGATTGGAAGAAGCAATACACGAACCACTTATCTCGACAAGATCTATAAGACCGAGAAAGGTGTCAAGCACCTCTAGAATTGTGTAAACTACAGAAAGGATGAGCTACTGGTCAACGGGCTGGACATGTTCAAGGCTCGGTAGACTTTCGACAACGTACCTCCGAGAGCTGCTACGGTGTTTCGGACGCTCGGGGGATGCGTAAAAGAGTCTTGCCGAGGTGGCGGAGCTGATACGGCCCACGACTTCTCAGAGAGAGGCAGCGGAGATTAGAAGAGCAGACCAACATCTTATGGATGGGGCCACTATCGATGTCACGAGCTCGGTCACAAAGGCAAAGGTAGTGGCTCTTAGTCAATCTAGATTGGCTTGACCGGGAGCCAAGCTATTTCCATAAGCAGGAACAAGCCAGAACGCTTGAGTCGACGAGGGGGCCACAAGAAGCTTACAAGAAGATCGAAGCGGAGAGGTATCAACGTCAAATCCCGATCCGGATTTGCTTCGAATATGAGCCTCAACCCTCACTTGGCTTCGCGACAGCGGGACAGCTACACAGCATCGTGTATAGATGACTTATTATAATGCGCAAGGAATACGGTTCAAGACGCAACACTCTGAAGTTGTCAGTGCTTCGTTGGAACTTCCGGCACAACCCAAAGTTTCAGAGACGCATAATTGACGACCTGCTTGAGGGCACATGCCATCATCCACCACTGAGTATTGACTAGATGCTCGAAATCAAGAAAAATCGCCGTCGTTTTGCAGTGATCTTCTGGTGGCTATGGTCAATGCAAGACGCAATCAGATGAGAAACTCCAATGACGATTCTTCTAGTCTATCTAGGTCTCAACCCATTCTTGCAAACAAATATGCTTATGGATGTAGAGAGTGATCCTAAAGCTGGTCGCAAAGGCTACAAGAAGTGCAAATTTTCAGCTCACACCCGGCATACGACTCGGATTGTCGGACTTGGCAAATGCCTTTCACAACACAAGATTCTTATGAAACTATATCAGAATTCGACGGCGCCGATAAGATATTGAAGCATGTCCAAGGCAAATGGGCTAGACAGAGCAACGACTACGGATGTGTTGTATGGGTCGCAGCTGGTCATGGAGAGTTTGATATAAATATCAACGACATCATCGAGTTTATTCTCAATCCTCACTGTCAGTCTCAACTTGTGCTGATACACTGGCGCTATGGAAATCCTAGCTGCGTCACTTTCGATTACCCCAAAACGATCCAGCCTTACTTGAAGCACACCAGATTCGCATCCAGATATTTCGACTCCTGCAGACCAGGACTAGAGTTCAGGTACTTACCGAAAACAGCAAGAAATTCGCAAGATGCTCTTTCGAGATGCTTCAAGAGAAGCATCCTGCGCATGCGCACGGCGATGCGAAGAGTAAGCTCCGAAGCCAAATCAGCAGCATGAGCGAAGATGATTTCCTGGTACATCCGGAAGAATCCGAACGACTACAGGCTGGAGGCCTGCTCTCGGCTTCAAAAGCCGGAGAAAGAAAACAATCCTCGTCAATCAACTCGTCGAATTCGGACCCTGAGTGGGAAGATTCAGGGGTCGCTACTATATATAATATATGTCATAGGTCAAGAGGAGGAATATGACGACACTAGATTCAACTACTCCACAAGTCCCACCACCAAAGGTAGACAAATTGATAATATCGACATAGTCCCCGACTTCATACCTTCGTATTGTCCTCCTGTTTCGTCCGCCGCATGGCTGAATTCGTATGGGTCCGGCAACGAAATCCTCTTGGACCGTTCGACACCGCAGCCAGATCCTCCGCTCTTCAACTGAATAAGAGTTCTCCGCTCGCGGGTACGAGGAAGAACACTTTCAACAAGAAAGGAGCAGTACGAGCGAATATCTACGGGAATAGGAATTCAGCGGTGCACTTTTCAGGGGTTCATCGTATCACATATGAGTTCAGATCCTTCTCCGAGCTTCGTTTTCTGTCACCCGGCCCCACAACTGAAGGATAATCTCGGATAGGCGTGGAGGATGCTTACGCTGAGCGCATGTTGATGGTTACAGGAATAGATTGTGCATGCCATCGAGGTAGAACAATACAGAGCCGTGTCTGATCCTTCAGATGGCCGAGCAACTCCAGTCCGGCGACCAGCAGTGGTACGGTAGTGTTCGAGAAACCACCGTATAAGTGTGCATTAGCGGTCGGATCCAGTAGCTGAAAAATTCCAAGCATCTATTATTGGTTGGGAATGCTGCTAACTACCCTTGCAGATGCCTACGCTGAAGAGCTTACGCTTCATCACCAATGGCAAGTACTATGATGCGTGTAAAGACAATATTAAGAAGTCGGGCAATTTAAGAGCTGGTTATGCTAGACTTAGAGAGATTCTATAGATATCGAAGTCTTTGTTAATCCGAAAACGCAAAACGAGCAGCACCAGAAATTTGTGATCAAAGACTCCTCGGACGCTACCATTACCCTTTGCACGATCCACCATAGATACTGCGCCAACCGTGAACAAGGGTCTTCAATCAAGAAAGGATGAAGAGAGATTTTTCCTGTTGGCGAATTCGATCCGCAGAAGCCAAACCCTCTCAAACCCGCAATACTGGACCAGACATGATCCTGAAACAGCGTCGTGCGGCAACTGGTACTCCGGCAAAGCCTTACCTGAGGGCTGCAGAGCTCTCAAGCCCGCATCAAAACTCAGCATCTTCAATTGAGTTACAGATGAATTAGAGGGTATCTGCGACGGGGTCTGAGAGAAGATGCCGTACCCTAGCTCCATCTTAGTTGAAGAAGTACTGAAGGGACACTCTCATCAGGATGTAGACAATCGCTGGGTGCGATTTCTTCAAGATCTGAAGAATGACTACAATCCTACTCGTGGGGAGTTGCTGAAAGAACAGGCAACTACCTACCATAAATACAACATGACCATAATCGAAATGTTATGGAGGGAAGACCATGGCTTATGCACCTCTTTCGCAGTACACGTGGCCCATGAGACCAAAACGGAGAGAGTCACTAGTTACGGAAATGATGGCACACATCGTGTGGCTTAGGTCAGACCCTCACGCCATACTGGAAGAAAAGGCCATGGAGAAGTTGGAGCTCAGTCAAGAGGAAAGTGACTGGAGGGCATCGGATCGACTTCTATCGCCTATGTTCTCTACAAGGGGTTCGCTTTGCAAACGAGTCGCCGTCTACTACCATATCTAACCAGGGCTACGACGGCACCCGATCTGCATCTGTGTTAGCAGTTCAACGTATGCCAGCGTAATCGGCACTTGTACTTCTTGTTATTGGTCTTGAAGGGTTGTCAGTCGCCATCGATGGATGGAATGATTTTGCAGACTCGTTTTACAGTCTTCGCTTGATTCTAGTGATTGCCAAAAAACCCAAACAGTGATATCGAGCAGAAGTTACTTGGAGCTAAGAAGATTGGAACGAGCTACGTTTGGGAAGATGCTAGGCACTAATCGACTTAGCTGTTCTCGTGGACGAGAATCGCCGTCGTAGTTGTCGACTTTACGAAGGCGTGGTCCATCCAACAAAGCTTTGCTATATCAGTCGTCTCAGCGAAGAGAAGCTATCAACGGAGAGCAGCATCCTGTGGTGGGAATAAATGTCAAGACAGCATATCTCGACAACATCAACGACAATAGACTTCGCCCACTTGGTGATGGGGTTTGCTGTTGTGACAGTATGCTTGGTCGTTCTCCTTTTCATAATTTTGCTATGCCGGATGCACGGCTTTTGCGCTCTCGGCATTGCTCGAACTTTTTGGAGGTGGTGATTATAGTGACGACGAAGATGACCACTTATTAGGATAATCCATCTGACCTATCTCTCCTTTCATCATATATGGACAAGTCTCTGCCGAACGTGAGCGCCAATGTGGTACTCGTTTCTCTAGACTACAAGGGACATAACCAGATAGCAAACGAGACAATTGAAGTGGGCTTTTGGTCACTAGCCTTTAACACTGTCAAGGACATCCCGCCAGGCGAACGGTTCAGAATTGGCTACTACACAGGGTTGTCATGTAAGCATGTACGGGAAAGTAAGAGGTGATTATGCTCTCCACGTACATCTATCTGGAGAAAGGTGCCAATGTTATGGTCCCTGGACACAGTAACAAATCCGTCGATGTAAATGCCCTGCGTCTTGTCAGCAAACTTCTAGCGGATCGTGATAGCACCGAAGGCATCTATCGTCTTGTACCGGGTACCTAGGTTCAAAGCCATACATAGCCAACCCGATGTTGTGTCTCGCGAATATAATTGCTATCCCGTGACAATGAGAGCGGGGTGGCTCTTCGGGGCATCCCCAATAATCAACCAGATCCTCTTACTGACTTTCTACGATTCTTGAGAAGCGCAAGACAATCGACAGAGTTCCGATTCTGTCGCTCTTGACACTTCGTATATCTATCACGGACAACGCAGATGCAATAATCCGTGTAGGTTGGTATAGTCAGCTCTTCCCTATCTTCTTTAGCTTATCTAGCAAATTCTCCAATTCCTGCTTGCAAACATTGATAGAAAGCCTGGTTTCGCTTGTCGCGGGAGCGTTTGGGCCTAATTCTGATAGTAATAATGATGGCCGATCTTGAAAGGCGTGGACGAAGTCCGTATTGAGGAGTAAATTCGATTCTGCCTTTTCTATCTCCAACATTACGACTTTGAGACTTTGCAGCTCGCTAACGATGCTTTTCGCCTCCTTGGGTGCATCTTTCCAGTCTAGCCCGAACTGAACAACGATTTGAGTGATTGAAATCGTCAGCCCAAGAACCCCAACAATACCACTGGCAATACTAAATGGATCTGCCATGGAATCACCGTGCCGTCCTTTACCCAGGTACCGTTTCTGCAGTCAGCCTAAATCAGAACACTTTTCATTGGGCCGATTCAGTCTTGAAGCTATCATCAGAGGTATACGCAGATATCTGTTGCCTATACCGAATACTCTTGGCTAGGAATCCTGAATATCGAACTTTTGGACGCGGGGGTAAAAGAACTGAGTCTCAATGATATTAGTGTGTAATGTTGCTATGTAGAGCGATCCACCGAATTGCCGTCAACATACAGTGTCTGCGAGTAACTACGGGCTGAAGCAGGTCAGAATGAGTGTATCGAAGGAGCCGCACAATTTTGAGATTGCATTTACATGCATATTTTCCTGATAGTTATAGAGGGAAAGACTCACTATCCTCAAAGCTTGACGTTGGCTGTCAGCCTTCTTTGCAGCTTAGGCAGGAAATCTGTGCTAACGTCAAAGAACTTGATCTCTAGATGTTGGGACCAGTTTCTTTAGCTGGGGCCACCAATGCTATAGCGGTTCTAACGTTGATTATCAATCGTGACAATGATCGAAATACAGGAAGACAGGTGTTGCAGCTCTCCTCGAGAGCAGGCTGCCAGCCGAGCCATCCTGATCGGTGCAAGCTCAAGCGAAGCTCGGCAGAAGTTCTTGCATAGCGGATCATTGTCCCTGCATAGGGACAATACTGCAGATTAGCCATATATTCTATGCTGCTATCATGGCATGTAAGCGAAGCAAAGCTTATTGAGTAGTGATATAAATATTATAGAACGCTAGGGACTGAGTCTCTTGATAGGAATGAATTAGTAAAACGACTACCTTACAGAGAATTTCGTACTTGACGCTACTAAAAGCCCTGAGTTGGCCCTAGAAATGGACTCGATGCTTCAATGATCGAACGATACAGCCACTGAGAGACCTCTATTCTCATAGATTTGAAATCTCTGAAGCTATATTACAATCTTCTTTACCATCGGTACATCGCATATTACGGCCCAACGTCAAGCACGACACCACCACACGAACTCCAATCCCCAGCCGCCCCCATCTCCCTCTCTTCCCCCTCTCTACCCTCCACCCACCACTCATACTCGACCTCCTCCTCCCTCCCTCTTCCTCCTCCTACCCTCCCTCCCTTCACTCCCACCCTCCCCCCCCCTCTTCACCCCCCTCCCATCCGGCCAATCCCCCAGCCCGCTCTGTATTCTCCCCACCTTCTCTTGTTCCCAACCCGTAGATGGCCCGTTCTGCAACCCCGCCAAACGCGCGCTATTCTCTTTCTCCAGCTCCGAGTAGCGGGCGGCGGTTTCTTCCTTGCGGGCGCGGCGCTTGGTGCGGGATGTGCGGACGCTGGATGGGGGGTTAGTGGTGGGGAGGTGGGGGAGTGGAGAGGAATGGGGAAGGGGAAGGGGACGGGGGAATGTCACCGGTCGTAGGTGTAGACGGTGGCGGCGATAAGGAGGGAGGCCATTGCTATGGTGAGGCGAGTTTCAGTTCTGTGCGCTCGTAAGGATTGATTAAAGCTTTGTGTCAGGATTTGGTAGGAGTAGATAGCGTTTTTAAGTGGAGATTCTAGTAGAAAATGTTGCTGGGTATCGTTATCAAACGAAACCGTACATATACACTGTGGTTTTTGCTTGTCTACCTCAAAGATCTTAGCGTCATGGATCGCTAGGACTTGCCTCAATTCTCAGAGTGAAAATGCCAAGCCCCTGCGGGTTGGCATGCTAAGTCGCTGACTAACGTCAGGAGCGCTTTCACGTCTGAGCCCAAAACCCCTAATTACGAGCCTAAATCGCGTAATATTTGATAAAGTACACAGGAGATGCAAATCTTGGCACAAAACATTGGTTTAGCGTGTTATAAACTAGTATTCTTGACGTTATTAAAAAAGCTTAATAGTTTTTATGCTCGTTGCAACTTCTTTCTTGCAACATTACTTTTATAATATGTAAAAAGCTCTCTTTCGCAGTATCTACACAATACGTTTGAATTTCTTAATTGTTCTTGCATATATAGATTGCGTAATACATTTATAAGCATATTTGAGAGAATCTCGACAAAGACAGTTCTAACGTTGATTGCGCACGTATTTAAAATTTGATTGTTTTTGCTACTTTTTACGTTTGATATTGACACAACAATACAACGTCAACTTTTGTATATATAGGCTTTGTTCGACGCTTGATTTTCAATTAAACTAGCAACAACACACAAAAAATCAATCAATCTATGTTGTTGTAATGCTGGCGTAATGCTTGTTTGTGCATATTGTAGAAATTTTGACTTTGTGACTCGAAGTTGTATATAAACGCATCAAAATAACGCGATTTGACCTAAAAAACAGGGTTTTGGGCTCAGACGTGTCGCTGGAAGGCTGCTTGTCAGCCTCCAACCCGAAGAGGCTTGGCGCAACACGTCTGAGAACTGAGGCAAGCTAGGACTCGCCACAGTTTGTTGATGACGTAAGGCAGCTCGCCCTCAGTTCGCTGTCCTTCCTCTACATTCAGGTTGAGCTGAAGGTTAATATTATATATTCGTGATATCAATATGTATAAATGCAGTACCGGACGTCTATTTTTTGTACTCCTAATCAAAGTACCCCGTCCCAATGACCTGCTGATGTGCAAGACCTTAATCACACTTCCTCTTTAGAATGCATCCGATCATTATTTTGTCTCGCATCCTGGTCAGGGCCGCTGTGCTCCCGCTTCTGTTCCTCACCCTGCTGTTTCCTCTCCTTTAGCTCCTGGCAGAACTTGCTGTTCGCTCGTATTCGGTCGCCGTATCTTATAAAAGCAAAGGGGATGACGGACATTGCGAGGCTCAGAAAGCCCAGAAGACTGGTGGCCCAGGGTATACCCATCTTGCTGTACATCGGTCGAGCAGCGATCGGCAAGAGGGCACCGTAAATGCTTCTGCAACAACTTGTGGCTGACATAGCGCTGGCGGCGAATACCTCGTATGCGTCCGTAATATAATTCAGTAAAGCCATGAATATGAGCATGAAGCCGACCCCGAACGGTACGCCTGCCAACATCGGAACGATCCAGTGCACATTGGGTGAGGCAGTCCAGCCAAGCCAGAAGAGTGAGATGACATAAAGCGGACCGCCTAGACAAGCGAGGGGCAAACGTCGGTACTCTTCGATGTATGTCCAATGGGCGCCTCGTTGCTTAGCGCGTTGCAATATGCGGTCGTAGTGTAGGAAAATGTAAAGCGCAATGACGGCACCAACCAGAACTAGGTATCACTTAGAGCTCCCTTTTTGCCTCAAAGGTAGACGGTAGAGCTTACTAGCGACGAAAGCGAGGCCTGTCTCGCCAGTGTTCATATCATAGATGCCTGTCCATCATGAGCGGCCTCCCAGTACAGTAAACGTTGAACATGCTCACCTTCGAAAATCAAAGGATAGGCCTCGAAAAAAAGATCTTGCTGAGCGTAAGCTAAAGTGGACATGTCAACGGATCGCCGTAATACCCACAGAAGATAGCATATGCCAGAGATAAATATAGACAAGTGAAAAGCACAATGGCCTCATGAAAGATCATGTTTAAAGGTCTCATTAATGTTACCGTTATCATTTGCTTCGCTCCTTTCTTCTCCAACTCTATTGGGGCATAAGTATTAGAGTTGCAGGTCTCTTTCCGCATTTTGCGGGCTCTATGCTTGAGAATGATGGGCCCGTAGGTCTCAGGAAGAAAAAGGAGGAAGAACAACGAGACCCCTGCAACGATGAAGGCCACCCAATAAGTCCACCGCCAGCTGACCACAGATATGAAACCGGATATGAGGGGGGCCAGCTGTGGTCCGCAGGTGGTAGCCTGTGGCATCTGAGCGAATTTCTTTGACAGTAGACTTCAAAGACTCACGGCCATGAATATAGCCATAGCGCGTCCTCGAGCGACGGGGTCGGAATATACGTCGGCGAAAAGACCGCCTACAACAGCGATCGCACTCGAAGCATTGATACCACACAGCAGACGAAAGACTAAAAAAGATGACCAATCTGGCGCCACTGCACAAGCGAGAGTGAATAGCGTAAAGACGACGAAGCTGGAAACCATGATGATACGTCGGCCAAACGACTCGCTGAGAGGCCCAAAGAACAATGGGCCGAGGACATAGCCGACGAGAAACAGGGAGACGGGGAGGACAAGCTGAGCTTGGTCTGTGACGTGGAAGTAGGGACCTTGGTACTCCGTTGTACCACTTGGCAAGGACGAGCCCAGCGTGCTATTGACCACGGCCACAATACCCATGAGCACAATCAGGACCTTCTTGCGCTGTTTGAAAGGTCAGAGCAGCATTCCGGGGCTGGGAATTGATCGTACAGAAGACCAGTTGTATGGGTTTTGAGGGTCCCCCTGGGGAAAAGACAATATAACCCTCTCGTCATGGCTGCTGTCTGGTGACGCTCCATCCTTCTGTTTGGGCTGGGGCCGTTTCTCGCCGTCCTCCTCTGCTGTGCTTGTATCTGGGGATGGAGGCGCGCGATTGTCGTTCAGTTCTAGGAAGCGTCAGAGGCAGCTTTCACAGGAGAGAAGGTACATAGGTACCTTGGCCGTTTTCCGCAGGTTTGGTACTCCTGTTCAACTCGGCCGCGGAAAAGTCGCCGAGACAGGAGGTTGCCCTGTGTACTTCTGGACGTGTCTGTCCATGAGGGCATTCGAGATATTCCAGGTCTGCCATCGATATGCATTGCTATGTCTCGCCCAGTAGAGGCAGCGAAGAAGAGAGTTTCAGTGACAGTCAAACAATGGAGAGCCATGACGATCTCTGGACGGAGTACCCTACGATCAAACGGGTATAACGGCTTATTATCGTCGATTCCTGCTCGGGATTTTGGGTGGATACATTATGACCACTACTTTAAAGTATTCGAGGCCCTGGACCCTGGCCGACGCTGGCGCTTGTGGCTAGTGCCCGCCAAGAGAGGAAGTCCAAGCCTAGCATACATGTAGCATGTCTGTCTGTAATCAACCATTGCTGATGGTTATAGTTTTGTAACGCTGATTATGTCTGGTTGGTAGCAAACGGACTAAATCTTGAGGTTTGCGCTGTCACTGGCACAGTTGCTGGATACTCATGCCCAATACGGCTCGACAGTCGAAACGATGCTCGACGGTTCTGTACTTTATCGATAAAGGTTTCCGGCACGGGTGAGGGGCAGCCTCGGCAATTGAGGCTCATCGATTCACCCTGAGTGCCGTCCCTGACTGCGACAAAGCCAGCGGAGGATTACTAAATTGGAAAGCTAGCGTGATGCACACATCAATAATACCTTTCATGTTTCTAGGTTGATGCTTTTCCCGAAACGAGCATACAGGTCGACCTTCAATCGCTCCATTTCTTCACGAACGGTGCCGAGTCTCTCTTCTGCAGCCGACACCGCTTCCTCGATTTTGCTGGTCGATGCGGACAATAAATCCTGCACCTCTTCAAGGGGCAACGATACGAAAGTGTCACCAATTTTGTATCTATGCGTCGAGTCAGCATATATGCACTTGATGTGGCTCAACTATCGTACGGTATCTTCTCATCTTCGTTCGCCAGCTCAAGCTCGTTGGAGATTTCTTCTTTGTCTTCTTTGTCTTTCTGCTCCCTGTTAGGCTGTCTCATACCCAGGGCTGGGAAGAGAAAGTGCGTACTGCTTTGATTTGTAGGTCGTCTTCGAGCAGCATCTCTCGCTGATGCAGCCGGCTGAACTTGTTGATCTTGTCCTGGTCCTCGCGTCGCACCTCGATCTCATCCTTGCCCACGGCTGCTTCGTCCTCCTTTGAAAGCTGGAGGATCTCTCAGTCTAAGTTCACCTATCATTGGTTTTGCGAAAGCGCGTACCATGCGGCGTTGCATGACGGATCAGACGTCAAGATTACAAGACTTGTTCTGGGCAACGAACATGGGAATTTGCAACTTGATACGGTCAAGTCGATTTAGTACGTACACTGACTACTTCGAAGAACGACGAAAGTCTTTGTCGAGGTCTTGGCACCGGAAAGGCCTACGCTATACCATTTCTGGCAGGTCACTAAAAGCCCAGATACCTCGGGGTTAAACGTTATTTTTGACAGGGTTTATTAAGGTGAGGGCTAGGCAAAATAAACCTTGTCGAAAATAACATTTAACCCCCCTGATACGAAGTACAAGGCGAGGACCCTTGGGTATCTCCCACTCCAATGGCAAGTACCAGCATCGGCTATCAGCTTCATGAAGTACTTATCATAGAGAGAATTCATTTGCCATTAACACTCAATATTGGTCGCATCTTCTTTGGAGCGAATTGTCATATTGAAAGGTCCAATCAAGATCCCAACAACCCACATGGCATGCTTATCTAGCAATCTGAACACCAAGTGGGCGAGCTCGAGCTAGTGTGGCATAATATGGTGATCATGCATACCGCATCTGCATGCATACCTTATGTTGGCTCAGTGTGTCGTCCCTTTCTTCGATCTTGCTGTTCTCTTTCTACTTCTTGGTAGCTTCAACTTTGACTATTTGACTTCACACGCCATTGACCATGGCAAAGCCAGAGAAAACTCCGTTGTACTTGGAGGCGCCTCGGCAAGCATCAATCTCAGCACCTGACTTAGCGAGTGACAATGATGCCGCCGTTCTCGGTAAGCACGGACAGCATTAAAGCCATGACAGGATGGACTCTTATGCTGCATCATAGCAAAACTTGGGTACAAACAAGAGCTGCGGCGGAATTTCACTATGATAGAGGTCTTTGGCATTGCCTTTTCCATCATGGGTCTTCTTCCCTCCATTGCCTCAACCTTGTCCTATTCAATCCCTGCCGGCCCCGCTGGGATGGTCTGGGTCAGTAACGATATTTTCCTGTGATATTAGTCCCATGGGGGATTGGGGTATGCTGAGAGCAAGATAGGGCCGGTTCCTCGCTTCCGGATTCATTTTTGTTGTGGGACTGGCGATGGTAAACACCACGAACCATGTCTGACCATCGTTAAGATACTGAAGCGATTTCAAGGCTGATCTTGGCTCGGCTATGCCTACATCTGGCGGACTCTACTGGTGGACGCATTTCTTCTCATAGCCTGCAACCAGAAATCCATTGTCTTTTCTGGTCGGCTACAGCAATACATTGGGACTAGTGGCCGGCCTATGTTCGATTGATTGTGAGATCCCGCACAGCTTCTGAACTTGGGTCCTCTGATGCTGACACTGCTCGAATAGATGGCTTCTCCTTGATGTTTCTCTCCGTTATCGTCATAGCCCGCGATGGCGACTGGACCCCTACCAACGGCGTCGTCTACGCGGTTTTCCTAGCCTGTGTCTGCTGCCATGGTATACTAGCCACCTTTACGTCGAAGATAATGGGCAAGCTCCAGACGATCTTCGTTGTGATGAATTTCATCCTTATCGCAGCTACGATCATTGCTCTCCCTATTGGTGCCAAACACCGGCGCAATGGGGGCCATTACATATTTGCCGAGACAGCCAATTTGACCACATGGCCTACGGGATGGGCCTTAATGCTCAGCTGGCTATCACCTATCTGGACAATAGGTTCGCTTGATTGCTCCCACGAACCATCGGTGACGGTCTCACTGATCTTACCTATCTGAGCTAGGGTCGTTCGACTCTTGCGTTCACATCAGTGAAGAGGCGGCGAATGCAACGAGAGCTGTACCTTTTGGGATAGTCATATCAATCGGCACCTGTTGGTTTTTTGGCCTCATCATCATGATCGTGCTCGCAGCATGCATTAACCCCGACCTCGAGTCTGTTCTCTCCTCTAGCTTCGGCCAGCCCATGGCACAGGTATATCTCTGTATCCAAGCCTTAGCATGTGCACAACTAATTCCATGCCAGATATACTACGACGCCCTGGGCAAAAACGCCACGTTGGGTTTCATGTCCCTCCTGTTCATCGTGCAATTCCTTATGGGCCTCTCCATTCTCGTCACCGTCTCCCGCCAAACGTGGGCCTTTTCGCGCGACGGCGCTCTACCCTTCTCCCGTTTCTTCCGCCCCATCTCTCAGAAGCTGGGTTACATACCTGTCCGGGCCATCTGGGGCTGCGCATTCCTTGCTGCTATCTTAGGCCTACTGTGCTTGATAGCACCTGCGGCAGCTCAGGCGCTCTTCAGTCTCGCAGTTTCAGGCAACAATCTTGCATGGGGAGTGCCGAACTTGGCAAGAGTGGTATGGGGACAACGAAAGTTCAAACCCGGGCCTTTCTATACAGGAAAGCGGTTCAGCACAGCAATCGCATGGGCGGCCGTCGTTTTCCTGATATTCGGCTTATTTTTATCATTTTTCCCGTTGGGAGGCCCAAACCCTACGCGTAAGTATTCTCTCACACTTTGTTTGCATTTGCGTGATCGAGCATCTCTCTCTCTCCCTCTCCCAATCTCCCATACGCTGGCACCAGTGGGTGCCAAGATTCTTGGCAACACTCGTGAAATCTCTTTCTGTTGTTGCTTCGCTGATGTTGCTTTATCAATTTGCCGCTTTGTCATTAGTCCATCGCTGGTCATCAAGTCCCTCACCATTTCGCACATTCCCCACTATTGCACATCCCTATAGACCATGCTCAAGTCACTTTTGGAACAAGCACCCTGCCCCCATATGGCACAAAGCTGACATGTCAAACCTTAGCCCAATCAATGAACTACACCGTCGTCATCAGCTGTGCCGTCTGGGGTGGCGCCCTGGCCTACTACTACATCGACGCTCGGAAGTGGTTCACTGGTCCAAAAATCACCATCGACGCTGTGTCCTTGACCGAAGAGCAGGAGGTTGCGATCAGAGAGGAGGGTTTCGAGGTTAAGGCCTTTGAGGATGTCAAAACGATGGGGTCAGGCGAAATTTGGGTTGGTGATACAGAAGTGGGGGAGTGGTGATGCAATGTAGTATGACCACGCTCATGAGGGAGGTTGTCTTGTAGTCGGACTGTCGAATGAGTTTTTTCAAAAAGTATTCCGCCCTCAATGTAGCCTTGAGATTGTACTTTCTATTGTTCGAAGGCGGCAAGGCTTACGACCGCTTTAAGTCTGAGAGACGCATAACGGATTAGCACGCACTAGTAGGCGACTCCTTTCTCTTTCTCAACCCTTGCAGTGATAAGCATTTATTTAGCGTTGTTATAAATCATACTTCGTTGATCTCACTAATATGCATCTGCTTATATGCTATCCTTCATATCGGCTGTTGAAGAAGCGCGTTGCGTGTAAATCCGATGAGACTCTCTTCCCGTCTCTCTGCTATGCACACCACTAGTGTTCGCTGCGAGGTGTCTGCACTACGGGCTCTTGAACAAGTGCTGAACAATGAATGAATACAAGTAGAGTAACAAGCTCCTTGTAGGATTGCGATACCAACTCCAATTCCTGAGATTCATAGGGTCTGACAGCTTCATTGCGCTTTTCAACTCTGTCAGAGAAAATTCACATTTGTTATCAGCAGCTACTGTCGCGTTTCAACTACCAGCTCATTGGATAGGCATGGAAAAGTTGGAATCTCACCAATGACAAAAGAGAGCTCTCGGATAGACCGAGTCGAACTGGGTCACTGAGAATTCATAACAAGATCGAAAGCGAAAGAGATGCCCGAGCGATGTTCGACTGTAGGTGGGAAGAAGCCGTAGCAATTATAGTCTTGCTTCAAATTGGTCTCAGGCGCTCGGGTTGATCGCCTAGGAGGAATGCTAGCTACAAACACAGATTAGAGAGCGTCCAGTGCGGGTGACTACGCTACTAGCTACAAAAGACAACATAAAAGTGTCTCGTCTTGATGCAGACCTCGCTGCAAGCCATGATCTCCTTCAATGACAGTTGGGGTCCCATCAAGTACATGTCAATATACTCAAGGCAGGCGCCGTAAGCAAGCCCTTTCTACAATCAGACTGCCCATCGATGATTTTTGTCAATCGGTTCCGGATGTGGACGATGCACCAGGATCTGTACTCGGCAGATGCGTCGAATGCTCTCAAGTTTGCATGGCCGATGGCGAGCATCGTTGTACTCTTGTTTCCGACAACGACATTGAGATTACGAACGCATCGCAGGAGATGGTAAGCTGTACAGCCGGACTCCGTAGGGCAGGACTTGGTAAACCATCAGCGATAATCAACGGCTAATGGCAAGTAGGTCCTGTTGACGAGAGCGTGGAAGTAACATTCGCTACCCGTCAGACTGGAGTGGGCAGTGGTAAGACAGGCAATCAGAAGGTTGACGTGAGTCAATTCGTTGTGACAAGGTTTTCAGGGGCATACGGACTCTCGTCAAATCATACTTGACCTTGAGGTTCGAAAGCCGATACTCAAGCGGAGCTTTCAGGAAGCGAGTGTCTCCGCGGCAGCATAGTGTCGAAGCGCGTATGCCCTTCTCATTTGTATGGTATTGAAAATCGCAGCACTGATAAGGTAATAGAACACACGTTATCGAGAAAAATTCTAAAAGTGCAAAGGCTCTGGCTCACAAGGGGAGCGGGATGCGGTTGCGGCGAGTGGCCGAAAGTAGTTTAGCTTAGCCCTACAAGAAGTTGGAGCAACTTGTCCTGAACATAAATCCTTACGCCTGTTTCGCAATTGATAGCGACCTATAAGCGCCCATAAAGAACGGATTCTTTCCTAGAGATCTTTCTTCTTCATGTTCTAGTTTCCCATTCTTCTAGTGCTAGCTCACTATCCCCCGCTCCCAGCCTCGATCACAATGCCTCCTCATGGCAGACGGCGCCTCTCCACCTTGACCACAATCTTATCATTTGTCTTCCTGTTTACCTACACCGCTTCCGCGGCTTCTGCCGTTTTAGGCATTGACATCGGGACTGAGTACATCAAGGCCGCTTTAGTGAAGCCCGGAATTCCTCTCGAGATCGTCCTGACAAAGGATTCGAAACGCAAAGAGACCGCCGCCGTAGCCTTCAAGTCTTCCAGGCAAGGAGTCGCGACAGTCGAGAAGGGCAATTTTCCCGAGCGGATATATGGAGGAGACGCTCTGGCAATCGCAGCAAGATTTCCTGGCGACGTATACCCGAATCTGAAGCCACTCCTGGGCTTACAGTTTGCGGGCAGCGATGTTGTATCTTCTTACAGGGAACGCTTGCCCGGTCTTCAGGCGACGGCTTTCGAGGGCAGGGGTACTGTGGGCTTCAAAAGCCCAAGCTTTGAGGCAGAGGAGGATCCATTCTTGGTCGAGGAACTACTAGCCATGGAGCTGAAGAATATACGAGCGAACGCTATGGCACTAGCTGGAAAGGGATCGACGATTCAAGATGCGGTCATCACAATACCTCCTTTCTACACCGCAGAAGAGAAGATGGCAGTGACTCTGGCTGCGGAATTGGCTGGCTTACGAGTTCTGTCACTGATTAGCGATGGGCTCTCGGTGGGACTGAATTACGCGACTTCAAGGACCTTTCCAAGTGTCAGCGAAGGTGGAAAGCCGGAGATTCACCTAGTCTACGACATGGGCGCTGGTTCGGCAACGGCTACCGTTCTTAGATTTCAAGGCAGGACCGTCAAGGATATTGGGAAATACAACAAGACCATACAAGAGGTTCAGGTATTGGGCACTGGCTGGGACAGGACATTGGGCGGTGACGCGCTCAACCAAGTCATTGTGGATGACATGTTCATGAAATTTACCAGCATGGACAAGGTCAAGGCGCTGGGAGGGGAGGCCAAGCAGGTCAAAGAGCACGGTCGGACAATGGCGAAGCTTTGGAAAGAAGCGGAAAGACTGAGGCAGGTCTTGAGCGCAAACACGGCAACATCTGCGAGCTTCGAAGGACTTTACAACGAAGATATCAATTTCAAGTACAAGCTTACAAGGACCGAGTTTGAGGAGCTCACAGCTATATATGCAAATCGTGTCGAGCAGCCGGTGAAGCAAGCGCTCGAGATCGCAAAGCTTAGCCTGACGGATGTCGAATCTGTGATCTTGCATGGTGGTGCTGTTCGTACACCATTCGTCCAGAAACAGCTTGAATCTGCAGTAGGGAGCGCAGACAAATTAAGGACGAATGTCAATTCGGACGAGGCGGCCGTATTTGGCGCTGCGTTTAAAGCTGCTGGCATCAGCCCAAGCTTTCGTGTCAAGGAGATCCGCATTGGCGACATCGCGGGCTATTCATACGGTCTGCAGTGGAAGCGTGACGAGACTGAAAAGCAGCAGATGCTATTCGTGCCAACATCACAGACTGGTAATGAGAAGCAAGTGCCTCTCAAAGTTACAGAAGATTTAGCTTTCACATTGTTCGAACAAACGCCAAGCCATCCGGTTGTGAACATACAGACCAAGAACCTTACTGCGTCTGTTGAGCAGCTGGTGGAAAAGTTTGGGTGCGCAAAAGCCGACATTAGCACAAGCTTTGCTATCCGACTGAGCCCTACCGATGCTCTACCAGAGGTCACAAGAGGGTCCGTCAGCTGCGAGACCACTGGCCAAAAAGGTGGCGTAGTAGATGGTGTGAAAGACTTCTTCGGTTTTGGATCGAAGAAGGACGGCCAAGAGCCATTAAAGGAAGAAGTCGACACCGAATCAACGACGTCTACTTCAAACGGAAATTCTGCTACAACGTCACCAAAAGAAAGCACAACTTCCGAACCTTCCAGTACAGACACCGCGAAGGCGGCCGAGAAATCAAAGGAAGCCAAGAAACGCATCGAGACGATCTACATCGACTTCTCAGCTGAAGCCGCAGCACTCCCTCCACCCAAACCAGGGAATCTTCAACGTATCAAAGACCGACTCGTCGCTTTTGACTCCTCAGATCGGTCACGTATGAGACGTGAAGAAGCCCTGAACACTTTGGAGGCATTCACATACAGGGCTCGAGACCTGCTAGACGACGAATCATTCATCGCTGCCTCGACTGACAAGCAGCGAGCTGAGATCGAAGAGCACTTCAAGAGTGCCAGTGAGTGGCTCTATGGTGATGGTGCCGATGCCAGCCGAGACGCACTGAAGGCTCGTCTGGACGAACTCCGTGGGCTTGTTGAGCCTGTGCAGAAACGCAAGGATGAGGCAAGCAAGCGGCCACAGCAGGTACAGTCATTACAAGAAGCCCTCAATCAGACGAAAGCCATGGTCAGCGTCATCAAACAGCAGATCGAGGCACAGTCTGCTGCAGATGTAGCTACTTCGGCCGCAGCAGCTTCGGCATCCGAAAAGGCATCATCTCAGACCACGGAGCCACCCTCGTCAACAGATGACTTCGCCGACCTGGACGACGAAACTGCTACCTCGAGCACGACCGGCACCGCCGCAGCGCCGAAGCCACCGCCGCCCATGTTCTCCTACAGTGAAGAGGATCTCAAGGCCGTTACGGATGCTCAGGAATCTGTGGAGAGCTGGCTGAACTCAAAGCTTGCAGAGCAAGAAAAGCTGTCAGCAACGGACGATCCAGTCATACTATCCTCGGATATGGCCGCCAAATCCAAGGAGCTCAACGAAATGGTCATGAATCTCTTGACAAAGCAGATGAAAACGCCACCGAAACCGAAAAAGCCGAAAGTGAAGTCGGCAACTGTGAAATCGAAATCAGCAAAGAAGGGTAAACCGACAATATCCCCAGAAGATGTCCTCGAGGAAATGCCAGGCGCACAGAAAGTCACGTTCGAGGAAGTGGAAGAGGCCCTAGCACAACAAAAGGCGAAAGCGAGCGAGTCGAAAGGCAGCGAGCCAGAACCTAGCCAGTCAAAAGCGAATGAGAAGGCCAAGACGACAGGAAAATCCAAGGCAAAGGAAAAGAGTAAGATGAAGGGGAAGCCAGGACCGAAGGAAGAATTGTAGGATAGAGATATAGATAGATCTGTCATATAGCATAGCCTTTATCGTTCAGAGCCATGAGTCCATTTTCATGTGCCAACGTCTCTATCTCACCAGAGCCACCTCTCATTCATTTGTTGCGCAACTAGTAATTATCGACTCCTCACGATACGATCAGATGAGGACTACAACAGCAGACACAGAGGCCTCAGCGCTGCCTCGAATCATTGTTTACCATCAAACACACTACCATTGCGGTCATTTCGTCTCACTCCTCCCGCTCTTGACAGAAAGGACAGGCATCACTCACGTCATCATCGCGGCCTTTCATCTCAACAGCCCTTCAAGCATCACTCTCAACGATGACCCCTACACAGCCTCCAAGAATACAGCAATATGGGAGGAAGTTCGCATTCTACAACGGCATGGAGTCAAAGTCCTCGGCATGCTAGGTGGCGCACATCAAGGATCCTACACAGCGCTTGACGGCGAAAAGGGCAGCTTTGAAGCCTACTACAAGATCCTGCGTGAAATGATTGAATGGACGCGCCTGGATGGCTTAGATCTCGACATCGAAGAGGCGATAAGTCTGCCCAGCGTCATCCGTCTCATCGATAGACTGAAGATGGGTTTTGGACAAGACTTCCTGATTACGCTGGCGCCTGTAGCGACCGCAATGCGTTCTCAGCGCAATCTTTCTGGCTTCGACTATGAGGCTTTGGACAAGGCCTTTTCGGATAAAATTGCATGGTACAATACCCAGTTTTACTGCGGATGGGGCAACATGGCGGAGACCGAGGACTATGAAAGGATTATCATGCGAGGCTGGCCTGCGAGCAAGGTTGTTGTGGGACTGGTGACTAATCCTGCGAATTGCAGTGGCTGGATTGCAGATGAGCCGTTGCGGAAAACATTGACAGCTTTGAAAGAGAAGTACCCTGATATTGGGGGCGTGATGGGGTGGGAATACTTCAATTCTATGACGGAGAGGGATGGGTACGGGACACCGTGGTGCTGGGCTAAGTGGATGTGCGAGGTCTTGCGATCCTGAGAATCCTACGTAACATGTCTTGGAGTTTTTGTAACAGCGTTCTAAATTTGTTGCTAAGAAAGTAATGTTGAGAGTTGGACATGAGAAACCATCGAGCTCGATCTCCCAGAGCGATCATCACGTGACATAGGCTACATGCAAATTATGGTTCTCATCGACAGCACAATATGGGGCTGATAGATGACCCATGAACAACAATTGTACTGTCACCATGGCCTTGTCCAAGGGTCCAAAATAATATACACGGCTCGCACGGCGAGATTCCAGGTCTGAACCTGCGTTCAAACCACTGCATATCCAGAAGTTTGCCCTACCGAAATATGCATGAAATCCTCACGATCCAGCTCGGCCACTGTGCCAATCACATAGCTACCCACTTCTGGAATGCTCAGGTACAGACAATGTCTTCACGCCCTTCCTCTCCCTCATCCGCATCACTTACACACGATCTAGGAATCCTACTTCACCTACTCCGCAGACACTCCATCGCCGGTCGACCATGACATCCATTTCCGCGCCGGCCTCTCCCCTACCGGCGGAGAGACATACACTCCTCGAACATTGATCTATGATCTCAAAGGCGGGTTTGGCAGTTTGCGCCGCAGCGGCGGTCTCTATGAAGATGATAGCTCGGGCGACGTGGGCAGCGGAAAGGGTGTTTGGTAGCCCTCTCGTCCCCTCCCCTCATCAGCTTACATGCTCTGCGCAACAAATACTGACGGTCTCCCACCCAGAAGGAATGGTACTCCAGTCCTCCATCAAAATCCTTCCATCCCGCAACATCCCTACCAGCAATCCCTCGACAGCGGCCTCCAGCCTTCCTCTATCCAGCCTTCAACAATCCGTACCTGGGCCGACTATTCTCGCGTCTTCCATCACCCGCGGTCAGTTGTTCAGATAAACGACTATGAACTCGCATCGTCGCTACAGCCATTTGAGAACTGGCAGAGTGGGGAAGACTTGTTTCAGGCTATAGACAAGGATGAGGGAATCATGGACCGCGATGTGAGGAGGTGGATCGAGGAGTGTGATTTTCTACAGGGCACACAGGTAATCGTGGGAGCTGATGATGCCTGGGGTGGCTTTGGGAAGGGAATGGTTGAAGGGTTGAAGGATGAGGTTGGGAACAAGGAGGTCTGGGTCTGGGGGGTTGAGGAAGAACGAGGCAGCGGAACGCGGGTCAGAATTTCCTACATGAGCTGGGGAAATTGGCTGACCTTTGTGGTGGATAGGCCAAGCAACTACTGCGATCGGTCAATACTGCCAGGACTATATACGAGCTATCATCACAGGCGTCGATGTATATCCCGCTCTCGATACCTCCCACTCGCCTACCTCAGTACCTCAAGCTCGACCAAGATTCACAATGGCACACGTCGGCGCTACTTTCGATGGCAATGGAGAGTATGACGTTACCCTCACGATTGCGGCCTGATCAGAGCAAGCGCGGACTGTTAGGTGACATCGAATCGACGTTGAATGTCAATGGCAATCAGCGCATTGCTAGCCTTCAATGTAGCCTGCTCGATCACACACAATCACACGGCAGAGACGCAGCATCCATTCAAGGTAGCAATGATCAAAGGGTACCACGATCAAATACGAGGAATTTGGTGGGCGAGGATGACCTACAGGAGGCTAATGCAAACTTTGACATGGATCTCTCAAGTGGGGAAACTTCGAGCTCGGCAAATACTTCCGCATACGACAGGGCGAAAGAACACACATTTGCTAGGGCAGAGACCATTAGAGATGCTGCGAGGCAAGAACCAGAGGCCGACAGCGACGAGAATGGGCTTGCGCGCAAGCGAAGGCGGCTGGCCGGTGCCACGATCGTCGAAAGGTTAGTCAATTGCCTTATTATTGCTTTTTGAATTGATGATATGGGTACTTCTGCCTCGCAGAACAATCCATGCTCACTACTTTGCATATGCATGTACAGCTGACAGCGAACCTAGGTATCGATCATCGCTGCAATACCCACTGCTCGACAGCTTCCCCGGTATCTTCTCCCAGCCACCCGATCACTTGAATACCGTACCGATACACACTGCTCTTTCGACGACCTCGGGAACTACTCGGCGCATCAAGGGTCTGCAGACTGTAGTAAGTCGGATGGCTGACCTCGACGAACGAGAGGCACTATTCAATGGTCTGGGTGACATCGCGGAAGCTTACGAAGAAGGCTGGGATGGTTGTTCGGATGACGAAAGCGATGATTGATTGTTGCTCCTAGGATTTGGCTATTGCGCATCGGCTCTCGCTTGTTCTGTATATGGGATCACGAATTGATGGCTTGACAAATTGGCGGATCAGCGAGTTTACGAAATGGTCGACCAATTGAGCGGACAACCCATAAAACTCCAAAGGCTGCGACGGGAGATCGACCACGAGTTTCTCGTGAGAGCGGGGTTCTTTATCGCGCAGCTATGCGATTCTCCATTTGGCAAGTCTTATACTCGACTGCATACGACAAAGATCGACAAATTAACTTTTCAGGAACAAGCAGGGACTCCCGCTGGGACTCCACATCGAGGCAGGACTGCTTTTGCGCTGGCTTGCTGATAGGCCTCTTACCGCAGGTGCCTGCATTCGGACAGAAGAGTGTGCCACACCGTGACCGTGGGCTGAAGGCTGGGAAAGCATGGGTCTTGATGAGGCAAGAAGCAAGCTCGACGTCACGCTTACCGTTCCAACTAAAACCCGGACAAGCGTGGAGAGAGCGCGCCCTTGAAATGCTCATGGAAAAGTAAATACGAGAATTCAAGGTGCTAATTCGGACCAAAAGTCAGCCACTTTGGTATCAACGGTGCTTGGCTCGTGCTGGGCATCCATCTGGCGGGGTACGATGTAGCTCTCTCAAACTGTCCGCACGCGGTGACATGTCGCTCCTTGGTGCGCATCCATTTCGGCACTCCTCGGCAAGGCTGCAGCGGCTCAGATAGCTTGCAGATGAGCTTTCATCCTTTGCTCTGTACACATGAGATGGATTCCTTATCCCGCGGACCTGTCTCGGCCATTGCTCTATCCATACCTGCACCCTGGGTACCGTGTGCGTCAGACTCAATCAGTCGTGAAAGCGTTAGTTTGCTGGATACTTTGGCCAAAATACGCCTCACAGCCAAAGGTTTGCTATAAATTTTTAGCACTCTCTTGTTTCAGGCCGAGCTTTGGCCACTTAATTCGCTTTCCAGTATGTTAGGCTCCGTCTTTCCAGAGCTTACGAGGTCACTCGTAATGTGTTGGTAGCGTGGTGTTCCACTGCGCTACCGTCGTCCTTCTCTTTCCATGAACTCCTCGCTCATGAGTCTAACACATACCTTGCATTAGCTGGCTACTTCTGCTGCCGTCATCCGAGAGCGTTGTTTGCGGCCAGATTTCCTGCCAATCATTGCAAAGGTCCTAGCTGTCTTGCTCCGCTTGGCTCTCTGTCCAATGGCACTCGGCAGCCTGCTGTAAACAAAACAGGGGTCTTGATTGCCATCTCACAATACCTGTACGAGGCAATGAGGAGGCCGTCGATTCGCCAAGGGGAGCTTCGGTAGCATGCGGTCGCTCTGCATGGCTAGAACCAGGGCCGTGATACGAACTCTCTGGACGTCTGACGTGACCGCCTTTGGGGCAAGTCACCGTGCATTGAAACCATGCAGTCTGCCGGTTGAAGAGTGTTTATCACCAGCCCCCCACCGCTTTCTTCCTTGACCGCTCGTGTCTCTTCAAAGTCACTCTCATATACACAAGGACTCTCTCGCTACGGTCTTGCGTATCACTCTCGTTCTGTATTCAATCTCTACTGCTTGTTGAGAACACAGCTGCATATCTACTATTCATCATGTTGAGATCTACGCTCGCTTTCCTAGCTCTTGCTGGCGGTGCTGCTGCCCAGGGCTTGCATCTTGGTGCTGATGGCTTGCTTCCACGATGGGGGCCTGGATGGAATAGCACGAGTGTCAATCCAAGTGGGACCAGCATTGGAAGTAAGACATTGACGACCTATACCACGCTCACCACCTGCCCGGTCACTTCGACGTACTCCCATGGCTCGACCACCTACTACAGCACAAGCTTAACAACCTCCACGATTATTGTCACCTCTTGCAAGGGAGGCTGTCCTACGCCGACTGGGACCGCTCCACCACCGCCTCCGCCCGAAACTACTACAAAAATGACGACTTCTACCATAGTAGGCACATCGGCTAGTCTTGGCGCTAGAAGAAAGAAAGCTAATCTCTGGCCGCAGATTTATACCACCACGATCTGCCCGGTCACATACAAGACCATCACATCGAGCTCAAGCACTATTACAGTGCCTGTGACCCAGACTTCCACAATTACGTTGACTAAAGTCACCACCTGCCCGGTTACCAGCACGGAATTGACAACACCCCAAACCGTTGAAACACAAACAAAGACCAAGGAGACTCAGACTCTCGAAACCGTAACAACGACTCCCCCGCCTGTCTTGACAACATCCACCATACTACTTACGACAACGACTTGCCCGGTGACCTCTTACACCATCACAAAACAGTCCACGACCACCGTAATTCCTGTCACGCAGACTTCAACGATAGTCCTTACCAGTATAACGGTAATACCAATTACCAAAACCGAGGAAACCACAAAGGTCAAGACCGAGACACCTCCACCGGCCACTACTACCTCGTTGATCGTATTGACTACTACTACATGCCCTGTAATATTATCGACTATCACCAAAGAGTCTTCAGTCACTGTTGTACCAATAACTCAGACGTCTACAATAATATACACAAGCGTATCGACATACCCTATCACCAAGACTGAGGAAACCACCAAGGTCAAAACCGAGACGCCTCCGCCGGCCACCACTACCTCGTTGGTTGTAATAACGACTACTACATGCCCTGTGACATTATCGACTATCACCAAGGAATCTTCCACCACTGTTGTACCAATAACCCAGACCTCTACACTTGTGTACACAAGCATGACGACTTACCCTGTCCCCAGCACATCTACAGAAACATCAGCGCCTCCAGTCTCGCCGACCATCACCGCTGTTACCGAAAAGAGCGAAGGCCAACCTGAGGTTCCCACAAGCGCCCCGCCAGCTCCAAAGCCAGAAACTCCCACCCCAAGCCCACCAGCGACAACACCTATTACCGCTATCACTGAGAAGAGCGAAGGTCAGCCGGAAATACCCACAACCGTCCCACCGGCGCCCAAGCCCGAGACTCCCGCCTCAAGCCCACCAGCATCAACGACTATCACGACTGAGAGTCAACCACAAGCCCCCACAACGGCCCCACCAGCCCCCATCCCCCAGACCCCTGCGCCAGTGCCCACGCCCTCGTCGGTGACCGCCCCCTCGGAAAGGCCCGAGGGGCAGCCCATCATTCCGACCAGTGTCCCGCCAGCCCCTGAGCAGCCCTCTCCTACCACCCCTTACCCCGTGGCGACTACAGCGCCTGAAACACCGCATTCAGTTGCCCCCGCACCATCGGCCAGCGCGGTCGCCAGCTCGCCGTTACCGTTCACTGGTGCTGCTAGAGCGAATCACCCTGCAATTGCGGCGCTGGTTGGTGTGGCTGCTTTGGTCCTGTTTGCTTGATTGCTGGAATGGTAGAAGGTTTGATGTGGGGATGGAGCACAGTCTTTACGGAAATGCGAGACCAAGATTCTGGAAAGGGTGTAGGATGTTTGGGGTTGGGAGGTTCGAGGGCAGGGAAGACGGGCGTAAAAGATGGGGCCCGCACTAATTGTAATATTTACTTTCTCTATCGAGGTTGGGTTTGGGGAGAAGGTGGTTTGATGTAATAGATAGACGTTAGCATAGAGCATTGAGAGCTACATCTTCAAAGCAAGCTTTCGAGTTTTGAATGTTATCGCTGTTGGATGTGCCCAGGCTTAAAAGGTGACTTATGAAATGGTCAGGATATCTTGAGGGTGAGGATCGAGATGGGAAGCGATTCGACGTCTTGCACGACCACACGTTGGGTATTTCGATTAGTCTTGGATATAAAGGCAAAGCGTAATTAAATCTTTCTGCTTCAGCGGGTGGAATTGGCAGTTCTGAGGTTTGGCTTGGCATCGGCGGAAAGTCGGCTCAAATGGCCGGCCAATGGAGTGAAGTCTCGGGCTTCTGAGACCATGAGACCATGCATCCTCGAATATTATCAATGTCGACAGCCAAGCGTCGAAGGGGGCATTCCCTACATCTCGAACTCCCTGATGGACTATCTGCAGATTTACCGCCTGTTGCAGCCGTATTCCTAGTACTTTTCGACGCGAGGACTGGGTAAGCTCTGCCGAGGTAGAGGATTGGGCAAAATCGCTGAGGGTAGGCCCGCGCAGATACAAGGTAGCATGGAAGCGATCAATACCGGGCTGTATATCAATCACGTCCAAGATCTCCTTATACGTGCTGATTGTGTGATAGTAGAGCTCACTGAGAGCGTCGAGTTCAAGTCCCTTCCGTCCGGACTACATCACGTTGAGGAGGACCTCGTGTACGTCGATAGTAATTACAGCTGGCGAGCCATTCTGAGCTAAAGACTAGATACTTTGTTCATGATGAGGACTATGCTGGCATCAGCGCATTCGTCAACAAACCAGCTGCGGAGTCGGAACGCAATGCGCTGATGCTGGCTGTGGGCGCATTGGTCCCGCTAAGCTATGGACGGATGGGAAAGAGCTGGAAACATGCAGAAGAATTGATGGGTCTGGCGAGGTAGAGAAATCCCGAGGATTCAGCGTCGAGCGCTAACAAGGGCTGCAGGACATTGGTCAACATTCCTGAGGAGCTTCAACCGCTTGAGGACTTCTGGGCAGAACATCAGCCTACAGATGACAATGGGTCGGCCAAGCCATCCTCGCAAAATGGTTCCCCATCAGCAGACCAAGACAGGCGGGGGCAAGAACGAGCATCTCCGAACCAGCAGACACAAACCAGAAATCGCGCAACATCAACAGCGTCTGCTCTGGCGCCGCCTGGAAAGGGGCTTTCTTCGCATCATCCCGCGTTATCGCTATCCATATTCCTAGATACATTCGGCCCTCTCATATTTCCTCTATACAAAGCCGCTTTGTTGAGGAAGCGTATCTTACTGGTTGGGCATGCGCCTGTCGAGCTCTCTTGTAATTTCGGTCAGCTTTCCTTCCCAATCCAGCATACCAAAATTAACAGTGGAGTAAGTATACAACATCTCTGTCTTATCCGGCATCCCCGCCTCAGTCATCGATCTCCCTCCCCTCGAGCCCCTGCCCACCCGTCTGAATCCCCTTTTCTCAGTCGGCGTTCACGATATTTCCATTCTCACCACCGGCTCCCGCACCTCGGATTCATCCCCCTCACAAACGTCCGACAATCTAGGCTACGGCTGGGTAGCCTGCACAACCGACGATATCCTAGCGCAGAAACCGCATCTCTATGACACTCTCGTCACTCTGGCCCCACCTCACAGCGCCCGCGCGACTGAGAAATCTTGGCCTCGTCTCTCTAGCAAGCAAAACTCAGAGATAAAAGCCACCCAGCGCGACTATCGCCGCTACCGGACCCTACGCCGTGATCTGCGTACCTACAACAGCTCTCACTCACCTTACGCTTCAGCTACAGCAGATCCTGAAGCCTCACCTTCTGCCCTGCCAGAGCTCAACCAACAAGAAACCTTCGACGATGCCTCGTCCACGATTGATGATAGACTCATCGAACCGCAATCCTGGTCGGCGCTCGCATACTCAAGCTTCATGTGGTGGGCGTCCGCAGGTGAGAAGCGCACAGATCTCGATGAGGAGAGCGATCACGATTCCGCGCTCCTGAGAGATTTTGAGGGTAGGTCCGGAAGTGCTCACGGGAAGTCACCGCAAAGAAGCATGAGTGCGAATGGCATGTTTAAAAGTCCTGGTGCAGGGATGGCGGAGGATGTAGGACTTGAAATGGCGCTGATAGCGTATTTTCATCGGTTCACGTCTCTGATGTTTCGGGTTCTTGCCGAAGTGGTTGATCGCGGCAACGGCCATGAGTCGGAGTTTCATGACGACAACGAGATCGGAAATGATGACGCAGGTTTGCAACAAGCTATAGGCGCTGATTCGAGGGCAGAAGAGGACGAGATGCTCCTACAAGAAAAAGAAAAGGTTTACGTCTCAAGCGAGGATCTAACGCGCATGGGCCTAGACGTATGGAGCGAAAGCGATCGAAATTTCGTTGGGGAGCTGATCGGACTTTACTGGGGAAGGGAAGCGGTCGTAGAGGGTGGAAGAGTAGAGTGTTGTGGTATCAGGGTTTGCTGATGCTGATATCTGGTGAGTTCGCCTATCAAAACCACTCAAAGAACATCATCTCAGTCCGCAGCATGCAAAGTCATTTTGTTGGAACATATATCCACCAAGCTGCAAGGAACTCACCAACCGGGAAGCCCTCATGTCGTGAGGACAGCTCGCTTGCGGAAAGGAGCTCACCTTGTGAGATGAACTCACAATCTGGGAAGAATCTCACTGTATTCCTTTCCGTGTGAAGCACGCAGGGAATACCGGAACCGGCGAAGCGACCTACTTAAGGACCTCTCTCCCCCAGCAAATTGATCCCATACTTCCATACATTATACACACACACTTCTATATCTCTGTCTCCCCCCTCCTCGCCTTCTGGTCGCCCACTTCAATACACCATATCCATTACTCAAAGAAGCTGAGCATCTTAGTTGCAACGCTTGGTCCAAGCACATACTGTTTGTTTGATCTCTTTCCCGTATACTATATCCCATTGTCTTCTCCTAAGCCCTGATCTCATACCTCCCGCTATGCTTCTTTCCTCCTTGTCCCCACACTAATAGCGGACCGACTTCAAAAGCGGCTTGAGGGTGTCGATGAACGCCCCAAAAGCTTCAACTGCATCTTGTTGGATGCCGTCGGAAGCTTGTACTCTACCACGTGCTTGAGACTATGGAGAGTATCTCGCAGAGACTCGTACGAGTAGAAGCACAGCCGTCTCACCAAGGGCTTCAATCGCAGATGAAAGAGAGAGAGCCATTGAAGCTCTTGGATTCCTATGCTCGCTATATCGCCTACGAGCGTCTCGCCAAACTGCAACTAGTTGCCGATCATAAGCAAAACCATTGACAATCGTATCGTATCGTTTGCGATCTAGAGTTTGGCTTCAACCCCATGAATTTACCAATTCGACGGATGAGTGAGATTGGTCCCCCGTTCACATTCTCAACGAAGTAAGATCGCATGTATCCCAGGATTGGAAGCTTGGTCAATACCGCAGTGTACGAAGGCCAACTCAAAAAGCGGTATCGGAGCAATATCTGACGATCTAGTATAGTACGAATACGACTACAAGATCTACGACAGTTTCCCCTCCAGTGTCACTCATATTGTAACACACGCAACATCCCTCTTCCTTCGGTATTATGGAAACAGCGACTACACAACAATTCGCTGAAGGTTTCAATGTGAGCGAAAAGATCGGATTCCGCCCTGGTGGCGGCCTATCGGGCCACTCCACGATGTTTCTCGATAAGGGGAGCGAACGAGAACGAAGAGATGGCCCAAAGCATCATCGTCCGCTCCACTCGAGGCCCTGGGGCTCTGTATTGCTTTTCAGAGCCTCGGTAAGAACTGCTTGCCAATCCGATTCACGCATTTTCTCTACTTGACTTCCACGCAGATATCCAGATGCAGAGTGGCAATGATGCTGCAAACGCCTGTGGACCCGACAAACCCCTCAAAATTCCTCTTTCACTTCTTGACGGGCTATTCTCGTTCTCAATTAGTAGCGAGAATTTGCAAGACAAGCTAGTCACAGCCTGGGATAATTGATTCAGTACTTTGATTGTGTTGCACCATCTGCGCAAAATTGTACAAGTGTAAGTACGACTGGCGTGCTGCACAGCTCACCAAGTACCAAGAATTTATCAGAAAGAAGAGGTTTACTCCAATCTTATTCGTGTGAGGTATTCAAGAAGGCTGGAATTGACGAAGTGGTCTACGCAAGGCCCTTCGATGATAGCTAATGGGTTACGGACTTTTGCATACCTTGGACATCCCGGAGTCTCTATATATATACTTACATTCTAAGCGCTTACGGATAAGGAAGGAGAGGGGATATGCTCACCGACCGCTCCTGAATGATGATGGGAAGATGGAGTGAAGCTTCGACCACCGAGCTGAGAAGCCAAACACAAGCATCGAGGAGCGAAAACGGTAAGGATCGAGTCACACATTATTCTTTCCTCTTACTGAATGCTACTATAGGAAGCGTCGGCTCAACGAATTTTGACGCGACTGCAGGCTTGACGAGAGGCCAGGACGAAGCAGAAGAGGATGAAGTTGGTAAGCGATCTAGATCGCGCAGAGCATTGCTGATTATCGCTAACTATGTTGTAGACGGCGA